>Ga0082212_10000028_pt1 | contig 201110 bp, 191 predicted proteins | sample TergutNt197P3_FD_71548 | JGI IMG/M metagenome (GOLD analysis project Ga0082212, IMG submission 71548) | Neocapritermes taracua P3 segment gut microbial communities from Petit-Saut dam, French Guiana - Nt197 P3 | ecosystem: Host-associated > Arthropoda: Insects > Digestive system > Gut ... | reverse complement strand
TGACGGGGAAGCCGCCACAGTTTTCGGTGAGCTTGCAGCTCTCGTCCTTGCTACTGGTCGGCACCCTCGTCCGCGTCGCATGGACCTCATGATCGCCGCAACCGCCGCAGTACGCCGACTCCCACTCTATACCGCTAACCCTCACGACTTTACCGGTTTAGAAGCCGTGCTCACTGTCGTACCCGTCCAACCAGCAACCCGTCACCCTGCGGAGCACTGCGAGTCGCCCTGGCGGGCTCCGCAGCACAGGCTCCGCGACTCGCAGGGTCCAGAAACCATAGTTGAAGAACTGGGGAGTCTGGATTCTGCGACTTCGCGCAGAATGACTGGCACGCAAACACAGAATGACAAAGGCGCTTGACCTAAGGAGAATGATGACTGGCCAAGACTCGACACATGAAGCGGACGTGATCGTGGTGGGTGCTGGGCCCGGTGGATCATCGACGGCAATCCATCTGGCGAAAGCAGGGTTGGACGTACTGCTACTCGAGAAGACCACTTTTCCGCGCGAGAAAGTATGTGGGGATGGGTTGACTCCGCGGGCGATCAAAGAACTCGTGAGTTTGGGGGTACGGCCCTCAACACTCGACTGGAAGCGCAACAAGGGGTTGCGCATCCACGTGGGGCGGGCCCACTATCAGATGGGTTGGCCTGAGCTCAGTGACTTTCCTTCCTTTGGGATGACAGTACGCCGCTCAGTCTTCGATGAGTTCCTTGCCCACCGCGCCATGGACGCAGGGGCGAGACTGCTGACCGGGACCAACGTACAGGCACCCATCCTCCATCGTGGACGAATCACCGGTGTCACCACGAAAGACGGCCAACAATTCACCGCCCCCCTGGCGGTGGCCGCCGATGGCAACTCAGCTCGCCTGGCGGTCGCTATGGGTCGCCATCGCATGGAGAACCGCCCCCTGGGTTTGGCGATTCGTACCTACTTCACCTCACCCACCGCGAACGACAAGTACATCGACTCCTGGTTAGAGCTCTGGGATGACTCCCCCACACCGAAACTGCTTCCTGGGTACGCCTGGAGTTTCCCTCTTGGTGATGGTACGTGCAATGTGGGGTTGGGGCTTCCCGATGCGAACCGTTTCAAGCATGTTGATCTGCGCGACTCTATGACCAGGTGGCTGGCGGGACTCGATTTACACTACGAGTTCACCGAAGCCCACCAGGTCGGGCCCATCCAGGGTGCCGCCCTGCCCATGGGGTTCAATCGCAAACCACTCTATGGGCAGGGGCTGCTGCTCGTTGGGGACGCTGCGGGCGCGATCAACCCTTTCAATGGTGAGGGGATCTCGTACGCCATGGAATCGGGTCGTTTCGCTGCTGAACAGATTATTCAAGCCCATGGGCGTGGAGTGAACACAAACGGCGCCGAGCGAGCGCTCATCGGGTACGCGAGACGGATGCGCGACGAGTGGGGTGGGTATTTCCAGCTCGGCAACACTTTCAGCCGCATCATCTCCAACCCGAAAATCATGAAGATAGCCGCCCACTATGGGTTACCGATCCCGGTGGTGCGTACTCTCACTCATCGGATGCTCTCCCACCTCACCGACCGCCCCGGCCATGACTTCTATGACCATGTGGTGGGTGCACTCACACGACTGGCACCCAAGGCATAGGGATCAACCAGGACGTACCTGGTGTTGCTTGGTGGCTCTCTCAGGGGAGAGATGACGTCCCAGAGATAGTCCACTGGCCTACAGAGTCTTCCTCAGTGGACGTATCCATGGGTGATTCCTGATCCACGGGTGGGTTAGTCTCCTCCGCGACCGTTTCACCACCGCAAGCAGTGAGTGCCATCGCGGCTCCAGCAACAAGCGCAACAATAGACTTCTTCAATTTCATATCTGGCCCCTCCAGGTGATGTCGACATCCTCGTACAGATATCGTGGAACAACAATAAAACCAACAAAAAATGGCGGAGGTGGGAATCGGGTGGGCACAAGAGCGTCTACATCGACACCTGCGAGATGGGCATCGAGGAATCCGGGGAGATATCCAGAGGGGAAGGCTGAACTCCGGCACTGACCAACTGTGAACCGAGTACGGCAATCATCACACCATTATCCGTACACAACCCTGGAGTGGGTCGGCGCAGAGTGATGCCCGCCTCACCGCAGCGAGATTCCAGCCACGAGCGCACCCGCGAATTGGCAGCCACTCCACCACCGAGTACGAGAGTGTCCACCCCCATAAACTCGCAGGCATCCACAGTTTTAGCGCTCAGCACGTCGGCAACTGCTTCTTGAAAACTCGCCGCTACGTCTTCCAGTACGATCTCTTCCCCATCACGGCGACGAATCTCCACCCACCGGGCTACGGAAGTTTTCAACCCCGAGAAAGAGAAATTGAATCGATGTTTCTCCATGTCGTGAGTCGCTGTCAATCCACGCGGGAACCGTACCGCCCTCGGATCACCCTCACCAGCTAGCCGGTCGATGATCGGACCACCGGGATAACCCAAACCCAATAAGCGAGCCACCTTGTCGTACGCCTCCCCGGCTGCATCATCGATCGTCGATCCGATCTCTGTGACCCGCCTAGCGATATCTTCCACGTGGAGAATCGAGGTGTGCCCTCCCGACACCAACAAGGCAGCACACGGCTTCGGCAAAGGCCCATGATCGAGGATGTCCACCCCCACATGGGCGATCAAATGGTTCACCCCATACAGCGGCTTGTTTAGCGCGTACGCCAAAGTCTTCGCTGCCGACAACCCAACCACGAGCGCGCCCGTGAGACCCGGCCCTGCAGTGACGGCGACCGCGTCGATCTCCGACAAGTCGATTCCAGCAGTTTGCACAGCTCGCTCGAGGGTAGGACCAAAGGATTCCAGGTGGGCCCGCGATGCGATTTCGGGTACGACCCCACCGAAACGGGCATGTTCCTCCACTGAGGAGGCGACCTCATTGGCCAGAATCTGGGTCCCCCGTACGATACCGACACCGGTCTCATCGCAACTCGATTCGATACCGAGGATCAAAGGTTCACTCATGAGACCTCCCGAGTGTCATCAAGAGAGAGACACATCACCACAGCGTCATCACCGGGGCCATAGTAGTCCCTGCGTAGACTCACATCGTGGAATCCCATGGCGCGATAGAGCCCCAGTGCTGCTTCGTTGCCTGTGGAGACCTCTAAGAAGATTTCCGTGGCACCAGAGTTTTCCGCCCATAGGTGCGCGTACTCCATGAGGGACCTCCCCCACCCTTGGCGGCGATGTTCAGGAAGTACGACCACTCGGCGTACCTCCGCCGTACCGCTGACCAATCCTAAGGAGATGACAGCCACGATCGGCTGAGTATCGGCGACCACCACATGGTGTTTCGTGGATTCCTCCAACCAGGACGATGGCGACCACGCTGGCAGTGGGGCGTACTGCTCCAGCTCCATGATCGAACCGAGATCACCGGGTACGACTTCGCGCAAGTTATTCATCGGCGACCACCGGGAGAACAGACTTCACGCCTGCCGATGGTATGGCATCAGCATGGCGCAAATAGAGCGGGGTTGGCCCCACATCGACAAAGGTACGGGCAAAGGCGGCTAGGACTCCAGCATCCAGCACCATGGAGTCACCACTGCTGTCACCCTGCACACCCACACTGTCATCGCCACCGTGGACACCTAGCACCGTCACCCTGCGCACTGCGAGTCGCGCTGGCACGCTCCGCAGCACAGGCTCCGTCGCGGGGTCCAGACTGCGAGGTTGTTCGACTGTTGAGTCTGGATTCTGCGAGTCGCTCCGCTCCGCAGAATGACGTGGTTGGTGGGGTAGTGGATTCTGCGACTGCTCCGCAGAATGTCGGTGGGGGTTGGCTCCGCAGAATGACGTGGCTGGTGGAATAGTGGAATCACCACTGCTGTCACCCTGCGGAGCGCGCCAGCGCGACTCGCAGGGTCCAGACTGCGAGGTTGTTCGACTGTTGAGTCTGGATTCTGCGAGTCGCTCCGCTCCGCAGAATGACGTGGCTGGTGGAATAGTGGATTCTGTGACTGGCACGCAGAATGACGGTGTACCGGGGCCATAACAATCCAGGTCGGGCAGCTCAACAGGTCGAGAAACGTCGGGACCATCCACTCGGCGACCCTGAGCGTCGTACCTCGCCCAATACACTTCTTTGCGCCGTGCATCAATGCAGGTGAGGAAGTCTCCGCCCCCAGAGAACTGGACATACTGCCTGGCCAGAACATCCAAACTACACACGCGAATGACCTCTATTCCGAGGGTCGAAGCGAGAGTGGTCGCGGCAACGATCCCCACCCGTAGACCAGTGAAAGGTCCAGGGCCCATACCCACAGCGATCGCCGTGAGATCCCCCACAGGAACCCCACCCATGACCTTCTCGATCACAGGCACTAAGGACTCCACATGACTGCGGGTATCGGCCGTCGAGTACGAGCGCAGAATCTCACCACCACGGGCCAAACCCACACTCACGGTCGTGGACGTATCAATCCCGAGAATCAGGTCACTCATCACCACTCCCATCAGCGTCCCGCCGCGCATCACGGCCCATGTCCACGTTGATGAGTGCCTCCCAGTCGGTGAGGAAATTCTCCCAGCGCGGACCGGTCGCAACAATCTCCACATGACGGGTATCGTCTTCAATATCTTGGGAGCGATTGATCGTGATGTCGAGGTACGACTCGCTCAGAAACTCCACGAATCCTCTCCCCCATTCAACCACGATCACAGAGGTGGGCATCTCAGCTTCCAGGTCCAGGTCATCCACCTCATAGGAGCTGGTTAACCGGTAAGCATCGACGTGTACCATATCGGGCCCAACTTCAGATCGATGCACACGCGACAGTACGAACGTTGGCGAGATCACCTCCCCGCGTACTCCCAGACCTCGACCAATCCCCTGAGCCAACTGGGTTTTCCCAGCACCGAGTTCGCCGTTAAGGATGACCACATCACCCACCCGAAGAAGGCGCGACAGTTCGCTACCCAAGGAACTCATATCCTGAGCAGTCGCCACAGCCAGCCGAATCGGACCGATCATCTCCCGCCTTTCGCGTGATGGCAACACAAAAGGTACGTCCCCGTGTGTTGCCCGTGTGTTGGGACCATCCTAACTGCGTTCTTTGGAGTCATTCTTGATCAGTGTAGAGAGGATGGCTGGCCCGCGAGCATCCATGATCCTCCCACCAAAGAAAACCCCCAAGCCCGTTAAAGTCACAAACCCGAGCACAGAAACTCCAAGAACCATCCACGACTGCCATCCTTGGGCATTGATTGCCCAGATACACAATGGCAGAGCAATGATCCCACCAATAAACAGTGATCCGAATTGGGAGAGCATCTGCGTACCCATCATGCCAGTTTTCATCTTCAGTGGTGACTCCCCTGGCAAAGCCACTGGGTAAATGATTAATGCAGAAAAAATCGCTGACACCCCCAACCCGGCACCATACAACACCAGCATCGCACCGAGGACATTCGGTACAACCCTTGCATCAAAGACAAACAGTGGAACAACAACACCCACGAGGATGGCCAGGGGAAGCATCCACATCACCTGGGCCAGAATACGACCTAAGCGATCCTGCCACCCTCGCACTCCAGAAGCGAGATGAATCCACCAGGCTGTGGAATCGCTAGCGACATCAGCACTCAGCGAATACCCGGCCATGAGTGCCATGAACCCCAACCCAAAACCTATCATTCCCTGCGACATGATTGCTGGAATCTGCCCTCCCCCATCAGGAAGACGCGGCATGGAAACCCCAATGAAAGTAAACAAAATAGGCATCATGAGTACGGCCGGGACCTGGCCCAAATAACGCGGATCACGACGCCAATACCGTAAGGCCCGCGCCATCACAGCCCCTACAGGAACCAATGCGCCCGAGATTCCAGGCCACGAGGTCACCGAATCGACAATGTTACGAGCCCCCACCTCTGTGGCGGACGCCGATGTTTGGGAAGCATGCAAAGCCCTATTCAAGATGGCTCCATAAACCCGCACACCAGCGATGAGATACACCACGGTGAGCAGGAAGAAAACTAAAGCCATCCCCCACTGCCCTTGCCCGGCCGCCCCCATGATCGCCCATGGCGACCCAAGTGGTGTCCATGCAAGAACCTCCGCCACCTGTTGCGCGGTGGCCAGCACCTCAGTGACCCCACCCCCACGACTCGTCCACATAGCTGCCCCCACACTGATCACATAGGCCCCCATCCCGAGCAACAAAATGACCACCAAACCGATCAGTCCTGTCAGATCTCGTGCCTTGCGTGAAGAGAGCGACCCTGAAAGGGCCGTGGTGGCGATCCGACACCCCAGCTGTGTCATCACAAACCCACACAGGCCTGCGACCACACCAACCCAGACAACTGAAGTACCCAACCACAGTAGGCAAACACCGACACACATGATTGCTGTGATAAGTCCTGGCAAACCAATGATTCCGGCAAGAACCAGACCAGGAGCCAGACGGTGGCCTGGCAGCGGGAATGGCCGGAAACGAGCCGGATCTAGGGTCTGATCAGCTCCGAAGAAGACGAGCGGAAGAAGGGTCCAACCCACGATAATGACAGCCCCAACAACAATGGTCAGCGCTGACACCACCTGCTCATGGCCAGCCACACGTACCGAGGCTGCAACCAACCCCAACAGCACAGAGGCCACCATGGACAGGCCGTAGAGAGCAAAAATGATGAAGACAACCAATCGGCCTACTGATCTTTTCAGATCAGCGACAACCAGGCGGAATTTTAGGCTGAGGAGGGTCGCAACCATGACAGTTCTCCTTGCTTCTCCACTCCACCCACGAGATCGATAAACCTCGATTCGAGGTCTTGGCCGGCAGCAACTTGTTGGATGGGTCCAGCAGCTCGAAGGTTCCCTGCTGCAATGACAGCCACATGATCACACAGTTTCTCGACCGTTCCCATGACGTGGCTGGAGAGAATCACCGTACCACCATCGCGCACAAAGGCACCCAAGATATCGGCAATAGTACGAGCGGAGACTGGATCGATGGCCTCAAATGGTTCATCAAGTACGAGCAGGTCCGGGGCATGAATCACTGCACATGCCAAGCCGATTTTCTTTGTCATGCCAGCTGAATAGTCAGCAACAGCCTTCCGCCCATCTTCGGCCAACCCTAGCGCAGTTAAGAGATCTGCGCTGCGAGAGGCGACTGTTGCTTTATCCATGCCGTGAAGCAACCCAGTGTAGGTGAGGAGTTCTTGGCCAGAGAGACGATCAAAAAGTCTGAGTCGATCGGGTAGTATTCCGATCTTCGCCCGGATTGCACTGGGATTCTTCCACACGTCTTGGCCCACGACCCACACCGCTCCGGCATCAGGACGAAGGAATCCAGTCATCATGGACAAGGTGGTGGTCTTGCCTGCCCCATTAGGGCCGACAAACCCGTACATTGATCCGCGTGGAATATCGAGGTTGAGTTGATTCACCGCACACATGGTTCCAAAAAACTTGGTCAGTCCGCGTACTGCAACCACCGGGGTTCCCGGCGTTGAGCGGGATTCTGGCGACGAGTGGGAAGTTTCTTCACCATAGTGAAAATCTGGGTTGTCCATGATAGAAAGTTTACACTGGCCCTTGGTGGGGATGACTTCTGCGATCGACTAGAATTCTTGCCACGGCATTCACCGAACCCGTGACCAACATCGAGGACTGGCATGAGCGAAGCACGACCGCGCGATCTTCGCGTGATGCGCGGATGGGAACGTGAAGCTCGCAGGCTCCGGAGACTCGTGGTGGCAGCAATACAAGCGACCACCACAGCTAAAGAAGCAATCGTTGATTGCTACCGTAACGTCCTAGCTGACCTGTGCCGTAGCCACATCGAAGCCCTCGATCTGTCGACTTTGCGTGATGCCAGTCAGGGACGACTGAACCTGGCCGCCTTGCGTAAGAATGGTTACACAAAAGTCGGGCAGATCATGTACCTCACTGATCACCAGCTCGTGAGCCTGCCGGGTGTGGGAGCACACAGTGCCCGCTCGATCCAGGCAGCTTGTGAGGCGCTATGGGGTTCGATAGCTAAAGAGACATCTTTTCGGATCGCTCTCGATCCATCCGATACCCATGCCACCGCCCTGCTGCAATCACTTAATCGATACAACGATATTCGATCAGTCTCTAGCCAGTGGTGGACCCACATGGCTGACCTGGTGTCCAAGCTCACCGCCGAGCTGGAAATAACTCGGGTCCTTCCTCCCGTACGCTGGTTGTTCACATCCCCACACCGACGAGTTGAGGCCGAGGCGGCCATGTTCCGGATTCGGGCCATTCTCGATGAACCATCAAGTAAGCAGGTGGAGTCATGTGCACAACAGGTGGTGAACCTCGCTGCACAAACTCCAGCCAATCCTTGGCCAAGTTTCGAACAACGAGCCTCCGACTACTACGCGCTCCTGGGTGAATTTGTGCAAACTTCTGCTCCTGAGGATGCCCTGCAGGGGTATGTCACTGATGACATTGTTGCCCAAGTCAACTCACTCGAACTAGATAAGTCACTTTTGCGCGTTGATCTGCGCGGTTACCAAGGTTTCGGAGCCAAGTACGCGCTGGTTCAACGACGGGTCATCATCGGTGACGAGATGGGTTTGGGTAAGACTATTCAAGCTCTCGCCGGAATGTGTCACCGTCGGGCAGTGGTTCAAGGCGCCTCCCCGCAGGGCCGGGTCCTCCCCATGTTGGTGGTCTGCCCAGCTTCGGTCATGGCGAATTGGGGACGCGAAATCGAGACAAGAACCACCTTGGACATGGTCGAAATCCATGGGTCAGATCGTCAAGATGAGGTCAACGAATGGCTTGACAAGAGATGCGTGGGAGTCACCACTTTCGACACTCTCAAAGGTCTCCAGCTCCCTAGTGACCTCCACCTCGAGGTACTGGTCGTTGATGAGGCCCACTATGCTAAAAACCCTGGCACGGGTCGATCACGTCTGGTGAAACACATGTGTGACAAGGCCAACTATGTCTGGTTCCTCTCCGGCACTCCGATGGAGAACCGGGTTCAAGAGTTCATCACCCTCGCTTCTTTTCTCCAATCCGATGTTCTACCTCGTGACTCTATCCCCACAACGGCCACGGCTTTTCGCCAAGCCGTGGCTCCTGTCTACCTGCGCCGAAATGCTAGTGATGTTCTCGCGGAGCTCCCTGAGCGCATCGACCAGGACGAGTGGGTCACGTTCACTGCTGAAGACCAGCGCAATTACGTACAGGCAGTAGACTCCGGCAACCTCATGGCGATGCGCCAAGCAGGTTACGAGGCGACCAACAGTGCCAAGTTGGAGAGATTCGTGGAGCTTGTCCAAGAGGCAGCAGATAATGGGTTGAAGGTTGTGGCGTACTCCTTCTTCTTGGGTACTCTCCAGCGGGCCCATGACAGTTCTCCTGTGAGAAGTTTTGGGCCTTTAACCGGGGAGATGTCACCGAAGAAACGCTTAGACATCCTCGACGAGTTCACGGCTTATCCAGCACCAGCCCTGCTGTTGGGCCAGATCAAAGTCGGTGGTGTGGGGCTCAATATCCAAGCGGCGTCCGTGGTGATTCTGATGGAACCTCAATACACCCCAACCTCGGAGGATCAGGCCATTGCGCGATCACATCGCATGGGGCAGGTACGCCCGACACAGGTCTACCGTCTTCTGGCAGAAAATTCTGTTGACCAGTCACTGGTGGAGCTCCTTGAATCGAAGAGGAGCGAATTTGATCAGTACGTACGCCCTAGTGATATCGCACAAAAAGCCGGTCAAGCTATTGATGTGAGTTTCCAGTCGCTGAGTCGACACCTGGTAGCTATCGAACAGGGTCGAGAACTCCGGTGAGGTCATGACAAGGCTCAGACCGCTATACTGGGGGGCGCTGACCTCACTACGACCATTAACAAGACTCAGACGATTCAGGAAGGGGTTCCGCGTGTGACACCCACCAATTCTCTCTCACCTGTCTGCGCAGTCTTCCTCCGGTCGAACGGCGTGGGAGAGGTCCTCATCAATCAGCGTTCAACACCCATCTCCTGTTCCGATCTGACTACAGCAAGGAAAAAGTCGATCGAGATCCTCATCCATGAGGCTCAGCATTATGCGAATCCGCTCATGGTGATCTGTTCTGACCCTGATGGGCTTTTCCGCTTGGTCGTCAGCGCTGATGGTACGGTCACTGAAGCTCCCCGCGATATGAAAGCGGTCGCCCCCACTGGGTCAATATATGTCACCGAACCTCTCCCGCTTCCCCCGTCCAGCCCGCTTCTTCATCCTCAACCTTTCGAGTCTCAACCCAACCAGCCTCAAGACATGGATCCGCGTCGAGATTTCTCTGAAGAGCTGGGTTCTGTCCCTGCCGAGCAGGGGTGGCGTGGAGCACTGACACGCCGAGGTATTCCCGTACCGCCTTCCGATTCTGAAATGGCTGATCGGGCCCATCGCAGTGCCGTCGCCCAACAATGGCCGGAACCGCGTACTATCGCTGTAGTTAATGGCAAGGGTGGTGCTGGCAAGACTCCAACAACGATTTGCTTAGCAGCAGTGTTCGCACGTTTTGGCGGGTCGGGGGTTCTGGCTTGGGACAACAATCAGACCCGTGGCACTCTCGGCTGGCGGACAGAACAGGGCCCTCACCAGGCCACCTTGTTGGACCTTCTCCCTGCCATCACCTCCCTGCTGGAAGCTGACGCACAAGCGACCAACATTGACCAGTATGTCCATCACCAGTCGCGGGACATGTTTGACGTACTGCGCTCCAAGAGTGTGATCCTCGCTGATGAGCAACGGATTACTCCCTACGATGTGGACGCTATTTGGAGGGTCGCTACCAAGTATTATCGCCTCATCATCATGGATTCTGGAAACGATGAATCTGACCCGATGTGGCGGCGCATGATTGACCACACTGACCAATTAGTGACTGCGACCACGACCCGAGCCGATCATGCTGAAGCTGGGGCCCTCCTCTTGGAAGCGCTCATGCGACGCAACGAACACAGTGCCTATCTTGCCCAAAACTCAGTGACTGTGATCACCCAATCTGACCCGAAAGCTTCTGAAGAATCCATTCGCCGAATTCGTGGTGGCTATCTGTCTCTCTCACGCAGTGTGGTCCATATCCCTTACGATCCGGGCATGCTTGAAGGTACGCTCTATTTCGACAATCTGAAACCAGCTACTCAACGAGCCTGGCTCACAGCTGGGGCTGCTGTCGCTACTGGTTTGGGCCCTCTGACTGGGTTGGAATGATCCCCCGTACCTGGGGTTAGAATAGGGCCCATGGCTGATCAGGACGTACCCGAGACAAGCAATCCCACCACCGCACGGACTATCCGGGAGTGGATTTCTCTGGTCGCACGCTTGATTCTAGGTGGTGCTCTTCTCATTGCTGGATTGCTCTCCATCGGTGATCTTGCCCAGTCAGTGGAAGCAGTCAAAGCATACGAACTCCCCCTTCCTGAATACATCCATGTCATGATTGGGTACGCCCTGCCTGTGGTGGAAATCCTCTTGGGAGCAGTCATTATTGCTGGATTGTTGACCAGATGGGTTGCACTGCTCGGTGGTTTGATGATGGTGGCCTTCATTGCTGGCATCACCTTCGTGTGGGTGAAAGGCTCAGCCATCGACTGTGGATGTTTCTCTATTGGTGGATTCCTTCCCCCTGGTGAGAACCCTACGTACCTTCAAGACATCATCCGCGACATAGGATTCTTAGTGTGTGCCGTGTGGCTCATTATTTTTCCGCGCTCCAGGTTCTCTCTTGATTCCTGGATCAATACTGAGGCCAGTATCGATGAGGCCAGCGAAACTAGTTAGGATAGAACAATGTCGAAAAAGAACCCAACGTCCAACTACCGTGCACAATTGAGAGCTCAACAACAAGCCGCTGCTACCAAGCAAAAACGCACGAAGATCCTTATCGTTGTGATCGGACTCGTGGTCTTAGCACTGATCACCATGGGTGTCGTTGTCTCTCAAATGGTGAAGAAGCCTATCGACCCACCCATTCCATCACCTACGGCAACATCACCGACAGCCAGTGGAACTGATGTTCCCATCAATATGATCCCGCCCAACGGTGACCCGGCAATGACGTACATCGAAGTAACCAGCGCCAACCGCAAACCTGGTGCGCTAATTTTTGATGAACACCTCGACTACCAATGTGGCCACTGCCACGAAGCGATCGCCTTGTATGGGGAGACTTTGCATGATCTTGCTGAGAGTGGTGACATAGTTTTGAGAGTCCATCTTCGCAGTTTCATGGACGAAAAAGTGGATAATACGGCTTCCACACGTGCCGCGATTGGTTCCACGTGTGCAGACACGGTCGGGAAATTCGGCGCCTACCACTACCAAATTTTCCTCACCGCACCAGAACAGACTAAAGAACTCTGGTCCGATGAGCAGTTGCGTACCACCATCCCCGAATACATTGGGATCACTGGTGAGGATCTGACAGCCTTCCAAACCTGCTACGACTTGCAGCAGACAAAGCAATTCGTCCAGGCAATGGAGACTAACAACTCCAAGCTTGCTAACAGCACCCCCACATTCTTTGTCTCCGGAAAGCAGAAGAACGTCAAACTCTCACTCTCTGAGCTTGCTGGGATTGCGGAGATTGATGGGGAAGAGGTCCTTGTCCCGATTCGACCCATTGATCCTGAAGGCTTCCTGGAATGGTTGTACGAGATCACTGCAACCTGACACTGTCTCCAGCAAAGACACCTGCGAAGACACTCCTGCTAGAGGCGACTTGCGGGGCGGTACGCGTGGTCACTGTTACTGGCAACAACAGTGTTGATAAGCTCGACAACTTCGCCCACCTGTTGGCGGGCTGCTCCAGTCAACTCCAAGGGTGACTCTACGAGGCGTACTAGTTCCTTGGTGTCCAGGGGGAAATCCGGGTCAGCTCCAAGATCAGTGAGCACCGTATTCGCTTCCCCGTCGCGCATCTTTAAGGCAGCTGCCACGGCCGCCTTTTTGATCATCTCATGGGCCTGTTCGCGCCCCATACCTGCCCGCGTTGCAGCCATGAGGATTTTTGTGGTGGACAAGAAAGGAAGATACCTATCCAATTCGACCTCAATGACACCAGGGAAGGCCCCGAAATCATCAAGAACACTGAGTAGGGTTCCCATGAGTCCATCGATGGCATAGAACCCGTCAGGCAGTGCGACACGGCGTACGACAGAACAGGAGACATCCCCCTCGTTCCATTGGTCACCAGCTAGCTCACTGACCATGGACAGATATCCACGCAGGATCACACCAAGACCATTGACCCTCTCACATGATCGAGTGTTCATCTTGTGGGGCATGGCCGAACTACCCACTTGGCCAGGGCGGAAACCTTCGGTGACCAGTTCATGGCCGGCCATGAGGCGAATGGTCGTTGCCAGGTTCGAGCAGGGGGCAGACAGTTGAACCAAAGCCGACATCACATCAAAGTCGTAACTTCGTGGATACACCTGACCCACAGAGATAGCTCGGTTGGCGAATCCTAAAGAATTGGCAACGCGGGTTTCAAGGTCGCCCAGTTTCTGTAGGTCACCGCCAAGAAGATCAAGCATGTCCTGGGAGGTACCCATGGGTCCTTTGATTCCTCTCAGCTGAAGATTGTTCATCAAATCATTCAAGCGAGAGTATCCGTGGAGAAGCTCCTCTCCAACAGTGGCGAATCTTTTACCGAGCGTGGTGACTTGAGCAGCAACATTATGGGAGCGCCCTACGATGGCTTGATCAGTGTAAGTCACTGCTAGTTCACTGAGTTTAGCGAGTGCGGCAACCACTGATTGGCGAACGAGTTCAAGTGATTCACGGATCTGCATCATTTCGATGTTCTCAGTGAGGTCCCGACTGGTCATCCCTTTATGGATATGCTCGTACCCTGCCAGGGCATTGAACTCTTCGATGCGTGCTTTCACATCGTGGCGGGTGACTCGCTCTCGTACCTCGATAGAATCCAGATCAACGTTGGTGAGTACGCTGCGATAGGCAGCAATGACAATGTCAGGATCATCGTGACCAAAGCTCACTCCAAGGTCGCGCTGTGCTTCTAAAACGGCGATCCACAGTTTCCGCTCAGCAAGGATTTTCTCTTGTGGTGACCAAATTTTGCGTACCTCATCAGAGGCATATCTGGTGGCAAGAACATTCGGGATTGGCATATATCTCCTAGATTGTGGGTTCTTCGATGAGCCCCTGCGCTGCAGCAGCGGCAATATCGGGGCGGAAAAACCCAGTTGGGTAGTCAATGGTTTCGATGTACGAGTAGACACGCTCGCGGGCATGGTTGAGGTTATCCCCTTGGGCAGTGATCGCTAGGATGCGACCCCCCTTGGGGATAAGAGTGTGGTTCGCGCCGAAGGTTGTCCCACAGTGTATGACTTGGACAGATTTTGGCGTGTCACCGATCGTGATCGTGCCCGTATTGTCGGGGGTTCCGGGATAACCTTTTGCAGCATAAACCACCACGATGGAGGAGCCATCTTTCCAGGTGAGTTTGCTGTCCCCCAGTGATCCGGTGGCTGCCGCATGGAGTGTTTGCCCCAGTGGTGTGGTGAGCAGGGGAAGTATCGCTTCAGTTTCGGGGTCACCGAATCGTACGTTAAACTCCACCACTTTCAGACCATTGCTGGTGAGCGCTAACCCAACATAAAGGAGACCCTGGAAGAGGGTTCCACGGTTTGCCATCTCCGCGAGGGTGGGGCCGACAACTTGTTCCATGACTGCATCAGTGAGTCCCTCAGGCACCCATGGCAGGGGACAATAGGCACCCATACCACCAGTATTCGGGCCCGTGTCACCCTCACCGACTCTCTTGAAATCTTGGGCAGGAATCAGTGGGACTGCTGTGGTTCCGTCACAGATCGCAAAGAGCGACACTTCGGGGCCATCAAGGTATTCCTCGATGACCACCTGCCCACAGGCCAGTCCATGGGCGAGGGCTTCGTCTCGGTCATCAGTGACGACGACACCTTTGCCGGCGGCGAGTCCATCATTCTTCACCACATACGGTGCGCCGAATTCGTCGAGGGCAGCTTCGATCTGATCCTGGGTGGTGCAATAGGCTGATCGCGCCGTGGGTACGCCTGCAGCGGTCATCACCTCTTTGGCGTACTGTTTGGAACCTTCGAGTTGGGCAGCTTCTTTGCTTGGCCCGAAACAGGTGATCCCTGCCGCGCGAACCTCATCGGCAACACCAGCCACTAGGGGAGCTTCAGGCCCAATCACGACCAGGTCTGTTGCCAGTGTTTGAGCCAGCTCAACCACCGCAGTCGCATCCACAGGATCGAGCCTGCGAATCTTCTCCCCCAGCTCAGTATGGTGATCCAAGCCGTACTTGGTATCCATCGCCCAGGTACCCGGATTCCCTGGTGCCACATGGACCGCTTCAACCACATCATCACGCGCAATCGCTAGGGCTAAAGCGTGCTCACGACCACCTGACCCAACAACAAGAACTTTCACATCCCAAGTTTACTGCACGCCCTGGTATTCCCAGTCACCGAATCCACACCCAAACTCAAGCGAACCCGCTCACCCCAACCCCGGTCATTCCCCAGACAACCCAACCCGCTGGTAAGACATAACACCAACACCTCCATGCCACAAAGTGTTGCAACCACCACTAGGCCACAAGGAATCCAGAAATCACAGTCTTGCCTCACTCTGGTTCGACAAGTATGGCCACATCGCTGTGTTGGGCAGCCAGTCCACGATCAAAAGTGGCCAGTTTCGAATTGCGCGAACGAGCCAGCGCAGCGAGATAGGAATCAGTGACCTGGCGATGCCCGATCACACCGACCAGGTTAACCTGGTCGAAGGACAGATCATCAGGCCAGAACTCATGGTTGATCTTTCGAGCAAGTCCGCCTGCTAGTTCAGCAGCATCACCAGCCGACGCTCCCTCTCGGATAGCAAAACGTACAAGGGCCCCCTGGGTGATAGGGCATGAAGCAAAGCTTCCACCTGTTTGGTCAACCCAATCTCGAGTGAAATTGTGATGGGGGTGCTCTTTGATAATAAAGGCAATGAGCATGTTGGAATCGAGTAGGAGGGTCACCAGTCATCCTCCAAGGAGCGAACATCCTCATCGGTTATCGGGCGACCAACACTCAGCAGAGGCTGCCCTGTCTTTTCGTCATAAACAATTTTCACCCGGGAGCTTTCACCTAAACCTTTCCTCATGAGTTGACTGACTGTCGCGCTCAGTGTCTGGTGGTTATCTCTAGCGATGGTGAGAGCCTGCTGATGAAGATCAGGAGGAAGATCAATGGTTGTACGCATGACATCATTGTACATCAGAGCGCATCACCTCTCATCATTCTTCGTGTACGAATAGATTCATCACCTATTTTCGTCTCTTCAGTATTGCCTCATGGCCACTCTACTTACTAGGCAAATACGCGAATCTGTGGATAACTCCCGTGATGTTCGCTGTCATTGGTATCTTGCTTTCCATAACAGCAAGCCTGTCACCCCACCAGGTTTCGCGCCGAATGGCAGGGTTAGGGTGTCCGGGTTCGCTTGAGTTTAGGTGTGTAGACGGTGAGGGGTTGGGGTGTCGCAGTCTCGTACTTGTCGTATGAGAAAAAAAAAAAAAAAAAAACTTGACTTAATACTCTTCTGCTGAATCCCAGTACTGGTCGACTGCTGAGCGATAAACCTTGCCAAATCTCATTCCCTCAGCGATCCTCTCAGCCAAGTCTTCACTATCGGGCTCATCATGAATAAACATGGCCTCGAGATCCATTTCTGAGAAGCCCTGATCTGCAAACATTCCCAAGTCACCCACTGGTCCATCTTCAGGAATATCGTCGATATCAAGTCCCAAGAAGTCGATCGCATCACGAATGAGTGGCCAGGTGTCCCCATAATAGGCATCAGAGACAAAGACTTGAACATGGCGAGCTCCACGTACTCTCACAGCAAGCAGTACGTCCGAATCGATGGACACGAAACCGAAAGCGCCCGCATCACCAGGGATTCTTTGAAGGTGATCAATGAGTCCCTCGAAATCATTGGCGTACTGAGAATCGAGAGGTACCCCCGTTGACTCACCATCCTCCCTGTAGAGTGCAACCAGGAAGTCAATGTCGTCTTCAGTGGCATCATCCAAATCGTCGGTGTCGTCATCGTTAGATTCATCGTCAAAATCGTCAAAATCTAGGTCATCGTCGAAATCATCTTCAAGGTCATCGTCGACGTCTTCGTCATAGTCCTGCGAGTCAAGATCATCATCCATGATGTCATCATTAACATCATCGGGGTCCCACGGTGTCATCTTTCCTCCTCGCTCGAACAGTACGTCCACTATCTTTGCAGGATACCTGTATCAATGTCCAGAGTCGCCGACCCGCAAAACCCGCCAACCTTAAAAGGTGAACGCTTGCAGAAAGGATCTGGTGTCCAGTGCCAAGTTGTGCAAAGCTGGGGGTGTGGAACTAAACGTCGTTCATCATCCTCTCGTGGCCCACAAAACATCGCTCATGCGAGACAAGACCACCGATTCTCCAAAGTTCCGCCAACTCATTGAGGAACTTGTCACCTTATTAGCGTACGAGGCTACCCGTGAGGTACGGACCGAACCGCGAGAAGTCGTCACACCTGTAGCCCCGACCACTGGCATCCAATTGTCGAAACCGCGACCACTCGTGGTCCCCATCTTGCGTGCCGGGTTAGGCATGCTGGAGGGAATGATGCACCTCATGCCGTCGGCCGAGGTTGGTTTTGTGGGCATGGTACGCGACGAGCAGACTCTTCAACCCTTCACCTATGCCGAGAGGTTGCCGAAGGATCTCACTGGTCGGCAATGTTTCGTCCTAGACCCGATGTTGGCCACTGGTGGTTCTTTGGGTGGTACAGTCCAGTTCCTGCGTGATCGTGGAGCGAGCGACATTGTGGCTATTTGTCTCCTCGCAGCACCTGAAGGTATCGAGTACATGAGCGAGCTGACCAAGGACCTTGATGTTCCCTTCACTCTAGTAGTTGCAGCCATCGACGAGCACCTCAACGACGTGGGGTACATCGTTCCTGGTCTCGGGGATGCAGGGGATCGCTTGTACGGTCTCGCCGAATAGAGATTGTCCGTCGAATAGAGATTGTCCGTCGAATAGTGCGCTGGCGCGCACTATCCTCCGGCCAAACGCATACTGTTTAGCGCTTTGAGAGTTGGGTGTGTATCCTATCGAGATTGTCCGTCGAATAGCATCTGTCCGTCCCAGAGTTTGATCTGCCGCTGGCGCGTCAGATCAAACTCTGCTCCGGCCAGATAGTTGATCTAGGGCTGTGGTTAGGTATGCAGTTGGGTGCGGGCCCCCGGCTAAACGCATACTCACCAACCCCGTCATTCTGCGGAGCGCGCCAGCGCGACTCGCAGAATCTAGACTAGTGAGTTCCCCGATGTGGAGTCTGTGGGTGATCACTAACAGCCGACGGTCACCACAGTGCTCAGTGTGATATCTGGACCTTGCGACTTCGCGCAGGGTGACGCGGGGGGGTGACGCCAGCGCACTAACCTCCGGACAGATTATTGTTCATCCATGAGGGCCGCGACCGACCCATCCAAGAAGACAGCTTTGATGGCTTTGGCCAAGAGCGGGGCAATCGACAGCACAGTCAGTTTGTCGATCCGTACATTCGGATCAATCGGCAACGTATTCGTGACAATGATCTCCTCAAAAGCCGACCGATTAAGACGCTCAGCTGCAGGACCAGACAGCACCGGGTGTGTCGCTGCAGCAATCACCTTCCCCGCTCCTTGTGCCTTCAACGCTTCAGCAGCCAAACAGATCGTACCGGCAGTATCGATCATGTCATCCACCAGGAGGCAGGTTTTTCCTTCAACGTCACCAACCACCTCATGGACTGACACAGTATGGGCCACATTCGGATCACGGCGTTTGTGAATGATAGCCAACGGGCATCCGATCTTATCCGACCACATGTCAGCCATTCGCACCCTCCCCGCGTCGGGGGATACAACAACAAAGTTTTCCGGGTCGTAATTCTCTTTAACATAGTCGGCGAGAATCGGCAGACCATAGAGATGATCGACAGGCCCATCAAAGAACCCCTGGATCTGCGAAGCGTGAAGGTCGACACTCATCACACGGGTCGCTCCCGCTGCACGATACAGGTCCGCTACTAATCGGGCAGAGATAGGTTCACGGCCCGCATGCTTCTTGTCTTGGCGTGCGTACGGATAGAACGGTGACACGACCGTGATGCGCTTAGCCGATGCCCTTTTGAGAGCATCCACCATGACGAGTTGTTCCATGAGCCAATCGTTGACCGGCGCAGTGTGAGCTTGAATCACGAAAGCATCACACCCGCGTACTGACTCCATAAAACGTACATAAATCTCTGAATTGGCATAGGTCACAGCTCGCGAAGGTACGATCTCGGTACCGAGCAGGTCAGCGATCTCTGTCGCGAGTTGAGGGTGTGACCTTCCCGCGAATAGCATCAAATGCTTGACATCCTTCTTGTGAAGATCCGACACGATCACTCCTTGGGGCTCGCGGTTGTTGACGATGGGGCTGCGCTAGGGGTCTGCTCATCGCTGGGATTGTTGACAGTGGGTTGCGGTGGTGAACTCTTCTTGTTCCGTGCACGCTGCCTAAATGCTTGCACCCATCCAGGAATATTGCGTTGGCGCCCACGAGCAACAGCGAGCTCCCCTTCCCCAACATCACCAGTGAGAGCTGAGCCAGCAGCAACAAAAGAATCATCACCAATCGTCAAAGGGGCCACGAGCACACTGTGTGATCCGATGAAAGCATTGCTCCCCACTGTGGTCACATGTTTAGCTTTGCTGTCATAGTTGGCAAAAATGGTTCCGGCACCAACATTCGTACCCGCTCCAATGACCGCATCACCACAATAGGTGAGATGGGGTACTTTCGCTGTTGGACCTATCTGAGCATTCTTGGTTTCCACGTACGCCCCAATCTTGCCGGATTCGCCCAACGTCGTACCAGGTCGAAGATAGGAGTACGGACCCACGTTTGCCTCATCACCAATGACAGCGAGGGTGGCCTCTGAGCGGACCACGTGGGCACCACGACCGACCTCCACATCCGTTAAACGGGTGTCTGGGCCAATGACAGCTCCGGCAGCTATCGAGGTCGCGCCAGCAAGGATCGTACCTGGCCACAACACCACATCAGGCTCTATAGAGACTCCTGCTTCGATCCATGTTGTTGCCGGATCAATGACAGTGACCCCTTCCAGCATCCAACCGTGGACGATGCGGTGATTGACTTCTTTCGACATCGCAGCGAGTTGGGTACGATCGTTGATCCCTTCTGTCTGCCAATGATCCTTTTCAAGGTACGCTCCGACGCGATGCCCGTGACTACAGGCGTACCCCACCACATCAGTGAGATAAAGCTGATGCTGGTCATTGTCGGGGGACAGATGGGCGAGACCTTCACGAAGAAGATCCGCATCAAAAACATAGATACCCGCATTGGTTTCTTTAATAGCTTTTTGAGCGTCGTCAGCATCACGCTCCTCAACAACCCCAGTAATCTCATCCCCAGCGCGAAGGATGCGTCCGTACCCTGTCGGATTGTCGAGGATTGATGTCATGATAGTCATGGCGTTCGAGCGTTGGCGGTGGGTGTTGACTAGGCGCCGCAGCGTGTCAGCAGTGAGCATGGGTACATCACCATAGGTCACAACAATATCACCGGTAATTCCTTCAAGGACCTCCATGGCGCAGCGTACTGCATGGCCAGTTCCATCCTGGGTTTCTTGAACAGCGGTCAGTACGTGGGGGGCAATCTCGTTGAGGTGGGCTTCCACCTGTTCCCTCAAGTGGCCAATCACGACGACGAGATTCTGTGGGGCTACACCTTCAGCAGCACCGAGTGCCCATGAGAGGAGTGGTTTGCCACAGAGGGGATGCAAGAGTTTCGATGTACACGACTTCATCCGCGTACCGCTTCCTGCCGCGAGAACAATGACGGCCGCTACCGAAGAATCACGCTCACCCATCACACCGTACTTTCGAGTCTGTGCTCTCGAGGTTTTCACGGGAGTCAAGCGAACCAAAGTGAATCGAGAACATGTGGTACTCCACCATCCTAGCGAGTTGATTCAAGGAAATCATTTACTACCGAGGGTTGGCTAGGTAGGAACTGTCATATCTAGATTCTGCGAGTCGCGCTGGCGCGCTGCGCAGAATGACAGGGTTAACGTCACCCTGCGCGAAGTCGCAGGGTCAAGATATCACATCAAGCGCGATAGTGAGTCTATCGGATGCACTCACCACTAACAGACTCCGTACAGTGGTGATTGCTGATTCTGGATTCTGCGAGTCGCTTCGCTCCGCAGAATGACGAAAGTGGGTATGCGTTTGGCCTGGGGCCCGCACCCAACTGCATACCTAACCACAGCCCTATGCACTCACCACTAACAGACTCCGTACAGTGGTGATTGCTGATTCCTTGCTTGCGAGTCGCTTCGCTCCGCAGAATGACGAAAGTGGGTATGCGTTTGGCCGGGGGCCCGCACCCAACTGCATACCTAACCACAGCCCTAGATCAACTATCTGGCCGGAGCAGAGTTTGATCTGACGCGCCAGCAGTTATCCGCATCCAATCGCATATCAAACCACTGCACTACAGTATGCGTTTGGCCGGAGGATAGTGCGCGCCAGCGCACTATTCGACGGACAATCTCTATTCGACGGACAATCTCGTTCCCCGGGTAGGAGTCGAACCTACTTCGCTAATCCTGATTCAAAGTCAGGCGGGCCCTGCCGGAAGACCAACCGGGGAATGTGCTCGTCTACTCTACCGGTGATGACCCTCTCTTAGCATCTTCGCGCCCAACATCTTGGTCGTGTAGACAGATAACGGTCATCATGACCGCTTACTCACTATGCGAACAGTGCTCAAGGTGGGACGACCACTAGGAACCCATCACTGTTGCCACGGAAGACACCACGTAGTCCATATTGGATTCGTTGAGCCCAGCGACACATAGACGCCCCGAATCGAGACCATACACATGGAACTCTTCGCGCAACCGACCCATCTGTTCAGCTGACAAGCCAGAATAAGAAAACAAGCCCTCTTGGGTGGTGATGAAACTCAAGTCGCGAGTAATCCCTGCTGATTCGAGGCCACTGCGGAACGCCTCCCTCATCTTTTTGATGCGATCCCTCATAGCGGAAAGCTCCTGCTCCCACAGGCCACGCAGCTGAGATGATCCGAGAATCGTTGACACGAGGGCAGCCCCATGAGTGGGTGGATTCGAATACAACGAGCGGACAACAATCTTTGCTTGTGACATGACGCGCCCAGCTTCTTCAGAATCACGGGCAGCAAAATGGATTCCACCTACTCGCTCCCCGTACAGTGCAAAGTTCTTAGAGAAAGAGTTCGCCACCACAAAAGGAATCCCACTGCTGGCAAACAAGGTCACCGCATACCGATCCTCTTCTAGGCCGTACGCCAATCCTTGATAGGCCATATCCAGGAAAGGCATCAGCTCACGTTCACGTACGACTTCTAGGACCTGATCCCAATCGGCAGGTGTTAAATCACATCCGGTTGGATTATGGCAGCAAGCATGAAGGACAACAATCGTACCGGCAGGTGCTTGGCGAAGATCCTCAAGCATCCCAGCCACATCCACACCACCAGTAGTCGAGTCATAGTAACGGTACGACCCCACTGTGAACCCTGCACGGGTGAAAATCAATTCGTGGTTCTCCCATGATGGATTCGACAGCAACACTGTCGCCTTGGGTGATGCCAGAGCCAATAATCCCGCTCCCACACGCAGAGCACCAGTGCCAGCCACAGATTGCAGACTCGCCACACGGCCCTCACTGACCGCCACACTGGAGGGCCCAAAAACGAGTTCCTGGTTGGCGAGATTGTACTCCTCCATCCCAGGCATGGGCAGGTAGGAGCGAGGACGTGATGTGGAGGTGAGTTCCTTTTCTGCTTCACTCACACAGGATAATAAGGGCACCTTCCCTGATTCATCGAGATAAACCCCGACCCCCAAGTTCACTTTGGCTGGGGAGGGATCGTGCAAGAACGCTTCCGTCATTCCCATGATCGGGTCTCGCGGTGCCATCGCGAGCGCAGAAAAGTTGGACATCTTTACTCCTTTTTAACGGACTAATCGTAGAGGGTTAATTCTGGTTCCCTCAAACCTGTCCACCAGAACTAACCCGAAGCGGTTGTGGTGAGCCGATTTCCCCCACTGGAAAACTGCGATCAGTCTGGGTCACGAGAGTTGTTGGGCGAGCAACCGTACGATGTCGCGGGAAGCATCTGGACGCGCAAGGGCAAGGCTGGCAGCAGCCATTTTCTCGCGGGCCGCATCGTCGTCAACGAGGGTACGAATGTCTTCGACCACTTGGGTTGGAGTTGCTGCGTACGTTCCTGCTCCCCCATCGAGAACATAGTCAACATTGCCCACTTCTTGACCAGGAAGGTAGGAGTAGATGATGGTGGGAAGCCCACAAATGAAAGCCTCGGACACAGAGTTAGCCCCAGCTTTGGTCACGAAAATATCAGCCGCCGTCATGTATTGCGGCATGTCGGAAACGAATCCGTACAGATGATGAGGGATCTTCCAGTTGAGGCTGTGAAGATCCTCCAACAGCGACTCATTTCGGCCACAGACCACTGCTAGTGATATCGGCAGTCCACTATCGTTGATTGCACGTGCAACCTTGCGTACTGGGCCCATGCCGTCGCCACCTCCAACGAGCAGTACGGTCAGGCCATCCCAGCCAAGCTGTTTCTTGATGTCTTCCTTGGATTCAGTAACGGCGTTGAAAGTTTGGGAGACGGGTAATCCCACCACTTGCATGCGCTGAGCTGGGATGCCAAGTCGAATCCCGCGATTCTTGGCTTGTACGGTGGGTACGATGATCATGTCGGAGCGCGTGGAATACCAGAAGACGTGGGTGGACACCAGATCAGTGACCATTGTGATGAACGGGATTGGGTTCTTTTTGAGTACTCGGGGAATCATCGCGTTCGACAAGGGATGGACGGACACAATCATGTCCGCCGGATTGTCGTCGAGCAACCGAGTGATTGCTTTGCGAACATAGGGATAAGCGATCTGGGTTGCTGCCCGTGAACGGACCGGACCATTCATGGATTCATAGGATACTTTCCAGATTGCTTTCATCCGTGACAGTGAAGGGTAGAGTTCTGGGGAGTTCTTGAACGGGGCAGGAAGGTACCTCAAGAAGTCGATCATTTGGGTGTCGTACTGTCCGGGGTATTCGGCTTCGAGGGCTTGAATCATGGCATTAGTGGGGGCGCGATGGCCTCCCCCAGTATCAGAAAAGAGGAATAGTATCTTTTTCTTGCGCATGTGCCTCCTCCTTCTTCTTCCTGGCCTCCAGGGTGCCTGCGTCCGCTTCATTCTAGAGTACTATTCCAGGTGAATAACCACTTCCGCAGACAAGGATCATCCGATGGGCACGTATATTGCCGCCCTCTCTGGTGGGGTTGACTCCGCAGTGGCTGCCGGGCGCGCCATTGAGGAAGGGCACGAGGTGGTGGGGGTCCATCTTCTTCTCGCTCCCAGTGGTGGGGGGAAATCTTTTCCGTGTGCGACTATGGATCCTGCGAGTCGCTTCGCTCCGCAGGATGACAGGGGCAACAGTGCGCAGGATGACAGGGGAAGGAGTGCCACCGAACCCCCCACCCGTCACCCTGCGGAGCACTGCGAGTCGCCTTGGCGGGCTCCGCAGCACGGGCTCCGCGACTCGCAGGGTCCACCAGACACCCCAACCAGCGTGGACTATGCCCGCCGTACTGCAGAACATTTGGGTATTGAATTCGAGGTCTGGGATTTCACGGAGCAATTCCGCCGTGAGGTCATGGACAATTTTGTTGAAGAGTACGCACGTGGCCGCACCCCCAACCCTTGCTTGCGATGCAACGAATTGGTGAAGTTTGCTGCTGTCTGTGACCGTGCAATCAAGCGAGGTTTCAATGGTGTCATCACTGGACACTATGCGCGGTTAGTGACCCGCGATGGCCACACGGTTGAGCTTCATCGCGGTCGAGACATGGCGAAAGACCAGAGCTATGTTCTGAGCGTACTCACTCAAGAGCAGTTGCAGCATTGCCTATTTCCCTTAGGGAATTCACTCAAAGCTGAGGTACGCTCCGAGGCTCGCGACCGGGGATTTGATGTGGCGCAGCGCCCCGATTCTCTCGACATTTGTTTTATTCCCGATGGTGACACCTCCGGGTTTTTGGCCTCCAAACTTGGACCGCGCAGCGGAGAGATTCGCGACACTACTGGGGCAGTTGTGGGCAATCATAGGGGGTTTTTCTCCTACACTATTGGGCAGCGCAAAGGACTGCGGTTAGGAGTTCCTGCTGACAATGGGCAGCCACGGTATGTTGTGGGTATTCAACCAGACAACAATGTGGTGGTGGTTGGCCCTCGTGAGGATCTTGCGGTCACCGCAGTCAGCGGATCACGGGTGCAGTGGTGCGGCGAAACCCCCAATCAGGACTTCGAAGCGACCGTACAACTGCGTGCCCATGCAAGGGAAGTCCCTGCAAGCGTGAGCCAACATGATGGCCAGGTCACGATCAGACTTCATACCCCTGGGTTCGGTATTGCTTGTGGGCAATCGGCAGTGATATATGACGGCACACGGGTCATTGGGTCTGTGGTGATCGATGCCACATCGTCTACTCGCAGGGGACCCGAGTCTCGTTAAAGGTCCCCGAGTCTTTCGGCAGTCTTGTATGTCAGCCATCCGATGGGGATACGGATCCAGTACGTGACAAAACGGAAGAGCAGTACGATCGAAGCTGCCACACCAGGGTTAATACCCAACGAAACCAGAGCAGCCGACAAAGCCACCTCAATAGGGCCGAGACCACCTGGAGTCGGGATGGCCGATCCTGCGAGGAAACCGACCACATACACTAAGGCAGCACCGAAGAAAGAAATCTCGAGCCCGAACGCGTACACGGTCCACTGCAAAGCCAACACGTAGCACAGAGTGAAGACGAGATGTCCCAACAACCCTAAAGCTAGGCGAGTCGGTGAGGAGAATAATTCCACCAACCTTGGCCAGGTTTGTTTAAGAATCGGCAAGACTCGAGTGAGCATCCATGCACGAGTACGTGGGATGCTCGCCATGACTGCAACAACGAACGCCACCGAAATTAGTGCAATGAGCACCCCCGGACTCATGTGGACTGAGGCGATTTGATTAGTCCCTGTGGCTGCTGTCAAGACGGCGAGAACCAGAATAATCACCACAGCATTCGACACTTGGATCAAGGCAGCTGTCGCTGCAGCCACTGCAGTTGATACTCGTTTCTTCGTTAAGAACCGGACATTAAGGGCAGCTGGCCCTATCCCTACCGGTGTGGCCACTGCAATAAATGATGTCGACACCTGGCAGAGCAAGGCCCGCCAATAGTTGATCTTCACTGGTGAGAATGCCACCATCGTCAGTGATGATCCAAGGAAACCCACCATGCCAATACCGAAGGCACCCACAGCCCAACGCCAGTCAGAGTTTCGTACTGCTTCAACGATTTCAGCCAGATTAAACGAGGTGAGGATGACGATCAGTGCGACAGTGACCAGGGTGATCATGATGAGACTACGCGCACCAACTCGTACAATCTTTTCAGGTTCAACTTGGGCATCAGGATGACGTTCGGTCAAGCGGGTGCGCAACTGTGCGAGAGAAGCTTTCGGGTCTTTCAACAAATCCCTGGTCTGCTTCGGGATCGCAGGGACCTGGAGGAGGGGCCCCAAAGCAGACAGATCTTCTTCATCCAGTACGCGCCCAGCGGAGGCCAGTATTCGTTGAGGGCTCACCTTCGTGGCCATGACTGCCATCATCTGGGTGAGGTCGATACGCTGGGCAAGCTCCGAACTGGCAACATCGCCCGCTTCCCAACCAAGAGTAGAGATGATCTTCCCTCCACTTGGAGAGACACGAAAACAGTCAGGGGTCACGACACGATGAGTGACGCCGCTTCCATGCGCCAAACGCATTTGGTCCCACATAGAGTCCAGGAGCTTGTCTGTAACCTGGGTGGGTTCAAGGTCAGCAAAGGAGACTGATGCTGGGGTGGCTTCTCGAATGATAAGCATCGATTCTGCAGCTTCAGCAATCGCAAGTACTGCTGGTGTTCGTACCCCAGCAGAACGGGCAGAATAAGAAATCAGTGCCGTGCGTTCCGCAGTTTGGCGAAGTGACACGATCGTACGCCCCGAAATGGCACGCGAGCGAAGGAAACGCCACATGCGGTTGAGCGTACTCATCATCTGGCGGTCACCATCCAACACGATGACGTTGTACAACTCCTGCGAGGCGGTCTGCATGACATAGAGGCGATGGTCGGGGAAGAATTGGGGGCTTTGTACGCCAGGGCGCGTCCGGGAGGTTTCGACAACCCTCACCACAGAGACCCGGTCAAGACTGATCGGGTCGAATCCTGCTCTGCGAATTCCTTCCACAAGTGCCTGGCCGTAGGCGCGTTGCGAAGCCACCCCCAGGGTGTACCTCATCGCGTACCCGGCCATGCGACCCAACAGCAGGGCGATCCCCACTCCGGGCAAAGTTTGGGTGGCTGTCACAACCCCCACCACCACAGAGACCCACATCAGGTTCCACGACCAGGTGATGGAGCGTCGGCTCACTGGTGTAGCAACAGCAGTGAGCAGAGCTGTAATCGCAGCGATATGCGGCGGAATGGACACCACATCAACACCACCGACACGCATCGACAGGTCAGCGAGCAGCGACTGGGGAGCAACCGCCGTGATGAGAAACACTGAAGCAATAGCCAAGATGAGCCCAGCAATGCCGCCAAGCAATCCACGCAGGGCTACCAGGGGATGGCGCCGTACAAGCAAATCGATACCCACAGCTAGGGGTGGAAAAAGAATAACCAAAGTGTCGAGGGCAGCTACTGGTGCAAACAGGAGACGTTGCAGAAGTACGGCGAAACCTCGGACATCTTGAGAAATCCCTGAGGTCGTGTTGTGAGCGAAAATGACTGCCGCACACACCAAGACGATTCCGCATGCACAGCCGATGACGCCAACGAGATCGGAAGGGTTACGTACAAACTCCGTCGGCTTATCTTGGATACCCACACTCTTTTTTGTAGGCACTGGGGGTGCGAGTTGTTCATCGGTGGCCATAGCAGTATCAGTCTAGTGGGCACAGGAGCTTGGGTTGGCTGATTTCCATGAAAATGACGGTGTTGGTGAGGTTTTGTGGTCGAGAAGCCGGGTTGGGATGGGAGTCTCTGAGCAGGCTCGCTGATAGGCAAGCTGTGGCCCTGACGTACGCGCAAGCTCAGGCAGATCTCGGTGTGAGACTGAAATCCAACTCCAGGTGATGCATTCCATTCCAAGCCATGTTCACCAGATAGGTGGCGACCTCTTCTTTAGAAAACTCTGGATTGTCCAACCACCATTGGCCAGTCATGGCTACGAGCCCTGTGAGCGCTTGTGCAATGAGCGGTACGGCTTTAGGGTCGAAACCCATCTTCTCAAATTTGGGGATGAGCAAGCCCTCCACGCGTACGATCACATCATTGAGAATGGAAGCGAAACTGGATCCACCCAATTCTGAGGAGTCGCGCATCATGATCTGGAAGCCCTCGGGATGGGTTTCAATGAACTCCAGCAGTGCGAGAGACCCACGCTCAATCAGCGAACGGGATCCAGCTTCTGGGTCTGTCACTGCTCCTCGCAAACTATGGAGGAGACTATTGGCTTCCCGGTCAACAACGACAGCGTACAATCCTTCTTTGCCGCCGAAATGTTCATAGATGACAGGTTTGGATACTCCGGCTCTGGCTGCCACTTCTTCGATAGAGGTTCCGTTGAATCCCTTCTCAGCGAAACACACTAGGGCAACACCGATCAGTTGGTCTCGGCGCTCGGCAGCAGACATTCGCCTGCGTAGTGTTGGTTCAGTCATCTGTTCTAGTCTCGCACTCAGTGATGTCGATTATCAACTCATCGTGCGCAAGTCCGCTCCCACGTCATCCTGCACACTGTAAAAGCCCACTCACCCACGTCATTACACACCACCCTCCATCATCCTGTGGGCCCCACCGCCACGTCATTCTGCGGAGCGGACAAGGTCCACCACCCCCACGTCATTCTGCGGAGCGGACAAGGTCCACCACCCCCACGTCATTCTGCGGAGCGAAGCGACTCGCAGAATCCAGAATTCACATTTGTCATCGTAGCGATGGCCGACGCTGCATGATCACCCACCAGATGCATGTTCTTGGCAGCCCTAGAACCCAAACATGGGTGGAATTGGAAGCGGATCGCTGAATCTCAAGAGCGCTCTGCTGCTGACGCATCAGATCGCTCTTGAGATTCATCGACCAGTCGGTCTTCTGCTGTGGCTGACTTAGAAGCCGAACATGGGTGGGTTTGGAAGTAGGTCGAGGGCCGGTTCGACGTACTCTATTTTTGTGACCTCTCCCGACGTGACGTGGAAACTTGTGATCGAAGCTAGAGAACATTGGCGCTTGCGTGGGTCATGAAAGAGGCGACGCCCTGTCGCGCGGAGGTGGGCCATCCAGATGGGGAGTTGGTGGGAGACAATCACAGCCTGCCCACTATCGCCGACAATGTCTGCAGAGTCTTTGATGGCTTCCAGCATACGCTCGGCGATAGCTGCATAAGGTTCACCCCAGCTCGGACGGAAAGGGTTGAGAACAAAAGGCCAATTCTTGGGGTTCTTGGCTGCTTTCGCTGACCCACCCATGACCTGTCCAGCGAAACGATTACCCGCTTCGATGACGCGCTCATCCAGGTGCACCTCAAGGGTGGGGAAAAGTGCCGCCACGGGTTTCATGGTTTCTTGGGTGCGTTCAAGTGGAGAACAGCGCAAATGAGTGATCGGTAGGTCATGAAAGAAGGTGGCCGACTGTGCAGCCATGTCACGCCCCAATTCGGTGAGATGGAAACCAGGCAAGCGCTCGTAAAGGACACCCTCAGGGTTATCAACTTGCCCGTGGCGCATCACATGAACGACTGCCATCGTACTTCCTCACATTGCGAACCTGGTCGCTGGTGATTAGCGACCTGCTCGACGACGCTGAATTCGCGTCTTCTTCAGCAGTTTGCGGTGCTTCTTCTTCGCCATGCGCTTGCGGCGCTTTTTGATGACCGAACCCACTGTTGACCTTCCTTGAGGGGTGTTCCCACGATTGTGGTGTCGCCGATTAGCGACCGACACACGATCATATCGTGTACGCGGGCACGAACCAAACGCGTGACTAGCTGGCTTGGGCGCGGCCGATCTCCTCGGAACGTTTTGCCGCTGCTTCAATGGCTGAAATGAAGGCTGCTTTCACCCCACGCTCTTCAAGTACGCGTAAGGCCGCTGCGGTCGTACCGCCAGGAGAAGTGACGTTCTCTCGAAGAACCGTCGGGTGCTCGTCGTCGTGCATGAGAAGGGAACCAGCCCCGAAAATGGTTTGTTTCACCAACTCAGTGGACACTGAGCGCGGAAGCCCCAACATGACACCACCGTCAATCATGGATTCAGCCACATACATGAGGTAGGCCATGCCCGACCCTGAGATGGCTGTGACTGCATCCAGGTATTTCTCTGGTACGACCACCACCTTGCCAACAGCTTCCATGATTTTCTGGGCTTGGGCGATCTGGTCCTTCGTCGTATTTGAGCCACGGGCCAACGCCGACATGCCCTGACCGACCAGTGACGCAGTATTTGGCATCACTCGTACGACTGGACGATCCATGACCAAGTGGTGCTCAATCGTGGCTGTAGACACCCCTGCTACGACAGAAATAATCAGACAACTCGGTTTCATATGTGGACAAGCCACTTCGATGACCTCGAAAAGGTCCTGAGGTTTGACTGCAATAAGAACAGTGTCCACGTTCTCGACAGTCTCTGCAATATCCGCGCTCACAAACACGCCGTACTTGGCCTTGATAGCTTCACGCTGTGGTGCGCGGGTGTCAACCGCACGGATCTCCTCAGGTTTCCACCCAGCATCGATCATTCCAGACAGGAGGGCCTCCCCCATCATTCCCACACCAAGAATTGCAATGCTCATTGTTTACTCACTAGTTCGACGATTTGGATAGCGTTGAGGGCGGCACCTTTGCGCAAGTTGTCATTGGCGACAAACAATGCCAGGCCGTGGCCCTCGGGGGCCGATTGGTCGGGACGGATACGACCGACAAAACTCGGATCTTTTCCTGCAGCGAGTCTCGCGGTGGGTACGTCCACGACTTCCACACCGGGAGCATTAGCGAGCAGTTTTGTAGCTTGTTCAGCGCTGATCTTGTCCGCGAATTCGGCATAAACCGCCACCGAGTGCCCAGTGTAGACCGGGACTCGTACGCACGTGGCCTGAACAAGCAAGTCAGGCAGGTGCAGGATCTTACGCGACTCGTTGCGCATCTTGATTTCCTCATCGGTTTCACCCAGCCCATCGTCGACCAGTGAACCAGCAATCGGGACTGCGTTGAATGCGATCGGTGCGACATAGGGACCAAGATCGGGGTGGTCGTCGATGCGTCCATCGAATTGGAGTCCCGGGGTGTTACCCAGAACCTTCACCTGGTCGATAAGTGTGCTGACCCCTTTCACACCTGACCCTGAGACCGCTTGGAAGGTGACTGCCCGCAGGCGTACGAGTGTGGCAGCGTCGTGAAGAGGTTTGAGGACAGGCATGATCGCCATAGTCTGACAGTTCGGGTTGGCGATGATGCCCAGAGGTGCATTGTTGATGTCTTCAGGATTCACTTCGGGTACGACCAGGGGTACGTCGTCATTGAGACGCCACCCAGACGAGTTGTCAACCACGGTCGCTCCTGCGGCAACCACCTGGGGTGCGTACTGTTTCGACATGGTTGCGCCAGCTGAAAACAGGGCAATATCGAGCCCCGAGAAGTCGGCGGTTGCGGTATCCTCGATCGTGATGTGAGTGTCGCCAAAGTTCAAGGTTTTCCCGGCAGAGTTCGCTGTGGCGAAGAATCGTACCGACCGTGTGGGGTAATTTCTCTCGATCAGGATCTGCCGAACCACAGAACCCACTTGGCCAGACGCGCCGAAAACACCTAATTGCATGGGGGATATCGTACCGGATGTTGCCTCGGGTGCGCTGGAGAGGTTCACGCCCATAGGGTTTACTGTATGTTTGCTCGCGGGGAGTTCACTACCCGTACGCCCCCACTGGACTCAGCGGGGTTAGGCCGTGGACTGTGCAAGGATGGCTAGAGTTTTTTCGCACGACTTCCCCTGGTAATACCGGTCGATGACAGAAGTGAAGACTGGGTTGGCACCGGGGACTTGGGAAAACAAGGTCATGCAACTGCACAGTTTCAAGTCGTCAGGGTATTTAAAAGCGAGGCGGATATCGGCAAAATTCTTGTCGAACACAGCCCTCGAAATGTCAATAAGGCGCGGGCCCAGTATCGGGTCTGCGAGATAGGCTGTAGCTTCTGACAGGTCTCTGATGGCGTAGAGATGATCGACCGAACTCTGACCCAATCCTGAAATTTGTGGGAAGACGAACCACATCCAATGAGTATGTTTGCGGCCCAGGCGTACCTCCATGAGAGCTTGCTGGTAGTACCCTTCTTGGGCTGCAATGTACCGGTCGAGTTCCCTTGCGCTATCAACCACGGCGTTAGTTTATCTGGGGAGGGTGGGATGAGAGCGGATACCTGGCCTCCCGCGTGTTGAAGGTTGGGGAAGTGTGGCGTGTGGCAGCACCGCGACCCGATGACACACAGCGTAGGATCGTGACTGTTCAAAGAGGGAGGGCCCATGGCTGAAGCACTGAAGAATTTCTACAACCGTGAATCGTTGTCGCCGATCGCTGATGATATTGCACGGGTGTATCCGAGTTTTGATGCAGAGGGGTTTCTCGAAGCTGTGCTCAGTGATCCGTGGGATGATCTGGAGCTGAAAGCGCGGAGTCGCCGGATCAGTGAGTCGTTGCGCGAGTTTCTTCCCGCCGATTATCCTTCGGCGATTGCGGTCATCGACCAGGTGGTCATGAATGATGGAACATGGCTGGATGGTTTCGGATTCTTCTTTCCTACTTTTGTTGAATTGTTTGGGGTGAGTGAGGAGTATTGGGAGGTTTCCGTGGGTGCTTTAGAGCGCTACACCCCGTACGCATCGAGTGAGTTTGCCGTACGCCCGTTCATTGTTCTCGATCAGGAACGCATGATGGCCCAGATGCTTGCCTGGGCGGGCCACGAGGATGAGCACGTACGCCGGTTGGCGAGTGAAGGGTGTCGGCCCCAATTGCCGTGGGCACCAGCACTCGCGGCTTTCAAGAAGGATCCTTCACCTATTGTGCCGATACTGGAGCGACTGAAGGCGGATCCTTCTCCGCACGTACGTACTAGTGTCGGAAACAATCTTAATGATATCTCGAAGACGCATCCGGAGTTGGTCCTCGAGATTGCCCAGCAATGGCATGGCGCGGACGAACGTACTGATTGGATAGTGAAACATGGCTGTCGGACCTTGTTGAAACGCGGCAATCGTCTGGCTTTGGGGTTATTCGGATGGGTGGCGGTCGATTGCGTGGAGGTGAGGGACCTAGGTGTGGAACCACCGCGTGTACCGCTCGGTGGTGTGGCAGTGTTCTCTTTTATCGTGGAGGCTAAAGTCACAGCGAAGGTACGACTTGAGTACGCAGTTGACTATGTGAAATTCAATGGAATTCGGCACCGAAAACAGTTCAAGATTGCGGAGTTGAGTCTTGCTGCTGGACACAAGAGGTACTACGAGCGCCGATTGTCGTTTGTTGACATAAGTACGCGCAAGCATTACCCGGGGATACATACGATCACATTGGTGGTCAATGGTATCGAAAATCAGAGTGTAAATCTTGAGTTGATTGAGTACTGTTCAACTCCACGCTATGTCACCTTGTTCCCCGACAATCGCAAACCTATTGCGCCTCCTGCTCCCGATACTGTTTCCGAGCAGTGAGCACCTAGGATCTTCGCTCGCCGCGTCTGAGCCTTTTCACCTCTTCTTTGCTCATGACGGTAGCGTTCAAGTCGCGAATAAACCCCAGCTTGACCGCACCAAGACCATGCCCAGTTTTTTCGATCACAAGATGATCTCCTTGTACGGTTAATTGCACGTCGCCTGGTATCAGACTAAGTCTGTCACGTATCTCTTTGGGGATCGCCACGCGACCTTCCGCATCCATGTTGGTGATCACAGATATGACGATAGCATGGTTCTGCGGTTCAGGGAACCTCGTACCGTCTATCAACCCTTCGGGTGCTCCCACCTAATCCCGGGAAACTTCCCGAAATCTGAATCGAAGGTGACCACTGTTGCTTTGTGTTCGCGTGCGATAGCTGCCAGGTGAGCGCCATTGGTGAGATTGGGTGAACCTTTCGCAGAGAGCAGCGCTTCGCGGAAGTATTCTGAGTGGCGAGAGCCAGGGTTGAGGATGCGCGCTGATGGAGCATCAAGCCAGGCATCTACCAGATCAAGGGCTGCCACCCACGATAGCGGTGGCGTCGAGATTTTGGGATTTGTGGTGATTCGGACAAAAGCAACGAGTGCTAGCCAGGCAAACCCCACTGGTTCTTGCTTGGACAGGGTTTTGGTCAACCAGCCATGGGCATCCCTATAGTGTGGCGAGTCTTTCTTGACTGCGTTAATGAGTACGTTGCAGAATCCTGAGGGAGCCTAGTGGTCTTTTGTTGCTCATGTTTTCCTCCTTGTCTTCCATCATGGCAGGAGGGTCTGACATTTTTCAGACCTTGCACCGGTGGAGTTCATTTGTCGTCGGGCGGATTGCCTCTGAGCAACATCACACAGGAAGAAGAAGATATTGAATTCCGAGTGATTGGTAGATGCTCTCAGCCCGATGGTCACAGGTGACAAGTTCTAGACCATGGTGGCGGGCAGCTGCTGCGACCAATCCGTCGTACACCATTCCCCCAGTGATACCCAACCGGGTGAACTCATCGAGAAGACTGCCCATGGAATCTGAGGGAAGGAACCGCGATTCACCGAACTCCTGGTGGATCAGGCGGGTCGCATCTGCGCTATCCAACCTTTTCGGCATCGGGAGTCTGGTGAGAACCGAGAAGAACTCGAACATGGCATGGCCAGCCAGACCGCGCGGTCGTTTCACGGCTAGTTCCCAGGACTGTTCATGTGCCGGGTTCTCACTATCGACAAAGGCCAGCGCAGCGCTCGTGTCAAAGAGAAGTAGTTCACTTTTGGTCGACAAGGCGCAACTCTCTCAACTCATCAACGGACATTTGAGGCCCTCCTAATGGGAGAAGAAGGTGGCCGTCTTGTTCACGCAACCCTGCACCTGCTTGCTTGATGACGGCTTGATTTCCTTGAACAGCGAATTCAACACCACCAGGTACGAAGCCAAGCTTCTGGCGTATCTCCTTGGGCACAACCACTCGCCCTGCCTTATCTATGGTTCCGATCATGCCACAAGAATACCACGGCAGATTTCCCCGGGATCGATCTGCGCATGGATGAAGCCCACAGCGCAGAATCCTGGTGGCGCCGAGTGGTCTTGTGGTGGTCATGTTTCCTCCTTGCCCACCAGTCTGGCAGGAGAGTCTGACATTTTTTCATGCCAGGCTCGGCAGGGTGGCCATTTGGCGCCCGCGTCATCCTGCGCGCGAAGCGTGGCAGGATCCATTGAGCAAACACTCGGATCCCATTCAGCGCGCGAATTCGCGTACGGCCAAAGACCACTCAAGCGCGCACCCAAAGAATCCCCGTCACCACTTGTGTCACAGCGAACACAAGGTACACCCCCGACACGGGGTTCCAGCCGAACACAACCAGCAGCTGCAGGGCAATCCACCCGAGCAGGATCACCCCGCAGATAATCGCCCACATCGGCGCGTACTTTCTCCTTCTTAAGATCAGTACGGCTCCGAGGAGGTTGGGCAGACCGATGATCGTCAGCAGGCAGATCCCCGGCCACAGGAAACTCGTGAAGGCACTCCCGATGACGGGCAGGTTGTCTTGAATGGATGCTAGAAGTGGTGTCATCCCCATCGCATCGGGCACGATCCACATCATTCCCGCACCGAGCAGCGCACCCAACCCGATAAACAGCGCCCAGAAGAGTGCCCACCTGGCCGGAGTGGGAAGTGCTGGTTTTTCTTGGGGTACGGTACGCACAGTGCTCATTTTTTAAGGGTAGGTGCATAGGACAAGTGGAGCAAGGTGCACTAAGCAATCGTCCTCTCCACCAACTCAGCAACTCCTGGTGCACCTGCTTTTTCCAAACTGGTGATTGTTGATTGGTCAGTAGCTCCAGCGAGGGTACTAACCGCCATATGGTGCACCCATTTCATTGACTCGGCACAATCACGTATAAGTGAGCAAAGAAGATCATCAGGGGTCATGACGACAAGCCCTAGCTTGGCTAGTACCTCTGGTGGGAAATCCTTGACGTTATGTGTGCAGATACAGTGGGCGCCTGCTGATAATGCAGCTGCGATGACATGGCGATCTTTCTCATCAGGTAACCTCAGACTTCGCAATACTGAAATATCTGATTCACGTGCCTCGTACTGTGAATGTGGGTAGGCCCCATTCATTGCATTGACCAGTAGCCGAGCTGATTCTTCAGTAAAACTCGCCCTGTTTCTCTTGAGGTGTTGCGTTACTTCACAAAGTATTTCTTGACTCCATACGACGACGATCAGCTTTGCTCTCATTGCATAGAGTAGGTAGTCCCTCAAAACTCGCGAATAGAGCACGTTGGCATCAGCAAGGCATATTAGCCGTACATGGTTCGCAAGTGGGTTCGGCGGTCTCACTCGGTCAGCCCTAATTCATTTTGAAGAGCCATCAGTTCAGCCATTGCTTTTTCTTGTCGTGCGTCCTCGATTTCCAGCCACCTTTCTATGGCTTCAACACGAATTCGATGGTGTGACCCTACTTTTCGAAACGGGATAATACCCTTGTCAAGTAGCTTGTGAAGTTGCACTCTCGATATTCCCATCATGGATGCTGCCTCACTGGGACTCACTTCCCGTAGTCCTTTTGTGGTCACGATTGATTGACCTTGAGCTTCAGCGCCCATCCATGCTGCTATCTTTTCAGCAGTTTCCCGCGCAACCGAGATCAGGATTTGCTCTCCTTGTTGTGATAGCGCGTCTTGCACTGCCAGTGCGTCACGTTCAAGTGTTGCAGTCATCGGACCTTCTTCTATTTGTCACATCTGTTACAGTTGACACAATTGTATTCCAGTAAATGCGTTTCATCAAGACGTCGACGGAACATGGGGGGAGGTATCTTTTGTGTTCCACCACCACTGTTGCTCCCGCTCCTTTTCGTACAGCGGGCGGACGCTGCTCCTATGCACACCGCTGGCCACACACAGGTTCGCAGAGTCCATGAGCGTCGCTTATGTTGTTTCACCAGAAAGTCTGCCACTCATTGCCACTGATTGTTAGCTACTGCTAGAATAGAGCCATGAGTTCAGTTCAATTAGCCACCCGAGTTGATGAAGCACAGGATCGCCTCTTTCGTGAGACCACTAAGCGTCTGGGGACGACTCCTGCGGATGCGATGCGAGTTTTCGTCGCTGCCTTCAATCAGCATCACGGGTTCCCTTTTGACGTACGTTTACCTTCTGTTGAACCTTTCGAGACTGAGGATGATGCCACTGAGTTTGTTTCCCAATTATCGAGGAAGCTATTAGATGAAACGCGGTGATGTGTTCATCCTTCGTGATGACTGATTCGCTTCGAAGGCTCGCCCCGAAATCCCGAACAGCGGTGTAGCCCTTGCACTCCACCAACACTGACTGACCCTTGGGAACAGCGGAAGCTCGGGGATGTTACGTCGAAAATCGGAAGTGGCAAGACACCGCGTGGCGGCGAAAGTGCATATAAAACCAGTGGTGTGCCGCTGATTCGCTCTCAGAATGTCAACTCGGACCGAGTGGACTTGGGGGATGTTGTTTTCATTGATTCAGATACAGACGATGAGATGAAGAACTCTCGGGTACTCAAAAACGATGTTCTCTTGAACATCACCGGCGCATCTATCGGTAGAAGTGCCGTCTACAAGCAGTTATGCGCCGCAAATGTGAATCAGCATGTCTGCATTGTGAGGCCAGTTGAAGGATACTCTGCAGATTTCATTCAGCAGAACCTCGCTTCCAGTCGAGGGCAGAAACTGATTGATTCCAGTCAGGCAGGTGGGGCACGCGAGGGCCTGAACTTTCAACAAGTGTCGCAAATCTCTTTTCAGTTTCCATTATTTGCTGAGCAAGTGACTGTCGCCTCGGCTATCGCTCACCTTGATCACCTCATCACCCTTCATCAGCGTGAGTCTCCTCCAACCATGAATAGGAGGAACACCATGTTTCACCACCCCAAAGAATCAGAGCTATTCAGTGATTACTATGGCCGATGGATTCGAGTTTATAAGGAAGGAGCAATCAGAAATGTCACTCTTCAGAAATACCGTATGACACAAGCATGGATTGAGAAACTCGTTCCGCATCTGAAAGTTTGTGACATGTCTCGGACTGCTTACCAACAGTTGCTGAATGCATATGCAGAATGTCATGAAAGACAGACAACGATGGATTTCCACCATCAGCTAAAAGGCGCCATTTTGGATGCCGTGGATGAGGGGCTGGTAGACCGAGACCCTACCCGCAAAGCCATTATTAAGGGCATGACTCCACGGCCTAAGAAACCCAAGTTCCTCAACCAGTTTGAGCTCCACACTCTGCTCTCAGGCATGGTGCTAACACCAGTAGTTAGTTGGGATTGGTTTATCCTTCTTGTTGCTAAGACAGGAATGAGGTTCTCTGAGGCTCTCGCTCTGACACCACTAGATTTCGACTTTTCCCATCAATCGCTGTCAATTAGTAAAACCTGGGACTACAAAGGTTCCGGTGGTTTCCTGCCCACGAAGAATCGGTCATCGGTGAGGAAAATTCAGATTGACTGGCAAACAGTCATTCAATTCTCCGAGTTGGTGAAATGTCTGCCAGACGATCAGCCACTCTTCATTAACGGCCCTGTCTTCAACTCGACTGTCAATGACATTCTCCGTCGGCATTGTGTTCGCGCAGAGATCCCGACTATCACCATTCATGGGTTGCGCCATACTCATGCTTCGTTGCTTCTCTTTGCTGGAGTTTCTATAGCCAGTGTCGCACGGAGGCTCGGGCATTCAAGTATGACCACCACCCAGAAAACCTATGTCCATATCATCCAAGAGCTTGAGAACCAAGACATTGACCTCGTGATGAGGTCACTATCGAGTCTCAGCTGACCCAAAACCAGGAGACTCACGCTGATGAAGGGTGATGAGGTGGTCAAGAGACTTGAAATACTCTCCCATGCGTTTCTGCTCTCCATGGTTTGGAGAGGTAAATCGCATTTGTGTGAAATCTTCGTAGCTGATGCTACGTCCATCGCGAATTCCATATGTTACGGTTTCGAGCCTAGTGATGAAGTTTGGAGAACTAAAAGTGAGTTTCCAGAACCAATCGTGATCACGGTCCTGCTCGATGAAACTAAGTACTGTATACGCCGGTGATGTAATTCCCTCAACTGCTGAATGGGCGAAGCCACCCTGAAAAGAGCGAAGATGGATTACGAACTGCCCTGGTTGAACTCTCTTGTAGGTAGCTTCATTTTTCTTATCGTGCGCAATGTTAATCCCTGTCTCATCCCGCAAAATCATTCCCCGGTCCTGTGTTGCCGAAAGAACGGGTAATTCTGGGAAACCCTTTTCTGCCGTAGCTTGGAAAATGTCTGCTGCCTTCCGCTGTTCCCAAGCATTAGCCTGGACTACCTGAGTAAAATCGATAGTCAGGGACCTATTGGTCGCTGCTGGAACCCTCGCTGATGTCGAAGCCACCAGCAAGCACGAACTCGCGGAGCAATTTTCCGGTCTGAATGTTTACCTCAAGAAGTGACAGTGATTTCCCTTCCCTTGTGTCGAAGTACTCCTTGGCTTTCTCGCGATCAACGGAGGCCTTAAGCTCATCGAAACGCCCGTGGCTATTGAGATCGGTGTCAGTTACCTGTTGCCCGATCATATTACGCAAGAGATCCTCGCTACACCCCAGCGCTACCGCCAAGTCGTGGATTCTGCCCGATTCAGTTTTTGCTTGGTATTGGGATATATAGTCGCTGAAACCCATCCCCCGCTCCACTGTGATATCTCCTCTTTCGATGTCTCTGAGAAAGATGCCTGCATATTTTTGTTGCTCTTGAGAAAGCGTGGCAAAGGAACGAAGCAAAGCAGCCTGAGCTACATTAATCGACTCCTGATCAGAAGGAGGGTTAAGGTTCAGTAGCTTATAGTACTTGTCGAAATTGGCGTCCATATACCGCGAGTCAATTTTCCCCGTATCAATTTCCGTGAGATAACCCTCAATATCGTAAGGTGGGTCCTCACTACCCCCACCTGTGTTTCCTGAATCGGGGCTAAAGAGTTCTTTATAGCGCAAGGCGAGCACGAGATAGGTATTCTCATCGATCTCAACCTCAACCGTTGTTGTTTCAGAAGCACCCTCCTGAGTGATGTCGTAAACCTTCTGTTTCCAGGTGAACCCTTGAACCTTCGCGGCCTCAATGGTCTCTCCCAGTTTCCTAAATAATGAAGCAAATCTTCCACACGCTGCTTCGTTATCAGGGATGCTGGTTAAGTCTGGAATACCCGCGTCTTTGAAAACCTGTTGGATGTCACTAAATATCGAATTGATTTCAACTAGGTTGTCTTCAAGTCTGTTTACATATATCCCATATGGTTTATCACCAGAATACAACTTCACTGCTTCTTCAACGTAACGTTCCATCGTGTGAGGTTTACGATAGTAGCGAACGGTCCCAAAAGGTTTCTCGTGACCGAAAATGCGATTGGTGCGCGAAAAGGCTTGGATGATGTTCTGGTTTTGCAGCACCTTGTCTATATACAGGGTGTTGATCCATTTTGAATCAAAACCAGTGAGCATCTGATCGACCACAATCAGGAGTTCCAATTGTTTCTCTGGCTCGGAGTCTATCCACTTGTATTGATCTTTATGAGCGAGACGTGAGGCAACATCCTTCTTAAACTGGGCGTGGGAACTGACCTGAAAACTCTGACCAAAGAGCTGGTTATAGTCTTCAATAATCTCAATAAGCCCGTCTGTCTTAAATTGAGCATTTTCGCGGCGATCAGGGTTGAAGTCTTCCGCATCTTCATCACTGGAATCAAATAGGGCGGTGGCTTTGAGGGTTGGCTCCTCTTCTTTGAGGAGACGATAGTATTCAATGGCTTCACGGATGCTACTTGTGGCAAATAGGGCATGGAACTTTCCCCCACGCGACCGTGTCATCCAATTGGTGAGAATGTCCTCCACTACTTGCTCCTGATGAAGATGACTCCTGTACTGACTCCTTGGCAGATAGTCTTCAACGCCCTTGGTGTATTTACCTTGCTGGTTGCGGTCACGAACCATAGGAGCTGTATTCATGAAATAGTAGAACCTGTCTCGTTTATCAGGATCCCGAATCGCCTCCTCTTCCGATGTCGCTTTCACTTCCTGCATTCCCACCGCACAGCGGATATCTCTATCTTTATAGGTTAGGACTTTGTATGGATCGAAGCCAAGCACGTTCTTGTCTCGGATACCATCGGCGATGCTATATCTGTGGAGTTCATCGCCAAACACAGTTGCTGTTGTGCTTCCTTTTATCTTGTTTTCTTCATGTATCGGTGTGCCAGTAAACCCAAAGAAATATGCATCTGGGAAAGCACCTTTCACTTCGTTCAGCATTTCTCCAAAGGTTGAGCGATGCGCCTCATCAACAATGAAAACCACACGTTTTTTCTGAATTCTGAGAATATCGGCTTCGTTTACTCCGACCTCCTGCCTGATATTGCTCATTTTTTGTATAGACGTGACGATGAGCGTGTCCGCAGGTGTTGAGCTAGTCAATTTGTTCAGTAAAACATGGGTGTTTTCTGTGGCTTGAATCTCATCATTGTCTTCTGCAAACCCGCGGTATTCCTTGAGCGACTGGGTGCCAAGCTCAATTCGGTCAACCAGGAAAACGACCTTGTCAGCATCTTTGGAATTTGCAATTAGTTGCGCGGACTTGAAACTGGTCATGGTTTTACCCGAACCAGTGGTGTGCCATACATACCCACCGAGTTGTTGACGCCCATCCCAAACGTGTTTTGCTACCCGATCAGAGATGGCGTGTGCTGCATAGTACTGGTAGCTTCTCATCACCTTGAGAACCCCATCGGCATCATCGGGAACAGTGTAAAAACCAATGAGCTGATGAGCCATAGGGATAGACAAAAGCGAAGTGGCGATGCTATTCCAATTGTTGATCGGAACATTATCGAAATTGGCCCAGTGGAAATAGAAATCAGTGTTGAAATTGCCGTCTGGTCCTGGGTTTGCGAAATAGAGAGTCTCCTCGGGTTCCATGGCAACAAAAATCTGGACGAGAGCGAACAAACCCGTAAAGATACCTGCCTGAGAATATTTTTCGATTTGATTCGCAGCTTGCTTAACACTTACTCCACTCTTTTTTAATTCCAGATGGATCACAGGCATACCATTGATCATGAGCATCAGATCGCCACGGCGGTCGCGCTGTATGCCAGCTGTGGGGAACTGGGGTTGCTGAACGATCTGGTATCGACTCTGTCCTGCAGCAATTTCATGGCGGTCATAGATCTTGAGAGCCACTTCCTTACCAAAATGCTCCACATCATCTGGATTATCCCGCTTAATTGATACTGTTTTACCGTTGATGAAACCGTTGAGCTTCAGTGGAGTACGCAGAGTCGTGATCTGTTCGATGATTTGCTGCATTTCCGTCTGGGTCAGTGGGAACCCATTGAGTCGATCCCGCTCTCGATTATTATCGAAGAGAATGGTGGCCCAGTTGTCTAACAGGTCTTGTTCAGTTGGGTGCTTGATAACCTCCTTTTCCCAACCCTTAGTCTGAAGCGCTCTAATGAGAGCTTCTTCAAAATCCGATTCCTTTGTAAAAATCATGTCAATTACTTTCTATACAAACATGCCGTCAAGCAAGGATTTCTTAATATTTTTCAGCCGAACAAGCTCACGCTGATGAAGGGTGATGAGGTGGTCAAGAGACTTGAAATACTCTCCCATGCGTTTCTGCTCTCCATGGTTTGGAGAGGTAAATCGCATTTGTGTGAAATCTTCGTAGCTGATGCTACGTCCATCGCGAATTCCATATGTTACGGTTTCGAGCCTAGTGATGAAGTTTGGAGAACTAAAAGTGAGTTTCCAGAACCAATCGTGATCACGGTCCTGCTCGATGAAACTAAGTACTGTATACGCCGGTGATGTAATTCCCTCAACTGCTGAATGGGCGAAGCCACCCTGAAAAGAGCGAAGATGGATTACGAACTGCCCTGGTTGAACTCTCTTGTAGGTAGCTTCATTTTTCTTATCGTGCGCAATGTTAATCCCTGTCTCATCCCGCAAAATCATTCCCCGGTCCTGTGTTGCCGAAAGAACGGGTAATTCTGGGAAACCCTTTTCTGCCGTAGCTTGGAAAATGTCTGCTGCCTTCCGCTGTTCCCAAGGATCAGTCCATAACGGTGGAGTACAAGGGTAACACCTCTGACTACAATTGCGGGGCGAGCCCTCGAAGTGGAACAGCTATCACGAAGGATGAATACATTCTCGTTTTCACTGTTACTTTCTGTTATCGCCTAGAAAGTGATTCGGGCGCCCAACGCATGGGCATCGAGGAATGTGGAGAACTACCCGTTTTCATCGACATCATTGGGCTGGTCAGCGATCGAAGCCCGAAGAGCCACCAGATTTTCCTCACTGAAAAACGGATCGGAAACAATATCGAACGGGATCTTCCCCTGCCGCAAAGTCTGGCGGACAAAAATGTTGAACGCTGTCGACAAATTCATGCCCATGGTGGCAAAGGTTGCGTCAGCCTGCTCTTTCAGAGCCCTATCCATTCGGATGCCAACCCACTGATGAGTTTGGCAGCATCACCAGCTGAGGCTCCCTCCCGAACAGCGAAGCGCACGAGTACACCTTGAGTGATCGGACAGGAGGCATAGTTTTCCCCGGCAGACTCGATCCACGTGCAAGCGAATTGATGATGAGCATGGTTTCGAATGCTGAAAGCACTGAGAAGCAAGAAAACGTAAGCTAGGGAAGTCGGCCACCCATGGTGTCGGGGGATTCATTGAACTGTGATGCTGGTCCTGCAGCAAGCCCATGGAGTCTCAGTGTTTTAGTCATGGTCTTGTCGTAGGTGACGACGTACTCGATCATGTCTGAGAGCATGTCGGCCGTTGCGACATGGATCGCATCCAGAGATTTGATGACATCGGGTATCTTTCTGGCAGCGTTGATAAGAGACGTATCAAGGCGAATCTGATGAATCCCAGAAAGCGCTGCTTCAACTTCTTGCGGAAGATAGTGGAAACCCGGATGTTCAGCAGCGAGACGGATAGCAGTACGGTCGGCTTCAAGCCACAGCAACTGGGAACTAACGAGCACTTGATCAGGGTCACCGAGCAGGACGGCCATAGAATAGTGATCGATCGAGTCCACCAGGATCCCGCTCAGGAACGCGGAGGTCTCGACATAGATCATTCGCTCATCCAGTCACGGTCGGCTCTATCCTCGGCAAGAGCAGCCTCAACCTCTGGCGTCCAGCGTATGGTATGAATTGGTCGATAACTGCGTGTTTTAGCTGGGATGATACGCCCATCGGCGACCATCTGTTCATAGGTGTTTCTTGGCTTGTACGGACTAATCCTCGCGTGTGGCTGGCCGTTCTTGGTGACGATGAGTTCTTCACCATTGGCAGCTCGGTCCATCACTGCGGAAGTGTGCTGATTGACTTCCCGAATAGTGATTGTCTGAGTCATGAGGACATCATATCACAAATGTCTGACAGCGTTCTACATTGAGCGGAAGTGCTGAATTTTCGGATTCTCAGAATCAACAGTGGGGTAACTGGGTAGTCTGGACCCTGCGACTTCGCGCAGGGTGACGGGGTTAGGCTGCGCAGGGAGGCGTCACACCCTCCTGGCGGGAGATACTCTATGGGCTCACCTGCCCACGATTCTATGTTTTCGGTGACCAGAATCTCCCCGACCCGGATGCCGAAGAACTCCCACACCACGGGATTCGCGTACTCACCATCGACCATGCTGGCCACAACATGGTCTACGACAACCCAGCAGGTTTCACTTCTATGCTGAGAAAGGCTCTAGGGAACTAGTTCTGCTCCATCGTGCTGGTGGGCTAGTTTCTCATCGAAAGTGAAGAGGGGAGTTGCCCCAGCACCCTCTGCTGCAGATCCTAAATAGCAGTCGGTAAAACTGAGTTTTGGATGATTCAGGTAAATCGTGCATGTATCGGTGATGAGTTTTTCGTGGGTTGTCACAACATCAATACTCATCAGAGAAGTGATGATATCGACGATAGCAACACGAGCCAGGTGATAGTGCCTCTCCAAGGCGAAGGCCATTTCCACCCAGGCAACATCCACAACGACAAAGGAGGCCCCAGGTTGGTTGAGGAGATCGTAAGCCTTCGTGAACTGCTCTGGCACATCCCCGAGTGCAAACCGCAACAGTACGTTGGTATCGAGGGAAGCCGTCATCCTCTTGCCTCACGGTGTTCATAGAAATCATGGACATCCATCAGCGGCGGTGTTCCAGATAACACATAGCGGGAAAGGCGCTCGGCCATGGCATCAAGGGTTTCTTTCTTGCGCAGGTGAACTTCGGTGTTGTCCTGTGAAACTTCCACAGTGACCTTGTCGCCGGCTTTCCAACCGAGGGCAGTACGAACATCAACGGGGATGACGATTTGCCCACGCGATGACAGTAGAGTTGTTGCCATGTCTTACCTCCGTAGTTACATCATACTCTTCGATACTAGGTAAGAAAAGGCGGTCTTGTGCAGGGGAGTCTTGTGTTCAAGTATTATTGTTCGAAGGAATCATGAGGGACTACCGAGGGAGAAGGCTGTGGGCGTTGATCAGCCTGTGACATCATCGAATCGAATGGTGGTCCGGCTCCATAAGTACCTCAAAGAAATGTTTCCGATCCTGCCCAGGACTGCGCTGGGTTATCTTCTGTTCTTTGAGATCTTTTTTCTCGTCGGGTTAACTCAGGGGTACGGGTGGTTGCCGATCACGATCGGTGACGTAGTTGCCGGTTTCACGATCATGGCTTTCCTGTTGACCCTGCGCATCGCCGATGACTTCAAAGACTACGACACAGATCTCACCTTGTTTCCCGACAGGGCTCTGCCCTCCGGTCGAGTCCACAAGAAGGACCTCGCAGTGTTGCTCATCATCCTTGATTCGATCACGGTCATCGCGAACATTATCTTCGTTGGCAACCATGTTTTCTTCGCCCTACTCGTCGCCTACGGGTTCGCGATGTCGTTTTGGTTCTTCCAAAAATATCGCATCCAGCGTTCACTGCCACTGGCCTTGATCACCCACAATCCTGTACAGCTCGTCCTCAACATGTACGTCATTTCGTACGCCTGTAGTCGCTACGGGATTCCACTGCTCACCTGGCAAAACATCCTCATCCTGTTCACCCTTTATTTCCCAGGATTGGTGTGGGAGATCGCCCGCAAGGTACGTGCCCCGCAGGACGAAACCGACTATGTCACCTACTCGAAACTCTTCGGTGTACGCACCCCTGTGATCGTGATCCTTGTTGCCATGTTCCTCGATGCGGTCATGGCCTCCATTCTCGGCTTCCAGCTCTACTGGTGGACCCCGATCGCCATCATGGGAATCTATGGTGTTCTCGTGCTGGTCGGCATCCTTTTCCTCAACAACCCGAAACGTTTCGCATTGGTCACCCCTGTCTCGCTATATATCTATGGCGCCCAAGGCCTCATGGTGGTGTTCCTCATCGCCCGACTCGCTGGGATCGGGGTTTCATGACGTGGCTTGCGCAGATGTATGTCACCCTCATGCCGGGGCTCATCGCAAGTGTCCTCAATATGGTGTGGTGTTCCACCCGCCTAGCGCCATCACTCAACCACCCCCTCGATCACAACAAAACATGGAAATCGAAACGTATTTTCGGTGACAACAAAACCTGGAAGGGTGTGGTGGGAATGGTGGGCCTCGGGATGCTCGCCTGCCTCGGATGGGGAGCCCTCTGCGCCAGTTTCCCCAGTCTTGGACAATTCAATCTTTTCTACACCCGCCACGCCAACACGGTGGGTTTCAATCTTGTGGTCGGGGCCCTCATCGGTCTTGCGTACGCTCTGTTCGAACTGCCCAACTCGTTTGCGAAACGCCGCTTGGATGTGACCCCAGGCCAACCAGCCCGACCACCATGGAACCTGGTTTTCATCATTGTTGACCAGATTGACTCCATCATCGGCATGGTGATCCTGGTGAGTTTCTTTGCCCCACTAACACTGATTTTCGCCCTGGTTTACATCATTGCTGGTGGGCTCACCCATGTGGTGTTCAATCTGTTGCTCTATGGCGTCGGTTTGAGAAAGAACCCCTTATGACGTCTCCCCTCATCGCCTTAGACGCCCAAGAATCCCGCGAGAAAGTCGGCGGGAAAGCCCACCATCTGGGGGTTCTTATGAATGCCGGGTTCACCGTACCAGCAGGATGGGTGATTCCTGTCGGTGTTGCTTCGCCGGGCAATATCCCACCAGACCTGATGGTTTCACTGGACAGGTTACCGGAGGGTTCCTACGCGGTACGGTCCTCGGCGGTTCACGAAGACTTGGGTGCAGCGTCTTTTGCTGGCCAGTACGACACGATCCTGAACGTACCCAAGGATGGACTTGCTTCTGCCATCGAGCAGTGTCTGTCCTCAGCGACCTCACCGACCGCTAGAGCGTACCTCTCGCGTTATGGCCTAGACAACACAGATATGGCGGTCATCATCCAAACCATGGTGAAGGCTGACTATGCAGGTGTTGCTTTCACGGTCAATCCGCTCACCGGCGCAGACACCCAGTTGGTGATCGAATATGTTCCCGGTCTCGGGGATGCTCTCGTCTCGGGCCAGGTCACGCCCGCCACCATCGTGTTTGACTGGTTGGATCGGAGGTGGCTAGACAAGGGCATAGGTGATCTACCCGAGGGTTTCTTCGATGAGCTTGTCGAGGTGGCGGCGCACATCCAACAACATTATGGATATCCTATTGACCTTGAGTTTGCCTACGAAGAAGGCCAACTGTGGGTGTTACAGGTACGCCCGGTCACCAGCATCATGCATGCAGGGCTCACCGACATGTGGTCGACCGCTGACTTCAAAGATGGGGGAGTCTCAGCGGGTCCATGCCAGCGATACATGTGGAGCCTGTATCAATACATTTGGGAGCACGCACTTGGCAACTTTGTTGTTGACTCCAAGCTTGTCACTCGCAAAAACCTACGCCCACTAGGGGGAATGTTCTACTCTCGACCGTACTGGAACCTGTCGATGGTCAAAGAAATCATGTCGGGTGTCCCCGGATATGTGGAGCGTGATTTTGATGAAGAGTACGGTGTGGCGGTCCCTTATGACGGTGACGGGCGTACCACGAAACTCACCCCACGTACCCTCATCAAACTCCTACCCACAGCGATCATTCAGTCACGGATGCTCAAGGAGCGCGAACGTGACGCACACCAACTCGCTCAGCAAATCAAAGAACTGATAGCCGATCGGCTCGCCACACTCGACGAGCTCACCGAATCGGGTGAGGGCTTACCGCAAGCCTTCCAAGACTTGACCCGAGACGACTATCTTTTCGTAGAATCCACCTACTTTCTGCAGATATTTTTGAACACTGTTCACCAATCCTTGTTCAGGGATGCTGTCTGGAAACACACCGACCTCAGTGGTTATCTGGAACTCATTGGTGGGTTGGAGGATATTTCCCACCTGCGTCCCGTGGTGAGTCTGTGGGAGTTGTCGCGCCACCATCGACTCCACGGCCGCGTCGATGAGGACGCCCTCCAACAACACCTCACAGCCTACGGATATCATTCAGATCGCGAGTTGGATGTGGGATATCCGAACTATTGGGAGGATCCAGAACCAGTACGCCGCCAACTCAGCGAACTCAGTGAACTGGGTGACGACCACGATCCCAGACATGCGGTTGCTCGCCAACACGAAGCATACCTTCACCGACTCTCAGATATCGAAGCCGCTTCTTCTGCGAGGAAGGGTCGTTCTTTCCGCAAACGAGTCGAGAGAATGCGTACCTTGTTGTGGTGGCGTGAAGAATTCCGGGACCTGTCGACACGGTTCTATGATGTGATCCGCCGATACACCCTAGCGTTGGGGCGACTCTATGTTGCCCGAGGAATCCTTGACCGCGTGGAGGATATCTTCCACCTGAGGGTGGAAACACTATGGGCCTTCCATGATGGAACAATTGACGCAGACCAAGTACGCCACGAGGTGGATCGAAATTCTCGCTATTTTTCTGCCTATCGAAACTATCTGTCCGACAACGAAATCGGCTCAACACTCGGACCCACCCCACCACGTACAGATGGGGTGATCACTGGTTTGGGATGTAGCTCAGGGCGGGTCACTGCGCGCGCCTGCGTGGTCAGTGACCTCAGCGAACTAGGTCGAATCCGACCCGGTGACATTCTTGTCACCCGCTTCACCGACACCGGTTGGACACCGTGTTTTTCATCTATTGCAGCTGTCGTCACCGAGTACGGTGGACTGCTTTGTCATGCAGCAATTGTCTCTCGCGAGTATGGTATTGCCTGTGTTGTCCACGCAACCGGGGTTCTTGATGCCGTACGCGATGGACAGATCATCACCATTGATGGGGAACAAGGAACGATACAACAATGAACGATACAGTGCCAGTAATTCAAGGATTCTCGCGGGCTAATCTCGTCACCTACCTGGGGATTGTTTCCGCTGTGGTGGGTATTGTTCTGTGCATGAAGGGGGAACCCTTAGTAGTGCCCATCCTTTGTCTGATTGTGGCAGGAACCTGCGACATGTTTGATGGGTCTTTTGCCCGGCTTTTTCACCGCAGTGACCACGCCCGTGCTATCGGTGTGCAGTTGGATTCCTTGGCTGATGTGCTGAGTTTTCTCGCGCTCCCCATTGTTGTCTTGGCTTATTTCGATCTGCCCATCGTGGCCCAGGTTGTGGTTGCTTCGCTCTACGCACTAGCGGGTGTGACGAGATTGGCTTTCTTTAATGCCTACGCCGATCCCGACACTCCCATCTCCCACTATCGGGGAATCCCTGTCACGATGGCTGCACTCGTACTGTCGGTTCTGTGGTTGACCTCAGCTGTTGCTGGGGGGCCAACTGATTGGCTCTGGTTGGGCGGTATGGTGGCACTCACTATTGGTTTCGTTGTTGATGTCAAGGTTCCCAAACCAACAAAGAAATCACTGATTGGTTTCGCGGTTCTCGCGGTTGTGATGCTCGCTGGAGTCATCTGGGTGGGGCTGCGGTGACCACTTCTGCCCAGGTGGTTCGCGATAGGGCTACTGGGGAAGTCAGTGAAGACCACCATGTTGGTGGTTCCGCCTTGGTCTGGCTCTACACCACAGGGCTGGGGCGCCTGGTCGCCAATGTGTTGGTGACTCAAAGGTGGTTCTCCCGATTCTTGGGTTGGCCGATGACCTGGAAGTCTTCTGCGAGCAGGATTCCGGGGTTCATTTCACAGCACTCAGTTAAGACCAAAGACTTCGAGTCGACGGACTACGAAAGTTTCGCTGACTTTTTTGGCAGGAGACTAGCTGAGGATGCTCGCCACTTTGATCTAGACCCGCGTCGCCTGGTTGCTCCCGCTGATTCGAAGGTCTCTGTTTCTCCTATCGGTCAGACTCTCACGATCAAAGGTTTCGATTACACCCTGGAGACATTGTTGGGTCGCGAACTCCCAACCGATGGGTTCACCTGGGCGGTCATTTTCAGGCTCAGCATTGATGACTATCATCGCTTCCATTTCATTGATGATTGCGAGATTCTCGACCAGTACGAGATCCCTGGGAAACTCCATACTGTCGGGCCACAGTCGGATGGTCGCGGCGTTTTTGCTGAGAACCATCGCGTGGTCACACGGCTGGCAACACAACACTTTGGTGAGGTTATCCAGGTCACTGTTGGTGCCTTGCTGGTGGGAAGAATCCACATGGAACCTGTTGAGCTTGCGTTCCGTGGCCAAGAACAAGGCCATTTTGGGCTGGGAGCGTCCACGATCGTACTGCTCGTCAACGCCAACATCGACTCCGATATCATCGCGGATTCCGAAGCGGGGATCGAGACCCGTATCCGCGTGGGTGAATCTGTGGGAAGTGCCAGATGACCATACGTATCCTCGACAATTCAAATATTGCGGAGAACTACCCCGGCGTGTGTTCCCCGATGACCTGCTCCTTCGCTGAGCTGGTTTACTCGCTGGTGTTTGGCCGTCTCGTTGATCGCATGGGTTTATCACAGGATGTGGGGGATGTGGTGGATTCCATGGTGGCTACCCACCAAGGGCGACTCTATTATCGACTCGACAATTGGCTTCGACTCCTTCAGCTTCTTCCATTTTCTTCCCGGATTATCCCAGTGTGGAAACGAAGCCTAGCTATTGGCGAAGTCAATGTGGGCAGCTCAGCAAAACTCTCGTGGATAGCGGCAACTCGTGGGATTCTCCGTTTGATCCGTACGTGGGGCCAAACACCGAAACTCATGGATCAACTGGCTGGAGAATTTAGGGAAGTCCACCAGGTTTATGATTCCTTCGGCGAACTCAACCAACACACCAACGTCGATCTGGAGAAGCTGTTTTCCCAGATTCAACACAGTGTGCTCCACACCTGGGATGTCACGCTGATCAACGATCTGAGAGCTTTCTGGTTCACCTCACGGGTCGAGGAAACCAGGAGAGATGTTCAAGACCTGATGTTAGCTAGTGTGGAACCCCTTCGAGTTCTCAGTGAGATAGCTGAGTCCATGGACGACCGTACCCGTGAGATTCTGGAGAAATTGAGCACCGATGAGGAATCTCGCGGGTGGTTGAACACCGAGTTGACTGATGTCATCCAAGAGCGCACTCGTCAAGCCATGGGTCAATACCTACAGACCTTCGCCGATCGCGTACCAGGGGAACTCAAACTAGAAACCAAGACTTTTCGAACCCACCCGCTCGGCTTCATCCAGGTCGTTCTCGACACCCCTACTGATTCCTCAACTGATCACACCCTTGGCGCTGGTGACCGTTTGCGCTCATCACGCCTCAGCAAGAAAGCGCGCCAAGCAGTGGCGTACCGGGAATCCTCACGGCTAGCTCGGGCACAATTATTTGGCATGGTACGCGCGATCGTACGAGCTGTGGGGGAGAACCTCGTGGGCGCAGGACACCTGGATAATGTGGAGGATGTTTTCTATCTGACCATCGACGAACTGTTCACCACCACTGAGGATTGCCCATCAATCGTGGCTGCGCGTCAGCACCAATGGGAGGGTTTTGAGGAACATGATCCACCATCGCGACTGCTGTTGGATGACCAGGGACAACCCCATGGTTCACCCGTGGACGCCGACGATCTTCAGTCGCCATCACCTACCTTCGAAGGAACCCCAGTGCACGTGACCACGGTCGCAGGAATCCCAGTATCAGTAGGCGTCGTCGAAGCTGAAGTTGTCGTCGTCACCGACCCCCGCGACGGTATTGATGCCACGGGGAAGATCCTTGTCGCCCGCAGTACGGACCCAGGGTGGGTGTTTCTGATGCGCCAATCTGTGGGGATCATTGCCGAGCGGGGCTCCCTGCTCTCCCATGCCGCCATTGTGGCCCGCGAACTGGGTTTGCCCTGTGTAGTTGGGGCTCCCGACGTCACGACGTGGCTGACCACCGGTGACCTAGTTCGCTTAGATGGAAGCACAGGCCATATCGAGAAGATGGATGGAACACATGATAGATAATCAAGGGTTTCTCGATCTTCCCCATCGGCTCTATCCATGGCCGGTTGTTTCGCGGGAGAGTGAAGAAGCACTGTTGAAAGGCGCCCATCCTCTCTCGGACCAATTCACCTTGACACCTTTTGTTGTTCATCGTGGCGGGCAGGCGGCGGGCCGGTGTGCGATCACCACCTACCCTGATTCTGATGTGGCTTATCTGGGTTTCTTTGAAGCTGAAGATGACACCATTGCCCATGAACTCTTGTCCTGGGCTGAGACCACAGCACGGGGTTTGTCGCGTGAACGGATGATCGGCCCTGTTGACGGGAGTTTCTGGTTGAGATACCGCATGAAAGTTGACCACTTCGACGTACCGTACGCTTTCGAACCCTACAACCAACCCGGCTATCACTCGTGGTGGACTGCCTTCGGTTATTCCACTGTTCACCGATATTCCTCTAGTTTCTATCCGCAGATCACCGACAAGGATTTGGATGCTGGCGCAGACCAACTCGTCGCAGTCATGACACAACAGGGTTACCGTGTCGAATCATTGAGGCTCGCCGATTGGGATCAACTACTTCCGCAGATTTATTCCCTCGTCATGGAGCTGTATTCCACTTTCCCAGTGTTCAACACCATCACCTTCGAGGCTTTCGCCCAACTTTTCGGACCATTGCGCACAATATGTGACCCTCATCTGATCACTGTGGCGTGGCAGGAGGATACCCTGGTGGGTTTCTCCATCGTACTTCCCGACTATGGCCCCCTCACCCAGGCGAAAATCTCTCCGGTGATGCTGGCCCGTCTGATGTGGCGCAAACACAATTATTCGTCGATCGTGGCCCTCTATATGGGTTCAGCCGTACGCGGCATAGGCCCAGTCATGGCCACCCGCCTCCTCCAACAATGTCAGCAGAAGAAACTCTCCTGTGTGGGTGCACTCATCGCCGAGCACACCTCCACAGCCCAGTATGCCCCTCATCTCATCACCCACCGCAACCACTACGAGCTCCTGGGCAAGGATTTATCGACCAATCCCTCTTCGCATGAATAGAAAACGACCTTAACGGGCGTTAACCGTGCACGCGAAGCGTATTTCCGAGTGGACGCGGTGCATCTTGGTGGCAGATGAGCATTATCATGGTGACATGGATTTGAATAGTGTGTTTACTGTTGTTCGTGGTGCGGTCCTCGGGGACCTCATCGAAGCAGGTGGATTTCTTCGCTCCCGTGTCACCACGGTGGGCCAGGCTCTCGCGGGACCCACGAAACAAACAGTCTCCTCGGCGATCTTCGGTGATGATTCCCTGGTTGCTTGGCCTGTCGGAGACGACCTGGTCGTCATCGAGCAGATATCCGATCGCGGGATTGTGTTGTGGGGGCCAAAGCTTACAGAAGTACTCGGGCGGGAAACCGTGACCGCTACTTTCTCGGTGAATACGGGCACCTTCGCCTGGAGGGTGGACACACCAGAAGGTACGCTACGCCACATGATCGTTGCCGATGGGGAGGTAACACTCGAACAGGGGACTCCACTAGCTGAAGAAGCAGGCCTTCCTGTTTTGGATGGCCCCACGTTGCTGGAGTTGCTCCGCCGGCGTACTGGGATCACCCTGCAACCAGCCGAGACAGCTATCCCCATCGACTTGAGTGCACTGGCGTCAGAAATGGTGACCTACACACCCGATGGTGAACCGGTGCCTGAGCCAACCGCGACCCTGGAAATGTTCACTGTGGATGATGGGTTCACCCAGGATGTGGTCGATGACTTCAACGCTTTGAGTTTGGGTGGGGTCATGACCATTGCACAAATACTTGACGAGGTTGGATCATGCTGCCCCTTCGCTTTGACCATCTCGCCAGAGGGGGAGAAGGATGGTCCTTTCTTCATCGATGCTATGGGGGCTTTTACTGAGATACCCGATCAAGGTGTTGACACCTCCCGCCAAGCATTAGTGGATCTGCTTCGCCCCAGCCAAGAAAAGTACCGAGCCATCGGCTTGGTGGGTCTCGTCCAAGCAGGTGAGGGAAAGAAAGCTCACCGAGGGCTACGCGTCTGCGTGGAGCACCGAGACGGATCCAGTGCCCAAGTGATAGCCCCAATCGTCACCAAGGGAGTATTAAAAAAGAGGCAAGAACTCGCCGACACCTGGTTCCCCCAAGAGTGGCCCGGCCTCCTGTGGTCATAACCCACCTCTGTCACCTTGCTCAGCCACTCCCGTCTTCCTGCTCACCTACCCCCGTCTCCCTGCTCACCTACCCCCGTCTCCCTGCGCGAAGTCGCAGGGTCCATCCCCCTGTATTCTGGGATACTGAACACAGGGGGAAGGAAGACCTATGGGAATCAAAGTACTAGCCCTGGATGCTATGGGTGTGATCTATCGTCATGCAGACGACGTAGAAGAACTGCTGATCCCGTACCTTCGTGACCGTGGTTGTGTTGTGCCGACCGCACAGATTGAGGAGCTCTACCATCGGTGCAGCTTAGGGCAGATATCCTCCACAGGAGATACTCTTTTTCGATGACCGCGAGCCCAATGTCCTCGCAGCTCAGGACTTAGGGATCCAAGCCGAGATCTTCACTGGTGTCCACGAGGTGAGTCGCCACCGAATCCTCTTCCCGTCCACAGTTAACGGTCATTATGACCGTTAACTGTGGACACGAACCGTACTCAGGACAAGACGCGACGGAGTGTTCGTGGAAAATAGGGGTGTTTTGTCACACTGATGAGATTCAATCACCGAGGTAGCGCAGGACAGCCAGTACGCGGCGGTGGTCGTCGGGGGAGTTCATCAAATCGAGTTTGGTGAAAATAGAGGCAATGTGTTTCTCGACTGCGCCAAGGGTGATCACGAGTCCCTCAGCGATCGCTGAGTTGGATCGCCCCTGTGCCATGAGTGACATCACTTCAAGTTCGCGCGCGGTCAAACGATCGATTCCTTGGTGGGGTGTTTCCTGGTTGACAGCTACCTGGGCAATCACCTCAGGATCAATCACCATTCCACCACGGTGAATCACATCCAAGGCTGAGGCGATGGTGGTCAAGTCTTGTACGCGGTCCTTGAGCAGATAACCCACACCACCAGTTCCACTGCGCAACAGATCACGAGCAGCATCACCATGGACCCACTGGGATAACACCAGGACCCCGACCTGCGGATGGGTTTCACGGATGGTGATTGCTGCACGCAAACCATCATCGCTATGAGTTGGTGGCATACGTACGTCGGTGACCACCACATCAATGTTGGGAAGGTCTATGGCGTCGATGAGTTCCGGTGCACTACCCACCGCGGAGACTACCTCGTGCCCCAGTTCAGTGAAAAGCCGAATCAAACCCTCGCGCAACAGAACACTATCCTCAGCAACCACCAAGCGCATGATCCCTCCTCGGGTTCACAGTAACACAGGAGGACCTTTTGTGTTCCCTCTCTTCGTCATTCTGCTGCTTCCCTTGCCCGGTCATTCTGCGGAGCACTGCGAGTCGCTTCGCTCCGCAGAAAGACGGGTGGGGTGGTCTCACAGGGGGAGGGTTACGCGAATGCCCGTACCTGCTGAGTCGTGGAGAACGAAGGAACCATCCAGGGCTGTGACCCGGTCTTTGAGGCCAGCTAAACCGTGGTTGGGGATCATCTGTGCGCCACCGGTGCCGTTGTCGGACACCTCGACCAGGAGTTTACCCAGGTCATCGGTGGCGACGTAGACCTCGATCTCAGTGGCGGAGGAATATTTCAGCGCATTCGACAGGGTTTCACTGACGACATAGTACGCGGCGGTGGCCTGTGCTAGGGGTGGTTCCTGGGTTAGCTCGTAGTGCAGTTTCACTGTGATGGGGTTGTCAGCAACCACGCCCACGAGGGCAGCATGCAAACCACGCTCGGTTAAGACAGGTGGGGCGATTCCGCGCGATAGGGTACGCAACTCACTGATCACAGTCTCAGTCATTTTCCTCGAATCAGCCAGCAAGGTGGTGGTTGCTTCCACATCACCTTCGCCGAGGCGTCTCTCGGCAGCAGCCAAATCCATGCCGAGACGTATCAGGGTCTGTTGGGGCCCATCGTGAAGATCACGCTCCAAGCGGCGAAGAGCCTCCGCCTCAGCCCTGCCCAACTGCTCGCGGGCTTGTGCTAGTTCGGTCACCCGGTTTTCGAGGGTACGGCGGCTATGACTGAGCAAACCACGTGCCATTCCCGTGTGAAGAGCCATGCACCCTCGTACCACCAGGGGAAGGGTGACTAGAGCAAACACCCCAACCAGCAGGTCGAAAACCACTGCGGGGATAGGCCAATTGAGCAGACTCATCAACCCCTGCGATCCAGACATCCCATTGAAGCGTTCCCAGATCCAGCCAGTCAAACCCCCGAGAACCAGGGCCCACCAGGTGAGGGTGAGAGTCCAGGTGAAGATTGTCACAGGTAGAGTGACCAGCCCGTGGATGAATTCACGCCACAGATCCACGTCGGTGAGTGTACGCAAGGAACGCTTCCACCAGGATCCTTCGCCGCGTGGACGGTTCACCCACGTGAGGTCGATCCCGCGGGCCCGCAAGCGCGTACGCTCCACAGTGGCAAACCCATGGGCGGTGAACAAGGTGGCCACCATGATGGGTAAGCCCACCCAGATGATGACCGTACCCACCCCTAAACACACCAACGTGATCAAGACAGTAAACGAAGCGATCGCAATCGGAAGATTGACCAGTAGATAGGAGGAAGAGTTGAGGGTCTGGCTCACCAGTGCGCGGTTGAAGAATGGGCGAGGCTCCTGCGAGGGCGTCGAACCTGTGGGGAGGGATTCATCCATGTTGTTCATGATTGTCCTTTGACGTGTGTCACCGTGTTGTGGTGACTCTTAGTCTTCTCCTCAGCTCACCTGCCTGTCATTGGGGTAATCCCCCCAAAACTGGGGTGGGGTTAACCCCCCTTACAGGTAGGTGTAGACATCCTCCAGGGTGAGTCCGCGAGCCAGCATCATCACCTGGATGTGATAGAGCAACTGGGAGAGTTCCTCGGCCAACTCCTCATCGGTTTCGTGTTCGGCTGCGATCCAGGATTCGGCTGCTTCCTCCACCAGTTTCTTACCAATCGCGTGAACTCCAGCATCCAGTAAGCGTACTGTTCCTGATCTTTCATCGTGGGTACGGGCTTTGTCGCTCAGTTCAGCGAATAGTTCCTCAAAGGTCTTGCTCATGAGCCACTCGATTCTGTGGGTGCCGATTCGAGGGGGGATAGGGAATGGGGTGTCCCCACCAGGTGACCGATACGTCCACCCATGAGCCCCAACTCGGCGTACTGTTCCAAGCGCGAACGCGAATCAGCGATGTCGAGGTTACGCATCGTCAACTGGCCGATACGATCCAGTGGCCCGAAGGCAGCATCCTCGACCACCTCCATGGAGAGCTTGTCCGGATGGTACGACAGGGACGGGCCTTGGGTATCCACAATCGTGTAATCCTCACCACGACGCAACCGTACCGTCACCTCACCGGTGATCGCAGAAGCCACCCAGCGGTAGAGGGACTCGCGAATCATCAACGATTGGGGATCAAACCAGCGCCCCTCATAGAGCAGGCGACCCAGTTTGCGACCCTCGTTGTGATAGTGAGCGACCGTGTCCTCGTTGTGGATTGCGTTCAACAAACGCTCATAGCAGATATAGAGCAGGGCCATACCAGGAGCCTCATAAACCCCACGCGATTTCGCTTCAATGATGCGGTTTTCGATCTGGTCACTCATGCCCAGCCCGTGGCGTCCACCAGCAGCATTAATCTCACGGAACAGAGCAGTACGGGACTCAAAGGTTTCACCATTGAGTGAAATCGGCCACCCGTTTTCGAAAGCGATCGTCGCATCCTCGGTGTCGATGTCCACGTTCTTATCCCAGAACCGTACCCCCATGATCGGCTCAACTGTTTCCAGGGAGGCATCGAGTTGTTCCAAACCCTTGGCCTCGTGGGTGGCACCCAGGATGTTGGCGTCGGTTGAGTAGGCTTTCTCCTGGGAGTCACGGTACGCCAGGTTGCGTGCGGTCATCCACTGGCTCATCTGACTGCGCCCACCCAGTTCAGCCACGAAACTCTCATCCAACCAGGGTTTGTAGATTTGGAGTTGAGGGTTCGCCATCAATCCATAGCGATAGAACCGCTCAATGTCATTGCCCTTGTAGGTGGACCCGTCCCCCCAAATATGGCAGTTGTCTTCGGCCATTGCTTGGACGAGCATGGTGCCGGTCACCGCACGACCCAGCGGTGTGGTGTTGTAGTAGAACCGCCCAGCATTACGAATGTGGAAGGCCCCGCACTGTATGGCGATCATTCCCTCGTTGACCAGGGGATCCAGGCAGTCAATGAGTCGGGCAATATGAGCGCCGTACTCTTTGGCACGACCCGGAACTGACCCAATATCGGGCTCATCGTACTGCCCAATATCCGCAGTGTACGTGCACGGGATCGCCCCGCGTTCTTTCATCCACGCCACAGCCACCGAGGTGTCCAACCCCCCAGAAAACGCCAACCCCACCAACTCACCAGTGGGCAATTCATTCAATACTCTCGCCATGGGTGATATTGTACTGGGTCAAGAGGAACCACTTCGCTCAGGACGATATCACCGCAGTCTCCCTGCTCGAGATTCTCCGCCACCCCACCTCCAAACCGCCACCGACACCGAACTCTGTCGCCACCCTGTCACCACGAAGTCCACCACCCCCCGTCACCACGAAGTCCACCACCCCGTCTCCACGAAGTCCACCACCTCCCGTCACCCTGCGCGAAGTCGCAGGGTCCAGATATCACAGTACCACCATGTTGATTTGCAGTGGTTGGTGCCCACTAACCATACTCAACGTTATTGCTTGTCGCGTTTCTGGATTCTGCGACTTCGCGCAGAATGACCTGGTCTGGTGACATAGAACGACTGTCCCATTGTTGGTGTCAGTGGATGAGCAGAAGCTCTCGGATGGGTCACTATTCGTTGGAAAGCGAGGAGGGACACCCAGGGGAGGCCAACGCGGGCGACCCCATTGAGGGCTTCTTCCAACCATGCTTTAGCTGGGACGTGAAAAGGTTCTCTACTGCACTGGCAACATCCGGGTCAAGACGTACGGTGGTTCTCATAGATCAGTACTAGCATTACTGATGCTTCGGCTGTGCATCAAAGATGCGCGACCGGCAGAATGACGAAAACAGGGTTTCGCGGTAGAATAGTTGGGCTCAAGTGAGCGTACAAATCAATAGGGGATGACTGGTTTCGACTTGGAATGGTTGTTCTAAGAGAAGCGGGCCGAGGATTCAAGGTTATCTCGTTAACGATCCTTGAAAAACAATAAGTGCCAACGATGTTCGCACCAACTTCGCTCTTGCAGCCTGATCTGCAACCGAAGAGTCAGCCTAGGGGTGCCTTCCCTTTAGTGCCTGGCTTCGTCTAGAAGGCTTACTGTGACTCCCTCGTCCTAGGGGTTTCACAGGACATTCATAGCGACTGGGCTTGTTCATGACGTGTATTGGAGTGCATGAGAGCCGAGTAAAACACGAACGAATACTGCGCCCGGAGAATGCTTAGATCGCCTTTCGAGGACGGGGGTTCGATTCCCCCCATCTCCACCACATCAATACGCTGAGTGTTCGGCCTTGCATCCGAAACACAGGCACACTCAGTACGCCAACCCCTCAGAAGAAAATAATCACTGTGGTGGCTGAGGCTGCCTTGTCGGGGGAGGATGTCCATCCACTCAAGGTTTGCCATGAGGCGACCCAGTGGTAGTCACCAACAGTGACCGCGGTGACACCGGTTTCACTGGCCCAACTTTGGGCGAAGGCGCCCACCGACCACGCCACACGCTCGGAGGAGGCGGCCACTTCGATGCGTGTTGGTTCCTCACCTGTTCCGACAATGAGCTGAGCCATCGCGGAGGCGCCATAGGCTCTGGTCATCGCGGTGAGAAAACCATCAGGATCGTTAACATCGCTGGCAGGAACCACACACGACCAGGTGGCCGGGGTTTCACCAGACAAAGCGGAGGCGATCAACCGGGCGCGACCGATATGTTTGTCGTAGGCGTCAGGGAACCCACTTCGTTGAACAGCTTGGGCAACCTCTCCAATATCGGCACTCTGCCAGTTGGGGACCTTCACCATTGCGTCATAGAACTTCCCTGTCGAATAGTACGGGTCCATGATCTGTTCGACCGTACCCCATCCTTGGGAGGGGCGCTGTTGGAAGATGCCCAGGGAGTCACGATCCCCATAATCCAGGTTGCGAATCCCTGATTCTTGGAAGGCTGTGGTTAATCCAATAGACACCGCGCGTGGTACGAGTCCGCGTTGGGTGGCCACCCCAGCGATAATGGTGGCATTACGGGATTGCTCCAGGTCTAAGGTGACCGTGGTTTCGTTGATGGTTGCTTCACAACGAACAGCAGGGGAGGGGGGAGGTGGCTCCTTCCAGAGGTTGGCTGCCCAACGATACAGAAGCCAGAAACCCATAATCACTGCCAGGGCGATCAGTCCTATAGCGATCCCGATCAGCAATGTTCGAAGCGTGTTCTTGTGTGCCATGGTTAGTTCCGATGCAGTTGGGTGTTGAGGGTGACAGTACGTTCACCGCGGGGTAGTGCTTTGACCTGGCCAGTGATGGAGTCGCGAAGATAGAGCCAGTTGGATTGCCCCGACAGTTCACTTCCTTTGACGATTGCCCCATCGGGAAGGGTGATCTTGGTTCCCGCGGTCACATAGAGCCCGGCTTCGACGATGCAATCATCACCCAAAGAGATGCCCAGTCCAGATTGGGCGCCGAGTAAGCAACGCTCACCGATAGTGACCATTTCGGTTCCACCACCAGACAGGGTACCCATGATGGAGGCGCCACCACCGACATCGGATCCTTCACCCACCACGACACCAGCGGAGATTCTTCCCTCCACCATGGAGGTCCCCAGGGTTCCCGCATTGAAGTTCACGAATCCCTCATGCATCACGGTGGTTCCTTCACCCAAGTACGCACCGAGGCGTACGCGATCGGCATCACCAATGCGAACCCCTCGTGGCACAACGTAGTCCACCATGCGCGGGATCTTGTCGACTGCCAATACGGTGAGCCCACCCTGGTTGCGCATCTGGGCGCGTACCTCATCGAAACCCTCCACAGGGAAAGGCCCCTGGGTGGTCCACACGACATTGGGGAGGATGGCAAACAGACCATCCAGGTTGATGGTACGCGGTGGGCACAACCGATGGGAGAGCAGGTGCAACCTCAAGTAGGCATCCTCCACGGACGTGGGTGGTTGGTCCAGATCGATCTTCAGACTCTTAGTTTCGTGGCGTAGCGAAAACATCCCTTGGACAGTGGTGGTGCTAACGGTGGGAATTGATGCCGACATATCCTCACCGAGGCGTGGGGAGGGAAACCAGCAGTCAAGAACACCTGCTGTCGCATGGACGGTGGCGATCCCTGTTCCTGAGGCCATCGAAGAAGTCATAGGCCCAAGCCTACTGGTCCTCACTCACAGAATCCTCTGATTTATTGCCACGTGTGGTCAGATTCACCGGCGAATTCGATTGATGGATCGGCTGTCACGCTAGGGTAGTCACTGTGTTGAATTCCATGAATGACCTGTCTGGTCTCGTCCAGGAGATCGTTGATATTGAATCTGTCAGTGGCAACGAGACCGAGCTGGCTAACCAGGTAGAACAGAGTCTTTCCCAATTCTCCCATCTGGGGGTTGTCCGCATTGGCAACACAGTTGTCGCCAGCACCAATTTCTCACAGCCATCGCGTGTCATCATCGCTGGCCACCTCGACACCGTACCGGTGGCGGATAATCTGCCCAGCTATGTGGACAGTGTTGATGGCAGAGATGTCCTGTATGGCCGTGGAACCTGTGACATGAAAGGTGGGGTCGCAGTTCAGCTCTTTCTTGCCGCCCACCTCACCGAAGCTTTACGGGATGTGACCTGGATTTTCTATGACTGCGAAGAGGTCGAGGCATCCAGGAATGGGTTGGGGCGCTTGCTAGCCGTACGTCCTGATCTTCTCACCGGTGATATGGCGATCCTGATGGAACCCACTGATGCCCGTATCGAAGCTGGCTGTCAGGGTACGCTGCGCATCAAGATTCACTGCCAGGGTGTGGCTGCCCATTCAGCGCGATCGTGGATGGGTCACAATGCGATCCATGAGATGGCTGGGGCGTTGAACATCCTCAGCTCATACACACCTGTTGAAGTGGTGATTGACTCTCTCACCTATCGTGAGGGACTCAACGCAGTGTCGATCGATGGTGGTATCGCAGGTAATGTCATTCCCGATCAGTGCTGGTGTGATGTGAATTACCGCTATGCCCCGGACAAGACAGAAACAGAGGCTCTGGATATTCTCGGCTCTCTTTTCGCTGGATACCAGTGGGAGGTCACTGATAGTGCGCCAGGTGCCCTACCGGGATTGGATTCAGATATTGTTTCTTCTTTTGTGGCCCAGGTGGGCAATCCATACCCCAAGTACGGCTGGACGGATGTGGCGCGGTTTGCGCAACTGGGAATTCCAAGCATCAACTATGGTCCCGGCGACCCTAATTATGCTCACACCGATGAGGAAAGAGTTGATCTGACCAAGGTTGAACAGTGTCGCAATACTCTGATGACCTGGCTCACCAGCTAGGTGGTGGGCTCAGGATTCTCCGGTTCCCCACCAGTGTCGGTTGTTTTCGCCATCCTGGTTTCAATAGTCTTGACAACAATCGACGAGACTTTACGTCCGGTGGCTTGGAAGATTGATCCGGTTCCCCACCAAATGAGCATAACAAGAAGAACAACAACGATCACCGGGATCCACAGGTTTCCTTTGGCGAGCATGGTGATCAGTACGGCGATGACCCCCAGTGCGGCAACGATCATGGTGAGCACTGTGGAGATTTTGATGCGTACTCCTCGGGTTCCTTTATCAATCCCCGCCTGAATCACCTTGTGTAGAGCATCACTGGCATTGTTGATTCCCCCCAGGGAGAGAGCCTTTTTCACTTGGTCGGCCATTCCACTGTTCAATGCTCTGGTCACGATCATCTTCGGGAGCCCACGCAGTTGGTTGGGGAGATTTCCGAGATTCTCGTCGATCCCGTCACTGATAGTGTCCTCGCTGATGGGCTCCTGCCCACCTGCTAGGTCATGCGGTAGGTCACTGACATGGTCATTCATTGCTGTTCTCCTCACACTAGTCACCTCACGATGACCATGATATCGTCGCTCACGTGTCTTTGCGGGGTGCCTGCTTATACAATAGAGCGATGCAATCAGACTATCCTGTCCGGGCACAAAGTGGGGTCATCAGGCGTGGACCACAGATTCCCGTGCAAACCGCGGACCAGAAATTCCTTGAAACCAATGGGGATTGGAAGAGTGGCGACCCTTGGCGGGTCATGAGGATACAGTCAGAATTTGTGGAAGGATTCGAGAACCTTGCAGGCCTGGGCCCGGCAATCTCGGTTTTTGGTTCTGCACGAACCGAAGAAAACCATCCCACCTATCAGCAAGCCTATGAGATCGGGCGTCGCCTAGCAGTCAGCGACTATGCAGTCATCACTGGTGGTGGCCCAGGAATCATGGAGGCAGCCAACAAGGGAGCCTACGAAGCAGGGGGAGTCTCAGTGGGTTTGGGGATCGAGTTACCTTTCGAACAGGCCCTCAACCCCTATCTCACTCTCGGCATCATGTTCCGCTATTTCTTCGCACGCAAGACAATGTTCCTGAAATACTCCCAAGGCTTTGTGGTGATGCCCGGAGGTTTCGGAACCCTCGACGAGCTGTTTGAAGCACTCGTGTTGGGCCAAACCAACAAAGTGACACGGTTCCCGATCGTACTGATGGGCACAGAATACTGGGCGGGCCTGTTCGATTGGATCAAAGGATCTATGCTGGCGCAGGACTATATCTCCGAAGATGACCTCACCAGTATTCCTCTGACCGACGATGCGGAAGAAGCCATCAGCATCCTCACTAAGAAGCCGGTGTGATGATGGCTTGGTTTATTGCTTCACTTGCCGTACTCGTACTCGGAATTGCTGCTGTAGTGGGCGCGGGGGGCCTCGGCCAGATAGGCCCAATGAAGACTGACCGTCTCACCATGGATCTTCCCCAGCGCCGGTTATCTGCTCAAGATTTGCGTGAACTTCAGTTCACCGTAGTCCCTCGCGGGTACGCCATGGACCAAGTTGATGAAGTGATTTCCCGGCTTCAAGATCAACTCGACCATGATTTAACCGATAGTCAGGAGCTATCCCAGTAGGAATTCACCGCCGAAGAATGCTCTAATTTCCTCATTGTCTGGAATAATAGATCAGTACAAACATCAATGATAGAAGGAATCACAATGGCAGCGATGAAACCTCGTACTGGTGACGGACCCATAGAGGTCACCAAGGAGGGCCGTGGAATACTCTTGCGTTTCCCTGTCGACGGCGGTGGTCGTCTTGTGATCGAAATGAACGCCACAGAAGCCACAGGACTCTACGAAGCCCTCGCTCCCGTGGTTGCCCCACCAGCCTAAAACGCGACTTAGCTTTGATAGAGGTCGATCGCCTTGCGATACACCTCGATCGTTTGGTCAGCAATCTGGTCCCAACCGAATTCCGCGATGCACCGCTGACGTCCCGCCTTACCCAAGGACTGGGCAAGCTCTAGGTTGCGTGTCACCTGATTGACTCCTTGAGCGAACTCTTCCTCGAATTTTGCCACTGCGCTGGGATCTTCCGCCTGGGCAGGATCATAATTAACAAGAATTCCAGTTTCACCATCGACAACAACCTCAGGGATCCCTCCCACTGCTGAGGCAACCACAGCAGTTTCACAGGCCATCGCTTCAAGGTTGACGATGCCCAGAGGCTCATAGACCGATGGGCAGGCGAAAACTGTGGCATGGGTCAAAATACGGCGAAGATCCAACCGTGGAACCATATCGACCACCCAGGTCACACCTGAGCGCTGATTCTTCAAGGCAGAGAAAGCCTCAGTGAACTCCTGTTCAATCTCGGGGGTGTCAGGAGCGCCGGCAAGGAGAAGTAGCTGAGTATCGTCGTCAAATTGCTGGGCTGCACGAACCAGATGAACCAGACCCTTCTGACGGGTGATACGCCCCACAAACACCACCAATGGTTTGTCGAGGTCGATTCCTAACTCCTCTAATTTGGATGTGTCATGATCAGGAACAAACTCGTCAGTGTCGATTCCGTTGCGGACAACAAAGACCCGATCAGGATCAAGGTCAGGGTAGGACTCCAGTACGTCGCTACGCATCCCGGTGGAGACTGAAATCACTGCTGTTGCATCAGCGAACGCAGTCTTCTCCGCCCACGATGAGACCCGATATCCTCCACCCAGTTGTTCAGCCTTCCAGGGGCGATGGGGCTCCAAGGAATGAGAGGTCACCACATGGGGGATGTCCAGCATCTTGGAGGTGAGCAGACCCGCCATATTGGCGTACCAGGTGTGCGAATGAACAATGTCGACTTGGGGGACCGAAGCCGCTATCGCCACATCTGTTCCTAAGACCCTCAAAGCGGCATTAGCCCCCTGAGGGAAAGACTCCTGGTGAGATGTCGCTCCCTCGCGAGGCTCCCCCATGCATTGAACATCCACAAGGTCGCACTTCTCCTTGAGATGTGAGACAAGTTGACCAACATGAACACCAGCACCGCCATAAATAAACGGGGGGTATTCGCGGGTGAGAATCGATACGCGCATAAGGGCATCGTGCCACATCTTCACCATTTTGGGTAGAAGTAGTGGCGAGTCAACATCGAATTGTTGCACTGAGAGAGAGGAATGTGAGTAATTAGCCTTGAAGGCTTGTCATCACAGGGTTTTAGTCTTAGCGTTGAGACATGGCAGTTAGACCAAATGTTCTTTCCATGGTTCTCGCAGGGGGAGAAGGAAAACGGCTCATGCCGCTGACCGAAGATAGGGCAAAACCAGCCGTACCCTTTGGGGGAACCTACCGCCTCATTGACTTTGTTCTCAGTAATCTCGTCAACTCTGGTTTCCGCAAGATCGCTGTGTTGACTCAATACAAGTCACACTCTCTCGACCGACATATTTCACTGACCTGGAGATTGTCGACCCTGCTCAACCAGTTCGTCACCACTGTTCCTGCTCAACAGCGAACAGGCAAACAATGGTTCCTCGGTAGCGCTGATGCGATCTTCCAATCTCTCAATCTGATCGCGGATGATCGTCCCGATTACATTGTCGTCTTTGGTGCCGACAATATCTATCGCATGGATGTTGACCAGATGCTCACCCACCACATCGATTCTGGGTTGTCGGCAACCGTGGCGGGGATACGCGTACCTCGAAGCCAAGGCTCAGAGTTTGGAATCATTGATGCTTCCCCCACCGCAGGCATCACCCGATTCTTGGAGAAACCCAGTGACCCCCCGGGTTTGCCGGATTCACCCGATGAATGTTTTGCATCAATGGGTAACTACATCTTCTCCACCAAGGCTTTTGTCGAACGCCTCCACGATGATGCCAAAGACGACAACTCGAAACATGACATGGGTGGAAACCTCATCCCCGCTTTCGTTGCCGATGGTGATGCGGGAGTCTACGACTTCACCAGAAACGATATGCCTGGGTCAACAGAGAAAGACCACAGCTATTGGAGAGACGTCGGTACGATCGACGCCTACCATGAAGCACATATGGATTTGGTGAGTATTCACCCCGAATTCAACCTCTACAATGCCGAGTGGCCTATCTGGACTCACCAGACTCAAGCACCAGGAGCCAAGTTTGTTTTGAGGGGGACAGCCGAGGATTCTATCGTCTCATCGGGTTGTATCATCTCAGGTGCTGACGTGGATCGCTCTGTACTGTCTCCAGACTGTATGATTCACAAATGGAGCCGAGTGGATGAATCCATTCTCTTCTCTGGTTGTCAGATTGGGGAAGGAGCGGTCATTCGTCGGGCCATCCTTGACAAGAATGTGAGTGTCTCGCCTCGAGTAGAGATCGGTGTCGATCACGAGCATGACAGAGCAAGAGGATTCTTCGTGTCGCCAACAGGCATCACGGTGGTCCCCAAGAATATGGTCGTCAATGAGGGGTAACCCACATTCTTTAATTCTGGGAGGAAGGATGGGGGAGCAACTCCGACGAGTGACGGATGTGCAAAGGAGATTAAGGACATGCCGATTCCCACGCTGTCTGCTGAAGAACTAGCTGTGGCACGAGCAAAGGCGATCGTGGTCAGGCGGGCCCGTACAGCATTGAAAGACAAGGTACGATCCGGGGTTCTTTCCCCGACCCTTGCCCTGACTCAGGCGATTGCTGACCCCCAGTTAAAACTCATCAAAGTCGTGGATTTCTTGAAAGCCGTTCCACGGATTGGGGAGAAAAAGGCCGAGGCGTTGATGGAGAAATACTCGATTGCCCCCAGCAGAAGACTAGGTGGTTTGGGTGTCCATCAACTGGAGGGCCTGAAGAGAGAATTAGGGTGAACTATATTCCCACTGTTCTCGTTGGGCCCAGTGGAGTCGGCAAAGGGACACTCCTGGACGCGGTGTGTGCCAGCTATCCTCAGGTGTGGATCTCGGTGTCAGCAACAACGAGGAAACCACGCCCCGGTGAGGTCCATGGGCAGCACTATTTCTTCCTCACCGACCAAGAATTCGATGACCTGATTGCTGGGGATGGTTTTCTCGAATGGGCGCAATATCAATCCTCACGTTATGGTACGCCCAGTAAGGCAGTGGATCGCCAGATTCGCGCAGGACAGGCCGTGGTCATGGAGGTGGAAATCCAAGGAGCTTTGCAGATCATGGAGAAGCTGAGCCCGCTGCGTACTATCTTTGTGATCCCTCCCTCGATGGATGAACTCGTCAGGCGCCTACGTGCCCGAGGGACAGAAACTGAAGAAGCTATTGCTGCACGGGTGGCCACCGCTAGACAGGAGATGGCGCTCACCCACCGATTCGATCACATCATTGTCAACGAAGAACTAGCAGAAGCAACCCAAGAATTGGTAAACTTGCTCGGTCTGTCTACCGAGTGAAAACTCCAGGAGAGGAATCCCCATGACCAATGTGCAAGAGGGCATCACGAGTCCACCCATTGATGACTTACTCGACAAGGTTGATTCAAAATATCGACTCGTGTTGTTTGCCGCACGTCGTGCTCGCCAGATCAATGCCTATTATTCACAACTAGGTGAAGGGCTATTGGAGAATGTCGGCCCCTTGGTGGATTCAACAACCCAGGAGAAACCACTGTCGATTTCTTTGCGTGAAATTGAAGCTGATCTGTTGGAGTGTCAGGAGATTGATCCTGAAGCTGAAGCGACTGCTCGCGAGGAAGCCCTCAAAGAGTCCGCCTTCGATTTCACTAACCCCTTTGAAGACTCTGACTTGACATGACCACATCCCTGTTCACCTCAGAGTCAGTGACCGAGGGTCACCCCGACAAGGTGGCAGATGCCATCTCTGATGGTGTCCTCGATTCTTTACTAGCCCAAGATCCCTCTAGTCGCGTAGCCCTAGAGACCCTCGTCACCACGGGGACAGTCGTTGTCACAGGTGAGGTCACCACCCAGGGGTTTGCTGACGTTCCCAAGATCGTACGCGACACTATTGTGAGCATCGGATATTCCTCCTCTGACTATGGGTTTGATGGTCATACTTGTGGGGTGCTGGTGGCTATAGGCGAACAATCACCGGATATTTCTCAAGGCGTGTCCTTGGCTGAGGAAACCCGTGAAGGCTCCACTGATGCTTATGATCTTCAGGGGGCAGGCGACCAGGGTTTGATGTTTGGGTACGCTTGCAAGGAAACCGAGACATTGATGCCCTTGCCGATCCATCTGTCCCACCGGTTAGCGGAGACACTTGCTGCGGTACGCAAGTCTGGGAAGATCGATTATCTGCGGCCTGATGGGAAAACCCAAGTCACTATTCGCTATGAGGGTGATCGGCCTGTGGCAGTGGATTCCATTGTTGTCTCTGCCCAACATCATGAAGAGGTGGACCAAACCCAGATCAAAGCTGACATCATCTCCCAGGTCATCACTCCCGTGATGGATAACGCTGGATTCGCCATGGATGGGGTCACTGTTTTCGTCAACCCCACCGGAAAATTCGTTGTGGGTGGTCCTTTCGGGGATGCTGGGGTCACTGGTCGCAAGATCATTGTGGACACCTATGGGGGTATGGCTCGCCATGGTGGTGGTGCTTTCTCCGGTAAGGACCCCTCCAAGGTGGATCGTTCCGCTTCCTATGCCATGAGGTGGGTGGCCAAGAATGTGGTCGCCGCAGGGCTCGCAGATCGCTGCGAGATCCAGGTAGCGTATGCGATTGGGCGTGCCCATCCGACCGGAATCCATCTCAATTGTTTCGGTACGGCTACGGTTGATGAACAGAAGATTCGCCAAGGGATTGAGGAGGTTTTTGATCTGCGGCCGCGGGCCATCATTGATCAACTCGACTTACTGCGCCCCATCTATTCTTCCCTGACCAACTATGGTCATTTTGGTCGCGGGCTTGAGGTGATGACCTGGGAGCGGACCGACAAAGTAGACGCTCTCCTATCGGCAGTGTCTTGAACCTGTGAGCCCATGATCGCTCAGGTTTATGTCGACACTGGTGTTCCCCATCTGGACCGCCCCTTCGATTACGCCGTCGATGAGTCCATGGTCGGGAAGGTTCAACCCGGGATTCGTGTGAGGGTTCCTTTTGCCCATCGCGTACTGCCCGGGATTGTGGTCTCTGTGAGTCAAGAATCCGATCAGGCCAATCTCCTCGACCTGGACAAGGTGGTCTCCGAGGTGGTGGTCGTCCCCCCGCCCTCCATGACCCTGCTTCGAGCTGTGGCCGATCACTGCGCTGGGGGGTTCATGGATATGGTGCGTTTGGCGGTTCCTCCACGGGTAGCCAAAGCGGAGAAAGCCACTCTGGGTGGGGTGAAACCAGTGGTGTCCTTGGCTGGTTCTGATGAGCCGATGAGGGCCAGCCCACTCGATTCTTATCCTCTAGGCCAGGGGTTTCGCAGTGCCCTTCGCGAAGGGAAAAACCCGCGGACAACCTGGACCCTGGCGCCCACACCACGCGATGAAGGCAACTGGGCTCAGGGATTCGCCAGTCTTGCTCACGACACTCTTGCTAGTGGTCGCAGGGTTCTGATCATCGTGCCCGATGCTCAGGATTGTTCCCAGGTTCTGGATGCTCTGTCGAAGTGGGTCGATAAGGCTGTGGTCTCCACCTTGTCCCATGCCCAAGGGGCCCAAGGGCGGTATTCGTCGTTCCTTCGGGCCATCAGTGGTCAAGCACAGGTCATTGTGGGTACGCGTGCAGCGGTGTATACCCCAATGGAGGATCTGGGACTCATCGCAGTGTGGGAGGAGTCTGATTCCTCCCTTGTGGAGAAACATTTCCCGTACCCCTCTTTGCGTGATGTTGTCGCCCTGCGGGTGGCCCAAGAAAGCTGTGGGGTGGTCTTCGCTTCCTATTCACGCTCAGTGGAGATACAGGGCTGGGTGGAGAAAGGGTGGCTGAATCAGATTCAGCTTCCACCGCGCCAATCCAAATTCTTGACCGCGCAGATTCGTGTGGCCTCTAGTGATGATCGAGCACTCGATCGTGACGCGGCAGCCAAGACAGCGCGCCTCCCGCAGGACGCATTTACGCTGATCCGCAAGTCGCTGACGCTAGGACCGGTGTTGGTGTGCGTGCCGTGGGTGGGCAACCGGCGCAATTTCCTGTGTTCACTGTGTCGTGGTCCGATGAGATGTGCTTGCGGGGGCGGGTTTGAAGAACCCACTTCAGGGGTTCCGCGATGCCAGGTGTGTGCCACGAGTGCTGACCGGTGGGAATGCTCCTGTGGGGGGAAAAAGTGGCGGGCGATCACGATCGGTTCGGCGCGTACTGCCGAAGAACTCGCCACGTCTTTTCGACAAGTGGAGGTTCTGCGCAGCGACTCCACCCACCGGATCGAAACTCTTGGGCGTGAACCACGCATTGTCATAGCGACACCGGGGTGTGAGCCAACGGTAGACCAAGGATATGCAGCTGCTGTTCTCATGGACGCATCCGGGATTCTTTCCCGCCCCGATATTCGCGCTGGTGAGGAAGCAGTACGGTCATGGTTGCGGACGATCTCATTGGTGAAACCTGGTCAAGACTCAGGCAGTGTGCTGATCATCGGGCCAAATGAGGATCGTACTATCCAATCGGTAGTACGACTAGACCCGGTCGGTTTTGCGCAGCGCGAACTGGGGGATCGACGAGTTGCTGGGTTCCCTCCCGCCACGCGGATGGCCACTTTTTTGGGTGACCAGGAGGTGGTGGAATGGGTGGCCTCTCAGCTTGGCGAGACTGGTTTCGTGGAGAGTATTGGACCGGTGGGTGAGATCGACTCACAAGACGTGAGATTGATTGCTCGGGTTCCAGCTGATCGTGGGGAAGACTTGGCCTACTTGGTGACATCGATCTCCTTGGCGAAGTCCACCAAGCGGAAGAAGAGTAGGCTCACATGGAGGTTAGATCCGACCTGGTTAGGAGGGTGATATGAGAGTGCTTTTTGCTGGTACGCCGGCGACTGCGTTGCCTGTGCTGGAATCTGTGGCTCGTGACCACGATCTGGTGGCCGTGTTGACCCGACCACCTGCTGCCCAGGGGCGCAAGGCAGTCTTAGTGGCTTCGCCAGTGGAACAGTGGGCTCGTGATGCTGGGGTGGAGGTGCTAGCTCCGGCAAGCACCAAAGAACCAGGATTGGCTGCCCAACTGCGGGAACTGGAGGTGGATGCCTGCCCAGTGGTGGCCTATGGGGGATTGCTGACCCAGGAGCTACTGGATATTCCGAGGTTGGGCTGGCTCAATCTGCACTATTCGTTGTTGCCCGCCTATCGTGGGGCAGCACCCGTTCAACAGGCTTTGTTGGATGGGTGTGTGGTCACCGGGATCACTGTTTTTCGAATCGTCAAAGCCCTCGATGCTGGACCCATTTATGTTCAGCATCGTGTAGATATCGGTAAAGAGGAGACCGCCGGCGAACTGTTGGAACGCCTGTCCCTCCTCGGGGTTGATGCGATGGCTGAGGCTCTCGACAAGGCCAATCGCGGGGTTCAAGGCGTCGAGCAACTATGCCAAGGGGTGTCTCTTGCCCCCAAGATCGAGGTCGAGGATGCACGATTGGACCTGAGCCTTTCTGCTGAGAGGGTCATATTGCGCGTACGTGCCATGAGTCCCGATCCGGGGGCGTGGGTGATGATGGGGGATCAGAGGATCAAGGTTCTTCGTGCTCGGATGGTCAGCGATGAGGATCAGCAAGCTCGAAGCGTACTGACATCAAGTGAGTCGCAACCCGGGAGCCTCGTACCCGCCAAGAAAGCCCTCTACTGTCGAACCCGCGATAGGTGGATTGAATTGGTGCAGGTTCACCCTCAAGGGAAAAAACCCATGGCCGGCGCTGACTGGGGTCGTGGGCTGGGTGTTGGAGCCCGCCTTGGGTGACCCAGCACGCCGGGCGGCGCTGGCTGCCTTGAAGCAAGTCCGCGAAGGTGGGTACGCCAATCTCGCGGTGAAGCAGGTTCTTTCCTCTCGCGGGCTCAGTGGTGTGGATGCCGGTTTTGTGACGGAGCTTGTTTATGGAACCTGTCGCTGCCTTGGGACCCTCGACCTCATCATTGAAGCCGCTGGTGGACGGGGGTTAGGAACCCTGCAACCTGCCGTGGTGGATATCCTTCGACTAGGGGCTTATCAATTGTTGTGGATGGACACACCCGCTCATGCTGCGGTGTCCACCTCGGTTGATCTGGCCCACGACGCAATAGGACAGCGGGCAACCGGTGTGGTCAACGCCATCATGCGCAAGGTGGGTGCACGTGGTTGGGATGAGTGGATGCACTCACTGACCAGCACCATGGGAGACACCCATGCTTTGGCCGTGCGAACCTGCCATCCCCAGTGGATCGTGGAAGCCTATGCCTCAGTGCTACCAGCAGAAGAACTGACTGCTGCTCTTCAAGCGAACAACGCCCCTGCCACACCGGTCTTGGTGGCGCGACCCACCTTGATCACCCGTGAAGACCTACTGACCGAGGGTGGTGAGCCAACCCCGTACTCCCCATGGGGTGTCATCCGCCCCGGCGACCCCAGTGAGGTGGGCGCTGTCCGCGAGGGAAGGGCTGGTGTCCAAGATGAGGGCTCCCAATTGGTGGTGCATCTTTTGTCATCACCCCCAACTGTTCCTAGTGGACCGTGGCTGGATTTGTGCGCGGGCCCTGGGGGTAAGGCTGCCCTCATAGCGGGTTTGGCTCGTGAGCGAGGTGAGTCCTTGGTGGCTGTGGAGGTCCACGAGCACCGTGCCCAATTGGTCCAGGATGCTTTGCGGGGATTCATGGGGTCGGATGGAGACCCGCAGGTGATCGTGGCCGATGGGCGCAATCCATCGTGGGGCCAGTCTTTCGCTCGTGTTCTCGTGGACGCACCCTGTACGGGTTTGGGTTCTCTTCGCCGGCGCCCCGAAGCTAGGTGGCGCAAAACCCCAGACGACTTGGTTGAACTGACTCAGCTTCAACGTGAGCTTCTAGCGAGTGCCTGTCAATCGGTGATCCCTGGTGGTGTGGTGGCCTATGTCACCTGTTCTGCTCACGAGGCTGAAACCGCTGAGATCGTGGCCAGTGTCACCGACCACATGGAGGTCCTCGATGCCCCTTCGTTGCTTCCCCACGTACCGCAAGCACAAGCCACAACCGACCCACGTTTCCTCCAGTTGTGGCCCCACCGCCACGGAACCGACGCCATGTTCTGCGCCCTCCTGCGCAAACCAAACTAGAGAACTGCGAGGATGGCATCGCCGATCGCGGCGGTGGAGCGGGTGGCATCGAGACTGGCGGAGATGTCGGATTCGACGGCGGTACGGATTCTTGCTGCATCATCGTCGTAGCCCAGGTGATCGAGCAACATGGCACCAGAGAGGATCGCTGCGCGCGGATCGGCTTTTCCTAAACCAGCGATATCGGGGGCAGAGCCGTGAACTGGTTCGAACATCGACGGGAAGGACCCGTCCACGTTAAGATTCGCGCTAGCAGCAAGACCAATACCTCCCGTGACCGCGGCAGCCTCATCAGTCAGAATGTCCCCGAAAAGATTATCGGTGACGATCACATCGAAACTGTCGGGTGCGGTGACGAGTTTGATGGTGGCAGCATCAATGTGCAGATAGTCTGTGGTGACATCGCCATACTGTTCACCAACCTCGGCAACGATTCGACGCCACAGGCCACCAGCGTTGACCAAGACATTGTGTTTGTGTACGAGGGTGAGTTTCTTGTTTCGCGTACGCGCCAACTCGAAGGCGAACCTCACCACACGTTGCACGCCATGGGCGGTGTTGATGCTCACCTCAGTAGCGATCTCGTGGGCGGTGTTCGTACGCACTGAACCACCGTTGCCACAGTAGAGACCCTCAGTGCCCTCGCGTACCACCACGAAATCAATGGTCTTGCCGCCCACCACCGACTCGGCGAGGGGAGTGGGAATCCCAGGATAGAGCTTGGAGGGGCGCAGGTTGACTGCATGGTCGAAAGCGAAACGGAGTTTCAGCAACAGACCGCGTTCAAGTAAACCAGAGGGAATCGTCGTGGAGCCGGGAGCTGCACCCACTGCCCCGAGAAGGATCGCGTCGACCTTCTCCAACCGAGCAAGGGTCTCATCGCTCAACACTTCTCCTGTGGCGAGCCAATGCTCAGCGCCCAAGTTGAAGTGGTCATAGGTGAACCCTGGATGAACTTTCTCCAGGATGCGGATGGTCTGTTCGGTGACCTCTGGTCCGATTCCGTCCCCAGGAATCACGGCAATACGCTTAGTCATGTCACTAGCCTAGGCAATGTCCACCCTGTGAGCGCTCCAGGCTTAACAGGCGAGACAGTCGTGAGGTACGATATCTGGCATGTCTCTATCCTTTGACCTTGTTCCCGGTACGCAGCGAACCTCGCCGGAGAAGCTGACCCAGATTCTGGCTGACCCAGGGTTTGTCAAGCATTTCTCCGATCATATGGCTGTAGCCTCCTGGAGTGAAGCAGAGGGATGGCATGATTCGCGCATCGAGAACTATCGCGCACTAACCATGGCTCCCGGTTCGGCTGTCCTGCACTATGCCCAGGAAATCTTTGAAGGGTTAAAAGCCTACCGACATGCTGATGGAAGCCTGTGGTTGTTTCGCCCTGAGATGAATGCTCGGCGTCTCAACAAATCAGCTGACCGTCTCAACCTTCCCCAACTCGATGAAGAGGACTTCCTTACCTCGGTTCACAAGCTGATTCGCATCGACGAAGCATGGGTGCCCAGTGGTGACGAAATGAGCTACTACCTTCGACCCTTTATGTTTGCCGATGAGGAGTTCATTGGCGTACGCTCCACCAAATCCGCATCCTACATGGTGATTGGGGGGGCAGCTGGCCCCTATCTGTCGGATGCCCTGACACCCGTGGACATCTGGCTGACCACCGACTATTCGCGTACTGGTGATGCTGGTACGGGCGCAGCCAAATGTGGGGGCAACTATGCCTCCTCGCTGGTCGCTCAACGTGAGGGTGCGACCCACGGATGCTCCCAGGTTTTGTTCACTGACGCTGCCACCCACGAGTGGATCGAAGAACTCGGGGGAATGAACTTTTTCGTGGTCACTGCCGATCGCCAGATCATCACCCCACCCACATCAGGCACCATCCTGGAAGGAATCACCCGTGATTCGATCCTCGCCCTGGCGCCGGGTTTCGGGCTGACCGTCCATGAGCGCCCCCTCTCGGTTGATGAGCTGGTCACCCGTACCCGCTCGGGGGAGATCGTGGAAGCCTTTGCGTGCGGTACGGCAGCGGTGGTGTCAGGAATCGGCAACCTGAAATACCGTGATGGCGACCAGGTGTCGACCCTCAGTTTCACCTCTGGTGTGGGCGAAGCCACCCGCGAGTTGCGTCAAGCACTCGTTGACATTCAGTGGGGGCGACGAGCTGATATCTACGGATGGATGCAGGAGGTACGCTAAGTGATGGCTGATTTCACCCGTTTAACCAAACCTGAACCCTTCCACATCTTTGACACCACCTTGCGTGATGGCACCCAGCAGGAGGGGATTCGTCTGACCGTACACGACAAGATTCGTGTCGCGGGGTTGCTCGATGAACTGGGGGTGAGCTTCATTGAGGGGGGATGGCCGGGAGCCAACCCGAACGACACCGAGTTTTTTACCACCGCAGCCCAGGAACTCACACTCAAGAACTCCACACTGGTGGCTTTCGGCGCCACCCGTCGTGTCGGGATGACCGCTGACAGCGATCCGCTCACCCAGGCCCTATTGGATGCACAAACAGAGGTGATCTGCCTTGTGGCGAAATCCCATGACTGGCATGTCACTGGTGCGCTCAAGACCACTCTCGAAGAGAACCTGGAGATGATCCGCGACACTGTCACCTATCTCACCAGCCAGGGGCGTCGGGTGTTCGTGGACTGCGAACACTTCTTCAATGGGTACCTCGACAACCCCACGTACGCCAAACTCGTGGTTGCCACTGCTACTGAAGCAGGAGCTGAGGTGGCTGTCCTGTGTGACACCAATGGGGGGATGCTCCCGGCGATAGTGAACACCATTGTTTCTGATGTGGCCAGGCTCGGGGTGCCTCTGGGTATCCATTGCCACAATGACACCGGTTGCGCGGTGGCCAACACCATGGCCGCGGTGGATGCGGGAGCCATGCACATTCAAGGAACGTTGAATGGTTACGGTGAACGCACGGGCAATGCTGATCTGACCACACTGATCGCGAACTTGAAGATCAAGTACGGCTGGGATGTGGTCAGTGATGAGGCGTTGCGTGAACTTTCGCGGATCTCCCACTCGGTTGCAGAGATCGCCAACCAGGCGCCAGCAGCGCGCCAACCTTACGTGGGTATCTCCAGTTTCGCCCACAAAGCAGGGTTGCATGCTTCGGCAATTAAGGTCGATGCAAACATGTATCAGCATATTGATCCTGATCTGGTGGGCAACGACATGAGGATGCTCATCTCCGATATGGCGGGTCGTGCCTCGATCCAGATCAAAGCTGAGCAGTTGGGCCATGACTTAAAAGACAAGGACACTGCCTCCCAGTTGGCTGATCTCATTAAGGAACGTGAATTGGCCGGCTACTCCTACGAGGCTGCTGATGCTTCCTTTGATCTGCTGATTCGAAGCGAGCTGTTGGGGGAGAAAGCACCTTTCACCATTCATGCCTGGAGGGTTTACACCGATCAGGATGAGGATTCCCAAGCAGTCGTACGGGTCAGTTGCGGTGATGAACCCAAGCCGTATGTCGGTGAAGGAAATGGCCCGGTTAATGCTTTGGACCAGGCGCTGCGTACTGCCCTGGAACCGAAGTTCCCGCAAATCGCAGGGATAGAACTCAGTGACTATCGGGTACGCCTACTCGACAATGGACATGGAACTGACGCCATCACCCGCGTACTCATTGATACACGCATGGGGAGACAAACCTGGACCACTGTGGGTGTGGGGGAGAACGTCATCGAAGCATCCTGGGAGGCGCTGGTCGAGTCCTATACCTACGCTTTGGCGGTCATCAATGAGGGGTGAACCGCGTGGGGTTCCTCGTGGTCACGGTAGGGTGAACCCATGAGAATCGCACGCTATTCCTTTGAGGATGCCATCCACTATGGGGTGGTGGACCTCGAAGAAGATGGAACAGGAAACCCCGACACTATCTCCCAGTTGCAAGGTGATCCTTTCGCTGGGTCAGTGTCGTTGTCCGGGGTTCGCCATCTCCTGGAAGAAGTACGCCTGCTTGCACCCGTACTGCCCCGCTCCAAAGTTGTGGGAATCGCCAAAAACTCAGCTGCTTCCAGTTCGGCTGGTGCTTTGCCCATGGTTTTCCTCAAACCGAACACCTCAGTGATCGGACCGGGGGAGTCGATTGTCCTTCCACAGTTGTCGAAGAACCCAGTGCTGGAAGGGGAGTTGGCGATCGTGATCTCCCGCATCTGTCGATCTGTTCCGGTGGAAAGGGTTCCCGAGGTGATCTTTGGTTACACGGTAGCCAATGATGTGACAGCCCTGGACCTCCTGGGTGAATCGATCCCCTGGGGTGTTGGGAAATGCTGGGACACCTTCACCCCCTTAGGCCCATGGATTGCCACCCATTTGAGCATCGAGGAGGTCTCATCGCTCAAGATCGAAACCGAGATCAACGAGGAACCCGCAACCCAGGGAACCACCAAGGATCTGCTGCATGGAATCAGCGAGTTGGTGAGTTTCGTGTCCACTGTCATGACACTGTTGCCTGGTGATGTGATCCTCACTGGTGCACCAGGGGGGAATGCTTCTATCAAGTCAGGCCAGATGGTGAGTGTGGCTATTGAACAGATCGGGTCTCTCACCAACCCTGTGTTAGCGGAGGAGTGATGAGCCGATCAGGTGCACCCGGCAAGAAGCCACAGAACACCACGGGTAAGAAGCCAACCAGCACTCCGGGAAAGAACACGCCAGGGAAACAACTGGCCACTACGCCGAGCACTATTCGCCCACGCAAGCAACCAACAACACCACCTGCGCAGCAACGCTCAGTCTTAGGTAGTGCGAATCTCCCCAAATGGAATCGACCAATCCCCAACTCCACCTACCCAGTATCGCTGGTTCATGACGGTGAGGATCCCAATCAGGGGTCCATTCGTTTCATGGGTGGCGTCATGGTGGTGATGGTGTTGTTCGCGTACTTTCTTTTTGCCTCGATCGTCAACACGGGTGTGATCTACCTCGGGTATATGAAAAACTCCCGACCAGGGGTTTTCTCTGACTTCTTCAACCATGCGACGAGTCACTCCACCATCTGGGGGGTCATGGGTTCCCACCTGGGGTTGGCTTCCTTGATTCTCGTGGTGTGGTTGTATGTGCGTTTCATTCATCGCCGCCGCTTCGAATGGGTGTTCTCGGTTTCGCCCGGCATCCGATGGAGGTACGCGATCGTCTGCCTCGGTGTGGCGTTGATTGTGGTGGGGGCTGTTGCGTCGTACTACTGGATGAGCGGGCCCGGGCTCAACCCCATACCGTCGTACGGAACCTATCTCGCAGTGATCCTGGTCACTGTTCCTTTGCAGGCATTAGGTGAGGAAATCCTGTTCCGCGGATATCTGATGCAACTGTTCGGGTCGATTGTTCGCAATGAATGGTTCGCCATCGTGGCAACTGCCTTGGTGTTCGCTGTGTTCCATGGAACCCAAAACCCGTGGTTGTTCGGTTCACGTTTTGTCTTCGGTATGATCGCTGGAATCCTCGTGTGGCGTACCGGCGGTCTAGAAGCAGCTGTCGCCATCCACATCATCAACAACCTGGTTGTGTTTGCGATGTCGATCCTCAACGGCACTCTCGTGCAGGTACGTAGCCTCGTGGCAGCCCCCTGGACCCAAACCCTCAGTGACACCGTGATGTTCGCCGTCTGCGCCCTCGGATGCTGGTTAGTCGCGCTCAAAATGCGGGTCCCCATCTGTGTCCGCACCCCTCAACGGCACTGATTCACCCCCCACCCGTCATTCTGCGCGAAGTCGCAGAATCCAGAAACCACAGTCCAACAACTAGGTAGTCTGGGCCCTGCGAGTCGCTTCGCTCCGCAGGGTGACGTGATCGGTGGTGAGTGGTGGACCCTGTGAGTCGCTTCGCTCTGCAGGGTGACGTGAAAGGTGGTGAGTGGTGGACGCACTCTCGTCATTCTGTAGCACACCCACACCCGTCATTCTGCGCGAAGTCGCAGAATCCAGAATCCACAGTCGAACAACTAGGCAGTCTGGGCCCTGCGAGTCGCTTCGCTCCGCAGGGTGACGTGAAAGGTGGTGAGTGGTGGACGCACTCTCGTCTTTCTGTAGCACGCCCACACCCGTCTTTCTGCGCGAAGTCGCAGAATCCAGAATCCACAGTCGAACAACTAGGTAGTCTGGACCCTGCGACTTCGCGCAGGGAGACGGCGACAGGGGGAACTGGTGCACAGGGAGGCAGGGAATGCGGGCGTTTTTAGTGTTTCGTGGACACTTTTTAGTCATCATGACGAAAAACTATCCACGGGAATGAATAATTGACTTGTGTTGGGGTACTAGGACTCGAACCTAGACTGACGGAACCAGAATCCGTAGGGCTGCCAGTTACCCCATACCCCATGAGTGCTACTGACCAGGGATAACCTTATCTGACAACACACTCCTAACTCAAGCGGTGAGCCGTCCGCAAGCTCAGCCCAAGGGTGTCATTCCAGCTTTCTTGATCGCATTCTGGTCGAAGGTTTCTACAGCTATACAACCATGGGATTGCGAGCTCGCCACGATCAATGCATCAGCGAAGTCGGCGTTATTGGTGCGTACTGTTGCAAGAGCAATGAGAACCTGTTCCTGCTCTTGAACAACAAGGGTGGCTATTTGGGTGAGATGTTCAACGAAGTCTGAGACATACATGGAAGTTTTTCCGTAGGTCCGCGTCAATACCCACCATAACTCCACCAAAACAATGAGTGAAACGAAACCAGGGTCTGCCACTGTGAGGGCCGCTAACCGCTTTTGTGCTCGCATGCTTTGAGCAAGGTCATCTTCGATAGCAATGCGGATGAGGACATTGGTGTCTAGCCCAATCATTTGTTTTCCTCAGCAACACTATCCATCATGCGTTCATTCATCTCTTCAACAGTGAGCGGTTTTCCCTCGTACGGGCCAAAGAAGCCAAACAGGTCTGTGATCGGGCGGGTTGCTGCATGTAGCGTAAAGGTCCCATCTTCGTTGGGTATGAAATGGATTTTGAACCCGGGTTCTAGACCCATACTCTTGCGTACGGCCAAGGGAATAGTCACTTGACCTTTGGTTGTCATGGTTGCTGTGGGCATCGTTCTCCTTACCTTCTGAGAAAATCTTACCACGAGTAAGGAATCATGGGTGCCTGCCCACATCAGTTGACCAAGGGAAAACAGTAGCGAACAATGGACTATCTACCGGGGTTCCTGCACAACACGAGGAGGTGTCGTGTTCTGCTACACTTGTCTCTGCGTTTACGCGTGGCCCCGTTGTGTAGCGGTCTAGCACGCCGCCCTCTCACGGCGGTAGCGAGGGTTCGAATCCCTTCGGGGCTGCCACGTTCCTTGTCTCGAACCAAGGCGAATCATTGCTTATGAACAATCCCAGCCCTCACAAGAAAAACTCTGGGCTTCGTAATGTGTTCTTTTTGGGGTTGATTAGTTTCTTCACTGATCTGTCTACGGAAATGGTGTATCCACTCATTCCGCTTTATTTGGTGTCTGTGTTGGGGGCGACCCCCGCATTGGTGGGTGTGATTGAGGGGATCGCTGAATCATTAGCGAGTCTGCTCAAGGTGTTCAGCGGCTATTTGTCGGATCGTTTCCAGAAGAAGAAGGTCATTGCTTTTTCGGGGTACGCAGCGGGCGTACTCTACAAGGTAGTGCTTCTGTTTGCTGCGAGCTGGCTGGGCATCCTGGGTGCCAGGGTGATCGATCGGTTGGGCAAGGGGATTCGTACCGCCCCCAGAGACGTGCTGGTCAGCGAATCCACCGATCAGGACACCCTGGGTAAGGCTTTTGGCCTACACAAGATGCTGGATATGGTTGGCGCAGCCCTGGGTATCCTCATCACCTTCTTCTTGTTGAGATCGCTGAGCGGTGAGGATTCTTTCAACTTCAAACTGCTTTTTGCCTTGTCGATTATTCCGGCGATCCTCGGGTTGATCATGTTCGCTTTCGTCCGCGAACGCAGGGATGTCCAACCCCTCGCCACCCGTGAACTTTTCTGGAGGAACCTGAAAAAGATTGATGGCCAGTTGAAGCTCTATCTTGTGGTGGTTTTCTTGTTTACTGTAGGTAATTCTTCGAATGCTTTCTTATTGCTGAAAGCACACGATGTGGGGTTTAACACGGTGAATGTGGTGTTGTTGTTTTTCGCTTTCCATGTGGTTGCCTCAGCGTTGGCCATGCCCATGGGTGGGCTCTCCGATCATGTGGGACGCAAGAAACTCTTGGTCCCTGGTTACCTGGTTTTCTCTGTCTGTTATCTGGGTTTCGCCCTAGCAAAGACCCCACTAGTGATGGTGATTGCCTTCTTGGTGTATGGGGTCTACACCGCCATGATCGCTGGTGTCGAGCGAGCCTACGTCGCCGAATTAGCGCCACCCGAGCTCAAAGGTACGATGCTCGGCCTACAATCCACGGTCGCAGGTATCGCGCTCCTACCTGCCAGCATCATCGCCGGTTTCCTCTGGACAGCATACGGCTCAACTGTCCCCTTCCTTTTCGGCGCAGCCATGTCCCTGATCGCCGCTGTCATCCTCATCGTTTTCATGCGCCCCGTACACCGGTGACACCCACCCCCATATAACGGTGACACCCACCCCCCATATAACGGTGACACCCACCCCCGTCTGCGGTGTGCTTACCCCTGGTCATTCTGCGGAGCGAAGCGACTCGCAGAATCCAGAAACCACATTCGAACAACTGGGTAGTCTGGGCCCGTGCGAGTCGCTGCGCTCCGCAGGGTGACGGCGGTGGGAGTTTGGTGCTGTCATTCCGTGCGTAGTCACGGAATCCAGATGTGATAGTTCCCACGACTGGGATTGTGTGTGGTTGGTGAGATTGTTTGGTTGCTTCCCATGGTGGATGATGTGGATTCTGGGCCCTGCGACTTCGCGCAGGGTGACGGTGGTTGAGGTGTAGGGTAACGGTGGTGGATTTCGCGGGGTAACGGTGGTGGATTGCGCGGGGTGACGGTGGTGGGGTGCGCGGAGGATACACTGGGTGTCATGAGAAGGAAGGATGACCCACCACTGGGTTTGAAAACTGTGGAGCAGCTGGCTCCTGATCAGAAGTCACTGAATGCTGCTATGGCGCTCACTGGGGGATCACAGTGGGTGAATCTTCACCATGAGGGGAGTTTGTGGTGGGGGGACTGTCAAGGCTCGGGGGCTCATCCTTATCGGGCAGTGATCGACACCGACAATATTGGATATAAGTGCACCTGCCCGTCGAGGAAGTTTCCCTGCAAGCATTCACTGGCCTTGATGCTGATCGTGGCCAACGACACTGGTGATTTCACAGAAGCTGAGGTTCCCCAGTGGGTGAAGGATTGGATGGGTCGCAGGCGTACGGCCAAGAAACCCGAGGAGAACACCTCGTCGTCTGCGAGCCTCGCTGAGGTGACCACCGATGAGCCGAGTCCTCGCACCCAGCAAAACCAGCAACGCCGTGACGCAGCCAAGCTCAAAAGAATCAGTGACAAAAAGGAGGGGATCGCTGAGGGGTTGGATGAACTCGACCAGTGGATCAGTGATCAGCTCTCATTAGGGATCCTGAAATTTTTGAAGGTTATTGAGGAGAACTGTCGCAGTATTGCTGCCCGCCTGGTCGACAAGAAAGCCACGGCTTTGGCTTCGCGTATCGATGAGATGCCAGCACGCATCCTCGCCCTTGATTCTGAGCAGCAACCTGATGCGGTGATCAGGGAGTTCGGCAAACTCGTACTCATATCGAAAGCGTGGAGAGCGGACCCTGACAGCCAACTCATCAACCGTCAGGTGGCTAGTGCACCGGCCCGCGTCGATGTCCTGGAAAACCCGGAGGCTCTCCACCTCAAGGGACGATGGGAGGTTGTTGGTACGGTCGTGTCGACGCGCCGTGATCAGATGGTGACTATTGCCACCTGGTTTCTCAGTGTCACCTCTCAGCGAACACCGTTGGCTGTGGATGACAGTGGCGGTCTACCAGATCGCACTTCTTATCCACAGTATGCTCTCCTGCTTGACTATTACCCGGCTTCAGCGGGTCACCGTCAGGCCCCTTTCACGATCAGCAAACAGTACGAGGGCTCGATGGTGTTCTATCCTGGCACGCTCCCGTTGAGGGCTTTGGCTCAGGATCTTGTTGAGGTAGAGGACCGCGAACAGTGGCTGCCCTGGTATACCGAGGACCCTTTAAGCCAGATCAGCGATTACATCAAGGCTATGCCGTGGACCCTCGATTTTCCCCTGATGCTCCCTGCTGGGCGAATTGTTGCTCAGAGGGGCGAGGATGAATCGGTTTCTCCGATTGGTTATTGGTGGAAGTCGGACACAGGTGCGGGTCTTCCCTTGAAAACGAAACTGGATGAGGCCATGTCACAAGTAATCATGGGTATCCCTCTTTCGCAGGCATTCGGATTGTGGGATGGGTTCTCTCTGACCCTATTGAGCGCTGAGACACCTTTTGGCTTGGTGCATTTCTCTGTCGATAATTATGGAAACATGGTGGTGCAGTGAATACCTTTCGCGAAGCGCTCCCCGCTATGAGAGTCAATTGGCTCCTGGGCCGTCCAGCTGCAGATCGAGTGCCCCAGCAGTTGTTGTCTCTTCTGCGGGATGCCACCCCAGAAGACCAGGAGAGGGGTTTGGTTGCCCTCGCTGGGCAATATTCTGAGATAGCAGTACGTCCCGTACTGCCGGATAACATTGACGAACTGTGCCCGATACCTGTGCTGAGCAAACCAACGATGCCCGCTGAATCTCGCGAGTTTTTTCGTATCTCCCCACAGCATCCAGCGAAGATTGAGGGGCGACTCTTGGACCTTGTTGAATACTATGGTTTCACAGCTCACCCACTCGACTGGTTACCCCAACCTGACAGTGATCTTCCAGGTGGTCATCCGAGCTATCTTCCATGGTTTCATTGGGTGGAAACAGGTGGGCGTACCCCCTGGGAATGTCCGGAGTTGACCGAGGAAACCTGGTATAGCATCTGGCCTCCTCTTCGCCACCAGCTACTGCGAGAAATGCGGGCAGCAGAGCCTGCGCGAGCACGTGGGTTGATTCTCAAGCATCTCAAGGAGGATGACGAGGATCAGATAGTGAAACTGGTGAGCATTTTGTCAGTCAATCTCACTGACGACGACCAAAGCGATCTCGAGAAAATCCGCTACGCAAGAGCCACAGTACGCCCCGGTATCAGGTGGGAGGCTGCCAACCTGCTGAGTCGATTAGGTGTCTCCACGTCAACTCAATCACTGAGCAAACCGCTGAGAGAGGCGTTTCCTGTTGCGCGTAGGCATGGTCAGCTGACAATTACTGGCTTTCCCCACCAGGTTTTCCGCTATGGCTCTGGCTGGGGCAGTGAGATGGCCACCCAAGCTGATCTTAGTAATGTTTTAGGGGTCAGTATGGAGAAACTAGCCAGGATGTGGGATCTTGATCACTACCCACAATATCTGTTTGATTGGATCGCTGAATCGGGTTCACAAGCGATGGTCGATGTTCTCTTTGATCGGATTGTGGCCAAAATTCTTCGCGAGTGGCGACGTGGCCCAGATGTATCAAAGCAAGGTCGTGATCTTATGTTCAATCTCACTCAACCTTTTCTCGCTCGCGCTTCCACAGAGGTTCTTCAGCGAATGGTGAGAACCCTGTCTCGGCATCCGCATGATGTGAACTACATATCTGATCTGATGTTCAAGATGCGCCCCGAATTCTCCCAATGGAGTGAAAGCTGCCTCACTTCAGTGAACATGTATTTCGTCGAGACTTATGTCACCTACGAGGATTCGTTTGCTTTCATTGCCTCCCCCCAGATCGCAGCCAAGTTGCTGGAGAGATTCCCATCCATCTACACCCCTGGAGAGAACCTGGCTCCTTTGAGTCTTGTTGTCGCCCTGAGCGAAGCCTCCCGATCTCTGCCTTCACAGGAGCCGACATGACTTCCCCTGCCACATGTCTTCCAGCAATGAGAAACGATTGGATGATCGGTCGTTCCGCTGCGACACATGCGCCTCATCAGTGGTCGAACACTCTTGATGAGGGGACACCCGAGGAGCAGGAGAGACGCTTGGTTGCCCTCGCTGGGCAGTACGGTGAGGTGGCCGTACGCCCCGTACTGCCGGACACAGCACGACCATCATTGGACCTTCCTATTCTCAGCAAACCCATGTTGCCTGATGATTGTCGGGAGCTGTTTCGCCTTTCATGTCAAACACCTGGAATGGACGTGGGCAGAGTCCTCACCATCGTTGACCATTATGGTTTCACTGCTCACCCTTATGACTGGTTCCCTGGTGTGAAAGATGGAGATGCCTATGCTCACTTGGAGACTTATCTTCCGTGGATTCATTGGGCAGAAACCTCAGGACTTGTTCCATGGGAGTATCCCGACATAACGCTGGAGTCCTGGCGTGGCATGTGGCCACCAGCAAGAATTGCTCGTCTGAGGGCCTTGCATCGGATCGATCCTGAACGCACCCATGGGCTGATTTCCTCTTTCCTGAACGACCACACTCCAGCTGAGCAGAAGCATTTGGTGAGTGTTGTTGAGCCTCATCTCACTGAACGCGACCAGGATTTTCTCTTGTGGCTGATAAGTGATTTTCCTGACCCGGTGAGACACCAAGCCTCAGCCTATTTGAGTCGGTTGGGTGTGAGCACGGCAACCGAGTCCCAACTGGTGGATTTGAGGAATTTCTTCACTGTTCACCATGAATCCTCTGGGAACATCTTTCTGAAAGTTCCGTCAGGGATGGAAACCAGAGACATTATCTTTCGGAGAGAGAAACTCGCGAATACTACTCTTGTTGATCTGGGCAGGGCACTCAATTTGGACACCGGTTTTATTGTGGAAAAGTGGAAGAAGCGAACTGAACTTTTTGATTCTTTCCTCGACATGGTAGCCCTATCTGGGAGCTCGGTGGATGTTGATGCACTGGTGATGCGGTGCCTGAATGTGAAGCGGACACCACAGGAAATGGGGCGTCCTTTGGTGTGGGACTTTACCTCATCCCTGTTGTCTCGCGCCTCAACAAAGACCCTTCGTCATGTTATTTCCAAACTCACCGGTGCGACTGACAACTTCCATTATTTTTTCGATATGTCACCAGGTATCGCTCGTGTGATTGATGTTAATTTCGTTGCCGTCTCCTTTCACCTGAGATTGGGCCATAATAAATACAACCTGGCCAGTCAGCTCGCCTTCGTTTCCACACCCAAGGTCGCCGCTCGGCTCCTGAGGGGTACGTGGTTCAGTGATGCCAGTGACATGATGGTGGCTCCCCTGAAACTGGTTGTTGCTTTGGGCGAGGCTTCCCCATCGTTGGCACAGGAGTAGTGATGACTACTCCTGCCACGTGTCTTCCTGCGATGAAAGCCGATTGGGTGATCGGTCGCTCTGCTGTCAGACATGCACCCGACCAGTGGTCGAGTGCTCTGGGTGAAGGGACCCCCGAGGAGCAGGAGAGGGGTTTGGTTGCCCTCGCTGGGCAGTACGCCGAGGTGGCCGTACGCCCCGTACTGCCTGACAACACTGACCAACTGTGTGCGATACCAGTGTTGAGCAAACCCATGCTGGATGAGAATTGTCGGGAACTGTTTCGTCTCTGCTTGAAACATTTCAGCGTACCAACGGAGAAACTGGTCCATCTTATTGACGCTTATGGTTACACGGTTCACGTGGCAGATTGGGGGTGGCCGGGATCGGACAGAATCCCTGATTGCCCTGAAACATACCTTCCCTGGTTTCAGTGGATTTACACCCACGGGCGCATTCCATGGAGATACCAGGAGCTGACCGAGGAAACATGGAGTAAGACGTGGCCCCCTCTCAGGCAGGCTCAACTCGCTGCGATGCGAATCACGGAACCTGGGCGAGCCAGGCAATTGATGGTGAATCATGGTCATGAAGTGCGCAGTAAAGAGCGCCTCAGCTTGTTGCTCAAAACCTTCGCTATCAACCTCACCGAAGATGACCATGACTACCTGTTTTCCGTCGTGAATGATCACGATGGAATGGTGAGTCAGTGGGCTGTGTGGTTACTGGGGCGTTTGGGTGTCGCAGCCACCAGTGAAGACAGATTGGATAAGATGCGTCGGTTGCTCACTGTTTCCGATGGTGGACATGGAGGAGTTATTGGGGTTCAGCAGTTGTCCATCGTGGGTGAGAGCCACCAGAAACAATTGGGGACCATGATCAGGCAGGGAACACTGGCGGAACTCAGTATTGCTCTTGAGGTCACCCCTGATGAGCTTGTTGAAACGTGGGATCTGGGTGGTGGTGTGGGTGGTCCATTCATTGTCTCGGTTGCCCAGTCGGCTTCCCAAGATCATGTTGACGTGTTGTGTGACAGGCTCCTTGCTGAATACTCGTGGAATGGTAAGAAAGATGCTGACTTGGAGTTTGTGTTTACCGGACCACTACTCGAGCGTGCCTCCACAACCACTCAACGCAAGGTGATGTCTGCGTTCATCACCCAAGGTCTCCACCGGTCTTTATATGATGTACGACCGGGTATTGCGCAGTGGAATGATTTTCGGTGGGAGTCGTGTGTGAAAATATCCCAAGCCCGCGCCCGTGACAACAAATTCATTGGGCCACTGGCCTGGGTTGCGCCACCTGAGTTGGCCCAAGAATTGTTGACTCAATTCTCGCCCAAAAAGCTTAGCCAACAAGACATGGCTCCACTCAACCTTGTTGTTGCCCTAGGTGAGGCTTCCCGATCACTGGTGCAAGAATTGGCATGACCTCCCTCAGCGCAACCAACCCCCGTCACCCTGCGCGAAGTCGCAGGGTCCAGAATCCACATCTGTTCGACTGCTGAGTCTGGATTCCGTGACTTCGCACGGAATGACTGGTATGGGGAACTCAGCCATTGTGTGAAGGGATATGCTGGTCTTCATGCCTAGGGAACCTCAGATGACACAGGAGGGTGTCGCTGAGGCCTTGGATGATCTGGACAAATGGGTCAGTGACCAACTGTCTTTGGGGATCCTCAAATTCCTCGATGTGATTGATGAGAACTGCCGACATATTGCTGATCGATTGATTGATAGGAAAGTAACAGCACTCGCTTCACGCATCGATGGGATCCCCAAGCGAATACTCGCTGTGGAACCTGAACAAAGACCACAAGCGGTGATCCGTGAATTCGGCAAACTTGTTGCTCTTGTCAGGGCGTGGCGCGATGATCCAGACAGTCAATTCTTGAACCGATATGTCACCACATATCCCTCTCAAGAGGATGTTCTGAAAGACCCTGATGCTCTGCGTCTCACCGGACGATGGGAGTATCTTGGTGAAACCGCCTTGGCTGGTCACGATGACATGGCTACCCATGCGTCCTGGTTTCTCAGCATCACGCCACAAACCACACCCTGGCTGCTAGAGCAGTCATCTGAAGAGCCAGGTGATCCTGCCTTTCCGCAATTTGCTCTCATCGTTTACCCTGCCGTGATGGAACGCGAAGAGAGCCCTTACACGGTGGGCATACAGTACGAAGGCACGATGGTTTTCTATCCAGGTCCACTACCTTTGGAAGCAGTCGTCGAGACCCTGAGTGTCGCCAGGGGCGAACGTCCATGGCCTCAGCGAATTTTTGATGATCCGCTCACCCAGATTCTTCCCTACACTCAAGCCCTGCCGTGGGCGCAGAACTATCCACTGCTGCTGCCTCGCGGGCGCTTTATTGAGATGATCAGATCAGCGGATAGTGGCACGTGGATGGACTATTGGTGGATATCCGACACAGGGGCGGGACTTCCCTGTCGAGCAAGACTTATCATCAACAGAAGCCTTCTCGCTGATGCCATGGTTCCCCATCAAACAGTGGGCATATGGGATGGGTATTATCTGACACTGCTGGAATCCCAAACCGCCCATGGGAGAATTAAATACTCACTGGATGACGATGGGAACTTAGCAATTTCATGACCTCAATCACCGAATCTGTCGCTGCCATGACATCCCAGTGGCTACTTGGGCGACCTGCCAGTGCTCACGTTCCACAATGGTCACAAACCCTGGATCATCTCAACGATGAGGAACGCGAACGGGTACTGGTCGCAATTGCTAGTTGGTGTATTGATTTTACCCTGCGCCCGCAGGTGCCTGACTTTGATCAGGTGAACATCACCGAACTGCCACAGTTGGATAAGCCACCCATGCCAGAAAACTGTCGGGAGTTTTTCCGAAACTGCCTCGAACCAGGTCAGGCGGGAGAATTGCTGGAACGTGTCGCCTCCTATGGGTTTGTTGCTCACCCCTTTGACTGGTTTCCTCGCACACCATTAGTTGAAGCACGTCGCTGGTTTGGAGAGGATTTGCCTGACTCCACCACGTATGATCCATGGCAAGAATGGGCCGACCATACCGGGATTGTTTCCGGGGGTTTCCAGTGGTGGCACGAATTTCGTGGGAAAGCTAAAAAAGAGGAAGTCATCAAGCAAAGATTTGACCGCCGAGTCCTCCAACTCAAAGAAATGCGTGTGGCAGACCCAGACCAGGCGCGAGACTTGATCGCTCACGATGCCGCCCAAGCAACACCAGACCAGCAGGAACAACTGATAGAAGTTCTGGGAACGAACCTGTCGGACAGTGATCGTGACTACCTCACCTCCTGTTACGAGGATCATGATTTCTTTGCCCGGGGAACAGCCTCGAAGCTACTGAGCCGTCTTGGTGTGAGCACTGCTTCTGAGCAAGAACTTGCCGACCTGCGCGCAGCTTTCCGCATCCAAGGAAACATTGTTTATGCGGCCGAAAGTAATTGGCGTTTCAAGCGTCTGCTACCAGAATCAAGGAGATTAAAAAGACTACTGAAAAAGCGTTTAAGGCAGCCCCACTCCCGCACTTTTTTTACGGATGCCTATTTTAGCGCGCGATATGTGCCAACGAGTCTTGCTGACCTGAGCAAGGCTCTCCAGGTGAGTTCACGTGACCTGGTGAGAGCACGTTGTTCTTCCTGGGAGTTGAGATTTGACTGGACCACTATGGTGAATAAAACCGCGTCCACTGCTGATATCGATGAGTATTTTCTCTCCACCATGGATGCCTGGGGGTTCCTCTTAGACCGTGCCACCACTGATGTTGTTCGTGAGGTTTTCCGTACGAAAACTCTGAGTGACGGCTACCTGGGTCCCTGGAGCCAGTTCCCTTCCGGTTTTGCTCGCCCAGAAGATATTGGGTTCCTCGATGATGATTCACCTTTGCCCAGGATATCTCTACGAGCTCTTGGTCATGTCTGCACACCTGAGGCAGCTTCTGCGATATTGGAGAGACTCTCCCCCGAGCAGTATAGTGATAGTGAACTCGCCTATTTAAGACTTGTTGCTTCTCTGGGGGAAGCTGCCGCCGTCGATAAGGAGTCCCCATGACTGATGTTTTACGCCTTCCTGCTGAGAGGAAGTACGCCGATGAGTTGAACGCCCTCGCCAAAGACACCGGGGATCGTCCACCGAATTGGGTTCTCACCCCTCAGGCGGTATGCACCTATCTCATGGGTGGGAGAGCCAGTGATCGCACAGAGATCACACCGAAGTATGTGGGGGACCGGCGCCTCATTGAGGCAGCTATCGCCACCTTGGCCACGGACCGTGCCTTGTTGTTGTTGGGGGTGCCGGGTACGGCAAAATCTTGGGTGTCGGAGCATCTTGCGGCTGCGATCACTGGGGACTCGACCATGGTTATTCAGTGTACGGCGGGCACTGACGAGAATCAGGTGAGGTACGGCTGGAATTATGCCCAGCTCTTGGCCCATGGACCCAGTGATGAAGCCCTGGTGAAGACACCACTGTTTCGGGCGATGGCTGAGGGCAAGATCGTACGCCTGGAGGAGCTCACCCGTATGGGTTCCGATGTACAGGACACACTCATCACCGTACTCTCCGAAAAAATGATGCCCATCCCTGAACTGAACACAGCAGTGGATGCTGTGCGCGGGTTCAATATCATTGCCACCGCCAACAATCGTGACAAAGGTGTCAACGAGTTGTCGAGTGCGCTGAAACGTCGTTTCAATGTGGTGGTTCTTCCCCTACCTGACTCCCTCGAAGAGGAAGTATCCATCGTGTCGAGGCGTGTCGCAGAACAGGCAGATGATCTGCTGCTACCCGTGCCGCGCAATGTGGATGATGAAATCCGACGCGTGCTGACCATTTTCCGAGAACTACGATCAGGGCTCACCGCTGACGGGAAAGTGACCCTGAAAACACCCTCCTCGACCCTGTCCACAGCCGAAGCGATCTCCACCATGATCGGTGGGTTGTCACAGGCTGTGTGGTTCAACAAAAACAAACTCGATGCTGAACAGCTAGCACCCTCCATGATTGGGGCAATCGTCAAAGACCCTGTTCAGGATTCAGCGATCTTGAGTGAATACGTGGAGACCGCTTTGCGTGAACGTAGAAACTATTCCGCTTATTATTCAGCTCTGACCCGCGTCCTGTAAACACCCCATGAGTGCACCAGTGTCCTATTTCGGGATCCGACATCACGGACCCGGTTCTGCTGGCGCCCTCCTGGCTGCCCTCGAGGAATTGCAGCCCACGAACGTACTGGTTGAAGGGCCCGCGGATGCAACGGGGATACTACCGTTGCTAGCACGGGAGGATATGGTTCCACCCGTGGCCCTGCTGGCCTATCCTGCTGATAACCCATCGCACACAGCGTTCTATCCATTCGCGATGTTTTCCCCCGAATATCAGGCTGTGTGTTGGGCCGTACGCCATGGTGCGCACCTGGAGTTCATTGACCTACCCAGTACGGCACTGTTGGGTGACCAAGAAACAGTGGATGATGAAACATCCACCGAGCCCGATGAATCCTCAAAGCCCGCTGACCACAAACCCATACCAAACAAGGAACTCGACCCCCTGGACCGCTATCGCCGGGACCCAATCGGCGTACTCGCCGAAGCTGCGGGTTACACTGATGGTGAATCATGGTGGGCTGACCTGGTGGAACAAAACCCTGATCCTGGTCCGATCTTTGAAGCAATCGCTTTAGCGATGGCTGAGGTGCGTGACGTGTCAAGCAAAGAAGGAGAAGACGAGGTCCGTGAGCAACGACGCGAAGCTCACATGCGGTTGGCCATCTCATCATGTGCCGCCACAGCATCGGGTCCGGTGGCTGTGGTGTGTGGAGCCTGGCACGTACCCGCTCTTCACACCAAACACACCAAAGCTGAGGACCGCGCCATCGTGGGGTCTTTACCCCGCAAGAAAGCCCAACTCACGTGGGTGCCCTGGACTTCCCCTCGGCTGTCACACATTGTGGGGTACGGAGCTGGGGTGGCGGCACCCGGATGGTGCAAACACCTGTGGGAGAACCGTGACCGTACAGACATGGTGTCACTCTGGTTGGTGAAAATAGCCCAGGTCGTACGCAAAGGAGGTCACCTCGCTTCGACGGCCTCACTCATTGATGCTGAACGCTTAGCAGTAGGGTTGGCTGCTTTGCGGGGTCGACCGCAACCAGGATTTGAGGAACTGCGTGAAGCCGCCATCTCGGTACTCTTCGGCGGTGACACCATCGTGTGGAGGATGGTGGAAACCGAACTGCTTCTCGGCAACGAGGTGGGTGTGATCTCCGCGGACACCCCACTCGCCCCACTGATCGCAGACTTTGAAACCCAAGCACGCAAAGCCAATCTGAAACCCGAAGCACTGGAACGGGACCTGTCGGTGGATCTGCGATCAGAGTCCGGGTTGTTCCGCTCCACCTTGTTGCATCGACTCAATATTTTGAATGTTCCCTGGGGGCGCCTGACTGACTCAGGGAACTCCCGTGGCACCTTCCGTGAGCGCTGGGTTCTGCAATTCGATCCTGATTTTATGGTGGAACTGGTCACCCACCTTGTCTACGGGCCCACCGTTGAACAGGCATCAGCGGGTGTGCTAGCTGAGCACTTTGTGGAAGCCACGAGCCTCAACGAACTAGCCACCGGCATACACCAGGCGTTGACTGCGGCCCTGGACACGGCTGTCGCCCAGGGATTGCCACTGCTGTGGCAGCGAGCAGCACTCACCAGTGACTGCCTCGACATTCTCTCCACCTTCCCACCTTTGGCCAATATTTTGCGGTACGGCCAAGCGCGACCAACCGATCTGGAATCGTTGAGGGACCTCTTTGATCGACTCGTCATCGAAGCAGGTGTCACCATGAGGTTTGCTGCTCGGGGATTGAATGACGATGAGGCCAAGACTCTTGCGGACCTGCTGGCTCGCGGGGAGGCGGCTATACGATTAGTCCACGTCAGTCAAGACATCCTGGACCACTGGGTGGGAGGCTTGGAAGCAATCTTGGCGGATACCCAAGCCACACCACGGGTAGCAGGATGTGTTGCCTCACTGCTCTATGAGGCCGAAGTGATGGATGCGCAGCAGGTCGTGGCATTGGTGGGGCTTCGACTCTCCCCAGGCACCAGTACGGTGGATGCTGCCGGGTTCTTTGAGGGATTCTTCTCCTCCTCAGCACAACGCCTGCTCTTCGATGAGGGATTGCGGGATGCTGTCGATCAGTGGCTGATCTCCCTGGCGGAGGATGACTTCGTGAACTATCTTCCGTTGCTCAGACGCGTACTGTCATCACTGGATTCCATGGAACGCAAACGCTTGATTACTGCGCTCGATCCTAAGAAGAAGGTGGCACCCTCTGCAGTGGTGGAAGCCCCCGATCAAGGTGAGGGCTGGCAGCAACACCTCGATCAGTTGACCAAGATTCTGTTGGGGGGTGCCTCATGACAGAACCAGAATCCGTCGACACCCGGATGAGGCGCTGGCGGCTAGCAATCGGTGTTGACCAAGACGAACTGGAGAAATCAGATCAACGATTGTGTGGCGCCCTGGATGCACTCTATGGTGACGGTGAAACCCAGGGCGGCAAGAAACCTCGCGGAGGTTTGGGCAAGTCATCCCCGAAAGCGCTCTCCACATGGATGGGGGAGATCAGGGCGTACTTCCCCACCCCCGTGGTGCAGATTGTTCAGCGTGATGCTTTCGAAAAATATGATCTGAAACACATGCTCACTGAGCCAGAATTCCTGGCTTCCGTTGAACAGGATGTGAACCTGGCAGCTGACCTGATTGAACTCAAAGACGTCATGCCTGATGAGGCGAAAGCCGCAGCGCGTGAGGTCATCGCTTCGATTGTGGCCAAGCTCATGGAACAACTTGAGATGAAAATGAGTGAGGCGATTCGTGGGGCCGTCGACAAATCCAAACGTACTTTCCGCCCACGACCCAGTGACATTTCCTGGGAGAAAACGATTGCTGCGAACCTGCGACATTATCAACCCGACTATCGCACGGTGATCCCCGAGAAACTGGTGGGTTTCCATCGCCGACAAAGGCGCAAGGTGGACCTTGATGAGGTGATCCTGTGTGTGGATCAGTCTGGGTCAATGGCGACCTCGGTTATTTATGCATCGATTTTTGCTGCGGTGATGGCCTCCCTGCCCGTGGTGTCGACCAAACTCGTGGTGTTCGACACCTCAGTGGTGGACATGACCGAGGAGCTCGCTGATCCGGTTGATGTGTTGTTCGGTGTCCAATTGGGTGGTGGTACGGACATTGATCAGGCGGTGGGCTACTGTGCGAAAATCATCGAACAACCCACCAAGGCCCACTTTATTTTGATCACTGATCTCTATGAGGGTGGCGACCAGAAATCCTTCCTCCAGCGCATGGCGTCGTTGAAAAGATCCGGGGTGAATGTTCTTGTTTTGTTGGCACTCACCGATGAGGGTCGCCCCAGTTTCGACAAGGACCTGGCCACCAAACTCGCCGGAATGGACATCCCCTGTTTCGCCTGCACCCCCGATCAGTTCCCCGACCTCATGGGAGCCTGCCTACGTCGCGACGACATCACCATCTGGGCCTCCACCCACGACATCAAACTCATCCGCAACGACACCCCACACGATGAACCCACGTCAATCACCTAGCAATTCCGCAACCCCGGTCATTCTGCGGAGCGAAACCCAGCCCCGTTTGCGCTCCCTCCGTCATTCTGCGCGAAGTCGCAGAATCCAGAAACCACATTCGAACAACTGGGTAGTCTGGACCCTGCGAGTCGCTCCGCTCCGCAGGGTGACGGGTGGTTTACTTGTGTTCCCAGCAACACAAAGGGTACGTCCCCTTGTGTTCCTTGCTTGTGATGAGACGTGTCAACTGTTGTTAATCATCGGTGGCAGCGAAGAGATGGATGAGCCGATTTTCTCGATCAATGACATCGAATTCATGAAATCCTGTTGACGAACCGATGTACCAATTCAATTCCTAGACCAGCAACCGCAACTCCCAATAGTTTCCTCATGTATTTATGATACGGGTAACTGAGGTATGAAATGGTTGTCTGCGATTCCACTAGAATCTTTGTGTGCGTGGAGTTTATAAGGTGCCGGGGGGGAAACTCGTCACGGTTGAGCTTGAGGCCATGGACGATCAGATCACAAGTGCTCATCTGGCGGGGGATTTCTTTTTGGAACCTGAGGAGGCGCTGGGGAGGATCAATTCCGCATTAGTGGGGCTACCCACATCAGTACGGGTTTCCCAGATAGCGGATGCGATCACTTCAGCACTGGATGAAAATGACACTCTCATTGGGTTCGCTCCGCGTGATGTGGGGTTTGCTGTACGGCGTGCCCTGGGTTCTGCCACCAGCTGGGAGGATCATCAATTCGAGTTGATTGTTGATGGTCCGCGCAGTCCGCATATGCAGATGGCGTTGGATCAGGTTTACGGTGAGGCTTTGTCAGCTGGTACGAGGGGCCCAACCTTGCGGATCTGGGATTGGGCATCATCAGCTGTGGTGATCGGCTCTTTCCAATCAGTGTCGAACGAGGTTAATCTTGACCAGGCAGCCAAGCATGACATCACGGTCGTACGGCGTATTTCTGGTGGGGGAGCGATGTTCATTGAACCGGGCAACACCATCACGTACTCCCTGGTGGTCCCTGGCTCCCTGGTGGATGGCATGAGTTTCGAGGAATCCTATGAGTTCCTGGACTCCTGGGTGATTCGGGCCCTTCGCGACCTGGGGATCGAAGCCACCTACCAACCCCTGAATGACATCACTTCACCGGCTGGCAAGATTGCTGGCGCTGCCCAGAAGAGGTTGAAGGATGGCACTGTCCTCCACCACGTAACCATGGCCTACGATATTGACGCCACCAAGATGACCGAGGTGCTCAGGATCGGCAAAGAAAAGCTCGTTGACAAGGGAGTACGCTCCGCAGTCAAGCGAGTTGATCCTCTCAAGTCCCAAACCTCCATGACCCGCGAGGAGATCGTAGAGTCGTTCATCAGCTCCTTTTCTTCCCAATATGGTTTGCTCGAATCTCACGTCACCACCGAGGAAGAACAAGCCGCCCGCGTACTTGTCGAATCAAAGTTCGCCACCCAACAGTGGTTAGAGTTGGTCCCGTAATCCATTGTGTTCGGTTCGTGTCCACAGTTAACGGTCGTCATGACCGCTAACTGTGGACACGAACAGGATTTCTCCACCACCGTCTCCCTGCGCGCCAGTCGCAGGGTCCAGACATAACATTCGTTCAACTGTGGTTTCTGGATTCTGTGACTTCGCACAGAATGACGGGGACCTCGTGATGACGGGGACTTCGAGCTGGAAGACAGATCAGGGTCTGCTCACTCAGCTGGAGAAGGGCGACTAGGGTTACGGCGACGGCGTCGGCGACGAGGGGTGGTCCTCTCGTTGGCAGAAGCATCACCAGAAGAGGTCTGTGGTGAAACCGGGGATGCTTCGCCCTGGGGACCATTTCCTGATGCAGTGACATCGTCAGTGCGTTCGCGCACGACAACACCGTTACGGCGACGCTGGCGTTGACCGGACTTGCGGGGGCGTTCGGCCCGGGAATCGCTGCGGTGACTCTGGGATCGTCCTCCTCGCCCACCGCGAGGGCGTTCGCTGGAGTCACGAGATCGTTCACTGGTCTCGCGAGGTGCGGGGTCTTTGAGCCGGCCCGTGGCACCCTCGGGTATCCCCAAGTCAGCCAGCAGTTCGGGTGTGGTGGAGTACGCCTCCATGGGGTCAGCGAAATCCAAGTCCAGGGCGCGGTTGATGGTTTTCCAGCGCGGGATATCCTTCCACTCCACCAGAGTGACAGCCACACCCGTACGCCCAGCGCGACCCGTGCGGCCGATGCGATGGACATAGGTTTTCTCATCATCGGGGCAGTCATAGTTGATCACGTGGGTGACATTGTCCACATCGATCCCGCGAGCAGCCACATCCGTACACACAATCACGTGGGCTTTCCCATCACGAAAACGATTCAGCGACCTTTCACGAACCGCCTGAGACAAATCCCCATGAATACAGGTCGCCGAAAAACCACGATCCTTCAAATCATCAGTTAAGCGCTGAACATCACGTTTCGTCGAACAAAAAATCATGACACGACTAGCGTCATCATTTTGCAGGAGTTTGCCCACAATCGCGGGCTTATCCAAGTCATGCGCCTGATAGACAAACTGTGTTGTTTCGGGCACGGTGGCCTGTTCCACCGACGACTCGGCACGAATATTGATGGGCTGGTTTAAGTGGGTTCGTGCCAGGGTCATGATCGCTGTGGGCATGGTTGCGGAAAACAGCATGGTTTGGCGATCAGTGGGCGTACGCGCGATCAGCTTCTCCACATCAGGCAGGAAACCCAAATCCAGCATCTCATCAGCCTCATCGAGAACCAGGAACCGAACACCAGACAAATCGAGTTTCTGACGGTTGGCCAGATCAAGCAGACGACCTGGTGTTCCCACCACAATATTCACACCCTTATCGAGCTGATCGAGTTGCGGTTCGTACCCGACACCACCATAAACCGTCAACACACTCACCCCCATGGTCGCTGAAGCAATCGACAGCGAATCACTGACCTGCAGAGCAAGCTCTCTGGTGGGGCACATAATCAGCGCCTGCGGGCGTGAATCGGGGGCGGGTAAGGTGAGTTGCTCCAGAATCGGCAACCCGAACGCCAGGGTTTTCCCTGTTCCCGTACGCGCCTGGCCGATCAGGTCCGTACCCTTGATGGCGATAGGGATAGCTTGACGCTGAATAGGGAAAGGATGAGTGATCCCCGCTGCGGATAGTGCTTCAACGCAGGAGTCATTGATGCCGAGATCGGCGAAAGTCATTGTTTCTAACAGGGTTCTCCACCTTGTTCAGTATCATGGCTCGTGGGGAGCCATGGGGCGTTCACGCTGAAAGCCACCTGGTAGTCTACCGGGTCACACAGGAATCTGGTGTTGTCGGGGTGAAACGCCCCAGGAGAAGAGAGTTCCACAACACGATCACATCCGACAAAGCCATAGCTAGACCAGCGATCATTGGGTTCAGGAAACCAGCCATCGCCAAAGGGATAGCCACCACGTTGTATGCGAAAGCCCAAAACAAATTCCCTTTGATGCGTCGAAGAATCTCGCGCCCTAACCGGATCGCATCAACACCAGCCAACAGATCCGAGCGAAGCAAGGTGATGTCACTAGCTTCGATAGCCACATCACTGCCAGATCCCATGGCGATCCCCAGGTCAGCTTGGGCGAGGGCTGCCGCATCATTGACACCATCACCGATCATTGCCACCACGTTGCCGGACTGTTGAAGATCAGCAACGAAACGTACCTTGTCTTCGGGAAGTACCCCGGCTGTGACCTGGGTGATGCCCATCTGTGAAGCAATCTGCTGGGCAACCTCCTGGTTGTCACCAGTGACCATGTGGACACTTAAACCCAGTTCTTCGAGCTTTCGAGCGGCCACCATCGAGGTGTCTTTGACTGTGTCAGAAATGGTGATAATTCCATGAATCTGGTTGTCCCACGCTACGCCTACCACGCTGTGTCCAGCGACCCCCGCTTGTCGGATATGCTCCTCCATCTGTGAGCTGAGAGACGCCGAGGAAGTCAGCCACGGCAGTTTCCCCACCCGAATCAAACCGTTGGGGAAACCCTCAGTCGCAATGATTCCCTCCACCCCATGTCCACTGTGTGAAGTGAAATGGCTCACCTCAGGTGGTGGTTCATCACAGGCGTGGACGATAGCGTGAGCAAGCGGATGAGTGGAGTGTGTTTCGAGAGCTGAGGCAACAGTGAGGATGGTATGGGCCGACATGTCTGGGTCTGTGAAGATGGTGGCTACCTGCATCTGGCCGGTGGTGATCGTACCGGTTTTGTCGAGAACCATCGTGTCGATTTTCTTCGTGGACTCCAGGATATCCAGTCCACGAACCAGTATCCCCAATTGGGCAGCCCGACCCGTACCCACCATGAGAGCAGCTGGCGTGGCAATACCAAGGGCGCACGGGCAGGCAACCACCAACACGGACACAGCCACACCACAAGACTGGGCGAAATTGCCAGTGAGAAGGATCCACACCACCAAGGTGAGCGCGCTGAGAGCAAGAACAATCGGAACAAACACAGCCGAGAGACGATCAGCCAGACGCTGAATAGGCGACTTGCCGAGTTGAGCGTTTTCCAGCAGGCGAGACATGTGGGCGAGTTGGGTGTCCGCGCCCACCCGTGTGGCTTTCACCAACAACCGACCATAGGTGTTGATGGTGGCGCCGATCACCTCATCACCCGGGCCAATATCTTTGGGTAGCGACTCCCCTGTCAGCAGAGAAAGATCAATGGCGGACTCACCCTCAACAACCGCCCCATCAGTGGCCACCTTATCCCCGGGGCGTACCACAAAAAGATCACCCACCACGATCTGGTCAGCGGCAACCACAAGCTCGCGTCCATCGCGTACGACGAGGGCTTCTTTTGCTCCCATGCTGAGCAGGGTACGGATAGCGTTGGAGGAGCGCATGGTAGCGCGAGCCTCCAGGTAGCGCCCGATGAGAATGACTGTGGTGATCACACAGGCAACCTCGAAATAGATCATCATATCTGTGTTGGCCCGTGATGGCATGAGATGAAAATCCATATTCATACCGATGCGTCCAGCACCACCAAAGAACAACGCGTACAGGCTCCACCCAAACGAGGCGATCACCCCCAGTGACACTAGGGTATCCATGGTGGTGGAGAGGTGGCGCAGATTCTTGACCATCGTACGATGGAAACCCCAGGCACCCCAGGTGACAACCGGGATGGCAAGTAGCAGGCTCACCCACTGCCATCCGGGGAACTGGGCCCCAGGGATCATGGACATCACCACCACAGGAATACTCAACATCGCACAGATGATGAAAGCGCGTGGACTCGGTGGGGGGGCTTCCTCAGCCTCAGCCGTGTGTAAGGTGGCCGAATACCCAGCCTTGTCGACAGCATCGATAATCGTCTGCGTGGTGATGGTGTCATCCATGGTGACTTTCGCCATGGAGGTGGCGAGATTCACGCTGGCTGTGACCGAATCCAGGGTGTTGAGGGTCTTCTCTACTCGGGCAACACACGAAGCACAGGTCATGCCCGTGATGTCGAGATCTATCGTGGTGGTCACGGGTGTAAGTATTCCATGAGGGATAAGCAAAAGGGGTGCCCATGGAATACTGAACGTGAAAGAATTGTTAGACACGAAGAAGCTCAAGGAGGCATCATGAGAATTGGTTTGGTTGCCCACGATGAACGCAAGGGGGCACTCATGGAGTGGTGTGCCTTCAACCGTGGCACTCTAGCGAAGCATGAACTTTTTGCCACAGGTACCACAGGTACGCTGTTGGAACACGAAATCGGTCTCAAAGTGACACGCCTACTGTCTGGTCCTCGTGGAGGTGATCAACAGATCGGCGCCATGATTGCCACCGGCAAATTAGACGTCCTCATCTTCTTCTGGGACCCCGAATCCCCCCAACCCCACGACCCCGATGTCAAAGCACTCCTTCGTTTGGCCACCCTCTGGAATGCCCCCACCGCCTGCAACACCGCCACCGCCGACATGATCATCTCCTCCCCGCTGTTCGCCAGCAGCTACAAACCCCGCAAACCCGACATGCCCGATCGCAAGGTAGAAGTCGATCGCGAAGGAAAAGTCATCATCGACGAGTAGCCAGAAAAACGTCTGTCACCCTGCGCATCCTTCCCCGTCACCCTGCGCGTCGCAGGGTCCAGACTACCCAGTTGGTCGACTGTTGAGTCTGGATTCTGCGAGTCGCTCCGCTCCGCAGAATGACGGTGGCGGGTTAGGTTGTTGAGTGCAGACAGTCCCTGTTATCTGTTACGCGCGGGACATGAGGTAGTCGTCCATGACGAATCCTTGACCGATGTCTTTGACCCATTCGTCGATGATGGTGAAACCGAGTTTCTGATAGACAGCGATTGAGTCCACATTGCCTTTGTGTACGGTCAGTTCGATGGTTGGCGCGCCGGCATCTTGCTGCCAGTTGGTCAGTGCATCCATGAATAGCTTGGAGATGCCCCGCCCACGATAAGTGGACATGACATACAGTTTTGACAGGAAGATCCGGGTTTCTTCCAGGGTTGCCCCACAGTAACCAATGGGAGTTTCGCCATCATAAGCAATCCAGTAACGGAATCCGCGCTCAGTTATGTCACGAGCCATAGCCTCAGCAGTTTGAAAATTGCTCAGCATGTAGTCGACCTGATCAGCGCCGATCATGTCGGTGTAATACTCGGTCCAAATCTCGCGCGCCAGTGTTTCAAGGGTACGGGTGTCCTCGCCCATGTGTGCCGGGTCAACTTCCCTCACAGTAATGCCCATGAATAACTCTCCTTTGCAGGTGACACAACCCATCATCCCCACAACCGCTGTCACCCTGCAGAGCGCAGCGACTCGCAGGGGTCCAGAATCCACATTCGAACAACTGGGTAGTCTGGATTCTGCGAGTCGCTTCGCTCCGCAGAATGACGAGGGTGGAATGTGCCCACAGACATGATAGTCGCTACCTTCTGGTGAGGCTCAATCTGGGGTTGAGGTACCGGGCCAATGATGTATCCTTTTCCCATGTCTGCTGATGCTCAGTTGCGCTCGGTTTTTGGTGCCCGCACCCTGGTGGCTGATGGTGCCATGGGTACGATGCTTCAGGGGTTTTCTCTCACGCCAGAGGACTTCCAGGGTCATGAGGGATGCAATGAGATCCTGAACATTTCACGACCTGATGTGGTGGAGCAAATACATCGGGCCTACCTCACCGCCGGAGCGGACCTCATTGAGACCAATACCTTGGGTGCGAACCTCAGCGCATTACGCGAGTACTCTCTGGAAGATCGAGTTGAAGAGCTAGCTGAAGCGGGGGCAAAGATCGCCACCCAGGTTGCCCGAGAATTATCCACTGACGATCAACCACGGTGGGTGCTTGGTTCTGTGGGGCCCGGGACCAAGATCGCTAGTCTCGGCCAAATCACCTACAAGGAATTGAAGGACACCTACACCACCCAGGTGGCTGCGATGATTCGAGGCGGGATCGACGCGGTTCTCATTGAAACCTGCCAGGATCTTTTGGGGGTACGCGCAGCCGTGGCTGGTGCCAAAAAAGCCATCCAAGAAGCCCAAGCAGATTGCCCGATCTTTGTTTCGGTTACTGTGGAGGCAACCGGCACCATGCTACTGGGGTCTGATATCTCCGCTATCGTAGCCACCCTCGTACCGCTTGGAATTGATGGGCTTGGGTTGAACTGTGCCACGGGTCCCGATGACATGCGGGAATACTTGCGACAGTTGTGTGACCTGAGCCCCATCCCGGTGACCTGTATGCCGAATGCTGGGATGCCGGTGTTGTCCGAGGGTAGGGTTCACTACAAACTCGGCGCTGAAGAATTCGCCACATCCCTGACTGGTTTTGTCGCCGATTTTGGTTTAGCAATGGTGGGTGGATGCTGCGGCACCACCCCCGACCATATTCGCGCCCTGGGGTCTCACAGGGGTCCCTGGAAGAAACCAGCCAAACGGAAGAAACTCACCAGCACTGGCAAGATTTCCTCCCTCTACACCTCCACCTCGCTTACCCAGGATGTTTCCTACCTGTCGATTGGTGAGCGTACGAACGCTTCGGGGTCGAAGGCTTTCCGTGAAGCGATGCTCGCTGGAAACATCGAAGGGTGTGTGGAGATCGCCCAGTCTCTCGTCGGCGAGGGAGCCCATGTTCTTGATCTGTGTGTGGATTATGTTGGGCGTGATGGTTCGAAGGACATGACCGATCTTGCGGGGCGAATCTCGCGGGAGGTTGACATCCCACTGCAAATCGATTCCTCGGATCCTGCCACGATCCAAGCCGGTTTGGAGCACACCCCGGGCCGAGCGATCGTGAACTCGGTGAATCTTGAATCTGGTACGGAACCCGGCTCGAAGTTCGCCACCATCATGGAGTTGGTTCGTGAACACGGCTCAGCGGTGGTGGGGCTCTGCATCGACGAGCAGGGACATGCGAGAACTGCCGAGGCGAAACTGAATACTGCCAATCGTCTCATTGAGCTTCTCACTGGCGAGTACGGCATGGATGAAGCCGACATCATCATTGATCCTTTGACATTCCCTGTGGCCACGGGCCAAGACGAGAATCGCACTGATGCTCTAGCCACCATCGAAGCTGTGAAGCTCATCAAACAAGCCCACCCGCGTGTACTGACAGGTTTGGGGATCTCTAATGTGTCATTCGGTTTGACCCCACCAGCGAGGGTGGTTCTCAATTCGATTTTCCTCGACGAATGTCGCAAGAATGGCCTGGACACTGGGATTGTGCCCGCAGGAAAAATCCTGCCCCTCGAACGGATACCCCACGAGCAAGCCGAGGCAGCCCTGGGTCTTCTCTACAACAACCAGGAACACGGCGATCCGATCGAGGCTTTCATCGCACTGTTCGCAGGCAAGAAAACCGCAACCTCCACCAAAGATCAGGAGAACCTGTCTGTCTCCCAGCGCCTTCATCGAAATATCGTTGACGGAGTGCGCTCCGGGCTGAGTGAAAACCTCATCCGGGCCTTGGAGAAGAAATCAGCGGTGGACATCATCAACGAAGATCTTCTCCCGGCGATGAAAGAGGTCGGCGAGAATTTTGGTGCCGGGAAAACCCAGCTTCCATTTGTACTGAAATCTGCCGAGGTGATGAAGCAGGCGGTCTCCTTCCTGGAACCGCACCTAGATCGGGTGGAGGAAACCCACAAAGGGACCCTGGTTTTGGCCACAGTACGCGGGGATGTGCACGATATCGGTAAAAACCTGGTGGACATCATTTTGTCCAACAACGGTTACCGGGTGATCAACCTTGGTATCAAACAACCTATTGCTGACATCATCTCTGCGGCAACCCAGGCGAGAGCCGATGCGATTGGTCTGTCTGGTTTGTTGGTGAAATCCACCCAAGTCATGAAAGAGGACCTTGAGGCCTTGAACCACCAGGGTTTAAGTTATCCGGTGTTGCTTGGTGGTGCTGCACTGACCCGATCGTACGTCGAAAAGGATCTCGCCGAGGTTTATCGTGGTGATGTTCACTATGCTCAGGATGCTTTTGCTGGGCTGACCATCATGGAGCAGGTCATGGCTAGTGATCGCCAGCTCAACCATGTTCCGAGTCGACCACCGCGGCCAAACTATGCCCAGCGCACCTTGGATGATCCTGTGCCTCGGAGGTTTCGAACAGGTTTCGTAGACTCTCACAGCACACCAACCACCAGCCGGATCACTCCTGATCGGCCAGTACGTGATCGCGGTGATCTGACTCAACGTCCTGTGCGGGAACCGAGGCAGCGAGGTGAACTAGGAGAACCGAGAGAACCGGGGAAACTGCGGGAACTGCGGGAACTGCGGGAACCGGGACCATCCAGCGATTCACGCGAGCCGAGACGACCGAGCCCAACAGCCGTACCACGTGAGCCAGCTCGACTCACTGGATTTGGTGACCCTCATCGTTCACGAACTACTCGCCCTGTGCCTGGTGGTATTGAGGTGCCGACTCCACCGTTCTTTGGGGTCAGAGAGTCGAGCGCTACCCTCGCTGAGGTTTTGCCATATCTCAATAAGCAAACCCTCTTCACCGCCCATTGGGGTTTGACTTCCGGCAGTCAGGGGCCGACCTCGCAGGAGTTGATCGCCACTCAAGGCGAACCACGTCTGGCAACTCTGCTGAATCGTGTCGCCACTGATCGTCTCCTGGATTTCCGTGTCGTATGGGGATATTGGCGTTGTTTCTCCCAAGGTAATGATCTGGTTTTAGTCAACCAACCTCAGCGGTTCTCGTTCCCGCGCCAAGAGGGCCTTGAGAGGCTCTGTGTGGCCGACTACTTCCGTGATGAGACCGAAATGAAAGACCATGGCCCTGATGTGGTGGCCTTCCAGCTGGTGACTATCGGTGAGCGAATGAGTCAGCGCGCCCAAGAGCTTTTCACCGGGGGTTCCTATCGTGACTACTATGAACTCCACGGTTTGTCTGTTCAACTTGCGGAGGCTTTCGCCCAGTTCTGGCACAAGCGCATACGTACTGAATGGAAGAAGGACACCGGCCGACGTTACTCGTTTGGATATTCGGCTTGCCCTGATTTGTCTCAGCGCCAACTCATCATGGAGTTGTTGAATCCTGAGTTCTTGGGGGTGACACTCTCGGAGGAATACATGCTTCATCCCGAGCAATCCACAGAGGCGATGATTGTCCACCATGACGAGGCTCGCCATTTTTCGATGAGGAGCTGAGTTGTCTTTGTCGGGTGTACGTCGGGGGCTGCTGACTGCCGGTGAGAGGGTGAGCATCACCAACCACAAGGGTCGACGTTATTCTGTTCTGTTGGTTGATGGTGGGGTTTTTCATTCCACGAAGGGTACGATCCACCACGACCAGATCATTGGGCAACCTGAGGGGATTGTGGTTAATTCTGCTGGTGGGGTAGCTCATATTGTGATGCGCCCTGTCTTGGAAGAGTTCACTGTGTCAATGCCTCGTGGTGCGACAGTGATCTACCCGAAGGACGCCTCGTACATCCTGATGTACACCGATATTTTTCCTGGTGCGCGCGTCCTGGAAGCAGGAGTGGGTTCTGGTGGGCTTACTTTGTCTCTTCTTCGTGCTATTGGTGAAACTGGGGAGCTCCACTCGTATGAGCGGCGCGAGGATTTTGCCGAGACTGCAACCAAGAATGTGCAGCAGTTTTTTGATGGTCCACATCCTGCCTGGAGTCTGCATGTTGGCGACTTGAACGAGACCTATGGTGGGGAAAAGGTAGACCGCGTCGTACTCGATATGTTGGCTCCCTGGGAGTGTATCGACACGGTCTATTCAGCTTTGGAACCAGGTGGCTGGTTGTGTTGCTATGTGGCAACCACCACCCAGATGGGTCGTACCATGGACACAATCCGCGCTCATGGTGGATGGATTGAACCGCGTGTCGTGGAGGTGAACGTTCGCGAATGGCACGCTGAGGGTCTCGCTATTCGCCCCGGTCATGCTGGTCGCGGTCACACTGGTTTCATCATTCACTCTCGTCGCCTCGCCGATGGGGTACGCGCCCCTCTCAAGCGTCGCCGCCCCGCCCCCGGCGCCTATGGCGAAGACTACGACGGCCCACGCCCCCCAGGAACAGAAGATTATCCTGCGCTGTGACGAGTTCCCTTCCAGTGACCCACTGTCCGTCTGCTCACTGACTGCTGATCTCTTCCTTCCCGTCTTTCTGCGCGTAGTCGCAGAATCCAGAATCCATGGATGCACCATTGTTGCTCGTCGTTACGACTAGTATGTCTATACACTCAACGAGGGAGAAGACATATGGCACGCAGCGAGAGAGTTTTATCTGAAGATGAAATCAAGAAACTTCATGAAGTGGAACTTGAGTTATTGGATGTGCTGATGTCTGTTTGTGACCAAGCAGGGATCATGTGGTTCGCGGATGGGGGAACAATGCTGGGGGCTTTGCGCCACCAGGGTTTCATTCCTTGGGATGACGACATCGATGTCACTATGCTTCGCGATGACTTCCATCGCTTCATTGAGGTCGCACCAGATTTACTCCCTGCTGAGTTTTCTCTCCTCACCCCCTACACCACACCCAATTATTCGAGTCTCATTGTCAAACTCTGCAAGAACACCACGCGTTTTATGCCCCAGGAGTTTGTTGATGCAGGAATAGAGATGGGAATCTATCTTGACATCTTCCCCCTTGATAACACGTCCACTGTTCCCACAATCAAAAACAAGCAGAAAAGAATGACGCGTTTCCATGCGCTGGCTTTCTACCTCTACACGTCTAAGAATGTTGTTCTTCCCCATGGGGGTTTCCTTGGATTCCTTGAAAGAATGGCTTGCACGCTTGCCCACCATGTCTTGAGAGTTTTCTATTCCCCAGAAAAGGGCGTTCGCGCTTTTGATCGCTACTGCACTCTTGATCGGTCTACTGGCACCACCAGTGATGACCTGGTGTGTTGGGGCGGCCAACAAAATATTGTGTTCTCTCAGGATGTTTATCTTCCTCCATCCACTGCTACCTTTGAGGGCAGATCGATTTCTATGCCTAACAAACCAGTTGAGTATCTCGAGAAGATGTACGGTGATTGGCAAACCATCCCCAGTGAAGAGAGCAGGAAAACCCACGCACCCGTCGTACTTGAATTCGACACGACGCAGTAGCATGACAAAATTGGGGATCGCCCTTTTGTCACACGAGTCGCTCCGCTTCACAGGGTGATGGAAGGGGGGAGAGACGAGTGGGGCTATTCCTTGGCACAACTGGATGTGCAGTAAACTTGTCCGCGATGAATACTGATGAGTTGGGACACGGGTTTTTGGCGGACCCGACTAGTTCGTTTGCCCAATTTGTGGGGCGGGTTTCCCCGGAGCTACTTCCAGGTATGCAGGGGACCCAGCGTGATGAACTTGCTCCGAAGGCAACCACGATTGTTGCTGTGGCGACACCCTCGGGAGTGGTTCTGGCGGGGGATCGGCGTGCCACTATGGGGTCGATGATCGCTCAGAAAGACATTCAAAAGGTTTTCATTGCTGATGATTACTCTGCGATCGGTATTGCCGGCTCCGCGGGTCTCGCCCGGGATTTGGTGAAACTCTTTCAGGTGGAGTTAGAGCATTACGAGAAGATCGAGGGTCTACCTCTTACCTTGAATGGGAAAGCTAACCGTCTCGCGTCGATGATTCGCGGAAACCTTGGCATGGCTCTTCAGGGGTTCATCATCATCCCACTGTTTGTGGGATGGGATATCAACGAGAACAGACCACGAATTTTCTCTTATGACGCGACCGGTGGATGTTACGACGAGAACGACTATCACGCTGTGGGGTCCGGGTCGCTGTTTGCGAAAGGTTCACTGAAGAAGCTCTATTCCCCCGATTTGAGCCTCGATCAGGCGGTGACACTGTGTATCCAAGCTCTCTTTGATGCTGCCGATGATGATTCGGGTACGGGTGGTCCTGACGTACTGCGAGGAATCTTCCCCACAGTGATCTCGGTCACAGTTGACGGCGCTCGCCAATATGATGAGGATGAGGTCGCTCGTACCACTGAGACTGTGTTAGCCCGTCGCTCGAGCAGACCTGATGGACCGAGGGCTGAACTATGACACAACCAACTTTCTATGTTTCCCCCGAGCAGCAGATTAAGGATCGCGCCGAGTTTGCTCGCCTAGGTATCGCTAAGGGCCGTTGCGTGGTGGTGGCCCGCTACGCTGGAGGGATCCTGTTGGTGGGGGAGAATCGCTCACAGTCGCTGCACAAAATCTCCGAGATCTATGATCGTCTCGGGTTTGCTGCTGTAGGGAAGTACAACGAGTTTGAAAATCTTCGGGTGGCCGGTATCCGTCATGCGGATATTCGCGGGTACGCCTATGATCGTCGCGATGTCACCGGACGTACGCTCGCTGGGGCTTATGCTCAACTACTGGGTACGATCTTCTCCTCGGTGATGGAGAAACCCTATGAGGTGGAACTGGTGGTTGCTGAGGTGGGTCTGGACACCAACCTTGACCAGATTTTCCGTGTCAGCTTTGATGGGTCAATCACTGAGGAAACACAGTTCGCGGTTATTGGTGGGGCTGCGGACTTAGTGGATAAGACCCTGCGGGAAGGCTATTCACCAACGCTATCATTGTCGGATTGCTTGAAACTCACCTTGAAAGCTCTCAGCGCTGATTCGCGTGGGGCCGGCAAGCTTGATGGACTCGAGGTTGCTCTCCTCGAACGTGATCGTACCCAGGCACGAAAGTTCCGCAGACTATCGACCAAAGATATCTCTTCCTTGACAAAAATAGTGAAACCGCGGACACCTAAAACCCCCCAGATCAAGGACAACCAATGATCGACGTTGGCGCATGTGAATCTGTTCTTATTGTCGGGACTGGACTGATTGGTACGAGCATTGGTTTGGCCCTACGGGAGCGTGGATACCAGGTCTTTTTGCAGGACGAAACGCCTAGTCACGCGCTGGTTGCTGCTGGGTTGGGTGCTGGTGAGGTGGAGTTTTGTGACCAAGCAGACATGGTGATTGTTGCCGTACCGCCATCGCATACTCCGAAGATTGTTGCCGAAGCTTTGGCCGCCTATCCGGGGGCCACAGTGCTGGATGTTGCCTCAGTGAAGGCGCCCATCCTGGATGAACTCATGGCCATGGGGATCGACCTCTCACGCTACGTGGGGACTCACCCGATGGCTGGTTCTCATCGCGCTGGTCCACTGACAGCACGCGCTGATCTTTTTGAGGACCGTACGTGGGTGGTGACACCGCACATTGCTGCTGAGGTCAACCGCATCGATCAGGTTCACGCCTTGGTACGTGATTGCCTAGCGGAGGTGGAGGTGATGGACCCCACTGAACATGACATGGCGGTGGCATCAATCTCCCACGTACCGCAGATCGTCAGTTCCTTGATGGCTGGCAATCTCACCGAGGTTCCCTCACACCATGTGAAGCTCGCAGGCCAAGGGGTACGTGACGTCACTCGACTCGCCGCCAGTGATGAACTGATGTGGTCCCAGATCATCACAGCCAACCAGGATGCCATCTTCGAACAACTGGAGAAACTAGCATCATCATTGGACGAGATTCGGGGGAACCTGGATTCTGAGAAAGCAGTGGAATCCTTCCTGAAAGCCGGGGCGCTGGGGGCTCGTACGCTTCCCGGCAAACACGGTCACGTACTTGCTGACTATGTGCTGGTGACTGTGGAGATTCCTGACTCTCCTGGCGCCTTGGCTAAACTTTTCGCTGATGTTGAGCAGGCTGGAGTCAACGTGGAAGACCTGTCGCTCAGCCACGACCGTACCCGTGAAGTCGGTTTCATCTCGATTTCTGTTCTGCCTGACGAAGCCGAAGCTTTGGCATCAACCATGACCGAAGCTGGCTGGTCGCTGAAACCCTAGGAAGGACGACTTGTTTACGATAGCTATTGATGGCCCCGCTGGTGTGGGGAAAACCACAACCTCCAAGACTCTCGCACGCCTCTTGGGGTGGGGTTACTTGGATACTGGTGCGATGTATCGTGCAGTTGCTGTGGGTTGCCTGCAAGCTGGCATCGACGACGAGCAGGGGATAGCCCAATTTTGCCGTGAAATGGATGTGGAGATTTCCACAGATCCCGACAACCCGAGGATCTGCCTTGACGGGATCGATATTACCCAGGCCATTCGTGATCCTCAGACCTCAGCGTGGGTCTCGAAGGTGTCCACCAATCCAGGGTGTCGTGAGAACCTGGTCCAACGCCAGCAGGAGATCATTGCCTCGAAGAATCTGGTCGCTGAGGGTCGAGACATCACCACAGTGGTTGCCACTGATGCCCAGGTACGCGTGTTGTTGACCGCAGATCCTGCCGAGCGCCTGTCCAGGCGTGGAGCTGAGCTGGGTGATCAGGTGAGCTCGGAGGAACTCCATGACCAGGTGATCCGCCGTGACCGCGACGACTCTACGTTGGTCAATTTCTCGCAGGCAGCTGATGGGGTGGTCACTATCGACTCAACATGGATGGATCTCGATGATGTGGTCGCCGAGATTCTCGGCTTGGCCTTTGAGGCTGGCATCGACATTGGCGCTATCGAATTGGAGTCGTCATGAACCCCCGTCCCCATTTTGTCACGCTTGCCTCAATGCTCTGTCACCTATAGGAGGACATCATCATGAAACCTATTGTTGCTGTGGTGGGTCGGCCTAATGTGGGCAAATCGACCCTGGTGAACCGTGTTCTGGGTCGGCGTGAAGCGGTGGTTCAGGATGTTCCAGGGGTGACCAGGGATCGGGTGAGCTATGATGCCGAATGGAATGGTCGAGAATTTGTGGTGATCGACACAGGTGGATGGTTGCCTGATGCCAAAGGGATGGCCATGCAGATCGCTGAGCAGGCCGAGATTGCGATCGGTTTGGCTGATGTGGTGGTGTTTGTTGCCGATGTGACCACCGGTTACACCCATGAAGATGAGGCAGTGGTCCGGGTCCTACGCAAATCGAAGAAACCGGTGATTTTGGCGGCCAACAAGGTTGATGATGTTCGATTAGAGGCTGAAGCAACCGCGATGTGGAATCTCGGACTGGGGGAGCCCCACGTAGTGTCCGCTCTCCACGGGCGTGGCTCCGGTGACCTTCTGGATGCTGTGGTGGAGGCCCTGCCTGAAGCCCAGGCGATACCAGAAGAGGAGGACGGCCCTCGTCGCGTGGCCATTGTCGGCAAACCCAATGTGGGCAAATCGTCGCTGCTCAATCAGCTGTGCGGCGAGCAACGCTCCGTGGTAGACAATGTGGCAGGAACAACGGTGGACCCTGTTGATGAGATCGTCACCATTGGTGATCAGGTCTATCACATGGTGGACACGGCCGGAATACGTCGCAGGGTGAAAGAATCCTCCGGTCATGAATACTACGCCTGGTTGCGTACCCAAACCGCTATTGAAAGAGCCGAGGTCTGCCTCGTGGTCATCGACTGCTCCGAGCCTGTCACGGAACAAGATCTGCGCATCTTATCCATGGTTGAAGAAGCCGGGCGGGCCATGGTTGTGGTCTTCAACAAGTGGGATCTGATCGATGAGGAACGTCGACGCTACCTTGATCGTGAAATCGAACGCGACCTTCCCCACGTTGCTTGGGCGCCATCAGTGAATATCTCTGCTCTGACCGGGCGAAATACCTCAAAGCTCACCCGCTCCATTGAAACAGCCCTCGAGGGTTGGGAAACCCGTGTGTCCACGGGCCGGCTCAATGCCCTGCTCGGGGTGACTGTCGCTGCCCATCCCCATCCTGTCCGCAGTGGAAAACAGCCACGAATCCTGTTCGGCACCCAACCACAGGCTTGCCCACCCACCTTCATCCTGTTCACCACCGGTGATCTCGATCAGCCGTACGTACGCTTCATTGAACGCCGTCTGCGCGAAGAAATCGGTTTCGTAGGTACGCCCATCCATCTCAGTGTCAAACCCCGCAAGAAGCGAACTTAGGGCCACCACAGTTGCAGTATGGCATTGTGGACAGGGGGTGTGATCAGTGTCATTGTGGAGGATAATAGAACGTGTGGTACTCGCTAAGAGTGCCACGGCTGAGCGTACAGCGAAGGCAGGAGCAATATGTCCTACAACTACCCCACGGGGGACAATCCATACAATCCTTCCCCCAGTCTTCCCACGCCACAAGCGGGGCCCTATCCCAGTCAACCCATGACACCCATGCCTATGCAACCTGGATATCCGGGGGGTTATACAATAACTTCAGCCTCCGCGCCACAGAAAAACATGATGGTATTCGTGGGGTCGATTCTCATGCTGGTTGGCGCCGGCATTTACACCATCTTGGGTATTGATCTTCTTGCTCTTGTTGTAGAGTACGGTAGATACGCTGATGGGTTCGACTACTTCGCCGCAATTTTTGCTTTCATCGCAGCTGCAGTCTTGGTAGTGGTCGGCATCATGGGGATCAAAAATGCAGCAGATATTCACAAAGGTGACTTTCTGTTTCCGCTCGGCATTGCAGTGTGCATTATCCCGGTGATTAGTTTGGCCATCGCCTTCGTTCAGGGCACCAGTACTGTGTCGGCAATCGGTGGTTTTCTGCTTCCTTGGCCTTTCATCTTTGGTGCAAACACCATGAAGCAACAGGCACAGGCGATAGGTGGACCGTCCTATCCGGGCTCTGCGCAACAGTATCCTGGGGCGCAACAATATCCTGCAGTTTCGCCACAATACCCTGCATCACCTCAGCAATACCCTGCAGCTCCACAGCAATACCCTGGTACCCCTGGGCAGTATCCGGGAACAACCCAGCCGTACCCTGGCACACCTGGGCAGTAGCAGCTCCCAAACGGAGGCCCCACCAACGTTCGTCAAGATAGTGTGATGATGGATAATGCTGAACTGAGGAGCGCCATTGACGCGCGCCATTCTGTGCGGAGATACCTCGATCGGGTGATTCCCGCACAGGTTCGTACCCAACTCAACGAGGATGAGGATCTGGCTCTCGTCATTGCTTTAGGGTACGGCGAAACCCAGGGCAAACCTCACCAGGTACGCCCCATCGAAAGATTCGCTCAAGGCGGCGATGGTGCCCCGATGCCCGACTGGTTTATGAGCGGACTAGAAATGGTGGCCTTGGCTCCCAGTGCCCGCCATCAGCAGAAGTTCTTCTTCACCCTCGATGGAAACCAAGTCTCCGCCCACCGCGGTGGCTCCTACACCGGTTATACCGGCGTCGACCTCGGTATAGCCAAACTCCACTTCGAAATCGGTGCCTTTGGCGGTACGTGGTCCTGGGCCTAGGACTCCCGTCAGTCTGCACCATCCACCACCCGTCTTTCTGCGCGAAGTCGCAGAATCCAGAATCCACAGTCGAATATGTGTTGATTCTGCGAGTCGCTCCGCTCCGCAGGATTCGAACCTGCGACTGTTGGCGGGCCCCCAGTCACTGTCGGGTTGACAGGATTTGAACCTGCGACCCCTTGACCCCCAGTCAAGTGCGCTACCAAGCTGCGCCACAACCCGTGACTGCTCACACTGATTGGTGTGAGCACAATGGAGTCTACTACATTCGAGGACTAGTGTGGATTCTGGATTCTGCGACTTCGCGCAGAATGACGGGGCTGCGGAGCGCGATGACGGGGTGGAGGACCCGATACTGGTCATGAGCTGGTTTCCTGTCAACCCGACAGTGACTGGGGGCCCGCCAACAGTCGCAGGTTCATAACCTTGCTTGGTTCGACTGATAATCCGATACAATTCATGTCGGAGAGGGGAGAACCATGAAGAAACTTGTCACCGTACTGGGGAGTATCATCATCGCCATTGCCTTGATGTTGAGCGGGCTCATCGTCTACAACCTCATAACAGCCATCCCAACTGGTACCTGGGATCAAACTGACAACGACCATCTGCTAGAGAATCGACCAAATAACTGGCAACGGCTTGTTGACGAACCCATCATCTTAGAAGACCAGATGGACATCATTAACGGATCAACAGCAACAATCCCTATTACTGCGGAATTGTTTCGACAGTTCTATGAATACAACGCTGGTCAAATTCATGGAAACCCAATTGTTCAACATGACAAGACCCATGCCTCATATCTTCAACTGATTAATCGTGAAAAATCCGAATACGGATCCCATCTGGTGAGTCTCATTTTTGTGACCCCACCATCGCAAGACGAGTTGGCGTACGCTCAGAAACAGCAAGTGGAACTCGATCTCACACCCATTGCTCTTGATGGTTTTGTCTTCATCACGCACAAAGACAACCCCATTGATTCCCTCACCATTAAACAAATACAAGGCATCTATTCAGGCAAGATCACCAATTGGCGCCAAGTTGGTGGAGAAAATCGAAAGATCCTCGCCTATCAGCGCAATGAGAATTCTGGGAGCCAAACTGCAATGGAGGAAAAAGTGATGGCTGGGCGAAAGATGGTGGCACCACGCAGAGCCTATATTCGAGGGGAAATGAGTCAACTCGTTGATGGCATTGCTGAATATGACAACGGCCCAGCAAGTATTGGCTACAGCTACCATTATTACCTGAATTATCTTTACAAGAATGCCAATATCAAGGTCATCAAGGTGGGTGGTGTTGCGCCCACTGATGACAATCTGGTCAGCGGAGCTTATCCATTCACCACCGAGTATCTGGCGGTGATGAGAGCAGATGAACCCAAGGATTCACCAGCACGAAAACTCAGAGACTTCCTGGTTACCGACACAGGACAAGCTGTGATCAAACAAGCAGGTTATTGCCCGGTGGTGAACTCATGACAGAGGTACGCGCACGACACATCACACTCATCGTTATTGGTCTAGGAATCGTGCTACTCATGGCAGGGTTCGTTATCCCATCAGTATTCACTGAACTGCCCTATTTTCATGCCCAAGGCCTAAGAGGCCCTTCGGACATTGCGTTCTACTTGGGTTCACTGGCGGGTTTTGCCGTCTTCGGTGTTCTCATTGTCCTGTCCACCACCCGCACATGGCCTCTCCACCTTCTTGGAATCCTCATCCTGGTTGTGCTTGGATACTTAGCTTGGGAAATATCTCTCCCATTTCTGGTCGCCTGGACACCCTTTGTGTTTTATTATCTTTTCCGGATCACGCACCGTATAACTGAACATACCCGTGGCATTGATGTGCATCCTCAGCCATAGAGGACTCATGGGCTTGCTCTTCCCATTGTTGTTGTCTTGCGGTAAACAGTTTTGCTCTGTTCTGGTTTTAGGAACCGAACACCACATCAATCTGAGTGCCCACCCCGAGTTTGCTCTTCAGTGAGACCTGCCAGCCGTAGAGGGCACAAATGTGTTTGATGATTGCTAGACCTAACCCAGTTCCTCCACCTCGACTGGAGCGGCTCTTTTCAACCCGATAGAAACGCTCGAAGATACGTGACTGTTCCTCGGGGGAGATGCCGATACCACTGTCGATGACCACCATCCGTGGCTCCTTGTCAGCAACAATCGTCACCTCCACTTCACCACCATCCTGGTTGTAGATCACGGCATTTTCAATGATGTTTTTCACCAATTCGTAGAGGTGGGTGGGGTCCGCCGAAACCCGTGCGTCCCCCTCGATGGTTACTGTCACAGTTTTCTCTTCCAGGGTTGATGCCAGGGTTTGGCGTACCTCCTCGACCACACCAGCCAGTGATGTTTCGACTGCACTGACCTCGGGATTGGTTTCCAATTCGGAGAGTTTGAGAATGTCACCAATCAATGACAGCATCCGATCAGTTTCACGAGTGATCCCCTCCAAGTATTTCGTCAACCCAGGATCGCCATTGTTGAGCACAGCTAACTCAGTGAAACCCTTGATCGCGGTCATCGGTGTCTTGAGTTCATGGGAGGCATTGGCAAACAGTTCCTCGCGTCTCTTGGCGTTTTCGCGGTTCTCGGTCACATCGCTCAGTACGACCATGGTCAAAGAGTTGAGCGGCAACCTTTTGACAGCAGTCAGGAAGATACGCCCCTCAAGACTCAGTTCGAACAGGGAATCCTCCTGGTGTTCAACCGCACCAGTCACCATCTCGACGAGGGGTTTCTCCCCAGTGAGGTAATTCACATTCTTGTCCACGATCTCATCAGTGGTCTCGAAGATGCTCAAGGCAGCAGAGTTGATCAGGGTGATACTCAGGTTTTCATCAACAACAAAGATCGCATCAGCAATATTGGACAGAACATAGTCGAGTTTGGCTTTCTCATCGCTGAGATCAGTGAAACTAGATGAGAGAACCTCAGACACCTCATCGATGCCCTGGATGATGGCCTCAATCTCCTCGTAACTGTCCTCGATGGGTTCGTGAATATAATCCCCGTGGGAGAGGTGGCGAAGCTTGGTTTCCACGCCAAGGAAGGGTCGAGTGATGCGAGCAATCATGGTGCGAACAAACAGTACGCACAACACCGCAATTCCAACAACCAAAATGATGAACAGGGGTAGTGACTTGCTGAGATAGGAGTCGATTTTTGCCACAGGTACGGCAGCACGAATGAAAACATAGTCGTCACCGCTGTCGACTTTGAGTGCGTAGTAGATGTAGTCCACACCCAGGGATGCCGAGTGACGTACAGAGGTTGTCGGAGTTCCTGCGAGGGCGGCTTGGATCTCTGGGCGATCCAGATGGTTGTCTAACCCATCCAGATCAATAGGGCGACTGTCAGCCAGAACGCGACCAGTTGAGGAAACCACAGTGATCCTGGTGTCCCGGGCCGTGGAAACGAAAGTATCCAGGTCCACATCCGGGTCATAGAGTCCTGAGTAGATACCTGTCACCTCAATGACAGTGTCTTCGGCGATGGCGAGATTGTTTTTCGAGGTGATGAATACTGATGCCCCCAGGAAGGCGAGCAGTCCCAGAATAATGATGAGCATCGTCCATAAAAAGAGTCGTTTCTTCATGTCAGCATGAACCCCACTCCTCGCACTGTTTGAATCTCTGCCTCGCTACCAGCATCACTCAGTTTCTTGCGTAGTTCCTTGATGTGATAGTCCAGGGTACGGGTCTCACCCATGAAGGAGCTGCCCCACACATCGAGGAAGATAGTCTCCCGCTCGACAACCGTGTCCGCATTGTCAACAAGCAAGCAGAGAAGGTCGTACTCCTTGAGAGTGGTTTTGACCGCAACACCATTGATCGTGACCCGATGTTTCGCGTAGTCAATGTTAATGTCTTTGTAGTCCTGGTGATCAACAGTCACTTTGGTGGTCTTGCGCAGGTTGGCTTTGATTCTGGCGATGAGTTCTAGTACACCGAATGGTTTCGCTAGATAGTCATCGGCTCCCAAAGTGAGCCCTTTCACTTTGGAAACTTCCTCACCTTTGGCGGATACCATGATGACTGGAATATGGCTAGTTGACTGCTTCTTTTTGAGGCGAGTCAACAAGGAAAAACCATCCTCACCAGGCAACATGATGTCGAGCAGGATCAGATCAGGCTGGGACTCACTGAGGGCTTCCATCAGCGAGGAGCCTTCTTCGAAACAGCGACAGTGAAACTCATTCTCCAGGGCATAGAGATAGAGCTCTTGGATGGATGTATCATCCTCGACTGCCCAGATCTTTGGTTTCATATCCCTACTCTATTTCTAGACGGTTGCCTGTCAGAGCATATTCGACCCATTGACCAATATTCACAGCGTGATCACCGATTCGTTCCAGATACTTGGTGACCATCATGAGCATGATCGCTCTCTCTGCTTGATCGGGTTTTTCTTGAATGAGCTCTGTCAAATCAGTCATGACCATCTGGAAGAGATCATCAACCTTGTCGTCTGTTTTCTCCAAGGAGCGAGCCAGTTCCAAGTCACGATTGACGTACGCATGGACACCATCTTTGACCATCTGAATCACGATCACGGCCATCTCGGGGATATGGTCGAGTTTCTTCATGTATTTCTTGTTGGAGAACTGGGTGGTGATCTCAGCAATATTCCATGCTTGGTCACCGATGCGTTCCAGGTCGGTGATCATTTTGAGCGCTGCAGAAACTTCATGGAAATCACTGGCCACAGGGTGCTCCATGAGCAGAATGCGCAAACAGGCCTGCTCGATTTCTCGCTCCATTTGGGAAATGATCTTATGATCGTCGCGTACCTCATGGGCGAGCTCGAAATCGCGTTCCACGAGTGCTTGGACAGATTTCTCAATAGCAGCCTCAATATGGCGACACATCAAGACAAGATTGTCGAAAACAGACTTTAATTCGATTTCGTAGCGTGCGCGTATAGACATGGTTCCTTCCCTGGTTATCCGAAGCGACCGGTGATGTAGTTTTCTGTGCGTTGATCCTGTGGGGTGGAGAAGATCGTTTCGGTACGACCGTATTCAATGATTTCGCCGAGCAGGAAGAATGCTGTTTTGTCGGAGATTCGTGTGGCCTGCTGCATGTTGTGGCTGACAATCACAATAGTGTATTCAGTTTTGAGCTCGTTGATGAGTTCCTCGATTTTACCGGTCGAGATCGGATCGAGGGCGCTGGTGGGTTCATCCATGAGCAGGATCTTCGGTTCGGCAGCCAGCGCGCGAGCAATACACAAACGCTGTTGTTGTCCACCGGATAACCCCATGGCGTTTCTGCGCAAGCGATCCTTGGCTTCCTCCCACAGTCCAGCTCGTTTCAGTGAACCTTCCACAATGTCATCGAGCTCGTGTTTCTTCTTGATGCCGAAGGTACGAGGCGCGAAAGCAATATTGTCGTAGATGCTCATGGGGAATGGATTGGGTTTCTGGAACACCATGCCGATGTTTTTCCGCAGCAGGGTCACATCGGTTCCCTTAGCGTAGATATCTTGTCCACCGATGAGGATCTCACCGGTGATCCGACAGTCTTCAATCAGATCATTCATTCGATTGAAGGTTTTAATGAACGTCGATTTCCCACAACCGGAGGGACCGATGAAAGCAGTCACCTCGTATTGTTCGATCTCAATGGAGACATCTTTCAGAGCTTGGAAATCCCCATAGTAGAGGTCACAGTTTTTGACTGAGATGTCGAATTTCTCATCCATGGGCGAGTTCACCTTTCCCGAAGGTCTTACCTAAGACAGTGGCAATGATGTTGATCCCCATGACCAACACCAGCAAGACAACGCCGGTGGCTGCCGCTTGTTGGGGGTATCCATGGGAACCGAAGTAATAAACGTTGAGGGCCAGGGAGGTTCCAGGCGAACTGAGAGAGTCGGGCATCTTGTCGACCACCATGCCGATCGTCAAAATCAGCACAGCACTCTCCGACATAACACGACCAATGGCCAGGATCAGTGAAGTGACGATCCCACTGGCTGCGCAGGGAAGAACCACCGAGAAAATGGTGCGTACCTTGGAGGATCCGAGAGCGAAACTTCCCTCGCGCAGGGGGTTAGGTACGGCAAGCAGGCTCTCTTCAGTGGAGCGTACGATCACAGGAAGGATCATGATAGCCAAGGTGATCCCACCCCCGATGAGTGAATACTTCATCTGGAGTGCGACGACGAAGATCAAATACCCGAAGATGCCATACACAATCGAAGGAATACCAGCGAGTGTTTCCACAGCCACACGAATCACCTGGATCAGGCGGGACTTCGTTTTCGTATATTCAGTGAGGAAGATTGCGCTGCCGATACCGATGGGGGCTGAGATAGCTAGCGAGATGATGATGAGATAGAGCGAACCTACCAATGCCGGCCCGATGGTGGGGCTCTTGGAATCATAGGGATCGAACAGGAGGTGGGCATTCACGTACGGCAACCCGCGAATGAGAATGAAAACAATAACGGTGACGAGGACGCCAAGGGTGATCACTAGGGCCAGCTGGGCTAGCAGTTTCAGGGCAAAGAATTTACGTACTTGCCGGTTGTGGGCTTGGTTTCTCACGCAAGGCACCCCCCTTCAACAACGAAAAGCAAATGTTGAGTACGAGCACAAAGAAGAACAACACCAACCCGGAGGCTACGAGTGCTGTTTTGTGGTCGCCGGAGAGTTCGAGTGCCCCCATGGCTATGTTGGCCGTGAGGGTGCGTACGGACTGGAAGAGGCCGGTGGGCATCACCGGGGAGCCACCAATCACCATGATGACGGCCATGGTTTCACCGATGGCTCGCCCGATAGCGAGAACCACGGCTGCAAAGATCCCGGACTTAGCGGCAGGGAGCATCACTGAGAACACGCTTTGTTCCTGGGTTGCTCCCAGCGCCAGGGCCCCCTCGTGATAGTTGCGCGGGACAGAGTTGAGGGCGTCCAGAGAGACACTGACGATGGTGGGAAGGATCATAATGGCCAAAACGAGGCTGGCGGCCAAAATCCCGTACCCAATACCGGTGGGGGACACGTTGTCGCGAAGGAAGGGAACGATGATGATTAAACCGAAGAGCCCGAAGATAACTGAGGGGATTCCCGCCAACAGGTTGATCATCTGCTGGATGGAGGGAACAAACCTCTTCGGGGTGAATTTGTAGAGGCTCAGTGAGGTGAAGAGCCCGATGGTGACCCCAAGCACTGTGGATAGCGCGGTCACATACAGTGAGGCAACAATCATGGAGAGGATTCCGTAAGAATTCTCGTTGAGGTTCCAGTTGGTGCCAAAGAAGTTCGCTAAACCAACTTTGGCGATAAAAGGGGTGGCGCTGGCGAAGAGGAACACGCAAATGCACCCCAACGCCAGCACCGAAAATACCGCGCAGGCCAGGAAGATGCCAAACATGACACCATCCCTGGCCTTAATGAAGCGGTATGCGCGGTTCATCACTGGATCAAGGAGTCCCAGGTGGTGATTGCGGTGTCGCCAGCTTCAGCGTCGTAGATCGACTTGAGTTGATCCATCGAAATGCTGTCCAGTGGGTTCACTGGATTGACGATGACTGCGATGCCGTCTTTACACACGGTGTAGCTGGTGGCATCGGGAGCCTTCTCGGCATTGAAATGCTCGGAGATCATACCGAATTCGGTGACACCATCTTGGGCGTCGGAGTATCCCTGACCGGATCCGCCGCCACCGACATTCACGGTGACATTGGGTTGAAGATCAGCGAACTTCTTGGCCAGTACGTCCATCAGTGGCTTGAGAGAGGTGGAGCCAGAGATGTTGATTGTGCCAGCCAGGTCGGCTTCGATGGTGTACGCAGCAGCGCCATCAACAATCGACACATATCCTTCGGAGCTGATGATTTCCTGAGCGTCAGCTGATTCGAGGAAGGTCAGGAATGCCTTGTTGGTGGCATCGGCCACAGTGGCTTCCTTGTAGACCACCGACAGTGGGCGAGCGATCTTGTAGGTGTCGTTCTTGATGTTGTCAATGGTGGCGTCCACCCCATCAACCTTGAGCATCTTCACCTGATCGGTGACATAACCCAGGGATTCATAGGCAATAGCGGTGGGGTTTCCAGAAACCTCGGTCAGCACACCGGCTGTCGAATTCTGGATAATGACACCAGCAGGATCTGGTTGACCTTTGAGCCCAATGATCTCCATGAAGGCACTCTTCGTGCCGGAGCCATCCTCACGGGCTGTGACAGTAATATTCTTGGTTGTATCGAAGCCAGAGTCGCCGCCAGTTCCACAGGCGCTGAGTCCGAGGACTGCCATCAGCGTCAAAGAAACAAGTGAGAGTGCTTTCTTCATGTTTTCTCCTTTAAGGTTGGAAAGTTCCATACACCCATTGTCACAAGCAGAGGTATCGGTTTGGACCAGGAACATGACAGGAAAACGTAAGAATTACGTAAGGTACGCATTCCTCTCACCGCCTGTCTGCCCTCGCACTGTTTTCTGCCCTCTGGCCGTCTTTCTGCGCGAAGTCGCAGAATCCAGAATCCACAGTCGTTCAAGTGGATAGTCTGGGCCCTGCGAGTCGCGTAGCCTGTGCTGCGGAGCGCGCCAGCGCGACTCGCAGTGCTCCGCAGGGTGACGGGGGTGAGTGGAGTCGCTTTGCTCCGCAGGGTGATGGGCAGATTTGCACTTTGTTCAAATTCCGTAAATAATAGACAACATTGAACATAGGAGTATCTCGTGCTCACTGAGAATGAATTCTTGGCACTCAACCACCTTCGCCAATTTCCTGGCAGCGTCCAGCGCGACATTGCTGATTCGACCACTTTGTCGTTGGGGAGCGTCAATTCGTCTCTGAAGTTGCTCCAAGACCGACAGTACATCCAGGACATGCAGATCACTCAATCTGGAATCTCAGCACTCGAACCGTACAAGATAAATAATGCAGTGATCCTTGCTGCTGGTATGTCTAGCCGATTCGTCCCTTTGTCGTACGAGAAACCCAAAGGAACCTTGGTTGTTCGCGGTGAGGTTCTTATTGAACGAACTATTCGCCAACTTCACGAGGTGGGTATCACAGATATAACCGTGGTGGTGGGGTACAAGCAGGAGCAGTATTTCTATCTTGAGGACAAATTTCAGGTCAAACTTGTCATCAACGAGGATTTCCAGACGCGGAATAATAACTATTCGATTCATCTTGTTCGCGAGGCTCTTGGTAACACATATATCCTGGCTTCGGACAACTATTTCGTGGACAATGTCTTCGAAAATTATGCTTACAAAGCCTTCTATTCGTCGGTGTTCATGCAAGGCCCCACTGACGAATGGGCTTTGCGCACAGGTCCAGGAAAACGCATCAACAAGGTGACCATGGGCGGCCAAGACGAATGGGTCATGATGGGCCATGCGTATTTTGACCGGGAATTCACCAGGCGCTACCTCGGGATTCAAGATAGTGTCCTTGAGCGTACGGAGACTCGATCCAAGCTCTGGGAAGAAATCTTCCTCGATCATGTCAGTGAACTGGACATGGATATCAGAAAATACCCAGATGGGGTCATTTTTGAATTCGATTCTTTGGATGATGTCCGACAATTCGACGAGAGCTTTGTTGCCAATATCAATTCAGATATCCTGGATAATATTTGTCGCACCTTATCGTGTGAGCGTGAAGACATCCACCGCATCGCCCCACTATTGGGCGGGTTGAGTAATTATTCCTTCTATTTCGAGGTGCATGACAAAGGTTATGTTTACCGCCATCCGAGTCAAGCCACTCAGGGTTTGGTTAACCGAGCTGTAGAAGCTGAAGTTCAAAAAGTCGCTCAGGAGCTAGGTCTGGACAGAACTTTTGTGTACATGGATCCTGTTGCCGGTTGGAAGATTACAGAGTTTATTACTGTCAGTGAACCCTTTGACTATTCAAACGACCAACATGTTGAGGAAGCCCTCAAACTTCTCCGCCGTCTTCACGCCTCAGGTAGAACAGTCGACAGTGTCTTCAACATTCGCCATGAGACGGCAAAAATCCGAGAAAAGCTGATAGGAACATCACAACTCGACCTTTCGGATCTTTCCACTCTCGATGCCCTCCAGGATCGTCTCGACAGCTATGTTTCGCGCAGTAGCGATGGTCAATGTCTGTGTCACAACGACTTCTACAACCCCAACATTTTGGTGGCAGGAAGTGATTTCTATCTCATTGACTGGGAGTACGCCTCGATGAGTAATTACGCTAGCGATTTGGGGACATTCATCTGCTGTTCGACCTATGGTTACGATCAAGCACTGAAAGCATTTGAATTATATTTCGGTCGGGTTCCGACTCGTGAAGAAACAATTCACTGCTTGGCCTATGTTTCGTTATGCGGTTATTACTGGTTCATGTGGGGGCTCAACATGGATGCTCACGGTGAAACAATCGAAGGAGATTGGATGCATCGGTGGTACCGAGCTGCCGTTGACTTTGGGGCTATCGCCGAGAACATGATCAACGATGCGAGTGAGTAAACAACGAGAAGGAAATTATTATGAATATGAAACAGTGGCTTGTCGACAACTTCATTCACAGTACGCCCATGGAAATCTTCGGTTTCACCGTCGTTTTGATCATCATGGGATGTGCACTAGCAGGAGCTATAGCCTCCATTGCTAAACCATCGAGCAACCTTGGTGAAGAATTTGTGGCAGGCATTGACACCATCGGGCCCATTTTTCTTCCTGTAGCAGGCATCATGGCATCGCTGGTTTATTTGTCATCGTTTGTCACAGCTGTCTTTGGTCCTGTCTTTTCCTTCATCGGTGCTGATCCTTCGATGGCTGCCACTACCTTTATTGCAACCGACATGGGCGGATACCAGCTTGCCGAGGCGCTAGCGCAGACCAAGGAAAGCTGGATCATGGCTATGATCACTGGTTATCTCAGTGGGGCAACCATCGTGTTCACCATTCCCGTTGGTCTGAGGATGTTGAAAAAGCAGGATCACAAGTATCTCGCCTTGGGGGTCATGTGTGGCCTGCTTGCCATCCCAATTGGCGTGTTCGTGGCGAGCGCGATTATTGCTGTGTCGAATCCCGTCGTTCGTGAGGCTATTGTTGCTGGTTCGGGAGACGCCACCTACCAATTGGCTCTTGGATTCTCGACGATTGGCTTGAACCTCATCCCCCTTATCATCGTCTGTGTCTTCCTCGCTCTCGGCCTCAAGTTTAAACCAGATGCCATGATTAAAGGATTCATCATCTTTGGGAAGTTTTTAGATTCGGTGCTGAAAATCGTCTTTGTTCTCGTGGTCATCGAATACTTCACTGAACTTCCCTCAGCTCTGCTCGGTTCTTGGTTCGGCCTTGACCCCATTATTGCCGATGAGGCTGATATCTTTCGTGCGCTTGAGGTCGCTGGTGCGGTGGGAATCATGTTATGTGGCGCCTTCCCGATGGTTCACCTCATCAAGCGCTATTTATCAAGGCCTCTTGCGGCTGCTGGAAAATTTGTTGGGCTCTCAGCTGATGCCATGACAGGAATCCTTGCCTCTGCTGCAAATGCGCTGGCACTCTTTGGAATCATTAAGGATCTCAAGCCTCGGGACAAGGTGATTTGCCTAGCTTTCGTCGTCTGCGGAGCATATCTGTTTGGTGACCACCTGAGCTTCACGGCGAATTTCCAACCCTCGCTGATCGCCCCAGTTATGCTCGGGAAAATCACGGGAGGAGTTTGTGCAGTCTTCTTCACAAAATACCTTGCCCTGAAGAAAGCCGATCAGCTTGAAGAACTCGATCAACAAGCACTTCAGCTTGTCTAATTAGGGCTGGGGTTCCCAGCCACCAGCGCCAGCCTCGTCATGGTGGTACGCGGTTGGTTTTCGTCAATGGTTTCGTGTGCGGGTGGTGAGGTTATGGTAAATAACCTGGGGAAGAGCCGTTTCCCCAGCATAGACAAACCCCAGGCGACCCCGCTCAGCATGACTGTCGTGATGACGACTGGCCACCAGTTCCAGGCCAGGTGAAGGAATCCTGCCCCCAGGGCTGCCAGGGAGATGATAGTGGTGGTGATGAGTGGAGAGACGGCAATGAGTCCGAATCGTCGAAGACCAAGAATCCATCCGGGAAGAATCCCTGGGCCGTAGACAACCACGATGGCAACGATCACGAAAGGAACAAGACTCAGCCACTGCATGGTTCACCATCGCTCATCGGTCATGGCACCCTAGACTACCCGATGTCGCAGGCGTCAATGACGTAGAGCGTAGCCTCACCGTACTGGGCGACCAACGTGAACCCCTCGGCTTGGTCCAGGTTGTCGAAACCAGGGTACGACTGGGGTTTTCCGTAGACTCTTTGTTCACCGAAATCTAGAGCATATTTCACGTTGAGATTGGCTAATGCTTCGCAGACTTGCGGATTGGTGGAGGCCTCGTTGAGAGACACCCGAATAGTATTGAGATCGGGGGTCACCGTCATGAACACTTGGGTGGTTGTGGTTTGTACGCCAACCAGAGCGTACGCCATGGAACCACCATTCTTGGGGATAGTGGCTACTCGCTGACCGGGTTCAACGATCTCTGGCAACATCAAAATGATGGCATATCTATCTGTGGTGACAAGGGGAGACGTATCAGTGATGGCATAGTGGTCGAGGCCCCAATCGAGGTAGTGCCTCATCGCAGGGGAGCCCTGGACGCCGACAACCATGGTGAGTGCGCCCAGTACTAGCGCAGTGGAACGCATCCACGTGGTCCACCACGAGAATCTGCCCGCGAGACGTCGACCAAGATCAAGGAACAGTCGAACACCCATCACTGATAGGGGAAAGAGAACCATGGGAAGAATGGCCGCCAAGCGATAGGGGTCATTATAGTAACCCACGGTGAGCATCGAACGGATAATACTTCCTGGCCAAGCAGAGACAGCCCACCACAGGAGGAAAACTATTCCTGTAGGAGCGAGCCACCATCTCACTGCTCGATTGAGCCCAATCCAGACCACTCCGGCCACGATCAGGATCCCAAGAACCCAGAAGGGTTCAATATCTAGTGGTGAGGCAGTGAAAAACTCTGCCAGTGAAACCACGGAGGTGTTGGGTGCAGCCCAAATAGCCGCTGCACGACCGAAGAACCAGATCACCATGAAGAAACCCAGCAATCCGGCTGTCACACCGGTATAAACCCATCGCTGGGTTGGATGGTTGCGTACTGCCCGTACCCCCCAGATGATGACCAAGGGTGCGACCATGGCCACCAGGGTGAGCACCGCATTCGGGTGGGCAAGAAAAAGTCCAGGAAGACAACCGAGCAGGATGACAATCAACCCAGGATTGTCTATCGAGTGCGATGACTTCGAGAATCCGAGTATTCGAAGGATGAGCCCCATGACCCCTGGCAGGAGCGCATTAGCTAGGAAGTTCGGGTATAGAACCCCAAAGATCATCAGCAAGGTGGGAAAGGCAGCAAAGCAGGCTGCCAGGATTCCACTGGCTATCCTCAGGACTGTGCTCATCCGTGGCATGATCTGTTGGATGAAAAAGAGGCATCCCAGGGGCCAGATGATGGCGACAACCACCCAGGCGGTGGCATTGACCCCATAGGCAACATGGGGTGAACCGAGGGTAGTTAAGACCAGTGAGACAACATCATGCCAGGCGCAGGGGTAGAAACTTGGCGAGATAGGTGTGGGAGAGTCCACTGAGTGTGTTGACAGCGACGAAGCAAAACCGGAGTCGAGGATCCATCTCACGTGGTTCATGTGGGCGAGATTGTCGAAGGTTTGAGAGAAATTCTCAGGCGCCCCCAGGATTCGGATGACTTGATAGGTGGCCATGGACACTGCCAGACCAAGGCCGAAGAGGGTTGGCCAGATTCGTGCCCAGCGTGACAGTGGTACGGCATCTGTTGGTGAGAATAGGGATGTTGCAGGAAAGAAACGACCAAGAAGCCAGACCACACCCCAGCAAACCAAGGCGAGGATGGAGGTCATTGCCACCACGGGAACCCATCCCCACAGGAGCCCCAGCCATTCACCAACGATAGCTGCCAGACCAATGACTGAGATAGATAGCACAGGAGCTACGCATACCAGCATCCATCCGCGACACCTCAAAATCCATCCCAGTCCAAGCCCGGGAGCCATCACCCAGAACGTGGCAATGAAACAGTAGGGCAGTACGACCAACCACTCCATCAGTTCTCGGTCTCATTGAGGGTGATGGTTGAGGGATCGGGCGCCTCCATAAGCGCCAGTTGGCGTACGATTCTGGCTAAGCGTTGTTGTTCTCGTCGGCGATGCAGATTGTCGTTGACGGCCATGAAACCAACAACTAACACCAGGAGATAGAGCACAAGATCTGTTCCGCGACCCACACCGACCAACCGGGCAGCTGCCATGGTGATGTTGGGGTAGATGATCGTACTGATAGTCATAGCGGCAAAAAGAACTGCCCCGATTTTGGTGAGAGCCCGTGTCCTATTGGAATAGGATCGAAGGAATAAAAACATCACTGTCACCACACCAGTGATGAGCAGAACCTGAATAACGATCATCGGCGAAGTGTCCTTGCTAGGAGAGTGTCGGCCACGATATTGATGGCGTTGAACCCTGATTGGCCCTTGGATTTTGAATAGTCGGTGTAGAGGATGGTCACTGGTTGTTCGACGTAGGTGAATTTCTTGTCGGCCACGATTTCGGTGAACTCTGAGGCATGGCGATACCCTGTGTCCACGAAATCCATCGCTTCAGCCACTGGGCGGGTGAACAAACGAAGCCCGTTGTGAGCGTCGGTGAGTTTCACCCCTGATGTCCAGTTGGAGAAGATCACAGCGCATCGCAACAGTATCCTTCTCGGAAGTGGAATAGTGTGGGAGGTGCCGAGGAATCGCGACCCAAAGATGACATCCACTTGTTTGTCTAGGATGGTTTCTCTCATAGCAAGAACGTCTTCGATGCGGTGTTGTCCATCAGCATCAAAAGAAACGAAATAGGTCACGGGTAAGCGCAGAGCATACTCCACACCAGTTTGTAAGGTGGCACCTTGACCAAGGTTCATCGAATGGCGAAGGACGATGGCACCAGCTTCTTTCGCCTCAGCAAAAGTATTATCCGAAGACCCATCATCGACACAGACCACATAGGTGAAATGCTTCACCGCTTCGCTCAATGTTTCGCGAATGACACTGCCCTCATTGTAGGCGCACACAATCAGTGCGGTGTCTGTCACCTTCATGGTCGGCAGTCTATCAATGTCTGAGGGGACGGGGCGTTTGTCACACAGGGACGGGGCGATTGTCACACAGGGACGGGGCGTTTGTCACACAGGTCGCACAAGGGGACAGTTCTGTTGTGTGCACATATGTGTTTTGACAGTGTTCACGAATGCAAGTATTCTCATAGATCGTGAACATCAAGGTAGATGTTTACCCAGGGAAGAGGTCGCCACCATGGCTACGGACCACATCAAGGACGTCACTGATATTGCTGACGAGGCCTGTCTGCGTACTATAGGTCATGTTTTCGATTGTGACTCTTCCAAGATTGAGAACCTCAGGTTGCTGACTGACGGGATGACCAACACCAGCTTCCTGTTTGATATCGATGATTCGACCTATGTCTTTCGCAACCCAGGCCTTGGTACTGAGGAGCTCATCGATCGGTCTCAAGAGAAACACATCTATGAATTGATTTCTCCTCTCGACATCTGTGACGAATTGATTTTCTTTGACGGGAATACTGGAGTCAAAATTTCACGGTATTACCCCGGATCCCGTGTCACCGATCCGAAGAGTGACGCGGATGTCGCTGAAGCTATGGTCTTGCTCAAGAAGATTCACGATGCAGGTTTGAAACCCAATCATCGCTTCGACATCGCCGAGAGAATCGATTTCTATGAGGGGTTGGCGCTGGCACAAGGCGAACACCGATTTGCCGACTATCACCAGACACGCGCCAAGGTAAACCGACTACTCAAGATCCGTGAACAACTCGGTATTGATGAGGTGCTGTGCCATATCGACTATGTCAACACCAATGTTCTCCATCTCCCCTCCGGTGAGATTCGCGTCATCGATTGGGAATACTCTGGCGCAGCTGATCCGCTCATTGACATCGCCATGTACGGTATCTACACGTACTACTCACAAGAAGAAATCGATGCATCCCTACGTCACTATTGCCAGGGTGAACCTACCCGGCAGCAGACGGCAAGGGTGTACATGTACGTCGGGCTCGGGGGTTTCCTGTGGAGCCTATGGACGGAATATAAACAAGGTCTGGGTGATGATTTCGGTGAATACTCTGCCGATATGTATCGCTACATGAATGATTACTACCACATATTAGACAATGGAGGATATCTCGATGATCTCGAACGTGGCAACTGACAAGAAAGCCCAGCAAGTACGCGGGTTTTTCATCAAAGGAATAACTGTCGCCATCCTGTCCGGCATGGCGTACGGTCTCTACTCAGCATTCATCACGTACGCCATGGGCAAAGGAGTGTGGGAGGACTGGTATTCAGAGAATACTGTCCTGACACTGTTTGTCGTAGTGTACGTGCTGGGGGTCCTCGGCTCTGGCATCAACGACATGATCTCTGCGGTGTGGGCGATTGGTATCGCTGCCGCCAAGGGCAAACTCATGGACTTCTTCCGGTGTATTAAATCCAAACCGGGATTAGTCATGATGGGTTGCGCTATCGCAGGTGGTCCTATTGCCTCAGCCGCCTACATCATTTCCCTGCAGATGGCTGGTTCGATCATCATTCCTATCACCGCGTTGTGCCCAGCACTGGGAGCTATCCTTGGTCGCTTGCTGTTCAAGCAGAAACTCAATGGTCGCATGGTCTTGGGTATCTTGATCTGTCTCACAGCGACCTTGATGATCGGCTGGTCCTCCCTGCAAGAAGGAGCCCGCGAAGGCGCTCTTCTGGGTTGCGCTATTGCCTTCATCGCTGCCATGGGGTGGGCTATTGAGGGAGCTATCGCCGGTTTTGGTACGACAGTGATCGACTATGAGATCGGCATCACAATCCGCCAGGTCACCTCAGGTTTGGTGAACCTTCTCATCTTGCTGCCTATCGTGTGCTTGCTCGCTGGCAACATTGCTCTAGCGCCGCAGTTGACCTTCTCGGCCTTGACCTCCAGCCCTGCGATGATCTTCTTCGTCGTCAGCGGATTCTTCGCCCTGTTCGCCTACTCCTTGTGGTACAAGGGCAACTCGATGTGTGGAACAGCACTTGGTATGGCCGCCAATGGCGCGTACTCCTTCTGGGGACCTTTCTTCTGCTGGCTGGTCCTGGGGGTCTTCTTCGGCCTCGAAGGTTGGAACCTCGAACCGATTGCTTGGGTTGCCGCTGTGGTGATGTTCCTGGGCATTCTCATCATCGCAGTGAACCCCCTGGATTGGTTCACCAAGAAAACCGTTCAAGAGATTGAGGAGGTGGCCTGATGTTGCCGCTGAACTACGCGATTTTGAAATTGTTCCTCTCAGAAGAAGAGGCTGATGTTCAGATCGTCATGGAAAAACTAGCCGATGACTATCAGAAATCCCGCCAATTCAAGAAGTCCACGGTCACCGAGTTGGTGATGACTGCTGAGGCAAATGGTTTACTCGAAGAGACCAGGTTTGATCTGGGCGAGAACGAGGATCTGCGTGTGTACTACCGCGCAACCGAGTCCGGTCGCCAAATGATTGAGCGCTATATCTAAGAGTCAAGGGTCATGAAACCCGAGCATTTTCTTAGCTTGTGCTCTGCGCTTGAGGATAACCCCCTGGCCACTCAAAGGGAACTCTCTTCGGCCATGGGGGTTTCCTTGGGTTTGGTGAACTCGACGGTGAACAAGGCTCTTGACGCAGGCTACCTGTCCATCGGTGAACAGGGAGTCATACTCACCAAGGCTGGTCAGGAATATCGTGAGACCTTCCAGGTTGATAATGCCATCATTCTTGCTGCTGGTTTCGGTTCGAGATTTGTTCCGTACACCTATGAGACTCCTAAGGGGCTATTGAAGGTGAAGGGTGTTCCCATGGTTGAACGCCAGATCACCCAGCTCAAGGAAGCCGGAATTAACGAGATCATTATTGTTGTTGGACACTTGAAGGAATCCTTCGACTATCTCATCGACAAGTACGGCGTGCAGCTGGTCTATAACCGGGAATATGCAACCAAGAACAACTTTGTGAGTCTCTACTACGTACAAGAACACCTGAAGAACACCTATCTGTTGGTGAGCGACCATTGGATCAATGACTCTATCTTCCAGAGATTTGAGGCGAAGAGTTGGTATTCCTGTGTGTATGTTGAAGGTCCCACCAGTGAGTGGGCCGCCAAACCCGGCCCTCGCGACAGAATTGATGAAATCACTATTGGTGGGAATGATGACTGGGTGATCCTCGGTCCAGCGTATTTCACCGAGGATTTCTCCCGAGACATGGTCGAGCTGATCAACACCCACTACGTCACTCCTGGGACAGATAACGATTATTGGGAGGATATCGTCAAAGACAATATTGACACCCTGCCACCGATGTTCATGAACAAGCAGGTTGCTGGGAATGTCTTTGAGTTCGAGAATCTGGAGGAACTGCGGGTCTTTGATGATTCCTATAACCGAGAGTCCACCAACGATACGATGAATCAAATCGCAGAAACCTTCGGTATCACCCCGGACATGGTTTACGGCATTGAGCCACTCAAGGATGGGGTGACCAATCTGTCTTTCGTCTTCCATGTTGACCATCAGGGGTATGTGTTTCGTACCCCTGGAAGTGGAACAAACAAACTCATTAACCGTTTCCAAGAGAAGGCCGCCTATGAGGCGATCTCTTCACTAGGTATCAGTGATGAGATCGTCAGGTTTGACGCCGATCATGGTACGAAGATCACGAAGCATTTCGGTGAAGCTCGGTTAGCTGATCCCACCAACATCGATGATCTTCGTGAGGTAGCGAGGTTGCTGAGAAGCCTTCACACTAGTGGAGTTTCCCTCGAGTTCGATTTCGATATTCGGGCCATGATTTCCAATTATCGATTGTTGGCTGAAGATGTCCACGCCATTCGTTTCTCGGATTTCGATCAGGTAGCCCAGAATATGGAAACCCTCCTAGAGTTCAAGGATCGTCTCGGTGTTTCTCCTGTGGTCTGCCATGGTGAGTGCGAGCACACTAATGTTCTTATTTTCGACCAGGGCCCAGGAAAACTCATTGATTGGGAGTACGCAGGGATGGCTGACCCGATTTTAGATATTGCCACTTTCGGCATCCAAGCCCTGATGGGCCGCAGCCAGATGGAAGATTTCTTAAGGATATATCTGGAGGGGGAGCCGACCTCTGAAGAGTTAGCTCGGCTCTACCTCTATGTCGCGCTGGGTGGTTTCCTCTGGTCGATCTGGGCGGAGTATCGCCAGGCAGTGGGCCAGGAATTCGGCGAGTTTCCTTTGAAAATGTATCGGTACGCCAAAGACTATTTCTCGATCTTGAGCAACGAAGGATATCTTGATGAGGTGACTTCCTTGGAGGGAGCTACGTAGTCTGGATTCTGCGACTTCGCGCAGAATGACGCGGGTAGGGTCTGCTTCGAACAAGGACGGTGAGAGGAATGGGCCGTTACACCCACCCCCGTCTCCCTGGGCACACCCATCCCCGTCTCCCTGCGCGAAGTCGCAGGGTCCAGAATCCGCAGTTGCGCAACTATGAAGTCTGGATTCCGTGACTTCGCACGGAATGACGGATTGAGTGACTTGGATACGGGGTCAGTGGGGACGGTACTGTTTTGACACATGACGGTGAGAGGAATGGGCCGTTACACCCACCACCGTCTCCCTGCGCGAAGTCGCAGGGTCCAGATATCACAGCATCACTGTTGGGGATCCTTGGTGGTGTCGAAGATTACTTCCAGGGGTGCATGGGTTTTTCTTTGGTCTTCGGGGGGGATGGTCTGCCAGTCTCCGTAGATTTGTTCTAAGTACACCTCTGGTTTGTTGATCAGCGGTAGTTTCCGCCCTTCGAACATGCCGTACGAGGGGGGAAGAAAGTCGTCATAGGCGAAGACACCATATTCTGGGTAGGAGAAGCACATCAGATCTGTGCTCTGTCTTCCAGTACGTGGCCCTAGCAGACTCCAGTGGTTGAACCTGGAGATCAGGTGAGTTGAAGAAGTAAAGACTTTGAGCAGTTGGTGGCCAACAATACATATCCCTCTCTCTAGTTTTCCGAGGAAACCACCGTGCGGTAAAAACACATGGGGGGAATAGTAGAGATAGAGAAGCATAGTGAACACCCTTGTCCGGCGTCGCTGTTTTTTGCGCGTGGGTAGATGTTTGGAGGGAAAATCGAAGGGGAAGATATCGAGGTAGATACCCATGTCGAGACCAGCATCCAGAAACTCTTGGGTAACAAAACGAGTGGTATTTTTGATGACTTTGGCGAATTGGAAGGGGCAGTTGTTGGTCGTTGCGGGGTCGAGTAGCGTGAATTCATCGGGGAACAGCTGTGGCGCACATTCGAGGAAGCGATCATAGTCCTCCCGAATCATAGATATATCGATATCATCATCCCAGGGGATGAAACCCTGGTGGCGAATAGCCCCGAGCATAGTTCCCCCATCCAGAAACCACGTGATCGATTCTTTTTTACAGATATCTGCCACCACGTCGAGGATTTCAAGTTGCACATCATGAAGCTTGTGGAGTTCTTCGTCTGTGAGAAGCTTGACTGCCATGGAGAATCCTTATCATTGAGGGGCATGAGCCCAAGGGTGTTACTTTACTTCAGCTCTGCGATCGGTTGCTATCGTGACCAACTGGCGTACTGTGTTATCCCAGGTCAACAACTGCTCCAAACGCTGTGAGGCGAGACGGGATGCTTTCTCGCGCCAGGTGTCGTCAGTCAAAGCATGAACAAGCGCGGTAGCCAAGGTATCTGGATGGGTGTCGGGTACGAGGGTTCCTATCTCTGGCGAAGAAACCAACGCCACAGCTGCTGGGACTGTCGTTGTGGTCACCAGAGCGGCACCCATCCCGACAGCTTCCAACACAACAGCAGAGAATCCTTCGCAATAGGACGGGAGACAAAACACATCCGCCTGCCCCAGTAGGGACAATGCTTGCTGGTGGGGCAGGCCACCCAAGAGTATGACGCCGTCTTGTTGATTGGTGCGAAGCTCAGACTCCAGTGGCCCATCACCAGCAATGAGCAGGTGAGCTTCGGGAATCTGCTGTTTCACTATGGCAAAGGCGTGGGCGAGTTCACGTAAACCCTTGTCCGGAATAAGGCGACCAAGAAACACAACAAGTTTTGCCGACGAATCAAGACCGCAGTCCGCTCGCACGTCCCATGAGCCCAACTCTGCTTGGCGCTGGGTTTCCTCAATGTTGATGGCATGGGAGATGATGTCAAACTCGTTGATGCCAAAGGTGGACAACCACTGGCCTGCCTCGGTGGACACTGCACTAAACAACCCAGAGTAATGAGACATCCATCGAGTAGCGAAGTGTTCGTACAGGTGGGAGGCAGTATTAGCCAGAGGGTTTCCTAGGGAGAGGTAGCCGGAACCATGTTCCAGAATGCTCGAAGGAATACCTTGACGTCGACAGGCCCTCGCTGCCCAAAGGGAGAGAGCCCAGAAACGCGTATGGATCAGTGCGAAATCCACTGGTGAGGAGAAAACCTCTTGGGTGAGGGCGCGAAATTTTCTATTAAACCGAGGTACGGGATAGCGTCCACCCATCAGTGGGAGCGAGGGGAGACGTACGATCTCAAGACCTTGATCAAACTCGTGTGTTGGTTGATCGGATAGTTCACTGGTGATGATGGTGACCTGGTGGCCCTCACCGACTAGTGCGCGACCAAGGTCGTAGTTGAACCGTTCGATTCCACCGATCGTTGGCAGGTATTGTGCAGAAAAGAAAAGGAATCTCATGTCGATTCCTTGTCGTGAAGGGATTGCTCCTTGCGATGCAAGGTCCACCACAGTAGTCCACCGGTGAGCAGACTGTTCAGGGCGTAGAGAACCAAAAGAAGAAGACACACACCTAAGACACCTAACCAGCTCGCCCAGAGGTTGGCACTCAGTGAGCACACTGTGACGACCCCCAGCATCCATGCCGTAGCAGTTTGGCGTCGCATGATCGTCAAGACTGTGGTGAAGTAGGTGGACAGCGCGATGACTCCACCAGCAAGCAGAAGCACACCCAGCTCCACTGTGAGGCCACTCAGATCGAGTCCGGACATCCACGACAAAATGGGAAGGCCCACGGTGACACCACCCAGGACACACACCAGTGTCACCCCAGCAATGATGGCTGACACCACCACAACACTGCGGCGGAAAGCCTTCAGCTGATTTTCTAACCAGTAGGTTGACATCTTGTAGATCAGAGGATTGAAAATCAAGGAGGCCAGGAGGTAAATAATGAACACCGGCATGTAGATCAACCCAAAATTGGCTTGTGCGGTTTCATCCAACACAGCATCGATACCGTACCGTGGGGAATTGTTGATATACATCAGCATGAACGTGCTCAAGAAGAGAGGGAAGCAGGCGCGCAGAAGCTGAACAACTCTGGTGCGCTGCGCGGTACTTTTCCGATCGGGGTCATAGTCGCGCAAAGCCACGACCACGAGAACTCCGAGAAGCCCAAGAGACACACCGAAGGTAATGAGCAGACTCATCAGCAGATCCCCGGTGGCGATGAGTGCACCAACAAAAACCACAGTGGTCACCGCGAAGCGTACTGTGGTCATCCGAGAGCCAATATCGAGGCGTCCGGTTTGCTGAAAATATCCACCAAAGAAATCGTCGATCACATCCACCAGGCGCAGGGCCACCATGAGGACAATCACCCACAGCTTGTAGGAGTCATAGGTTCCGCGCATCATTTGATAGAAAAGGAAAACGATCGCAGACACCACCATGAGACCAGCAGTGATCACCCTCGACCAGATATATTCACGCTGGGTGAACAGGCGGTTGACATCGGAGGCTTGGAAACGCCGTACCCCAAAACAACCAATCGTCCAGAAAATGAAAGCCTGAGCAGTGGCGATCGAGAAAATCCCTGTGGGTTCGGCGCCCAGGATGTTGGAGACCCCGAAGAGCATGACCACCGATTGTGCAGCGGAGATGATCGAGGCGGCCATATTCCACAGATAGGAACTGCGCTCGACATTCTTCGAGGTGGTGAGAAACCGATTGAGCACTATGATCCTTGGGTTGGGCGCAACACTAGCTTAGTGGATAGCCGCCGGTGGGGATCGTACGCCTCAAAGATAACAATGTGGTTGTTTCTAGGTAACGGATCGGTCACAATACGGCGAGAAGAATTGCCGGTGAAAGGGGGCTACCGTAGTCTAGATAGACGCCGTAGAGTGGCCCATGGTGAGGGGGAAACCCCCACAATGCAGGACAATGTAGTGGGTTAGCTCTCGCGGTTCTTATCCCTTCGAACAAAGGAAAATGACTCATGCGTCATGGCAAGATCATCGCAGCTCTCTCTGCTGCGGCACTCGCGCTGGCAAGCCTCTCTGGCTGCGGCACAGAAACCAAGACCGAAGACCCCATCATTGAGGGTGTTTCCGGTGACTTGGAAATCTTCTCCTGGTGGGTTGCCGGGTCCGAAGCTAACGGGCTCGCTGCACTCCAAGGTGTCCTGGCTGACAAGTATCCTGATGTGAACTTCGTCAACAACGGCGCTGCCACTGGTGGCGGTTCCGCTAAGGACGTCCTCGAAACCCGTATGGCTGGTGGCAATCCTCCGGATTCCTTCCAGGTCCATGCTGGTGCTGAGGCTCAAGACTATATCTCCGCTGGTCAGCTGGAAGATGTCTCCGCTCTCTATGATGAGTTCGGTCTCAACAATGTCTTCCCCAAGGACCTCGTTGACATGCTCACCCAAGATGGCAAGATCTACACCATCCCCTCCAACGTTCACCGTTCCAATGTGATCTGGGCTTCTGTTGCTTCCCTCGAAGCTGCTGGGCTCTCCACTGAAGATGCCTACTATGACTCCATTGACGCCTTCATTGCCGCTTTGGATACCGCTGTTGCAGCTGGTATCGAGAAGCCTCTGGCTGTTGGTGCCACCTGGACCCAGGTTCACCTGTTGGAGACCGTTCTCATGGCTGACCTCGATCAGGCTCAGTACAATGGCCTCTTTGATGGTACGACCGACTGGAATGGCGACGAAGTGAAAGCTGCTTTGGCTCACTTCGCTAAGTTGATGACCTACACCAATGTTGACCGCGACTCCATGGACTGGGAGCCCGCTATGAACAAGATGTTCGAAGGCGCAGCTGTCTTCACGATCATGGGCGACTGGGTTCCTGGCGCACTTGATGCAGGCAACAAGGTCGAGGGCACCGATTACCTGTGGGCACCGTCCCCAGGCACCAAGGGTACCTATGGTTTCTTGGCTGACTCCTTCGGTTTGACCGTTGGGGGCCCGAACCCTGAAGCTGGCAAGGCATGGCTTGATGTCATTTCTTCCGCTGATGGCCAGACCGCCTTCAACATTGTCAAGGGTTCGATCCCGGCTCGTACGGACATCGATCTCGCCACCTTCCCCGCCTATCAGCAGGCTGCTGCCGAATCCTTCAAGAACGACAAGATCGTCGGATCGATTCAGCATGGTGCTGTAGCAACCATCAAGCAGGGTAATGACACTGGAGATGCTGTCTCCAAGTTCACCACCGGTGCGATGGATGATGCCGCTTTGGCAACCTTGCAGGGCGAGTTGGCTGCGGCGTACGCCTAAACACCAACAAACCTTCATAGGTTTCACACAAAACCCGTGGGGTGACCCCTTGGTCACTCCGCGGGTTTGGTGCATACTAGGACTATGACTAGGCAAACCCAGGGGTCTCCGGTAAGGAAGAAGAAGTTTGCTTCTGGGCTGAAGAGGTACGGCCCACCTCTGTTGTTGCTGTCACCGTCGATCCTTTTAATCGGGATTTTTGTGTACTACATGATTTTCCGAGCAGCACAGATGTCGATGACCAACACCACCACCACCCCTCAACTCATGGGGAAAGACCCCGTCGAATTCGTGGGTTTAGACAACTATGTTTCCCTGCTGACTAATGCTGACTTCCAGCACTCGTTGATGAACTTGCTGATCTACACCCTGGTGTTTATCGGGGGCACTATGATCCTCGGATTTTTCTGGGCCTGGTTGCTGGATCGCCGCTCCCGGGCTGAAGGAATCTTCCGCTCACTGTTCCTCTTTCCTTTTGCTGTTTCATCGATCGCAGCTGGTGTGGTGTGGAAATGGTTGCTGAACGCCAACACTGGTGACCTGGCCACAGGGGTTAATCGTCTCTTCCAATATATTGGTTTAGGGTTCCTTCAAAACGGATGGACTAATGGCCCAGACATGGTCGGCGCTCCAGGTATTGGCATCATCGCTGTCGCTATCCCCGCGATCTGGCAGATGTCCGGGTATGTCATGGCCTTGTTCCTGGCAGGATTCCGCGGGATATCCAATGAGATGCGTGAAGCAGCAAGAGTTGATGGCGCCACCGAATGGCAGCTTTATCGTCACGTACTATTTCCCCAACTTTCGCCAGTGGCCTTGTCAGCTTTGATCATCTTGGGTCATATGTCGCTGAAAGTCTTCGACCTGGTGATGGCGTTGACCGGCAAGAGCCACCGTCCCACCGAGGTTCCAGCTGTTTCGCTGTATAAACTCTTCAATTCGAAAGAGTACGCTTCGGCATCTGCGGTGGGTGTGATCCTGCTGGTGATCATCGCCATCGTTATCATTCCTTATCTGGTTCACATCGCGAGGGAGGATAAGTGAGTACGATCTCCACACCCCTCACCGATAAAAAAGTTGAGGCCCATCACGTCACCCAAGGATTCGACTGGGGTCGGCTGGTTCGCTACCTGTTCTTGTTGCTTGGTCTGGCTTTTGTTCTCATGCCGGTTTATGTTCTGGTCATCACCTCCTTCAAAGAGGTGGGCGATGCTGGTCCTTCGCGGGCTTGGGCTTTCCCCGAAGTCTGGTCTCTGGGTGGCTGGATACGGGCATGGACCGGTAGTAATGCCATGCCTGCTATTGGTAAGGCACTACTTCGTACCTTGTTCATGGTCGTCCCTGCTGCCCTGATCTCCAGTTTCCTTGGTTCAATGAATGGTTTTGTTCTCTCACGGTGGCGTTTCCCGAAAGCCAACATTGTTTTCACCCTGTTGCTCTTTGGAATGTTCATTCCCTACCAGGCTGTCATCATTCCCCTGTATCAAATGGTCACACAGATGCAGCAGTCGCCTTTGTTGAGTCCCGGTATACCTTCACTGATCATGTTGCATGTGATCTATGGGATACCCATCACCACGCTGATTTTCCGCAACTACTACCAAAACGTACCCCAGGAGTTGGTCGAAGCCGCTCGCGTTGATGGGGCCGGAATGATGGCCACCTATGGGCGAGTGATCCTACCGATCTCGATTCCTAGTTTCGTAGTGGTGCTGATCTGGCAGTTCACCTCCGCCTGGAATGACTACCTGTTTGCAGTATTCTTCGGTGGAAACGTGGACAAGCAAGCCCCTGTCACTGTTGCCCTACAACATATCGCCTCAGGTTCGATGTACGCTGACCACGGCGCCACCATGGCAGCAGCCATCCTGGCCTCAGCCCCCACCATGATCATCTACGTCCTGTTGGGCCGCTATTTCATCGGCGGACTCATGGCCGGCTCTGTCAAGGGTTAAGACAACCCCGTCACCTATGTTCCCTTATTATTGGTTAAGGGTTTAAACTATAATAAGGAACACCAGCAATAGGTCCATGTTTTACTTTCACGAAAGGTGAGCGACCATGAAGCACAGGGCAGCGTAATCGGAGATACTCCTACGCTGCGTATCTGGACATCCTACGTGAAGGAACCTGAGCTAAATCACCCTTCACACCACCCAGCTGTTGCCCGGAGCAACGTTACTACTGAAATCTCTGGAGTCGTTTCACTGACTCGATCGCAGCGCGTACTGTGTGGTAACCACCTGTCCACTGGTTGCCGAGGGTGGAGTCGATTGGTGAACCGTCGCGAGTCGTGCGAATCCTCCACTCGCAGTGTTCGGGGTGAATCAAATGCCTCCGGGCGAAATCCCAGGTGGAGGCAAAGGCATCAGCGTATTCCTGTTTGCCGGTGCGCTCGAACGCGTGGAGGAAACCGATCAGAGCCTCGGAATTTTGCCAGAACTCCTTATCGGTGTCGGTGGCCTTACCCTCCGGTGGTCCCTCACGATAGATACCACCGTGGGTATGGTCGAAGCCATAGCGAAGGGTGTGGGCGGCGAGTTCGTACACGAGATCACCACCATAGGTGGGGTCCCCATCAAGAACCTGATCAGCCCAGCCCAGTAACCACCCGAGTTCCAGGTTGTGCCCGTACGAGGTGACGATCTGCCCTGGGGGTAAAGCCTCATCACCGATACGCTCAGCAATCCATGTTCGCGAAATGACGATCGGGAGTTGCTCAACCCATGACCCGTTGTACTGATTCCCAGGAATCACTGTCGCCCAGTCGATCATCTTCTCTAGTAGCAGTTCACGGATCTCACGCAGACGACGCAGATGGGTGGGGTCACCGGTCAACTCGGCCAGCGCAGTGAAAGATTCGAGAAGGTGAAGGTGAATGTCGAGGGACTTTCTCCGCCCGGAATCGGTGTCCTCAGGGGACCAATCTCTCCCGCAGTTCTCCCAGAATCCACCCTCGGCAATATCCGCAGCCTTGTGCATGACATCGAAGGTGTCACAAGCGAGCTGGCGGGCATGGTCACTGCTAGCAACGCGAGCATAGGTAGCCAAGGCGTAGAGGGCAAAAGACTGCCCATACATGATCTTGGCCAGATCATCACTACCCCGTGACCAAAACCATCCACCAAGATCAGCATCGAGGAACTGCTTCTCCAGATAATCAACACCATGGTTTGCCATCTCCAGAAAAGAAGTGTCGTCGAATGCTTCAGCCAGAGCCGTGAACGTCCACAGTATGCGGGTCTGCGCCACCAGTGTCTTGCGCTGTTGAGGGACAGTGTGACCCTCCTGATCAAAAGTCGTGTGATACCCACCGGCAGGATCGATCCCGCGCTGACGCCAAAACTCACCCAACCCCTTCAAGTGGGCCTCCATCTGCTGCAGGTGGGCCTGCGGATCCCATGTACTACTCATAACCCCACCCTACTCGCCTCAAGGAGACGGGAGGAGGGGCACACCCAACCTGCTCCGCAGACGGAGAGCGGATCCCGACTCATGTAAGTGATATACCACTACAATGGTAGGGACTAAGACGGATGTGAGAGTGGGGATATGAGTCAACCCAGTGGGACGAAAGCGGTGGTGGCGGCGTTGGCTGCGAATATCTCTATTGCGTTGATGAAACTGATTGCTTTTGTGTTGACTCGGGCATCGTCGATGCTGGCTGAGGCAATTCACTCGTTTGCGGATTGCACCAACCAGATCCTTCTGCTGTTGGGAACAAGGTCAGCGAAAAAGAAAGCCACTGATCTTCATCCGTTTGGGTTTGGTCGTGAACGCTATCTGAGTGCCTTTCTTGTCTCCATGATTTTGTTTTCCATGGGTGGGCTCTTCGCTCTGTATGAGGCGTACCGGAAAATAGGGGAGGTACGCTCCGGTCAACCCAACGAATTATTGCACTCCACCTGGTGGTGGGTTCCCCTGGTTGTTTTGGCTGGTGCCACAGTTGCGGAATCGTTGAGCTTACGTACTGCCGTGAAAGAATCTCGACCTGCGAAAGGTTCAGCCTCTTGGTGGCGTTTTATTCGCCGGGTCAAGTCACCTGAACTACCTGTGATCCTGCTCGAAGATGTGGCAGCACTCCTGGGACTCATCTTTGCCTTCATCGGGGTGGGCATGACGCTCCTGACCGGCTGGGCTGGTTGGGATGTTATTGGTACGGCTGCCATTGGTATTCTGCTCATTACCGTGGCCATTTTTCTCGCCACCGAAACCCACTCCCTGCTGATTGGGGAATCAGCATCCGATGAAGACATTGCTCTGATCACCCAGGCCCTAACCTCCACCGAAGGAATCCAGCGACTCATCCATATGAAAACCATTCACCTCAGCCCCGATGAGGTTCTGGTGGCAGCAAAGATCGAAATCACCCCGGGGAAAACCACCGACGATGTGGCCAGAATTATCAATGAGGCTGAAGCGGCAGTACGCAGCGCCAGCTCGGTGGTGGGGCTGATGTATTTGGAGCCCGATCTTTACCGTGATCCGAATACTGAGACTGAGTTGGCGAAGAAAAAGCCATAATCACCGGTTGTTTCAGGCGTGAAAATCTTGGTGTCTCACATTGTGTTGAATCTAAGCAAGATTTCTCCCTCGATCATCACCCACCCGCTATGATGTGGCTAGTGATCGTTCGTGACTCGCAGGCCCGGATTTAACCGGGAGTTGAGGGGGCACAAGCGGTCGGACAATCCCCAAAGGAGCGGAGTTCGAGTGACTTATTCAATGGACGGTTGGTCTGAACCAACCTTTTCGGAAAATCTTGAGAAAGCTGGGGTATCCCGCCGTGACTTTCTCACTTATTGTGGCAGCCTCGCAGCTGTCTTTGCAGCCGGTTCCACGGTTCTCGGATCGCCGGTAGCAGCCAACGCTGAACCGCTGCCAGGAAATGTCACAGCAGACGACATCGCCCGAGCATTCGACTCGGTGACGAAACCTAATGTGATCTGGTTGCAACTCCAAGAATGTACTGGTTGCATGGAGTCGGTTCTGAGAGGATCAGGCACGACTGTTGAAGATGTCGTACTGAATCTTCTCTCGGTCAACTACAACGAGCTAGTCATGGCAGCCACCGGTGAAGCAGCCAACAAGGCCCTGGAAGACACTGTTGCCGAAGGCGGGCATATTCTCGTCGTCAACGGCGCTGTCTCCCGCGCAGAGGGAGGTGTCTGTTGCATGATCGGCGGGGAAACCTCAGAAGAGGTGCTCAAAAAGTCAGCAAAGGGTGCCGCTGCTGTTCTCGCCGTCGGCGCTTGCTCGGTGTATGGCGGTGTTCAAGCCGCTTACCCAAACCCCACCGGCGCTGTGGGTGTTGACACTGTATTGGGTAGCAAGTCGGTCATCAATGTGTCCGGGTGCCCGCCGATTGCTGAAGTGATTTTGGCAACGATCGCATACTTCCTGACTCATGGTTCCGCTCCTAAGACAGACTCGCAGGGTCGTCCACTGTTCGCCTATGATCAGCGGATCCATGACTCCTGCCAGCGTCGTCCGCACTTTGACGCCGGACAGTTTGTGCGTACCTTCGATGACGAGGGTGCCCGCAACGGGTGGTGTCTCTACCAGGTGGGATGCAAGGGCCCCAGTACGTTTAGTGCTTGCCCGATCATCCAATGGAATATGCACACCTCTTGGCCAGTCAAGAGCGGAAACCCATGTATCGGGTGTACGGAGAAGGACTTCTTCGACAAGTTCACTCCTTTCTTCTCCCGTCTGCCCAATGTCCCGGGTTTCGGTGTCGAAGGAACAGCCGAGAAGGTTGGTTTGGGGCTGGTTGCAGCCACAGTCGCCGGTATCGGTCTGCATGCGGGAGCAACCGCCATCCGTAAAGCCGCCTCTTCCAAGGACTCCGATGAGGAATCCTTAGCTGCCTTCGGTGACGAAGGCGCCTCAACGTCCACCAACGATGCCGAAACCACGGCAAGTTAGTCCTGAAAGGAATAAACCATGGCAGACCGCGTCGTTATCGACCCCATCACACGTATTGAGGGTCACCTGCGCATTGAACTCGAAACAGAAGGTGGCAAGATCACTGATGCTTGGAGTTCCACCACCCAATTCAGGGGTTTAGAAGAAATCCTCAAAGGCCGTGATCCCAGGGATGCTTGGGCTTTCGTCAACCGCATCTGCGGAGTGTGTACGGGCACCCACGCCACCACTTCGGTGATGGCAGTTGAGGATGCTATCGGCTCACAGCCACCCGAACAGGCCATGCTCATCCGTGACATGGTGTTGTCTACCACCGATATCCATGACCATGTGGTGCACTTCTATCACCTACATGCCTTGGATTTCGTCAACGCAGCTAATGCAGCGAGCGCTGACCCCCAGAAGGCTGTGGATTTCGCCAAGTCAATTGGTTCAACCTGGAGAGGCAACAATCTCACTCGCATGACCGAGGTACGCGACACCGTCAAGAACCTTGTCGAGTCTGGTCAATTATCTATCTTCACGAACGGCTACTGGGGACATGCGGATTATCGCCTCCCACCAGAAGCTGATCTGATGGCTGTGGCCCACTACTTAGATGCTCTGGAATTCCAGCGTTCTATGATCCGTATTGTCACGGTCTTTGGTGGAAAGAACCCCCACCCTCACTTCCTTGTTGGTGGAATGGCTTGCACCATCGATCAGAACAAGTCTGAGACAGTCAACCAGGTTCAGGTCTCCCACATTCAGCAGTGGATCAACGAGATTCATGAATTCGTAGCTACCTGTTATGTACCAGATGCGATGGCTATCGTGGGTGTGTATAAGGACTACTTCGATATCGGTGCAGCCAACCCCAACTATTTGGCGGTGGGTCTCGGCGGTGCGATGTATTCCGGTGATCCGAATATTGAACCGAAATTCCCTTCCTCCAAGATGACCGTCAAACCTGGTGTCATCTTCGATGATGATTTCTCGACAGTTCATCCTTTCGATCCTGCCAAGATCACCGAATCGGTGAACTCGACGTGGTTGAGCTACTCAGGTTCAGACAAAGAATTGCCCCCACTTGAGGGCGAAACCACGATGGCGTACTCAGGGCCGAAACCACCCTACGAAGGAAAGACCTTCCCTGATGCAGACTCCGTTTTGCTGGTAGGTCGAGACGACAACTGGGATGGGAAATACACCTGGTGCAAGGAACCGATGTACGACGGCAAGCGCATGCAGGTGGGTCCGGTGGCCCGCGTCATCATGGCGTACGCCCAAGGCCATCCACGCATGACAGAAATCGTGGACGGCGCTGTGGCCACCTTGGGTATCACCCTCGGGCAGATGAACTCCACTGCTGGTCGTGCCCTCGCTCGTGCAGCCGAGTGCCTGTTGACAGCGGAACTGATGAAAGACGAGGTCTTCCCGACATTCGTCCAGAACCTGCGCGAAGGCAATTATGATGTCTTTGATGCTTCCAAGTGGGAGCCCAGCAGCTGGCCGAAGGAAGCCTCCGGGTTCGGCATGCTTGAGGTGGCCCGCGGGATGCTCTCCCACTGGGTGACGATCAAGGATAGGAAGATCGCCAACTATCAGTGTGTGGTTCCGACCACATGGCTGGGTGGTGGACGTGATGAGTCCGGTCAAATGAGCCCCTTCGAGCACTCACTGGCAGGCAACAAGGAGCATCCTTTGGCCGATCCCACTCAGCCACTGGAGGTGCTGCGCACCATCCACTCCTTCGACCCATGCATGTCGTGTGCTGTCCACGTCTTGGATGACGAGGGCAATGTTCTCCAGGTGGCCCAATCATGACCAGTAACTCAACTGCTACGACAACCGAGCTTCCCGCCCTGGTAGCAGGGACGGCTTATAGCCTGGGTGTCGTCAGCGAGGGTCGCATTATGACGATGGCGGCAGCAGCCCCACCGAATAGTGATGACCCTGTCGATCGGGCTGCGATCGCATCGCTCAAAGCCAACTATGTGGGTCTTGATGTTCCCGAGGTGGATGCAGCAGACATTGATCCTGCATCGCCGAATAGGCGCTACAGTTTGGCTCGGATTCGTAGCTACCACCGTCAAGATGGTGGACGCGATGATCGTGTGATCATGCGTGGTGACCTGGATGCCGTACTCGACAAGGTGGAGATATCCAAGGAGGAACGCCGGGTCATCAAGAAGAATGCTAAGGCTGTTCAAGTGAACGGATGGCGTCCTTTAGCTGTGGCACGGGCCAAAGTTGATGACGACGACCACGTGGGGCCGTTCAGGATAGAAGGGTTTGTCCCGATTGCTCCTGCAGCAAGTCACGCAAAATCCGCTGATGTCTCATCGGGGCCTGCGATCTTTGCCCGCGTACCGCTATGGTCGGTGTCACTCAGGTTCCAGCACTGGTTGAACGTGGCGACTATCTTTGTCCTCAGTTGCACCGGTATCTTCATCATGGATCCTTTCTTTGGGGCCACCACTTTCGGTACGGATGCCAGTGGCTACTTGATGGGTTGGATTCGAGTGATCCATTTCACCGCAGCTTTTGTCTGGCTGGTGATTGGGGCGGCGCGTATATGGTCGGCTTTCATGTCGCGTGACCGCTATCTTCGCTGGCAAACCCTGTGGCCATTGAAGAACAAGGAAGATGTCAAAAACCTTGGTCGAGTGCTGCAACACTATGCCTTCATCAAGGAACATGCTCCTTTGTATCTGGCTCACAATCCACTGCAGCAGCTGGCGTACACCTCGTTGTATGTCGCTGGTGGATTCCAGTTGCTGACCGGGTTCATGCTCTATGGTCTCTATCATCAAACCAGTGCCTTCTGGGCTTTCATCTCTCTGCCTGCAGGATGGATTGGTATCGGGGCTTTGCGTCTCATCCACGCACTGATGATGTTCCTTTTGTGGGCTTTCGTCATCATGCACATCTACATGGTGTTGCGTAGCGAATCCCTGGAACGCCATGGTGGATTGTCCGCCATGATCAACGGTGGAGTCTGGGTCAGGCGTGGCTCTGAGCCCGTAGATGCCCCCAAGGTTGAGTGAGTCCGGTTATCGACGAGTCTTTACGCGATGGGTTTGCCGTCACCGTCATGGGTGTCGGCAATCCCCTCATGGGCGATGATGGTGTCGGTCTCGCCCTGCTGGAAGTGTTGACTGCGAAGTTTGATGATCCTCGGATTGACTTTGTTGACGGCGGTACGGCTGGGCTCGAACTTGTACCCGTGGTTCAAGACTCGACGCGGTTACTGATCCTAGATGCCGTGGCGGGTTCCACACCAGGGGAGGTGGTTCAACTAGCCGGTGATCAAATTCCACGGTTGCTATCCTCGAAACTCTCGCCTCACCAAGTGGGGTTGCTGGATATCTTCACCTCAGCGCGTTTGCTCGGTGGTGAACCCGACGAACTGGCTGTGGTGGGTGTCGTGCCTGACTATGTTGGTCCGCACCTGGGTTTAGGGGAGAAGGTCCAAGGCGCACTAGCCGAAGCAGAATCCAGGGCAACCCGTGTCATCCAAGGGTGGCTGGACGATATCGACCAAGTCGAGGTTTCATGAGATCATTCCATGTCGGCGAAGGCCACATCGAACTCGGTCCCACTGGTGATCTTGCCGGCAGGGTCCCCACATGTGGGACATTTCAGGGCGAAAAACTCATCAATCACCTGATCGATCTCGCAGGTGGAACACCACACTCGTGCAGGGATCTCTTCAATCTCCAAAATCGCTTGTTCGCACATGGTTCCTGGTGTCGCCAACGGCCACGACCCCTCCAAGGCCTCACGTACTGCTCCACTTCGGGCTCCCACACGAAGACCCACTCTTTCGATTCTTGTGGCTCCACGGGATCGCGCTACTTGCGTGACCGAGTTCACTACCGAGACCAGCAGAGAGAGTTCATGCATGTGTTTCCTTGTGTCTTAGGTGAGGTGATTCCATGATACAGCAGGTGAACATTGGGGAGATCATTGATCCAGCTCCCGCCAGGGTGGTCGTGACACACGATGATGCCGGACAGGTGAGTGCCACCTTTGATTTGGCGGGCTTACCGCGTGTGGATGGAATGTTGACGGGTCGAGCTGTGGGGGAGGTGCCCTCGCTGGTGGAGAGGCTGTGCGGAATCTGCCCGCAGGCTCATCATCTCGCTGGTGTTCGAGCACTAGAATCCCTCGCTGGGCTGGATGGAATACCGGTGGCTGCCCAGGAGCTACGCCGGCTACTCCACTATGGTTCGGTGATCTCCATCCATGTTGTTGGACTCCTTGCCACCTTCCCCGACCAAGCCTTGGTCCTTCGCCAGTTTGCGAAGCTAGCAATGGCGGCTGCTGGTTCACCAGGGCATTTCCCAACCACAGCTATTCCTGGGGGAGTGACCACACCGGTGGTTGCTGAGAAGCGTACTGAAACTCTTGATATGGTTCCCCAGGCTCTGGAAGCTGCTCGGGCAGTGTGGGAATCAGTGAGTGTGTTACCGAGTCTGCCAGACCACTTTGAAGGAGCAGATGTAGCTCTGGTGGATGAGCGGGGCAACCTTGATCTGTTTGGTGAATACCTGCGAGTGGTGGGGGGCGGTGGTGGTGTGCTCATTGACTCAGTCGCCTCCGATCACTGGGATTCCATGGTCGCTGAAACAGATGCGGGATCCTCGGCTCCGCGCCCCTATCTTCTCCCTCTCGGTCCAGACCAGGGGGCCTATCGGGTAGGGCCCGTGGCCCAGTTACGTGTAGCGCCACTGGGTACACCTCATTCAGCGCGCTTGCAGAAACAGTGGTTGCAGTCTGGTGGGGGAGCACCCCAGGCTCGTGCCACCATCATTCTTCACTGTGTGGAAGTCATTGAGCAGATTCTCACAGATCCAATCCTGATTCTGGACAAGGTCGCCGTACCCTGGAAGGAAGAATTCGCTGCTGGTGTTGGTGTGGGATGGGTGGATGGTGCACGGGGGTTGCTTGTTCATCGCTATCAAACAGGTGAGCGCGGTGTGGTGGAATCCGCACAGATTTTGACCCCCACTGCTCAAAACGAACCCTGGTTGGCGAGCCTGCTCACCCAGGCAGCGTCGGGCTCCACCGGGAATGTTCACCACATGGAGGCTGCTATTCGTGAGGCCGACCCATGTTTGCCCTGTTCCAGCGCCCCCGTGGGCGCAATGGGACTCGTCGTTGATACAGATGTGAGAGGATAACCCCATGTGCATTGCCGCTCCTGTACCTGTTCTCGACATCGGCGAAGGCCCCATGCCCATGGGCCATGTTTTGAGTGAAGGCGAGCCACATCCCTGCTGCTTCGCCTACGTCCCCGAAGCACGCGCAGGTGATTATGTCCTGGTCCAAAACGGTTTCGCTACCCAACTCCTCGACGACGAAGCAGTCACCCAAAGCCAAGCCGCCTTCGAGGAACTAGCCCAATTACCCTCAGCCATTCAACGGTAAACACAACCGCAACTGAGCATCGGTGGTGAGCACACCCGCTACTGAGCATCTGCGGAAAGGCATTGACGTTCCTGTCTCACCATCGGGTGACTTTGCGGCACCTGTTCCCCGTCGCGCTCCGCAGTATGACAACTGTGAGTTACTATGCAACGTTTCTGTCTCAAAACTGGTTGACGGGTGCGGTTTATTCCTCGGGTGTGGCTGCGGGAGTGCGCGGGCGTGGGGGGATCAGGGGGGCTCCGGCTTGGAGGCGGAGTTTGGTGACCTCGGTACGCATGGATTCCATCTCGTCGCGCAGTGCCGTGAGTTCTCCACCAACACCCGACTGCATGGTTTCACCAGTGAGCATTGAACCCACCAGGTTCTTTGGGTTGAGGTCCTGGATGCTGTCGATGGGAAGGTCGGAGAACTCGGGACCAAGTTCCTCCTTGATCTGCTCAGTGGCATTATTGGCTACTGAACGCAGAAACTTGAACACCCGTCCTGCTTTCTTCGCTAAGGGAGGTAGTTTTTCAGGACCAAGCAGGATGGCAGCGATGACACAAATAATCAGGAACTCAGCCATCGAGATGTCCAGAAACATGGGTGTCATGTCCACAGTCTAGCCTGGTCATGCGAGACGGTGTGACAGTTCATACCGACCCCCTGTCACGCGGTGCCTGTCCCCGTGTGACAAACGCCCCGTCCCCTTTTGTTGTCCCTGTGTGACAAACGCCCCGTCCCCTTTTGTTGGGGGAAATTGGTGAAAAGGGGACCGGGGCGGGTGTGGGCTGATAGGATCATGGCGTCGCCCTCGATGATGGAGGTTTTCATGAGTCCCATGGTTTTCCTTTTTTCGCCACCCGGTGGAATGGAATGGTTAATCATTTTGGCCATCGCTGTCCTATTGTTTGGTGGCGCAAAACTCGCTGGCATTGGTAAAGGCGCAGGTCGAGCCATCCGTGAATTCAAAGATGAGATCAGTGCGGATTCCTCCTCAGATTCCGAATCAGAGAAGATGGACTCTGATGAGGCCTCGTCCAGCAAGTAGCTGAGTTTTCTGTGCCCAAGAAGGGATCACGTCTGGCGTGGCTTCGGGCACCCAAGCCACGAGACACCGAAGGGTCGATGTCCATCTTCGACCACTTGAGGGAATTGCGTTACCGATTCCTCATGTCGATGATCGCTATCATCATCACCACGGCGATCGCACTGATTTTCCAGGCCCAACTCTTGGCGGTCGTTTTGTGGCCCATCGATCAGGCAGTTCAGATTTTCAACAATGCGCGCCCCACTGACCATGTGGAGATGGTCACCCAGGGGGTGACTGCTGGGTTCGCCCTCTATTTCAAAGTGGGTTTCCTCGCTGGTTTCATTGCTGCTTGCCCGGTGTGGCTTTATCACCTGTGGAGGTTCATCATTCCTGCTCTAGGTAGACGGGAGAGAACCACAGCCCGCCTCTTTCTTGTGGCTGCCATCCCCCTATTTTTGGCTGGGGTGGCCCTGGGGTATTCCATGTGCCCCTATGGTTTTGCGGTCATGTTGAGTTTCAACCCACCCACGGTCACTAATCTGAATGATGTTGGCACCTTCCTCAACTTCGAGTTACGGCTCCTGGTGGTCTTCGGTTTGACCTTCCTCCTACCAGTTCTTCTGGTGGCACTCAACAAATTGGGACTAGTCACCGGTCATGCTCTGGGAAGGTTTAGATCCGTCGCCATCGTTATCTGTGCTGTTTTCTCAGCGATCGCCACACCCGCTGACCCCCTCACCATGATCGTCTTGCTGATTCCTATGGTGGCCATGTACGTCATTGCTGAGGTGATTTGCCGGATCAACGACTCCAGACGCCTGAAGAAACCAGAAAACCTGGGGCTCAGTGAGCCTTCACCCAGTTGACCCACTCATCAATGCCTTCACCCGTGGTTGCACTCGTGAGAAGAACCGTTGCCTGTGGGTTAACCGCACGGATATTAGCCAGGAACAGATCCATGTCGAAGGTGAGGTACGGCAGGAGGTCGATTTTGTTGATGACCACTGCATCCACGCTGCGGAACATGACTGGGTATTTCAGCGGTTTGTCTTCCCCTTCGGTCACCGAGGTGACCATGGCGCGACGGTGAGCACCCACATCAAATTCTGCTGGGCACACGAGGTTCCCTACGTTTTCAACCAGTACGAGGTCGAGTTCCTCTAGATTGAGACGGGTCAATGCACGGGCAACCATGGGGGCATCGAGGTGACATTCCCCACCGAACCCATCTCCAGTGTTCAGCAAGGAAATCTGGGCACCCAATCCTTGGAGCCGGTCAGCATCGAGTGAGGTTTCAATATCCCCTTCGATGATCCCACAGCGTACCTCAGAGCCCAGGGCCTTCAATGTTTCTACTAGAAGGGTGGTTTTCCCGGCACCCGGTGAACTCATCAGATTGATGGCTGTGATTCCCGCGGCGTCAAACAGGGCTCGATTAGAGTCAGCTGCACGATCATTTTCGTCAAAGATTCTCTCCAAAACGTCAATGCGTTCACTGCCGGTGGAATAACCACTGTGGTCACCAATTATTTCCTGGCGGTCTTCATCACTGTGGTGGGAATGGGCGTGATCATTCACATGATCGTGGGAATGGCCGTCGTGATCGTGACTGTGCGGCGTACCATCACCGTGAGAGTGAACCGTACCATCGTCGTGGCGGTGGAATCTTCCCATGTTAATCCTCTACTTGTAGTGCACAAACCATGAACTCTTCACCACTGACAATGGTGACATCCTGGCTCCCACAGAACTCACACACCAGTATAGGTGAGTCCTCAAGCGTGGTTTCTTGTCCGCAGGAGCCACACTGGATCACTGCAGGGATGTGGCGAATCTGGAGGGTGGACGATTCCAGTGGCGTGCCTGGTGTGGTGAGTTCCCAACAGCTCAGGAGTGTTTCGGGTACGACCTGGCGCAGATGGCCAACATCGATTTCCACACTACGTACTCGCCGTCCCCCACTGTTCTTGCTCGCGATGGCAAGGATGGACTGGCATAAGGATAGTTCATGCATTAATCCCAATCTTCCCATCCAGTCTCGTCTGCGGTGATACGCTGACATTCTACCGAAGGGCCATTGCAGTGGAATCAACCGTCCGCCAACACATCAGACTCACTGGGGTGGTCCAGGGTGTTGGTTTTCGCCCCCATGTGGCATCGATGGCTACCCGTCATGGCGTTTCAGGTTTCTGCGGTAACGATGATAATTCTGTCTTCATCGAGGTGGAGGGCACCCCTGACCAGGTGGACGCCTTCAGCGACGAGGTGGTGAGGAATATTCCGCCCATGGCTAGTGTGGTGGCTGTGGCGACCGGGGATATGTTGCCCACCTATCAATCCGGATTCCATATCGTTGCTTCCAGGCGTGCTGCCGGGGCGCTCACCTTGATTCCACCGGATGCCGCGATCTGCGTAGATTGTCTATCCGACATGGCTGATCCACTGGGCAGGCGTTATCAGTACCCTTTTACGACGTGTACGAATTGTGGACCGCGGTTGTCGATTATCCGTGATGTTCCCTATGACCGACCCTTGACCACGATGGTGGATTTCCCGATGTGTGAGTTGTGCTTCGGCGAGTACGAAAACCCGCGGGATCGGCGTTTCCATGCCCAACCGATCTCCTGTTTCGATTGTGGACCTACCTTGTGGTTGGAGATGCCGGGCCAACCCCACTCACCTGTCAGTGAGGATCGTCGCCGCGGGAGTGCCGAAGCACTCACTCAGGCCAGAACCATGCTGGCCCAAGGCAGGATTCTTGCGGTCAAAGGAATCGGTGGGTTCACTGTCATGTGTGAGGCCCGCAACGAATCGGCTGTGGCACTTCTTCGCGACAGGAAGAATCGTCGCGGGAAACCACTAGCTGTGATGGCTGGGTCCATAGAGGCGGTACGCGTTGTGGCAGATCTCAGTGAAGCCCAGGACAAGGTTCTCACCAGTCGTGAAGCGCCGATCGTACTGGCACCCAAGAGTGCTCACTATGATCTTGCTCCTAGTGTTGCCCCTGGTCTTGATGTGGTGGGGGTAATGATGGCTTATTCACCACTGCATCAGTTACTGGTCGAACCCGGACAGATTCTGGTCGCCACTAGTGCCAATTCCTCATCCCTGCCTTTGACCTATCGTGAGCAGGATGCACGAAACGACCTCTCGGGCATTGTTGATGGGTTTCTCATGCACGACCGCATCATTGAGGTGCCGGTGGAGGATTCAGTGGTGATGGCTGATGGTGGGCAGATTCACCCGATTCGGCGTTCCCGTGGGTACGCGCCCTTGCCTGTGTTCCTGGGCGACCAAGATTGCTGTGTCCTGGGGGTGGGCGCGGAGCTGAAGAACACTTTTGCCCTCACGCGTGACGGGATGGCCTTCCTCAGTGCACACATCGGGGATATGGGTTCGCTCGAAACACAGGTTGCTTACGAGAAGTCGGTGGCGCAGATGATGGGAGCACACCGGCGTACACCCGAATTGATCGTGGTCGACAAACACCCTGGATATGCCACCCACCGCTGGGGGATCAACAAAGCCCATGAACTGGGTGTGGAGGTTCTAGAGGTTCAACATCACCATGGGCATGCTCTATCGCTTGTCGCTGAATCAAGAATGGACGAAGAGTCAACCTTCGTGGTTCTCGATGGAACCGGGTACGGTGATGATGGAACCATCTGGGGTGGGGAGATTCTGCGCCTGGGAAGTACCCCGCTCGATTATGAGCGCGTCGGGCATCTGCCGGGATTTCTGCTCCCTGGAGGGGATTCAGCCGTACGCCATCCCTGGAAATCAGCCCTTGGGGTGTTGAACCAGTACGGTATCGACCCTGGTGAGGTGCGTGCCTGGCAGGACTTGGATGGTTCTCGTGGAGTACCCACTGCGGAAGAGATTGCTGGGGTGTCCTCCCAACTTCAGACCCACCTCAACTGTGTGTTTACCACCTCCACAGGGCGGCTTTTTGATGCGGTGTCGTCGATCCTGGGTATCTGTCACCAGATCACCTATGAGGCTCAAGCGGCCATGGAATTGGAGGCACACGCCTGCAATCATGAGCATCAGGTTAACTACACAGATGTGGAGGACCTCATCGCCGCACTGCTGGACGGAGTGAAGAATCACTGTGACGTGGGGTGTTTGGCTCATGAGTTTCACACAGGTCTTGCCCACATCCTGGTGGAGATGCTCGTGGCAACCAACCCATCATCTACCACTATTGGGCTCACCGGGGGTGTCTTCGCTAATCGGCTGTTGACTAGGGAAATCACCACCCAACTGGCTCGCCACGGTTTCACCACCGTGACCCACCACGTCGTACCTGCTAATGATGGTGGACTGTCACTCGGGCAGGCTTACGCCGGATATCTGCACCTGGTCAACTGATAGGATAATGAGGCTCACCGATGAAGAGGATGGACATGATTGATAGCCCCAGTCCTCCCCGGCGTACACGCACAACCCCACTCAATGATGTTGCCGTGACCATGGCCCACGGGTCCGGGGGCAAAGCCGCAGCTGCCCTGCTCGACGAGGTGTTCATGCCCGCATTCGGCAACCCCACATCGGCGGGGTTACCCGATGCTGCAACCCTAGTGGTGGAGGCTGGGCAGATCGCCTACACCACCGACTCTTTTGTGGTTCAACCGATTCGGTTTCCTGGGGCCAGCATCGGTGAGTTGGCGATCAATGGAACAGTCAATGACCTAGCTGTCAGTGGTGCCCAACCGCGATGGTTGACGGCAGGTTTCATCCTGGAGGAGGGTTTCCCTATCGCCGAATTGCGCGCGGTCGTCGAGGATATGCGCCAAGCAGCTGAACTGGCTGGGGTGCAGATTGTCGCCGGTGACACGAAGGTGGTTCCTCACGGTGCAGCCGATCAGATTTTCATCAACACATCAGGGATTGGGGTGATTCCACCGGGTCGTACCCTCGGCGCTGAGAGAGTACGGGTGGGGGATCGGCTCATCATCTCGGGCCCGATCGCAGCCCACGGCATGGCGGTCATGATTGCCCGAGGAAACCTCGCCATCACAGCGCCCATTACATCAGACTGCGCACCACTCAATCACCTGGTGGAGGCCCTGTATTCGGCTGTAGCCGATGAGGATGTGCGCTGGATGCGTGATGCCACCCGTGGGGGAGTGGCGACCGTACTCAATGAACTCGCCAACACCTCCGGCCAGGGTGTCCTCCTCGACGAGGAAGCTTTCACGGTTGAACCCGCAGTACGCGGGGCCTGTGACATGTTAGGGATTGATCCTCTTTATGTCGCCAATGAGGGATGCTTCATCGCCGTGGTGGACGAGGCGAATGCTGACAAGGCATTGGTGGCTTTGCGCGGGTCAGGAGCCGAGCAGGCTTCCGTCATCGGCCAGGTCGTCAGTGATCCACCAGGGCTTGTGGCTGTGCGTAATGGTTTTGGTGGGACCCGGCTTGTTGACATGCTGGTCACCGATCCACTGCCAAGGATCTGTTAGGAGTACATATGTGTTTGGGACTACCCTGTGAGGTGATCACGCTTTTAGATGATGATCTGGCCATGGTGTCGGTCAGTGGCGTTGAGCGTGAGATCTCTATCGGGCTGCTGAAAGACGAGTCCATCCAACCAGGGGACTGGGTTCTGGTTCACGTTGGTTTCGCACTATCCAAGATTGACGCCGAGGAAGCGACCCAAACCTTGGATCAGATCAAGAAAATGGGGGCTGTCTTCGATGACGAATTGGATGCTTTTGCTCAAAGAGAGATTCGATGAAGTACGTTGACGAGTTTCGTGATCCGGCAGCGGCCCAAGGGCTCATTTCATCGATCACAGCGATGGCCGAGCGTCAGGGGCGTACGTGGAAATTCATGGAGGTCTGCGGGGGCCACACCCACACCATCTATCGCCACGGGTTGGAGCATCTCCTACCTGAAGAGGTCGAATTCGTTCATGGACCAGGGTGCCCCGTGTGTGTGATCCCATCAGGACGCGTCGATGATGCTGTGTGGTTAGCAGGTCAAGATGGGGTGATCTTCACCACCTTTGGCGACATGATGCGCGTACCAGGAAAACAGGGAAGTCTTCTCCAAGCCCAAGCCCGTGGTGCGGACGTACGCTTCATCTATTCCCCCCTGGACGCAGTGAAAATCGCCCAAGAGAATCCGAATCGACAAGTGGTGTTTTTCGCTGTTGGGTTTGAGACAACCGCACCCTCAACGGCGATGGCCCTCATGGTGGCCAAGAACCTCGCGTTGAGAAACTTCTTTGTGTTCTGTAACCACGTTCTCATTAATCCGCCAGTACGGGCCATCTTGGAAACCAAGAATGTTCAACTCGATGGTCTGATCGGGCCAGGCCATGTGGCATCAGTGGTGGGCAGTGACCATTTCCAGTTCATCACCAACGAGTTTGCCACACCGATTGTGGTGACCGGTTTTGAACCTTTGGATATTCTCCAGTCGGTGGCGATGTTGCTCACCCAATTTGCTGAGGGTCGCTGCGAGGTGGAAAACCAGTATTCCCGTGTCGTACTCCCACAAGGCAACCTCGAAGCGATCAGGATTCTTGGTGAGGTGTTCACTGTTCGTGAATCCTTCGAATGGCGAGGATTAGGCTCGATTCCATTCTCCGGGTACGAGTTGTCGCAAGACTACGAAGATCATGATGCGGAGAAACACTTCGATCTGCCCGGTGTGAAGGTCCTGGACCACCCAGCCTGCCAGTGTGGCTTAGTGCTCACAGGCCAGATCAAACCTAGGGACTGCAAGGTTTTCGCCAATGGCTGCACCCCCGAAACCCCCATCGGAACCTGCATGGTCTCTCCCGAGGGAGCCTGCGCCGCCTACTACTCTTTCGGCCGACTGTGACAATTGGGGACGGTACTGTTTTGTCCCACTTGGGTCATTGAGGAAAATCGGGGACAGGAAAGTTGGGGACAGGCCCCGGTGTCACACCCATCCGCGCACACCCACCCCGTCTTTCTGCGCGAAGTCGCAGAATCCACTGGCCCACCACAGTTGTGACTGATAGACCCTGCGACTTCGCGCAGGGAGACGGGGGGCGGGATCCATCTCCGTCTTTCTGCTCTGATCTCCATCTGACTGTGCTCCATCCCCATCTGACTGTGCTCCATCCCCGTCTTTCTGCGCGAAGTCGCAGAATCCAGAATCCACAGTCCACCAGTTGGGGAGTCCGGAACTTGGTAACAAAAACACCTTCCTCCCCACCTGTCAGCAAGTCCATAACAGCGGGAAAATCCTCTGAGTTTCTTGCGGTCAGTCGATAAGGTGAAAGGGATTTCATCGTACTAGCGATTGGAGAAACTGTGAGATTGAATGCACCAACCAAAATCGTTTTCTACATCAGTGTTGCACTGATGCTGATTGGTCTGATTCTATTCCTCTTTGTTGCCTCACTGTCAGCTGTGGGCTACTGGGTCACTCTTGTTGGCGGCATCCTGCTTGCCGCAGCATGTGTCCTCAAGGGGTTATAGTTCCTCTGCGAATAATGAAGGCTGTCCGGTTCAACCGGGCAGCCTTCATTATGTGATAGGGGTGTGGCTTACTTGTAATCCTCGGGTTCAACTCTGATGGTGAACAGCTCTTGACCATCATTGGTGCTGTAGCGGAATTCGAAGATCACATCGAGGCTCTTCAGGGGGTCCATGGAGGCGTTGCCTTTGATTTGGGTGATAACACCAGGAGCAACACCCTGTTCGAGTTCGTTGATTTCTTCAGCAGTGAGGTCACCTTGGGCAATGTTGACCAGCGAGTAGTTGTAGCGCAGTACGCGGTTGCCGGGGGCTTCTGCATTATCGAGCTGGGTTTCGGAGTCAACCAGCATGGGTGTTGACTCATTGAGCTGCTTGACAGCGTCGGAGAGGGCTTTGTCCACTGCTGCACCACAGGCAGTCAGCGAGAAAGCAGCAATGATGATACCAGCAAGGGTGACGAGACGGGTGGCGGTTTTCTTCATGTATGTGTCCTTTTGAGATCCGTGGTTCACCGAACCGCCAGCTATTTTACTCCACCTTCATGCCACTCGATGATAATTGTCACAGTATGGGCAAAACGATTGACTCCCGTCACCCTGCGCAGCGTTACGACTCGCAAGGGACAGAAATCACATTTAGCCCAACTGTGTAGTCTGGATTCTGCGACTTCGTGCAGAATGACGGTGGTGCCTCAGCAGGACGGTGGAACCCCTCAATGACGGTGGAGCTTGAGGTTACGGGTCTGGATAGTCACTGTGTCGCAGGTTTGCTCGCGTATTTGGAACCCTGCTCCATGAGGGCTTGTTCCTCATCGGTTTCTGCTTCGAGGGTGAGCTCGTGGGGTAGTGGTGAACCATCCTCGGTGACGTTGACGTAGGTGAAGAATCCATCGACCACGAATCCACCGGTCATGACGTTTTCCACCCGTACGTTCACCACGAGTGAGGAGCGCCCCAGATAACACAGAGTGGAGGTGTAGAGGACTTGATCCCCTTTGTGGACCGGCGTACGGAAGGACAGGTCGTTGATGTGCACACAGACGATGTGATTCCTCCTGGTGGCATCACAAGCAGCAATGAGCCCAGCTTCAACCATCCACTCCACACAGCGCCCCGCGTACAGTGTCCCATGGTGATTCAAATCCCCACCCAACACAATATGTCTCAGCGTTATCGGTTGCATCTTCATACCCCCACACTACCCGTGTTCCCGATGGATTGCCCCTTCAGCCGCAACTGTCCACCAGTGCCACACACACGTACGTTGCGTTGTGGCTGATTGCGCTTTCTTGCTGATCAACCTTCTTCTCATGCCCCACTCGATTGACGCAACTCAACCCCCATCGTTCTGCAGAGCACCCTCCCCGCTGTCCGCGGAGCGCCCTCCCCCCGGTCATTCCGCGGAGCGCCCTCCCCCCGGTCATTCCGCGGAGCGCCCTCCCCCCGGTCATTCCGCGGAGCGCCCTCCCCCCGGTCATTCCGCGGAGCGGAGCGACTCGCGGAATCCAGACTCAACAGTTTGACAACTGGGTAGTCTGGGCCCTGCGACTTCGCGCAGGGTGACTGGGTCGGGGTGACTTGTGTTCTGCAGAGTGTCGGCTGAGGAGCGAAGCGACGGGGGTTAGATGATTTGCATGACGTGGAGGGTGGCTACTGCGATGAGTAGGACGGTGAGCACGAGTTCGATCCAGCGTTTGAGGCCGAGTCGTGCTCCGTCGAGGGGGTTGACGGGTACGAGTGCGGAGCTCAGCAGGATGATTCCCATGAGGGTGGCTACTCTGGCCAATGGTACGGCGGTGAAGCTCGCGACCACACCGACCAGTAGGGTGGCTGTTCCGACACCAATAACCCCCATGCGGCGTACCATGACGGGTGCCCAGTCGTGTTGTGGGTTGGTGGGGTCTGTGTAGAGTCCTTGATGAGTTTTCATGGGTGCTGGTGGTGCGAAACCAAGCCCGAAGGGGGCTAGTAGCAGTGTGATCGCTGAGGCTGCAGGACTGGATTCGTGGTTGATGGTGGGTGTGGGATACCCGGCCATGGAGGGTTGAGCCAGCTTGGGCAGGAAAGAGTGCAAGGCCAACAAGGCGACAGCAATGGTTCCAGCAATCATAGTTTCAAGCAACCCACTCACCGAGGACAACCACAGCAGTGCACCAAGTGTGATGAGTGTGGTGATGATTGGGTGTGGTCCCCACCGTGTGAGGTTGGCGAGGAATCCTGGTTTTGTTCTCCACGTACGCAGAGCGCCGGTGGCCCAGCGTTCACTGAAGAAACTTTTACCCAGTGTCCAGGCGAGTCGCCCAACAATGATCAGGATCATCGAGGCGGTCAGGGGCACAGGGTTGGATCGCATGGTCTTGGAGTATTTCCAATCGGCGGGAATGGGTTTCGACACATCGGTGTCACTGGAGTACACCTCATCATCGAAAGTGACCACAGGGTTTTGTCCTTTCAACCCTGGATCGAGTTGGCCTGCCTTGCCGAGTGCTCCTTGGGCATAGAGGAAGGATCGTGGACCAAAGTGCCGTGCTTTCACAGCCCCAAGATTGAACCAAGCAAGCCCGTAATCGGGTCGGGCTTGGATGGCTTGTTTGAAAGCATTCTCGGCTTGGCGAGTGTTCCCCATTTGAGCATGCAACACACCGAGGTTATTCCACGAAGAAAACAGGGAGGGATCAATGCTCAGAACCTGTTCATAGGAGTCGATCCATTCTTGGCGTGAATCAGTTTGCTGGCCCGGATCATCGGGATCATCCGGGTCAATCGGCTCAGTGGGTGTAGCCCCACCGAGCGCACGCTGTGCATCTGCTTTAGCTTCCAAGTACAGCGGATTGTACGGATCGCAGGCTAGAGCTTTCTCAGCCCAATCAAGAGAACTCTGATAGTCCCCTAGAGCGAAGTACGAGACCGAGATCAATTGTTCTTGAGCGCCATTAACTGCCCTTGGGGGATTACCGAAGTATGAGATGCTCTCTGAATCGCGTATCATGATGGAATCCATCATGAAGGAGATGGCTCCTTGATAGTCTTGGCGCTCAAATGCCAACTGGGCTATCTCCATGTGTATGTAAATCCACAGAAGGTTGCTATCTCCTTGTGAATCGAAAGCGAAACCAAACTGAAGGTTGGGGGCTGATGATAGTAAAGCTTCGTCAGATTCGCCACTGTCTGACATTCTGCCGGCGGCAGCCTCGCGAAGAGTTGCCCACCCTGGACCTGTTGCGGAACACTGATCGCTCGGGTCGCCTGAGCATGCCCATCCGTAACTCCTAGCATATGCTAGCCTGGCCATGCCTGAGGCAGATGCCGAGGCTGGGTAGTCTCCGAGGAGGAACAGTATCTCACCTAAACGTTCATGGGCTTCGGGAACGCCATTGCGCTGTTGACTCCACTGCAGGGTAAGGTCCTTTGCTTTGCCAAGGTAGCCAAGTCGTCGGTACATGTCTTGGAGATAGTCAAGAGTCATATCTGAAAGCTCACTGATCTGCCCTCTGGCGTGAATGACGTCACAGCGCTTATTAGCTCCAGGCCATTCGCCGGGATTGAAATTGGCACAGATCACTGTGCCCTCATCCCAGTCTTCAGCAATTATGGCAAGCTCTTGTCGAAAATACTTCACCCGAGCGTCGTTTCTTGAACCCTGTTCGACCACCAGCGGATCAACAGTGTCATGTCCTGATCGATGGAGAGGAACAAACCCAAAATCCTGGGCTGCTCCAGCTGCGCCGCAACCACCAGCGTGTGGAAGCGTTAGTCGACCAACGAGACTTCCAGCAGGTCGCGTATTAATAAAGGGCTGTTGCTCTCCACAGTCATAAGATATTCTCCTCACCACAGGTTCTGATGTTTGGCTGGTGAAAGCTGCTATTGATGATTCCTGCGCAGCGGTTGGTTCGTCTCGAGCAAGTTCAATAGCAGCCCGAACGTGGAGCGCGGTTGAGGTGTTCTGCTCTTCCCCACTAAGAGTGTTCAATACCTGCCAAGCTTGCTCAGATTCTCCATTGGCAAGTAATGCACTCGCCCAGGAGATTCTCACTTCTGGGGCTGACGATAGCTTTGCAGCGTGTTCGTAGGCATCAATGGCCAAAGTAGTGTAATGGCGGAAGGTAAATGGTGGGGTGATTGCATATGTATTGGTATCCATGCTAGCTGGACGGATGACAAGATTTCGATATGCGTCACCCATGAGGACGTACTTTGCTGGGACCTCTGGCAGTGTAGAGAAAACCTCTTCTAACCTGCGGAGATCCTCCTGCACGATGCTAGGAGAGAATCCCCATGACCAGATTTCTCCCCACCAGTGATCCGTGAGCGTCAACCGACTTCGCGCATATTCGATGACAGGGGTGGGATCATCGGGGCATGCATGAATGGCGTTGTTCCAACGCATTCGCAGTGATTCTGGGTCTATTCCCCAATCTCGAAGATTGGCGACATAAGCTCTCATGAGAATAGAGTCGCAACTGTTGAAATGGTCCGATGCAGAGAGCACTCCGCTTAGGGCGATGACCGTCGGGCGGATTTTTATGTCGCCGAAATTGTCTGTGCCGTCGGAATTGTACATGGACTCAGGCCACACTCCCAAGAGGATAGCCAGAGACAGGACATCGATGACATTGGTTTCTTGGTCTGGGGAGAGCGTTGATATTGCCTGGGCTAAGGAAGGTCCTATCCCTCCGAAATCATTCCCATCCCAACCACCATACGACACGTACGGTTCGGGAGCGCTCATGATCGTCGACCATTGATCACCGAAGGCCTTCTCTCCGGCAATCTGCAGTGCCTGTTCGGGGTCTTTGCGCCAATTGTCGGCTGCTTCGTCGCTGAGCAGGGGAAGGTTGCGGATGCCCAGGTCGGCGTACTCCTTGTCGCTGTTCCCGGCGTTGGCAATGGCGTCCTCACCGAGGGTACGCGAGGCGGCATATGACTGGGCAACAAAGGGGAAAGCCGTACTGGTGAGAATCACCAAACTAGCGAGAACAACAACGAGCCAACTCAGCGGTGAGCGCTTATTCTCTCTGACTGACTGAGCAGGGGAGGCAGGAGGAATGGGGGTTGGCTGAAGTGGAGTCTGCGGGATGGACGGATCAGTGTGCGACATCATTTCTCCGATCAATGCGAGATGCGCCAATGCTAGTTGTGGAAGACTTTCACTGACTGTTGGGTCACATACTGGAATGGGTGGGAATGTGGTTTCTGGATTCTGCGACTTCGCACAGAATGACGGAAAACGGGCATTCCACACATAGGGAGTGGGTCTGTTGGTCCCAATGACCCTATCGGCGTACTTACTCCCAGGGGTTGATTAACGTGAGATCTAGGCCCTCAAAATCCTTGGTGTTGCGGGTTGCTAGGGGGAAACCACCCACAGTGCAGATCGCAGCGATCATGGCGTCCTCGGTGGTCAGGGGGTTTCCTTGTGATCTCCTACGTGCAACCAGCGAGCCGTAGATTCGAGCTGACTGGTTGTCCAACACCAAGACACGTGATTCATAGGAATCAAACACCTCCCCAATCCATTGCCGGAGATCCCTCTTGCGTTTCCCCTCGGGGAGAATCTCTATCCCCACACTGATCTCAGCAACAGTGATAGCGGTGATTGTTGTGTCGTTGCCATGGGTGGTCAACCACTGGATGACACCCTCATCAGGGTGGGGTTTCAGTGTCTCTGAGACAACATTGGTGTCGAGTACGATCACACCTCACCACCACCCAAATCTACGATCTGCGGAAGGCTGCGAGGGGGAATATCGAGATCGATTCCGTCGCTGTCCCGCCTGAATTGTTCAGAAGCCGTGATCAGGGCCTCACCCCATGGCTTTTGACCGTAGATGTCATCGAGTACCGCTCGTACCTCTGATTCCATCGAGCGCCGGTTGCGGGCCGCTTGAAGCTGAATACGATCACGGGTGGTCTCATCTATCCCACGAATGGTCAGAGTTGCCATAGTCTCCTCCTCTGCTAGCAATGCTAGCATTGTATCAGTACGTTGGTGTGACAACATACCTCTGTTCGTAGGCGTTTGGCACCCTTGAATGTATGGTCACGTGCTGGAATGAGTTGGGGCTGTGGTATCTGGATTCTGCCTGGCTGACCTCCCTCGGTCATTCTGCGCAGCGTTGCGACTCGCAGAATCCAGAATCCACAGTCGAACAACTGGGTAGTCTGGACCCTGCGAGTCGCTTCGCTCCGCAGGGTGACGGGGGTTAGGTCGAGTCGCAACACTCTGCAGGGTGGCGGTGAGCTGATTTGTCACGGACAGTTAATACGCAACGATTGGTCAGTGTTGACCGTTGATGATTTGCGGTGGTTGTGGAGCAGAGAGCATTCCGTTGGGAGGAGACTGCCGATAGGATGGGCGATGCGGAAGGGAGACGTCGTGAAGGTCGCCATACAGTACGAGGGATTGAGGATTGATCGGGCTGGGCATGTTGCTGGGCATGATGCGGGGGACACCCTGGTACGTCGGTTGATGAGGATTTTTCCGGGGGCGATCCTCATCGATAAAAAGAAACACACCTATGATGACTTCGAGACCATGCCCCTGGAGATGATCGATGGGGACAACACCGTGCTGCTCAACATGAATGTGATCGACTCGATCCCCACCTGGCGGGTCCTCAAAGAAAACTCCGACACACCCAAGGTGGTCAACTTTGTGTGGTGGAGTCCGAAAAAGTACGCCACCGAGATCGAGGCCGCCGAGCTGTCCCTGTCCTGCGCATTATTCCCCACGATCGCTAACTCTGACCGCACAGCCTCATCCCTGAGAGTCGAACTCCAAAGATGGACCCCGCAACACCTTGCGGAGAAAGCAACCATGACCTCCGCCAACTTGGGTATCCAGCTTGAGCACGCCCAGGATAGACAAGAAACAGAGATCCCCGTGGTCCTCTATCCGGCGATCTACATGTCGAAACGTAAGAATCCGAAACTGTTCTTCGAGATCATGAGCAAAATCGTGAAGAAGACTCCGGTCAAAGTGGAGGTACGGTTGGTGGAGTCCCATTTGACCAGCCACCAAGCCATGGAGTTTGGTCGCCAACGTTGGGCGAGTGTGTCACCGTTGCTGCCTTTCCGCCACGACTATTGGGCGGCTCTGGCAAGGACCACCGCTTTCTTGGCCACTTCTGATGAGGAATCCTATGGGTTGCAGTACGTGGAAGCGATGGTGGCGGGAGCTATCGGCGTACTGCCTGACAAGCCGTGGGCCCATGCGATTCTTCCCGAAGGATATCCCTTCCTCTATTCGACTCCGGGTGAAGCCGAAGCCATGATCCTGCGCGCAGTGACCTCCCCCGATCAGTGTCGAGCAGAAATCGACGCAACAGTGGATGGTGACTTTGCGACTTGGTTGCGCCAACACCATGACCAGGACCAGTTCGAGTCCACCATGGTCACCTGCCTGGAGCAATGGTTTGGACCGATTGAGGGTGCAGGATCCAACCAGTGAACTTCGACTACTTTTTCTCGTCCCCTGGAGCAACCCCACCGGAGCTTGCCTTCGGACAGTTCACCCCAGCTCACCTAGGGATGCTCGGTGTCATGGTGGGGATCATTGTCGCACTCGTATGGGTCTACCGGGTCGCCTCCATAGAACGACGCCGGGTCATCCGCCTGGTTGTCGGCATCACTGTTCTCACCTTGGAACTCGGTATCCGCCAAGGTGGTTTTCTCATCAAAGGAATCTATACCGCCGATATTCTTCCCTTGCATGCCTGCGCTGCGACGACTTTCTTGGTGTTCATCGACTCAGTGAAACCCAACTCTTGGTGTCGCGAGTTCATCTATGCGCTGGGAACTTGGGGTGCGACTTGCGCGCTGATCTTCCCCGATTGGGCCGACCAACCCTTGATGAACCTGTTCACCTGGCAATCCTTTAGTGTTCACGCCCTCTTGGTGGGGTACGCCCTGATGATTCTCGTGGCGAAAGAATTCCGTCCATCGATCAGGAACCTGTGGAAAGCCGTGATCATCATGGTGGGGTTCGTCGTACCCTCCCTGCTCGCCAATCATTTCCTGGGTACGAACTTCTGGTTCCTTGCCACCGCAGCCCCCGGTTCGCCCCTGGAACCACTCCAGGGGTTCGCAGGAAACCTCTACATTCCACTCTTGCTCGGTTTGCTGATCGTGCTGTGGGCCATGATGTACGTCCCCTGGCACATCAGGAAACACGATTGTCTCACTGGATAGTCTGGATTCTGCGAGTCGTAACGCTGCGCAGAATGACGGGGTGAGGGCGTCCCCCTTTGTCACCGTGGCGACTCACTAGCACTCAGTGGGTGAAGTGTCGACGAGTGAGCATTCTCCAGGCTCGTGAGGTGGGGATGTCTTTGCCGGTGACGGTGTAGTACAAGGTGGAGTCATCATAGAGTGCCTCACTTTGCTCATCGAAAGCCTCACCGGTGCCGATCATGAGAACCTCATCGCCCAGAGCCAACTCGAAATCATCGTCAGGCAGGGTGAACACTTCCTCACCGCGAACCACCATGATCGCCATGGCGGCGATGGGCTGACTGGAGTCTTGGGGGGAATGGAAAAGGTCACCTAGTGTGATGGTTTGGTGATGCATCCATCGCTCAATGGTGGGTGTCTGCTGGGCGCTGATGAGCATCTTGACTGCCCGTGGCGTGGTGGCACCCACCCGATCCACCATTGTGTTGGTGAGTTTCTGGGTGAGACTATCGGTGCTGGTCATCAAGAATTGCAGAAACTCCCACATGCGTGGACTCACCAGATGGGCCATGGCGCGTTGTCCAATGACCTGTGGTGGGAAGAAGGTGTAGTCCGGAACGAAGGCATCCAGCAACGGTAGGCGGGAATGGTCACGCTGGCGAACCACCAGGAAGATTTCGGGATGGGAGTTTCGCAGGTGGGCGGCCAGAGCGAGATTGGTTGTATCCGAGGTAGCCCCAGCGATCACCGCTTGAACATCGGACAGATCATGATCAACCAGTGGGTCCTCCACCCGGACACTATATTTTTCGCGACGTAAATCATTGGCGATCTGCTCACCGAAAGGATCATCACTGACCACTAACCAGTTGTCTACCTTGGCTCGCGTTGGAACAGGGGGAAGGGGTGTCCCTTCATCAGCCATCAACCAGGTGATCAGCCGATAGGTGTACGGGTTTTTGAGTGCCAGCACAAAAACATTGCCGAAATCATCGAAGGGGTTGATCACACATTGGGGGGAGAATTCCTCCATGGCTTCCACGATTCGTGGGGTTGCGGCGCGAGCGATCACAGGAATCTCGGGCCGAAGCAGGGTGCAGTTGATGACGATCTGGAGGTTGATTTCTTCATCCCCGGTCAGGGCCAGCACCGCCTCACAGTTGTGGTGGCCGAGACCAGCCAACCCCAGCGTCGCAGGGTTACGGGCATCCCCAGTGATCCCGGGCACCTCCTGGCTCAACATGTCTGTGGCGAGGCGTTCAATCGGTAGAGCTTGGGCATCCAACACCACGATCCTTCTGCCCAAACGATCTAGTGTTTTGGCCACACTTCGACCGGTGTATCCGTACCCAGCAATGATGACGAAAGGCTGGCGCATGTGGTTGATGGTTCGCCGTACGGATTGGGCGGCGCGCGCCGATTGGAAGGCGGAGTCCTGCATGAGGGACATCACGCGTCCAAGCATGTACGCCCATCCGATGACCGACAGATAGACGAATCCCACCACCCACCAGCGCTGGTAGATAGAGAACTCGTGCGGTATCTCCCCGAAACCGATCGTGGTGGCGGTGGTGGAGAACACATAGAACGCCTCAAAGGCGCTCAGCCGTCCCGAGGACCCGTCTGGCTGGGGGAGTCCAGGCATGAGGGTCAAACCGATTATTCCCACGGTCATGATCGTGATGATGGTCAACAGCGGGGTCCGTACCCGACGCAAGGCAATGAACACCGCGGTGGTGTGGGGGATCTCGGTGGGGATCTCCACTTGGGCGGCTTGGAGGCGACGAGTACGAATCGGCGAGATCACACGCCGACGGCGACGAGTGGGCATCAGCGGCGACGGAAGGAGGAGGTTTCAATGACGAGCAGGATCACTGAGACGACGTTGGCGAACAGCGCTCCACCCGACAGTGACACGGTGGTGGACACGAGGTTGGCGGGAATCGTCGAATAGGAGGCCACACCAATGGTGTAGACCACAGCGGCGGCGATGAGCTGTATTTCAGCAACCAGTGAGGTGGCCAAGTGAACAGCACCGATCTGGGTACGGTCACCTAGTTTCAACACGGTGGCGACAAGCCCCACCACGATAGCGGCGTACAACTCGACAGACGAATGATGGAGTGGGTCGGTCATCTCACCTAAAAAGAAACCAAAGTTCAAGGTTGCGGCAAGCAGAACGAAGAACCCAAAAAAGACTTTCTCAAGACTCATAGAGATAAAACTATCACTAAAGTGTCAGTTCACTGACCGCTGGTTCTGCGCAGGACAGCGGAGAGTTTCTCGGCAGCAGCAACCACCGCTGGAGCATGGAGGCGTCCAGGGGAGCGGGTGAGGCGTTCGATGGGGCCGGACACAGAAACCGCAGCAATGGTTTTCCCTCCGGGGGAGCGTACGGGAGCTGAAACCGATGCGACCCCTGCCTCGCGTTCTGCCACCGATTGGGCCCATCCGCGGTGGCGTACCGTGGAGAGGGTTTCTGCGGTGAAGAAGGCTTGGATGAGTCCTCGCTGTATCCGGTCGGGTTCCTCCCAGGCCAGCAGTACGTGGGCTGCTGAACCGGCTTTGAGGGATAGCTGGGCTCCTACGGGGACTGTGTCACGTAGCCCTGAGGGTCGTTCTGAGGCGGCCACGCAGATACGGACATCACCTTGGCGACGGAAGAGCTGGGCAGACTCACCAGTGATATCGCGCAACCGGGCCAGGATGGGGCCAGCGGTGGCAAGTAATCGGTCTTCTCCAGCGGATTGGGCCAGCTCCGCTAAGCGTGGGCCGAGCACGAAGCGTCCATTGAGATCACGTCCCACCAGACGGTGATATTCTAGAGCGACTGCGAGACGGTGAGCCGTGGGTCTGGCTAGTCCGGTCACAGTGACAAGACCGGCGAGGGTCATGGGGCCTGATTCTAATGCGGTTAAGACCGAGGCTGCCTTGTCGAGCACACCAACTCCGGAAGAAACGTCCATATGCTGATACTACAGTCTTGCCATATGAGAAGTCTAGTGGAATGATCGAGTAATCAGGCGAAGGGAGAGTAATGGCACGCACATTAAGCCAGAAACTATGGGATGACCATGTGGTGAACCCAGGAGCAGCAGGAGAACCTGATCTGCTCTATATAGACTTGCATCTCTGCCACGAGGTGACCAGCCCCCAAGCTTTTGATGGTCTTCGCCTGGCAGGTCGGAAGGTTCGTCGACCCGATCTCACCTTAGCGACCGAGGATCATAACACTCCTACCGTTGACATCCTGGCTCCCATTGCTGATCCAGTGTCCCGCCTCCAAGTCGACACACTGAGAAATAACGCCAAGGAATTTGGGATCCGCCTGCATTCCCTGGGGGACAAAGACCAAGGTGTTGTCCACATTATTGGCCCTGACTTGGGCCTCACCCAACCGGGGATGACTATCGTGTGTGGAGACTCCCATACCTCCACCCATGGAGCCTTCGGTGCCCTGGCTTTTGGTATCGGAACCTCAGAGGTTGAGCATGTTCTCGCCACCCAGACCCTTCCCCAAGCCAAGTCTCGTACGATGGCTGTCACAGTTTCTGGACAGCTGCCACCTGGGGTGAGTGCCAAAGACTTGACCTTGGCTCACATCGCCCAGGTCGGAACTGGTGGTGGTGCTGGTTTCATTGCTGAATACCGTGGTGACACCATCGAAGCGATGAGCATGGAAGCACGGATGACTATCTGCAACATGAGCATCGAATGGGGTGCCCGCGCCGGCATGATTGCACCCGATGACACCACTTTTGCTTACCTTGAATCTCGCCCCCATGCTCCCCAAGGGGAACTGTGGGATGAGGCTGTTGCCTATTGGAGAACCTTGGCCACTGACGCGAACGCTTCCTTTGACGCCGAGGTCACCATTGACGGTTCCACCTTGACACCCTTTGTCACTTGGGGAACCAACCCAGGCCAGGGGATCGCCTTGAACTCTGTGGTTCCATCACCTGCAGATTTCACTGATCCTGTCGAGGTCATAGCTGCGCAGAGGGCCTTGGATTACATGGGTTTGCACCCTGGCACACCGATGCGCGATATCGCCATCGATACGGTGTTCTTAGGCTCATGCACGAATGGGCGCATTGAGGACCTGCGCGAAGCTGCCGAGATTCTCAAAGGGCACAAGATCAACAAGAACCTTCGGATGCTCGTGGTTCCTGGTTCGGCTCGGGTTCGCGTCCAAGCGATGAAAGAGGGCCTGGACCAGGTCTTTATTAACGCGGGAGCCCAGTGGCGGGAGGCCGGATGCTCCATGTGCCTGGGCATGAATCCCGACACCCTCGATGTGGGGGAGCGCTCAGCTTCCACTTCTAATCGAAACTTCGAGGGTCGCCAAGGCCGAGGTGGGCGTACTCATCTGGTCTCCCCAGTGGTGGCGGCAGCCACTGCGATCACCGGACATCTCGCTGATCTCAGTGATCTTTAAGGAGGATGATATGGACAAGTTTTCCACCCACACAGGCATAGGAGTGCCTCTTCGCCGATCCAATGTCGACACCGACCAAATTATTCCCGCGGTCTACCTCAAGCGTGTCACACGAACGGGCTTTGAAGACGGGCTGTTCCATGGGTGGCGTCAAGACCCTGACTTCGTGTTGAACCAACAGCCCTATTCATCCGGGTCTGTTCTGGTTGCTGGAGTAGATTTTGGTACGGGGTCCTCACGCGAACACGCCGTATGGGCACTGATGGATTATGGATTTCGTGTGGTGATCAGCCCCCGGTTTGCCGATATCTTCAAGGGTAACTGTGGCAAAGCGGGTTTGCTCACCGCACAAGTGAGCGAGCAGGTGGTGGAGGAACTGTGGGCGGATTTGGAGTCCACCCCAGGTGTGGAGCTGAGTGTCGATCTCGACAAGTTGACCATCACTGCTGGTGAGAAAACTTTCGACTTCACCATTGATGATTACACCCGTCACCGCCTCCTCAACGGTCTCGACGACATCTCTGTGACCTTGGCCCATGCCGACGCCATCACTGCCTTTGAGCAGTCCCGTCCAGGGTTCAAACCCACCACACTTCCAGCTCGGGTGGCTACCTGAAGCTCACGTGGCCGAGAACCTAACAACGGGGTCTCTCGGGGTTTCGTCACAGAAGTGTCGGTAGCGGGGTTTAGGCTAGAACCATGCCTGAGACCCTTGCCGATATTGGAGAATTTGCCCTCATCCAGCGGATCACTGCGCAGGTGGTGACTGGCCCCCAGGTGGTCCTTGGCCCAGGTGATGATGCTGGGGTACTCAACGTTGATGGTCTAGTGGTGGTCTCCACCGATGTGATGAATGAGCAGGTGCATTTTCGCCGTGACTGGTCCAGCGCCAACAACATTGGCCACAGATGTGTAGCTGGTGGGTTAGCGGATATTGAGGCCATGGGTGCAGTCCCCACGGGTGTCTTGCTCGGGTTATCGGCTCCTGGGTCCACTGAGGTCTCCTGGTTTGATGATTTCACCGCTGGGGTCTTGGAAGAAATCGACCACGCCCATGTTTCACTGATGGGTGGTGATCTCTCCCAAGCAGATTCCATCAGCATTGCTGTCACAGCCTTGGGGGAGACCAGAGGCCAACCTATTCTCACTCGCAGAGGAGCCAAAGTCGGTGACATTGTGGCGTACCGCGGACGCCTCGGATATGCCGCTGCGGGTCTTGCTGTGTTGTCTCGCGGTTTTCGTTCTCCTCGGGAATTGGTCAACGCTTACCGGCAACCCCAGGTCCCCTATGGCGCAGGTGGGGAAGCAGTACGCTATGGTGCTCACGCGCTCATGGATATCTCTGATGGGTTGGTTGCTGATCTCACCCACATCGCTTGGGGTTCCCAGGTGGTGGTGGGACTTGATTCTTCAACCATTGACCTGCCTGAACCTCTCAAAGCGGTCGCCCACGCCACCGGGCGTGACCCTCTCGACTTTGTCATGGCTGGTGGGGAAGACCACGCTTTGGTGGGATGTTTCCCCCCAGATTCTCTTCCCCAATCCTGGAAGGCAATCGGGGAGATCGAGGACCCCCAGGACCGGGACCCTGGGGTGGTTGTTGATGGTGAACCATGGCTGGGGGAGACTGGTTGGAGCCATTTCTAGAGTGGGTACGGCGTGGGAGTCACCTTTGTGAGTGCTCCATAGCGTAGTGTCACGCCCATGGCGAGCCGTACACCAACAAAGAAGCGCGCCCGCAAACCGGTGGCCAAGAAGAAACCTGCGAGGCAACCCAGTGGCCTTCTTCCCAGGATGGGTCGAGGGATGGCCTCACTGTGGAATGCGCTGGCACGGGCCTTGGGTCGTGTGGTGCGCAGTATTGGGCGGAGCGCACGCGATATTGACCCTGATGTGCGCCGTGATGGCCTTGGGCTCTTCCTTCTGGCGGTCGGTATTGTCCTGGGGGCAGCATTCTGGTTCCAGCTTCCTGGCACCTTTGGTCGCTGGGTTCGTGTGGGTATCACCACGTGCTTTGGGGTGGGGGCCTACACTGTTCCACTCATTGCTTTACTGTCCTCCCTTCTCGTCTTCAGGAATCGTCGTCCCACAGGTGGAGGGCGGATGGCTTTGGGATGGGTTGGCGTGAGTTTGAGTTTCCTGGGGCTCCTTCACATTTCTCGTGGTCTTCCCAAACCCGAGGATATGGCGGCAGTACGCGCTGCAGGTGGGCTCATCGGTTATGTGGCCTCCTCGATTCTTGAGCAGCCCTTAACTGTATGGGTGGCCACACCGCTGCTGGTGATTTTGGGGCTCTATGGAATCCTCATCATGGTGGGTAAACCTATCTCCCAGATTTTGACTGAGGTCAGTGCCCACATCCAGAAGATACTCTTCCCCCAGGTGGGCGAGGACTCACCTCACCCACCAACCAGTGAGGACCACACTGAGGTTGTTGAAGCTCCCCAACCCAAACGCAGCAGGCGTACCCCCACGAAGAAAGCCACCAGTGGTACCCAACCCGAGACCCATGTGCCAGAAAACACTGCACCACTGCGTCAAAGCCCTGTCCTAGCTCAAGGGGTCGACTACCATCTTCCTGCTCCCTCCCTGCTGAGAGTCGGTTCGATTGCCCAACTGAAAACCAAAGCCTCAGACCAGGTTGTTTCTTCCCTGCAAGCGGTTTTCCGTGAGTTCGATATTGATGCTGAGGTTACTGGCTATTCCCGGGGACCCACGGTTACCCGCTATGAGGTTGAACTCGGGCCAGCGGTCAAAGTGGAGAAGGTCACTGCCTTATCAAAGAATCTCGCCTATGCCGTGGCGTCCACTGATGTGTTGATCCGTTCACCTATCCCAGGCAAGTCCGCTATTGGCATCGAGATCCCCAATGTGGACAAGGAGATCGTCTCCTTGGGTGATGTTCTGCGTTCAAGCCAGGCACGCAAGGAAAGCCATCCACTCACTGTTGCCTTGGGTAAAGATGTGGAGGGTGGATTCGTGGTGACTAATCTCGCTACGATGCCGCACCTCTTAGTTGGTGGTACGACTGGTTCAGGTAAATCGAGTTTCATCAACTCTGTGATTGTGTCGATCATGATGAGAGCAACCCCCGATGAGGTACGCATGCTTCTGGTGGATCCGAAGAGGGTGGAGCTGAGCCACTACTCAGGAATACCTCACCTGGTCACCCCGATCATCACTAGTGCTAAGAAAGCCGCTGATGCTCTGCAATGGGTGGTTAATGAGATGCAGTTGCGCTACGACGACCTCCATGCCTTCGGATACCGCCATATTGATGATTTCAATCGAGATGTACGCTCTGGTGGACTCAAGCCACTGCTCGGAAGTGAGCGTGAGCTGACGCCGTACCCCTATCTTTTAGTCATCATTGACGAATTAGCTGATTTGATGATGGTTGCTCCTCGGGAGGTGGAAGATTCAGTGGTTCGCATCCTGCAATTAGCGCGTGCAGCTGGGATCCATCTGGTTTTGGCCACCCAACGCCCCTCCACCGATGTGGTGACAGGGTTGATCAAGACCAATACTCCTGCGCGACTGGCTTTTGCAGCTAGTTCCATGACTGATTCGAGGGTAATCCTCGACCAGCCGGGTGCTGAAAAACTCGTGGGCAAAGGTGATGGACTCTATCTTCCCCAGGATGCTTCCAAGCCGGTGAGAATCCAGGGCGCCTGGGTCAGCGATGAGGAGATCAAGTCTGTTGTGGCCCATGTTAGTGCCCAGGTGCCGACGCAGTATCGCGAAGACATTGCTGAGGTGGCAGCTGCTTCGAAGAAAGTGGCTGAGGATATTGGGGACGACCTCGACCTTGCTCAGGAAGCAGCTCGCCTGGTGGTGAATTCACAAATCGGATCAACCTCTATGTTGCAACGCAAACTCAGGGTGGGGTTCGCTAAAGCTGGGCGGCTTATGGATATTTTGGAATCCCGCGGAGTGGTGGGACCTTCGGAAGGATCGAAACCTCGTGATGTCCTGGTGACACCTGACCAAATTGATGAGGTTCTTTCCTGGCTGGAGAGCTAATGGACGCTCACACAACGGTCTATATCCATACCCTGGGTTGTGCGCGCAATGAGGTGGATTCCGAGGAGATGGCTGCACGTTTCATCCACGATGGATTCCAGTTAGTCGAGTCGGAAACCGAAGCCGAGGTCATTGTGGTCAACACCTGCGGTTTCATTGAGCCAGCGAAAAATGAGTCTATTGCTGAGATTCTTTCGGCTGCCCAGGTGAAGAATTCTTCGGCGAAGGTGATCGCCGCTGGGTGTTTGGCGCAGAGGTATGGTGATCAATTGGCGAGAGCCCTCCCTGAGGCTGACGGCGTGGTCGGTTTTGACGACCTCGACCAGATGGCCACCCGTATCCGTGGTCTTCTCGCTGGACACCCCATCATCGCCCATCAGCCCCACGATCGTCGCCTTCTTCCGGTTGTTTCCAACCAGCCCCACTCATCAGGTCCCCAGCAGTGGCAACCTACTAAGCGAGTGAGACTGTCTGATTCACCTATCGCACCGCTGAAGATCGCCACCGGATGTGATCGCAAGTGTGCCTTTTGCTCCATTCCCAGTTTCCGGGGGCGCTTCCAATCACGGCCGGTGATGGAGCTGCGACAGGAAGCCGAATGGTTAGCTACCCAGGGAGTGAAGGAACTATTCCTTGTCTCAGAGAACACCACCTCCTATGGCAAGGATCTTCCATCCCACACCCTCGAAGGCCTGCTTGGTGAACTGAATAAGGTTGATGGAATCGACAGAATCAGGCTGAGTTATCTCCAGCCAGCAGAGGTTCGGCCATCCCTCATCGAGGCGATCGCATCCACCGACAAGGTTGTGAACTATTTCGATCTTCCCTTCCAACATGCCAGTGGCGCCATCTTGTCTCGCATGCGTCGCTTCGGGGACGGAGAGTCCTATCTGGAGTTGTTAACCCAGATTCGTCGCGCCATGCCCCAAGCAGGTATCCGTACCAATGTCATTGTTGGGTTTCCTGGGGAAACCACCGCTGATGTTGAAGTGTTGACTTCTTTTCTGGCGGACGGGCAATTCGATGCAGTGGGGGTTTTCGCCTACAGCGATGAGGAAGGCACTGAAGCTGCTGGGCTCGACAAACACGTTGATGACGATGAGATTCGTGCACGCGCATCCACACTGGCACAATTCGTTGACACCTTGACCTCTGGTCGCGCCGAGGATCGCATCGGCGAACAAGTACGCGTACTGGTGGAATCCACCCAAGACAATCTCAGTGAAGGCAGAGCTGAACAACAAGGCCCGGAAGATGGAGCAAGTTATCTCACCGGCGACCACCAGATCGGTCAGATTGTTGAAGGAATTATTGCTGATACTGATGGAGTTGACTGGCAGATACGAGTGTAGGATGGGCAGTGATGGCGCACGCCACTATCCACAGAACGGGAATCCATGACTGAGTCTGACAAAGTTGTCCCTGTCGTCAACCTTCCTAATGCTTTGACGTTGCTTCGGTTGGTCATGGTGCCACTGTTTGCCTGGATGTTGCTCGCCCACCCCCATGACATCACCTGGCGTTGGGCCACCACGGCGGTGTTTATCATTGCTTTGCTCACCGACCTCGCCGATGGGGCAATCGCTCGCAAGAAGAACCTCATCACCAATTTCGGGAAACTCTGGGACCCGATTGCTGACAAGGCAATCACGGGCATGGCGATGATCGGATTATCGATCCTGGGGGAACTGTGGTGGTGGGTGACCATTGTGATCCTGATCCGCGAATGGGGGATCACGATCATGAGGTTCCTCATTGTGAAGTACGGGGTCCAAGCCGCCGACAAACTCGGCAAAATGAAGACCCTCACCCAAACTATTGCTCTGATTGGTTTACTGGCTCCCTTCATTTTCTACATGGAACAACTAGTGTCAGGACCGTGGTATCTGGTGTGCTTCCTCTTGCACTGGATAGCCATCATCGCCATGGGGATTGCCCTGATTTTGACTGTGGTTTCCGGCGTGAACTATGTTCTCGGCGCCATAGCCCTACGCAAGCAGTGGCTTGCCGAGCAGGACTCAACACCCCCCAAAACATTGGTGGACGATCCCGAGGTTACTGGTTCGACCACGGTAGAATAGAGCCGTGAGTTCTCCTCGTACGGTCCTATTGCGCGAAGCCATGGGTGACACCATTCGCGATCTTCGCTTGCAGTACGGGCGTACCCTGCGAGATGTCTCGGCTGATGCCCAGGTTTCCTTGGGGTATCTCTCCGAAATTGAACGAGGACAAAAGGAAGCCTCATCGGAAGTGTTAGCCTCCATTGCTGAAGCTTTTGATATGAGTGTGGGGGAACTGCTCAGCGAGGTTTCCTCACGCATGAGAGCCTACGAAACTGAAGCGGTCGTGTTCTTGCACAGGCTGGCTGCATGAGGGAAGCCGAACTGTGGAAGAGGATGAATGAGGTCCTCGGTGATGATTATGCTCCGGCGTGGGCTGACCTGGTGGTCTTGGAGGATTTGGGGGGTCGCGTGGTCAACGAAGCTATCGAGGCTGGTCTTGATTTCAAAACTATTTGGAGGGCTGTGTGGACACAATTGGAGCTTCCTGACTCTTTGAGGTGACGACACGCCGGACATGGTCACGAGAATCGAACAAATGTTCCCTTAGAGTGGGATAAGGTTATCCACAGCTGAACAACTCAGGCGCACAATGTCAGTGCTGGGTTCTATGGTTAGAGTTAGTAACAAATGAAAGGGACACCATGGCCGCCACCGATCGTGAGAAAGCTCTCGAAGCTGCACTCGCTCAGATAGAAAAACAACACGGAAAAGGTTCTGTGATGAAACTGGGGGAGAGGACTGACCAAGCAATCGAGGTGATTCCCACTGGTGCGATCGCTCTTGATATTGCTCTCGGTATTGGTGGTATCCCTCGTGGGCGGATCGTTGAGATATATGGACCAGAATCCTCAGGTAAAACAACCCTCGCTTTGCACATGATTGCCGCTGCTCAAAAAGCTGGAGGAATCTGTGCTTTTATTGACGCTGAGCACGCTCTCGACCCAGAATATGCAGCCAAACTTGGGGTGAATACCGACGACCTGTTGGTGAGTCAACCCGATAATGGTGAACAGGCTCTGGAGATTGCTGACACCCTGGTTCGCTCGGGAGCGCTAGCCTTGTTGGTGATTGACTCTGTGGCTGCTTTGACACCTCGCGCTGAGATTGAAGGGGAAATGGGTGACTCCCATGTGGGGTTGCAGGCTCGTTTGATGAGTCAGGCCTTGCGCAAGATGGCCGGTGGCCTTGCTAATGCCAAGACAACAGCGATCTTCATTAATCAGCTTCGTGAAAAGATCGGGGTGATGTTTGGCTCACCAGAGACCACCACAGGTGGGCGTGCCTTGAAGTTCTATTCCTCAGTACGTCTGGATGTTCGCAGGATCGAAGCCCTCAAAGATGGCTCGGATACTGTGGGGAACAGAACACGGGTGAAGGTCGTGAAAAACAAGGTTGCCCCACCTTTCAAGCAAGCCGAGTTCGACATCCTCTACGGGGAAGGGATTTCTCGGGAGGGGGGCCTTATTGACTTGGGTGTGGAGCAAGGAATCGTACGCAAAGCGGGTAGCTGGTTCACCTATGAAGGAGAACAACTCGGTCAAGGTAAAGAGAATGTTCGCGGATTCCTCAAGAGCCATCCTGAGATGGCTGATGAGATTGAGGCCAAGATCCTGGAAACCTATGGTGTTGGTCAGGAGGTTCCTGCCGATGTTGATCCTCTCACCGGTGAAGTGAGTTTCTAGGTGGACCAGATCACGGATCTGAATCAGGCGAAGGATATTGCCCTTCGTCGGTTGACTGTCCGCATGAGATCCTGCCAGGAGTTGCGTCAGGATCTGTGTGATCGAGATGTTGATGGCGACATCGCTGATCAAGTGGTGGAGAGGTTCCTCGAATCGGGGTTGCTCGATGATAGTGAATTTGCGCGGACGTGGGTACGCTCAAGGCGACGCAGCAAGTCTTTATCGAGTCGCAAACTGCGCCAGGAGTTGGTAGCTAAAGGAGTGGACTGTGCAGTGATCGACCAGGCCTTGTCCAGCGATGAAACTTCATCTGACTTGGATCTGGCTGTGGATCTGGCTCGCAGACGTCTACGGGCGATGAGTGGATGTGAGCGCGAAACGATCCAACGCCGGCTGTCAGGACAACTAGAAAGGCGAGGCTTTTCATACTCGATTGTTCGTAGCGCAGTGAACACTGTGATGGATGAGTCTAACCACGGTAGGGTCAACACCGATGAATAAACCACGCACCTACCAGGTCATCACCTATGGCTGCCAAATGAACCTCCATGACTCGGAGAGGATTGCTGGTCTGCTCGATAATGCTGGATATGAACCGGTCGACCTTGACCAAGACCCCGACATCATTGTTTTCAACACCTGCTCTGTTCGCGAAAATGCTGACAATAGGTTGTACGGAAACCTCGGCCACTTAGCTCCGAAGAAACAAACTAATCCTTCGATGCAGATCGCTGTGGGCGGATGTATGGCACAGAAAGATAAGGACATTGTTCTGGCCAAAGCACCCTGGGTGGATGTGGTGTTTGGAACCCATAACATCAACCATCTTCCTGCCTTGCTGGAGAAAGCTCGCCTTGAATCCAGCGCCCAGGTAGAGATAGTCGATTCACTGCTGACTTTTCCTTCGAACCTGCCCACCAGGCGCGAATCTGCATATTCTGCCTGGGTGACAATCTCAGTGGGGTGTAATAACACCTGTAGTTTCTGTCTGGTCCCACTGGTGAGAGGAAAAGAGACAGACCGCAATCCTTCAAGCATTGTTGATGAGGTGAAACAACTTGTTGATCAAGGTGTTCAAGAGGTTACCTTGTTGGGACAAAACGTCAACACCTATGGTGTTGAGTTTGGCGATCCGGATGCTTTTGCCAAGCTATTGAAAACAGTGGGAAGTGTTGATGGTCTGCAGAGGTTACGTTTTGCTTCGCCGCATCCCGCGTACTTTACCGACTCGGTGATCTCAGCGATGGCCGAGACTCCCACGGTGATGCCTAGTCTCCACATGCCCTTGCAGTCAGGTTCTGATGTGATCTTGAAGAAGATGCGTCGCGCCTATCGTCGAGACAGGTTCTTGGAGATTCTCGCCAAGGTACGTGGTTCTATTCCCGATGCCGCCATCACCACTGATGTGATCGTGGGGTTCCCTGGTGAGACAGAATCAGACTTCCAAGACACCCTTGATGTGATCCGACAGGCTCGATTCTCTGCTGGGTTCACCTTCTTGTATTCTGCCCGCCCAGGAACCGAGGCAGCTACTGACGCGGATCAGGTTCTACATGAAGCTGTCCAAGAGCGCTATGAACGACTCGTTGCACTGATCGACGAGATTGCTTGGGAAGAGAATAAGAAACTCATTGGCCACGAAGTCGAGGTGTTGTTCGCCTCGGGTGAGGGGCGCAAGGACGGGCAAACCCTGAGGTTGACAGGCAGAGCCAGAGATAATCGCCTGGTTCATGTGGGGCTGCCACACGGTAGTGAGATTCCTCGCCCTGGTGACATCGCCACAACCACGATCACCTATGCTGCTCCCCATCATCTCCTGGCTGATTCGCCACTGTTCGACCTTCAACGTACGTCAGGTGGGGATGCCTGGGAGGTCCAACAGGCAGGCAAACCTATCCCCATTCAAAGGCAATAATGGTGAAACCGGGAGGAGAAAACCTAACCAGAGTTGATCCTCTGGCCAATTTATCTGCCCCGACCCGGCAGTGGTTTACTTCAACGCTGGGCAAGCCAACCCAGGTCCAAGTTGAAGCCTGGGAGCAGATTGAAAAGGGCAGGAATGCTCTGGTGATTGCTCCGACTGGGTCGGGGAAAACCCTCGCTGCTTTCTTGCACAGTATCGACCATCTCATGAGAACTCCAGCTATTTCACCGGGGGTGAAGGTTCTCTATATTTCCCCGCTGAAGGCACTCGGTGTTGATGTGGAGAAGAACCTCCGGGTTCCCTTGGCGGGGATAGCTGAGAAAGCCGCTGGCACCTCTATGGATGTGACCCAGATTTCTGTGGGAATACGCAGTGGTGACACCACCCAAAGTCAGAGGCGTCATCTGGTGAAGAATCCTCCCCAGATTCTCATCACCACCCCAGAATCTCTCTTTCTGATGTTGAGTTCAGCGGCTTTCAACATTCTCAAGGAAGTTGAGACGGTCATTGTTGACGAGATCCACTACCTCGCGGGTAACAAACGTGGAGCCCACCTTGGTGTCAGTTTGGAAAGACTCCAGGCTTTGAGTACGCGTGGTGGTTTTCAACGCATTGGGCTTTCTGCCACAGTACGGCCGCCCGCGATCGTGGCTGACTTTTTGGGAGGAACCCAAGGTGGGGTCCACATTGTCCAACCACCCATGGAGAAATCCTTTCAACTCGATGTTCGCGTGCCAGTTGATGACATGACCCAGCTGGCGAGTGTGGTTCCTGGCGAGGCGAATTCCACTGCGGGAGCCGATCCGCGGCGTACCACTGCGGGGTCGATCTGGCCCTACGTGGAAGAAGAGATCTATGACCTCATCATGGCCCATCAGTCAACGATTTGTTTCTGTAATTCCCGCGCTGTAGCAGAGAAACTTTCCAATCACCTCAACACTCTCCACGACCAGAAGAATCCTGGGGACCCAGGATCGGTGATCGCTCGGACCCACCATGGATCAATCTCCAAGGCTCTACGCCAAGAGATCGAAACTGAACTTAAAGAGGGTCGCTTACCTTGTGTGGTGGCCACTAACTCCCTCGAACTCGGTATAGACATGGGAGCTGTCGATCTGGTGATCCAAGTGGGAGCACCTCCCTCGGTGGCCTCAGGATTGCAGAGAATCGGCAGGGGAGGCCACCAGGTGGGTGAGGTCTCCACTGGAGTGCTCTTTCCCCTCAATCGATCAGATTTGTTGACCACGTGCGTGGTGGTAGCCAAAATGGGTCGTGGAGAAATCGAAAACATCACATCCATCTCCAATCCTCTCGACATTTTGTGTCAACACTTGGTCTCTATGTGTTTAGATACTCCCCAGAAACCAGACAGGCTTTACGAGGTGGTCACCCATGCCCAGTGCTTTTCCAGTCTTCCTCGCCAGTGGTTCAATGACTGTGTGGATATGCTCACTGGAAAATACCCCAGTGATGATTTTGTGGAATTGCGCCCTCGCTTGGCCTGGGACCATAAGGCTGGAACATTGTCCGCCCGACCGGGTGCGCGCAGGCTAGTTACCACATCGGGAGGCACCATCCCCGATCGTGGACTCTATCCGGTGTTCCTAGCTTCTGATCATGAGACAGATTCCTCGCCCAGGGCAACAAGTCGGCGAGTCGGAGAACTCGACGAGGAAATGGTGTACGAATCTCGGATTGGGGATGTATTCACCTTGGGTACCTCTGCGTGGAGGATCACCAACATCACCGCCCACCACGTTGAGGTGATTCCCGTACCCGGCCAAACAGGCAGAATGCCTTTCTGGAAAGGTGATGAAGCCTTATCGCGTTCAGCTGAGGTGGGGAAAATAGTCCAAGAAACAGTCCACAACCTCTCCAAGGACCCGCCTGCCTGGGAAGGGATTGTCGACCAGTGCGCCACCATTGAACCTCGCGCCCAAGACAACCTCGTGGAGTATATCCGCGCCCAACGTCGTGCCACCAAAGAACTCCCTGATAATTCCACCATACTCATTGAGCGTCACCGCGATGAGATCGGAAGTTGGAGGATCTGTGTCCACTGCCAACTCGGCACCAGAGTTCTTCAACCCTGGGCCATGGTCATCCAACATCAATTACGTCAGCGATCCGACGTGGAATCATCCAGCGATATCAATGTCGTGGCAACCGATGATGGTTTGATCATTCGACTTGGAGAAATTGAGAACCCCTCCATTGCCCATCTTTTAGTATGTCCGACCGATCAGCTCGACCAGATTCTTGCCGAAGAAACCCAACATTCCTCACTGTTTGCTGCCCATTTCCGTCACTGCGCTGCCCGGGCATTATTACTGCCTCGCCGTGACCCCACCAAGCGTTCCCCCCTGTGGCAACAAAGACTGAGATCCCACCACCTTCTGGGGGTTGCTTCGGCTTATCCAAACTTTCCCATGATTGTCGAGGCTTTGAGGGAATGCCTGGTGGATGTGTTCGACATCACCACATTGAGGAAACTCCTGTCTGATATCGCTGCTCGAAAGATCCATCTCGTCGAGGTCGAAACACCCTCGCCATCTCCTTTTGCTTCCTCCATGCTCTTTGGGTACGTGGGGGACTTCATGTATGACCCCGATCAACCTCTTGCCGAGAGAGTTCATGCAGCCAGTTTGGTTGATCCCACCTTGTTGTCGAGCCTCATTGGGGTTGGTCCCACCGACCAGCTCGATGAGCAGGTTCTCGCCGAGGTTGTCACTGGGCTCCAGGGGCTGTCTCGCCCAGCCAGCAGCGCAGAATCCCTGTGGGATTTGATCAGACGAATTGGTCCACTCACCGAAGAAGAATGTGTCCAACGTTGCGCAGAAGAGCCCTCAACGTGGCTCCACGAACTCAAGGCCACTGGCAGGATTGTCGACATCCAGGTTACTGGGCGTCCCATGGTGATAGTGGCTGAAGATGAATCACTATTCGAGGCGTGGCCAGCCCCTGCATCAGTGGACACCTTGGTGAAGCGCTGGGTTCGATGCCATGGCGTAGTTCAGCCCACACACATCTCCGCGCGTTATCACCTTGACGATTCCCACGTGAGAATGGTTCTCGACAATTTGGTGAGTCAATCTCATCTGTTGAAGGGAACCTACCTTGATTCTCCGCAGCCGCAGTACATCACGCAGGAGGTCCTGGCCAGGGTACGCCAGCGGATTGTTTCCAATTATCGCGCCAGCATCCAGCCAGTGGAACCCAGTCAATTTGCTCGATTCTTAGGCCAGTGGTCCCAGGTCGACACCCCAGGCACCGGGGAGGAGGCTCTGCTGGCAGCCATTGAGCATCTTGCTGGATATCGCCTGCCTTTCTCCATGGTGGACTCGGTTATTCTCCCTTCGCGGGTCGCCAACTACACCCCCGCGATGCTGGACCACCTGGTGTCCACCTCACAGGTCACCTGGTCAGGTCATGGGTCACTTGGGCGTAGCGATGGTTGGGTGAGCCTGTGGCCTGGCGATATGGACCATCTCATTGAACCAGCCGCCAGTGAGCTGAGTGACCAAGCTCGTGTCATCTTGGAGCGACTTGGCTCTGGTGGTGCTTGGAGTGTGGAGTCCCTGATGGGGGAGAACCCACGAGCGGCAACACTCGATGCAGTGTGGGAGCTAGCCTGGGCCGGGTATATCACCAGTGACAACCTGTCCCCACTGCGTGCGTTGACCAGCAATCGAGGCGTACTCAAACAACCCTCCATCCCTCGAACACGTAGGATGGTACGCCCGCGTGTGGTGAGGTCCACCTCCACAGGTCGGTGGTTTCTCGCTCCTCAAGCCAGGGTTAACCACACCGAACGTTTTATTCAGTGCACGGACGTTGAGCTGAATCGATACGGGATACTCACCAAGGGCAGTGTCCTGACTGAGGTCATGACATCGACCTACATGGACACCTATCAGGTGCTCGCTGCCATGGAGCAGTCAGGAGCTATTCGTCGCGGATACTTTGTCAAGGGCCTAGGTCCTGCCCAATTTGCCCTACCGGGGGCAGTGGATCGCCTGAGAAGCGTCTCATCAGCCTCCCTGATACTGCTGGCGGCTTGTGATCCCGCGAATCCTTGGGGAGCATCACTGGCGTGGCCCGAAACATACGGGCATCGACCCGCGCGTAAAGCCGGAGCTGTGGTTATCCTCGATGAGGGAAACCCGGTGATCTATGTGGAAAGAGGAGCGCACACCGTGGTGAGTTTCACCAACGACTTGGATCAGATTACTCGGGGACTGATTGAGGTAGGTCGATGGGTCGATGAGCGCAGACTCGACACCATCACCATCACAACCATCAATTCACAATCATCCTTTGAGGTAACTGCATGGGCACCAGCCTTGGAGCAGGCGGGTTTTGTGATGACACCGTCAGGGTTTAGGCGTCGGGTGAGGGTTGTGTAGCCACCTTGGTGACCATGAGTAGCCCATCGCCGAGTGGAGCCAGGCTATAGCGTACATCCTCCATGGCACGAACCACGTCGAGAGTATCGCGCAGCATGATGGTGTCATCGTCGATATGGGACTCATCAGCTACCTGTCCATTGAGCAGGACATGGTAGAGGACCAGGACCCCGCCTGGGCGAAGAAGCTTGAGTCCCTCCTCGAAATAGTCGGGATAATGCACATAATCTGCATCAACGAAGACAAGATCATAGGCTTCGCTAGTCAGCTTAGGCAACACATTGAGTGCTTCACCAGTGATGAAACGAGTGCGATGAGGTGCGTATCCTGCCATCTGTAGCGCGCGCCGCGCTGCATTGTGGTGCTCAGCTTCATGATCAATGGTGGTGAGGACCCCATGGTCGTTCATGCCATCCATGAGAGCCACAGTGGACACACCTGCCCCTGTACCTACCTCCACGATAGCCTTCGCTTGAACAGTGGTCGCCAGCCATGTCAAGGTCTGTGCCACCGCTAAGGTGACTGGTTCGAGCCCAAATTCTAGGGAGGTACGTCGAGCTGTGGCCATGGCGGGGCTCTGATGGGGGAAAGACTCGACATAGGACTGGAGTGTGACGATATGTGTTGCTAAATCCACACCTATAACCTTAGTCCACTCTTCCTCAGATAGAATCACAGGTAAGAAACTTCACTGATGGGAAAAATGTGTCCTTAACTACTGCCGATGTTGCTCGGCTTGCCGATCTGGCTCGTCTAGAGCTGACAGAAGAAGAGATGACCACCATGGTGGGGCAACTCGATGTCATTCTTGATGCGGTCGCGAGTGTTTCCACTGTTGCGGGTGACTATGTTGAGCCTAGTTCTCCTGGAATCCCTATGACTAATGTTTTCCGCGCCGATGAAGTGAAAGAATCCCTCCCGGTTGAATCTGTCCTGGCGATGGCACCTGTGGCCGAAGCTGGGCGATTCCGCGTACCGCGAATCTTGGGGGAGTCATGAACGAGTTGATCACTAAGACTGCTGCGGAGCTTGCTCAGTTGATCTCTACGCGGCAGGTGTCCTCCTACGAGGTCACGCAGGGGTTTTTACAGAGAATTACGGAAGTAGACGAGGTCATTCACGCTTTTCTCCACGTGGATGGCGATCGAGCTCTCGACACTGCCCAGAAGGTTGATGCCAAGCGGTCCCGAGGTGAACAGCTCAGTGCCCTGGCAGGAGTTCCTGTTGCCTTGAAGGATGCTTTCACCTACGTGGGTGCCCCCACGACCTGTGGGTCCAAGATGTTGGAAGGATGGATTCCTCCCTACAATTCAACCATCACTCAGCGCCTGCTCGACGCTGACATGGTCATTGTGGGCAAGACAAACCTCGACGAATTTGCCATGGGTTCTTCAACGGAAAACTCAGCCTTTGGACCAACGCATAATCCTTGGGACACTGACAGGGTTCCCGGGGGCTCGGGTGGAGGATCGGCTGCCGCACTAGCTGCCTTCGAAGCCCCCCTGGCCGTTGGTTCTGACACGGGTGGTTCTATTCGCCAGCCTGCCGCTGCCACAGGTACGGTGGGTGTCAAACCCACCTATGGGGCGTGTTCGAGGTACGGATTGGTGGCTATGGCTTCCTCACTGGATCAACCAGGGCCTTGCGGGCGAACGGTTGTAGACACTGCCTTACTCCACCAGATCATGGCTGGGTATGATCCCTTGGACTCAACCTCCATCAATCAGGAGGTTCCTGGAGTCGTCGAAGCTGCCCAGGTTAAGGATGTCACAGGTCTCAAGATTGGGATAGTGTCACAGTTGGCAGGCGATGGCTATTCCCCAGATGTTCTCACCAGGTTCCATGAGTCGATCGACATGTTGGCGACAGCTGGGGCTGAGATCACGGAGGTCTCTTGTCCCCATTTTGATGCTGCTTTAGCTGCCTATTACCTCATTATGCCCAGTGAGGTCTCCTCCAACTTGGCTCGCTTTGATGCGATGAGATATGGGTTGCGTCTCGGTGATAATGGTGAAAACTCAGCTGAGCAGGTCATGAAAATCACCCGCGGTGCCGGTTTTGGAGCGGAGGTCAAAAGAAGGATCATTGTGGGGACCTATGCGTTGTCCAGCGGATACTATGACGCTTATTATGGCTCAGCGCAGAAGGTACGTACCTTGGTGATCGAAGACTTTACTCGCGCCTTTTCCACTGTTGATGTTCTGATGTCACCCACCTCTCCAACCACGGCTTTCAAACTGGGGGAGAGAGTTGATGATCCGATGGCAATGTATCTCAACGATCTCTGCACAATCCCCACGAATTTGGCCGGAAATGCTGCGATGTCTCTTCCCTCCGGTCTATCTGACACCGATGGGATGCCCACTGGAATCCAGATCATGGCCCCACCGATGAAGGATGATCTTCTCTATCAAGTCGGTGGGTGTCTTGAGGCATTGTTGGTCGACCGCTGGGGTGGACCCCTGCTGGATGCCTTGGTATCAAAGGAGTGGTCATGAGTGACGATGTGAGAGATTTTGATGAGGTTCTGGCCTCCTATGAACCAGTGCTTGGACTCGAAGTCCATGTCGAATTGAGCACTGCATCGAAAATGTTTTGCTCCTGCTCCACACAATTTGGGGCAGAACCCAATACCCAGACCTGTCCAGTGTGTCTGGGTTTGCCCGGTTCACTTCCGGTGATGAATGCCACTGCCATCGAATCGGCTATTCGCATTGGTTTGGCACTGAACTGCTCAATTGCGCAGCAATGCTGTTTTGCGCGGAAGAACTACTTCTACCCGGATATGACCAAGAACTTCCAGACCTCCCAATATGATGAGCCGATCTGTTTCGATGGGCTGGTATCGCTCGACGTCGAGGGGGAACACTTTGACATACCCATTGAGAGAGCCCACATGGAAGAGGATGCAGGCAAATCCCAACACCAGGGCTCAACTGGGCGCATCCAGGGAGCTGACTATTCACTGATGGACTACAACCGAGCAGGGGTGCCCCTGATCGAGATTGTCACCAAACCCATCATGGGTACGGGTTCTTTGGCTCCCCAGGTTGCTCGGGGGTACGTGGGGTATCTCCGCGACATGATTCGAGCCTTGGGGGTCTCTGACGTACGGATGGAACAAGGCTCACTTCGCTGTGATGCCAATGTTTCGCTGATGCCACGAGGTTCAACGACTCTGGGAACACGAACAGAGACGAAGAACATTAACTCGCTGAAATCCATTGAGAAAGCCCTCACCTATGAGATCTGTCGTCAAGGTGCCATCTTGTTTAATGGCGGGAAGGTGATCCAGGAAACCCGCCACTTCCATGAGGACACCTCCACCACATCATCAGGAAGATCCAAGGAAGAAGCTGAAGACTACCGCTATTTCCCTGAACCTGATCTCACAGTCATTGCCCCCAGTCGAGGGTGGGTGGACCAACTGCGTACCACTATCCCCGAGGCTCCACATCTCAGGCTCGCCAAGCTCAAAACGGCTTGGGGCTTTTCTGACCTCGAGCTGCGAGATGTCGTCGCTGCCGACGCGGTAGATCTGATTGAAGCCACCGTAGCTGCCGGGTGCCCACCCCCCTCAGCGCGCAAATGGTGGATGGGGGAGTTGTTGAGGCGTGCCAACGCTGATTCAATGGAACTTTATGAATTGCCCATTACCGCCCAAGACATTGCCGATATCCAAGGTCTCGTTGATTCGAATGTGATCAACGACAAGATTGCCCGCAAGGTGATCGAGGCAGTGATAGCCGGGGAGGGGACACCCACTGCAATCGTCGAAGATAAGGGTTGGACAGTGGTCACTGACACTGATGAATTATCGCGTGTGGTTCAGTCAGTCATCGCAGACAATGAAGAGATAGCCACCAAGATTCGTGAAGGAAAGGTCCAAGCAGCTGGTGCTCTGATTGGTCAAGTGATGAAGGCCATGGGTGGTCAAGCCGATGCAGCTATGGTGCGTGAGCTCATTATCACCACCCTCACAGACCCGTGATAGATATTCCACAACAGTGTTTTTAAGGTGTAGCGTGGTTCACAAGGAGGTCAAGGTGACTGACAGTGTTGAAGGCAAGGTTCTGGTCATTGATGATGATGCGTCTTTGGCTGAGATGCTTCAAATTGTTTTACGCCAAGAGGGTTTTCAAACCGCATGGTGTGGACGTGGTGATCAGGCCATCGAAGCTTTTCGCGCTGAGAAGCCAGATCTTGTTCTGTTGGATTTAATGCTTCCAGGTCGTGGTGGGGTGGATATCTGCCGTGATATTCGCAGTGAATCTGGGGTCCCTATCGTCATGCTCACTGCCAAATCTGATACCGCTGATGTTGTCAAGGGTCTCGAAGCCGGTGCTGATGACTACGTGGCTAAGCCTTTTGCTCCTCGAGAGCTCGTGGCCAGGATTCATACTCGACTGCGCCGAACACCAGCGAGTACGGAAATAGAGACCATCACTATCGGCGATCTGACCATTGCTGTGGAAACCCATCAAGTCACCAAAGGTGATGAGCTCATCAATGTCACCCCCCTCGAATTTGATCTGCTGTTGGCCCTGGCACGCCAACCGAAGCATGTGTTCACCCGTGAACAACTACTCAAGCAAGTGTGGGGATACCAGAATCCTGCTGACACTCGACTGGTCAATGTCCACATTCAACGCTTGCGGGCCAAGATTGAACGCGATCCTGATAATCCTGAGATTGTTATTACCGTACGAGGCGTAGGGTATCGAGCAAGTGGATAAGATCACCCGACCCCGGATTCCCTCCTGGGTGAGTGCACCTGCGCGTCAGTGGAAATCCTCGCTGGCTCTCAGGGTGGTCACCTCAGCTATGTTGGGTTCCTTTTTGGTGATGTTGGTCGCCGGGGTTTTCTTGCTCTATCGGGTCACTGGGGGTGTCATCGATAATTCCCGAGAATCAGCACTCGTGGATGCCAATGAAGCTCTGGTGGAAATTGAGCAGATGATGAGAACCACCGGATATGATTCCGCCAATTCCGATGCACTGAACACTATTGTGAATTCGGCGATTCGACGAGGGTATTCCTCCGGGCGTTATCAGGTCCAGTTTGTCACCACTGTGGGCACCTTCTCGGCAGCATCGATGGATACCTCAGCTATCCCCCCCCAGATTCGCGAATCAGTGGCGAAGGACCCGGCTTTGGTTCATTGGGTTCCCACCCAGGTACGCTTCAAGGATTCTTCCTCGGGTCCGGGGTTGGTGGTGGCCTCTGGTGGTGGCACCCAGCGTGATCGCTACGTGGTCTACTTTGTGTTTTCTTTTGAGAATGAAGCACGAACACTAGCCATGGTACGAACCGCTGTTGGATTGACCTCCTTGGTCCTCTTGTTGGGGGTGGGCGCGGTCTCCTATGGAGTATCACGACAGGTTCTTGCTCCTGTTCGGGTGGCCAGCCAAGCCGCTGAGAAGCTGGCCAGTGGAAAACTGACTGAATTGATGCCCGTACGTGGAACAGATGACCTTGCCCAACTGGCTGGGTCGATGAACCATATGGCTACCCAACTCCAGCAGAGGATTCAAGCCTGGCAACAGCTTTCGAGGCTCCAACAAAGATTTGTCTCTGATGTCTCTCACGAATTGCGCACCCCGCTGACAACTGTGCGCATGGCTGTGGATGTCATATATGACAAACGTGAGTCTCTACCAGAAGTGCAACATAAGTCCATCGAACTACTCAACAAGGAACTCAATCGATTTGAAGCCCTCTTGGGTGACCTTCTGGAGATTTCTCGCTTTGATGCTGGAGCAGCTGTCCTTGATCTGGAAGAACACGACATGGGTGATCTCATCCGCGCAGAGATGGATTCACTGTCAGAGTTGGCTACCTCAGCTGGAAGTGAACTCACCTTGGAGGCTGATGAGCAGTGTACTGCCGAGGTCGACTCACGAAGGATCTCGCGTTTGGTGAGAAATCTGCTCAGTAATGCCATCGAGCATGGTGAAGGCCAACCCGTCACCGTGAGTCTCAAAAAAGATAAAGATGTTGTGGCTTTCTCGATACGTGACCACGGAGTGGGTTTCGATAGTGAGGAGGCCACCCATCTCTTTGATCGATTCTGGAGGGCAGATCCAGCCAGGGCTCGCCATATCGGTGGAACAGGTCTGGGGCTGGCGATCTCCTCGGAGGATGTTCACCTTCATCAAGGATGGATCCATGCCTGGGGCCATCCCGGCGATGGGGCCCATTTCCGAGTGGTTCTTCCTCGCAACCAAAACATAGTAGTGAGCAGCTCGCCTATTGAATTGGTCCCTGCTGATGGACCTGAGGAGGAATCATGATGCGCAAGATGATTCTTCTCGTGGTGGTTCTCTCCCTGGCAGGATGCGCCTCTATTCCCACCTCTGGCAGCGTTCATTCAGAACCACGTCGTAGTGCTGATTTGAGCCCAGGAGGGATCACTATTGTCCCTGAGCCGCCTCCCCAAGGCGCCTCTCCCACGATGATCATCCGTGGGTTTTTAACAGCGATGGCGAGTTTCGGATCGGATTATGCCACTGCCCGAGAGTATCTCACCGCCTCGGCTTCAGATTCGTGGTCACCTCATCAAGCCGATGTATTGATTTACGCTAGCGGTACGACACCGCAGGTGTCAGGTAATCGGGTCACCATGTCGGGGGCCATCATTGGACACCTCAGACCGGATGGCTCCTTTGTGGGGGCTGATGCTCCCACATGGACCCATGATTTTGGTTTGGTCCGTGAGAATGGGGAGTGGAGGATTTCACATCCTCCTGAGGGGCTTGCCTTGTCGTACTACATGTTCACCCAGAGTTTCTCGCGTATCGACACCTATTTCTTCCCTGTGACTGGAACCGTTCTGGTTCCCGATCCTCGCTATGTCCAACGTGGGGCCTGGGATCGCACCACTGCAGCCCGTCTGGTCGTCAACGGACCCTCCACCTGGCTATCTGCCATCATGGATAGCGACATCCGTGGACATATCTATCTGGCAGGAGAGGTGACTCTTACCAACTACATCGCGGACATTCCACTATCCGAGGGGGCACTCGACTTGTCGGTCGATCAGGCTACTAATCTTGCCATTGAGGTTGCTGCTTCGATGAAGGATCTTCCTGGTGTATCGCGGATTCGTTTCCTCTACGGTGAGGAAGTTATCCCTATCAGTAATGCAGCTAGTGATGGGTCGGTATCGGTCTCTTTGGCCAATCGCTACACCCCGCAGGCAACCAGTCAACCCAAGGACCTCCACGTGGTCAGTGAGGGAACCATTTCTTTCCTCGACGCGACTTCTTTATCTCCAGTGCCAGGGGAGTGGGGTTCACGCAATAGAGCGATCTCGTCGTTTGCCGTGGCCAGCAACACTCCTGAGATTGCTGCTGTGGTGGGTAACCAACTACAGGTGGGGTCTTTTGACCAGACTCCCAGTGTCGCCTTGAATGCTGACGGCTTATTGAGACCACAGTACGACATTCAGGGAAATCTGTGGGTGGTCTCCTCCTGGCAGGGTTCTGCACAACTGACCATGATCTCTCCAGCCGGCAAGGTGAGTGTGGATTCCTCGGCTCTAGCGGGAATGAAAATCCGTGGTTTCCAACTCTCACCTGAGGGTCGCAGAATGGTTTTCATCCGTCAGACCAATTCTCCTGGCGAACCTGAGCGCCATGAACTGGGTATTGCCCTGATCTCATCGACTGATTCAGGGCCGAGCTCAATTGTGTCGTGGAAACCCATCCGCTTGACCTGGCAGGGTTCTGCACTGACCACCATCATGGATGTTGCATGGATGGGGCCATCATCTCTGCTGGTGGTGGGAAGTCACAGTGGAAATCAAACCGGATTGTTTTACACCGATATTGATGGGTTGGGCATCGATGAATGGGGTCTTCCACAGTCATGGACCCCCTCTCAGATGGCAGCAACCACCACCGAGCAGGGCCCCCAGATCATGATCTTGGACACCGACCAGCAAGTGTGGGCTTACCAGGATGGTTATCGCTGGAATCATCCTATTGATGTATCTGTTAGTACTCTAGCTTTTCCCACATAATCTGTGGATAGACAGCACAACGGGTGAAAAAACTCCCATAGTTACTACTGTGAGGTTTCGTGATGCGGTAGCAGACCTACTCGTTCAAGGAGTATGCCCTGGATGTGGTGGTGCAGGATATGGCGTCTGCCTGCGGTGTGTGAGGCAGGTCATGTCCAGTAGCGTTCATCAGTGTTGTCGAGTGGGGTTCACTTTACCTTTGTGGACTGGCGGAGTTTATACCAACCCTGTGCGCCAGATCATTTCTGCGGCCAAGGATCACCACCGCCTGGATGGTGTGAATCTGCTGAGTCTGCGTTTGGCGTACGCTCTGGCTGGTTTCCTTGACCACACCGGCGAGGTCCTCCCTGTGGTTCTCGTTCCTGTTCCCTCCACCAAGGAAGCGGTACGAACCCGTGGGTTGGATTTCACCCTAGAGCTTACTAAGAAAGCCTCCATACACCTGGGGAGGATTGGGGTGGACACTCGCGTCGCACCTGTGCTGAGCCACACACGCTCCACCATGGATCAGGGTAATCTCACTACGGCAGCTAGGTTTGCTAATCTTCATGAGTCCTTGCAGGCGAGCAGGTTTCCGCTCGAAGGCAACGTGATGATTACTGATGACGTGGTCACCACAGGGGCAAGTCTGACGGAAGCATATCGAGCCTTGGATCAGGCGGGATACCAGGTGGTGGGGGCCTCGACAATAGCAGCTACTCAACTGAGGTCTAGTCCACCGCAGGGACCTCTCTCATAGTTATTCAATCGGTGAGACACCTTGCCCGACATCTTCCCTGGTGTCGAACGCAGCGGTAACCTTGGGGATACCCCTGCCTGGGGGATCGATGAAGGAGTAATCATGGATGTCACCATCACCGGACGCAAAATTCAAGTCACCGATGACTTCAAAGAACAGGTTTCAAGGAGGATGGCGGAGTTAGATTCCCGAGTTGACAAGGTCATTCGCGCGGAAATCCACGCACAAGCAGAAACGAGGGGTTCCTCGGAGGCAGTCAGAGTGGAGATCACTCTCATCGGGAAGGGTCCAGTCGTACGCGCTGAGGCTATCGCTGATGACAAATCTCAAGCCTTCGATGATGCCTTCGACCATTTGAAGACCAGGTTGCGTAAGGCCCAAGACCGCAGGCGCTCCCACCGTAATCTACGAAAAGTCGGTTTTAGTGAACCATCGCTTGAAACTCACAGTGATCCAGAACCAGCAAAGACACCTATTGCCGTCAAAAGGGTTGCTGGTTTAGAGATCCAAGGCGATGGCCCGATGGTTGTTCGAGAAAAGCTCTTTCTTTCCGCGCCACTGACTTTGGCACAGGCTCTTGATGAAATGGAGTTGGTCGGTCATGATTTCTTCCTCTATGTCGATGCCGATTCTTCTAGGCCTTCGGTTGTTTATCGCAGAAAAGCCTATGACTATGGGGTGATTCACCTGCAAGTCATCTGAGTCGACCCCTCGAAACGCACCCACGCCTGAATACATCCAAGAAAACTAGGCAAGAATCAGGCAGAATAGTTCTGGTAGAAACCCCAGAAAGGATTCCGCATGTCACTCAATCTGATGATGGTGCAAGGAGAAGACCAGGTGCCCCAGGTGGTGGAGCAGGATTCCACAGGGCTGACATTGTTTGGCGAGGATCGTTCCATTGTTGCCATGAGAGTTAATGGAACCACAGTGGATCTCGGGACCTGCTTCCAGGAGGGGGATCTCGTTGAGACTGTCAGCGCCACCAGTGATGAGGGGTTGTCGATTATTCGCCACTCTGCAGCCCATGTCACCGCCCAAGCACTCCAAAAACTTCATCCGGAAGCCAAACTAGGAATCGGGCCTCCCATCACTGATGGGTTCTACTACGACTTCCGCGTGGATCCACTGACTCCTGAAGATCTGAAAGCAATAGAAAAAGCGATGGTGTCGGTGATCAAGGAGCGCCAAAAATTCGTCAGGCGCGTGGTGAGTGAAGAAGAAGCACTCAAAGAAGAAGCCCACGAGCCCTACAAGCTCGAACTGATTCGCGATAAGGCTCACGCAGGTGACACCGATGGTGCATCGGTTGAAATTGGTGGAGATGAACTCACCATCTATGACAATGTTCGCCGGGATGGGTCGGTAGCTTGGAAGGATCTGTGTCGAGGCCCCCATGTTCCTCACACTGGTTACATCACGGCCTGTTCTTTGACGAAGACCTCTGCTGCTTATTGGCGTGGTGATCAATCCAAGGACACCCTTCAGCGGGTTTACGGCACAGCATGGGCCTCCAAGGAGGACTTGGTGGCGTACACAACTCGTATGGAAGAAGCGGCGAAACGAGACCATCGCAAATTGGGAACAGAACTCGATCTCTTCTCCTTCCCCGAAGAGATAGGGCCAGGGTTGTCGGTTTTCCATCCGAAGGGTGGAATCATCCGCATGGAGATGGAGAACTATTCCCGTCAACGCCACCTGGAGGCTGACTATTCCTTTGTCAACACCCCCCATATCACTAAGGGGAAATTGTTTGAGATATCCCAGCATCTGAGTTGGTATGAAGAGGCGATGTACCCACCCATGCATATCGATGAAGAGACCAATGATGATGGCAGCATCAAACGTGCTGGAATGGACTACTACCTCAAACCCATGAACTGTCCGATGCATAACCTGATCTTTCGTTCGAAAGGGCGCAGTTATCGTGAACTGCCACTGCGCCTCTTTGAATTCGGTACGGTCTATCGCTATGAAAAATCTGGGGTAGTTCAAGGGATGCTGCGAGCTAGGGGTTTCACCCAGGATGACGCTCACATTTATTGCACCCGCGATCAGATGAAAGACGAGTTAGCCTCCCTGCTCACCTTTGTTCTCGATCTGTTGCGTGACTATGGTTTCGATGATTTCTATCTGGAGTTGTCTACCAAGAACCCCGAGAAATATGTCGGTGATGATGCCACCTGGGCCGATGCCACTGAGGTGTTGCGCCAAGTCGGTGAGGAATCCGGGTTGACTCTGGTTCCTGATCCGGGGGGAGCGGCTTTCTATGGACCCAAGATTTCGGTACAAGTCAAAGATGCCATCGGTCGTACCTGGCAGATCTCGACGATCCAATTGGATTTCAATCTCCCTGAGTTGTTTGAATTGGAGTATGTGGCTCCTGATGGCTCCCATCAGCGCCCTGTCATGATTCATCGTGCTCTGTTTGGTTCTATGGAGAGATTCTTTGCTGTACTAACCGAACACCACGGCGGGGCTTTCCCACCGTGGCTGAGTCCCGTCCAGGTTATCGGTGTGCCTGTAGCTGCTGATTTCAATGACTATCTGGGTTCGATCCTCACTGAACTGAAGTCCCAAGGAGTACGGGTGGAGCTCGACGATTCCTTCGACAGAATGCAGAAGAAGATCCGTAATGCCACCAAGGCCAAGGTTCCTTTCATTTTGATTGCTGGAGCAGAAGATGAGGCCAACCAGGCGGTTTCTTTCAGGTATCGAGATGGCACCCAGAAGAATGGTGTTCCCATCGCTGAAGCCATCAAAGAAATCATCGATGCGATTTCTAAGAGGACCTGATGACTCAGCCAGAGGTTTTTCCTGCCGAAGATATGGTGGGAGCCCCCGATGGGTTTCAACGCCTGTGGACCCCCCACCGGATGGCCTATGTTGCCTCTCATCGTGGCCCAGTCCGATCTTGTCCTTTTTGTGAGGCTCCTGAACTTGACCAGGAGGAAACACTCGTGGTCACCCGAGGGGAAACCTGCTATGTGGTGTTGAATCTCTACCCCTACAACTCAGGACATGTCCTGGTGTGCCCCTATCGCCATGTTGCCTACTACACTGATCTCAATATGGAGGAGGTCACAGAGATGGCTCATCTCACCCGGCAGGCGATGACAACACTGGAGGCTGTCTACCGAGCAACAGGGTTCAACATCGGCATGAACCAAGGTGTCGCTGGAGGAGCTGGAATAGTGGAGCATGTTCACCAGCATGTTGTCCCCAGGTGGAATGGTGATGCGAACTTCTTTCCGATCATCGCTCAGACCAAGGCACTGTCGCAATTACTACCCCAAACACGCGATGCACTAGCCCAGCAGTGGGGGCAACAGTGACCCAGACCCTCCCAGCTCCCGAGGTGGCCCCAGGATATGACACCACCCGAGTTCTTACTGTTCCCAATATCTTGAGTTTCGTACGTCTGGCGGGAATTCCCGTCTTTTTATGGTGCCTGCTTGTTCTCAAAGCGGATATCCTGGCTATCTCTATTTTAGCTATCGCAGGAATCACCGATTTTCTCGATGGATATCTGGCACGCTCCTGGCATCAAGTCTCTCGTCTGGGTCAGGTTCTTGATCCGATAGCCGATCGGCTCTATATCCTGGCCATCATCTGTGGCCTGGCCAGTAGGGGAGTTCTTCCGTGGATCCTGGTCATTGTCCTGGTTGCTCGTGACGTGATGCTGGCAACCTTGATCCCATCGCTCAGGTCGAGAGGTTTTGCTTCCCTTCCTGTTCATTTCTTGGGGAAAATCGCTACCTTCTGCTTGCTTTACGCCTTTCCCTTTGTCCTGTTGGGGGAGCAGGTCTTCTCGGGGGCCCATGTCTTTGGGATATTCGGGTGGGCGGTGGTGCTGTGGGGAGCCTTCTTCTACTGGTGGGCTGGAATCCTTTACATGTTCCAAGGAGTGTCCTTTTTGCGCCGTACTCCACCCCTGGCCATGCAGTTCGTGGCAGAATGAGTCAAGACCGAACAAAGGAGTGAGATGTCCGACCAGTTGAAGTTTACGAAAGACCATGAGTGGGTCTCATCCATCCAGGGATCAATCGCCCGCGTGGGTATCACCAGCTACGCGGTGGAATCCCTCCATGGAATTGTTTTCGTGTCATTGCCCACAGTGGGCCAGCAGGTATCTCAAGGTGAGGTCGTAGCTGAGGTTGAGTCTACGAAGGCTGTCTCCGAGGTATTCTCTCCCCTCGATGGAGTGGTAGTGACAGTCAATAATGACGCAGCCACCAACCCAGATCTCGTCAATGATGATCCATGGCAGGCAGGGTGGCTCTTTGAGATTGATATGTCCGACACGGCTCAAATCGATACCTTGCTCGATCGTCAGGCGTATGATGAACACCTGAAGTAGACCTTAAGGAGTACTGATGCTGATCTGCCCAGCTTGTGGGAATCACACAGAAGACGATGCGCGCTTCTGCTCCCAATGTGGTGAAAAGATCCTCACGAATGAATCCACCACAACCCTCGGTGTTCTGGAGGACACTACTTTAACCAATGAGCTCAGTAGTGACGACATTGCTGCTATCGAAGAACTACCGGCGGGTTCGGCTTTGCTCATTGTCCTTCGCGGGCCTGCCACCGGTGCACGTTTCCTACTCAATGAACCACGAACCATTGCCGGGCGTGATCCGGCCTCCGATATCTTCCTGGACGACATCACAGTGTCGCGGGCTCATGCCGCCTTCACGATTGATAACTACGAGGTCACTATTGAAGATCTGGGTTCTCTCAACGGAACCTATGTGCGGCGAGAACTGCTCCAAGAACCCCTGGTGTTGAACAATGGTGAAGAGGTTCAGATCGGGAAATTCAAGATGATCATTTTCCTAGGCTCCACCGGGATTGAGTAATGGCTAGTTCAGGGCTTGCGATCGGAAAAGTCGTCGAGATACTCAAAGCTGAGTATCCTGACATTTCCATTTCCAAGGTCCGGTATTGGGAAACTGAGGGGTTACTCACCCCAGAACGCGCTGACTCGAGTTTTCGACGATTCTCCAAACAGGATATTGAGAGACTGCGGTATATCCTCTCCGCCCAGCAGAACCACTATCTCCCACTGAAAGTCATCAAAGAGAACCTCGACCTCATTGATCAGGGAATAGAACCAGCTCCACTTGAACCAGTGAATCCTCCACCACCGAGCGGGTCCGACACTGTCCAAGCTGTCCATCAACCCCCGATCCGAATATCGCGGGAAGAACTCTTAGAGCGCTCCCACATGCCTGAAGCGACATTAATCGAATTGGAGAGACAGGGCATCATTCGCCTTCGTCGTGGAACCTCTTATTATGGGTGGGAGGCTCTCACCTTGGCCATTGTGGCAGTCAAGGTTGCTCCACTGGGAATAGAAGCCAGGCAACTACGAGTTATTAAAGCCGCAGCTGATCACGAGGTGGAACTCATTCTTGCTGCAGCTGCCACCTATGCCCGCAAACCCGACATAGCCAAGCGAGCTACCTTGGAGATTGCTGAGGTGGTTGCACAAGCACATGCAGCCCTCTTACAGGTCGGTCTCGACCAGTCCTATCACTAGTGGATTCCATGGCCCGAAGGTGAACCTTGACTGAGGGTTGAGAGTTCCTTGAGCTCTTCGCCAGCCTCACATTTCCCCTTGTCGCGCCACATAAAGTTTGAACGAATTAGTCGAGAATTCTTTGTGGGTGTGATGATGCCACGCCGAAGAAGGCGACGTGATTGAAGGGGGAGTCTTTCTCTCGTAGCGTTATCCTACCGATGAGGAACTGAAAGATTTGCTTAAAACCGCCCTTTTCC
>Ga0082212_10000027_pt1 | contig 204305 bp, 173 predicted proteins | sample TergutNt197P3_FD_71548 | JGI IMG/M metagenome (GOLD analysis project Ga0082212, IMG submission 71548) | Neocapritermes taracua P3 segment gut microbial communities from Petit-Saut dam, French Guiana - Nt197 P3 | ecosystem: Host-associated > Arthropoda: Insects > Digestive system > Gut ... | reverse complement strand
CAGCTCCATTTCACTTAGTATTTTTTGTTCACTAACACAATTATACCATAGTGGATGGAGCTGTGTTTTTGTTTTGAAATTCTACGGAGCTTGGGACATCGTCAGTATAATTGATAGAGTTGTGTACAAATGGAAAAAATGTATTTGGAGGTTATGTTGTGGCTACAAACAGGCATTGGGCACAAGTACGCAAGACATTGGAACAAAACTTGCTTTGCGATTCGCTAAAAGGCCGGGTGCGTTATTTTGCTACTAGATACAGAAAAGCGCATGACAATCTTGGAAGAGTTTGTGTCCTGGTTGATGATAAAGAAATACTCAATATACCTTTTTCGGTTGAATACAAGGTAATTGCGGGGACATACAAGCTTGATTGCGATAGAAGCCTTGGCGAGTTGTATGATATGGTTGCTAAAGGCTTCGGTGACCAAGGACTTTTTGCGCCTTGGGACTTTGGGATTTCTCTTGACGAATTCCTGTCCAACAGTATTTCCCAGTCACTGGAATCAAGCGGCTGGATTGTTCGAATGCTCGCCATAATGGACAGGCGAGTCGGCAAACGCACATTGGAGAAAATCAAACCATCCGTCGCAAGTTTGCCTGAATGGCTCCAGTATTTCTACAAACTTAGATTGGATAGCGAGAGCCTCTTGACGCAGTGAGTAGCTTGCGCTCAAGTATAACTATGCAGTCCCAGGTTCGCTTTTCCCCAGGCTGGATTTCGAAAGGCTCTGCCATTTTCTTTCCTGCCCGTTTTTTTATTGCATTTCCACTTGGGCGAGGTCTGCTTGGGTATTCTCCTCCATGTAGCGGATAACACTGTCAAGGGAGCGCTGGGCATGGGATGCTTCGCCAGACACCACACAAACGCCGATTGTCAGGAGCTTGAGGCTATCTTGGGCGGAGACCTCGGCTATAGACACGTTGAACTTTGTGCGGGCCTTTTCTATCGCGCTTTTTGCCACTTGCCTCTTGTCTTTCAGCGAAGTTGCATAATGCAACGCAAAAGTAAGTTTTGCCGCAGCCACATGCATTTTTTTTCCCCCATTCTGATATTCTCGATACTCAAATTATACCATTGTAAACGAAGTGTTTTAAGCCAGTTTTGTGTTTATGCCAAGCAGCGCTGGGCAGTCGCAAAAATGAATGCGAAGATTGTAGCTGCTTCTCTTTTTTTGTCAATACGTCAATACTTAGATAACAATGCGCAACTGATGTATTATAATTTATTCTGTAGTTATCATTTTGACAAAGCTTCGCCCATTTCCAACAATTGCTTAAGGTTTATGCATGGCGCGCACTGAAAGCGCCAATAATCCTAGGCATGTATTATTTACGAAAAGAAGGGATTTTATGCGCTTTAAGATAGTGCTCGCAATTGCAAAACTTGCTTGGTTTGCAATCAGGCTCATAGACAAAAACCGTGGAACCGACTTTCCCGGAAGGATTGCCCTCAAGCTTTACCCGGATTTCGCCAAACAGATACCTGGCATAAATTATGACAAAGTCATTGTGGTTACCGGATCAAACGGAAAAACTACTACCACGAATTTGCTCTACCATGTGCTGAAGGTGAACGGGAAGCAAGTGGCATCCAACCTTAAAGGCTCGAATATGCTAAATGGCGTTCTCAGCGTCTATATCAAAGATACCAAATTAAACGGCGCCCCAAGATCGGAGTACTATATCTGGGAGGTGGATGAGCGGTCTCTGCCAACTATTTATAACAACCTCCCGTTTACCCGTTGCATTGTGACCAATGTCATGCAAGACCAAGTCCACAGGAACGGGGAGCCAGATTTGATCTATTCCATATTTTCAGGGGTGTTCAACAAGAGCATGAAGCTGTACTTGAACAACCACGAGCCCAGAAGCAAGTCCTTTGAGGAACTTGCTGGGGAAGTCGTGTACTTTGGGGCTTCCCAGACATCGGAGTCCTACTTCAAGGATGGCCTATTGGATGTGTCTATGCCATGCCCGATATGTAGGCATAAAATCGACTTCTCATTTTTAAATTTGAACAATGTCGGCGACTTCAAGTGCTCAAATTGCTCTTTTTCATCTTCTGTGGACAGCGTCCAAACAGAAAGGGCAAATTTCGAAGAAAAAGAGTTTTATATTAATGACACCCGCTTTCCAATGCCATACGACGCGCCAGTAATGCTCTATAACTACTCTGCTGCAAGCGCTGTATGCCTTGATCTAGGTTTGTGCCTCCAAGCCGTGTCTTCAGGGCTTTCCACCTTTGTCAACGCCTCAGGCCGCATGGAAGAGATAAACTACAAAGGCAAGAAAATCAAGTACATCCGCATGAAGCAAGAGAACCCGGAAACCCTCCAAGGGGCGTTGGATGCCATAGCAAGCGACCCGTCCCCCAAGCTTTTTGTCATCGGCCTGTGCACCCTCGACGAGAGAAGGCCGAAATTCACGCCACACTACGCGAACACTTACTATGCTTATGACTGTGATTTCAAGCGTTTGCTGGCAAGCAATGTGGAGAAAAGCATCTGTTTTTCAGAGTTTGTTTGCTATGATATCGCAAACAGGCTTTACTATGATGGAGCCAAAAAAGACGACGTTGTTGTGGTCAATTCAGATTCAGCTTCTAGAATACTTGAAGAAATAGACAAATATGAGTCAGAGACTGTGTATTTTATCACATTGATGAAGTTGATGGAGGGGATAAAAAAACACTTGGCCAAAACAGGAGGCGCAAACTGATGAGCGCGAAAAAGACGGTTAATGTAGCTTATATGTACCCAGATATCTTAAGCCTCCACGGGGACAGGGGCAATATATGGGCTTTGATGAATGTAGCTGGGAAAATGGGGCTGGAGCTCTCTATTGCCAGGTACGACTCTCCCAATGACAAAGTCCCTTTTGACAAGATCGATCTAATGGTTTTCAGCCCTGGCGAGCTGGCTAGTTCCCTGTTCCTCGCAAAAGACGCATATGGGGGAGCGCAAGCTTACAAGGAATACATTGATTCAGGAAACACCATGCTGGCTATTGGCTCCGCGATCGGCATCTTTGCAGGTGAAGTAGTCCGCAAAAATGGGGTATACGAAGGGATGGGGGTCATCGATGCCACAATGGAGGAGCTGCAGACGCCGTATTCAAATGACGCGGTGCTGATGACCGACACATTTGGGTATGACATGGAGATAGTCGGCGGGCAAATCCAAATTGCGTCAATAAAGCTGGGGGCAGGGGAAAAGCCTTTGGGCATTTCCAGGTATGGCTTCGGCAACGACAAAAATGGAATGGAGGGGATTAGGAAGCTCAACTTTTTCTTCACAAATTTCCTGGGACCCGTGCTGGTCAAAAATCCTTGGTTTGCAGAGGAGATATTGAAGGTAGCTGCGAATAATAGAGGCATTGATGTTGACACCAGCGATGACGGTTACATGCTGGAGCGGCTATCAAACGCTGAAATTAACCGATATATTAGAATAAAGGCAGAAAAGTACGACCATACCAGGCTGGATAATTAGACTGGATGTGGCAATTATTGGAAACGTCTGAATGAGTAATCTTTTTCTGGTAAAATCGAACCAGGAGAATATTTTTTTCTTTGGCAGATTTAACAACGAGGAGCAATTAATATGGAAAATTTCGATATGCATATTCCAACACGGCTGATATTCGGCAAAGACGAGCACAAGAATATTGGCGGGCTGTTAAAGCCATTAGCCCAAAAAGTGCTTGTCCATTACGGATCAGGCAGCGTTAAAAAAAGCGGGCTGCACGACATAGTCCTAAATTCCCTGGAAGAGAATGGGGTGTGTTTTGTAGAGCTAGGCGGAGTCCAACCCAATCCAAAGCTGTCTTTGGTTTACGAGGGCATTGAGCTGTGCAAAAATGAGAATGTGGATTTTATCCTTGCAGTGGGCGGAGGGAGTGTAATCGATTCCTCCAAAGCTATAGCCATGGGCGTTTATTACGAGTCTGATGTATGGGAGCTGTTTGAGCGCAAAGGCGGGCCGATAACCAAAGCGTTGCCGATAGCTACAATACTCACAATCCCGGCAGCCGGCAGCGAATCCAGCAATAACACGGTAATATCCAATGAAGTCAAACAGCAAAAAACCGGCTATGGCCACCAGCTGCTTAGGCCGTTGTTTTCCATCGTAAACCCGGAGCTGTTTTTTACATTACCGAAAGAACAGTTGGCAAACGGTGTGGCTGACATGATGAGCCACGTCTTTGAAAGGTATTTCACAAATACACAAAACACGGACTTGACTGATGGCTTATGCGAAGCGGCCTTGAAGACTTTGATGAAAAATGCTCTTTTGGCAAGCCAAGACATGGAAAATTACGATGCTTGGGCAGAATTGGGTTTTGCGGGCAGTATCGCCCACAACGGCCTTGTAGGCATGGGGCGTGTGCAAGACTGGGCATGCCACGGCATGGAGCATGAGCTGTCCGCATTTTACGATGTCGCCCATGGGGCAGGCCTTGCAGTGCTGACCCCAGGCTGGATGCAGCATGTGTACAAGGACAACCTTGGCATTTTTCTCCAATTTGCCATAAACGTCATGGGTGTCGAGGGCAGCTTCCGCGACCAAGAGCAGATTATCCTTATGGGCATAAGCCGCTTGAGGGAATTCTTCTCAAAGCTAGGCTTGCCGGCGACACTAGGGGAGCTGGGCATCGGCGAGGAGCGTTTGGAGGAGATGGCCAAGAGGGCGACAGCATCCCGGCCGCTTGGCGGGCTCAAAAAGCTTGAGTGGCAAGATGTGCTAGCAATTTACAGCTCCGTAAAGTAGGCGGCAGATATGTCCCGGATAATCATCGCTGTGGACATGGATGCTTTTTTCCCCTCAGTGGAGGCAAGGGACAACCCCAAGCTTCAAGGGGCGCCATTGGTAATCGGCGCGCTGCCGGGGGAGCGTGGTGTTGTCGCCTCGTGCAGCTATGAGGCGAGGAAGTATGGGGTGCGCTCTGCTATGCCAATCAGCGAGGCGTTTAGGCGCTGCCCTGGAGCTGTGTACATGCGGCCGGATTTTAAAAAGTACGAGCAAGCCTCCAAGCAAGTCCATAGAATTTGGCAGCAATACTCGCCGCAAATCGAGTATGTGGCCCTCGATGAAGCCTATTTGGACATTACTTCCTCAGCCACCCTCTTTGGGGGCGCATGGGCTATCGGGAACCGGATTAGGCAGGAGGTTGCCGACATAGCAAGATTGTCATGCTCTGTAGGCATCGGCTACTCCATGATGTCCGCCAAACTTGCCAGTGAAGAAAATAAACCTGGCGGTTTATTTGAGATCCCCTCCCCTGCTGCCCTGAAGGCTTTGATTGCCAACCGCTCTGCTAGGGTGATGTATGGGATAGGACCGAGGACAGCAACGAAATTGGAGTCGATTGGGGTTGTGGCTGTGCAAGACATCCTTGAAAAGCAAGACAGTGTTATTGCCCTTTTGGGCAGCTATGGGAAAACTATTGTCGATTTAGCCAGTGGCATCGACAACAGGGTTGTTGCCGGGAGGGACAGCGCACTTTCCTTGGGAAAAGAGACAACATTCCAGAAAGATATCACTGATTTTTCGGTTTTGAAAGATTCACTTAGGGTGTTTTCTAGGGAACTGGCTTTCCAGCTTCATGAAAAAGGGCTTTATTGCCGGTCAGTCACAATAAAAATCACCTATGGCACAATGAGGAAGATTACTCGGTCTAAAAGAGGCGAAGCCACAAACAGCGCCAGTTATATATACAAACAAGCCGAGTCGCTGCTGGATCACGTCAACCAAGAGCCCGTCAGGCTTGTGGGGCTCTCTCTAGGCAGCTTGTCGGACTTTGCTGCCAAGCAAATGTCATTTTTTGAAATGGATAGTTCGCAGCAGCTGGAAAAAGCGGAAAATGCCATGTTCAAGATCCAGCAAAAACACGGCATGGATATCCTAAAAACTGGCAGCGAGCTGGCTGCAGAGCAGCAATTAAGGCTAAGGAGTACAGAGGGGGAAGGTCGATAAAGGCAGCATCAATTGTAGCTTTGCCCAATTGCGCTGCAAAGCAAGCGCAGGGATCTGGGGCAAGGAAATTTCAAGTTAAAAAACCGGTTTGATTAATAAGATCAAAACCGGTTTTTCTGCTAATGAAGTGTACATTTCAAACCAAGCCGCAACTTTTCATGCTTTGTGTTTATTTAAGAGCTAATTTCAAAACAATGAAAAAATGTGCGCGATTAGCTTTATAACAAGCGCAAGCTATAACTTTTTACGAATTCAGATTTGGTTGGCAAAGAGCCGCTTTACAGCAAGCCCAACATGCTCCAGAATGGCACTGCTATCAAACATGAAATGCAAGTGATAGCTGAATACACCCATGTCAGGTATGTGACATCCTCCAGCTCCAGCAAATCGCCGCCCATCATCGCAAAACTTTGCATGATCATTACGCCATGGTGTGGCAGTGGCCATGTATGGGCATTTGCCCACATGACAAACAATATGACCCAGTAATTTATACCCAATATTGTTGCTATGGGCCCGAAAATCGCCAGAATGATCGGTATCATTGACAGCTGGTCGATTACAAATCGCAGCAAGCAGCTGACAATGCTTAGTATCAAGACAAAAACAAAGGCGTTGGGTATCATGGAGCGGATCAAGTCTGCAGGCAGCAAGGCAGCCACCCAGTCGATTATCCCCATTGGCTTCAAAAGGGCAACGACACCCATCATCGGGCCAAACATCATGACCAGTGCCCACGGGAACTTGGCTACTACATCCCTGGTTGAGAATAGCCCTCTGCAGTACATTGCAAACAGCGCCAGCCAAGACACTACTGAAGAATGGATTCCGTGTACATCATTGGTGATCCACATGCCCACTGTGATGACAAGCACTATTAAGCAGAATTGTTCTGCTGGGCTCATTGGACCCAAAGCTTTGAATTGGTTTTGCATGGTTTCCTTGGTCATTGATGTCTTCTCTTCAGGACGCAGGAAGAATATCACATACAGCGCTGTAAGTACAAGCAGCGGAATCCCCCACGGAATGCCTGCTAAAAACCAATTCATCCATGTGAAATGCGAGGAGACTTCTATGGGAAGCATAGCCAGCAAAATCAAAGTAATATTGCTGCCAGTCAAGAAGGTGGCTGCGCCCAAATACACAGTTACCCACATGACAAACCAAAGGCCTTTTGCCCCTTTTGAATGGGGTTTGAGCCCTGCCTCCTGTATCACAGTCCCCGTCAGCGGGGACATCATGGCCAGTTTTGCTGTGGAGCTTGGAATTATTGGGTTGACTACTGTGCAGGCTGAAAGAAGGGCCAGCACTTGGCCTACGAAGTTTGGCGGGAAAAATTTCAAAACGAGCAATGCGATCCGCTTCATAAGGCCGCTTTCCTGCATGCAGCCAGCAAAACCGACAACGGCTAAAAGCATCCATATGGTGGTGCCTGAAAATTCTGAAAACAGTGTATTTAGCGGCGCCATTTTGAGTATGATACAGACAAAAGCGGCAAAGGTGGTGACAGCCCATGTCTGTGCTATGCTAGTCAGCATGCCTACAATCATGAAAATGAAAATGCCTAAATACCGCATTGATTGGGGAGTAAGCCCCTCTGGTGCCGGAATGAATGAAATTAAAACTCCGATCCCGATTGCTATCAATGCTTTTTTTGCGTTCACCTCTGAAGGTGGAAAAGGTGGTTTTTGTTCTTCGACTTGAGTTGGTTCTTGGCTCATAGCAACCTCCTATTGTTGTGTTACGTGCTCGAAAGCCAGTATGGTTCTATAAATCAACATTTGTGTGGCAGAGGCGCAGCTGCGCCCCATCAAAACCCTCCTTTTCATATTGTATTTTGTTTTGGCGTTATAGCACTCCCTGGGTGATGGCACGTATTAAAATGCCGTATAAAAAATCTAATATAATTAAGGAATTTCGCCAATAAAAGGAACTCCAAGATTATTTAATAATCAGCATAAAATAGCCTGGTATTTTGTTTGCCATAATCATTTTATCTATCTATAACAAACCACAAAATCAACATAATTTTAATGCCAAACAACACCAGCCAGCCGACAAGAGGGTATTTGTGTGGTGTCATCGGATAAACAAGTATATGGGGTTATCAAATCTATTTTCTATTTTCTACAATTGCAAGCCTACGAGAAAAAACAATTCCTAGCATTGCTTTCAAATGCATGCATTATCGCTATCCAGATGCTATTGTGTTGCACATGCAGAACTGCTCTGGCCATTAGTATTCCCAATTTGACAAGAAAAACCATGCGAAGCATCATTTTTTGCTGTTTCTAGTTATTTGTGCGGTTTGTCTGCTGGAGCTAATGGGGAACCGGCTCGCAGTATTCTTCGCTTGAAAATGCTTCGGGCTATTGTTAAGGCATTCTATTTCCAAGTGTGTTGTATCAAATTGTTCAATTCCACTGCATGACTGGGTAGAGTTTTCACATAAAGTTGATAGAATACGACATTATTTGACAATTATTCATTTTTGTGAATTATTCTTGTTTTGCCCAATCTATGGCAATCAAGCAGGCAAAGATATCACAATAATATTACTATTTTCCAAGCTTACGTACTTTTTGAAAAGCTTTTGTATTGGTATAATAGGATCATTAAGTCTGTTTCGCGTTTTGTGTCATATTTTGAAAATGAGCATTAGCTGCAAAAGGGGTGCAGATCGAGTTGAAAGAAAAACTAAAACAGCTGGTGTCAGTAATTATTGTCTGCATATCATTAATAACGGTTGGATGGTTTATTTCATATGATTACATTGTATACAACGCCATCAGCGAGTTTTACTCAGACGCGATCGAAGCAATAAACGACAAGACAAACACGTCGACGCAAATCGCGATCGCATTCACCGGGGAGTTTCCAGAAGAGTTTGACTTAAGGGACTACTATGGCGAAACATATGTCACCGGTGTGAAAAACCAAAACCCCTACGGCGCATGTTGGGCATTCTCCACGATTTCAGCCATCGAGTCCAATCTTTTGATGCGAGGCTATGGAGAGTTTGATTTTTCAGAATCCCATCTCATGCAGTTCAACGAAACATTGTCCACAAACCCCTTTGATATGTCATTTGATGAAGGCGTTGTTGTCGATACCCCCTTGGAAAAAGGGGGGAATTGGATCGATGCCACAGCCACGCTTTCCAGCTGGTGCGGCTTGGTTGCGGACACTGGCTACAGTGTTTATCCATACCACGAGAATGAGCGGAGAAATTCAATAGCGCATTTGCAGGATGTCTTCTTGATTGAAGAGATGGATTTAATGGACTTCGCTTATACATACAAAATCAAAACCTTGCTCCAGTCGATGGGCGCGGTGCAAATCTCGTATTATTCCCAAGACAACTTGTATAAGGTATCATCCCACACAGTGTGCTACTACCAGGAATACATAAAAGAGGCAAACCACAATGCCTTAATCATAGGCTGGGACGACAATTTTCCAGCAACCAGGTTTAAAAACCAGCCTCCTGGCGACGGGGCTTGGCTAGTGCAAAACAGTTGGGGCAAAAGCTGGGGCGACGGGGGCTATTTCTGGATGTCCTATTATGAAGTTTCATTAAACAACGCAGCAGTGTATAAAGTCGCAATGCCGGGAGAACCGGGGTTTTACTCAAAAATCTACGAGCATGACGCCCACGGGTTTTACACATCCTATACATTTGGGGATGCCCAAGAGTATGAGATTGCAAATATGTTTATAGCCGATAGTGACGAGATGCTCAAGGCAGCGTCCATTTACACGCTAAACCCCGACACTGAATTTGAGGTGAGGGTCTACATATCCCCAAAAGACCGCTCCCCCACCTCCGGCAAGCTGGTTAAGCGTGTCAAGGGCCATTTGGAATACGCAGGATACCACACCATTGATTTGGATGAGATTCCTTTAAAAGCGAACGAAAAATTTTCAATTGTTGTCAAAGCGATGACGCCGGGCAGGGAAATCGTGCTTCCTGCTGAGGGGTCAGGGGCCAATTACCCGAATTACAAGATTATTAAGACTTCACAGGCCAACCAAAGCTATATTAAGACCTACAATATATGGAGCGATGTAAAGGACTTGGAGCAAGAGGTTGTTTTCAATAATTTCTGCATCAAAGCTTTCACTGACTGAAGGCGGGGCAAACAAGGTGGGTTGCCTGCTTTTGAACGTAAAAACTATAAGCAATTTGGCTTGCCATCGCATGGATTAGAAAAAAAAAGCAAAAGCGCCTTCAACGCCAGCGCTTTTGCTTTTTTTAGCATTATATTAAAAAACTATTGTTTCTCGTCATCTTCTGGTTCTTCAGGCTCACTCAACCCTAATTGGTCTTGGCCTTCAATCGCCAATGCTGCTTTGTCTTTCTTGCTTTTGGCAAACATAAAACCGCCAAAACCTACAGCGGCAACGCCTGCTATGCTTGCCCATAGCAGCACATTAGTGTCATCGCCGGTCTTTGGGGCTACAGACGCAAAAACTAAAGAAGCGTGGGTAAATATTATTGTCAATGTTGTTAATAGCGCTAAAGCTGTTTTCTTTATTTTAGCCATTGCTAAGAACCTTCCTTTGTCTTGTTTTACTCTTTGCCTAGGCTTTGCTCCATCAATGCACGTGTTTTCAATGATAGCCCGAATAGCTTGGTGAATCCTTCGGCATCATGGTGGTCATAAAGCTCTCCTGTGGTAAAAGAGGATATCTCTTCATTATATAGTGAATATGGGCTAGTTTTTCCACGGCCTATGATGTTGCCTTTGTATAGCAACAATTTGCATTTGCCGGTTACTGTCTCTTGGGTTACATTGAAAAATGCGTCGAGCGCTTCCCTCAAAGGATAGAAGTATTTGCCAGAATAAACTAAATCGGCGTATTCAAGGGCTAAATGCCTCTTAAGCTTGTTCATGTCCTTGTCCAAGCAAAGCTCCTCCAGCTCATTATGGGCATGGTATAGGATTGCACCACCCGGGGTTTCGTACACGCCTCTGGATTTTAGGCCCACGACTCTGTTTTCGGTAAGGTCGACAATTCCAATGCCGTGCTTTCCGCCAATCTCGTTCAGTTCCCTGATAAGCTCCAACCCACCAAGTTTTACGCCGTTGAGGCTGACAGGGATGCCTTTTACAAACTCAATCTCGACTTCTTCCCCCACATCCGGGGATTCTTCCACTTGGCAAGTCCTTTGCAGCAAGTGGGGGTAGTTGGGACCGTTGCCGGGGTCTTCGAGCTCTAAACCTTCGTGGGAGAGGTGCCAAAGGTTCTCATCACGTGAATATGTGCTGTCAGCCGCGACATTCAAGAAGATTCCACGCTGGGCCAAGTAATCTATCGCATCTTGCCTGCTCTTGATGTCCCATAGCCTCCATGGCGCGAGGATCTTGATTTGCGGCGCTAGGGCCATAATTGTCAAGTCAAAGCGGACTTGGTCATTGCCTTTCCCTGTCGCTCCATGGCATATAGTGTCTGCGCCAATCTCAATGGCTTTGTCAATGAGCTTCTTTGCAATGAGGGGCCTTGCAATCGAAGTTCCGAGGAGATATTTCCCCTCATAGATAGCTCCTGATTTGACCATTGGGAACAAGTAGTCCTCAACAAACTCTTGGGTGGCATCTATTGTGCAAACGGAGTCTGCGCCGTATTGGATTGCCCTTTGCTCATAGTCGTCGCCTTCTTCGATTTGGCCAATGTCAATACAGACTGCGTGGATTGCGCTTCCTGTGTAGTTCTCTTTAAGCCAAGGTATGATAGTGCTGGTATCAAGCCCTCCGGAATATGCAAGGACGATGTTAAGTTTTTCCATGCTTTTGCTTCCAATCTTTTTAAAATTATCTGTTGTTTTATCAAGTATATTATAAAATCAACTCTGATCTTGGTTTTTTGACAACTTCCTTTTATTTCCATCTTTATCAACTATTCTTATGCTGTCAAGAATAGACGCCAAATTGCCGCGGTATATTTGTATATACTCCTCCCGCAGCCGTTTTTGCTCATCTTTCTCTTCTTGTGACAATTCGGCTGCCCTCGATTTGCGGGCTAGCTCATTTATCCTGTCAAGCTTTTCCTGCCACACGGCTTGACCCTGCCTTTCTTTCGGTGATTGCCTCTAGATTTTCAATAATATAGCGTTGGGCTCCCTCATCATACAAGGTTATCGGATAGTTCCTGCCGTCTTTGCCTGTCCTGGTGACAGTATTGATCCCCAAACCATTGGCGCCATCTGATGCAATCCTAAACTGTTTGCCTTCCACAGACCCGTCTTCTAGCAGCCCTTGGGAGTTTAGCCATGCGCTTACAGAAAACAGGCTAAGTGTGGCGATGCCGGCTCTCTTGAGCTCAACATTGATATTTGTGACAACATCAGAGATATTAATTGGTTTGGGGGATACCTTGATCCTGCTTTTCAACTGTGGGGAAATTGAGACAGGCTGCCCAGCCCTGGCAGGGCCCGCCAGAATTGAATCGAGCATGCCTGTCAAGTAAGCCATGCATGCCCTGATGCGTTTCTCGCTATCGCTATCAAGCCTTGGCAATGGCTCATTTGTTATTGGATTCATGCCTTTAGACATTTTTTCAACAAAAGTGCGAGCTCTAGCAATTTTGTCCCGCTCTGTATATGCCATATCACTCCTCGCTTACCTAAACTAATTATATCTGGACAAAAGGTGAATTGAAAGAGCATGGCCTTGTTACTTTGAATACACAAAGGCTTTATTTCGCTATTAGCTAAATGTATTGCCGTCTTTGCCTTTATTCTTGGATTGAGGATTATTAGGGAGCAATAGCCGCTACACAAGGTTATTTTCCGTTTACATACACAATCAAAGTTGCTATAATCTATAATACTATGAATTGAGGAGGGTTGAAGAATGAGTGATTTTAAACGGGTTTTAATTGCCAACAGAGGCGAGATTGCAATAAGGATAATACGCACAGTCCAAGAACTAAATAAACAAGCAATAGCTGTATACTGCGAAGAAGACAAGTTGTCCTTATTCAAGACGAAGGCAGATGAATCCCACATTCTGCATTCTCCGGGAACACCGACTGAAGCATACTTGAATATTCAAGAAATTATCAATACCGCTGCATCCCGCAGGGTTGACGCAATCCACCCAGGTTACGGGTTTTTGGCGGAAAATCCCGAATTTGCCCGCGCTTGCAGACAAGCGGGAATAAAGTTTATCGGGCCATCCCCAGAGGTCATTGAACTGCTTGGCAACAAAATCAACGCGAAAGAAGCTGCCAGGGAAGCTGGCGTGCCGATAATTGATGGCGAAAAAGTCGACAATGCCCAAGAGGCAAGGCTGGTAGCCAAAAGGGTAGGTTATCCCGTCATGATCAAAGCCTCAGCAGGAGGCGGAGGCAGGGGCATGCGCGTTTGTGAAAAGCCAGAGGAAATGGCGGAGCTGTTTGAGGCTGCGACCAGGGAAGCGTTGAAAGCCTTTGGCAATGGCGAGGTATTTATAGAGAAATATGTGACCACACCAAGGCACGTGGAAGTCCAGATCTTGGGCGATGAATTTGGCAATATTGTGCATCTTTACGAAAGGGATTGCTCTATCCAAAGGCGCCACCAAAAAATTATCGAATTCACGCCTTGCCAGTCGATCACCAACGACATACGCATGAGCCTATGCGAAGATGCTATCAAGATAGCCCGCCACGTGGGCTACACAAACGCTGGCACTGTGGAGTTTTTGCTTGACCCGGATGGAAACCATTTCTTTATAGAAGTCAATCCCCGCATCCAAGTTGAGCACACTGTCACAGAACAAGTCTGTGGCATCGATTTGGTGCAAGCCCAGATTCTTATCGCAGAGGGCAAGAAGCTTTCAGACCCTGCTATCGGCATCAATAGCCAAGATGACATCCAACCAAGAGGGGCTGCCATCGAATGCAGGATCACTACAGAAAACGTGCAAAATAACTTCTTGCCGGATACAGGCAAGATTGAAGTATACAAGACACCAGGGGGCCCGGGAGTGCGCCTTGATGGCGGCAACGGGTTTACTGGGGCAGTGATATCGCCTTATTTTGACAGCTTGCTAGTCAAAACCACTACTTATGGCGCAAATTTCGAGAGCGCTAGGCGCACTATGGTGCGGGCGCTTAAAGAAACCGTTATCGAGGGTGTGAGCACCAACAAGGACTTCCTGATAAACATCTTGGAAAATGAGAGCTTCAGGAGCGGCATTTGCAACACATTGTTTATTGACAAGCATCCTGAGTTGTTCAACTTGAAGCTCTTCAGTGACTGGGAATACAAGTTGCTGAAGTTCATTGCAGAGCGCTCAAGGGAAAGAGGGTCGGAGAAGCCGTTGTTTAACACGCCGATTTCTGTCCCCCAGATAAAGGCAGAAAGGAAAGACGGGCTAAAGAAAATATTAGACGAACAAGGCACTGGCGCTGTTGTCCGCTATATCAATGACACAAATGAGTTGTTGTTCACAGACACGTCTTTGAGGGATGCCCACCAGTCACTTTTTGCGACAAGGCTTAGGACTTTGGATATGCTCAAAATTGCAGACAATACTGCAAAGCTCCAGCCAGAATTGTTCTCACTGGAAATGTGGGGCGGAGCGACATTCGACACGGCATACCGCTTCTTGAAAGAATCCCCTTGGACCAGGCTCAAAAACCTGAGGGCGAAGATACCTAACATAATGTTCCAAATGCTGTTGCGTTCCTCAAACGCTGTGGGATACACCAATTATCCCGACAATTTAATCAGGGAATTTATACGTTGCTCTGCAGAAAGCGGCATAGACGTGTTCAGGATCTTTGACTCGCTGAACTGGATGGAGCAGATCAAGGTGTCATGCGAAGAGACTTTGAAGCAAGGAAAAATCGCTGAAGTCGCCATTTGCTATACCGGAGACATTTTGGACAAGTCCAGGAATAAATACAATCTCGACTACTATATTAAAAAGGCCAAGGAAGTCGAGGCAATGGGCGCGCATATCCTGTGCATAAAAGACATGGGTGGCTTGTTGAAGCCTTGGGCAGCATTTGAGCTGGTCCAGGCACTAAAGGCTGAAGTTAAAATGCCGATACACCTGCACACCCACGACACTTCAGGAAACGGGGTAGCATGTGTGCTGTTCGCAGCCAAAGCAGGTGTTGATATCGCTGATGGCGCCCTCTCGTCTATGAGCGGGCTGACCAGCCAGCCGTCGTTGAATTCGATTGTGGCCGCCCTTGAGTTCAACGAAAGGCAATCATCCCTCGAACTCGACAATTTGGAATTGTTAAGCGATTATTACGAGAAGATAACACCCATGTACTCGTCCTTCGAGTCAGGCATAAAGACAAATACAACGTTGATTTACAAATACGAAGTTCCAGGCGGGCAGTATTCTAACTTGAAAGCGCAAGTTGACAGCTTCGGCATGGAAAACCGCTTCAACGAGATTTTAGAGAAATACAAAGAAGCCAACGACTTGTTTGGAGACATCATCAAGGTAACCCCTTCAAGCAAAGTTGTGGGCGACATGGCAATCTTTATGCTCCAAAACGACTTGTCCATAGACAACATTTTTGAGAAAGGCAAAGACATAGCTTTCCCGGAATCGGTCGTTGAATTCTTCAAAGGCTTGATAGGCCAACCCGAATTTGGGTTTGACGAAGAGCTTAGAAAAATCATCCTGAAGGGCGCTGAATATATCACTGTCAGGCCTGGATTGCTCCTAGAGCCTGTGGATTTCAAAGCGATCAAGGCGGAGTACAAAGAGAAGTATGATTATGCCCTTTCTGACAATGCTGCCACATCAGCCGCTATTTACCCGGAGGTGTACGAAGAGTACGTCCAGTTCCTCCAAGAATACGGGGATTTTATTGACATGGAGAGCGATGTGTTCTTCTATGGCTTGAACGAGGGCGAGTCTTTCGACTTCTCCCAGGGAGAATACAAACCAGAAGACAAGCGCATGCTCAATGTCGCTGATAGAAAACATCATTTCAGGCGCAATATCAAGCTAGTGTCTATCGGTAAAATCGACGACAACGGCTTCAGGCCATTTACATTTGAAGTGGATGGGTTCAGGCGGGAGATCCAGATTGAAGACAAACAATCCCTTCAGACAATTATGAGGGAAGAGATAAAAATAGCCGATGATTCAAACTTGGCCCACATCGGCTCCCCTATCCCTGGCTCTATAGTCAAAGTCATGGTCGAGTCCGGAGACACGGTTGCCAAGGGCCAGGCAGTCGCAGTGGTTGAAGCCATGAAAATGGAGACCGAGATTCTGGCAAGGGCAGATGGTGTAGTAGCATTTGTCCACGTGAAGCCAGCACAGGTCGTAAAGGCAAAGGAGCTTGTAATCGAGCTGGACAAAGATAGCATTACTAACTAGCGTTAATTGCACGCATTTCGTTTTCAATATGCCTGAATTGCATTGGTTTTGATAGCCATAATATGCTAGCAAAATGCCATAGCAGTTGCGGACCACATATTCTGAGGAAGATTTTAGGGGGCAGGTTGTCGTTCAACCTGCCCTTTTTTGTTGGTTGGCGCGGTAGCCTCTTTGCAGTGATGCTTCAACCCAAATTTTCTGAAAAAATTTGGCGCTCTATCGTTTTTTGCTTTAGTAAATAGCTAAACCTGTGTATGCACTTGGCGTAACCTAGAAAAAAACGTACAATATCTATACCATGAGCAACTATCCTAAGAATTATATTGAGTTTATCGACAGCTTGTCAACAGACATAGAATGTCGTAAGTATTTGTTAAACATACGATGGGAGAAAGGCTATGCATGTGTTCAATGCGGCCATGGTGAGTATTGGACAAATGAAGAAATCACTTATTGTATATGCCGCAAGTGCAGACACAGGATCAGCTTGTTGGCTGGAACAGTAATGCAGGACAGCAAACTTGCTGTTCGAGTCTGGCTCGTCGCCATGTGGCTATTCTCTACCCAAAAAGACGGGATCAGCGCGAAAAGCCTGCAAGACAACCTAGGCTTGCGAAGTTACCGCAGTGCATGGAGTATGCTCCATAAGTTGCGTATTGCAATGGCAAGGGCAGGCAGAGAGCCGCTATCCGGCATGGTGGAAATTGGCGAAGTGTATATCGGCGGCACGCTTGAAGGCGGCAAAAGAGGGCGCGGCACTGAAAAGAAGCAACTTGTAGCCGTAGCAGCGCAACTTGAAAGGATTCCAGGCGGCAACCCGGACAAGCCTTCGGCGCGTGATTACAGGCTTTCAAAAATACGGGCGAAACATATAAAAAATGCATCCAAGGCCGAGCTTCATGGTTTTATCAAAGAGAACATTTCCAAAGGAAGCACTCTCATAAGGGATGATTGGGCTGGCTATTCAGGCATTGGCGATGAAGGTTATCGCAGCGAAATCTACAAAGCTTCAAAGGCAACAACTGATGATGAGAAACTGCCACATGTCCATCTTGTCATTTCTTTGATAAATCGATGGATTCTAGGAACTTACCAAGGCAGTATCGACGAGAATAATCTGCAAACATATCTAGAAGAATTTACTTTTCGCTTTAATAGAAAGGCTTCTCACAGCAGGGGCTGGTTGTTCTATAGATTGGTTCAAGGCGCAGTGTCCACTAAGCCGCATCCTTATGAGTTGTTGCTAATACAAGATTAGGTTACGTCAAGTGCATACCCATGTAGTTTAATATATAATTATCTACTACACTGTTTCCTCTGCGCTGAGTTTAAAACCAATATTTGCGCATACAAAGCCAATGGCCGATATTATGAAACCTATGGCAAATGCCCTGGCGTAATCCCCGCTTGTACCCATAACCACACCTACAATAGCAGAGAATATGCATGAGCCGCCAGTGATGGCAAATGAATATAGCCCTTGCCCGGCAGGCATGCCCTCAACGGGCGTGTTTGACTGCCATGTTGATTGCGCCACAACGGATGTAAACCCGCCTATACCTGTAGCAAGATAAATCACAATCATTCCAAGCGGAAACGATGCGTTTGCCAGATATACGATATTTGATGCAGCAGCGGCTATATAACTATATGCTGCAGGATAACAGCAAGTTGCGGTGTTTTACAATTTGAGCGTATAGGCAAGAGATGTCCACAATGACAATTGGCTGGTTCTGCTAGAATATGCAAGGAAAGTAAAAAGCCTGATTGATGAAATAAAGGAATCATTCATTGCTAGGATATAGATGGGAACCTTTAGAGGATGTTTAGATATCTAATGTAGCATCAATCATGTATACCCTAAGAGGCTGATTAATATATCTATTAATGTCGATAAATGGTATGATAACAATAAAAAAGCTGTATACCTTTATATGAGAAAAAAATATCCAAGCGACATAACTAGAGACCAATTCGAGATTATCAAGCATTTTTAGAGTCGAAGTTTTCGAGCGCAACCGCCGTTTCGGCGGACGCGGATTCATCCACAAAGTTTCGCGCATTTCATTTATAGTGATGCCCGAAAGGAGCGCAGCAATTAAACCGTTTAGGTTTGTATTCTACTTTGTCGCGATAGTGTTTATGCTTAAAATAATAAAAAAACAATGAAAATGAGCCTTCTGGAGGCTTTAGAGCGCGCCAGAAGGCTCTAGTCGTTAAATCAAGCCTTGCTTTGCTACCATACTATAGGCGGTCCGACTACACCTCCTTTCTTGAAAGCGATAATGTTGCTTTCAGACATTGCGCCGATTGTATATTTTACCCCTGCCCTGATGCCCAACACCACTGGTTTGCTTTCATTTGCCTTCAAGTTGATATTTGTCGGCCCGTAAGGGAAGTACAGCTTTTTGGCATTTGAATTCTGGATTGTGGCATTGCCGTTGTTTAGCTCGCATTCCGGCAGCATATACAACTTTCCAGTAGAGTCTGAAATTGAAGCGATATAGTAATCATTGCCCCACTTGTTTTTCCATTGGTGCTCTAGGAACGGGTAGGTCTCCCCTTCCACAATCGACCATGGAGAACCGGTGAATTTCCACGATTTTGCATAAGAAGCAGACTCAATCATCTTTTCAGTTGGAAGCCCAACCGCAAGACCTGTGGCTTTGCTGTCTTGCCTGCCTATCATCGGCAGGTTTCCGGTGGCGGTGCTGTCGAAATAGCAGTCCGCCAACTTGGTGTTTTTGCCGGACCATCCGATGAACGAGCCAGCATATTGGACTTTCTTGCCGCCAAACACCACTGTGCCGCTGGCATAGCAATTTGTAATTTGAGCTTTGCGGACTTTGCCGCCAAAAGCGCCGATCCTGCTGGAGCCGCTTCCAGTGCTTGCAACCCCGCCTACTGCGTAACAATTTGTTATCTTGTTTGTTGAACCAGTGGCCAGCCCGACAAACCCGCCTACCCTGTTGCCTTTTGTCGAGACAAAGCCTGTGGCATAGCTGCGCTCGACAACGCATTTATACAGTTTTCCTGCAAAGCCGCCGATGCAATCCCTTGTCGCCTCAACATGGCCTGTTGCCCAGCAGGCCTCTATGGCCGCATAGGAGCCCCTACCCATGAATCCGCCAACATTTCTCTTGGCGCCTTTTACATTTCCTGTGGCATAACAATTGATGAATGTGGCTTTCAACGTAGACTTGCCAGCAACGCGACCGACAAATCCGCCAACATTTGAGCGCTGGCTCTCCACCGAGTTCTCGTCTTTTGACTCGTCGTCTTCATCCTCATCATTTTCGTTGTCGTCAAAGTCATCGTCCAACTCGTCTTCGTCCAACCCTTCGTCGCTTGAGAAGAATGAAATCCCCGCATCAGACATGCAGTTTTTGATTGTAAAGCCCCTCACAAAACCGGCAAACCCGCCAGTGTGCTTGCCCAAGCCGTTTACCGACCCGGTCGCGATACAGTTGTCAATTACCGCTTTTGCGCTCTTCTCATAATTGTCAAGTTTGCCGACAAACCCGCCTGAATAGCTTTTCTTGGACGTGATATCAACACTGGCTTTAGAGTTCTTTATGGATATATCCCCGCTGCTCGACTTGAAATGGGCATGACCGATTAATCCGCCCGCATACAACCCCCCTGTGCTTGCGAGTGTTCCTTGGGCTGTGCACTTGTCGATAATAAGCGAGGAGTTTTTCTTAAGCAAATGCACCCTGCCTATCATCAAGCCCACATCGTGGCGGGCAGCGTTCACTGTGCCCTTGACGGTGACATTCGTTATCTCTGTCGCCTGCCCGGCTGCAGAATCCAGCACTTGGCCTGCCAGTATTCCAACATATTCTGTGGATTTGACACCTTGCTTGTCCAGCTCATCGTCGTCATACCAGACGCCTGACTTGCTGGTTGTGATTGTGACGTTTTTAATTGTCGCATTGACCAATGTGCCGAAAAAGCCGACACCTTCATGGAGGGATCTCGCGTTTGTAGTCAAACCTGAAATTGTATAGTTGCCTCCATCGAATGTGCCGCTAAAGGGCCTATTCTTTTTGTTTCCGATTATCATCCAATTGGAATAGCCGGAAATATCAATATCCTGGGTAAGCTCAATTGTGGTATTCGCATAATTATTCCCATTGTTGACCTGGTTGGCAATTTGGGCAAGCTCTTGCGCCGTGCCCACTTGGACAACCCCTGCCCCAAAAGCGGGCACTGGCGTCCATGCCAAAACCAAAACCACAAGCATTATTGCAGCTACAGTTTTTTTAAACATTGTTTTATCCTTTCTTGGTTCTATGCATTTTGAAGAATGTTGTACTTTGCTTTGCAGTCTAGATGTGTTCTTTTTTTAATGCTCGTAGAAATTCCAAATAATTTAGCCTCTGTTTGATTGCTTCTAGCCAAGCCTCCTTTCCAATTTATTGACAGAGGTTTAACCTACTCGTTTCATTGCTCCCAAAAGCTGTGGTTGTCTTTCAATTTGGCAGTCTAATTTCAGCTTCGTAAGCTTCTGACCAAAACACGAAAGTCAATAATAATGAGATTATAAATAGGTTAAACAGTGCTTAGTTGTTTCTAATTATACACATTAATCCCATTGATTTCAATTACATTGTTACTTTTTCCAATTATTATTTTTTATCTCTCTTACTAGCTTGAATATATTTCAATACTAATATTTTACTTCGATGCCGAAACAACCACTGAAATATACCCATTTTTGTATGTATAGCCAATTACATAAATGGCATTAATGAACTTAATTTATATATTTATCTATGTGATTGACATTTATCCAAATATATTTTCAATATAAAGAATATTTTTGACATACATATATAAATTACTTATGTGTATGTTTTTATAATATCATTGACACTTCTGTTGCATCTTCAGTTCCCTTATGATAGACAAATGTGCAGCATTATTTTTTTTCCAATTCGCCATTAATGCCAAAGGCTAGGACAAAACAGTTGCGCTATATTGACAGGCGCCAACAATTTCAAATATCGTGGAAGAATTACAGGCTTGCACAAAGCAGACGCAGGAGCGGGAACTATATGCAACAGGTTGATTGCCTACCTAATTGGCGGTTTGCGCCATCTACAGAAAACAACTCAAAACATAATCAACCCCTTCTGCGGGAGATGGGCATGCCGGGCACAAATTCCACACTGGATGAGGCGGGCGACCCGGTAGAGGGGGGAGCAGGGACTCTCCTCCATAGCTGAAGATGAATTTTGGATGGAAACCTTGCAGCAAAGCCAAAGATCGATGTACTATAGGATCACGGGCAACTTTATATTTGCATCTAGATGCGTCGTAGCAAACGAAGACATCCTAAATAGGCAATGCATGCCATGGCTTAGCGATTTTTAGAAGATCCGCAAAGAGATTTTGGACAAGCAGCGTAAAACCATTGAGTAAATAAAAAATAGGGAGAAATGTTGAGATTAGTTCTAGACGGTAGATAATTGTACTTGACGGTATCAAAAAAATCTGTTACACTTCCTCGTGTCAGGACTGTCAACATATGGCTATACGGCTGGAAACAAACGGTCTTGGCAACAATTGAATAAAAAAAAACAGGGTGGGCGCTTTCGCCCACTTCAGGGAAGCCGGGTGAAAATCCCGCGCGGTCCCGCCACTGTAAAAAGAAGAATCCGCCAATAATGCCATTGGTTTTGCCAGAAAGGCTTGGAGGACGATGACGCTTAAGCCAGAATACCTGCCTGTTTTTTTGTGCCATAACACCCTACGCGTGATAGAGGAGGCGCAAGTTTTTTAGGCAAAATGCCCTATCCTCTTGAACAAGCCGTTAATCAAGAGGTTTTTTATTTATCACAAACAATGCAAGCTTGCAAATAGAAAGAGGCAAATACATGCATGGAGAGGAAGAAAAAATGCTAATCGGGACTCTTGTGACAGGCGAAGAGATACATAGGTACCAAAAGTCGATTGTAGTCAATTTTGCCGGAAAGAGAAAGACAATTTCCACTTCCCGCGTCAATGGCGGGATCCGGGGTGATTTGAGCGCAGTATACAACAATGACGGCACTAGCGGGGCAGGCATGGCTTCACAGCTAAAAGCCCCAACATATGAAGAGCATATTGTTGTGTTATGCAGGGAGCTGGGCCTCGACCCAGAAAAAACGGCAGGCATCGGCACTGCCGCGCAAATGGAGAATGTCTCTATCAAAACCAACTCCTATAAAGACATCACAGTCACAGCTGTTGTGACTGGCGGAGTCGAGACTAATGGGGGAAGAGTTGGAGACCCGACTACTTACGACGAACTGGCAAAAAAACATGTGGATCCCTCGTCGGGCACTATCAATATAATGATGTTTATCAGCGTGAACCTGACCGATGGAGCGCTTGCCCGCGCCCTTGTGACATGCACCGAGGCAAAAACGGCGGCGCTCCAAGAGCTGGACGCGCCCAGCAAATACTCCAGGGGGGTTGCCACAGGCAGCGGGACCGATTCCACCACTATTGTCTGCAACTCTGAGAGCGTAATAACCCTGGTGGATGCGGGCAAGCATGGAAAACTTGGAGAGTTGATAGGAAAAACAGTGAAACCCGCGGTCAAGGAGGCCCTCAAGCTGCAGACCGGGCTAAGCCCCTTAACCCAGCGCAATGCGCTAAACCGGGTGTCGAGGTTTGGCGTCACGCCCGAATCAATTTGGAATAGGCTTGGCATACAAGGCCCTTGCGGGGTTATGAAAGCCCGCTTTGCACAAGAGCTTGAAGATATCGCTGCCCAAGGGCTTATCGCTTCCGGGGTTGGGCTGTATGCCCGCCTTCTTGACGAGTTTGAATGGGGGCTTGTGACAATTGGAAATGCTTATCGTTACGCAAATCTCCTGATGGGGGAAATGGGGATGGATAGCCTTGGGGAAGATATGGCCGCCAACGCAGACAGTCTAATATCAGCTTTGGAAGCGGGGCTGGCAAAACTCGTCTCCAACAAGCTTGGCAAAACGGAGGAGCAATGATCGAATACCAAAATGTCAGCAAATTTTACGGGGATTTGGCTGCGGTAGACGGCATTAGCCTTGACATCCCTGACGGAGAATTTTTTGGGCTCCTCGGCCCGAATGGGGCAGGCAAAACCACTATCATCCGGATGACAACTGCCCTGACAGCAGTAAGCTCAGGGGCTATATTGATCGACGGCGAGCCTATCAACCGGGACTTGTCGAAAACGAAGCAGCGGTTTGGCGTTGTGCCCCAATACACGAACTTGGAAGCCGAAATATCTGCACGCCAAAACTTGGATTACCACGGGCGTTTGTATGGCATGGACACATCTTTGCGCAAAAGCAAGATTGACGAGCTTTTAGAGTTTGCCGAGCTTTCTGACAGGGCAGACGACAAAGCATCCTCATACTCCAGCGGCATGCGTCGCAGGCTGATGATAATCAAGGCGCTGATGCATAGTCCCGATGTCTTGTTTCTAGACGAGCCCACTGTGGGATTGGATGCGACAGCAAGGCGAAATATCTGGGATTTGCTGCGCAATATGAACAGCCAAGGGCTGACGATTTTTCTCACTACCCATTATCTCGAAGAAGCCCAGGCGTTGTGCTCTAGGGTCGGCTTGATCGACAAAGGCAAAATGGTCCAGCTTGACAGCCCTAGCGCGCTAATTGCCAGCCATGGAAATTATATATTGGAGTACTTCAAGGACGGGGAAATGGTATACCAGTTCTTTAACGCCCGTGAGGAGGCAGTCAAGGCATCAGAATGGCTCAATGCCAGTTTCCAGGTCCGCGAGGCAAACTTGGAGGATGTGTTCGTTGCGCTTACTAACAGGAGGATAGCAGAATCATGACATTCAAGGCTGTAATATGGAAAGACTGGATAGTTTTCCTGAACAAAATTGCAAGCAATACCATATCGGCAGTAGTTGGGCCGACCCTTTACTTGCTTGCATTTGGATGGGGCATCGGAGGGCAGGTCTCAGTCGCCGGCCAAAGCTATGTGTCTTTTGTGATACCGGGGATTGTGGCGATGAACTCAATGAGTGTTAGTTTTGGCATTATCGCAAGCTCGCTGAATATCTCACGCCTATATGACAAGACATTTGAGGCGGAGATGATGTCACCTATCACCCCTGTGGCGTATACCATGGCAAAGGTTGCTGTGGGCATCGGAAGGGGCATTTACTGCGCCACGCTGATCATAGCAGTTTCCCTGCTGTTTGACCGCAGTTTGGTTCTGTCCCCTTATTTTTTGCTGGTTCTTGCCCTTAACTGCGCAGTGTTTTCGATTATCGGGTTTATTGTGGGATTGTTGATCAAATCCCATGGGGATATGGCCAAGGTGAGCAACTTTGTGATAACGCCTATGTCATTCTTATGCGGTACCCTTTTCCCCTTGGACCGTTTCCCGGTTTTGCTTCGGGCACTCTTTGAGTTTTTGCCCTTGTCAATGGCTGTCACCGGGCTGCGGCAAGGCGCTGCAGGGCCTAACAGCTGGGTTGTGCCTGCCGTTTTGGCGGCATGGTGCCTTGTTTTGTTTCCGGTTGCGGTCAATGTATGCAAGAAAGCTGAATAAGACTGATGAAACTTATGATGAATTTCACCACCAATGATTTTGACGCAGGAAGGTACTCATGCAATGCTGACTTGATAAATTTCTACAATGAGTTTTCCCTGGACGGGGTTGAGCTCATGCAAGGGGTAAACGAGCTGGAAGGCATTGCCTTGCCCGGTGATGTGGTTGGGGTGCATCTGCGTTATTTTACCTCGTGGATGGACTTGTGGCTGGGAGACATAAAAAGGCTCCATAGCGAATATGGCGACAACGAGACAGTCGAGGAAATTTATGGTGGATCTACAAAGGGCGCATTGACAGCCGCATTCAAGGACAACCTGGATTTCGCGTCAAAGTATAATCCGGAGTATCTTGTGTACCATGTTTCCGAATGCCAGCTAAGCGAGTCCATGTTGCGCTGCTACCACTACAATTCAAAACAAGTGGCAGCTGAAACGGCTAAGCTGGTTGACAGTTTTGCCCAGTCAATACCAAAAGATGTCTGGTTTTTATATGAAAACCTATGGTACCCAGGCCTGGATATGCTGGATGTTGACTTGGCTTATAGGCTTATTGGCGCCACTGTGTATAGAAAAACCGGGATCATGCTGGATATTGGCCATTTGATGAACACCAACATATCCCTTCGCGGGGTGGACGAGGGAGTGGACTATATCCACAGTGTTTTAGACACATATCCGGATTTGTCCATCATCAAGGGCATTCACTTGCACCTGTCACTTAGCGGGGAGTATGCCCAGAATTTAATGGCTTCTTGGATCCCAGGCCCCGGAAGCTACAAAGAGCGCCGTTCTGCGCTGATGAGGCATATTTACAACATAGACAACCACGTGCCGTTCCCTTCCCGGCGCATCAACGAAATTATTGAGAGGATAAACCCGCTCTATCTCACTCTAGAGTTTATGAGCATAGACCGCCTGGCACATAGCAGGCTGCTTAAAGAGCAGATCAGCTACTTGAATACGGCTGTGTTTAGCAGCTGAACAATAGAATTCGTAATGTTTGTGGCCGCTTTTTAGCGGCTTGACAAGGGAAGCAGGTGAAAATCCTGCGCGGAACCCGCCGCTGTAAACGTGCAAGGCTATAGCCCTAGGTGAAAACCGGTCATTGGGAAACTGAGAAGGCTGGGCTATAGGCGTGGGATAAACCCCGGAAGCACGCAAGCCAGAAGACCTACAAACACAAACAAAGGCTTGCTTGTTTTAGCGCGGCTTTTGGGTACTTTCATGGAAATCCGGCTATGGCAGATTCTTGCCATGGCTATTTTTTTACATAAGCAAAGGAGCAAACATACGATGAAAGAGAAAAAAATCTACCCCTTCACAGCAATTGTGGGACAAGAGATGATGAAAAAGGCGCTTATTTTGAATTTAGTGAACCCTCTTTTGGGGGGAGTCTTGATCCGGGGAGAGAAGGGCACTGCCAAGTCTACCGCTGTGCGGGCTTTGGCGGAGCTGATGCTTGAGAGGAGGCAAGTAGAGGATTGCCTCTTCAACTGCGATCCCGACGACATCAGCTCTCTTTGCGATGATTGCGCGGCCAAAACGGAGGCAGGCGAAGAGTTTGGCGTTATAACCGCGCCCATGCGCGTTGTGGACTTGCCCGTCAGCGCCACAGAGGATAGGGTTGTAGGCTCTTTGGATATCGAGCAGGCAATCAAGAAGGGCGAAAAAAGCTTTGAGCCCGGTATTTTGGCAAGGGCTAACCGCAACATCCTCTATGTCGACGAGGTGAACCTTCTCGACGACCATGTTGTGGATGTTCTTTTGGACTCTGTGGCTATGGGCACCAACACAGTTGAAAGGGAGGGTGTTTCCATAAGCCATCCAGCCCGTTTAACCCTTGTGGGCACAATGAACCCGGAAGAAGGGGATTTGAGGCCCCAGCTGCTGGACAGGTTTGGGATGGTCACCGACGTTGTCGGGGAACGGGAAGTGGATGACCGCACAGAAGTTATCAAAAGGCGCTTGGAGTACGAGAGGGACCCCGACGCTTTTGCGGCCGCCTATGAGCCCCAACAGCAGATAGTGCGCGAATCGGTGATGAACGCGATTGCGATCCTGCCTGAGGTAGTGATTGACAACGAGACAGTCAACACAGCAGCGAGAATTGCCATCGAGCTTCAGGTTGACGGGCACAGGGCTGATATCACAATGGTAAAAACAGCAGCCACGCTAGCGGCTCTTGGCGGGCGCACTAACATCACAAAGGCGGATTTGCGGGAAGCAGCGGTGCTGGCACTTCCCCACCGGATGCGCAGGAGGCCTTTTGAGGAAGGCAAGCTCGATTTTTCAATTGTCGACGCGATTTTGCAAGATGAGACCCAACATGCGTAGCAATAGAGCAGCATTTGCCTGTTTTATCGCGCTTGTTCTGTTGTTGTCTTCATGCAAGCCTGCCGCAGACACTGGCGCCAACACTGGGGGAGAGCAGGCTCCAAGAGATTTATGAAAGTCGAGTATGCTAGCGCCTTTTCCCTCGAATATTTGGAGGATGGCGCAAAGCTGCTGACTGATGCGGAAAACCAGAAATTCTTGCTGGTGCCCAGGGGCGAGACGGCGCCTGAAGGCTATGAGGACACTATATTGCTCTACTACCCTGTTGAGAGGGCGGTTTCTTTCTCAATTACCCAAGTGGGCATGGTTGCCCATTATGACGGCCTTTTGGATTATTTTGGAGGCGTGACTGGCGATGCTGGCACTTGGGGGGAAGTAAAAAACATCGAAGAGTATTTAGCATCGGGAAAAATCAAATACCTTGGAGGCAGCAGCACCCCAGATTACGAGTTGGTGCAGGAAATCAACCCGGAAATAGCCTTTGTCTACACAGGGAATTCAGCCCAGACAGACCTTATCAACATGCTGACCCAGCTCGGGATCCCGGTGGCTGTGGACAATGAGTACATGGAAGCAACCCACCAAGGCCGTATGGAATGGACAAAGTTCATAGCTGCTTTCTTTGGATACGAAGATGAGGCGGTAAGCTATGTGGACTGGCAGCTTGAGAATTTAGCCCAGATGGAGGCATTGATCGCTGGCAAGGGCAAGCCCAAAGTCGCTTGGGGGATGGTTTACAACGGCGTTGTATATGTGCCGGGCAACGAGTCATATGTAGCCGGGGCTGTGCGCGCCGCTGGAGGGGACTATATCTTCAGTGGCATTGTAGGGGCAGGCAGCACCCAGATTTCCATCGAGGAGTTTTATGCGACTTTGGTTGAGGCGGATATTTGGATCTACCCATCAAACAAGAATTATTTGCCAAGCTATAAAGCCCTTTTTGAGCTTGCCCCAGTGGCAGCAGATGCCCCGGTGGTGGCAAACGGCAATGTATGGCAGTTTGACGAATTTTACTATTACTACACAAATGAGGCAGACATGCAAGTTGTCGAATTAGCTGCAATCTTCCATCCGGATGTGTTTGAAGGCCACGAATTCCGGCACTACCATCTGCTGGCAGATTAGCCTAGAGATGAAAGCTGCGCTAGAAACAGTATAGGCTATGAGCTAAATGTTGTCCATAGCGCCCACATCTACAGCCTGATAGCGTCCAGTTTTCGCAAACCGCAATTTAGTGGCTGATGTTTGGCGGCTATACCAATATAAAAACAAAGCGTACAAGAAAGTGGTAGGGCATGCTGCAATCTTTTACCCAGAGCTGCCAGCAGGTTGCTAATAATTACCATTATTTAGCATAATAAGAAAGGAAATATGAGAAGTGGCAAAACATAAGACAACCCTTGTGTTTGCAGCGCTTGCTGCCGCCTTGGCCTTCGCGTCTTGCGCGGGAGGCGGAGGCGGCACCCAGCAGCCACAAGATACAAGCAATGGGCTATCATGCCCAATTGGGTTATTGAGCATGAAATCGCCCTTTCAACAGGGGTATAGAGCAATGTGGCGTCGTTGTATCCTTCAGGCGAGTCTCGCCCCTGGGCACTAGCAGCCATTTGTTGCCGTCAGGGAAAAACCTAAAGTCGCTTGGGGGATAGTCTACAACGGCGTAGTGTATGTGCCCGGCAACGAGTCATATGTAGCCGGGGCCGCTTTGCCCCTTTCGAAGTTTCGGGTGTGTGGCTAGCGCTGGCAGCTTGGCGCAGATTCTTTTCGCAAACTCCATAGCCGTGCCTTTATGCTGGGGGACCAGCTCCAGCTCGGTTATGTTTCTAAATATCGCCATACTTGGCGGATATAGGCAAGATATAGCATTGGGGCGCCATTGTTTATGATTACCGGCTTTTCTGGCAGTCGCCTTTGCAGCAATGGTTGCAGTGTTTCTGGCATCCCGGAAAAGCCAAGGCATTGTGGTACCCTTGGCCATCGGGATGATGGCAGAATATTTACTATCTTCAGTCTGAAGCGATTCCTGGTCGCTTTTGCCGGCCAGGAATCCTTCACTCCTCCATTCTGCGGGCTATAAGCCGCTATGGGGGCTGCCGGTTTTGCCGGGTTTGTATCGTTAGCCGGGCTGCCTGTCGCCACAAGGCAAGGATAGTGCCAGGTTTTCGCAAACCGCAATGAGTGCCTGTTTGGCGAGCAATGCTGCTGCCATACTAAATACCCGGCGAAGCGTACAAGCAAGTGGACGTGTATGATGCATTTTTACCGGACCCGTTTGCAAGATAAGGTTTTAATAATTTTTTTATAATACCAATTTTGGCAAAATAAAGAAAGGACATGGATGGCATGGCAAAGTATAAATCAAGGCTTGTGTTGGCGGCGATTGCGGCTGCCTTGGCTTTTGCATCTTGCAAACCTGCCGCAGAAAATGGCACCGGCCAAGAGGAAGCCGGAAACAAGTCGAAATTTTTGAAAGTCGAGAATTCAAACGCCTTTTCCATCGAATATTTGGAAGATGGCGCAAAAATGGTCACTGATGCGGAAAACCAGAAATTCTTGCTGGTGCCCAGGGGAGAGCCGGCGCCTGAAGGCTACGAGGACGCTATTGTGCTGTACACACCTGTTGAAAGGGCGCTTTCTTTCTCTAGCACCCAAGTAGGCATGATAGCCCATTATGACGGAATCTTGGATTATTTTGCCGGGGTGTCTGGCGATGCAGGCACTTGGGGGGAATTCACAAATATCGAAGAGTATTTGGCATCCGGAAAGATTAGATACATCGGCAGCAATACACCGGATTACGAATTGATACAGGAAATCGACCCAGAGCTCGCCTTTGTTTTCACAGGGACTTCAACCACCCAGACAGACCTCATCAACATGCTGGCTCAACTGGGTATCCCGGTGGCTGTGGACAATGAATACATGGAAGAAACCCATTTGGGCAGGCTGGAATGGACAAAATTTTTGGCTGCTTTCTTTGGCTACGAAGAGGAAGCGTCAAGTTATGTGGACCAACAGGTTGAAAACTTGGCCCAGATGGAGGCATTAGTAGCTGGCCGCGACAAGCCTAAAGTAGTGTGGGGGACGGTCCGCAGCGGCATCGTTTACGTGCCAGGCAACGAGTCATATGTAGCTGGAGCTGTGCGCGCCGCAGGCGGGGATTACCTGTTTTCGCATATCCCAGGTGTAGGCAGCACCCAGATCAGCCTGGAGGAATTCTACACGGTGTTGGCTGGCGCAGACATTTGGATCTACTCGTCAAACAAGAATTATATGCCAAGCTACAGGGCCCTCCTGGAGCTTGCGCCAGTGGCAGCGGATGCCCCAGTGGTGGTAGAGCGCAATGTATGGCAGTTTGATGTGTTTTACTATGTCAATACAAACCAAGCAGACATGCAAGTTGTCGACTTGGCTGCCATCTTCCACCCGGATGTGTTTGAAGGCCATAAAATCCGCCATTACAATCCGGTTGGTGAGTAGCTATGGAAGCAGCGCAAGAAAGAATTTCGGCGATGCGCCGGGTGCTGTTCATAGCGCTCGCAGTAGCGGTCATTTTCGTGTTTTTGCTCAATATAGCCCTTGGATCTGTCAATATAGCCCTCCCAGAGGTTGTCAGCATAATGCGCGGCAAAGGCGCCACAATTGCGACCCATGAGTCGATAATCATGAAAATCCGCTTGCCCAGGGCGATAGCAGCCGCCACAGGAGGCGTGTGCCTGGCGCTGGCAGGGCTATTGGTGCAAATTTTCTTCGCAAACCCCATCGTCGAGCCCTATGTGCTGGGAATCAGCTCCGGCTCGACCATGTTTGTAAGCCTTGTCGTGCTTGGCGGCTACTTCTCGGGATATAGCATGGAAACACCATTGTTTATGTTTTTCGGCTCCTTGGCAGGCGCCTTTATTGTGATGATTGCTGTGGTCCTGGCATCCCAAAAGGTCCAAAGCGTCGTTACGCTCTTGGTCATCGGAATGATGGCAGGATATTTATGTTCTTCAGTCAGAAGCATCCTAGTCGCATTTGCAGACCAGGAGTCGCTCCGTTCATTCACTATGTGGACTATGGGCAGCTTTGGTGGCTTCACGTGGGAAAAAGTCGCGATTTTGTGCAGCGTCACATTTGTCTTCTCATTATTGGCTTTTGCCCTCTCAAAGCCATTGAACGCCATGCTCCTAGGCGAAGGCTACGCCCAAAGCATGGGCTTGGGCATAAAGCAGTTCCGGATGGCAGTTGTAGTCATCGCAAGCGTGCTCACAGCAGTCCTCACCGGCTTTGCCGGGCCAATATCGTTTGTCGGGCTGTCTGTCCCCCACTTGGCCAGGATACTGTTCAAGACTGCGGACAACAGGGTATTGATCCCCGCCGTTGTCCTCGGGGGGGCGTTGATGACAAGCCTTTGCGACTTGGCTGCCCGGACTTTGTTTGCCCCCAACGAGCTGCCAATTGATGCCATCACTGCCCTTGTGGGAGCCCCGTTGATGGTATACATGCTACTACGTAGGAACAATGCGCTGTAAACGCGGTTTACAGACAAAATCGCCCAAAGTTGGCTGCAATCTTCCGTTTAAAAACCATGAAATCCGCATTTGCATCCCGCTTGTGGATGGGGCGGACAAGGAGTAGCTATGGAATCGGCTCAAGAAAAAACAAGAGTTCTACGCTTGGTGTTGTTCACAACACTCATAGCAGCGGTCATATTCGTGTTTTTGCTCAATATAGCCCTTGGCGCTGTCAATATCCCCCTGTCCGAGGTTGTGTCCATCCTGCGCGGCAAAGGCGGCTCTGTCGCAACCTATGAACCGATAATCATGAAAATCCGCTTTCCCAGGGCGATGGCAACCGCTGTGGGGGGCGTGTGCCTGGCGCTGGCAGGGCTCCTGGTGCAGATTTTCTTCTCAAACCCAATTGTCGAGCCCTATGTTCTGGGCATCAGCTCCGGCTCGACCATGTTTGTAAGCATCGTCATGCTTGGCGGATACATGACAGGATATAGCATGGAAACGCCTTGGTTTATGTTTTTCGGATCCCTGGCAGGCGCCTTTGTAGTGATGATTGCTGTGGTCCTGGCATCCCAAAAGGTCGAAAGCGTTGTGACACTCTTGGTCATTGGGATGATGGCAGGGTATTTATGCTCCTCTGTCAGGAGCATCTTGACAGTATTTGCCAACCAGGAGACGCTCCGCAACTTCACTATGTGGACTATGGGCAGCTTCGGGGGCTTCACATGGGAAAAAGTCATGATTTTAGCCGGTGTCACATTTGTCTTCGCGATATTCGCATTTGCCATGTCAAAGCCCTTGAATGCGATGCTTTTGGGCGAAGGCTATGCCCAAAGCATGGGTTTGGGCATCAAGCGGTTCAGGATGGCTGTTGTCATCATCTCTAGTGTGCTGACAGCAGTCCTCACTGCCTTTGCCGGGCCAATATCTTTTATCGGGCTGTCTGTCCCCCACTTGGCCAGGATGTTGTTCAAGACTGCGGACAACAAGATCTTGATCCCCGCTGCAGCGGTTGGCGGGGCTCTGATGACTAGCCTTTGCGACCTGGCTGCCCGGATTTTGTTTGCCCCCAGGGAGCTGCCAATTGCCTCTATCACAGCCCTTGTCGGCGCGCCGCTGATGGTATACATGCTTTTGCAGAGAAACAATGCGTTGTGAGCACATTTAAATTTGATAATTGCCAGGCAGAAGTAGGGAAATTGATGAAATGAAAAAATACAAAGCAAGGCTTGTGTTGGCGGCGCTTTTGCTGCTGCTGTCCTCTTGCAATCCAGACGCGGACAATGGCGGCGGAGGCGGAACAGGGGAGGCGCCTGAAAATACATTTTTGAAAGTAGAGAACTCAAGCGCCTTTTCCATAGAGTATTTGGGGGAAGGCTCAAAGCTGGTCACTGATGGGGAAAACCAGAAATTCCTGCTGGTGCCCAGGGGCGCAACAGCGCCTGAAGGCTACGAAGACGCAATCTTGCTATACACCCCCGTTGAAAGGGCGATCTCCTTCTCGACCACACAAATCGGCATGATAGCCCATTATGACGGTATTTTGGACTATTTCGCCGGCGTGTCTTGGGAAGCTGGCTCATGGGGGGATCTGGCAAACATCGAAGAGTACATGGGCTCCGGGAAAATCAAGTTCATCGGCGGCACTCCCCCAGATTACGAATTGATACAGGAAATCAACCCTGAGCTGGTCTTTGTCAATACAGGCTCCTCGCCCCAGACAGACATCATCGATATGATGAACCAGCTGGGGATCCCCATGGCTGTGGCCAATGCATACATGGAGGAAACCCATTTAGGCAGGATGGAGTGGACAAAGTTCCTGGCCGCTTTCTTCGACTACGAAGAGGATGCGGCCATCTATGTGGACCAGCAGGTTGAGCGCCTAACCCAGATGGAGGCGCTCCTCGCCGGCAGGGACAAGCCAAAAGTCGCCTGGGGGATGGTATACAACGGCATTGTGTACGTGCCAGGCAACGAGTCATATGTAGCCAATGCTGTGCGCGCGGCAGGGGGCGACTACCTGTTTTCACATATTGAGGGGGCTGGAAGCGCCCAGATCAGTGTGGAGGAATTTTACTCGGTCTTGGTTGGCGCTAACATCTGGATGTACTCCTCAAACAAGAACTATGTGCCGAACTACAAAGCCCTGCTTGATCTTGCCCCAATCGTGGCGGACGCCCCAGTAGTGCTGGACCGCAACGTGTGGCAATTTGACGTGTTTTACTACAACTACACAAATGAGGCGGATATCCAGGTCATCGAATTGGCTGCCATCTTCCATCCGGATGTGTTTGAGGGGTATAGCTTCCGCCACTACAACCCAATTGCGGAGTAGATATAGAATAGCCCAAAACGCCCAAGTTTGGGCAAACCGCAATGTTAAGCTGTTTAGCGAGTATTGCTGATAGTGTGGACATGCAGCGCCCGGGCTTGTATTAATCCGGGCATGGTTGCGAAATAATTTCGAGCCAACCTTTGGCAAAATGAAAAAATGAAGAAAGGACATTGATGGCATGGCCAGATATAAAGCAGCTGCCTTGGCCTGTGCGCCTTGCGCGCTAGGCGGCAGTGGCCAAGAGGGATACAGAAATCCAGCAGGATACTGTGGGGCCCAACATGCTTAAAAAGACCATATTTGCCTTTTTAACTGCACTCATACTGTTGCTGTCTTCTTGCATAGCTGCAGTGGACACTGGCGCCGGCCCGGGGGAAGCCAGCAGCAACTTTATGAAAGTCGAGCATTCAAACGCCTTTTCCCTCGAATATTTGGAGGATGGCGCAAAACTGCCCACTGATGCGGACGACCAAAAATTCTTGCTGGTGCCCAGGGGAGAAGCGGCGCCTGAAGGATATGAGGATGCTATATTGCTCTACACCCCTGTTGAAAGGGCGGTTTCGTTCTCAACCACCCAAGTGGGCATGATATCCCATTATGACGGCATTTTGGATTATTTTGCCGGGGTGTCTGCCGATGCAGGCACTTGGGGGGCCTCAAAAACATCGAAGAATATATGGCATCGGGAAAAATTAAATACGTAGGCAATCAAAACTCGCCCGACTATGAGCTGGTGCAGGAAATCGACACGGAGATCGCCTTTGTCTACACAGGGCCTTCAGGCCAGACAGACCTCGTCAACATGCTGGTCCAACTGGGGATCCCTGTGGCTGTGGACAACGAGTATATGGAAGAAACCCGAATGGGCAGGATGGAATGGACGAAGTTCCTGGCAGTTTTTTTCGGCTACGAAGAGGAGGCTGTCAGCTATGTGGAAGGCCAGCTTGAGCGCTTGGCCCAGATGGAGGCGCTGGTTGCTGGCCTGGACAAGCCTGGTCCGCGCCGGCATTGTGTACGTGCCGGGCTACGAGCCATATGTGGCCAATGCTGTGCGCTCGGCAGGGGGGGGCTATATATTTTCCTACATCCCAGGGGCAGGCAGCGCCCAGATCAGCCTGGAGGAATTCTACACAACTTTGGCTGAGGCAGATATTTGGATCTACCCGTCAAACGTGAATTATATGCCAAGCTACAATGCTCTCCTTGAGCTTGCCCCAGTGGCAGTTGACACCCCAGTGGTGGTCAACCGCAACGTATGGCAGTTTGACGAATATTACTGGATGAAAATAAATGAGTCAGACATACATCGACTTGGCTGCCATCTTCCATCCGGATGTGTATAAAGGGTATGAAATCCTCCACTGCCATCCGGTAGCGGAGGAGGCGGAATAAAGGGCAGCTATGTATTTCGGCTATAGAGAGCACAAGGGCTCTACAGGGTGTTCTTCGCAATACCCATAGCAGCGCCCATATTCATGTTTTACTCAATATAGCCCTTTGCGAGGCTGCCAGCGGCCCAAATGTATATCCGCTTGCCTAGGAGCCCTATATACTGGAAACCAGCTCCTGATCGGCTATGTTTGCAAACATCGCCCTGCTTGGCGGGCTACATGAAGGATATAGCAGATAGACATCTCTGTTTATGTTTTTAAGCTCCCTGGCTGGCGCCAGTGTAGTGGTGATTGCTGTGGCCCTTGCATCCCAAAGAAGGCCAAGGGCGCTATGGCGCTGCTGGCCATCAGGATGATGGCAGGATGTCAGTGTTCTTCAGCCAGAAGCGTCCTTGGCCGCTCGCTACTACGTTCCTTCATGCTCCTTGAAAAGGAGCATTGCGCCAGCAAGCGCATTGTTCCATGACCGACAAGAAAGAACTTTGTTTTAGAGGTGGAAATCAAAATGAAGAAAAGAAAAGCATCGGCAATAACAATACTTTTAATTATCGTGGCTCTGGCTGCATCATGCGCCAAGCCTCAAAGCCAAACACAAACACCCAGCGAACGGGAGTCGACTTACATGAGGGTCGAGCACACCTCCAGCTTTTCTGTGGAATATTTGGAGGATGGCGCAAAACTCGTCATTGACGCGGAAGGCCAAGAATTCCTGTTGGTGCCCAGGGGAAATGAGCCGCCAGAGGGCCATGGAAGCGCAACGCTGCTATTTACCCCTGTAGAGCGTGCGGTGTTCTTCTCTATTACCCAGGTGGGGATGGTTGCCCACTATGAAGGCCTGATGGATTATGTGGGAGGCGTGACTTCTGATGCAGGCACATGGGGCAATGTCGCCAATATAGAGCAGGCGCTTGCTTCAGGGAAAGTCAAATACATCGGCAGCGCCAACACCCCGGATTACGAATTGATACAGGAAATCAACCCGGAGGTAGCCTTTGTCTATACAGGGCCATCTGGCCAGACAGATGTTATCAACATGTTGACACAGCTGGGGATTCCAGTCGCTGTAGACAATGAGTACATGGAAGAATCACATGAGGGCAGGATGGAATGGACGAAGTTCCTGGCTTCTTTCTTTGGCTACGAAGAGGAGGCGCTAAGCTATGTGGACGAACAGGCCGGGCGTTTGGCCCAAATGGAGGCATTGGTCGCTGGCAAGGAAAAGCCAAAAGTTGTTTGGGCGATGGTTTACAACGGCGTTGTGTATTCGCCAGGCACTGACTCTTTTGTTGCCCGCCAAGTGCGGGCCGCTGGGGGGGAATACCTGTATTTTGAAGGGGCAAGCAGCTCCCAGATAAGCCTGGAGGAATTTTACACGATTTTGGCTGATGCTGACATTTGGATGTATTCCTCAAACAAAAACTACGTGCCAAGCTATAAAGCCTTGGCTGAAATGGCGCCAATAGTGGAGGACGCCCAAGTGCTCTTCAGCCTGAAGCGTCCTGGCCGCGTTTGCAAGCCAGGATCCGCTTCGCTTTCACAATATGCACCAAGTGTGCCATGGGCAGCTTCGAGAGATTGGTTTCACCTGGAAAAGCCGCAGTTAAAGGCGTTGTAATCGTTTTATCACTTCTCCTGTGCCCTTGCGGCTTTGCTGCCCAGGCTCTACGACGAGTTGCCAATCGGCGCCATCACTGCCCTTGTTCTGATGGCATACATGCTCTTAAGGAGGAACAGAACGCTATGAGTGCAGTTTTACAAACACAATCGCTCAAAGTTGGATATAACAAACACACTGTTGTCGAAGGCATCGACATCAATGCTATGCGCGGAGGGATGATTTGCCTGCTTGGCCCCAACGGGGCAGGCAAATCAACGATACTGCGCACTTTGTCAAGCATGCTCAGCCCTGTCGAAGGGACTGTGTACCTTGACGGAAATGATATTATGGCTGTCCCCAAGGCCAAGCTTGCAAAGCGGATGGCTGTGGTATTGACAGAAAAGCTCCAGCCCGGCCTTATGACGGCTTTTGAGATAGCCGCAATGGGCAGGCACCCGTATACCGGCTTCTTTGGCAAGCTCGGGGACAATGACAAACTCATCGTGAAGCAAGCGCTTGAAAGCGTAAAAGCCTTCCATTTGGCCCAGCGCTACTACGGGGAATTAAGCGACGGCGAGAAACAGAAGGTCATGATCGCCCGGGCGCTTGCCCAAGAGCCGGAGCTGATAGTTTTGGATGAGCCCACAAGCCATCTGGATATCAGCCACAGGGTCGATGTGGTGGAGATCTTGGCAAAGCTCTGCCGGGAAAAGGGCATTACAGTCATTATGGCTCTGCATGACATAGACCTTGCGATCAAAGGCTGCCAGACAGTGCTGCTGGTCAAAGACGGCAAAGTCGTGGCGAGCGGCCCCCCGGAAAGTATTATCCACCAAGGGGTGATACAAGATTTGTACAATATATCACAAGCCAGGTATGACGACCTCCTTGGAAGCCTGGAGTTTGGCAGGCATGCCACAAGCAACATGTTTGTAGTATCCGGAGCGGGCACAGGAATCCCTGTGATGAGGGCTTTGAGCCGGGCAGGAATGGGCATGGACTGCGGTGTCCTGCACTTGAGCGACATCGACACACATGTCGCAAAAGCGCTTTGCAACCACTTGGTTTTGGAGGCTGATTTTATGCCTATCTCCCCCGCCACATTCAAAGAAGCTTGCGGGGTGATGGATGAACACCCTATTATCATCGACACTGGTTTTCCTATCGGGGCTATGAACGATGCCAATGCCCAGCTGCTTAAGAAGGCTATGGATGACGGCAAGAAGGTCTATTCCATGAGGGACGAGAAAAACAGCGTATATCAAGGGGATTGCCAGCCTATCTATTGCGACGATGCGACAGAGTTGGCTAGGCTCCTAAAAGAAAGTAAACAGGAGGTGTTTGCATGAGCTGCAACATAGTTTTTATCAACCAGCACAGCTCGGACAGCGCTTTTTATGGCCAAGTGGCTGCAAACTTGGAGGAAGCCTATCCCGGGCAATTTAAAATTAAAAGCTACGAATGCGCAAAAATCGACAACGACGATGGATTGCTAGCAGAACTTTTCGAATATTCAGAGGGCGCCAGCCTCACCTATATGGATTTCCATAGCGGTGTCACGCATTTTCGGGCTTTCAAAGAGTACATGGAGCGCTTTGGAGGCAAAAAGCCCATATTCGCCCGCTCGGGCATGGAAGGCGAGATAGAGGCTATCTTTGATACGCTCTCGATGGGCATTGCCCAGTATTCGCAAATAGACAGGTACATACGGGCAAGCGGGGTTGACAACTATATGTCTATGATCCTATACTCCGCCAACGAGTTTTGCAATAGAAGATATGATGCCCCAGAGCCATTCTTCGGCAAGTGGCAGTGCTTGTATACACCTGAAGGGCCTGTCGCCGATCCAGACAGGTACTTGGATGCGGCCAAGGCTTCCGGAAAGTTGAAAGTTGGCGTGCTGGTCCACGAGCACAAGCTGCGCGGGGAGGACATGTCCACAACAGATGCCATTTATGAAGGGCTCATTGATGCGGGGGCCTTCCCTATTGTCCTGGTCAGCAATGTGATCCCTCCGGAAAACACAGAAGAGTACCCATTGGCCCAGGCATTGGAGCGCTTCTTTATGGAAGATGGAAAGCCGATAATCAACACCTTGGTAAACACAACAGGGATGTCTGTGACGGTGCTCTCCTCCCCCGGAGACGGCTCGACAACTATTGAAGGCAGCATTTTTGAGCCCCTGGGGGTTCCGGTGATACAGGCTATGACGACCTACTACACCTATGGCCAATGGCGCGAGAGCCTAGCGGGGCTTGATTCCATGATGCTCTCGAGCAATGTCTACCAGCCTGAGTTTGACGGGCAGATGACCTCATTCCCATGTTGCACCCGGGAAGTTGAAGAGACGCAATATGGGGAGCGGGTAATTTTTGTGCCCATTATGGAGCGGGTCGCCAAATTGTGCAAACTTGCCGTCAATTGGGCAAAGCTGCGCGACACCCCTGCCAGCGAGAAAAAAGTCGCAATCATTTTCCACAACATCCCGCCCAGAAACGACACAATAGGCTGCGCATATGGCCTTGACACGCCGGTTTCCGTCTATAACATGGTTAACGCGCTAAAAGATGAAGGCATTTCGGTTGATTACAATTTTGAAGACGGCGCCGATATAATTGACAAAATCATAAACGGCCTATCCAACGACGGCAGATGGCTGCCTGAAGAGGAAGTGCTGGAAAGGGCGGTTGATTTTGTTCCAGCCAACCTTTATAAAAGCTGGTTTGACGAATTCAGCGACACAGTCCAAGCCAAGATGGTCGAGGATTGGGGAGAGCCGCCAGGGGAGTTCATGGCTGTAGGCGGCAAGATCCCAATACCGGGCATCATAAACGGAAATATCTTTATTGGGCTGCAGCCGCCCCGAGCTTTTGAGGAAAAAGCGGAGGAGGCATACCATTCCACAGATTTTGTCTGCCCCCACCAATATATCGCCTATTACCATTGGATAGAGCGTGTGTTTAAAGCGGATGTCATCGTACATGTGGGGACCCACGGAACTATAGAGTGGCTGCCCGGCAAGGAAATCGCGCTGTCTGAAAGCTGCTACCCGGATTTGGCGATTGGCACTATGCCGCATTTGTATGTGTATAACATTTCGATTATGGGGGAAGGCATGCAAGCGAAGAGGCGCTCATATGCCACCCTCATTGGCCATATGATCCCATCGTTTGTTCCTAGCGGCGTTTACGAGGAGTTGTCGGAAATGGACGACTTGATTGACAACTATTACAAGACCCGCCAAAGCGCGCCAGCCAGGCTGCCTATCATCTACGAGCAGATATGGGAGCTGGCCGTTGAATTAAAGCTGGACCAGGATTTGGCTATTACAGAAAAGCCTGGCATGGACAGCGAGTCTATGGACGCTTTCGTCGAGGCGATGCATCTGTGGATTTCCAATATCAAGGCGTTTGAAATCAAGGACGGGCTGCATATCCTCGGCCAAGTGCAAGAGGGCGAGCGCTTCAGCAACCTTTGCAGGCTTATTTCCCGGGTGCGAAACGGGGATGTCCCTTCGCTGCGGGAATCCATATGCGAGATCCACGGTTATGACTTGGAGTTTATCCTTGCCAACCCGGCAAGCCTTTTGGAAGGCGACCTGGGCAAGACAAACAGGATGCTTCTAGAGGACATAGACGGGGAAGGCCAGGCGTTTATTAATAAAATCGCAGAAAACGGCTATCTCCCCGGGTGTGTGGACTTGTTTGATAGCCCTATGCAAAAGGAGCTGGCCTCGTTCATTTGCGGCTTTCTAGCGCCCAACTTGAAACGCATAACAGACGAGATCGGCAACTTTGTAAAAGGCGTCAAAGGCGAGTTCATCCCGCCTGGGCCATCCGGAAGCCCAAGCCGCGGCAAAGCTTCGGTTTTGCCCACAGGCAGGAATTTCTACTCTGTGGACCCAGGCGCTATCCCCTCAAGGACAGCCTACCGGGTAGGCAGCGAGCTGGCTAGGCAAGTCATTGACAGGGAGCTGGCCGACTCTGGAAAATACCCGGAATCGGTGGCTATTGTCGTATACGCAGGCGACACGATGAAAACCATGGGCGAAGATTTGGCGGAAGCCTTGAACCTGATGGGCATAAGGCCGGTCTGGCTGGGCAACACCGACAGGGTCATAGGCATGGAGACGATTCCCATCGAGGAGCTTGGGCGTCCCAGGATCGATGCGGTGCTTCGGATCAGCGGGCTTTTCAGGGACACTTTCCCCAACTTGATAGAGCGCATTGAGGACGCTGTGAACTTGGCAGCGGCATCAGACGAGCCCCATAACATGAATTACGTCAGAAAACATATCGATGAGGAGATCGCCCAGATGGCAGCTGAAGGCATGAGCCGGGAGCAAGCCTACGAGCGCGCCTCAGCGCGGGTGTTTGGGTGCCCGCCGGGGACATATGGGGCCGGGGTGGACACTCTGGTGCAAAGCAAGAAGTGGAATGACAGCAATGATTTAGGCAATATCTACATAACTTGGAGCGGGCATGCCTATACCCGAAAACTCCATGGGGACAAGTACCAAGACCAATTTGCCACACGCCTTTCAAAGACAACAGTGACAATCAAGAATATCGCATCTGTCGAGTCCGACATGATAGACGATGACGACTACTACATCTACCACGGGGGGCTTATCGCAGCAGTGAAGGCTTCCAGCGGTTCCCTGCCGGCAAGTTACTCGACACAGACAGGGGATGTGGACCATATCGAGACATACAACCTCACTGAGGACACTGCCCGGGTAATGCGGGGCAGGATCAACAACCCTAAGTGGATCGAGGGCTTGAAACAACATGGGTACAAGGGGGCGCAGGAAATATCCCACATGGTAGAGTTTGTATTTGGCTGGTCTGCCACTGCCGACAACATAGACAAGTGGATGTATGACGCGATCACCCAAAGGTATGTCTTAGACGACGAGAACAGGGAGTGGATGAAAGAGGTCAACCCTTGGGCTGTCCATGCCATTGTTGAGCGGCTCCTTGAGGCTGCCCAGAGAGGCATGTGGGAAGCCGACGAGGATATGCTTGAAAAGCTGAGAGAAATATATATTGAGGCGGAAGGCGCGATAGAAGAAGCGCTCTAGAGGAGGCAAAAATGCAAGGACAATTTAGGATGGTGTTGGCAGGCGCTTCCCAGTATCTTGGAGATATCTTCGCCGAGGCAGGGGGGGTTGCCGTCCCGCTGCGGGATGTGGAAAACGGCAAGATTTTCGATATCTTGGAGAGCTGGCCGGATGCCTGCCTGCTGTTGAGCGACAACCAGGCAAATGAAGCGCGCAAGGCAGCTTACCTACGGATAAAAGGCGAATATCCCGAAGCGAGGATTATCCCGCTTGACGGGGAGACGGCAGTTTTGGGGGTTGCAACAGCTGATGGCGCCATTATTAGCCAAGTATATAAATACATGTCAAACGGGATTAGGGAAAATATCCAAAACATGGTAGCCTACATCGCCAGCGCCTACTTTGGCGCGCCGGCGCCGCCTCCGCCAAAAATTCTGCCCCATGACGGGATCTTCTCCCCCGTCTCCCATGAGGTGTTTGCCAATTACAGCGCCTACAAGGAGTGGAGGAAAGCCGATGGCGAGGATACAAGCTTGCCCGCGATAGGGCTGCTGTGCCATAGGAGCTCCTGGGAGCGTGAAGAGTCTGCCATTGAGGCGAGTTTGGCCACAGAGCTTCTGGGCCATGGCATCAGCCTCATATGCGGCTTTACAGAAAATACCGATGCCGACCGCAGTTTTGAGGCAATATTCGAGGATCTTTTCTGCGAGCAGGGGGCGCCAGTAATCGATGCTTTTGTCAACCGGATGCATTTCGCAGCTGCAACAACCTCGCCAGAAAGCTCATTTGAGGCAGCGGCAAGCTTTTACGGGAAGCTGGATATGCCCGTGATAAAGCCTATAGCATCGTACTTTTGCACTGTGGACAATTGGCAAAAAGAAGCCCACCCAATATCAGCCGAGATGGCTTGGAGCTATATGACCCCAGAAATACAGGGGATGATAGAACCGGTTTTTATAGGCGCGAAGGATGCCCAGGATAAACCCGTCCCCATCAAGGGCGGCATAAGCAATTTCGCCGAAAGGGCGGCCAAATGGGTGGGCTTAAGAAAAAAGGCCAATTCAGACAAACGCATCGCATTAATTATGCACAACGCCCCTTGCTCAGGTGTTGAGGCAACAATTGGCGCGGCTTACCAGCTGGACAGCTTTGAAAGTGTTGTCCAGATTATGAGGCGCATGCAGGATGAGGGCTACACACTTGAAAATATCCCTGAAAACGGAGGAGCCCTTAAGAACCTCATCTTGGATACAAAAGCTATCAGCGACTTCAGATGGACTAGTGTAGAGGACATTATCGCCTCTGGAGGGGCTCTGCACAAAATGGGCCTTGAAGAGTACGATGTTTGGTACTCCCAGCTGTCTGGCGCAAACCGCGCAAAGATAGAGGAGTTGTATGGCCCTCCGCCAGGGGAAGGGATGGTTGAAGGCGATAGCCTCATCATCACTGGATTAGAGTTTGGCAACATCAGCCTGTTTGTGGAGCCGAAACGTGGCTGCTATGGGGCCAAGTGCACTGGAGAGGTCTGCAAGATACTCCAAGACCCCCTCTGCCCTCCCCCGCACCAGTATTTAGCGACATTTTGGCATATCCAGCACGGCATAAAGGCTGATGCCATTGTGAATGTGGGTACACACGGATCCATGGACTTCTTGCCCGGCAAATCCAGCGCTCTTTCTGAGGACTGTTGGCCTGTGATAGCCCTTGGGAGCCTGCCGAACCTATATATCTACAACAGCGCAGTGCCCGGAGAGGCTGTCGTGGCCAAACGGCGGGCATTTGGGGCTATTGTCGACCATATGCCTTCAATCGCCAGCGGAGCCAGGGATGAGTATAAACAGCTTTCTAGGTTGATTGAGGAACACAGGCAAGCTTCCGAGACCGGGACAGCACAGGCAGACGCGATTTTTGGCAGCATCAAAAAAGAGTTGTCTGCGCTGCCCGAATTGCTTGCCATGTTTGATGCTGAGGAAGATCCGGCTGCGGGAATTTCGCTTGTAAGCCAATTGCTGGCCAGCGCTGCGTCTAGCCCGGCTATCTCCAAGCGGCATGTTTTTGGACGCGCCCCCGATGCGGATGGCGTTGCCGCTTATATCGATGAACTGTCCGCAAAAGAGGCAGGTCCCTTGCCGGACGCAGACATTAGGGATATAAAGGCCAAGTTGACCCTTGCCAGCCAAGAAATGGACAGCCTCTTCTCCGGCTTGTCCGGAGGCTACATACCACCGGGGATTTTTGGCGCGCCGGACAACAACGGCAGGGAATTCATCCCTACAGGGCGCAACATGTTCACATCTGACTCAGCGCGCATACCAACCCAAACCGCCTACAGCATAGGCGAGCAGCTTGCCAATGCGCTGGTTGATAAATACCTGGAAGAAGAAGGGGTTTTTCCAGAGCAGATTGCTATGAATATGATCTCCACAGATGTGACTGTCTCCAAAGGGGAGCAAATGTCGCAGATGATGAGTTTGATGGGCATAAAGCCTATCTGGGACAGCTCAGGCAAGGTCACTGGACTGGAAGCCATTCCGCTCCATGAGCTCGGCCGCCCACGGATTGACGTCACTGTGCGCATCTCTGGAATCCTGCGGGATTCATGGCCGGAAATCGTCGCTTTGTTGGATGACGCTGCCATGTTGGCTGCGAACCTGGAGGAAGGGGAAGACACTAACTATGTCAGGAAACACAGCCTGGCCCTTCTTGGCGAACTAAGCGCTGCGGGAGTGGAAGATGCCGAACGGCGCGCAGCTGTGCGTATTTTTGGCGACGCTCCTGGCTCATACGGGGCCAATATCGATCTAGCATTAAAAGCGAGCGCATGGAATAGCGAGAACGACTTGATACGCTACTTCATTGAAGCATCCGCCCACGCTTACGGCAGGGGGCTGGACGGGCAGCGCTCAGTGGCCGAGTTTGTCGCCAGCGCCAAAAACACTGATGTGACCTACGACTTGACCATGACGAAAAGGTACAACGTCCTGAATGCAGGCTTCTCAGCTGGTGTCACAGGAGGGTTTGGGCTTATAGCCAAAGCCTATGGGGGCAAAAATGCGAAGGCATACCAAGGCTCCACTGAAAAGGCAGGGCGCATCGCAGTCATGGGGCTGGAAGAAAAGATAGCTGAAAACATGGCGGAGACGCTGTTCAACCCAATCTGGAAGAAGAATATCCTCGAGGAGGGCTACGACGGGGCAGCGGCTATCATGGGTTTTGTGCACAATGTGTTCACCCTGCAGGTTTTGTCTGGGGTTGTTGGAGACAGCGCCATAGACAGGCTTGTGGAAGAATACGTCCTTGATGAGCATGTCCGGGAGTGGTTTTCCAAAGAGAACAGGTTCGCCTTGGAAGAGGTGTCCCGCCGTTTCATCGAGCTGGGCGAGCGGGGCAAATGGGATGGCGACCCTGCGGTCCTCAAAGCCCTGAAAGACGCTTACCTGCAGATCGAAGGAGACATGGAAGATGGGTTGTTCTTAGTAGGTGGCGAAATCCAAGGCGGCGGGATTGAAATCATCGCTGATGACAAAGTTGATGTCTGGAAACGCAATTTGAAGGAAATAGACGAATTTTTAGGCAAAACGGAGGTTATACAATGAGGCAAGTATTTCCGTTTACCGCTATTCTCGGCCAAGACGAGATGAAAAACGCCCTATTGTGGAATGCGATCAATCCAAGGATCGGCGGTGTTTTGCTGAGCGGCCAGAAAGGCACAGCCAAATCCACTGTCGCCAGGGGATTGGCTGATTTAATGGGCGGTATGAAGATCGTTGAGCTGCCATTGAATATCACAGAGGATAGGCTTATCGGCTCCATCGACTTGAAAGCCGCTATCCGGGAAGGCACAAGAAGTTTCGAGCCGGGGATCCTGGCGGCTGCAGATGGCAACATCCTGTATATCGATGAAGTGAACCTTCTTAGCGACTTTATAATCAACAGCCTCTTGGAAAGCGCAGCTTCCGGCAAAGCCAACGTTGAAAGGGAGGGCATTTCATATTCCTACCGGTCAAATTTCGTGCTGGTGGGAAGCATGAACCCGGAGGAAGGCAAACTGCGCCCGCAGTTTTTAGACCGTTTCGGGTTGTATGTGGAAATTAGGGGGGAGCAAAACCCCAATGACCGGGCAGAGATAATCAAGAGGCGCATCAGTTATGAGCGGGACAGCGCCGCTTTTATGAAGCGATGGGAGGCTGACCAGGAAAAACTGGCAAGCCGGATTGCGATTGCGGCAAAAAACCTTGAGAAAATCGAGGCTAGCGAGAATGCAATGAAACTCGCCTCCTCATTGTCCGCCCGCTCCAACTGCGCAGGCCACAGGGCGGAGATCTGCATCATAGAGGCAGCGAAGGCTATCGCAGCCCTTGACGGGCGCATTATGCTGAACACCGAGGACATACAGACAGCGGCGCTTTATGCCCTGCCACACAGGGTGCGGGACAATGCCCATTATGTACAAGAAGAGGATCCGCCGATGGAAGAGATGGAGGAGCCCAAAGAGCTCGAAGACCAGGAAGGGCCAGAAGACCCGCCTCCCCCTCCGCCTGAGGAAATGCCCGAAGAGGATGAGCAAGTAGATGACCAGGACGACGAGGACAGCCAAGATGACGCAGAAGAGATTGACAACCAGCCGCTGCCGCCAGATTTGCCTCCCCCGCCACCTGTCGATGATGAAGATGTGCAAGAAATCGGCGAGACTTTTGATGTGTTCCCTTGGATAAGCGAATCTGTTGTGCGCTCTATCAACAAGGGCAGCGGCAGGCGCAATGTGCTTAAAACCACATCAGGCCAAGGAAGGTATGTGCGGGCTGCGTTCCCTAAAGGGAAAACCACTGACTTGGCCTTTGACGCCACTATCAGGGCAGCGGCTGTGCATCAAAAGACCCGGGAGAAAAATGGCATGGCCATCGCAGTGAGAAACTCTGATTTCAGGGAAAAGATCCGCGAGAAACGCACTGGCAATACAATCATCTTCGCTGTGGACGCCAGCGGCTCCATGGGGGCCAACCAGCGGATGAGGGCTGTAAAAGGGGCTATTTGCTCCCTGCTGAATGACTCTTACCAAAAAAGGGACAAAGTGGGGATGATAGCTTTCCGCCACGATTCCGCCGAGACTCTGCTCAGCATCACCCGCAGCGTGGAGCTTGCCCAAAAACGCTTGGCTGAATTGCCCACAGGCGGCCGCACACCGATGGCCAAGGGCTTGGAATTGGCGCTGGACACGATACTGGTGGAGCGCCTAAAAGACAAAGACATCCTGCCCGTATTGGTGCTTGTCACTGACGGGCGCGCAAACTCATCTGATAAAACAGCGAAACCTATGGAGGAAGTCTACGCGCTTGCCAACCAGATCGCCATTAGGGGCATCAAAAGCGTGGTTGTGGATACTGAAAATGATTTTATACGCCTTGGTTTGGCAGAGAAGATTGCCGAGGCCATGTGCGCTGACTACTACCGGATAGAGGACTTGAACGCAGAGCATTTGGTGCAGATCGTTTCCGGTTCTGTGCGCTCTGCTTGATTGAGAGGTTTATTTATTATGGAAATAGCAATTTATGGCAAGGGCGGAATCGGCAAATCCACTGTGGCTGCCAATCTTTCTGCCGCAATGTCAATGAACGGCAGCAGTGTGCTCCAAATCGGGTGCGATCCCAAGCACGACTCCACACGGCTGCTGCTTGGTGGAAGGAGGCTTGATACAGCCCTTGACTATATGAGAAACACAAACCCGCCAGATTACAACTTAAACGCTATTTTAGCTACAGGTTTCGCAGGCGTGGGATGCATAGAGGCGGGCGGCCCCCAGCCGGGGGTAGGTTGCGCCGGGCGGGGCATCATCAGCTTGTTTGAGCTCCTGTCGACTTTCCAGCTTAAAGGAAGGTATGACGCCACAATGTATGATGTCCTTGGCGATGTTGTCTGCGGCGGCTTCGCAGTGCCAATCCGCCGGGAGTATGCTGACACGATTTTTATCGTCACATCAGGGGAGTTTATGGCCCTTTACGCCGCAAACAATATCTTGCGGGGAATACGCAACTATGATGGCAGCCAGGCTCGTGTGGGCGGTGTCATCCTAAACCGCCGGGGAATTGATGATGAGGCAGACCGGGTACAGGCGTTTTGCTCGGCTGTAGGGCTGCCAGTAATCGCAGACATACCCCGGTCTAGCGCATTTATGGAAGCAGAAGCGAAAAACATGACACTTGCAGAGTCCAGCCCTAAGTGCCCCGAGGCTATCATTTTTGACCTGCTTGCCAAAGCAGTCATAAACGGGGTACAGAAGCATGAAGCCCGGCCCCTTTCTGATGAGGACTTGGAGCATATCGTATTGGGCGCCACATTCTCTGAAAAGGCGGAGGCTTCAGGGATTGCGGGTGATATTGCCACTAGCGCCAACTTGCCTGCCTGTATCGAGGCCCAGGCCAAAAACAGTTTTTTAGACTTCTCATCCTCCAAGCGCTACTTGTCAAAAAGTGTCGCAAACGGGGAAGCGTTGTCCAGTTGCGCTTTTAATGGCGCATTGTATGTGGCGACCCAGATAAGGGATGCAGTAGTGATTGCGCATGCCCCCAAAAGCTGCGTGTATATCTCCTACAACGGGATGGGCGGCACAGGCAGGAGGCGGCTCTTCGAGAGGGGCTCCCTGTTGCCTTCATCTGTATCCCCCAACTTAGTGGCTACCGACATGGGAGAGCCGGAAATGGTTTTTGGGGGAATGGAGAAGCTTGAGCAAAAGGTTGCCGAGGTTATGGCAGGAAAACCAAAGGCTATCATCATTGCGAGCGCATGCCCCTCAGGGATTATCGGGGATGACATTGACCAAGCCAGGGCTTTAGGCAATGCCGGCACGCCGATATTCACCTTGAAGGCAGACGGCAATATGACCGGGGATTACTCCCAGGGCACTATGATGAGCTACATCGAGCTTGCAAGGCAAGTTATCGACACACGAGTCCAGCCGGAGGAGAACCTAGTCAACATTCTTTTCGAACGGCCAAGCTATAGAAACACCCCGGAATTGTTTGAGGCTGTGGAAGGCTATCTTTTGGCAATGGGTGTGAAGGTGAACTGCCGCTTTTTATGCGAAACAGATTATGAGAGCCTTGCAGGCTTCAACAAGGCTGCGCTGAACTTGCTGGCAAATGACGACTATTCCACTAGACAGCTAAAAGGCTTTTTTGAAACTGAGTTCGGGGCCAAATTCTTCGGCCGAAAACTTCCGATAGGTTTTGGCGACACAGTGGATTGGCTAAGAGAGATTGGCGGCATCTACGGGAAACAAGATGTGGCAGAGTCGATTGTCGCCCTAAACAAGGAACGCTATGAGAAAGCGACCAGCAGGCTGAGGGCTTCTTTGGAAGGCAAGCGGTTGATGGTTGTCACATACAGCCATGACCTCGACTGGCTCCTCGGCGCGGCTGTCGACTCGGGGATCGAGATAGCGAAGCTATGCATAATCAAGTCATCAAGCGACGAGGGATTCAGGACAAAGATATCCGATGGGTTCTTTATCGAAGAGGATTACGATATCAGCAAACGGGAGGCCGATATTGCTCTGCTCAAGCCTGATATCCTGCTTAGCAATTACACATCAAACGCGCCCAGCGAAGTGGCTGTGGTTGACGCGCTGCAAATGGTCCATGACACCGGCTTCTTTGCAGGCCTTGATTATATAGAGCGCTGGGCAGGCCTTTTGGCTCTGGGCTTGAGAGGAGAGTGGGAGAACGATGAACGATTATTTAACCAGTATTACTCCTGACGGCATCTCAGGGGCGCTCTTCGCCCTTGAAGGAGTTGCAGGCAGTGTAGTGCTCCTCAATGGCCCCACTGGCTGCAGGTATTACCACTCCGGGATCAGCGAGAGGCAGATTCTGCGCCAAAAGCAGTTTGACCCGTTGAACTTCAATGAAAGGTTTTTCTTCGGACAATCCCGCATCCCCAGCACTTTCCTTGACAGCGGGGACTACATATATGGCGGCAGGGACAAGCTTGTCGAAGGCCTTGAATACATCAAAGAAAAACTGCCCAACCATAAATTGCTTGCTATTGTAAACACGCCAGGGGCTGCGCTTATCGGGGATGATTTGGAAGGCATAGTAAACAACGTTTTTAGCGATATCGATGCTGTCCTCCTAGAGACACCCGGCTACTCAACTGACATTTGCGCCGGATTTGAAACCGGAGCGCTGGCTTTGCTTGAGACGCTAAACCCGCAAAAAAAACCCGTTGTTGATAAAACCGTGAATTTGCTTGGCCTGTCCCTTTTCCAGAAATACTTCAAAGGGGACCTGGCTGAGTTGAAACGCCTGCTTGGCCTTTGCGGAATCAAAGTCAACTGCGCCCTTTGCGCCGGCTCATCAATAGAGGAAATCATGGATATTGGCGCTGCCGCGTTAAATATCGTTGTGAGGCATGAGTACGGGATTAGAGCCGCGAAGTATTTGGAGGATACGCTGGGGACTGCGTATATGCTATGCGACGGCCCTCCAATCGGTTTTGGCCCGACTGAAGATTTTGTCGTCGACATCTGCGCCAGGCTTGGCGCAGATCCTGGACCCGCTTTGGAAGACTGCGGGCGGGCAAGGGCTGCAGCCTATATGCATGTCTGGCGATTGGCGTCGTCTGTGGGGCTTCCCAGGGGAGCCAGGGTCGCTGTAGAAGGCACATACTCTGAAATTTATGCCTATTTCAAGTTTTTCATAGGCTATTTCGGCATGTTGCCACAGGCAGCCTGCGTTTTTTGCCCCGAGATGGATGGCATGCGCCACAAAACTGAAGAGCTGCTGGCTGCACATGGGTTGTCCGGGCTGCTTGGCCGGGACATAATGTCAGATGGCGAAAGCGAGCTGGTTTTTGCTTCAGGGGCGACGATATCGCGACTGGTCGGCGCCGGTTTTCGTTTTGTCGGTGTTGAGAACGCGCTTCCGAGCATGGGTTATGTGGATGTCATCGACAAGACCCATCTGGGGGTGGCAGGCTCGATGCTGATAGTGGAGCAGGTGCTTAACGGTTTGTTGTTTTAGCCTATTTCTTTTGCAAGCCTAGCCGGCTTCATAACTCTACCTTGGCGTCGGCAAGGCTTGTATACAGGCTGCCGCCTCGAAATCAGGCAGGAATACTGGCAGAAAAAAAATCCAATGGCTATGGAGAGGTTATGGGAACAGATGCAGTCCAAAGCGAAAGAAAACAAATTATTTTGTATGCCCTCCATGGCTTCTTTATCAATCTTGCCATGGTTCCGGGAAACTTCATAAATCTTTTCCTCACTGACCATTTGCTCATACCGGTGGCTGATGTTGCTGCGATGCTTCTTGCAGCGAAAGCCATCGATTTTCTTGCAAGCTTTTTTGTAGGACCGGCTATCGAGAAATCGAGCTTGCCGGGGGGAAAGTATATACCGTGGCTAAAAATGGCAAGGCCCCTTTACTACTCTTCATACCTTGTCACTTTTCTCCCTTTCAATATGCCCCTTGCTGCTCGCTACGTTGTTGTTGTAATCGGCCATCTCCTTGTCAAGATCCCCAATGCGTTTATCCTGACTTCCCAATACGGGGCATTGATGCTTGTTGGCGGGACAGATATGGGCAAACGCAACAAAATGGCAATCGCCTCTTCCCGGATGACCGCTGCGTGCGCGGTATTCTCATCTGCAACCACAACCCCATTCCTTTTGCTGGCTGGTCATTTGGTTAGGATAAAATACCAGTTTTTGTTTATGGCTGCGATTTACGGCTGCTTTTTCTTTGGCGCGACAAACACGCTAGTTAACCTCCATGCCCCATTTGAGCAAAAGAGAGCCTTGCAGGACGAAAAGCAAAAGGCAAGCCTTCGGGTTATGCTAAAAAGCATGGTTTCAAACCCCCAGCTTATAGCTTTTTTATTCTCCCACACTTTCTCATTGACAGCTTACGGCGCCCCGGGCCAGATCACGCTTTACTATTACATATACATACGCAATGACCCCAACTTGCTGCTATATGCCAGTGCCCAAACTGTGTCTATGCTTGTGTACCTGGCTACAGTGGCAATCGGCCCGCAAATAGGCTTGAAGCTGGGAAGGCTAAAAGCGCTTTTGCTTGGCGAGCTGCTATGTGTTTTCACTAGCGTCGCTATGATTTTCTTCGGCGCGTCCAGCATCTACGCGTTTATGGGAATAAACATCGCCTCTACCTTTTTCAGGTCATTCATTTCGGGGTTTGCAACGAGCTATATCCTCGACTGCGCAGAGTACGGGTATTATAAGACCGGCATTGATGCCCGGGCTATAGTCCAGTCGCTGACAAATATACCACTGAAAATTGCCCAGTTCACAGGCAGCACTGTGGCCCTGCTTGGCCTTGGCTTGATTGGCTATTTCCCAGGAATGGAGGCCAGCGCCGCTTTTAGCCGGGATTTTATGGTTATCTATGGGGGATTGCCTGCTATAGGTTATGGGATCAGCTTTTTGATCAATATAATGTTCTACAAAATAGACGATGGGCAAGCGGAGTTTTATGCCAGGGAAAACCGGAGAAAAGAAGCTGGAATGGCTTAGTTTATTGCCAGGCTGCTAGCGCAAATATATGAAATTATACAAAAAAAGGAATATAAGCACAAAAAAACCATCCAAAGTCTATGGAGGCGTTATGGGAACCGACCACTCAAACAAAGACGACAGAAAGCAAATTATTGTGTATGCCCCCCATAGCGCTTTTATAAATTTTGCTTTGCAGCCAGGAAATTTCATCAGCCTTTACCTCACTGACTATTTGCTGATACCGGTGGCAGATGTGGCAGGAATGCTTCTTGTGGCGAAAGCCCTCGATTTTCTGGCGAGCTTTTTTGTAGGCCCGGTTATCGAGAAATCGAAATTGCCGGGGGGCAAGTACGTGCCATGGCTAAAAATCGCAAAGCCCCTTTACTATCTTTCCTATATCATTGTTTTCCTGCCTTTTGATATGCCCCTTTCCATGCGCTATGCCCTTGTCATAACCAGCCATCTCTTTGTCAAGGTGCCTAACGCGTTTATCCTGGCTTGCCAATATGCGGCATTGATGCATTCAGGCGGGGCTGATATGGACAAGCGCAACAAGATGGTAATCACCGCAGGAAGATTTTCCGCTGTAAGCCAGGTGGTGACATCCGCAACCACAGCCCCTTTCCTTCTGCTCATTGGCCATTTGGTCGGGGCAGAATACCAATATCTAGTCATGGCCGCGATTTATGGCTTCTTTTTCTTTGGCGCTACAAACACGCTGATTTACCTCCATGAACCATTTGAGCAAAAGCGCGCCGGGCAAGGTGAAAGGAAAAAAACAAGCCATGGGGCATTGCTGAAAAGCATGGCTTCAAACCCCCAGCTTGTGGCTTGTTTATTGTCCCACACATTTTCACTGATAGCTGCCGGCGCGCCGGGCCAGATCACGCTGTATTACTACATCTACATACGCAATGACCCCAACTTGTTGCTATTCGCCAGTTCCCAAACGTTGTCAATGGTTGTGCACTTGGCTACAGTAGCCATTGGCCCGCAAATAGGCCTAAAGCTGGGAAGGCTAAAATCGCTTTTATATAGCGAGCTGTTGTGTGTTTTCACAAGTTTGGCCATGGTCTTTTTTGGGGCGTCAAGCATCTACGCCTTTATGGGTATCAGCATTGCAACAAGTTTTATAAAGTCAGTCAATTCAGGGTATTTAACGGGCTATATCATCGACTGCGCAGAATACGGATTCTATAAGACAGGCGTCGATAGCCGGGATATAATCCAGTCGCTGACTAACATACCGGTGAAAATCGCCCAGTTCGCAAGCGGCGCAGTGGCGCTGCTTGGCATAGGCTTGATTGGATACTTCCCCGGAATGGAGGCAAACGCTGTTTTTACGAGGAATTTCATGCTCATCTATGGGGGGGTGCCTGTTTTGTGCTACGGGATCAGCTTTTCAATCAACAGGCTGTTCTACAAGATAGACGATGCCGAAGCGGAGTTTTATGCCAGGCAAAACAGGCAAAAAGAAAGTGAGATGGCATAAAATCTTATTGCTTGGCTCCATTGCTATGGAGGAATTATGAAAACAAAAGACTTGGCACAAAGTGATAGAAAGCAAATTTTGATGTATGCCCTCCATGGCATCTTTACCAGTTTTGCCATGCAGCCGGGGAGTTTCATCAATCTTTACCTCACCGACTATTTGTTGATACCGGTGACAGATGTGGCTGCAATGCTTTTTACAGCAAAACTCATCGATTTTTCCACAACCCTTTTTGTAGGCCCTGTTATAGAGAAATCGGACATGCCGGGGGGCAAGTATGTGCCGTGGCTAAAAATTGCACGGCCCCTTTACTGCTCTTCCTATATCATCACTTTCCTGCCTTTCAATATACCTCTTGCCGCCCGCTATGTTTTTGTTGTAGTCGGCCATCTCTTTGCCAGGGTGCCCAACGCGTTTATCCTGACTGCCCAGTATGGTGCGCTGATGTTTGCAGGCGGGGCGGATATGGACAAGCGCAACAAAATGACAATCGCCTATAGCAGGCCTACCGCAGTGAGCCAGGTGGTGACATCCGCAACCCCTTTCCTTTTGCTCATCAGCCATTTGGTCGGGGTAAACGGGGTAAATACCAATATCTAATCATGGCCGCGATTTACGGTTTCTTTTTCTTTGGCGCGACAAACACGCTGGTTTACCTCCATGCCCCATTTGAGCAAGAGCGCGCCGGGCAGAAAGAAAAGAAAAAAACAAGCCATGGCGCAATGTTGGGAAACATGGCTTCCAACCGATATCTTTTGGCTTGTATGCTTTCCCACACATTCAAGTTTATCGCAGCCGGCGCCCCTGGCCAGATCACGCTATACTATTACATCTACATACGCAATGACCCAAACTTGCTGTTGTACGTTAGCGCCCAAACCGTGTCAATGGTTGCGAACCTTGCCACATTTGCCATCGGCCCGCAAATAGGCTTGAAGCTGGGAAGGCTAAAATCGCTTTTGTATAGCGAGCTGCTAAGTGTTCTATCGAGCATCGCCATGGTCTTTTTTGGGGCATCAAGCATCTATGCATTTATGGCAATCAATATTGCCGCTTCCTTTTTCAAGTCAATCAATTCAGGGTTTATATTTGCTATATCATCGACTTCGCGGAGTACGGGTACTACAAGACAGGCGTCGATACCCGGGACATGGTCCAGTCGCAGCCAAATATACCGTTGAAAATCTCAATGTTCGCAAGCAGCACTGTGGCGCTGCTCGGCCTTGCCTTGATCGGATAATCGCCAGGTTTGGAGGCGAGCGCTGTATTTACCAGGAATTTCATGAGCATCTATGGAGGGATACCTGTTTTGTGTTATGGGATCAGCTTTTCAATCAACAAGCTATTCTACAAAATAGACGACGGGCTAGCAGAGTTTTATGCCAGGGAAAACCGGCAAAAAGAGAGTGGGACAGCGTAAGATTTTTTAGCTTGGCCCTATGGCTTTGGAGGCATTATGGGAACAAAAGATTTGGCGCAAAGTGAAAGAAAGCAAATTATTACGTATGCCTTGCATGGCTTCTTTATCGATCTTGCCATGCAACCGGGAAATTTTGTTAGCCTTTTCCTGACTGACTATTTGTGCATACCAGTAGCGGACGCGGCTGCAATGCTTTTTGTGGCGAAAACTATCGATTTTCTGGCAAGCTTTATTGTAGGCCCAGTTATCGAGAAATCTAGCTTGCCGGGGGGAAAATACGTGCCGTGGCTAAAAATTGCCAGGCCCCTATACTACTCTTCCTATATCATCACTTTCCTCCCTTTCAATATGCCGCTTGCCGCGCGTTACGGCCTTGTCATAATCGGCCATTTATTAGTCAGGGTGCCTAACGCGTTTACTTTGACTGCCCAATATGGCGCTTTGATGCGTGTAGGCGGGGCAGACATGGAAAAGCGCAACAAAATGGCTATCGCCTCTGCCAGGCTTTCAGCTGTGTGCATGGTAGTGGCATCTGCAACCACAACCCCATTTCTTTTGCTGCTTGGCCATTTGGTTGGGATGAAATACCAATATCTAGTCATGGCTGCGGTTTACGGCTGCTTTTTCTTTGGCGCTACAAATACGCTGATTACCCTTCTTGTCCCCTTCGAGCAAGAGCGTGCCGGGCAGAGAGAAAGGAAAAAAACCAGCCTTGGCGCAATGTTGAAAAGCATAGCCTCAAACCCCCAGCTAATGGCTTTTATTCTGTCCCAGACATTCGCATATATAGGTTTCGGCGCGCCCCGCCAGATCACAATATACTACTATATCTACATACGCAATGACCCCAACTTGCTCTTGTACGCCAGCACCCAAACTGTGTCGATGGTTGTGCACCTGGCAACAGTGGCTATAGGCCCGCAAATAGGTTTGAAGCTGGGAAGATTAAGAGCGCTTTTGTACAGCGAGCTGTTGTGTGTTTTCACTGGGATAGCAATGGTGTTCTTTGGCGCGTCAAGCATATACGTATTTATGGCAATCAGCATCGCCACTTCCTTTTTCAGGTCAATAAATTCGTGGTTTGCATCGAGCTATATCATCGACTGCGCAGAATATGGGTACTATAAAACTGGCATTGACAATCGGGACATAATCCAGTCCCTGTCTAATATACCGATCAAAACTTCCATGTTGGCAAGCGGCACTGTAGCGCTGCTTTGCCTTGGAATGATTGGCTACTTCCCTGGAATGGAGGCAAACGCTGCTTTTACCAGGAATTTCATGCGCGTCTATGGGGGAATACCTGTTTTATGTCTTGGAGCCAGCTTTTTTATCAATAGATTGTTCTACAAGATAGATGATGGGCAGGCAGAGTTATATGCCAGGGAAAACCGGCAAAAAGAGAGTGAAACGGCATAACGCATTTTGGTGATACTCGGACAGGGCCTTTGTTTTTCCCTCCCCGCTAAACGAGGCAAGAATATTAGTTAAAAAAATACAATTGCTATGGAGGCGATATGGACACAAAAGAATCAAAACAAAGTGAAAGAAAGCAGATTATTACGTATGCGTCCCATGCCTCCTTTCACAGCCTTGCCATGCAACCGGGAAGTTTCATCAATCTCTTCCTCACTGACTATTTGCTCTTGCCGGTGCCAGATGTAGCTGCAATGCTTTTTGTGGCGAAGATAATCGATTTTCTGGCAAGCCTTGTTGTCGGCCCGGTTATCGAGAAATCGAATATGCCTGGGGGCAAGTATGTGCCGTGGCTAAAAATGGCTCGGCCACTTTACTACTTCTCCTATATCATCACTTTCCTCCCCTTTAATATGCCCCTTGCCGCGCGCTATGGGGCTGTCATAATCGGCCATCTCTTTGTCAAGGTGCCCAATGCGTTTATCCTGACTGCCCGACATGGGGCATTGATGCATGTTGGAGGGGGAGACATGGACAAGCGCAACAAAATGGTTATCGCCTCTGGCAGGGTTTCTGCTGTGTGCTCGGTATTCACGTCTGCCACCACTACCCCGTTCCTATTGCTGGTTGGCCATCTGGTTGGGATGAAATACCAATATCTAGTCATGTCTGCGGTTTACGGCTGCTTTTTCTTTGGTGTGACAAACACGCTAATTTACCTCCATGCCCCATTTGAGCAAGAGCGCGCCCAGCAGAATGACATGAAAAAAGCAAGCCTTGGCGCAATGTTGGAAAGCATGGCCTCAAACCCCCAGCTAATAGCTTTTATACTGGCCAACACATTCTCATTGATAGCTTCCGAAGGACCACTCCAGATAACGATGTACTACTACATCTACATACGCAATGACCCGAACTTGCTGCTATATGCCAGCGCCCAAACCGTGTCAATGGTTGCGCACCTGGCTACGGTAGCCATAGGCCCTCAAATTGGCCTCAAGCTGGGAAGGCTCAAAGCGCTTTTGCTTAGCGAGCTGCTGTGCGCTTTCACAGGGGTTGCTATGGTTTTGTTTGGCGCGTCAAGCATCTACACGTTTATGGGAATCAAAACCGCCACTTCCTTTTTCAGCTCAATCAATTCGGGGTTTTTATCGAGCTATATCATCGACTGCGCAGAATACGGGTACTATAAAACTGGCGTAGACAACCGGGATCTGGTCCAGTCACTGACTAATATACCAGTGAAAATCTCCATGTTCATAGGCGGCACTGTGGCGCTGCTTGGCCTTGGAATGATTGGCTATTTCCCTGGAATGGAGGCAAATGCTTTTTTTACCAGTAATTTTATGCTCATATATGGGGGAATGCCTGTCTTGGGGTTTGGGTTGAGCTTTTTAATCAACCTCTTGTTCTACAAGATAGACGATGAACAGGCGGAGTTTTATGCCAGGGCAAACCGGCAAAAAGAGAGCGAGATGGCATAACATCCAAACAAACCTTCTCGACAAATCCAAGCCCAGGGATCCGAAAGCCCATAGAAGCGCACTGCAAGAACATCTCCATGCGCCGCTGCCTAGTATCTGCGGCTAGTGATTGGCAGGGTTTAGTCCGAAAGAAATAATAGGCACAGCAAAAGTTAGAAAGAGCGCTTGCTGCATTGTCAAAGTGGAAGAAAGAAAAAAGCAACTGCGCAGGGCTTAGTACAATGCAAGGCAATCCACAGTATATAATAAAGTGGTCAAGCATGAAACTCAAGTTTATTGGTCAATGACTGTCCTCAAGACTTTCATTCCGAAAGCCAAACCCTATCCAACCGCTTACGTTGATCCTATTTAACATCTCTAAGTTTGATTCCTCGTCGGCAGTAAGATTCCCACTCTTCTCCAATAAATCTAGTTCCTCCTGTGCCCACAGCACATTTTGTCTTTTTTTTGAGTAAACTACATCCATCCCTGCAGTTCTACTATAACCAAGTGATTCGCCGCTATATGATGGGTACAATGCTTTTGCCGCTTCCTCAATATCGTTTGGTATAGGCTGTGAAATAATTGCACGAAGATAGTTTATTCGGTCTCTCAATAGACCGTATACATAAGCTCTGATTTCCCAATTGCCGCATTTCTCCGCGATTTGCAAAAGAAGGGCTTTTTCCGTGATTTTATCAACAGCATCCTGAAGAGCATTTGTATCTTCGGGGAAAACGTCATTGCGGTTTTTGACAAAACCATTTCGCCCAATGGCATAATCGGCTAAAATATTTTGGTCGTTTATCTGCTCAATGTATTTTCGATGGTGTTCAAGATCCGTGAAATTTCTTAGAACTGCCACCGGCAGTTCTTTCATTGTCAAATGGCCATATTTTAAGTTCCACATTTTATGGGCTATTGCATCTTGCCCATATTTATAGCTAATAGCTGCAATCTCCTCTTCTATCCTCTCTCTTATCGCTTGCTGGTGATAACCCCTGTCGGCAAGCAGGCATACTATCGTTACTGCCGGAAGAATAAAAGACAGGGCGACAGCGAGCAAAAATGACAGAGAAGCACTCAACAAAACAATAAACACAAATCCTGCAAATGCCACACAACAGATGATTCCGATATTGTCCATAGCGATAGTGCTTTTACTGTCGAACGCCGGCATACAATCTGAAAATTTAAAGTAGGCGATTGCCAAAATAATCGCAAAAAAAGAAAGATGCCATCTAATAAAAAACGCCATAACCAGCAGTTCAATACAATATAGGGATATCGAATAAAAACGGACTCTCCAATACCATGGATATGGCACACCACTTTTCATAATTTTAGCTCCCTTTTCGCCGCTGTTGGACAAGTTTTATTCTGCCATCAATCGTTTGGGCGTTCCAATTGACACCACCATTGACTGCCAAGTTTTTAAGCAACTTTATGCTAATTATACAGCGGCTTTAAGAACAATACCAGACCAGGATTAGTTGAAACCGCAACCGCCTAAATATCGGTATCTACTCCTTTTTAACAGCCAGAGGACTATTTGAAAAACTTCGAAAATGCTGGCAGTTGTTATGGAGCTGCCGCTAGCTTTACGTGGGATTGCCGCCCGCCAAGCAGTGGCGCTGCCTAAAAAAATCGTTGCACGTGCCCGGACATACAGCTGATAGCGCAAACTTATAAATTATTCAAAAACTGCTTGTCAGCAGGTGATTGTGCACATTAAAATATAAACGGCATCTCTAGCCAATATTGTAAAGAGGAGAATAAAAATGCAATTAAGTGGAAATTCTGTCCTTATAACCGGCGGTGCGACTGGAATCGGGTTCTCAATGGCCCAATACTTGATAAACCGGGGGAATTCTGTCCTAATCTGCGGCCGACGGCAAGAACGGCTTGACGAAGCTGCAACCAAGCTTCCTGGACTGCTCACATTCAAATGCGATGTTACAAACAGGGCTGGTCGCGAGGAGCTGTTTGAATTCGTCAAAAGCAACTTTGCCCAAATGAATGTTCTTGTGAATAACGCAGGGATACAGCGCGATATCGACCTCACAAAAGGCATGGAGGATTTTGACCGTGGAGAAAGCGAGATAATCACGAATTTAGAAGCTCCGGTTCTTTTGTCAGCTTTGTTTGTGGACATGCTTTCAAAAGCAGAGAATGCTGCGATAATCAATGTATCCTCAGGTTTGGGCTTTATGGTGGAGCGCGCATCGGGGATGCCTGTGTATGCGGCGACGAAAGCTGCATTGCACGCCTTTTCAATCGGCCAAAGAATCCAGCTAGCTCCACTTGGAATCGAGGTTTTAGAGTTTATCCCGCCCGCAGTGCAGTCAGAGCTCAACATGGAAGGCAGAGCCAAACGCAATCCTGGAGGCAGCTCCTATATGATGGCACCAGAGCGGTATATCGAGCTGACATTCGAGAAGGTGGCCCAAGGGGAAGTGGAGATCAGGATAACCGGGTAGCAGCTTAGGCTTTGCTTGGTATCCATTAGCTCATATACTAAAAAGAAGCGTATTTTTGCCTGCCAGAAACATGTGTAATCGAGGCAAATTACGCTTCTTCCATTTGGCAAAGAACCACGCTAGCTAGGCATTTATTAGGCAATGAGTCAGATCAGCCCAGAGACAAACACTATGCCCAAGATCATAAATCCAAGTCCAGTAGCGCGGATGCTATTAAACTTGTACTTTGGCATGCTCATCAAGCCAAAATGGTCGATCACCATTGTTATTAAAATGGTGCCGGATTGCCGCGCCACCAACATAGCCGCTGTCCCTAGGATAGGCAGAACAGTTACTGCCATAAAAATCCCGTATATGCCAAACAACCCGCCAATCAGCTGGTAGGGTTTCAAGCTTTTAAACTCTTTGTAGCCCTTGCCTTTGTTCATGACAAAAGACATCACAATGCCTGTGAGGGCAGACAAAAAGAAGGACCAAAAGTTGGCTCCCCATGCCCCTGTGTATGACCTAAGGGCTGTTTGCCCCAAAGAGACAAGGGCGCCAAGCGCCCCCACAGGAATCATAAGGGCCATAAATGCCGCCCTGCTGTCCGTTGCGGCTGGCGCTGCAGCTGCCACAGCTGCCCCTCCGCCATCAGAAACAGCCTCTTGCGCTTCTTTTGCCAACCTGTTTCTGTGGTATAGTATATGCACAAAAAACAGCCCTACAATCATGCACCCGATACCAATGACACGCATCGGGTTTATTGATACCCGCACAACGCCAAACAACCCCACCGCATCGAGGATCAAACCCATCGTGAAGCTGCCGACTGCCTGGCAAATGGCGGTAGTGCCAGTGCCAAGCCGCGGGGCGCAAAATATGTTGCCAGTCAAAGAGCATGTGGGCAGAAGGGCATTGATTAGCCATATTGCAAGAGGGGCGGCAAACATTCCTGCCAGCTCCCCTGGCGCGAATACTATCACAATCACAAGCAAGATCAGGGAGCCTACGCTCATGTTGATGGCATTGGCTTCCCAAATGCCAACTTTTTTACCAAGGCTACCGTTTATGCCACTTTGGAATCCAGAGCCGCATCCTGCGGAGAGCGCCCACAACAAGTATAGAACAGTCATAAATTCCTCCCGATTACGGCTTCCTCTCTTGGCTTTCGCCTAAAAAGGAAGCCGGGTTTCCATCAAAGCTTTATGTAACGGTCAGCCATTCCATCCAGCCATAGCTTTCTTGCGGCTGGGTCGTCAGGCAGAAAATCAAGAAGCTTGGAGAGCTCCTCAATAGCCTTGTCATAGTCGCTAAGCGATTGGTCCATATTTACATTGCTGCCCATTTTACACCTCCTGTGCGCTGGCAAGCCAGTATTCAGCGACAAAGTCGCATACAGCCTTTAGATTCTCGCCTTTGGCGTCTCTCCTATAGGACATCATCTTGTCAGGCGCAAGCAAGAATCCGCCGCTTGTGCCCAAGTCGTCAATTAATCGCTTCACATACGCCACGCATTCATCAGCTGGCGTGTGGCCGAGATAGTGTGTTGTGACTCCACCGATGCAAGCGACGTTTGGAAGAGCCTTGACAAAATCATACGGGCTGTCCTGCTCAATCTGGATCGCTAGATGCCCTTTTTCGACATCCCTAAAAAAGTCAGCAAGTCGGATGATCATGCCTTCGGCGAAAATGTGCATAATTTGGTCTTGTCCGGTTACTGCATCGAGAATTTTCTTGACGGTAGGCCAGTAATATTGGCCAAACTGTTTGGAGTTCATAAAATTCTGGGCAAGGAATGTAACTGATGTCACAAATGCCGACTCGCTCACATCAACGCCTTGCTTTACCAGCTCAACAAAGGGGTCTATGATCTCTTTGTCAAGCAGCGCTACAGCATCTTGGAACTTGCCAGGGTTGCGGCGCACTTCCTTGGACGCTCCTTGCAAACCCATCCAGTACATATAAAAACACTCCACCGGCAAGAATGCTGGCGCGACGGCATTCATCTTCGGCAGAGCAAGCTCTTTTGTCGCTATTTCGCTTAATGTCGCTAGATGGCTGGTAAACTCCCTGTATGTGCCTATGTGCCTAGCCAGGTCTGAGACTTTGAGATTGTTCCATTCAGGGAACTTTCTCGGGAGCATAACCTCCCATAGAAAACGCCTCCAATCAGCAAGGAACGCATCATAATCATGCCCAAACATAATTTGGAAGTCGTCAATTTCGATCGACTCGGCATCGTCATTGAAGACATTGAAGCCTGTTCCTATGCCTTCCAGTATCGCAAGTGGATTGCACAGAAGACCGGATTGGGATTTGAAAACATCGAATTTGTACTTCTCATGGAAATTTCTTTGGACTTTGATGTTAAGCTCAAAGTCAGTGCAGACATCAGAAATCTTATATCCCTGGTCAAGCGCCGACCAAAGATAGAAGTGGGGAATGAATGGAACCCTAGCGGGGGCTTTAAACCTTACGGCATCGTCAACTAATTGCTTGTGAAAGCCAACACCAGTGCTGGATGTGCCCATTTTTTCTATCCTCCTACATTTTTTTTATTTCTTAACCTAAGTATACCACAGCTAACGAATAGGTCGATTAAAATTCAAATTCGAATTTTAATAAGAACAATACAATAACCTACGCCCGGATGGATTGTCGTCTCCATGCCCCTGCGCCTCCAAGCTCCTGTGGTCTATATGGGCACAGCGTGGGCAAGGACTACTTTGCAGCCCCTTGCCCACGCCGCCCTCAAAGCGGTTATCAAACAGTTGCAGCTCCCCTTGGGAAAGCCGCCTTCCACAGGGCAGGCTGCCAGCAAAATACTAACATAAATTTGCGGTGCGCATCGAGTTTGGCGGGCACAAATTCGCATGCAACCTTGTCACAGAAAACAGCGAGACTGCCATCAGCGAAAAAGTGTGCCTGGCATCGATGAGGCGATCTCCCTCATCTCTCCTTGGCCTGAATATGTTGAGGCATAGAACGCCTTCTTGGCGCACTGCCACAAATACTTTCGCCTCCTTTTTTGCCAAATTGGTGTCGCCGGCTTTTGCGCTTCGGGACGGCTTTTTCCTCAAGCAAAGCCTCTGTCTTGGAGGCCAGCGGCATCTCTTGTCTTCTCCCCGAAGCTTCCCTGGCAAGGTTTTTTTTCGCAATATGTAGCTCACTCCAGGCTCCTCCGGTAAGACAACCTCTGTGCCTGTGTCTTCGTCGAAGAAAGAGAGCTGTACATCTTTTTCATCCACAAGCTCCTCAAGTTTGTTGTGCTGGTTGAGCACCAGTCCACTCTAAATGATAATATGCCGCTCCGGTTTCTGATGTATATCGCGCAGGTATATGAGAAGATCCGCTGATCAAGGTGCCAACGCCCGAGCTCATAGTCCTCTACAATGGCGTGAAGCCATTTCCGCCTGAGCAGATGCTGAAGCTATCCGGCGCTTTTATGGCAGAGGGCAAAAGCCGCCAGGAAAATTCGGAAGTTTGGACCTGACCGCCAGGGTCGTAAAATTAACCCAGGCGGCAACGGGGAGCTCCTGGCTTTACGGCTACACAGCTTTTGTGGAGCGTGTAATGGTGTATTAGCCAAGGCATATTGGCGGAGTTTCTGGAGCAAAACGAATCGGAGGTGGAAAGTATGCTGTTTACAGAATTCAATATCGACATTGCGAAAGAAGTGTGGCAGGAAGAAGCGTGCGAGGAAGCGCGTAAGGAAGCTCGCGAGGAACGTAAAAAGTGGCAGGGTGTTGTTGCAGGCAAAGATGCTGAAATCGCTGACAAAGATGCCGAAATATCACGTTTGCGCGCATTGCTCGGCAATGATTAATTGAATAAAAGCAGACAAAGTCTTGTAATAGGGATTTTCTCCCTTGTTAGCAAGGCTTTTTTCGAAAAATAAATCAAGCGAAGCAAACTGTACCCTAGATACGAGACAGTTCCTTCCTGAATTGCTCAAGCCCGAAATTCCACGATTTCGACACCCTTCATTTCCCAAAGTTTGTGCAGTGCATTTTTGGCATCCTTTCTCAACGCCCATATATCACTTTGCTTTGGCATTTCGATATGAACACAATATAGTAGGTAGATACCCAGTTTGGAAACGCGACGTAAAAAAATGTCATATATCAAGCTGGATGGCGCTATTATTTTTGCCCATCTGCATATATGGGTTGTGACTTTATTTGTGCAGTGTCCCTTGTGTGTGATAAACTTAAGCTGCGAAATGTCTCCCTCTTTTCTTTGATAAACATTCCCAGTTTACCAGAGGAAGACGTATTATTCGAAGGATCGTTTACGGCTTACGCTATTCTCCCACTCTTAGCGTGGGGCTGAATCTTGAATTGAATAGCGGCTGGCAATTGACCGCATTCATCACCGTTTTACTGTCTATTACCTACTTGGCGCTTTGCGTGCCAAATATCATGACATCAGACATTGGCAAGCCAACCAGCCTATTGTTATGCCAGTTTTCTTGTTTTGCTATTGAATTCGCAACAGCTGTGAGGCAAAATAGTAATAGCTGGCTTGTACGGGCTTGTTTCGATACCAGCCAAACCAGTTGCCCAGTATGGGAGAAATTTTATGAAAACAAAAAAGTTGGTAATATTGCTGCTAGCGCTGGCATTGGCGTTTACATCTGCATGCAGCAAAAGAAAAACAGTTGGCTCTAGCCAACTGCGCATCCTAATGAGCAATGACCTCATGCCATTCGAGGCAGTGATAAACCAGTATGTCCGGGAAAATAACGGCAAGCAAATCCAAGTGGACTACGAAGGCATCACAACAATCAAGAATATCCTCCAAAGCAATGAGTGCCCTTATGACGCAGTTTGGCTTTCAAACTCGATTCCGCTGGACATGCTTTCTGGGGGGCAGCGGTTAAGCAACACGGCGTTCACTTGCGCCAGCCCTGTCGTGTTTGGCGTCAGAATTTCAAAAGCCCGGCAGCTCGGTTTCATGGGAGAAGTTGGGATCGGCGACATAATTGGCGCCATCAAGCAAGGGAAGCTTTCATTCATCATGCCAAGCGTATCCCAGACAAACAGCGGGCTTGCGGCATACATCGGGCTCTTGTCTGCGCTATCTGGAAACCCGAATGTGTTGACTCTAGAGCACTTGTCCAACGACCAGCTATATAGCGAGTTGGCTTCACTGTTTATGGGTGTCGAGCGGTCTTCAGGCAGCGACGATTATTTAAATGCCCTTATAAAGGAGGGCGCATTTGATTGCATGGTTTCATCAGAAGGAAACCTGGTTCGCTTGAACAGGGAGTTGGAAGCCCAAGGTAAAGAGCCGATGTTCCTGCTTTATCCAAGCGACGGGGTCGCCATAGGCGACAATCCATTAGCCTATATCGACCAGGGGAACAATAGCAAGCTCCAAGAGTTTTTGGCTTTCAAATCCTTTGTCACCAGCCAAGACGGCAAAAAGCTTCTCGCCGATTTAGGGATGCGCACAGACATTGGCGGGCTCATTTCACCGGAGAATTCCAGCATTTTCAAGGAAAGCTGGGGAATAAGGGGGCAAGAGCATATAAGCGCTATTGTGTTCCCGTCTGCAGGCTTTATCACAGAGTCATTGAATATTTACCAGGAGCTTTTCAGAAAGCCTTCCCATACGGTTTTTTGCCTGGATTTTTCGGGGAGCATGGCTCGAAGCGGCCATATGCAATTAATGGACGCCATGTCCTACATTTTGGATCCAGAAGAAGCTTCAAAAGATTTCCTGCAGTTTACACAAAACGACAAAATCACAATAATTGTGTTTGCCAGCGATGCCAAAGTTGTAGCGTCGGGAGACGGGTCCCAGTCATTGGAGTTGCTGGCGGCCCTAGAAAGCTATAGCCCCAATGGGGGCACTTACATGCACGCAGGCTTGCTGCTGGCGCTAAACGAGATTGATATTTCTCAAGATGGCGCAGACAGCTACTCTGTCTCAATTGTCAATATGACCGATGGCGAAGCTTCCTCGGATTGGGACTCCCAAATGTCGCTGGAGCAATTCTATAAAGAAAGCTATGGCAAAATACCTATCCTCTCTATCATGTTCGGCGAAGCCAACGCATCGCAACTGGAACCAATAGCTGCCTATTCAACGGGAAAAGTTTTTGATGGGCGGGAAGACTTGAAAAAGGCATTTCAGGAAGTAAGGGGATACAACTAAAAGTCAATAACCCACCACTTACACCTACCGCAGCTTGCACAAAGCGAACCTTAAAAAAGGCGTGGGGTAAGCCAACAAAGCGCCATATTTTGTGCATCGCTGCCGCTTGTTCGACAAAGTGAAAGCAGAAGGGAGCGAGTGGCTTGTTTTGGCAGTAGAGCTAGCGGCTACTTTGAATTGCAGGGTTTAAGCGGCAACGAACTCAACGAAAGCAGTTACAGTGTTAAGAAAATAGAATTAATAAAAAACCGGCAATACTCTATTGGCTTTGAGGAAGGCAACATAGGAGGCGCGATTCCTCCCCCGACAAGCGGTAGCCTTGGCTACCGCTTGAGGAAGGGGTATCCTCGCGTAAGAATGATGAAAAACTCTATAGCAAGCGCGATGATTGGCGCTTTATTATCCACAATAGTTTGGCTCTTTGCAAGAAGCCCTATAAGCTTGGTTCCCGGGTTGATATCGTTTATCGTATTTTATGCCTACCTTGGAATGCTTGATAAAAACAAGAAGAAACTCGCTGATGAGAATTGGATCAACCCTGAATGGATGATTGGCATGCTTAAGAGCCAAACAGAAACCCTTAAGTCAATTATTCTGAAAGTGGAAGAGGACTCCATCAAAAGCGAGCTTGTTTCAATAAAGGAAAGCTTGGACAAAACACTTGAGTTTCTAAACAGCGGCCTAGGCAAGCCCGAATCATTCCGAAGGTTCATCCGGGACTATCTGCCATCCCTCATTAGTGTGGCAGAGCATTACTTGGAAGCAAGCAAATACAATTTTGCTAATAACGGAAAGTATATTGAGTTTTTTAACGTATTTAATAAAGAGCTCAACAGGACGCTAAAAGACTTATTCGAAGACGAGTCTATGTCAGTTGAGATTGATATGCTGGTCACAATGGAGCTGCTCCGCGAAAACGAGTTCCAGCAAACTTTAAACAGGTAGCCAACAAAGCTTAGCTGGCTGCATTGCTTGTGAAACAAGAGCCAAGGAACGCCCAACTATCCCCTGCCCTAATACCGGAAGGCAAAGGGTTGTTTGTTTTGAAACGAAGGCTAGCGGCTACTCTGGGCTTCGGGGCTTAGATGGCAATTAACTAAACAAAGGCAGCAACACCATCAAGAACGTACACACTATTAGCTTTGAGAAGGCTATATAAGGAGGCGCGATTCCTCCCCCGCCTAGCCCGCATGCGGAAGGGGAGCCCTCGCGTAGGAATGATGAAAAAACATAAAAATTTTATTTATGGAGTCGGGATATTTCTGGTTTTGGCTATTGGCGGAATCTTCATCTTTGGAGGAATATTCAGCCCGAAAGCGCCACAGCTGGCAACTGTCGTTTGCGCTACAGGGGGAGGAAAAGAAAACTTCCTTGCCGATGAGGAGATAAACTTGATCCTTGAGCAGGAGTATGGCATCAAGGTCGAGCATATCAGTTGGAGCAATGGCAGAATCAGCGACCAAGCGCTTGCCGATGACGCTGCCAACAGCTACGATGCGGTATTCTTTTCAGACGAGCGTTTCTACGAGCAATACACACAGGCAAACAACCAGGTATATAAAAGGCAAAAAGGGTTTATTGCCCTCAAGACCCCTATTGTCATGTATAGCTGGAAGGAAGTTGCCGACTTGCTCGTCTCGCAAGGGATCGTGTCTAAACGGGGAGAGACCTACTATGTCACTGGCATGGAAAAACTTTTGAGCCTTATTGATGATGAGGTGAAATGGCGGGACATAGCAAATGCCGGCTCCCCTGTATACTCAAATCCAAATGCTATCAATATAGCGTCTGTAGACCCGGAAAAATCGAGCCCAGGCGCAACTTACTATGGTTTGCTCGCCGCAATAATGGATTCGACGAACCAGAGCGGCAAAATTACTGAGCAAACCATTGAAAGGCTCCAAAAATACTACATCAAAAGCGGGTTTATGGGAACAGCCCCTATTGATTTGTTCAATAAATACCTGATGATGGGAATGGGGGCATACCCGGTTATCGTCGACTACGAAAAGAGCTTGATAGATTGGGCGATCTCCAATCCTTCAGAGTACAATAAAGTTGCTGGCAGGATAGTTGTATTGTATCCAGAGCCTACCATTTGGAACAGCCACTGCATCATTTCTTTCAATGACAAAGGCACAATTTTCGTTGACGCTTTAGAGAAAAACCAGCGGATTCAAGAGATAGCATTTGAAAAATACGGTTTTAGAATGGGATTGGTGAGCGCAAACACAGACAAATTCCTTACAGAATTGGGAGAAATCCACATCGAAGGAATCCCCCAAGAGATTTACTCAGTAGTCCAAGGATTGAAAATGGATGGCTACAACCAGATAATCGAAGGTTTGTCCAATACAAGGTGAGATGGCAGGAACCAATGGCGTTAAAGCAATATGTATTGTTGCAAATATAAGTGGCAAAGCATGCTAGGCTGGCGATGAAGCTTGCTGAAGCGCCTGCAAGCACAAAGGCAGAAATCCTGAAAGGGACAGACGCTCAAAACCTTTTCTTAAAGGCAGCAAAGGCTATATGGGTTATAACCGGTGACAACATGCTTTATATCTAGATCTAAGGGATGTATGCGGGCATTAAAGCCGATGGGCTTTTTGAGCCTGTAAAGCTTGGTCTTGAAAGGGGGCTTGTGAAATAAATAGAGTGAAACAATGGGCATGCGCCCTGCTGCGCTCATAGCAAAAAGAGGAAGTTTTTTTATCCACAGGCAGCCGGCGATGGAAGCAAATGGGCTAGCAGGAAAGGTATAATTGTGTTTATGGACAACAACTATGGGACAGTGACGCTGGCTCCGACCAATGACCTTTTGTTCAAGAAGATGCTCGCCAGCGAGGAGCCCAAGGACATAACCCAAGGCTTCATAAGGGACTTTTTCGGCATAGAGGCTGATTTAGGCGAGATAAACATTGTGGCGCCCTACTCGATCAACGCCTACAAGGCTGCATTGGAGGGCACGAAAGAGGGCGCAGGCCTGCCAACAAGATGAGGGCCGTGCACCAGGATGTCTCGGTCGCGGTGGAGATGGCAGACTTGGTTGTGGAGCTGCAAATGTATGCCGACGCATACTTCCTGCCCAGGGCTTTCTTTTACATGGCGGAGACCTACAGGCAAAACTATGCAGCGGCGGGCAGGATGAGGGCCAACGCAAGGGGCAAGCCGCTGCTTAACTCCAGCTTGAAGCCGGTGCATCTGCTTGCCATCACGGGCTTGGAGTTCTTCCATGACCCGTCCCCATTCCATGAATTGGTTTTTTACGACAAGAAGCGGGATACAGGCGTGGAAAAAGACTATTATGCGCTATCCTTGTTTGAGATTGGGAAGCACTGAGGGTTTGATGTGGAGAACCACGAGTTTTGGAGCATACTATTCAACGGGGGGGGATATCCCCGTTGGAGCCCCCGAATATATCAAAAAAGCGAAATCGCGGGTCGACTTCGCCAACTTGACAGAGGATGAGAGGGAATTGGCTACTTGGCAGGAGATGGAGCAGGCAAGGAGGGAATCGGAGATGCACACTGCCCACGAGCAGGGCATAGAGCGGGGTGTGGAGCAGGAAAAGATGCGCGGCCTTGCTGTGGTTGTGCGGGATTTGGAGATCGGGCTCCTGCAAGCCATGGGCATGTTTGGAGTCGGCCTCGAAAAACGGGCCGAGGCTGAGATCATGCTCCGTGAGATGGGCATCAAATACGAAGAGTAAGTTGAGACAGCCACAATATAAAAATATGGGCATGCCGTTTCCACAGGCATCACAGATATGGCTCTTTTCAGGTTAGACAAAAAACAGAATAAGATAGTTCATCGAGAGCGAATTTGAGGACACTTTTGAGCAACTCTCGGAGACAACTCAATGCAATATCGAATTCAGCGTTCTCCAACGCACCGAGATTCTGCAAGTGGTGATATTCCTGTCTTCTATGATGTATTGACAATCACAAATCTCATCAAGAAACTACTTTTCGTGACTCGTCATGATTATGGACAAACCATCGTTTCGGAGTTTCATTAGGCATGTTTTCAATTTTTGTACACTTTGAAAATCAAGACCATTAATTGGTTCATCAAGAATAAGCAATCTCGGTTTATTTAAAATGAAATAATGAGCATTATCATTTGTTTCATGCCTTTGTATATTCTAGCAACAGATTTGTCGAAATAGCTCTCTACTTATAACAGAGTTGTCAGACGGATAATACCTTCTCTATCAGGAACTCCAGATTTTGACTTTAGCACGGTAAAATACTCAATAAATCACAAAGATAGTGATCAAGACAGATGGTAGATCCAAACGCCTCAATACAGGCTTTTAGACAGCAAATATGGGTAGGCAGCAAATGCGTTCACTGCGCCTCTAGTGCGGATTGGTGGGATCCACATCATTTTTCAAAATTTTACTTGAATTTATACATGTGTTATATTGTTATAGTTCCAAGTCTTATGGCTCTCCTGCCCCGGCAAGGTGGTGGCTCGCCATTGTATGCGACAAAGAAAAAAAGTGCCTTAAACTATCTTTAGAGAAGATTTGAGGCACTTTATAGTATAGAGCTAGCTGACAGTCCTGGGCAGCGATATGTAGCATCGCTTGTCTATGTTTTTAATATCCGAAAAGTGTCCAAGCAAAATCCTTTAGCAAATTTGATCTTAATGGCTCATCAAGAGCCCAATCTTTATCCTCAATTAGCTCTTCAATTGCTTCATCAATTGTAAAATCCACTTTGATCCTCCTTATTTTCTGCCGTAATCATCCGCAAATTTATAAAGGTCGACCACGTTTTGGTTTATATCGCCTTTGCAAACCGCAGACTTGTTGTTTCCAAACACAAAGCCTCCGCCTGGGGCGCATTCGTCAATAACCTTCTTGGCGTAGTCAATGTTTTTCTGCAACGGGTAGAGCTTCGCATTCTGCATGACTATCCCGCCAATAAATGACTGGTGATGTCCAGCTACTTTGACAAGATCTAAAATGTCATCGTCGTCCACTAAATTGTAAAGGGAGTCTTTTGGCAAATCAAGGAAACTTTCTATGAATGGCAGCCAATGCCCTTCAATGAAAATCCATAGTTTGTTGCCGGAGTTGCCAAGGTTTGTGACCTGTAATTTAAAGTATGGCCAGAAAAATTCGTCATACTGCTTCGGGTTGAGATAGCATGGAATATGGGACATGTAAGAAGTGAAAAGCCCTGTCACTTGAATATCCGAATAATCGGTTCCCCTCAAAGCAAAGATTGCGTCAAGAGCGGCGTGCACCTCTGCCGGGCGCCTTCTAAGGTCAGCTATTGTCCCAACAAACCCTCGCATGCGGTCAAAAACGATGTCGATTGGGGTGCAGAACCTGGGTGTGATAGTGGTCGGGTATGGGAAGAATCCGTACTCGGCATACATCTTTTGTTGGATTTGGGTGTAGTGCCCTTGAATTCTAGAAGCAGACTCATCGACAATTGTCTTTATTTTGTCCTTAGCGCCTTCTTTGCCCCCATCAAACAGTTCTGGATATTTTCTAGGAAGCAGGGTTTCTTTTACGAACTTGTCAACGCCAGCAATCAACTCGGGATATTCGTCAGCTTTCATTGGCGGTTTTTGCAAATGCTGCAAGGTGACTCCGTCTGGAGCCAAGAAGGTCTCAGTCCTGTTGTTAAGAGCCACATAAGTCTTTGGGCTAGCGTTAAAGCCGATATTACCAACATCCAATGGGATGTTTTCAAACAGGTTTCTAAAGACTTGCTCTGTTTTCTCTGGGTCATATTCAGCTTCGGTAAAAGTCATGCCTGCAAAATCAAGGATTGCATTGCTGCCATTTATAGCTTTTGGAACATAGTCTGGCTCGATGTGGTTGATAGCGTTGAAAAAATTTTCTTTCGTTTTAGCTTGTTTGTCTTCTGCCATTTCTTTCTTCCTCCTTGTTTTTGGGTTGAAAATGTGTTGGCATTTCAAAGAAGTGTACTGCGATGTCTACAAAGATGTCAATTGACTACCAACTTAAGGTTATATCTACACAACACATCCGCTTTGCCGGTTCTGTGTCCGCTTTAGTATTTTTAAAGGGATTGCGGACCAAGCTTATTCTTTGTCAAGCCACATCTCCCGGGCAAAAGCGTGGTTTTGTGCGAACCGCATTGTTTAGCTAAAAACTGTCTGATCATAATGCTATCCCGCTTTCAGGCAAGCCAATGATCTAGGTAGAATCCTTAATTAATCCATAGCGGTTTAAACATTGCTGCGCAGCTTATGCAAATGCAAGTCTAAAGCTATAACAGTTTGGCTCCATCAGGCAACAAAATAACTTGCTTTGCGATCTATAGAAATGTTCAAATACATCAATAGAAATTGATTAAATACAAATATATTTCATTTTGCTTGTTGGGCTTATTATAACACGATTTAGGTTAGCTGTAAAGTCGCAAGACTTCTTTGTCCTGGAAGACTTGCGCTATTAGCCCAAACCAAGAGGCATTGTGTCCTCAAGGCCAGCGCCTGGACTAAGATGATTGCCGTGCCAGCAGGCTCGAGCGCTTCCCTTGGCGGCTCAAAAGCGGAACTCTTTTATATGCCGCCTGCGATAAACACCTCAACGCCAGTATCGCTTTACACAGACTTGGCCATCTATAAAAGGGACAACGCAGTATTGCCTGCAAACATGTTGCCAAGAGCCCCGAAATCATCATAGCCACACTCTTGTAATCCTGCAGCTATGATGGCCACAATAAAAGCGGTTATAGAATGTTCGTTAAATGTTGGCATTTCCTCATGGATGTTAAACTCCGTTTAAAAATAGGTTATATACTTGGGAGCAGTTGGTTTAGCAACAACATATCCGCAAAATGATATAGAGATCAAGGCTTGAATAATCTTGAATAATCAAGAATGATAAATGGTATGAGTAAAATAATGGTTGTTGACGACGACCCCAACATCCGCGAGCTGGTGTGCGCCCTTCTCCGGAACACCGGATTTGAGTATTGCAAAGCGAAATATGGGCGCGGCGCTTTGCAGCAAATGATGGAGGAAAGCCCCAACCTCGCTGTCATCGACTTGATGATGCCAAACATGGTTGGCTATGAGCTATGCCGGCAACTTGAGGCAATACTACGAAAACCTGCCCGTTTTTGTGCTCACAGCAAGAGTGGAGCTTCTGTCCAAAGCCGAAGGCTACGAAGCTGGAGCGGATGATTATCTAACAAAGCCTTTCGAGGGCGACAAATTGCTGATGCGTGTCCGGGCGCTGTTGCGCCTCTATAAGATCGAGGCATCCCAGGTCGTACAGGTTGGCAACGTAGTGGTTGACAAAAACAGCTGCTCGCTCATGGTCAGGTCAGCAGAGCTAAAGAAGATACCCCTAAGAAAGAGTTTGATCTGTTGTTCAAACTGGCGGGCTTCCCTGGAAAGACCTTCTTACGTGACCAATTGATCGAGGATGTGTGGGGCTGCACTTTGATGGAAACGAACGCACGCTTGACGAGCATATCAGCCGCTTGCGCGAACGCTTTCCAGTCGAAATCTCCAGCTTCAAGTTCACTACAAGTGCGCGGGCTGGGCTACAGGCTTGAGGTGACGGCGTGAGCGAAGAACGCAGGATTCACTGCGGCGCCGGAGAGCAGCACGACCCTGTCTTGGGCTTGCTCACGGTTTTTGCCGTTCTAAGCGCAGTGTTCACCGCTTCATATGGCGTCACCGCTTTAGTTTACCGCATCACCTCCAGCCCGCCAGAGATAATCCGGCATATCTTTACTGGCATAATCAGCGACGAGATGTGCCCGGATGCCAAAAAAATTATCGCTGTGCCTGACAACCTCAATACCCATAACCCGAGCTCATTTTATAATGTTTATGACCCTGGCGTGGCATTCAGGCTCAGCCACAGGTTTGAATACCATTACACGCCAGTCCATGCAAGCTGGCTGAATATTGCTGAGTGCGAGCTGTCTGTGATGGCTAGGCAATGCTTGGGTGGCTTGAGAATAACTGTTTTGGGCGGACTACAGGAACATCTTCAAGCATTGGTATATTGACCGGAACAAAACTGGTATTGGAGTCAATCAGAAGATGCAAGATAAAGCTAAAAAGCATGTATCCAGACTGCCACTTCAAAGATAGAGGAGTGTAGATGTCTTTATTTCCCAATAACTGAGTTGCTTTTTAGTCTGATATTTCACTTTACAAAGGACTAGTCGCAGTGGTTATCATCTTGGTGTCGTGGTGGGCAATACAAAAGTGCACGGTTTTTCGCCATAAGAAAACTATCAGCAGGTGCATGACCAAATTATTAGCTCGCTGGTCCAAGTAGCCCAGGCATCCCCCCCTTTGCGCAAACAAAGCTTATGGCTGCTATTTCGCTCCAAGCGCACTCGCCCTCAAGATAGCTGCTTGAAATATCATAGAAAACAAGGCAGCCATCTGAAAGGTGTTTTCGAGCAAGCTGCTTTTGTATCTTGCCTTGCCTGGCAAAAAGCTTGTCCATTGGCTCGTAGCAGAATTCATTAACATCGATGCACCCCCGCCAACTCCACAATGCTCCAAAGTGCGCTGTGCTTGGCGTAGTTGGACAGCGAAAGCTTGCTCTGCTTAGCAGGCCAAGCACCAAATGGCCATCGCAAGCGAGAATCTAGCTCAAGGTTCGCTGGCGCGCGAGTATATCAATTTGTCAAGCCCGATATCTTTTGCGAGATCAAGGAGCGCTTTGCAAGCACCTTATTCCCTTGAGGACAGGATCTCCAGCTCTGATTTCACGAGCACACCCCTTTGGAGGACTGCCTGTATCAGCTTGAGCTAGTCCAGCCCGACACCGGTTATTCGGCCGAGCTGGTCGTGCTTGGCTTTGCCGTTCTCTCTGTTGGAATTGCGCACGATCCCGACAAGGTTTTTCTGGCTTGTATGGATTTCGAGGCAGGCTAGAGGAGTGGTTTTAGGTATAGCAGGCCTCCTTTGTTATCACCTGTCTGCTTTTTGAAATTTAAATAGCCCTCCAGAGACAGTGTATTGCCGTTGGAGGGCTTGGTTTTATATATAGAAATGTTTTAGGAATAACCAGAAAGCAAAAATGCGCAACTATCGCAAAGGCTAAAATATGCCTAATAATTGAAACTAAACCAAGCCTAAAACAGCCTGCGAAGCCCTAACCAACAAGTCAATAACCAGCTTCAATTTCAATAATCTTATTATATAGCATTGCGCTGGTCGGCGTTGGTATCCCATGTTTCTTTCCCAGCTCCAGGATAGCGCCAGAAAACAAGTCGTTCTCGCTCTTTCGTTTCATTATCCGGTCCTGGGCCATTGAAGTCCTTCCTTTGCCATCAAGGCTTTCAAGGACTCCAAGCCAATATTCCACTTCGCCCCTAGAAATCGGTATGCCTTCTGCTATTGCTACGCTCCTGGCTTCTTCCATAGCTTCAAGCATCATTTCCCTCGCCTTTCCTGCTTTTTTCATATCTGCGTATGTGGCTTCATTCACCATGCTGGATGGATTGACCCCGCAATTAAACATCAACTTGGAGTACATAGCATAAACAATATCGCTGCGGATAACACAGTTGATCCCTGAGCTGCTAAAAAACGCCTCCAACGCCAAGAGCCTCAGCGTCGGGGCGCCGCCAAGCTCGCCAAGCTGCAAAGTCCCGCTTGTCCTGTATTCCAGCTTGTTGCCCAGCTTTGTCGCATCCATCCCTCCGGCTACACACATTACACACACATCCCCAAGCTGCTTGTTTATCTTAGCTTCGCTGGAAACCCCGTTCATAAGGGAGACGACCACAGTGCCCTTGCCCGTTTTCAGAGACGCCAAGTTTATCGCGTCCTCAAGGCCAGAGCTTTTGACTGCGATGATTACCACGTCAGCAGGCTCTAGCGCTTCTTTTGGCGACTCAAATGAGAACTCTTTTTTTATGCCGTTGCAATAGACACCTTCACGCAGGTATCGCTCGACGCGGTCTTCGCCAGCTACAAAAACAACACTGCCGGGTTTTGCAGATTCGATCTTGTCTGCAAACATGCATCCAAGAGCCCCAAAACCTATAATTGCCACACTCTTATATTCTAGCGGCTCCATAGCTATAATGTCTCCTGGGATACAGAATTTAGCCTGGAATACAAGTTGCCTTGGGCTATAAGCTCCTCGTGGATGCCTTCCTCCACGATTTTGCCCTCTTCAAACACGAGGATTTTGTCAGCGTGCTTGATTGTCGACAACCTATGCGCGATGGCGATTATTGTCCTAGTGCCTGCCAAGTCATTTATTGCGCTTTGGATTTCCCTCTCTGTCTGGGTATCTACTGATGCTGTGGCTTCGTCTAAAATCAATATCGGGGTATCCCGCAAAACAGCCCTTGCGATGGCTATGCGCTGTTTTTGCCCGCCTGAAAGTTTTGCGCCCCTCTCCCCTATCTGTGTGCCATACCCATCGGGCATCGACATAACGTCATCGTGGATACGGGCAATTTTTGCCGCCTTGACGATATCTTCTTCTTGGGCATCATTGTTCGCATATGAAATGTTTTCGGCAATTGTCCCGTTAAAAAGGAATGTGTCTTGCAATACCAGCGAGATTTGCGAGCGCAAGCTGGCAAGCTTGACATTGTTGATATCATGTCCATCGATTTTGACTGTGCCTGAGGTTGGCTCATAGAATCTAGAAATTAACTGCACAGTAGTAGTTTTGCCTACGCCAGTGGGTCCGACAAGCGCGATGAACTGGCCTGGGTTTGCTGTGAAAGACACGCCATCAAGGACGGTTGATTCGCTATTATATGAGAAACACACTTTATCGAACTCAATCTTGCCAGTGGTTGCGCCTAGCTCATAAGAGCCTTCCTTGTCTTTGATGCCGATAGGGGTGTCAAGAATCTCCATTACCCTCTCTGTGCCAGCCAGCGCTTGGTTGTAATCCTCTAAAAGGCGGGCTGCGCCGGCCACAGGGGTGTAGAACAAAGACAAATATAGCATGAACCCAACGATTTGGGCTACATCTATCTGGCCAAGGTAAGCCAAGTATCCTCCCAGCCCGACAACAGCGACAGAGCCAAGGGATGTCAAGAACTCTATCGTTGGATTGAAAACCGCGCCATACTTTAAAGCTTTTAGCATATTTGTCGTAAACAGGCTCAAACGCTCACCCACATGCCCTGATTCTTTTGTTTGTTGGCCAAAAGCCTGGATTTCTACTATGCCCGAGAAGTTGTCCTGCAACTTGGCATTAATGCTTGCCAAAGAGCGTTGGGTGTTTCTTTGCAAAGGGCGTGTTTTGCCAGAAAAGTAGATGCTGCAGGCTGCAATGAATGGGATGGGCACAATCGTAATCAACGCAAGACTCACGTTGATAGATAAAAGCAAGGAGCAAACCCCGACGACTGTCACGGAGTGGGTCACAATGTCAGGTATGATGTGGGCGAACAGCAGCTCGAAAGTCCCTGTGTCATTGACCACCCTGCTCATTAAATCCCCAGTTTGGTGTTCCCTGTAATACTCGAGTGAAAATGACTGGATATGGTCATATACTTGCTGGCGAAGCTCCTCGACAAGTTTCCATGCCGCTGTATGCGCCATATAGTTAGAAAGGAACCTAAAGAGGATTTTAAACATATACAGAAAAAAAAGTATAATGGCAATACGCCTTGTCGCCAAGAGAGCCTCGCTATCCCCTTTGCTAACCAAAGCAGTCATCTGGCTCATGAACCTTGGTCCTGCCAAGTTGATTGCCGTCAGCATTAAAGTGCTTGCCATTGCTAAAGCGAGCAAACCTGCATAGCGTTTTGCTTCTTTGGCTATTCGTAAAATTTGTTTCATTTAAAGAACAAACATCCTTTCTTGCGCATATTTCAAATGTTGTATTTCTTTTTGGCGGTTGGGCTATGTTGAAAAATACTGGAATGCCCCCGTTGCCCCGCTAACCTATAATTGCTGGTGAAACCGTAGTTGTTATGGAAATTCCAAATATTTATTTGTGGAAGAACCCAGGCTCTGGGCCATGCCATTATTCAAAGCGGAAGTATGCAAAGAAGCATCAACTGGAAAAAGGCGGTTGCCAAGTCGTAGATTGGCTCAAAGGGGGCATCGATATTAAGGAAATATTATTGTATGCGCAACGCCCGCAAGTATTGGCACAGCTATCCTGGCCAAAGCCGTTGTTTCCGTCCCATCCTCCGGATATGTCTGGCATATAGGCTGTTACCGGGATCAGCAGGATTGCAAAACTTCTTAATTGCAGCCCATCAGGCAGCGTATCGCCGTTCAATATCACTTATTGCTTCTGGTGAGAAAATACCAAGTTTCCACACACTTTTCGCTCTAAATCTTTCCAATGGCTTGCTGCCCGCCCAGAAAGGCGCGAAAGCTCGATTGTTGCAGACTCAATACCAGCAAAGCAATCAAAACAAGCCATAAAACCAAAGTTTTTTCTAACAGTATTTTACATGTCCCGTCTTTGTATGCAAAACGGCTATCAAGATGGTAGCCCGTCAAAACAGCAAAGATTCTTGGCTCTTGTGGCTAGATGGCAGACGACAAGCTTTTTACAAATGAAATCGTATCATGCTTATCTTGTCGATATTTGCCAATACCGCGAGAAAATCCACGTTTTTAACACCTGCGCCTGACAGCTGGATTGCAGGGTCGCATTGCCAATTTTGCTTAAACATCCAAAGCGCCTAGCTTTTGTTTGCTGCAATTGTGCAGCCAAACTTGCCAGCCACCACGATTCCAACTGTGCTTGCCCCTTCTTTGCCGCATCGGAAGATAGGCTGCCTTTTATGGCAGAGCCAGCGAAGGAAAAGCGGGCAGTCAGGAATAAGCCTCCCTGCCCTGCAATTAAAACAGCTATTCGCTTTGCAAACAGCTGTTGTTTCTTGAGCGCCATTTGGCCATAGCAACGCAGGTTTTGCCTAAATGCTTAGGCTAGAAAAGCTGGGCTTTGTTCGATAAGCCCAGCTTGGTTTTATTTCGCCACTTTATTTTCATAGGCAGCTTTAACTAAGCCGAGGAATAACGGATGGGGCCTGGTGGGACGGGATTTGAACTCTGGATGGGACTGGGTAGCTATGTAGAAAGGGTGGCCCTCAAGCTCAATCATTTCAACCAGCGAGCCATCGGGGGAAGTGCCGCATACAACTAAACCGGCTTGCTCAAAATGCGGGCGGTAAGCATTGTTTATTTCGTAGCGGTGCCTATGGCGCTCTGATATTTCCCTTTGGCTGTAAAGGCGGGCTGCCAAGCTGCCTTCTTTCAAATAGCAGGGATAGGCTCCGAGCCGCATGGTTCCGCCAATATCAGTGATGTTGACCTGGCTAGGCATAATGTCGATAACAGGGTGCCCAGTGTCTGGGTTATACTCAGTGCTGTTTGCGTCAGTGAGCCCCAAGACATTGCGGGCAAACTCGATAGTCGACACTTGCAACCCTAGGCATATTCCCAAGTAGGGAATGTTGTTGGTTCTTGCGTAGTTTGCGGCGATTATCTTGCCTTCAACCCCCCGCCAGCCAAACCCTCCAGGCACCAAGATTGCATCCAAGTTGCCAAGAATCCCATCAATCTGCTCTTTGCTTGCGCCTTCTAAATTCTCTGACTGGATCCAGTCGATCTCCACCTTCAAATCTTGGTTGAGCCCTGCATGGTCCAGCGCTTCGCTGACTGAAAGATAGGCGTCCCGCAACTCGACATATTTTCCTACTAGGCCAATACGGGTCTCGTTTACCAAGTTTTTGGATTTTGTGGCGACATCAATCCAGTCTCCAAGATCCGGCTCATGGGCGTCCAATGCAAACTTTTCACAGACCAGGGAGGCAAGGCCCTCCTCCTCCAGGTTCAAAGCCACATCGTATATGCAGTCGCAGTCGATGTTTGCGATGACCGCTTCTTTTTTCACGTTGCAAAACAGGCTTATCTTGTCTTTGACGCTCTCTTCAATTGGGTGCTCGCTGCGCAGGATGATCACATCCGGCTGGATGCCTTGGCTTGTCAGCTCCTTGACTGAGTGCTGGGTAGGTTTCGTTTTTGCCTCCCTTGCTTTTGCCAAGTATGGAAGCAATGTCACATGGATGAACATCGTCCTGTCAACCCCGATATCATTGCGCAATTGGCGTATGGCTTCCAGGAAAGGCTGGCTTTCGATGTCGCCGACCGTGCCGCCAATCTCAGTTATGATGACATCGACGTTCGACTCTTTTCCTGATTCGAGGACAAAGCTTTTGATCTCGTTGGTGACATGCGGAATAATTTGTACTGTCGCGCCTTGGTAGTCGCCCCTCCTCTCTTTGGAGATCACAGACCAGTAGATCTTGCCTGTAGTGATGTTGCTGTTTTTTGACAGGTTGATATCGATGAACCTCTCGTAGTGGCCGAGGTCAAGGTCTGTCTCCCCCCCATCCTCTGTCACAAAGACTTCCCCGTGCTGGTACGGGGACATGGTTCCTGGGTCAAAATTCAGGTAAGGGTCTAGTTTTTGGGTGACAACCGTTAGTCCCCTTGCTTTGAGGAGCCGGCCAAGGGAAGCGGCTGTGATTCCTTTCCCAAGTGAAGAGACGACTCCGCCGGTAACGAAAATATAATGTGGACCCATAGCTATTCTTCTCCGTTTTCCTTATTGCCGTTGTCTATCGGCTTCTGGTTCTTTTTCAGGTATGCGAAATTGTAAAGAGCTAGCGCAACTGCGTATATGAACACAGTTGCGCCTATTATCCATACGATATAGCCAGAATGCAGGCCTGCCCCAATTGCGTTGTTTATGATGATAGACGGCACTCTTCCTATTATTGCCAAATATAAAAATTGTTTGTAGCTGATAGCCGAATTAGTTATGCCTGCGAGCAAACACACAGCGTCATCGGGCAACATAGGCACCCAAAAAATAACAAGCAAGGCGTTGGCGGCCTTTTTTCCCGAAAGCTTGGGCGCATACTTGTCTATAGTGTCCTGTTCTATAAGTTTTGCTACAAGTTTCCTGCCATAATTCCTGCCAAACCAAAACAAAAACTGGGAGCCAGAAATTATTGACACGAAGCTCATAACAGTGCCCCAAACATGGCCAAAGAGCATGCCTCCCACAAATGAGGACGCGTTCCCCGGCAGTACAGCTACCAACACCTGCAAAAACTGTAGCAACATAAATATTAAAGGCGCTGCTGCTCCGAATTCAGCCAAAAACTCGCTGACTTTTTCTTCGCTGGATAATGAAAATAAACCGGTTTTATAGACAAAATAGACCAAGAGCGCCATTAGAAATGCGCTAATGACAAAACCGGCTGTTTTCTTGAGTGAAAATCTCTTAAATAGGCTCATTTTGCCTTTAGCAAAACGCTCCTTGCTTTTTCTTTTATCGCGCTGGCAGTCAGGCCGTATTTTTCCAACAACTCAGCGGGTTTCCCGCTCTCTCCAAATGTGTCGCCGATTGCAACCGCTTCAATGGGCAAAGGCGACAACTTGCCTGCAGCTTGGGATACAACACTGTTGAGGCCTCCGTATATGGAATGCTCCTCGCAGGTCACTATCCCTTTCACCGAGCCTGCGATACGGGCAAAAAAGCCCTCGTCGAAAGGCTTGAGCGTAGAACAATTCACCACAGCGGCGCTTATCCCTTCAGCTTCCAGATCTTTAGCAGCTGACAAAGCGCGGGCAACCATTATCCCGCAGGCGAAAATAGCTACATCAGCGCCATCTTTCAGCTTATCGGGCTTCATTGAGTAGGTGTAGGTTTCTGGGGTATATATATCTTCGGTTTTGTCCCTGCCAAGGCGGATATACACAGGACCTTGAATTTTCGCTGCTGCCATGACCATTTGCCTCGCCTCCTCAGCGTCAGCCGGAACGAAGACTTTCATGTTTGGCAAAGCTGCCATCAAGGCGATATCCTCGACGGATTGGTGGGTCGCCCCGTCTTCCCCCACAGTCAAGCCGGCATGGGTCATAGCCAATTTCACATTGAAGTTTGGGTAGCACACTAGATCCCTCACTACCTCATAAGCCCGGCCAGTGCCGAAAATGGCGAAAGTTGAGATAAAAGCGGTTTTGCCCATGGATGCCATGCCTGCAGCCATGCCCGCCATGTTCATTTCAGCAATTCCGGCGTTGAAGTGCCTGTCCGGAAAAACTGCGGCAAACTCAGCCATTTTTGTCGACGAAGACAAGTCGGCGTCAAAAACAACTATGTTTTCATCTGCTTTGCCCAGCTCTATCAAGGTTGCGCCCAAAATATCTCTTGTTGCCCTTTCAGTAGCCATTTACTTGCCCCCCAATTCCAGCAAGGCTTTCTCGTATTCCTCTTCGTTTGGCGCCTTGCCATGCCAACCGGGGTTGCCCTCCATAAAAGACACACCCTTGCCCTTTACTGTTTTTGCGATTATCGCAGATGGTTTTCCAGTTTGGACCTTGGCTGCGTCAAATGAGCCAATCAACGCTCCAAAATCATGGCCGTCGACAGTTTGGGTATGGAATCCAAAAGCTTCCAGTTTCTCGTCTATGGGGTAAGGGTTCATCACGTCTTGTATCGGACCGTCAATTTGAAGGCCGTTGTTATCGATTATCACAGTCATGTTGGCCAGCCCAAAGTGGGAAATAGCCATCAACGCTTCCCAGACTAGCCCTTCTTGCATTTCCCCGTCCCCAAGCAGCGTGTACACCCTATAGCTTTTTTTGTCCATCTTTCCTGCCAAGGCGATGCCTGTGGCTGCAGAGACGCCCATGCCCAAAGAGCCAGTGGACATCTCGATGCCTGGGGCTTTGCCATATACAGGGTGGCCTTGGAGGATAGAGCCCAAGCGCCTGAAATTCGCTAACTCTCCCCTGTCGAACGCCCCTTTTTGTGACAGGACAGAATATAGGAGGGAAGAGGCATGGCCTTTGCTCAAAACAAACCGGTCACGGTCGGCCTCCTCAAATGAGGGTATGTCCATAACAGAAAAGTACAAAGCGACCAAAATCTCGACAGAGGAGAATGCGCCTCCCAAATGCCCGCTTGCAGCGGAATAGACTTGGTTTAAAATATCAATTCGGGCTTGTTTTGCAATTTGTCTTAAATCATCCATCATTCCTACGCGAGGATACCCCTTCCTCTAGCAGCGGCATAAGCTGCCTGCTAGCCGGGGGAGGAATCGCGCCTCCTTGTATAGCCTTCCTCAAAGCCAATGGTTTATTATTAGTATCTGATAATTGCATTTCCAAAATAGTTGCCTTTGTCCAGTTTGTTGCGGCTTAAATCCCAATGGTCAAAGCAGCCTCTAGCTCTCCTGCCAAAAATAAACCGCTCTTACAGCTTTGCCGGATAGCTTGCAGCCATACGCCAAGAATAGCGCGTTGCCAGCTTTCCACACGCTTTTTTAGATTCGCTTTGTTAAAAGCTGTGGTTGTTCTTGCCAACAAACTTCTGTTGGCGGTGCAATATGCGCCAGTGGTGCGGGATTTTTGAAAAGCCATGTTGGATTCGCGTATTCTTGGCCAGCCAACAAAGGCCTGCATTTTTTATTCCTCAAACAAGACACTGACCGAAGCGCCTATATGGATCCTCTCAATGGCAGAAGCCAAGAGCTCGGCAAGTGAAATCACTTCGATCTTGTCTATTCTCTTTCCTTCGGGAAGCTCTATGGTGTCTGTTACGAACAACTGCTCGATGGGGCTGTCTTTGATGCGCTCAATTGCAGGACCGGAAAGCACCGGGTGGGTGCACGCCGCAAAAACCTTTTCCACCCCAAGGTCTTTGAGCGCGTAGGCTGCGTTGACTATGGTGCCTGCTGTGTCGATGATGTCGTCTATCATGACCACATCCATGCCTGCCACATCGCCGATAACATACTGGACCTCGCTCACATTCTCCTTCGGCCTGCGCTTGTCGATGATCGCCATTGGCAATCCTAGCCGCTCTGCCAACGCTCTGGCATTCTTGACCCCGCCGGCATCCGGGGCGACAACCACCAGCTTGCTCAAGTCGAAAGCATGGCTCTTGATATACTCCGCAATTATTGGCAGGGCTTGGAGCCTGTCCACCGGGATATCGAAAAATCCCATTATTTGGTCAGAATGCAAGTCTACCGCTATCAGGCGGTCTGCGCCAGCGATGCTGATCAAGTTTGCGACCAATTTCGCGGTTATCGGCACCCTGGACTTGTCTTTCCTGTCTTGGCGGGCGTAGCCGTAATATGGGGAAACCACATTTATCCTGCCCGCTGACGCTCTGCGCAAAGCATCAATGAGAATTAATAGCTCCATCAAGTTGTCGTTGGCAGGGGGAACAGCATACTGTATCACAAATACGTCTTTTTCCCTTACCGACTCGAGGATATTTACGGAAATTTCACCATCGGAAAATTTGCTGATCTTCGCATCGCATAGCTTCACGCCCAAAAATTTTGCAATATCTTGGGCTAGCTTTGGGTTCGCGTTGCCTGCTAGTAGTATTACATCTTCAGAATATGTTAAGTTCATTTTTCCTCTCCGCTTGCCAGCCAGGCTGTTTTTCGTGTCATTTGCATAATTGAATGTTTTTTAAACCACTTTAAGGAAGGCAGAGAGACTCTACGCCTTCCTGCCTTTGTTGTAGCCTTCTTTGACATATGTCTGCGATCGCTCGAGAGCAAGCGCCCAATCAGGCACATCCTTAGTGATGGTGGACCCTGCGCCAATCAAAGCCCCTTTCCCAATTTTGACAGGGGCGATAAGATTCACATTGCATCCGATAAACGCTTCGTCATCAATCACTGTTGTATTTTTTTTGAGCCCGTCATAATTCGCTGTTATGGAGCCGCATCCAAAATTGACGTTTTGGCCGACAATGCTGTCGCCTATGTAAGTGAGATGCGACGCCTTTGTCCCCATGCCGATCTTAGAGTTCTTGACCTCCACGAAATTGCCGATTTTAACATGATCAGCCAAGTCGGCGCCAGGCCTTAGGTGGGCATAAGGCCCGATCTGGCAATCTGAGGATATTGCTGAATCCTCAATGACCGAGGCTTCAATATAGTTATTGTCCCCGATCGTCGAATTAGATATGCGCCCGCCCATTATTACGTTGTTTTGGCCGATTGTTGTTTTTCCTTCAATCCGGGTGTTTGGGTATAGGATTGTGTCCATGCCTACAAGCGCTTGCCTGGACACCATTACTTGTGAAGGCGAGGGCATTCCCACGCCTTCGGCCATCAATTTCGCATTTGTCCTTGCAGCCATCAGCCCTTCACAGCGGGCAAGCTCAATGCGGTCATTAGCCGCCACCACAGAATTCGCGTCTTTAGCCTTGTGGGCGCATACACGGTATCCGCTTTTGTTGAACAGCTCCACCGCATCTGTAAGGTAGATCTCGCCTGGTTTCTTGTTTTCACCTAAAAGGCCAATGATGCTATCAAGCTTTTGGGCGTCAAAGATATAAGCTCCAGAATTCACCTCTTTTAAACTTGAGGACTCGTCTGCGCTTAAATGGGCTGCTTCCATTATGGATAAAACGGAGCCATTTTCGTCTCTTATGATCCTTCCATACGAGCCGGGCTCTTCAAAGTCTGCCGAAAGCACGCACATATCAGCGCCAGATAAAGACTTCTCTCCAGCTAAGCCTGCCAAGATGCCGCTGTCCACCAATGGCGCGTCTGCGCATAATACAAAAACGTCCCCTTGCCTATTTGCGAAAAACTCCCTGGCGCTTGCGACAGCCCCCCCCGTCCCGTTTAGTTGGGGTTGCTCATAAAAAACAATCCCCTCGTCAAATCCGAACTGGTTTATCGTGGATATGACTTGCTCTTTCCCATACCCTACAATTACTGCAATATCCGCGATCCCCGCTTCTGCCAAGCTCATTAGAACATGGCAAACCATAGGCACACTACAGACTTCATGCAAGACTTTAGGCAGCTTCGACTTCATCCTAGTTCCAGCCCCTGCGGCCAATACAACTGCGCAGGGCTTGTTTGTGTTTTCCAATCCGGCTAGGACCTCCATTTGAGTAATTTGACATTAATAGCATTTTTGAAAAGAATGGATTGGATCTGTAGGCAATTATTATTATTAGCTAGTTTTTTTAACCTAAACATTATACATTCATTAGGACAAAAAGACCACAATTATTCCTATCCTTTTGATCTGCAAGAAATTATTTAGTTTTATCCCCACAAAAACACAATAACCAGCCTACATATCCAAACAATTGCATTCTTTCACAAATTAGCTTGATATTAGACAAACACTAGGTTTTTAATTATTTAGCCCTCATATTTCTGTATTAAAACTACATTGCTTTTAATTTGAAAAATATTAATTTGCTAGCAATTCATTATATGCTATAATTGAGCATCGAATGAAACACAAATTATCAACAAAAAACGATTTATTGTATTAAGAATAAATATCTATTGCTGCAAGATAATAACAATGCCGTTATACCGTTATACAGTACATAAATCCAATAAATATTGCTATTGTACTGAGATGGGCACTGATCTGTTTTTCAAAATTTGATGCAGCGAGATTGTATTTACATTCATGTTTTAGCAAATAGTTTCCAAGTTGAAACAAGTTCTGCACGTTTCGGTCTCAGGATAACAATTTGCATGTGAATTTTACGCCAGTGGGTGGCGGTTTATCACAAACATTATCCCACAATTTTCTCAGAAAAAGGAGGGCGCGCTCCTCCCGCCAGTCCTCTTGATGCGGGGGGCGCTCTGCGCCATGATTTAATGAAGAAGATTGCCAAGATAGCAGCTCTGTTTGCGGCTGATGTCGCTATAGTGTATTTGTCTAACGCTGCCGCGTTCTTTGTAGTGACCTCTATATTCAAGCTGAATATTGCCGAAGCGTTGAGTGTGCTTGCCAAACCGCCGACTCTTCTTATTATTATTGGAATCAAGCTTGTTGTATTTACTGGATTTTTGATGTACAGCACAGATGTCTACCGCAATCTGCTCCTAGATGCGGCAGGTGTGGCGTTTGCAAATATCATTGCCGCATTCGTCGCAAGTTTTGTTTACGATGTCAATATCCTGTCAAATTATTCGTTCTTTATAATAATATTCGTTATTGAGGCTTTCTTCACAGTTGTCATTAGATTTTTGGTGCGGGGGCTTGGGGCTGAGGATTACGAAAATGCCTACGGGGATATGGACTTTGAGGATGAGGATCTTGACGAGTACGATGACCAAGATTCTATCTTCAACACAGTGTATGACAGCATACCTTTGAAAAAGCGCATTGAGGATACCGCTGCAATGACTGAGACGATTTCCAACACAGCAGCCATCGCCCAATTGTCGCCAAATGTCGATGACTTGGAGCCGGAAGAAACGCCCTTTATGTTCGAGGAGCAATTCCTCGAAGATATCGATTTGGACGATACAGCGGAGATAACACCTATCCCGATGCCTCCGATGCCTATAGAAGAAATAGTCCAGGCGCCGGTTGAAGAGCCTTCCCAAAAGGAGCAAGCCCAAAGGTTTTTCCGCAGGCCATCACAAAACAGGATAGAGCAATCTGTGGAATACCCGGCGGGTGATGAGAGGATTAATCCTTTCCAAACGGCAAATGCCGGCACAAACACAATACCTACGCCTATGCCTCCGACAATTACCCAATCCAGCGAATCACATTCGCCTTTCCATTTCCCGATCCATCCTGCTCCAAATGCTGCCGCAACATCTGTAGCTTTCATTGAGCATTCGCAGGAGAGCATCTTGGATATGGAGATGGAGCCGGAGAGTAGCGATATAAATACGGAATTTGGCGACAGCGAGCCTTTTGGGTTGTCAGACACCGAAACCGGGCCATTGCCCAAGCAAGAGGATGAGATCGAGCCAAGCTTCGGCTTCGGGCGCCAAAACAGCCAAAAACCGTTCGGCGAAGCGCTTAAGGAAGATGAAGAATCCTCAAGGCTGCGCTTCACAAGAAAGCCGGCACAACCGGCTATCCAAGAAGAAGCGCTTGTTGTTGAAGACAACCAGGAAGAGGAAGGGTTTTTCTCAGAAGCAGGTTTCGGAACTTCGGCAGCCCCCCTTGAGCATGAGAACGAGACACTGATGGACACCGAACACTTCAAAGAAATGCGCCTTCGGTTAGAAATCGAAGAGGAGCTTAAGAAAACCAGGGAGCTTTTGCAAAACAAAGAGCTGGACCAAGAGCAAGAGCGAATGAGATACGAGTCTATCCAGATCTCTCTCCAAAACGAGCTTGTAGACGCAAGAAAAGACCGTGAAGAAAGTTTAAATATGCTCCTCGGAGCCCTTGAGGAAAAAGAGTCCAGAATTGCTTCGTTGGAACAGCAACGGGCAGAAGAAGAGTTGCAAGACAGGATTTCAAGGGAGAAAAGCGAGCTTGAAATGATCGGCGCGCTTGAAGACGGGGGTGGGGCAGCGCCGCTAGACAATTACGATGCTACCCAAAGCATGGAGCGCCAGGAAATCTTGGACACGATACTGGAAGATGTCAGAAATCTATATACTGCCCTTAACAGCCGCTCGAAACTTCTTGAGGAGAGGGAACAAATACTCTTCGAAAAAATGGCGGAATTCGAACAAAAGGAAAAAGTGCTCACTACAGAACCTGCTGCCAGCTCACAACAGCCAAGCAACGCGAAGCCAGAGTTTGGCATTCCAGATATGCCTCAAAAGAACCAAAAACCAGAATTTGAAATGTCCGACACCATTGTCCACAATGACCTGGCTCGAGACTTGAGCAGGACCATAGAACTAATTGACAATCTCAGCCAGGCAAAACCGCCTATGCCTGCACGTCCAATGAGCCAGTCAAGCATAGCGTTTGTAGGTCCGGATGAGGGCAGCACAGCAACTGAGGAAGCGCCTGCCCAACGCCAAGCTGTGGGGATCGGCTCATTTGAAGCAACCAACAACCAACAGCAAATGGAAGAATTGAAGAAAAACACATTGCCGCTGCCCATAGCGCAGCTAAAACAGCATGAGCAGCAATTTGAAACAGGCCCTATACCTCAACAAAACGCCAAGCCGGTGTTTGCGACAAACCAAGAGCAGCCTGCCCCAAGCGCGCCATTTGCCATGGGGCAACCACAGCAACCTAAAGACGACCGCCTTTCTGCAAGGGAAAAACTGGCCAACGATGCCCAAGAGCTTAAGAGAAAAACAGAATCCGAGCTCCTTGGATTGGAAGCTGGAGAACAAAAGCAGCTGGGTGAGGAGAATCAACAACTTTCAAACAAGCAAAGGATTGCCGAACAAGAGCAGAAAGCTGAAGAGCAGCGGATAGCCGAGGAGCAAGAAAAGCTTGCTGAAGAACAACGCATAGCTATGGAGCAGCAATTGGCTGAAGAGGAAGCGAGGCTGGCTGAAGAGCAGCGGATTGCCGAAGAGCAAGCAAGGCTGGCTGAAGAGCAGCGGATTGCCGAAGAGCAAGCAAGGCTGGCTGAGGAACACCGGATGGCTGAAGAGCAAGCGAGGCTGGCTGAAGAACAAAGGCTCCTCGAGTTGCAAGCGCGCCTTGCCAAAGAAGCTGAGGAACTAAAGAAACTCGAGCTTGAGAAAGAACGCTTGGCAGAAGAACATAGGAAGCTCCAAGAAGCACGGGCAGAACAAGAACGCCTTGCCAAAGAAGCTGAAGAAAAGCGGCGAATCGAAGAAGCCCAAAAAGAGAAGGAACGCGTTGCCCGGGAGGCTGAGGAAAAACGCCGCATTGAAGAAGCCCGTGCAGAGCAAGAGCGCCTTGCCAAAGAAGCCGAAGAGCAAAGGCAGATCGAACGCGCAAAAGCAGAACAAGAACGCTTGGTAAAAGAGAAAGAAGCAGAGGCTGAGAAGCAGAGGCTTGCTGAGCTCGCAAAAGAAGCAGAGGCTGAGAAGCAGAGGCTTGCCGAGCTTGCAAAAGAAGCGGAGCTTGAAAGGCGAAGGCTTGCAGAACTCGAAAAGCAGAAAGAAGAGCTTGAGCGCCAGAGGATTGCAGAGCTTGAAAGGCAGAAAGCAGAGCTTGAGAGGCAAAGGCAAGCAGAGCTTGAGAAACAAAGGCTTGCAGAGATCGAAAAGCAGAAATTGGCTGAAGAGAAACTGCAACTGGAGGAAGAGAAAGAAAGAATAGCTGAAGAACAGCGCGCCCAAGTAAAAGCCCAGGAAGAGGCACGGAAAGTAGCCGAAAAAGAACGCAGGGCAGAACAAGAACGTCTACGTGCGCTTGAGATAGAGAAGCAAAAGGAAGCGGCAGCTGCCGAAGAGATTCGCAGGAAAAACGAGCTCCAGCAGCAAATGCTTCAAAAACAACAAGAAGAGCTTGAAGCCCAGCAACAAGAAATCGCAAGGCTCAAAGAAGCCCAGCGCAAAGCAGAGCTTGACATGAAAGCTGAGTATGAGAGGCGCCAAAAACTCGAGCAAGAGCAACAGGAAGCCGAGCGCCAGAGAGCCGAAGCGTTGGAAATCCAAAAATCCAGAGAAATCGAACGCAAAGCGGAGCTTGAAAAACAAGCAGACCAGCTTCGAAAGCAAGAAGAGCAACGCATAGCTGACCTTAAGAAAGAGCTCGAATCTCAGCACCAAGCAGAACTTGCCAAGGCCCAGGCGCTAGCCAAAGCCCAAGAGCTTGAGGAACAAAAGAAACGCGAGGAGGACCAGCGGCAAAAAGAGCTCAAACAGCTTAAAGAAGCCCAGAGAAGAGCCCAAGAAGAAATCGAGAAGCAACAAGAAATGCTGCGCCAGCAACAAGAGCTGCTTCGAATAAAGGAAGAAGAAGAACAACTGCAACGTGATACCACTGTCAAAGACAAGGGCGAAGCAGACAGCGAAACAGAAATGCCAGCTGCTGCCGGGCCAGCACAAGAGGATGTGCCATCAAGGCAAGAGCAAAGGCAACAGCCGATTTTCGGATTCGGGACATCCCGCTCGCCTCAAATTCCCCTTGGCCAAGAACTTGGCCGCCAAGGCATAGTGCAAAACGTTGTGCCAGAGCAGTTCACAGAACGCTCGATGCAACCCATTAGGATCAACCCGCAGTATTCAGCCCCTCCGGTTCAGCAGTCCGCTCCACCAGCTACTCCATTGCCTCCTTCAACGGGAAGCTCTAGAGAGCCATTTGAGAGGCTGAGGATAAAGCCTGACATTTTCGGTGAAGGAACTGGGCAACTGCCACTATTAAAATCCTCAAGGAATGAGCAATCAAAGGCAGTATCAAAGTTCTCTATACCAACAGAGACAGTGCCAAAAGAGCCCGATAAGAACGAGGGGACTGCAGAGGCAAAACCCGCAGCAGAATCGGATTTCTCAAAACTGCAGCAGGAAAACATACCGATCACTGTAGACGAGCTTGACAGCTTGTCAGCCCTGCTGGATGATATTTAAGCAACCAAGCATACGGAGCATACGGAGGCGCTAAAAAAGCGCCTCTGTTTTTTTCTAGCATAGAGAAGAGGCGCTTATTAGCTCTATTCTACGAAAAAATGAATAGTTGGCAGCAAGATAAAAGAGCATGGCGGGGCAATACAGAGTATAAACAAAGTAGAGGGCAGCAATCGGCTAAACTTAACAAACGAGCGATAGAATTTGCATACACGGTCGGGATATGCTATACTATTTGCCATATGGCTTGTATTTAATCCATGCAATCCTTGGGGAGCAATCCCCCACTAGTCCAGAAGGAGGTGAAACACATGGCATCATATGAGACGCTTTTTATTACCCATCCCGATCTGACACCGGAGGCATCAACAGAAGTCGCCGACAGGATCAAGGAGCTTATCGTAACCAATGGCGGAGAGATAGGCGAAGTAGAGGAATGGGGCAAAAGGAAGCTTGCTTATGAAATCGAAAAGAACCGTGACGGCTATTTCACTCTTGTGAAGTTTGAAGCGGGTAATCAGGCTCTCGATGAGCTCTACCACATTTACAGGATCACAGAAAATATCCTGCGTGGCATAGTCATCAAATTGTAAATGGAGGGTTAGATTTCAATGCTTAATGTAGCAATTTTAGAAGGGCGCCTTACGAAGGATCCTGAGTTACGGCCAACAGCAAACGGAATTTCAATGACTACGTTCACAATGGCAGTAGACCGGTCTTACAAGAACAGGAATGGCGAGAGAGAGACAGATTTCTTGCTGATCAAGACTTGGAGAGGGACTGCAGACTTGTGCGCGAGGTATTTGCATAAAGGCAACCTCGTGTCTGTGAGGGGCAGGATTGAGACTCGCAGTTATGACGGCAATGATGGAGTTAGGCGTTACGTAACAGAGATCGTAGCAGATGAAGTCAATTTCTTGACACCAAGATCAGAGCAACAACAGCAGGCTCCGCCTGTACATGATTACAGCGATAGCTTTGGAGTCCCGATGGATGGCTTCGAAGAGATCGACGATATGGAAATTCCATTTTAGAGAAAGGGGACCGCAAGCTTGGCTAATGAAAGGCCCGAAAGGGAGTACAACAACCGCGATAACTACAAACGCAGAAAGAAAGTATGCTACTTCTGCGAGAACAAGCTTGAAGGCATTGACTATAAAGACGTGAAGCTTTTGAAAAAATATATTTCAGAACGCTTCAAAATCTTGCCAAGAAGAGCCACTGGCACTTGTGCCAAACACCAAAGGAAAGTCACCAATGCAGTAAAAATTGCAAGAAACATCGCTTTGCTTCCATACACAACAGAATAGTTTGATTGAAAAAAAGCTGGTTTGCATAATATTGCCAACCAGCTTTTATTATTCTCCGGGCACAGTCGCCTGTAGCTTATGCAACAATGCCCAACGAAAACCATATAGAGGCAACAATCTACCAGGGAGCGCCTTGACGGGAAAAACAGCCGGACTTCCACCGCGGCAAACCGTTTCTTTGCAGTGACGTTATCAAAAGCCAGAAATCCTATAGGCCACGAACAGCTGGCAGTCCCGTTAATGGCAACATTATGCTTGCCGATAGTTTTAAGGCTGCCCAAACTTGTAAAGCAACGTCGGCGGATACCTTGGGGTTACAGGCTAAAATTTGCGCAATCTGGCAAATATTCCACGGCACTTATGATCCAATTATCCTTATAATAAGATTAATTAAATAAGCATTCCATTGCCTAGGCAGACTATGGGAAGTAAAATGAATATATGGCTACAAAGTTTAAAAAGACTTTCTCCACATTGTTCGCATTCTGTTCAATAATATCAGTTGTGTGCTATGCGAAAGAAAACTTGAATATTGGAGCAATGGCTAATATAGGTTTTACAAAGTCCATTGTGTCCTCTGGCCATGCTGAAGTACGCGCCCCTGAAACCCAAAGCATGGAATACATACAAATCACAGCGGGAAATGTGAATGTTGTCATTTACGAGAATCCATACGGGACACTCGAAATAACTCCCTCATCGCTAACAACTAGTGGATGCGTCAATTTCGAATTGGATAAGCTTGATATTGATATCCCAAAAGATGCTCCTTTTACCGAGATTGTTGTCATGCTGCCTGAAGGGCGAAAATACTCTTTAGAGGTGCAAACCCAGGCAGACATCTACTTATGCGCTTCCAGCATCATTGAGGCAAAACTGACGAATTTGACTGGACATATATTCATCTTTGACTCTAGCATTGAAAGCGCTTACATCAACTCATTGCGCGGGGACATTGACATTAGGGAATCATACATCCAGCTATTAAGGACAAACACTGCTTCTGGAGATACATATATCAATTCCATTGTCACCTCTGCAATTGTCGAGTCTAGGACAGGCTCAATTGAGTATTATACACCAGTGTTGTTTTCCAATGCGGACTTTAAGACTATGAGCGGCGATATTGAAATGGAAATTCCGGATAAAACGGGATTCGAAGTTTTTTTTGACTCTATAGAAGGATCGTTTTACTGCAGTGAAGAATTCGAGCTTGAAGAGCATTCCGGCAAATATGTATATTTAAGCGGAAATACCCCTATCAATGTCAAGACTGCCAGCGGGGATCTGATATTGATGAAGTGGTAAAAAGGGAAGCAACTCGCAATATACTGAAAAATAGATAACAGCAGTTTTAGTGTGCAATTGATATTTGTGCACTGTTTTTTTTTTGCATCTAGAATTTAAAAACCATTGCCAAATGGCGCCCTTTTGCCAATATAATTCACATTTAAAAATCTTCAATATTGTCTACCATGCACTCTGCAGTAACTTTGCTTTCCACATTGAGAAATGGGGCGTGCCAGTTTTTACAAGCCGCCCTGCGAGACTCGCCATGCTCTGTGAGAATCGCCGATGGAAAAATTGTACAAAAAAAACTGCCCATTTTCAAATCTGGTTTGTGCCGGCTGCCAGCCGGTATGGGCTCAATTTAGAAAACATGATAATTTTAGCCCTGACTGAGGCTATTTGAAAAAGACAAGCTTAAAACCGCCTCGCTACATAAAGGCGCCCATTGCGATGTTGGCAAAATCAAGCCCTTTTCTAGTGAGGGAAACAAATGACGGACTTGCTTTGACCAGCCCATCTTTGCCAAGCTTGTCCAGAACATTTGGATATGCGCTATTCAAATTGACACCAAACAGCTCCTCAAAACGCATAAGGGAAATCCCTTTGCTTGTCCGTAGCGCCAACATGCAATAATCTGACATAAGCTCTTCTTTATTTAGCTTGTCTATGAACTCAACCGCTTCTTTAGTGCCAGCGTTTGCAATGTATCTTTTAAAATTGCTAGTATTCGCTATCCTTGCGTTGCCAACAAAAGAATGGGCAGCCATGCCAAAACCCAAATACTCCTGCAGATCCCAGCAATCGAGGTTGTGGGCGCATTCAAAACCGCTTATGGAAAAGTTGGATATCTCATAACTCTCATATCTTGAGGCGCTAAGCAGCCTATATGCCATATGGTACATTTCCCGTTCTGTATCTTCATTTGGAAACTTTTCTTTATTTTCTATCAAATAGCTGCTATCTTCATCCAAGGTAAGCGAGTATGTCGAGATATGCTTAGGCTCAAGGGCAATTGCTGATTCAAGGGACCGTTCCCATGTTTCTAATTTCTGGCCTGGCAATCCAAACATCAAATCCAAGCTGATATTGTCAAAACCTGCAATTTTAGCATTAGCCACACTATCCTTAGTGTGTCGGAACGCATGGAGCCTGCCGATTGCTTCAAGCTCGCTATCTATTGCTGACTGCATTCCGATGCTTATTCGGTTGAATCCAAGTTCCCGATATGCTTCGAGCTTATCTGCAGTCAAGCTGTCTGGGTTTCCTTCGATTGTAGCTTCAACATTTTTTGAGATGCTAAAATTATTTCTAATCGATTTTATTGCCTGGGCAATAAAATTTGTCGAAACAAAACTGGGGGTGCCACCCCCAAAATAGATTGTCGATATTTGGTTGTTTGTGGAACGCGACACAACCTCTTTGCTTAATGCTTCAAAATATAGCCCATAACTGCTATTTCCCGCAAAGGAGGAAAAGTCGCAGTATGGGCACTTGCTTTGGCAAAAGGGGATATGGACATATATGCCAGATCTCTTGTCAATCATCGATCTTTAGCACTGCCATAAATGCCTCTTGGGGTATTTCAACCCTTCCGATTTCACGCATTTTCTTCTTTCCCTCTTTTTGCTTCTCCAACAGCTTTCTTTTCCGTGAAACATCCCCGCCATAGCATTTTGCCAAGACATCTTTGCGCAATGCCCTGACAGTCTCCCTCGCGATTATCTTGCCGCCAATGGCGGCTTGTATTGGCACTTCAAACATATGGCGCGGTATTTCTTCTTTAAGTTTTTGGGCTACACCCCTGCCCCTTGAATATGATGTTGACTCATGGACGATGAATGAGAGGGCATCCACTAACTCCCCATTGATCAAAAAATCAAGCTTGACAAGCTTTGATGGGCGATAATTGTTGATCTCATACTCAAGAGACGCATAACCTCTAGTCTTGCTCTTTAGCGTGTCGAAAAAGTCATAAATGATTTCATTCAGTGGCATTTCATAATGCAAAATTACTCTATTGCCATCTAGGTATTCGGTATTGACATAAATGCCCCTTCGCTTTTGGCACAGATCCATAACCGATCCGATATACTCGCTGGGAGTCATGATGCTGGCGTTGACAAAAGGCTCCTCCATGCTGGCGATAGTATTTGCAGGCGGCATATTTGTCGGGTTGTCGACTTCAATTGTGTCCCCTGTTGTCGTTTTTATCTTGTATACGACACTTGGGGTTGTTGTTATCAACTCAAGGTTGTATTCCCTGTCAAGGCGCTGCTGGGTGACCTCCAAATGCAGCAGCCCCAAAAATCCGCACCTGAACCCGAACCCTAACGCTGCTGATGCCTCCGGCTCAAAAACCAATGAAGCATCGTTCAGTTTAAGCCTAGCCAATGCTTCCCTCAAATCTTCGAATTTTGAGCCGTCTAATGGGTAAATCCCGCAGTAGACCATTGGGGTAATCGACTTGTATCCTGGCAATGGGTCTAAAGCAGGGAAACGGGCGTCAGCTATGGTGTCGCCGGGCATTGTATCCGATACGTTTTTGATCGAAGCGCACAAGTAGCCTACATCCCCCGAGCGCAATTCGCTTGTTGGCTCCAGTTTCGATGTGAACACACCGATCTCTTCAACATCAAATAATTTGCCGGTAGACAAGACTTTTATCTTCATACCCTTTTTCACTACACCGTCTACAATCCTGACCGTTGCGACAACGCCTTTGTAAAGATCAAAATAAGAGTCGAATATCAACGCCCTGAAAGGGTCGGCGTCGTTGTTTTTTGGCGGCGGCACTTTATCGACGATTGCTTCGAGGACATCCTGTATATTGATTCCTTCTTTTGCCGATATTTTAGGCGCATCAGAAGCGTCAAGGCCGATAATGTTCTCGATTTCCCTGACTGCCATATCCACATCGGCGCTTGCCAAATCAATTTTGTTGATCACAGGAATTATCTCAAGGTCTGCATCCAGGGCAAGATAAACGTTCGCCAGTGTTTGGGCTTGCACTCCTTGGGTCGCGTCAACAACGAGAATTGCCCCTTCACAAGCCGCAAGAGAGCGCGAGACTTCATAGGTGAAGTCCACATGCCCTGGGGTGTCGATTAGATTAAGGTAATACTCTTGCCCATCCTTTGCCTGGTAAGTCAATGCGGCTGCTTGGAGCTTGATGGTGATGCCCCTTTCCCTTTCCAAGTCCATTTTATCGAGGACTTGGGCAACCATATCCCTTTCGCTGATTAGTCCGGTGGTTTCTATAAGCCGGTCAGCCAAGGTCGACTTTCCATGGTCGATATGGGCTATGATACAAAAATTGCGGGTGAATTCCTGTTTATTGTGATCCATTTTGTTTCCTATTTGCTGCTTGATTTTGCGATATCCGTTCTATATCTCATGCCTTCAAAGTTTATCTTTGAAACAGCTTCGTAAGCGAGTATCCTGGCAGCCTTGAGCGTTTCTGCCTTGGCGCAGATATTCAACACCCTGCCCCCTGCTGTGAGGACTTTGCCATCAGGGGTTTTTGTGGTTGCCCCGTGGTACACATAAGCATTTCCCACATCATCAAGGCCTGTGATCTCAAAGCCGGTCTGGCAGGCGCCAGGATACTCTTTGGAGGATGCGACGACACAGACGGTAGACTTGGAGCTCCAAACCACGTCTTCTTCGCTTAGAAGGCCGTCGGTGCAGTTGAGCATTATTTTGACCAAGTCGCTCTTCAACCTTGGCATCAACGCCTGGGTTTCTGGGTCTCCAAAGCGCACATTGAATTCGAGCACTTTCGGAATTTGGCCTTGGGTAATCATAAGGCCTACATACAAGACGCCTTTATAGTTTATTTTTTCGGCTTTTATGGCTTTCATGACCGGGTTTATTATCGTCTTTGTTATTCTTTCAGCCAACTTGGCGTCTATGGCAGGGTTTGGGGAATACGCCCCCATGCCTCCAGTGTTAAGCCCTTCATCATCGTCATATGCCCGTTTGTAATCCCGCGAGAACTCCATTGGGATTATGGTGTTGCCATCAACGAAGCATAGAGCGCTGACTTCAAAGCCGTCTAAATATTCTTCCAGCACAACGGAGTCCCCAGCCGCCCCGAGGGTTTTTTGAACCATAATCTCATCCAAGGCGTTTATAGCCTCTGCCTCGTCTTGGCAGATAAAAACGCCTTTGCCTCCGGCAAGGCCGTCTGCTTTGACGACTAGGGGAAAGCCGCTTTCTTCAATGGCCGCTTTTGCCTCGGAGAACGAGTATGCCGTCAAATGCCTGGCTGTGGGTATCTCATGGCGGGACAAAAACGACTTGGTATGCTTCTTGCTGCCTTCAAATGCCGCAGCTTGCTTATTTGGACCGAAAACTTTCAAACCTTCAGATTCAAATTTGTCGACAATCCCCGCTACCAAAGGGGCTTCTGGGCCTATAACTGTCAAACCGATTTTATTGTTTTTTGCGAACTCGCAAAGGAGGTCGATGTCCTCTGCACCTATGTCTACACAAGTGGCAATCTGGCTGATGCCTGCATTGCCAGGGGCGCAATATACCTCCTCGCACAAGGGGCTCTCTAGAAGTTTGCAGATAAGCGCATGCTCACGCCCTCCAGAGCCAATAACCAACAATTTCATCCAATCTTGGCGTCGCCGGACCCCTTGCTTTTAATATAACAGTGGGGCGGGTGCGCCTCCTCCTTATTGAAGTTAGTGTGGGCAGTTCAATTCTCGGGACACTTGAATCCAAACTGCCTCCCACTAGCGTAAAATCCACTTTGCTTTTGCTGTCTGGCGCTGCCATATTAGCCTGTTTGGATCTTTGCTATACACTGAAGAGCCGAATGTTATCGGGGCATTATGGCGATCTCTTAATTCGTAGCGCTCAGGCTAGCCCGTCATAAGCTTTGCGCAACCTTTGCTGGCTATGCCCAAAGCATTATTTAGTGCAGGAAATGCCTTACTGAAGTAAATACCATGGGAATGTTTAGCTCGTTACACTTTGTGATCGAATCAATATCCCTGTTTGATCCACCAGGCTGGATTATCGCCGCGATGCCAGCTTCGTTTGCCGCAATTACACAATCATCAAAGGGGAAGAAGGCATCAGATGCAAGAACAGCCCCTTTGGCTTTCTCGGAAGCTTGGCTTACAGCAATCTGCAGCGCCCCAATCCTATTGGTTTGGCCTGGCCCTGCCCCTATAAGGGTTTTGTCTTTTGCAATGGCTATGGCGTTGCTCTTCAAGTGGACTGAGCACTTCATGGCAAATACCAAGTCTGCAAGCTGCCCGTCTGTGGGGGCTGCTTTTGTCTTTACTTCCAGCGACTCGTATAAAACATCGTCAGGGGATTGGACCAAAAGCCCGCCCAAGACGCTTCTGTGCTTGAAACCATATGAATTGAAATCGATGTCTGCGATTTTTAGAATGCGCAAATCCTGCTTTTTTTGTAATATTTCTATCGCTTCAGGTGTAAATTCGGGCGCAATGACTATCTCCAGGAAGGTATCCTTCATCAGGTCTGCGGTGCCTGCATCACACACCGTGTTCATAGCCACTATCCCGCCAAATATAGACACAGGATCAGCCTCATACACCTTCCTGTAAGCTGTAGCTATATCATCCGCGCTTGCTATCGAACACGGGCTTTGGTGTTTGACTGAGACGCAAGTTGGCTCTGAGGTAAAGCTCTTGATCACTTCAAGGGCGGCGTTGGCATCTGCAATATTGTTGAATGAGAGCGCTTTGCCCCCCAGCTGCTCCATGCTGGCAAGGCATCCGGGCTTTGCAAAAGGGTCAACAAAGAAAGCCGCGTTTTGGTGCGGGTTCTCGCCGTACCTCAACTCTTGTTTGCGGTCATAAGCCATGGTTATTTTTTCTTCCAAGAGCAGGTTTGAATCTGTCATTTCCACTAAAAAGTTGGAGATCATGCTGTCATAATAGGCTGTTTCAGTAAAAACTTTCTTTGCCAGCTCCAGCTTCGTTTTATGGCTGACCTCGCCATATTCCTCAATTTCCTTTATTACAATATCATATGAGTCGGGAGAGCATATTGCAGCGACAGACTCAAAGTTTTTAGCTGCTGCCCGCAACATGCCTGGCCCGCCGATATCAATGTTTTCGATAATTTCTTCAAACGTAGAACCTTGTTTTTGGACAGTCGCCTTGAAGGGGTATAGGTTCACAGCAACTATGTCGATTGTGTCTATGCCAAGCTCTTCTAGTGTTGCCATATGGGAAGGATTGCTCCTGATGGCAAGGATGCCTGCATGGATTTTGGGATGCAACGTCTTGACACGCCCGTCAAGGCATTCAGCGAACCCTGTGACATCCTCGACACCGATCGCCGGGATGCCCGCATCTAAAAGGAATTTAAGGGTTCCTCCGGTGGATACGATTTCGTAGTTGTTCTCTACTAATTTTTTTCCGAACTCTGCGAGGCCGCTTTTGTCTGAGACACTAATTAAAGCTCTTGGCATTTTTTAACTCTCCATTCTATTTCTTTGTCCAAAATAAATATATACTATTTCGCCAATATCTTGGCTCGCTTGCCTTCCAGCAGTATCTTTCCCGATACCAGCAATTCTACAGCTTCGGGCAGGACCACATGCTCGATTTCGAGCACTTTTGCCTGCAATGACTGGGGTGTATCATCATTTTCTACAACCACTGGCCTTTGGATTACAATTGGCCCAGTGTCTACGCCATAGTCGACTAGGTGCACAGTAGCCCCAGAGACCTTGACTCCATAGTTGATTGCTGCTTCGTGGACGGCAATCCCATATGCGCCGTCTCCGCAAAATGAGGGTATCAGGGATGGGTGTATATTTAAAATGCGGTTGGGGTACTCGTCCACAAGGGATTTGGGCACTATTTTCAGAAATCCGCATAGGGCGATATAATTTGTGTCGGCTTTCTTCAATATCTTGCTTGCCACTTGGAAAAACTCCTGTGGACCCAGTTTGCGGTAATCTATAAAACAAGCATCGATGCCTGCATCTGCCGCCCTTTGGAGTGCATAGGCGCCAGGGTTGTCTGAAATCAGTGTTGTTATTTTCGCGATGCCCTGTTTATGGATTTTATCAATTAAAGCCTGGAAGTTGGTTCCTGAGCCTGAAGCAAAGACTGCCAAATTCGCTAACTCCATACAATCCCTCCGCTGCCTTTAACAATATCGCCAAGCAGCCATGCATCGAGTTGCATGCTACTAAGAACCCTCAACAACTCGTCCGCCTTGGTTTCATCTACAAACAGCACAAACCCGACGCCCATGTTGAAGACGTTGTGCATCTCCTCAATCGATAGGGCAGTGAGCTGTTGCAACATTGAAAAAACAGGCGGCGGGGATGTTTGCATCGACAATCTCGCGCAAAGCCCCCCAGGTATGGATCTCGGGATATTCTCTATAAACCCGCCCCCGGTGATATTGGCGCAAGCGTTGATAAGCTTGCGCTTGGCCAACTCCCCTACCCCCGCGGTGTATATCTTGGTCGGCTCTAAGAGCTCTTCACCCAAAGTCCTGGAAAATTCGGAAATATAATCATCAAGCTTATATTTGCCCTTTTCAAAAAACGCTTTTCTCACAAGGGAATAACCGTTTGAATGCAAGCCTGAGGAAGCCAGCGCAATCACAACATCGCCTTCCTTTACACGCTCGGGCCCCAACATTTCGCTTTTTTCCACAACACCTACGCAAAAGCCTGCAAGATCATACTCATCTTGGCTATACATGCCGGGCATTTCAGCTGTCTCCCCGCCTACAAGGCTTGCGCCAGCCATCTTGCAGCCATTGGCAATGCCCTCGACTATTGAGGCAATCCTCTCAGGCACATTTTTTCCGCACGCAATATAATCCAAAAAAAACAAAGGAGACGCTCCATTGCATGCTACATCGTTTGCGCACATGGCGACCAAGTCGATGCCAACAGTGTTATGGACATCCATTTGTTGCGCTATGATGAGCTTGGTGCCAACGCCGTCTGTGCCAGAGACAAGCACAGGGCTTTTCAGCCCTTCTGGGAGGGCTATGCTTGCCGCGAACCCGCCGATCCCCCTCATAACCAAGTTGCTGAATGTGGATTCCACATGGGCTTTCATTCTGGCTACTGCCTCATATCCTGCTTCGACAGATACCCCAGCTGCCTCATAAGTTATTTTATTGTTGTTGCCGTCCATCACTCACCCTCTCCTCTGGCTTGCTGCCCAAAGATGCGTCATCTTTTGCAGTCTGCTCTGCCATCTCTTGTTTGTATTCGACTATTGCTTTTGCCAAGAGCCCATCCCTGACTGCAATGATCTGCACAGCCAAGATAGCGGCGTTTGCTGCCCCGTCAATAGCCACACACGCCACAGGCACCCCAGTTGGCATTTGGACTATTGATAGCAAAGAGTCCAGGCCTCCTGCCAGGCTTGTTTTAATAGGCAAGCCTATGACAGGCTGCGGGCAAACTCCTGCGATTGCCCCTGCTAGATGGGCCGCTTTGCCCGCTGCCGCTATTATGACATCGTATTTTCCAACGGCGTCTTTGGCAAATTCTGCAAGCATGCCCGGTGACCTATGCGCTGAGATTACCCTTGTGTCATATGGCACCTGGAACTTGTCCAACATCTCCTCTGCTTTTTTCACTACTTCGTAATCTGACTTGCTGCCCATCAAGATCGCTACTTTCGCCATGCTTATTTGCTCCTTGTGAAGTTTCTTTTTAGCTGAAATAGGCGGCTGCTGACTCAAAAATCTTTTGGTCAAAATTGCCTGGAAGGTTTTTGTACAAGTGCTCGTTGTATCTTTCTGGATGCGCCATCTTTCCGAGAATCAGCCCATCTGGGCTTGTTATAGCCTCTATATTGCAATAAGAGCCATTGGGGTTAGTCTCGTTGGCAAATTCAACTTCCCCCGCTGGGTTGCAGTACTGGATTGCAATTTGGCCATTTGCCGACAAAGTGTTATAGATCTCTTCTTTGACACAAAACCTTCCTTCCCCATGGGAGATCGCAACTGCATGGATGTCACCGGGCTGCGTCTTCACAAGCCAAGGGCTTGAGTTGTTGGCGATCCTGGTGTGGACAACTTTTGACACGTGCCTCCCGATTGAATTGAAAGCAAGTGTCGGAGAGTCCTCGCTAGTGGCGATGAGCTTGCCATATGGCAAAAGCCCGCTTTTCACTAAAGCCTGGAACCCATTGCATATGCCTATGACAAGCCCTTTACGTTCTATTATGCCTTGTATGGCCTCGGCAATATACAAGTTGTTCAAGGCTGCGACAATAAATTTTGCTGTGCCGTCCGGCTCGTCGGCTGCGGAGAACCCTCCGCAAAGCGCAAGGATTTGCGACGCAGAAATCTGTTTCGCCAAAGCTTTTGCGCTTTCATCCACATCAGCGGCATTCCTGTTTTTAAACACAAAATCAGTAGCGTGTATGCCTGCTGCAGCAAATGCTTTTGCTGTATCGTATTCACAATTGGTTCCAGGGAATACAGGGATCACGGCTTTCGGGGCGCGTGGCAGTTTTGGAATATAAACACTCTTTGGCTCCAGCTCTATTGCAGGAGCTGCCTTTGCATCCCCCTCTGGAGCGTTTTTCGGGAATATGGGAAAAACAGCTTCAAGAACTGCATCGTTTGCTTTGAATAACTCTTGTATTCCAACTTGCTCGTTTTTGTATACCATCAAGCCAGAATTAGTGGTCACGCCCAGAAGCTGTGCGCAAGGGAAATTATCAAGTGATGTATCGCCTCCCCCAAGGCAAATTATTGCTGCGCTGTAATCTTTCTCGAATAGGCTTGCTAAGTTGACGCTGTCTTTAAATTCAAATCCCAGGTTGTTGCCTGCACACATTTGGGCTATGGTGAACGCGACCCCTCCTGCCCCCATGGCGCTGGCTGAAAGCACATTGCCTTGTGAGGAGATGCTGTTGATCTTCTCCATTGCCGATTTAAAGCTTTCGATGGTTGCTATCCCGTCTTTGTCCTTAGCGGCAGCTAAAAGGTACACCGCCAATCCTGCTGATGGTATTGTGTTTGTGATTACTTGTTTTGCATCCGTGTCAGTGAATGCGAATGATATCAATGTGGGCGGCACGCTCAGGTTCTCAAATGTGCCTGACATCGAGTCTTTTCCGCCTATGGAGCTGATGCCAAGGCCGTCTTGGGCAATTAGCGCCCCAAGGAGCGCGCTAACAGCTTGTCCCCAATTGGAGGCGTCATCACCCAAGCGCCCGAAGTATTCTTGGAATGAAAGTTTGATCTTGCCAAGGGTCGCCCCGGAGCACACCAGCTTTGCCACAGACGAAAGCACTGCCAAGTAAGCGCCTGTGAAAGGGTCGGCTTCGGCGACCCAAGGGTCGTAACCGTGGCTGGCTAAAATCGTTGCGCTGGTTGTCCCCATTGAGGGCACAAGGCATGCCATGGCTTGGCTGGGTGTAAGTTGTGTTGCCCCTCCATACGGGTTTAGGACTGTGGCTGCGCCGATTGAGGAGTCAAACATTTCTACCATGCCTTTTTGGCTGGCATTTTCTAAACTAGAAGCCTTATGGTTAAGCATTTCTGCAAAACCGCCGTTGCCGGCTCTGGATATCTGTGACCCGTGGCTGACATAGGCTGCAGAGCTCCTGGCCGCGCCGTTGGTTTCGATGAAGCTGCGGGCTATGTCAAACACAGCCTCGCCTGATTTAAACATTCTCAGCCTGCCTGTTTGCGTGATTACTGCGCTTTTCGAGTATTCCAAGTTTTCCTTTTCTAAAAACGAGACAAACAGCTCCTCGTTTTCAGGCGCTATAAGGATTGCCATGCGTTCCTGGGACTCGCTGATCGCCAGCTCTGTTGTATCAAGCCCTTCATATTTGGTCAAAAGGCTGTCGAGGTCGATGTCAAGGCTGTCGGCAAGCTCCCCGATAGCGACTGACACGCCTCCCGCCCCGAAATCGTTGCATTTTTTGATCAGCTTTGCGCATTGTGGATTGCGCATAAGCCTTTGTATCTTGCGCTCTTGGATTGGGTTGCCTTTTTGAACCTCGCTAGCCATCGTCTCCACACTTTTGGAGTCATGGGTCATAGAAGAGCCGGACGCCCCTCCAATGCCGTCTCTGCCAGTCCTCCCGCCTACGGTGTACACGATATCGCCAGGTTGGGGCGTGCCTCTGTATACATTCTCAATTGGGGCTGCGCCCATGACTGCGCCTACTTCCATGCGTTTGGCGGCAAACCTGGGATGGTAGTACTCTTTGACCTGGCCTGTGCATAGGCCGATCTGGTTTCCGTATGAGGAAAAGCCTTTGGCGGCAAGGGTTGTTATTTTCCGCTGGGGCAATTTGCCTTCCATTTCGGAGCCTATCGGCGCCCTTGGGTCTGCGCTGCCGGTGACGCGCATAGACATAAAGACATATGAGCGCCCAGACAATGGGTCGCGGATCGCTCCGCCAAGGCAAGTAGACGCGCCGCCAAAGGGCTCTATCTCAGTGGGATGGTTATGGGTCTCGTTTTTAAACATGACCAAATATCCAGTGCGCTGGCCATCAATTTCAAACTCTGCTTTATACGAGCAAGCATTATGCTCGTCGCTTTCCTCCAAATCGGCAAGCAAGCCGCGGCTCTTGTTGAGCCTGACAGCGATTGTCGCCATATCCATAAGGCATGTGTTTGTGTCTTCGCGCCCAAGCTCTTTTTTGATCTCCAAGTATCGCTCGAACGCGTTTTTGATATAGCCTGCTTGCGGGTCGAATTCGATGTTTTGTATATGTGTGTTGAACGTGGTGTGCCTGCAATGGTCAGACCAGTATGTGTCCAACACCTTGATTTCAGTAACAGTGGGATCCCGCTTTTCCTCGTCACGAAAGTAGTCCCGGACCAAGACGAGGTCATCAAGGCTGCAAGCTAGCCTTTGGCTTGATACCAGCTGGGCAAGGGCTTTGTTGTCCATTGATGTGAAGCCTGTTATCCGCGCAACAGGCAAGGGGACAGGAGCTTCATCTACCAAAGTTATTGGCATATCCAACCCGGCGATCTTGCTGTCGACAGGATTTACCATGTATTTTTTAATTTTTGAAATGTCATCTGGGGAAGGGTTGCCTTCTATAACATAAACAAAGGCATGTTTGACTCTAGCGCTTAATCCTGGCGCAATCAGGTTTATACATTGGATAGCAGCGTCGCTGCGGGCATCGAATTGGCCCGGTTGGTACTCGACTGCAAATATGTGGCAATTTGCATCCACCTCAAGCTCGCGGAAAGCAAAGTCTTGGTTAGCTTCTGCAAATACGGTATATAGAAAACGGGAATCATCATTTTCATCCGGGCCAACTAGCTCATAGTCGTATCGATTAATAATTCTTACATTCGACACTCCGGCAATTGCCAATCCGGTTGTGATTTCATCTTTCAGGTTTTGGGCAGCTATGTCAAACCCAGGTTTTTTTTCAACAAATATTCGCTTTATCAAAATGTCCTCCTTTGAAAAGACACAGTTATTGTAGCATGTTTCGGATATTAATGAAACGGTTTTTAAACAGGGGCAAGAGTGCGTAAAACCCCTTTGCCAGAAGCTTTGCCACCATAGCAAGCTATTAGGACTAGCGCAATATGGGCCTGGTCCCCATTCGCTTTGTTTTAGCTGCCCACCCAATTATTGAATTGAAAAAAAAAGAAAGGATAGCACAAGCCAAAGCATAGCAAGGTTGCAATGGCAAGATAAAAAGCGATGCAAAATAGGTCAAGCCTATTGTTGCCGGATATCCTCTCGCAGGCAGACTGGACATGGACAGCCCTTTTTCGCATTTGGAGTATTTCATAAGAAAATGTAAATTAGTTAAAGATGCACAATTTTGGCTAAAATCAAGCTCAAGCCTATTTTGTCAACAAAGGAGTTTAGTTTTGCAATTCACCTTACACCTTATTTTTCATATTATTGCTCAATACTATTTAAAATCATTGACAAACATACTCGAGTACGTTATTATATAACAGAAACATACTTCAGTATGTTATTAATAATTCAGAACAAGGATGTATAGAATATGGCAGATTATGCAAAATTGACAGAAATGTTGGGCAATCTTGATGAGGAAGGCGTCCTCGAGTTTGTAGGCGAATTAGTAGACGGCGGAACGGAAGCTGACGGCTTTGCCGCAGTAGCGGCGTGCCAAGATGGCATGAATATCGTAGGAGACCTCTTCGAAAAAGGCGAGTATTTCGTAGGGGACCTTATCTTCGCAGGCGAAATCCTGACAGAGACAATCCAAACCCTTAGGCCTCTTCTTGCTGGAGCGGAAGACACAACAATTGGCAAATTAGTGCTTGGCACAGTCCATGGCGATTTGCACGATATAGGCAAGAACATCTTCAAGAACATGGTGGAAATCGCTGGATTCGAAGTATACGATATTGGCATCGACCAAGATCCACAAGCGTTCGTAGACAAAATAAAAGAAGTCAACCCCCAAGTAATTGGGCTCTCAGGCGTACTTACACTCGCACTCGACAGTATGAAAGACACAGTTGATGCCATCATAGCTGCTGGCGTGAGAGACAGTGTTAAAATCATCATCGGAGGCAACTGCGTAACAGCCGAAGCTTGCGAGCAAATAGGAGCTGACGCATTCACAACCAACGCTGCTGAAGGCGTAAGGATTGCTGAAGCCTGGGTAAAATAAGAAGCGCCAATTGACCACGGCAAATCGGATCATAAATCATATCTATATTAAGATTAAGTGAATCTCAACAACCTCCAAAGTATAGCGCTGGCCTCTTGCTGCAAAGTAGAGGCCAGCGCTTTTTTTGTTTCTTTTATGTCAAACTCAAAAACACGAAATCAAACAGCAAGCTTGACTGTTGAAAAAATATCCAAGCTTAAATTTTAAATTGTTTGTTTGAGCCATTATTTCATAGCTTTCAAACAAATTGAGTACTCTGCTGAAAGCTCTCGAGAGCATTTTCAGAGCATTTACGGCAAAGCAGCAGTGGGCTACCTCGCTTTTTGAAAGCTTGGCTTGTGCATCGATAATTTGACAGGATAGGCGCCACCCGCTTTCTCTGCAGTTCACTGGAGCGCGGATTGTGCCAAAAATGCGCCCTGCTGGGCTGGCGATTCTCACTGGTTTTATCATCTGGTGTGCACATCGGCTGAGGCGAGAGTAGAATTTTGTTTATAAATTAAGCTTTATAAATTTAATTCAAAAATTTGCCTTCAAAAATTAAAAACTCGATATTTCGAAAAAAATATTGACAAAGATACTCGAGTACGTTATTATGTAGAAGGTAACATACTTCAGTATGTAATCATTATTTTAACAAGAATCTAAAACCAAGGAGGAATGAAACATGGCAGATTTTGCAAAATTGAAAGAACTGTTAGGCGATCTTGATGAGGAAGGCGTCCTCGAGTTTGTAAACGAATTAGTAGGTGGCGGATCAGAAGCTGACGGTCTTGCCGCAGTAGCAGCATGCCAAGAAGGCATGAATATCGTAGGAGACCTCTTCGAAAAAGGCGAGTATTTCGTAGGAGACCTTATCTTCGCAGGCGAAATCTTGACAGAAACAATCCAAGCCCTTAGGCCACTTCTCGCTGGAGCAGATTCAGCATCCATCGGCAAATTAGTGCTTGGCACAGTTCATGGCGATTTGCATGACATCGGCAAGAACATCTTCAAGAACATGGTAGAAATCGCTGGATTCGAAGTATTCGATATCGGCATCGACCAAGATCCACAGGCATTCGTAGACAAAGTAAAAGAAGTCAATCCTCAAGTAGTAGGACTTTCAGGCGTACTTACACTCGCACTCGACAGCATGAAAGATACCGTTGATGCTCTCGTAGCCGCTGGCGTAAAAGACGGCGTAAAAGTCATCATCGGAGGCAACTGCGTAACAGCCGAAGCTTGCGAGCAAATTGGAGCCGATGCATTCACAACCAACGCTGCTGAAGGCGTTCGGATTGCACAAGGCTGGGTAAAATAAGAGTTATTTATTAGCACAACAAATCAAGGAGGCTTAGCCTCCTTTTTTCTTTTCGTCCATTTGCCAGCATCTTTTTTTCTTCTGGCGCCAATTCGATTCTGCAATACTCAACCAGCTTGCGTGCATACTAGCATAGTGTTTCCAATCCGCCAAGCAAGCTTTGGAGCATTCCAAGCAAATGAATATGCAATTAGTTCTCTTGCGCCTATATTCGTTTCCGCGCCCGGCAACTTTTGAATAGGCAGCATATAGCCGAAAAAACCTTTGGGAATGGCAGTTTTGCTTTTCAGATCCTTTGCGTCTTCCATTTGCACAAGGATGCTGTGTTTTTAACTTGCCCGCAAGTAATAGATTTTGTATAATTCTATCAATGCAATTGCTTTTTTGCAGCTCAAGAAAGAAATTTGGAGGTATTTTTGTGGATCAATCAAGTGAAGAATTAGAAAAGATGGAATTCAACGACAAGTTTGAAAAAACATATAGTGAGATCTCAAACGAAGATTATGACGATGAGGGCAACTTTTGTTCTATATGCGGAAGTTTGGATATCAAAATTGGCTACAACAAAAAAGAAGATATGTTTAAATACGAATGCTCTAAATGTGGCAGCATTGTTGTTGAGGATGAGGGTAGCTCTATGTGCATCAAGGGCGATGAGCGGGATTGGCCAGAATACCTAAGCGAAACTTTAAAATTTCCGTTCATTGGCGAGATTACCGAAATGACTGACAGGGAGTTTTTCAATCCGGATGACCCAGGGCCAATCCTCTTTATGGATGAGGTGCATGTCGCAGCTATTGACTACTCTTTCAAGTATGGAATTGTCGCCATCCTTAAAATCAACAGAAGGTATTACGAGCATCCACTATGTTTTGTTGATCCTGTAGACGATGAGTCAAGCAACTATGATGAGGTCAAAGACTACCAAAGATGGCGAGAGCGCCATTGGCTAAGCGACTATATCGCTGCAATTTCAGAAGCTTTTAGCAAAAATAAGAGCGATGATGAATAACCTGGCTTTAAGCCTCAAAGGCGCCTGCAAAAATCCCTCGAGCAGCTTAGTGCCAGCCACGGCCACATAGAGCCTGGCCGATGAATAATATCATCCATATGCGGGCTTTCTGGCACGCTACAGAGGGTGGGCAAATATGAGTTTCAGCTAAACTGGAAAATACACTTCTAATCGTCAATAACCTGCCACTTAGCGCCTGGTGGCGCTTGAAGCGGGGACCTATGCTGGAAGCCCTTGTCGGCTAGCTTAAACGCTTGTAGCGCCAATTTGCCCATGAATATATAGGATGCCCGCCATTCTACAACTCTGCAGGTTATTGTTAAAAGCCTTGACGGGCAGGGGGCGGCGCTGTAAACATAAAAACTGGGACAACTTTGGCGAAGTGGATTTGACTCTGGTAGTTGGGACTTAAGGCATTACACAGCTACTCTGCTGAGGGTTACGCCTTCGCCATATATTGGTTAGGAAGAGCGCGATTCCCCCGCCGCCTAGCAAGCTTGAGGTGGGTATCCTCGCGCAAGATTATATGAAATAAACCATGCATTGGAATCTGGAGTATTATCCCATATGCGGCAACCCCAAGTAACATTGCCAGCGCCAGCTAGGTTGTGGCAATGACTAGGGTCGCAATTCTTTTCCTGCAAATTCGCATATATTTCTGCCGCCCTCCTTCTTTGCCTTATGCCAGTATGTAAAGCACTGTTCAAAAATCTCAATGATGCTGCGTTGCATGTTTAAACTGGCTCTTGCAATAGTGTGCGGGCAAATTCTTCTATCTGGCTAGAAACTTGAGCCGGGAGTGTGCCGTCCCACTGGTCGGTGGCAGGAAATGACAGCTCTGCTACAATATAGCCGTTTAAATTCCTGGCCATATGCAGCATTTGCTGGGGTATCGTTTCAAATTGCGCAGGATACGGACGGGAGCCGCCAAATTGGATCAAATAAAAGATTTTCTTATCAGGCTCATTTTTTAGTGGATGGTAAAAATAAGGCTGTGTCCTGTCAAGAATCGCCTTCAGAGAGCCGGGCGCCGATGAGTAGTACACAGGGGTTGATATAACCGCAACATCAGTTTCTTCGAGAATTTTACAGATTTTCTGCATATCATCATCATTAAATACACATTCACCTGTATCTTTACATATCTCGCAACCAGAGCAATGCCTTACTTTTGTGTTGTAGGTGTTTATTTGGACTAATTCGATTTGGCTGGCGCAAGCGCTTGCAATTTCCTTTATTATTCTGGTTGCTTGCGACGAATAGCCCGATGGCCTGCCTGAGGCCATAAATAACGCTATTTTTTTCATTAAACCTTGGCGCGTGGTCCACTCGTTATGCATAAGCGACGCGCCATACTCCTTGTGGATTTGATGGATTGTTCGCTCTAAATGTTTGGCTGTTATGATGCATTAACACTAGTGCCGCTAATTATAGCATATTTAATAGAGCGCCACATGCAATAGATCCGAAAGGCAAAGACCTTAATTACTAGAGCACTATAGGTTAATGAGGAGGATAGGAAGTTTTGAATAGCACTTATGTTAAAATAGTTATAAAGGTATAATATTTTGGCGCAGGATTGAGAAATGGATTTATTCAAATCAAATGACAGAATAATCTCAGGGGTTTGCGGAGGGTTCGCAGAGCGCATAGGTTTAAACTCCTTTGTTGTCAGGATCACAACACTATTAATCTTCATAGCCGTGCCATATATTTTGCCTGCATATGTCATGCTCGCTCTGTTGTTGCCGGATAAACCGCCTCAAACAGGCGAGGAGCCTCCCGCCCCAGCGTATAGCGGCTTTAGCGCTGTGCAAAGCGCAAAGGAATCCATTGCCAGCGTAGCTGTTTGCACACTGCTTGGGGTTTTGATAAGCGGGCTGTATTTTGGCATTGATGTGACTTTTAACACTATCATCAGCTTTGGCGTATTATCACTAGGTTTATACATGCTCTTTGACAATATTTTCGACAGGTCGTCATACCGAAAAACTGCAAGGCTTCCTGTTGGCCTTTTGATTTTCATTGTCGGCATAGTTTTCTTGCTTGGCAGTTTCAACATAATTGTGCTCAGCTTGACAAATATCTTAAACTCCATAAAGTATCTGTCGCCAATAATTGTAGTAGCAATTGGCGTTAATTTTTTGTTGCCCCAGAAGAAAGCCAGCATTGCTATATGGCTGGTTGTTTTGCTAGCTGTGGTAGTCTACACATTTTACTCAAACCTGGGATATTTCTAAACTGCTTTTAGCTTTCTGCCATTTAAAAAGAGCTCAATTAGACGATCGCAAAGCCATGCTTTCATGTTGCAATTTGCCCAATTGGATTGATAGCCTTTCACAGCAACAGCGCTAAGCCCCCAAAGGGCATTTCGTCACAAACAAAGGTTTCATTCGCAATACAATAGCTAGCCTCAACACCTCATCTCCAAGAAAAAACAGCTCTTTCTCTTAGTGTTATGGAACTGAATAGAATCTATGCCTTCCCGGCTAAAATATTTTTATATCCACTGCCACACACCAACTAAAGCAATACAAGCGGTTAAAAATTCAAATTTTAGAAGGCATGGTTGCACAGGAATCCAAAAAGCGTAAAAAAACGGCTAAACACGCGCCGTTTTAAATTCTAAAAAATTATTTAATTATTAGCCTTGCGGCTTTCAGACGACCCTAAAGTAGGGTTGGATTTCAAAAGACACTGTGTCAACAATTTTCTTGCTTTCTGCAAGAATTTCGTTGATGCGCTCTTCTGGAACATGCATCAGCTTAAAGTTTAATGACACGATATAATCCAAGATCTGTTCTGAGGTGCAATTAAAATGGCCTTGTTTATAAGCCCTTGCCAATGCGAATCCCCCAATTGAAGCAACGGTGGAAATCATAGCTATCTCGTCTGCGTTCCTGTCAATGTCCAAACGGTAATGCCTGTCGTGGATCTCATAGTAGAAATCGCCTTTTTCCCTGGATGTGATCTCTGCAAATTTGTCGTCGGCCCTCTCTAATTCAAACCTGGAAACATTCTCATCGAGGATAGCAAGCATGTTGGATATCCTGATTTCAACTGCAGTGGACACCTGCAAATCATAGGATTGCATGTTAAAGTAATATCTATAGACTTTGAATGAGACCACATTTTTTATCTCGGCTATGTACACATCTTTGACAGCCCTGGCAAGAGCCGCTTTTGAAGTGAAGTAGTATAAAATTAATGGCTTTGTGATGCCACAGTTTTCCGCTATACTATCAAGAAATGTATTCGTGTAGCCTTTTTCGTAAAAAAGGATCCTCGCTGTGTCTAAAATGTCCTGCTTTACGCTGTCCCCTTTCATTTTTTGCCTCCCACAGAAATTATACAATATTGTGCTGCTGGACTCGAAGCAATCACCACGATTGCTGGGCACAATAGGATTGCGCAGCCAATCAAGCATTGATTTTTCGCTCATTCCAACATTTTGAATTTAGTAGGGCTATTCAAACCATTATTGTATATTTATGTCCTTAAAATTAAAGATACATGCTTACGTTCGCAATTGCATACCAATTATGGTGTCTTAAAATCCACCAAGAAAGGACTAGCTAGCAAAAAACCAATTGCGGCAAGTATCCCATATTCGCATTATATAAAAAATATTTTGCTTAATCAAGTATCTAGATTTGAATATAGGCCTTCAGATTCATACATACCGAATTCTATGCTTGTTTCACTGCAAAAAATAGTTCATGAATTTGGTCAGATTCAAAACGTCTAGAAAATTAAAAAGCAATGCGGTTCTTCAATTGAAGCGCCGCATTGCTGTAATTTTTAATAATAGCTTTAACTAACATCCTCAAATTGGGAGTTGTAGAGTTGGGCATAATGCCCGCCTGACTCCAACAGCTCGCGATGGCTGCCTTGTTCGATTATGTCGCCATCAGCCATGACCAAGATAATATCAGCGTTTTTGATTGTGGAGAGCCTGTGGGCAATGATGAAGCTGGTTCGAGTGGACATCAGCTCATCCATTGCCAATTGAATTAGCTCCTCGGTCCTTGTGTCGACAGAGCTTGTCGCTTCGTCTAGTATAAGGATTTTCGGGTCTGCGAGAATAGCCCTGGCTATGGTCAACAGCTGTTTTTGTCCTTGGGAAATATTCGTCGCGTCTTCGCTTAAAACCATGTTGTATCCAGAGGGCAGCGTGCTGATAAAGTGCTCTGCCCTGGCAGCCTTTGCCGCTTTTTCAACATCCTCGTCTGTGGCGTCTTCCCTGCCGTAGCGGATGTTTTCCATGATAGAGCCGTTGAACAGCCATGCGTCTTGGAGAACCATGCCAAAAAGCTTTCGGAGGCTATGCCTGTCATACGAATAGATGCTGTTGCCGTCAATAGATATATCGCCTTCATTGATATCGTAAAAACGCATCAACAACTTGACGATAGTGGTTTTGCCTGCGCCAGTATGGCCGACAATAGCTATCTTTTGGCCAGCTTTGACATCTGCACTGAATCCCTTTACCACCATCTTTGACGGGTCATATCCGAAGAAAACCTCGTCAAATTGCACATTGCCTTCTACATCCGAAGGGTCGATGTAGATCTCCTTGCCGGTGGTTTCCTCCTCTTTTTCATCTAAAAACTCGAAAACCCGCTCTGCTGCGGCTGCAGTTGACTGTAGCATGCTCATCATTTGGGCCATCTGGTTGATAGGCATATTCAAGTTTCGTACATACTGCACAAATGACTGGATCTGGCCTACAGTGATTGTGCCGTTTATTGCCAGATACCCGCCAAGTATGCTCATTCCAAGGTAGGACACATTTCCGATAAACATTGTCAACGGCTGCATTAGCCCGGACAAGAATTGGCTTCTCCATGCAGAATCCGCTAATTTTTGGTTTGTGTCTGAAAACTCCTCGATAAAATCCTTCTCTTTGTTAAAGGCTTTTAGCACTATATGCCCTGAATAGGCTTCCTCCACTTGCCCGTTTACATCGCCTAGATAGGCTTGCTGCCGGTTGAAGTGGGCTTGGGATATCTTGACAACCAAACGGATAGCGCCCATTGACAATGGAACCATTACAATCGCAGCCAAGGTCATCATGACGTTTACTGAGAACATGATAATGACAATGCCGCTAATTGTTACAAAAGCGTTGATAACTTGGGTCAGCACTTGGTTGAAGTTCATCGCTATTGTGTCCACGTCATTTGAGACCCTCGACAAAATCTCGCCATGGGTGCGAGTGTCGAAATAACTCATTGGAAGCTTTCCAATTTTCGCTGCCATGCTGGTCCTGAAGTCAAAGGCAACCTTTTGGGACACCTTTGCAAGCAGAAAATGGTTTAGGTAGGAAAACGCGCTGCTTGAAATATACAAAGCAGCTAGTGTCCGCAAAATGCCGAAGATCCTGGGAAAGTCGATACCCCCTGTGCCTGACAGTTTTGCGATGACGCCGCTAAACAAGGTTGTAGTCGCGCTTCCCATGATCAATGGACCCATTGTAGAAAAAATCGTGCCAATGATTGCGCAAGAAATAGAAGCAGCAAGCCTTAGCTTGAATATGCCAAGCTGACTGAAAAGGCGCTTTGTTGTCGGCCAAAAATCCTTGGCCTTCTCTGCGGCAAGCATAGCTCCCGCTCCTCTGCCGCCGCCTCTTGGCCGTTGTTGGGGACGGTTTTCACGAGGCGCGTTAGGGTTGTTTGAGCTCATTATTCCCCTCCCTCTTCAAAGAATGATTCAGAGAGCTGGGATTTTGCTATTGCAGTATACAATTCACAGCTGCCCATCAATTCGTCATGCGTGCCTTTTCCAATTATGCAGCCATCCTCTAGAACAATAATCTGCCCTGATTGCATAGCTGTCGAAATTCTCTGGGTTATTATTATTACTGTGGCATCTGAAAAGCTTTTGGTCAAAGCCCGCCTTAGCGCCAAATCGGTTTTGAAATCGAGAGCTGAGAAACTGTCGTCAAAAATGTAAATCCCGGGTTGTTTTGCGACAGCCCTGGCAATAGCAAGGCGTTGGCGCTGCCCTCCCGAAACATTAGATCCGCCTTGAGAGATCGGCTCAGAATAACCATTGGGCATAACCGATATAAATTCTTCTGCTTGGGCTATTTCTGCCGCTTGCTTGGCTTCCTCTTCACCTACGCCTTCTCCTGCAAACTTGATATTGGACTCGACGGTTCCAGAGAAAAGAACACTGGTTTGAGGAACATATCCGATCAGTTCCCTTAGGGCATGCAAATCAAGCTCTCTCACGTCATGGCCGCCTACAAGGACACTGCCTTCTGTAACGTCATAAAACCTAGGGATCAAGTTTGCCAAGGAGGTTTTGCCAGAGCCTGTTCCGCCGATAATCGCAGTCGTTTGCCCCGGCAATGCTGTGAAATTGATATTAGAGAGCACATTTCCGCTGGAGTCATCAGCATACTTGAAACTCACATCCTTGAATTCCACAACAGAGCTTTCTGGTTTTTTGGCGCCTTCTTCCGGAGAGGCGATTGACACATTCTTTAGCAGGGCTTCCTCAAGCCTTCCGATGGATATCATAGCCCTTGGCAATTGGATTGACATCATTGAAATCATTTGGAAAGATGAAATAATCATCATAGAATACGATATAAATGCAATTATGTCGCCTACCTGCATTTGGCCGGCATCAACCGCCAATGCGCCCCGGTATACAATAAGCACGCCTGTGCCGTTCATAATCAATGAAATAGCCGGGAACATCAATCCCATGGTTCTGTTGATTCCAACCCGAAGTTCGAATAGTTCAGTGTTTGCAGCGCCAAACCGGGCCTCTTCTTTTTTCTCTGTGCCGAATGCGCGGATAACTGGCATTCCTGTAAGCATTTCCCGCATGAGCAAATTCATTCTATCCATAAGGCGCTGGACTAGCGAGAAGCGTGGCATTACCTTGCCAAATTGGCCAACCATAAATGCGACAACAGCAATTACACCGACTAGGACAATCCAAGCCATAGACACATTTGTGCGAAGCACGCTGGCAACGCCTCCTGCAGCCATTAACGGTGAAAAAATCAAATGCCTGAGGCCCATTGTGGCCATCATTTGCACTTGTTGGACATCATTGGTGCTCCTGGTGATAAGTGAGGCTGTGGAGAACTCGTTTATCTCTGCGTTGGAATAACCCATAACCTTGAGAAAAATATCATTGCGCAAATCTCTGCCAAACCTTGCAGAAAGGTTGGAGAGCATAAATGAAGCCCCGATGGCGCCTACAGCCCCAAGAAATGCTATAAAGAGCATATCCCTGCCTGCTCTCAACAGATAAGCATTTTGGATTTTTCTCAAATTGCCGCCAAGTGTGCTGATTTCACCTGTGGCAAATCTGATAGCGCTTTGGGACAAGTATGAGTTCGGGATTTGCGCTATGCCATAATAAACACTTTCAAGCAACGAGTCTTTGGCGCCTTCGGGCATGTCCGCAAGTTTCTTTGCCCAATCGGGAGAGGCTAAAACCTCTATTGCATCCAAACTCATAGCGCTGATGGCATAGGCGACAACTTCCCCGTATGGGCCGCCTTCACCCTTTAAATGCCACAATAGATGGATAGGCTGTGCTATAAGCGCATTTGCATCTTGGGTGGCTTGAGAGCTTTTTATGGAGTAAGCAGGAATGCTTGCAGTGTTTGGGTAATCTGCCAGCAATTTGGAATCGTCCGGGGAAATTGGGATGTAGCAGGCTTGCAGCGCTTCAGCCTGCTCCTTTGGAAGCAGAACTGCCAATTCACTCAAGGATTCAGCTCTGATAACTGGCGGGGCAGGTCCTGTCAAGCCCTGTTGCTGGAGCCCGACATTAACTATTTTTCGGTTGTAGTCAGGCATTGCAAGACTCGAATAAGCTTGCAAGCCAATAAACATCACTACTACAACAATAAGCAGTTTGTAGGGCGAGAGGTATTTTAGTATTGTCTTCACACTCGTGCAATCTGCTGGCTTTTAGATATAAAAAAGGGGCTTGTGATATTGTGCTTGCACAATTTGTATGCCCAAGGCGCATTGTGCCAGACACGCTTTCATTGTCATATATCAAAAAGTCTTTAAAGCAGCATTTCACCTCTTTTCAAAATGAGTATTGTTTTAACACTAAAGCTGCATTTGCCAGCCAAGCTATTTTTTAGCCTGGATAGCAAGGGCTCCGCAAAGTGTTTTGGTGTATATAAATAAACACCTGTATTGAGTATGCTAACACAAAACCAACTTGAAACAGCAGAAAATCGAATTTTTTTCGAATGGCAGCAATACAGATCCAAGTTTGCTCAATAACCTAATATCGAGAGGCTCCGGCTTGACAGACCAGAGCCTCTCGATTGGGCAATTTGTGTTTTCCTCGAATTGACTAAAATAGTTCTTTAACTTTTTCCCAAAAACTTTTGTTTTGGGAATGGCTTTCAACCGACATCTTCCCAAATTCGGACAAAAGCTCTTTTTGCTTGTCTGTGAGCTTCTTGGGCACTTCCAAGTCAACAGTGACATATTGGCTGCCTTTGGAGTAGCCATTTAGGGAGTTGACACCTTTGTTCCTGAGTTTGAAAGTGGTGCCAGTTTGGGTGCCTTCAGGTATCTTGAGTTTTACGCTCCCCTCAAGGGTGGGCACTTTTACCTCGTCGCCCAAGGCTGCTTGGATAAAGGTGATGGGCATGTTCATATAAATGTCGGAGCCTTCCCTCCTGAATATTGGATGCTCCTTGACATAGAAATAAACATACAAATCACCATTGCGCCCTCCCCTTATGCCCGCATTGCCTTCATTGCGCAATGGCAGGATCGAATCATCCCCGACTCCCGCAGGCACTTTTATATCGATCTGGCGCTGGACACTCTCAAAGCCTCCGCCTTGGCACTGTGGGCAAGGCTCTTCAACCATTTCCCCGGTGCCGCCGCATTTGTCGCAAGTTTGGACAGTCTGCACTGTGCCGAACATGCTTTGCTGGGTCATCCTGATTTGGCCAGCGCCATTGCATTTGTCACATGTCACTTTCCCTGACCCGGGTGCCGCGCCAGTGCCGGCGCATGTAGAGCATTTTTCCCGCCGGGTGACTTTTAGTTTTTTCTCGCAGCCGTAAGCCGCCTCTTCGAAAGTCAATGTTATGGTGACTTTTAAATCAGCGCCTTTCTGTGCCCGGTTTGGATTTAAACCGCCTCCAAAAAAGTCAGAGAAAATGTCGGAAAAGTCAAATCCACCGGAGAATCCCCCGCCTCCGAATGGGCTCGCTCCCCCTCGCGTCTGGTCGAAAGCGGCATGGCCCATCCTGTCATATGCAGCCCTGCTGTCAGGGTCCTTAAGGATGCTATATGCTTCGTTTAGCTCCTTGAACCTGTCTTCGGCTGCGGAATCATCTGGATTGTGGTCCGGGTGAAATTGGATCGACAGCTTTCGAAAGGCTGTCTTTATTTCATCATCTGTGGCGTTTTTAGCCACTCCCAGCACTTCATAATAGTCTCTTTTGGCCATTCAACCTGTTCCTCTCATTTGCAGGGGAGAATTAGGGTTCGCCTCGCGTTATTCATCGTCGTCTACAACTTCGTACTCGGCATCCACAAAATCGCCATTATCTGGCTGCTGGTAAGCGTCCCCGTCAAAGCCTGGCTGCTCAGTGTTGCCTTGGGCGTCTGCTTGCTGGTACATTTTCGAAGCAATTGGGTAGAAGGATTCGCTAACTTTTTCTGTTGCCTCTTTAATTTGCTCCGGATCCTCACCCTCGAGGGCTTTCTTTAGATGCTCGATCGCCGACTCCACTTCCTGCTTCTCAGAATCTGTCACTACATCGCCGGCGTCTTTAATGGATTTCTCTGTCTGGTAGATCACCGAATCAGCGTTGTTGCGCGCTGTCACAAGCTCTTCGCGTTTCCTGTCTTCGTCTGCGAACCGCTCCGCTTCTTGTACAGCTTTTTCGATCTCGTCATTGGACATATTTGTAGTTGACTGTATAACGACATTCTGCTCGTTTCCTGTGCCAAGGTCTTTGGCAGAAACATTGACTATGCCGTTGGCGTCTATATTGAATATGACCTCAATTTGCGGCACTCCTCTTGGGGCAGTTGGTATGCCAGAAAGCTGGAATCTGCCAAGGGTTTTATTGTCAGGCGCCATCTTCCTCTCGCCTTGGAGGACATGGATGTCAACAGCAGTCTGGTTGTCAGCCGCAGTAGAGAATATTTGGCTCTTTTTGGTGGGTATTGTTGTGTTGCGCTCGATAAGCTTTGTGAACACTGCGCCAAGGGTCTCAATGCCCAAAGATAGTGGCGTGACATCAAGCAGGAGCACATCTTTCACATCTCCGGCAAGCACTCCAGCTTGGATCGCAGCTCCGAGGGCAACGCATTCGTCAGGGTTTATGCCCCTGAAAGCTTCTTGCTTGGTGAGGCGCTCCACTTCCCTTTGCACAAGGGGGATCCTCGTAGATCCGCCGACCAAAATGATTTTGTCCAAGTCCTCAACCTTTAAGCCACTGTCTTTCACTGCGTTTTGGACAGGTATGACTGTGCGCTCGACCAAATCAGAGATAAGCTCCTCAAATTTCGCGCGGGTCAAGGACATGTCAAAGTGTTTGGGCCCCTCTTGGGTCGCAGTGATAAACGGCAGGTTGACGTTGGCCGTCATTGCGCTGGATAGTTCGATTTTCGCTTTCTCGGCAGCTTCCTTAAGCCTTTGGACAGCCATCTTGTCTGTGGACAAGTCGATTCCGTTGGCTTTTTTGAATTCTGCCATAAAGTATTCCATCAGGCGGTTGTCAAAATCGTCTCCACCTAGCCTGTTGTTGCCGTTAGTGGACAACACTTCGAAAACACCTTGACCGAGCTCAAGAATGGAAACATCAAAAGTTCCTCCGCCAAGGTCGTATACCATTATTTTATGGCCTTCGTCTTTGTCCAATCCATAAGCCAAGGCGGCAGCTGTAGGCTCATTGATTATTCTCATTACCTCTAAGCCCGCGATCTTGCCGGCGTCTTTTGTGGCTTGCCTTTGCGAGTCCGAAAAGTATGCTGGCACGGTTATGACTGCTTTTGTAACTGGCTCGCCAAGATATGTCTCAGCGTCCTTTTTCAGCTTTTGCAAAACCATAGCCGAAATTTCTTGTGGTGTGTAGTTGCGGTCATCTATCTTGACGGAAAAATTAGAGCCCATCTCCCTTTTAATAGAGCTGACGGTGCGTTCTGGGTTTGTGATGGCCTGGTGTTTGGCAACTTGGCCGACAAGCCTCTCCCCTTCTTTTGTGAACGCCACAATGGACGGGGTAGTCCTGGCGCCTTCAGTATTGGTTATAACAATAGCTTCACCGCCCTCTAGGACAGCGACACACGAGTTTGTAGTGCCCAGATCGATTCCGATTATTTTTTCTTTTGCCATCTTGTGATGCGCCTCCAATTGGTCTTTGTAATTGTCTAAATTTTTAGCTAGCCACGGCAAAATTGCCTAGTTTTTTGTGATTTTATTGACCTTCACCAGGGCAGGCCTAAGGACTTTGTCCTTATACTGGTACCCTGCGAGAAAAATCTCTGTGATTACATCGTCCTCTTGGGACGTATCCATATCTAACGCTATGGCATTATGGAAATTCGGGTCAAATTTTTGGCCCACTTGGGCGTTTTGTTTAAGGCCTTCAGCCTCTAAAATTTCAGTCAAGTTTTTAATTGTCATCTCAAAACCTTCAAGGAAGGCGGCATTTGCGCTTGTATCTGTATTTGCCGAAAGGGCATGACCGAATGTGTCCAAAATGCTAAGCAGCTTTTCCATTAGCGGGGCATTGGCGTATTCATAAATGTCGGCTTTCTCCCGGGCAGTGCGCCTTCTGAAGTTATCAAAGTCAGCATACAACCGAAGGTATTTCTCTTTCTCATTTGACAATTGCTCAGCTAAAGTTGTAGTTTCTTCATCCAAAGGCAAGTCTTCCTCTGGAGGCATATCATCCTCTGGCAGAGCATCATCATCACTTGTTGTTTCTTCTTCAGCGAGGTCATCTTCTTCGGCCTCAACTTCGTTTCCATCTTCTTTTATTGTGCTTTCAACATTGCCATTTTCAATAATTTCGTCTTCAAAGTCTTTTGACAAATCCTCTTTCTCTTTTCCATCAGGATCACTCATCAGGCTTTCCTCCTATGCTCGCGTTTAAATGGCCGCTCAGCTCTCTAGTAAGTGAAACCAGCGCGCTCATACATTTCTCATAATTCATCCTTGTCGGTCCTATAATTCCCAAAGTCCCTATAGGCCTGCCGTCCAGCTTATAGGTCGCAGTCATTATAGAATAGTCGCTCAACTCGGAAGCCTGGTTTTCCGCGCCAATCGACAATCCAAAAGGCGCATCCACTGTACGCATTACCAGCTCGGCTAGGAGATCTTGCTTGTGCATCGTCTCTATAAACCGCCGTGCTTTTGACATTTCTTGGAACTCCGGGTAATTGAATATTTCGGTAAGCCCGTCTGTATAAACATTGGGTTTTGTCTGGGAGCCTGTGCCGACAACATCGCCGATAACAGGCAGAATTTCTTCTAGGATCTTTCGTTCCATTTGGCTAATTTGACCAGTTTTTTCGGAAGCATTTGTGATAAGCGCCCCCGACTGGGAATCCAATAAATTTAGATTGACAAAGTTTGACACCCGTTCAAGAGCCCCAGGATCAGGACTGAAGGACAAGCGGGCTTCTGCGTTCTTCACAATGCCTTTCTTAGTTATCACAAGGATAAAAATACGCTCATTCTCTATTGGAATCAGCCTGACATCCTTTATTCCAGAGTCGCTAAGCTCTGGCAAGGAAGCAATTGCTGTATAACTGGTCAATTTTGTCAGTATCTCGGCGGCTTTCAGTATCGCTGAGTTAAGCTCGCCCAGGTACGATTCAATTTGTTCCTTAGCCTCTTTTACCAAATTCTCGTCCAAAGAAGACAAGGACAGAAAATTGTCGACATACAATCTGTAAGCTTTGTCAGAAGGGATCCTGCCAGCCGATGCATGGGGCTGGATTAAAAACCCCATATCTTCTAAATCTGCCATCTCATTGCGTATTGTAGCCGATGAAATACCTAAATTGTGTTTCTTTTCAATAGCCCTGGACCCTACTGGCTCTGCAGTTGTGATGTAGTCGCGAATAATAGCATACAGGATCTCGTACTTCCTATCACGCTTTGGCATTTTTGACACCTCCGCAAGTTTGTAGCTACATTATTTTACCCAAAACACAACCCTTTTATCATTATTAGCACTCGGCATAATCGAGTGCTAATACTTCTAATAAGATATCATTAGTAGATATTAATGTCAATTGAAATTATGCTTTTTTAGTGATTTTTAACCTGTGTGGAAAGATCAATTCTTGCTGCTTTGAAGCGAATCATGCAAATATTTGGCGGCGGCCATGACGGCCAAGCAGATAGATTCAAAAAAATGAACATATGATATTACTTCCGCTAATCCCAGGCAGATTTTGCTGCCGGCAATAATACCAGCGGATAGGCAATTTATTGGGCACTGAAGATCCATCCAGCCTTTATCATATTTTTTGGATGGCATGTTGCAAATCAGCAAGCCGATGCTGCGCAAGTTTCTTGAGGGCAGCGCCGCAATGGCGGGAAGACAATCCGTTTAGGCGCTCAAGAGTTCGTACAAGTTCATACCACATGGGCAGTTTTATGCTGAGGGCACTTTATGTGGCAAAATAAGAAAAAGAGCCGGACACAAAAACAAAAAAATAACCGTCTTGCCTGTCAGCAATGGGTTATTTTTCTATCATCATGCGCTATCATTTGCGCGGCGGGCAATCTAAGTATCTATTCAATTATCAATATTAGCGCTACAAACAGCTGAAGCCGTGGGATTCATGAGATGGCTGCCAAAGCAGCCTTATGCTAAAATGGCTAGCCATCGAATTGCATATGTCTGCGCCTTGCATTTCATCGCCACTTCAAGAAAAGATTTTCATCCCATACTCAAAATTGCGGGTTATCCCGGCAGGGAATACATGCAGAATAAAGCCAGCTCCCATTGGCTGCTGCCAGTTTTTGGCTTTCGCGCTTTATTCGACCTCGACATCCTCTAGGCTCACCCTTAATGCTTCAACATCGTTATCGCTCATAATGTTGTAGGCATCCAGACTGCCTTCAAACTTGGCGCCGCTTGTAAGGTCTTTGCCCCCCACTGTCAGGATCCCGTCCCTTGACAGTGTAAACTCTACAAGCAGAGGGGAGTTATAAGGCAAGTTGCCAGGCAAATGCAGAGTTGCTGTGCCCAAAGGGTTTGTGTTTATGCTTGTCTGCAAATCATTTGCAGAGTCGGTCTCATATACGACTATCTCTGCATTAGACTGGTTTTGCTCTGCTGTGCCAAACCGGCTGGAAACCGTTATTGAGCTGCCAAGAATCGGATCTCCCATGCCAATCAAGCTTTTGTATTTAAACTGGTTGCCATTGTTGCGGCTGCTTGAAATTACTTTCAGGCAGTAACCTTTCAATGCTTTGATATCATAAGTAAACCTGCTGCCTCTTGGGGATGCTATCTCAGTTTTGGCATAATTTCCATCAAGCTCCTTGGCAAAAGTAGATGCGTAAAACGCCGCGCCTTTTGCGGCAGACTCGTCCGGATCAAAGATCCTGATTGCCATGTTCGGGAATGCTGAGGACATGCTCCTTGCGATTGCAGGCATACGGGCATGGCTGCCGGTCAAGAGCATGGTTGTGATAGCCGGGCCATCATCGTCCATCCTGCATGCTTCTTGGGCAAGCAATGCTATCTCGGATGTCAAATGGCTGGTAATTCCCTCAAATGCCCTTCTTGACAGTTCCATCCTCGTTGTTGAGCCATCTAAGTTTATAAGCACAGGCACTTCTGTACGCACTGACAATGCAATCTTTGCTTTTTCCGCCGCCAATGCCAGCTGTATGCTCTCAAACTCGTCGAGATCGCTGGTGCGGTTCGTCTGCTTTTGGAATATTTCTGCAAGATAGCTGGCAGCTGCTAGGTCATATTCATTGCCTGCGAGGTTTTGGAGGGCTTTTGATGCCACAATCCTCGCCTTGTCACCTTCAAAGGCCACAATGCTAGCTTCAGTTTTTGCAGAGCCGATATCCACTATCAGCACCCTGCTTGGCAGCTCGCCCACTGACATTGCAAATGCAAAGGCTATGGCTATGGGATCGACAATGATATTCTCTACTGTAATCCCTGCGATATATGCAGCATTCTTCAAGGCATTGCGCTCAATCATAGAGAAGTAAGCCGGGCAAGTCAGGACTGCGCCTCTAAGGCCAAGGCCAAGCCCCTTTTCAACATCCCCTGCCAGCTTCTTGAAAATATAGGAATAAGCTTCTTCAGCGGGCTTGCCTTGTGTGCCTTCGATCGGTTTGCCGCTTGCGATATCGCGCTTCATAGAGAAAGCTGTGTTTGAAGGGTCGATGCTAATCATTTCCTTGGCGATTTGCCCGACAATAATCCGGCCGCTCTCCTCAAAATTAATAACAGAGGGAGTCGACGAAAAACCTTCGTAGTTGCTGACCATATTAGCCCGGCCTGACTCATCTACATATGATACATGGGCGTTGGAGTCGCCGATATCGATAGCAAAAAGGTAGTTTAGTGTTGGCATTCTTGCTGGATCTCCTATATGCAAAATGAAAAACTTGTTTTGGATATTCTACCATACAAAAAGCGCAAAACGATTAGATTGGAGTTATATACCAATGAGATGGCAACTAGCTAGCAATAGAGGCAAATATCTTTCCTGTAGCAATCTGGCTATAACGATCTCAGTAAGCTGGAAAATTCTGCAAACTCCTTATCGATAATTGCTTCTCCAAAAAGAGGGTAAAAAAATAGCTGAATTTGTAGCAATCATCAGACTGGTTAATAATCTCAAAATATTCCATATGAATATCTAGACCAAAATGTGGATATCTAGATTGCAGGAAGCCATTAGTTTCCCAACCATTTTCATTTCTTCTCAAACAATATTATTGTATAACATATCATATGTGTAAATTGAAAAGGTAATAATAATGAAACCGATTTCTATTGAAATAAGAAAACTTATTGTACAGCAACGAAATTTAGGTGAGATGCTGATGTTTCCAATCTCGGTGATCGCAGTCTCGTCAATCTTCAGGTATAAGGACCAATTGGTGAACAATGCGATGGTAGTAGTACACACAAGTGACTGCATTTGCCTGTAATCGCAATTGCTATAAAGTAGCTGTTGCTGGCCATCTTTCTAACTGCTCATGGAATAATAATGCTGTTACTCCGCAAGCATGTAGCAATACTACAGGTGGTGAATGTTTCCTGCATTGGCACAAGCAAGACAAAATTCAAATTGACATCGTAATATTTGTCTATTTGTGGCTGGAAGCAATGAAGTTGCATGCACTGCTGAAAGGCCAGCTGGTTGGGATTGCGATTAGGGATGGTAAAAAACTATAGCGTTATAGTGTTTTAACGCTAATTATTCTACTAACTAAATTGTTTTATGCTAAACTAAAACAGTACCAAAATGAAACGAGGCGAAAAATAAAATCTCTGCAACCTGCGACTATGTTGCTTTTTTAAGCGAATAGCTCACTATGGAGGAATAAATGGCAAATTACAGTGAGACTCCAGACGAATCATTAAAAAGAATATTTCCGCCTTCTGTAGCAAGCGAGGCGCAAAGCCCTGCAGATTCAAAAGAGCTAGTGATTGCCGCTGGGCAAGCAAAATCAACAAAGGCTGCCCTAGTGCGAAAGACTGTCTATATAACTGAACAGCAGAATAAAGCTATCAAGCTAAAGATAGCCCTCTCTGAAGATCCTAAAGACAAAGACCTATCTTCAATTGTTCGAACTGCTTTGGACTTATACCTTAATGAAGGCGAAATGTAGAAGAAACCGCCAATACGGGCTCTGCATTTATCTTTTTTCCTCGAGGAACCAATAAGCTGGAGGTATTGTTATGAAAAAGAAATTGCCGATTAGCACAGACGACTTCCAAACTGTCATTGATGGCGGCTATTACTATGTTGACAAGACGATGTTTATTGCTGAGGCATTGGACAATTTGAGCGAATCAAAGCTTATCTTAAGGCCAAGGCGGTTTGGAAAGAGCCTAAATATGAGTATGCTCAAGGCTTTTTTGGAGATAGGCTCTCCTAAGAGCCTCTTTGATGGGCTTGCTATCTCAAAGCGCATTGATTTGTGCGAAGAGCACCAAGGAAAGCGCCCTGTAATATTTTTATCATTTAAGGATATGAATGCGGACGATTTTGACGAAGCACTGGTAATGCTGTCCATTCGAATAAGCAACGAAGCCAAAAGGCTTGAAATAGGCAATGGCTGCAGCGAACTTGATGTTAGCGATAATGCAGTGTTTGACAGAATGTCTGTAATGCAGGCAAATAAAACTGACGTTGCCAGGAGCATCCAGCTTATGTCGATGGCGCTGCAGCGCCGATACGGCATAAAGGCTGTAGTGCTAATAGACGAGTACGACGCCTTAGCCAGCCACTCATATGAAATGGAATACTATAATGATATGGCTCGCTTTTTGAGGAGCTTGTTCGGTCAGGCGCTAAAGGGCAACCCTAGCGTCGAGTTTGCTGTGATGACTGGGATACTGCGGCTGTCAAAAGACAGCATATTTTCAGATCTTAACAACATTGCGGTATATACTGCCCTCAATACTAAGTTTAGTGCCCATTTTGGCTTTTCTGGCGATGAGGTGCTGTCCATTCTTCGCTATTATGGCTTAGAGGGGCGCATGCCAGATATGAAAGAATTCTATGATGGCTACAGGATGGGCAACTTAGAAATATACAACCCCTGGTCTGTTGTCAGAGCATGCAATGATATGCTGGATGATGGAGTCGCAGAGCTAGAAAAGTATTGGGCAAACACAGCTTCAAATTACTTGTTGCGGTTTCTGCTGAAGCAAGATGGCTTAGAAGCGCTATCCTCGATTGATGATCTTGCAAACGGTGGCACTGTTGTAAAGAGAGTGTCTTTTGGGGCGACATATAGGGACTTGATAGATATCCCAGGCAGTGAAGCTATGTGGGATATGATGTTCATGGCAGGATACCTTACATGGGTGAGGAAGACAGGCAATGATATGTATGAGCTGAGGGCTCCCAACCTGGAGATCAGGGACGCTCTGAGAAAAGACACGCTTTTGTGGGCAATGTCAGCTATGCCAATTGGCAAAGGAAAAGCAGATGAGCTGTATACGGCTTTGCTTGCTGGCAAAGCAGAAGAGGCGGAGGCAGTACTTGACGATCTGTTCGAGAAGGTTTTTAGCGTAAGAGATGGCGTTGTCGTACATGGCAGTTTTAAAGTAACACAGGAGAGGCACTACCACCTTATAACAACTGTCCTTCTCGCCTGCAGCAGTTGGGACGTTAAAAGCGAGGTAGAGTCTGGCGACGGTTATTTAGATACGCTGTGCACACACGAAGGCATTAATGCGGCGATTGTTATAGAAGAAAAATTCTCGCGCACTGATAGCGATGAAAGCCTTGCTGCAAAGGCCTATGAAGCCATTGGGCAGATAGCCCAGAGAAAATATGCCAAGAACGCCATGAGTTTCAGCACTGTTATTGCTGTTGGGATCGCATATGCAAGCAGGAGATGCAAGATTGCCATAGACAACCTAAAGTAGGCTTTTCGGCAAAAGCAATAACGGATGTGCTTAGGACCTATTCCAGTATCATCGCACACTTGCTAATTGTGAAGGAACAAGCTATGGTAAGGGCCTGCAAACCTGAGACCCTTTGCTGGCATCAATTGCGTCTCAGCCTAGGCGCAGCAGTTGGCATCTCCTTTTAGCCCATACCAACACTAATTTATTGCGGCGTATCCGAAAATCTGCCCGCTGCTGATGGAATATGTCAACTGCCGTACTCTGTTGCCGGAATTACCTTCCACTGTGTAGACCAGATTGCCATCAACCCGCTCGACTATGCCTACATGGTTAGCTCTGCCATTGGGTTCCCAGTCAAAGAAAATTAAATCCCCCGACGAGGGGATATATCCCGACCCTGATGGCATATACTGACCTTTTCCTTTAAAATAGTCGATGCCCACAGCACAACTGGCAAATTTCGGTATATCGGTTCCCAAAATGCCTGCTTCATTGGCGCACCAGCTCACGAACTTGGCACACCACTCTGAGTGTGTCAAGGCGTCAGAAGGGTTGTACCAAGTCCAATATTTCTCGCCCGAATTCCCAAGCTCGCCCAAGGCAATATCGACAATGGCTGCAGCAGACAAACCTGTGCCGCCAAAAATTGCTTGGGAGACGCCTTTCATGTAAAATGCAGGATTGTAGTCTTCTCCAGTTTTACGGTAAGCCACCTCCAGTGCTTGGCCGCTCTGCAGCCTGCCAATCAACTGCCCTGCCAACACTTCATCGCCTGCTTTGCCCCCTATCAAATCCACGTTGCCTAGAGACACTGCCCCTGCATTCCCCGCGATCTGGATTGCGCCTTGGTTTTGGGAAATCATCCCGGAGAGGGGGGCATAAATATCCTGGCTGCTCTCCAAGTATGCAATTGACATTGTTTTTTCAACACTTGGGCTGCCCGCCCCTTCTGGAAGGGACCATCCCATGCGTTTGGTGATCCGGGCTTTGACTTCATTGCCGAAAGGGTTTTCAAGCTCAGTGAAAGCTTCATACATGCCATAATCCTCCATTGCATCAATGCGACCTGTCATTTCTTCATAGAGATCCGGGTCGTTTTTAGACAAGTAAGGAAACAGCTGGGTTAGGACAGCCTCAACCTCCAGATTTGGGGTGACTGAAACCCGGGCCAAAGCTCCATGGATATCCTTGAGCATTTCGAGTTTTTCTTCCAACGAAAGATTAGCCCCTTTTGTGTCAATATACAAAATTAAGGCATCAATGTTTGATTCGTGGCGCCAAATGCTTGGATCCTGCTCTGACCCATTAACTGTAAAACCAGCCGCTTTTCCGCTTGCTTCTTCTATGGTCCTCAAATACTTTGCGGCATCCAATGAAAGGTCGCAATCAAGCTCTGTTGCCCGAAGATATAATGTGTTAAGCTCAACTTCTTGCATCTTGAGCATTCCAGGGGTGAAAAAGAATGGGAAGACAAACCCCGCAAAAATGCATATTGTCAATAAAAGAGGCATCAGCAATGGCAAATGCGCAATTAGCAATGGCAACATTTTTATGGCCTTTATGGCTTGGCGCATGCTCTGGATGTGGGCTTTCGACTTGAAGGCTAAATTGATTGGAGCCCTAAATGCTTCTACACCCACATCGCCAGATCCTCTAAACCTCGATACGGTTCCCCAGCCAGCCTCCTTAGCCTCCCTTGCGACATAGCCGGCTGATTGTTTCACAGCAGAGCCAGCTTCCTTTGCTACCATGCCAGCAGCTTGCATATTGTTTATTGCCCCTGTTTGCCTTTTCTCTTTGATAGCAATTATCGACTGTGAAAACTTCTTGGCGCCGCTTGCGGCTACAAACACAGTTTTGGCAGAGGAAATTGCTGTGCCAGAGAGCCTGTTTGCCATGTCCCTGGCTATGCGTTCATCCATGTCGTCATCCTGGCTGGCATCTTTTATTCGAACGCTTTTCTTTAAAAAGGTTTCTGCCCTTGAGGAAAGAGGTCTATCAAGAAACGCTTTTTTGATAAACTCTTTATCCCTCTTAATTAAAAAATGTGCGTACTTGCCAACTAGATGTTCCATTGGTTGGAAAACTGCCTCACTTCTTCTGGTTTAGATGTCATAGCAGAGTAGAGCACCGTCTCTTTCGGGAAATCATCGTAGAAAGGTATCAAACTGTTGCCGACAATTAAGAGCCCTTGCCCAGGCTTGGAGTCAGATACAAATTCGAGCTGGCTTTTGTCAAGGGACAAGACATTCGCCAAATCTGACAAATCTGTATGCGCTTGGCTAAACAGCAGTATTGACCCGGCATTGGAAAAAATAGTTCTGGCATTTTCATTGAGAAGCAAGTTTTGGGCATTTTGGGTTATCGTAGTAACTCCAGTGCCCCATTTGCGCCCCCTGGAATTTAGCGCCGAAAAATATTCGGCCGATTCCGGATGGCTAAACAACAACTGGGCTTCATCCACATAGACCCATGTTTTTTTGCCTAAAGCGCGGTTTTTAGCAATCCTGTTCCAGATTTGGTCCAGGACTATAAGCATGCCTACAGTCTTCAGTGAAGCCCCCATATCTTTTATGTCAAAACAAACTATCCTGTTTGATGTGTCAACATCGGTTTGGTGTGCGAAATTCGACATAGTGCCTTTTAGATACATCTCGAGGCTCAATGCCAATGCTTTAGCATCTGCCTCCGATTGCATTAGCAGTCGGTCATAAAAATCGTTTAACGTCGGCATTGCCTCGCCAGCAAACAGGTAGCCGGAATATACCCTGCGGCTGACCCTGTCGATAATCGTGCGCTGGGTGGGTGTCAAACCTACTTTTCCGCAGATAGCCTCAAAGAACGAAAATATAAAGTTGATTTTAAGCTCAATGGGCTCTGCTTCGTCATCATAATGCTCTGTAATGTCAAGAGGGTTGATATGGGTCTTTGACGAGCCGCCAATTTGCACAACTTCGCCGCCAAGCATGTTGACTAGCACGCTGTATTCGCGCTCAGGGTCGAGGATCACTATTTCACTGTCCTCATCGTGGAAGAAATTCATGATAATGTCTTTCTTCACAGAAAAGCTTTTGCCGCTGCCGGGGATGCCAAGCACGATCGTATTTTTGCTCTTCAGCTTCTTTTTGTCAAGCATCACAAGGTTGCGTGTATGGGCGTTCACGCCCACATAGTTGCCTTCAACGTCAAATGCCTCTTTTGCTGAGAAAGGCATGAAGATCGCTGCTGACGAAGTGGGTAGTGTGCGTTGCCTGTCCAGGTATAACTCGCCTAGTGGAAGGCAGCTGTTCATAGCCGCTTCTTGCTCGTAATTGACTTTGCGCAGCTCGCAACCGTTTTTGCGAGCGATATCTTGGACTGCTTTGATACTTGAATCGAGCTCATCTTTGTTGTCCTCCACAAGGGAGACCAAGATGCATGAGAAAAATAGCCTTTGGTTGTATTGCTCCATTGACTCAAGCAAGTTTTTTGCCTCGGCACGGCTGTATTCCAACTCATGCGGGATCATGCTTGAGTCATATCCAGCTTTCATCGCTTTCCTTTGCTCCTCAATTGTTTGGGCATCCATAAAAGCGATTTTCTTCTTTACAATCTCCAACGCCTCGTGGTGGTCCAGTGCGGAAATATGCATTGAAATCGACATATTTATTGGCATGTCTGACAACTCGGTGAGCAGCTTGTCACCCATTTGGGCGGGCAGGCGCGACAAGCAAAGCACACAAGCGAATTTGTTCGATCCAAGGGTATAAGAATAAATCGAGTCCTTGAAACTCATGGAATCCGGCGAAACGATATCCTTTGTGGTCAAAAACGAATCAACCAGCTCTTGGAAATCCAGTTCAAAGGGCTCGCCAGGGTTTAGCTGGTTGTACAGCAAGCTGACTCTCTCAATGCCTTCCAATGGCCTGGAGTTGCAGCCCATGCCCTTCAATTGCGCCACAATAGCGGCTTCTTGCCGGTTCAATGCGCCTGCAGCCGATTTAGTGTCTGTTGCATTGACCGAAAAAGTAAGGTACTTTCTGCGGGCAATGCTGTTGTTCCCATTCATCAGCTTGTCGTGGAGCAAATCATTGATCTCTTTGCGGTACTCATCTAAGCCGTCCCGGGTGTTTTTAAGATACCGCGCCGCCAAAGGGTCTTTCACTCTTTTCGTATTGATAATGGAGATTTGGATCTTTGCCCCTGTATTAAGGGTATTCAGGAATTCCGAGTATTTCGAGTATATGCTGACCTTTGCCTCATAGGTGGCTTGGGAATAGCTGATATCCTCTATTTCAATTGTTTTTGACCAACTGCCGTTGCCAATGTAGCACACACCTGACTCAAATATTTTTTCGTAGTATATAGAGTCTTGAACCGAGCGGAATTTCTGCCTGGCAATCCCGACCTGCATCTTTTTTGCAGAGCGTTTTATCAAGCTTAACGGACCGGGCTTTTTTGGTTTTGGCACAGGTATTTCTGATTTAAGCTCCTCTGCCAACTCCTTCTCCAGCTCACGGGTGCCATTCATTTTCGACAAGCTTCTTGATCTTCTTCTCTTGCCTTCTCGTGATTGTATTCTCAACGTCGCTACCTCTCTTGTTCTTTTGGTTCCTTAGTGAAAGAATAGGGTCTACAGGCCTAAACATCCTTAGCGGGTTAGCAAAATAGTGCCTGAGGAAAAGGCTTGCATACTTTTCGAAATTGTAGCCGTCAATCTTGATAAACCCCACTGCCATGACAGGCAGGGATATGGCAAACGCCACATAACTAGCTGAATTGAGGGACAGCCCAAACGTTATTGACAATATTTGGCATATGAAAATTGAAAGGGATATTGCGCAGGCTAAACTGATAATTTTTCTTATGGACAAGCCCAATAGGAATTTTTCTTGGTAATCCATTATTTCTTTGGGTATCTTTACTTCAAGCATTTAACTGCACCTCATATTCCAAAGATTGCCCTAGACCACTTGTTAGATGAAAAAACGCAATAGCACAATACGACTGAATACACTGCTATGGTGACAACCCCGGTTGTAACAGAGTTGTCTAGAAAACTCTCTGCCAGCACTGCCCTAAAGATCGCGGGGAAGATTGAGACCACTAAGAACAATACCGCTCCCTGGAAACACTTTGAGGCAAATGTCTTGAGAAATGCTTTGCTTGTCTGGGCGAACTCAGGCTCAATCATCCCTGCCAAAGGGATTGGAGCGATCGCATAGAATATGTAAATCTCTATCCAGCGAAATGTCACTATCGCTTTTGAGGCGAACAACGCAAAATAGGAAGCCAAAAGGCAAAACATCATCATTAAGAAGATCACTGCCAAAGCCCAAAATTGATATCCGAACGCAACCTCGAGCACAGATTCCTCAATAGCATCCACAGGCGCGAACTCGTGTGAAGAGTGCTTTGCCAAGACACCGCTGATTCCTGTGGTCACATGTGCGCTCAATGCATAAACCCCTTTGAGAACGATAGGCACTGACTCCAGGAACATCTTGTAAAACGCTGTTTTGAAGAGGGTTTTGATCGCAGCCTCGGCTCCCATTTGGCTAGCTCCCGCTGCTTCGATTCTTATCGCGACCCTGTTCAGCTCCAGCAGGAAGAACAGGGCTAACAGCACATAAGCTACAGGCATTGTGACTATTTGCAAGACATCGTGGACATAAGCGTATACCCCCGGCAAGCCTTCCTCAAATGGCACTTGGAGTGTTTCGGAAACGCCGAACCTGGCAATGTTCAGGTTGATAAGCTCAGCCAGGAGAACCAGCCCTTCTTTCATATTCCGCTAATGACCTTGTCGAAGAGGGATGCGGCAGCCAAGATGATTCCGCCTCCTACAATTTGCCAGATGCCTGACTGCAGCTGGGGGCCGCTCTTGTCTTTGATGCCTGTCGCTAGAATGATCACTCCCCAAAGCAGCCAGAGGGAACCGCCAGTGATAACAAAATTCTTTACAAGATTTAAAACTTCCGTTAATAGCTCCATTTGAGTTCTCCTTCTTTTTTCAATTGCTTTTTTTTGTCTTATAGATTTGATACACTTGAAAACACCCATGCACTTTATTAATTGCATGTTTTTTTCTCACTTTTTTATGTCTTTGTAGCTGAATTGGTTTTTGCTGTCAAAGTCGGCTAGCAGTTTGTAGTTCTGGTGCTTCTCTATTTGGTATTTCATCGAAAAAAACGGGTTGCAACGGCTTATTTTCAGGATGCATTGCCTGCCCTTCATTGTCGCCACTTCGTCGAATGTGACCAAATCCCTGCCCAAACGCTGCTCGTTTTGTGTAAAGGAGCTGTTTTGGCCTTTAGTCATGTTGTATGTCGTGTTAGAGATAGTGACTTTCCCGCAGATCTCGCTGACGTATTTCAGCGTGCTCTCCTCCATGCCTCCCAGATATAGAAAGGAGTCGCAGTTGCCTGCTATGGTTTCCCAGTCGTCTTTGTATAAAGACTTGAGCTGGGAGAGCCCTTGGAGGCACAATAGCGCACCCAGGCCCCTGGATCTTATGGTGGCGATGAGTATATGGAAGTTGGGTATTTGGCCGATATTCGAAAACTCGTCCAGCAGGCACATCACAGGCACTGGAAGCCTGCCTTTGTAAGTTCTGTCTGCCCTGTAGATCAAGGTGTCAAACAACTGCTGGTAAAGCATAGCAGCCAGGAAGTTAAAGGATTGGTCAGTGTCAGATAGAATGATAAATAAAGCTGTTTTTTTGTCTCCGATGCTTTCCAGTCGGATCTCGTCTGCACTTGTGAGCTCCCTTACGCTTTCGATATTGAAAGCGGAGAGGCGCACACCCACAGATATGAGGATGCTTTTGGCTGTCTCTCCTGCCGCGTGCTTGTAAATGGCATATTGGTTAACCGCAAAATGGTTGGGCTGCCTTTTGGCTAGATCCTCGAATATCCTGTCCAGCATGCTTGGCTCGTCTGCCACGCTGGCTTTGCGCAGCATAGACATGACCATGTCAAAAGTGTGCAGCTCTTTTGGGTTTTGAGTGGTTACATAGCTGATAAGAGCCTCGAGCAAAGCCGTCTCTGCCTTCTCCCAAAAATCCCCTTCTGTTTTGGAATCTTTCGAGTTTGTGTTTTTTATCAAGTTGTTGATAAGCTTCAATATGTCATCTGAGCTGTTTATGTAAGCAAGGGGGTTGTATTTCGAAGAGTTTTCCCGGTCGACCAAGTCGAAGACTTTGATTTCATACCCGTTGTCTTGGAGCATCTTTGCGCAGTCTTTGAATATCGCTCCTTTAGGGTCTGTAACTACGTAAGAGCCGTACATTTGCATTAATTGCGGTTTTATGACAAAGCGGCTCTTTCCGGTTCCGCTTCCCCCAACACAAAGGACATTGTTGTTGCGGTTGAAATCGTCAATATTGTTGCGGGGGCGGTTTTCTGTTATCGACTTGCTTTCTGTTGAAGTGAGGATAATATTCTTGAAAGGATCAGGATCCATAAATGCTTTGATGTCTCTGGCTGTCCCCCACTTTGCAGAGCCGTATTCCTTGCCTTCGAAGTTCGTCTTTGTGGTGTAAAGGTTATACAAGGGAACGAGCCAGCATCCTGCCGCTGACGAGAGCCCAAAAGCCATAGGATACAACGCATTCGACAAGTGGAAGGGCTCATTATGGAAATTAGTTATAGAGTACAATAGATCTTGTATTCTCCAGTCTTGGAATGAAAGCGTTAACGAGCAGATCCGGTTTGCACAATAGAAAAATATTATCGAAACAATTCCGGTAAATGCTATTGCGAGCCTTGATTTTCTCATGGATCACCTTGAATAAGCAGTATTTTGATTAATGTTATATCTATATTGAAATAATGCGAGATATTTCTCATTATTCATTACTAGCATCTATAGATATGTTGTTATTGCATGATATTAGCATTTTCGATATGATATCATGCATTTTGCAATTCGTCAATATTTTATAGTATCATTGAAACTTTTTTGTAACATTTACATTTGAAAATCGACTATTGATAAAATTGTTTATAAATGGCAAACAAAAAAAGTGGGATACAAGCTATTTTACCTCCGTAGCGCCAACCTCGCCCGTGCAGATAAGCTTCAACGTTTCTTTTGAATTTGCCACTAAAAAATACTCCTTATCTGTTTTGGTTTGTCTATCTAAAAATCTCCTCGGCGGCGGCATTCCGCAGAGAGGCTTGTATTTTCCAAGCGGAAAAATTTAGGTTTGCATGGTCATAACTGCCTTGTGGCATTTCCCACAATTTTGTACACAACAACACATTTGAATTTGTTGCTTTGGCAACAGAATATTATTTGTGCCTATTGTATAAATTAAAGGAAATGATCAAGAGGTTGGAGGTAGCTATTTTTGAAAAGAATCGTTGCATCAGCGCTGCTATGCTGCATATTTGTATCTGGAACGCTTGCCGCTTGCAAAAGCAAGAGCAAAGAAAAAATAAATGTTATGTTGGTAGACGGCGCGCCGCTACTCAGCATGACGTACATGATGTCGGAAGAATTTGCGGGGATAGATGGATATGATATTTCGTTTACCATGACAAACGATTCTGACGCTCTCGTTGCCGCTATGCTTAACCAAGAGCCTGATTTTGCAATCGCCCCGATAAATATTGCTGCAATGATGAATAACAACGGGAGCGGGTACCGGCTTGCCGCCGTGACCATATGGGGCATTATGCACATTGTTTCCGACCAAGATGTTACAATGCTTGAAGATTTGAAAGGAGAGACAATCGTAGCTTTTGGCAGAAGCGGAACGCCAGGTATAACATTAAGAAGCATATTAAGGCAAAACAATATTGATTTTGCCGAGCCGGACAGCGCGAACTTCACACCCGACCCAGACAAAGTTAGTATTATATACTTGACTGCAGCAAGCGATGTTAGAGACGCCATCGCTACAGGCATGGAGATAGGCGGCAAATCTGTTAATTTCGGGATATTGGCTGAACCTGTGGCAACAGCTATAACTGGTTTTGCCAATAATGCTGGCAGGCCGGGATTTACAGCGAGAATAAACTTGCAAACAGCATGGGCAAGAAACAACAACGGCGAGATTTATCCACAAGCCGCTTTGATATTCCACGAAAGGCTTTTATCTGGCAATGCTGATTTTGTGGACGAGTTTATTGCTATTGCTGGACAATCATCAACCTATGCAAATGATAACCCTGTAAAAGCGGGTGATTTGGCTGTAAGCCTTGGCTCTGTTGCTATTCCTAACGGAGCGGTGGTCGGCAACGCGTTTAGCGCGGGCAGATTGCCTATGGACTTTACAAATGCCGCTGATGCTAAGCAGGCGGTAAATTCGTACCTTCAAGCCTTTTTTGAGGAAAACGCTAATTTAATAGGCGGCAAAATGCCTTCTGGCAGTTTTTATTATGCTAAAGAATAAAACCAAGGAGTTATTTTTTCTATTGCTGTCCTTTTCGATAATAATCACGTTATGGTGGGCGCTTGCCGAAACAAGGTATAAACAAACAGGCATTGTTCCAACGCCAGTCGACACACTGCGTTTAATCGGGGATGAGATGCAAAAAGATAGCTTTTTAAAGCCATCCGTAGCACGTTTGAACGGTCATTTGCCAGTTTTTTTGTTTCCTTTGCATGTGCAAGCATTTTGGCTACTCTAGCCCACTTCAATAGGTTTATCGGCACTATGCTTAACCCTTTCATTGCGCTATGCCGCTCAATGCCAACTATGGCATTGGTGTTGATTCTGCTCCTTGCTGTAAGGAGCGCCATGCTGCCGACCGCAGTCGCGTTTTTGGTGGTTTTTCCGCTTTGCTATGAAAATATGCTGGCGGCTATTTCTGAAACAGACAAAAAACTGATAACTATGGCAAAAGTTTTTAAAATACCAAAATGGCGCCAAGTCACGGGAATTTATATCCCTGCAATGCTGCCGTTTGTGTTTTCATCAATCATAGCGGGCTTCGGGCTTAACATCAAGGTCGTAATATCTGCCGAAGTAATGGGCTTGCCGTCCATGTCGATAGGCTACCTTATCTTATCGGCAAGGCAAGGCTTTAATTTTGGAGTTTCGTTTGCGTGGTTGGCGATAGCTGTAATATTAAGCCTTGTTTGCGAGTGTATCCTACAATTAGTTAAAAGGCTTTGTATGCCTTATAAATATCCCGATTTGAAAATAATCAAAGGGCTTGTGGCCAAGATGCTCGCAGGGTATGGAAAACCGAAAGGCGCAGGGGTTAAGTGATAACCTTTAGTAGTGTAAATTTGCGGTTCAATGACTTTGTTGTGTTTGAGAACTTCTGCGAGAGTTTTGAAGAAAACAAAATCAGTTGCATTTTAGGGCCTTCAGGGTGCGGCAAAACGACAATGCTCAACCTGCTGAGCGGCATACTCAAAGAAGATAGCGGACAAATAACCAAGCCCCAAAGTGTTTCGTATGTCTTTCAAGAAGAAACCCTTGTGCCGCAAAAAACAGCAAGAAAAAATCTTGAATTGGTTTTAAAAAGCGTTTACAAAGATAAAATGGAGTTGAGAAAAGTAATTGACAACTTTCTTGAGCTTTCCAATTTAGAAAAAGTTGCTGACTTGTATCCGCATGAAATGAGCGGAGGTATGCGCCAACGGCTTGCCCTAATTAGGGCTTTCGCATACCCGTCCGATATTCTGTTAATGGACGAGCCATTCAAGGCTCTGGACATCACGCTAAGAGATAGTTTGATTAAAACCTTTATCAGCCTTTACGAAAAAGATAAAAGGACAGTGCTTTTTGTCACTCACAATATAGACGAAGCGTTGTTGACAGGCGACTGCATTTATATATATAACGGCAAACCTATGAATCTGCAAAAAAGAATTGTTGTGGGCTCAGAAAAGAAAAATCGAAAAATATATGATGGAAATATTGCAAGAATTAAGAATGTGATCTACAAGGAGACAGAAAAATGGTAATTCCGGAAACAAAGGAAATAGCGAACGCAGCTATGCAATCCATCACAAAACCGTCCAAAACTAAAGTGCAATCGGGCGGTTTCGCGTCGCTGAATAAAAAATCTTACTTCTGCCTTCTAAACGTAATGATTGTATTCATGAGTCCGCTAACGTTATCAGCAATCACAGAATGAGTAACCAATTCCCAGCCTTCTGCCGCCTGTGTGTTGATAAACTCGTCAAGTTTTTCGATATCCACAAGGTCAATGACTCTTTTGATTGATTTCCAAGTGATGGTAAAGAGAAATACAGAGTTTATGGGGCATAAAAATAAATCTATTGCCAAAGCTATTGTTTATGACAAACCGTCGATAAAAATCGAATATGTTGCTCAGATATTTCAAAAAGACAGAAATGCTTTCGGTGATGATTATATACTCCCCATTCATATCGATGAAAATATTTCTCTATCACAAAATATTCCATATGACAAAATGAAAACGCCTAATTGTTTATATTTCACTGGGCAGCCTTATCAGCAATAAAGGATTTTGCATGGAGCGCATCCGTGCTTTTGGCAGGAAAGACATGTCAGTTAAACACAGGCAGAATCCGCCAGGAAACGCTGGGGGCGATTCCAAATAATATACGCCTATTCATTGAAGTATTGAAGCATGTTGATGTTTTTCTAACACACTGTGGAATGAATAGCGTAAATGTAGCGATGAATTGTGGGGCGCCCATGGTAGCAATGCCTTTCGTTAACGACCAAGTATCTAATGCCAAGCAGATATTAGAGCTTAACATAGGGAAAAGAGTACGCTCATTCCCAAGCAGCGGTAGACAACTGTATAAAACTGTAAAAGAAGTCTGTGAAGATAAACAAATACAGAATCAAAGCAAAAAAATACAGGATTTATTGAAAAATGAAACTTCAATGGATGAAGTTTCATAGCGAATTGAACAACTATTGGGGAGAAATTGATATAATGCAAAAGCGGAAATTTCGTTTATTTGCAACCTGTTGTTTGAAGGATACATAGATTCACGCTTGCCTATAGCCGATTCTTCGCAAAGCATTTCATAAGCCCAGATTTGTTTGCTCCAGCAAAACAGTTTGCCCAGTTTGTCCTTCGGGCAGAATTTTGTCAATTTAATTAGCAATATCTGCCAAAGCGAGGAAAAAGCACATGCCTGCCAGCCGTTTTCAAGATAGCATTCCATTGGAATCCTGGCACGCCATGCTGTATTAAAATTACCTAAAATGTACAATCGTCAACACTACAACAATCAAAAGGGCAATGCCAATGCCTATCTGCCACTACTACGGAACACAAAAAGAGCTCACAGGAGAAGTCCTCCAGCAGAGCGTTTGCTTTTAACGCTCTTAATAGCGGGCCATGGGTGTTTTCGTTAATGCCCAAAAAAATAATTGTAGGTTCTGCCTCTTTTCCTTGACGGCAAGGCGATAGGATGGAAAACCTGATCCACACTTTATGAAAGCCGGTTTTAATAATTAGAAATAGAGAGTGGCATATTGAAGGCATTGAATCGTTGTGAAAATTGCATTGCCAATTTTCACAACAAAGACTCTACTATCAAAAATTAAGGCAAATCCAAGGAACTTCGGTATGGCGACACATACAATAATGGATATGCTTTTATCTGCTTCAAACGGTGGAACCAGGCAAAAGCCCGGCATGCCGCTATTGTTGTGGCTTGACGCCCCCCGAGATATCGCGGGCTTTTGGCAAAGGGGCTTTTCATATATAGCGGATTACTCCACTTCTACAAGGCATGATATAATCAATGGGTACGGCAACATAGCCGAGGCAGGATTTTTTATGTATTTAAACATCAGGCCTGGTGGTTTGCAGTATTTATGCTATATGCGACAACAGTTGCAAGGGGGAAACTATGACAACTTGGAATCATTTATTCCATGCTTATGGCGTTGCTGTTGACACGCCAGAGCATATTGAAAATTTGACCAGCGGGGACGCAGCGCTATGTTCCAGTGCAATTAACCATTTATTCAGCGCTGTTATTCATCAAAGCACTGTTTATACCGTTACGCCGGTAGTTATAAAATTAATTTTGCCTAAGCTATATGAGCCAGTGCTTAGGATGAAATATAGCGAGAAAAATGACAGGACAGTTTTGGGGAGTTTAATTAGTTTTTTGGATTATGCGGCAGAAAGCGTCTGGTTTTATAGGGAAGATGAATGCAGCGCACTAATGCCTTCAGAAGAGAAGCTTGAAGAGTTTTATGCCCTTCTTAACATAAACAGTGAAGACGAAGAAAGCTATGAATACATTGATTCTGAAATAATTGATGATTTGATGGAAATTGCGTATTTTGATATCTGTTCCATGGTGAGCGAAGTTTTGCCAATAATTCTACCGTTCACTGAGGATCCGCAAATAGATATACGCAATGCAGCATTGGCTGCCGTGGGCAAGTGGGGATGTTTGAACAAGGAATGCACAGAGGCCAAAACAGCACTTTTGTTGATTAAGGATAAACTCCTCAATATCGAAAAAAACATTTCCAACCGTGATGAAAGAGCGGCTTTTTTGCTGGCTTTAGGTGAATTGGGTGATGAGCTGACCGATTTTTTGAAAGATATAGATAAGGTTATATGCGCTTGTGCAGCACTATTTGTACAAGGGCGCCACGCAGAATCAATTTTGGTGGAAACATTATCCGAACCGCTAGAGATTGACAATTGGTTCAACCACAAGCCGGACTATTTTTCAAATAAAATAAGGTTTTCTCTTTTGGATAGCTTGTTGCAACGTGATGTTTCTATAGAGCAGATACTGCCTGCAGCGACAGCTATCATCAAGGTTGCGGGAGGAGGCTTGGGCATGAATTTTGAGTGGGGCGTATTTTGAAACTGGCTTTTCCACTCCCGCCCGGTTGCGAATCTGAGCCAGGCGTGTCTCCAGCCCTGCCCGGCAGGCTTTCAGAAGCTCAAGCAATGATACTTGAGGCTTTATTAGAAAACGATGAGTTATGGTTGCCGAAAGACGGCAATGCCTCTCTTGCTAGAAAGATGGTTGGCTTGCCAAACAACCGCGAAGAAGCCGCTGGTTATTTAAATATTGCGCGGCCGTAATATGATGCATGCAATAATTGGGCTGTATTGCATTTTTGAAAATCAAAACATTAGGCCGCTTCGGGAGGATACGCGCATGGATGGTTGGGCATCAAGCTCTTGTGAAGCAAATGGGGCCAGGCTCCATTATGCAAGAACAGGCGGCGGCAAACCTCCGGTAGTGTTGCTGCATGGCTTAATGGCCAGCGGAGCGTGCTGGACTGGTTTAGCGCGTGTGCTTGAATCGGAATATGACGTTATAATGCCGGATGCCAGGGGGCATGGCAGTTCGAGTGTGCCTGTCGCTGGATACCGCTACGAGGACCACGCGAATGATATCGCTGGGTTAATCGAAGCTCTTGGCCTTGATGCCCCAATCCTTGTGGGCCACTCAATGGGCGGAATGGCTGCCGCTGTGGCGGCAAGCCGCAAACCGGACTTCGCCAGAGGTGTTGTGCTTGCAGATCCAACATTCTTGAGCCTAGGAATCCAGCGTGAAGTGCGTGATAGCGATGTGGCTGACAAGCACCGCCAGATGCTCAAAATGCCTCTAAGTGAAGTGGTGGCAGATGCTCTCAAAAGGCACCCAAACAGGCCTATGGAGACCATAGAATTGATGTCACGCGCATGGCTTCAAACAAGTATGGCAGCCTTTGACGTGCTTACGCCGCCGAACCCGGATTATGAAACACTAATGGGCAATAATATTGATGTTCCAAGCCTAATCGTTGTTGGTGACAGCGGTGTGGTTTCGCCCGCCATTGTCAGGAAATTGCAGAACATTAATCCAAAGCTGCAAGCTGAAATAATACCGGCAGCAGGCCACTCTGTCCATTTAGACCAACCGGTGCGCTTTGCAGCTGCCATTAAGGCTTTTTTACGTCCAATTTGCTACAGCTAGCTGTGTAGGCATGCCTGGGATGCCAGGCAAATATAGGACATCGCGTTTTGGACTCAAGGAAGCGCTGATTTTATTTGAACATTTTTAGCGGATGGGAAAAAAATATAATAGAAATCAAAATTATCAAACATAACAAGACGGATTTATGGATTTGCTGTTCCAAGTCATGCTTGGCCTTGGCATTCTGCTTTTGGTGAAAATCACGCAGTACAGAGATGTCTACCATGTGGACTATGGCTGCCTAATCGCCTGTTTCGGCAAAGTTGATACGGAAAGGTGACGGCAATCGCCCAAGAAGCCGCACTACGCTGTGTTCCGCGATAACAACTTCACCTCCGGTTCTGCAACGGCAAGCTTCCAGCAGACGTTCAACACCTATAGCCCAAACTCGATCAGGAAGGTGCTTTAAATGGACGAGAAGAGAAAGAACCCCAAAAGTGAAATTCGCAAACCAACAATTAGCGAATTGGAAGGCAGCGCAGAATCCACACCAGAATTTTTCGACGGTATCGCGAAAATCATAGAACAGGCGCGGACTTATATCGAGCGTTCGGTGAATGTGGCGATGTGCGCAACCTATTATGAAGTCGGGCGGCTGATTGCCGGCCAAGAACAGTCAGGTGCGAACCGTGCGGCTTACGGCAAGAAACTGCTTGGCGAGTTGTCGGTTTTCTTGACCGAGCGTTGCGGTAGAGGCTGGTCTGTCGGAAACCTGAAAAATGCGAGACAGTTTTATCAAGTGTACTCGCCATCAATTCGCCAATCACAGATTAGCGAATCTGGAAAAGGGCAATCACTGCCTGCCCAATTCGTGTTGAGCTGGACACATTACCTGATTCTGATGAAAATTAAGGACGCAGATGCCCGCCACTTTTACGAAATCGAGGGGGCAAGCCGGCAGTGGACAGCCAAGCAATTAAAGCGGCAAATCGACAGCAGCTTATACGAACGGCTTGCGTTGTCGCAGGATAAGGACGAGGTGATGCGCCTTGCATTAGAGGGGCAGACGATGGAAAAGCCCCGCGATATGCTGAGAAGTCCGCTTGTGCTTGAATTCCTTGATTTAGAGCAGAACCCGATGTATTCCGAGTCCGATTTGGAATCGGCGATAATCGCAAACTTGCAGAAGTTCCTTCTTGAACTGGGCAAGGGCTTTCTGTTCGAGGCACGCCAAAAGCGGTTCGCCTTTGACGAAAAGTCGTTCTATGTCGATTTGGTGTTCTACAACAGGCTCTTGCAATGCTATGTCCTCATTGACCTAAAGACGGGCGAACTCCACCATCAGGACTTGGGGTTGATGCAGATGTATGTGAACTGCTTTGACCGCTACGTCAAGAAGGACTTCGAGAAGCCGTCGGTCGGCATCCTGCTCTGCCAAGAAAAGAACGACAGCATTGTCGAGTTGACTCTCCCGCTAGACAGCAATATCTACGCTTCCGAATACAGCGCGTATTTGCCGGACAAGGCTATGCTACAGCGCAAACTAGCCGAGTGGACTGCGGAGTTCGAGGAAACGCACGGAGGTTACACCGAATGAAATTACAATTCAAGACTCAGCCTTTTCAATAAGGAGGAAATGTAAGTATATCTGGATCTCTTCGCTTTTATAGCGAATCCGCCTGATGATTCTTGAAAAGGTCGAGTTGGTGTTGAAGAGAAAACATGATTGAGATCAAAATTATCAAACATAAAAAAGACGCATTTCTGGATTTGCTATTGTTGGCTGACGAGCAAGAATCCATGATAGACAAGTATTTGCAACGAGGGGAGCTCTTTGCATTATTTGATGCTGGAGATTTGAAGAGTGTTTGTGTAGTCACACATGAGAGCGATGGCGTTTGCGAACTGAAAAATATAGCTACTTATGAAAAATGGCAACACAAAGGTTATGCGGGCAAGCTGCTAAACCACATCTTTTCCCATTTTAAAAACGATTATTCGACAATGCTGGTGGGGACAGGCGACATCCCTTGGATTATCCAATTCTATCAAAAGCATGGATTTATCATTTCCCATAGGATCAAAAACTTTTTTACAGAAAACTACGACACTCCTATGTATGATGGCGGTGTCCAATTAGTCGACATGGTTTATTTGAAACGAGACTTGGTCCAATAGTTTTGATGCGAATATAAATATCGCACTAATGAAGAAAGCTAGCCTTATTAATATGTATGTTGGCTCCGAAAACCATTTTTTATAGCCAAGTCAAAGATTGGCTTTATCTATCGGGGGACGATTGCTCAGCAGCTTTGCAATTACAATAAAAAAAGCAACTAACTTGACGATTCCTCCCCCCGCTTATTTCAGGCGAGGGATTTCTAGACAATTAAATCAAACTTCATTATTCATTTTACATAATATACCAAAGGAGATGGCGCTCGCTACCCAATAGGCAACTTTAGCGCCAAGATATAATGAAAAACATACCGGCTACTATGCGCAGAAACCAGATCATGGATATGATCAGCCGCAGCGGCACGCCGATCAGCGCCTCTTCACTAGCGGCAAGCCTCAATGTAAGCCGACAAGTAATTGTTGGCGATGTCGCATTGCTGCGCGCCCAGGGAAATGATATCATTGCTACTGCAAGAGGCTACATGCTTCCCGGAAAAATTGAGGCAAACCATAAATATATCGGGAAAATAGCTTGCCGGCATTCACCGGAAAAGACAAAGCCTGAGCTTTATTTGATCGTTGATTTGGGAGCAGTAGTTGTTGATGTCATCATAGAGCATGATATATATGGTGAAATAACCGGCAGCCTTAATTTGGCGTCCCGCAGCGATGTTGACGAATTTACGAGAAGAGTTGATTCCGCGGAAATCAAATTGTTGTCCGAGCTCACAATGGGAACCCATCTCCATACCGTCGCATGCCGCGACAAAGCCCATTTTGGGCAAGTAGTTACTGCAATGGAAAAAGGTGGCTATCTTTACCAGAATTGAACCTTGACAAAAGAGCCAATCCAATGTATCATTCACATGTGTCTTGACACATGCAAGCCGGTGGAGATCATTGTTTTTTCTTTCAAACTGAGTCCACACTGTTGCCTGCTTTTTACACGCTGCGATACAGTAAACACAGCTGCTTGTTGGCCATATTCCCTTAGGCGCACACAACAAGCAGGAAAAATCGCAAACGCGCCGATAGCATTGCCTTAAGCAGATATTGCTCTATCGGGCGCGGGATAGCACACAGGAGTTCGAAGCATCACACACAATGAATGACTTTAAGGAGGATGCGCGTCCCCAATCACCAAAGGTGATGGCATTAAAGCGCTAAAGCATATGAATATGCAAAAAAATGTACAAAAAATGATTATTTCTGGGCTGTTGATCGCGATCGGATTGATTATTCCTATGTTTTCACCGGTTAAAATAGTATTGGGCCCAGCTTCCTATACTTTGGCGAGCCATGTGGCAATCTTCATCGGGATGTTAATCTCGCCTTCAGTGGCTATCGCAGTCGCTATCGGGACAACAATCGGATTTTTCTTTGGAGGGTTTGCCATTGTAATTGTGCTGCGTGCAGCATCCCACCTGATTTTTGCTGTCATTGGATCTTATTACATCCATAAAGTGACTATAGATGCCCTCACTCCAATAAAAGCCAGGATATTCTCGTTTTTTATTGGTTTGATCCATGGAGCGGCAGAAGTTGCAGTTGTCAGCACTTTCTTCTTTGGAGGCAGCTTAAGCCCTGCGTACGCTGAGAGAGGATTCTTCGTCTCGGTTATATTGCTTGTAGGAATAGGGACAGTAATACACAGCATGGTGGACTTTGAGTTTGCTTGGATTATCCAGCGCTTGCTCCGCAAACAAAAATTCCTCCAAATAGATTAGATCATTCGATTGGTTGCTGGCGCCTCTATAGGCGCCTTTTTTGTTTTGGCGCCACCCATGTTATAATCATCCAATAGATGCAACAAAAAATCTAATGCAAAGGAGCCACAACAATGGAAAACTTGAATCCATTATTATACCCCGCTATTTTCTACAGAAAATCTACACGGGGCTTTGCTGGCAGCCCTTTGGCTGGCAGCAAAATTGAAAACCTAAAGGCATTCATGAAAGATTCTGTCCCCTTGCTGCCTGGGGAGTTGGCAGCATTTGAAATCCAGCCCCATAAGGGCAGCTCTATGAAGATTGCAGCCTATGCGAAAAAGGAACAAGCTGCATATATTAACATGGCATTTATGCTGCAGCAAATGGATTTGTATTGCCAATCTATCGGCATCGGGGCCTTCTGGAACGGGACAGTGAGGGCTAGCGCCAAACAGCTTGATGGGCTGCCCTATGGTATATGCCTTGTGTTCGGGCCTGTAAAGGAAAGTTTTGCCCGCAAAAGCGCATCAGAATTCAACCGGAAGGCGCCACAGCAGATAACAGGCTCGCCTGGGCTTGGTTTTATTGAGGCTGCAAGGCTTGCCCCTAGCGCCCGAAACAGGCAGCCCTGGTTTCTAGCCTGCGGGGATGGCCAAATTGATTTTTACTCACAGAAAGGCAGCTTTTTAGACAATACCTTGCTCAAGGGAATGAACTGGTATGACATAGGCATTTGCGTCTGCCACACTGTGCTGGCATTGCAAAATGAAGGGCTCTCCCCCAAAGCTGAGATCCGGCAAGACGCGCCAGAAAAAGAATGGTATGAATACCAAATCAGCTTATATTATTAAGCCAGGGGCATTATAAAGAATAACGGGAAAAATTTGGGGAGGTCCAAGCCGTGCTTGCTTGGGCGCAATTTGGAAAATGGAGAGCTGGCTTGCCGCCCTGCCAACTATTTACTCTCAATAGCAGAAAGATAAGCGGATTTTTGGTTTTGATAATCAGCTGTCAATAAAATTGATGGCGACATAATAAACAGCTATTGCCATGGCTAATTCTCAGTGGCGAGTGGTGGAGAAGAGTATTGCACTGCTGAAAAAAACAGTTATTACAGCGTATGCGCGATTTGAGTTTGAGCGCCTGTTTATGCGAAAAACACAAATGCACAGATAGCCTCTTTCCCTATGTGTCAAAAATCAGCTATGAAACCAGCGCCAACAGAAAGCTGCGCTAGAAAAGAAAGAGGTTGCAATGTTAGAAATTTGCATTTTAGGTACAGGGGCGATGATGCCAATGCCCACACGAAAACTGGCTTCGATGCTTGTGCGCTTCGCAGGCAGGCTGCTGCTTGTCGACTGCGGGGAAGGCACACAGGTGGCCATAAGGGAAAGCGGATGGAGCCTTTCACGCATTGACATGGTCTGCATAACACATTTCCATGCAGACCACATTGCAGGGCTTCCTGGGCTTCTTCTCACTATGGGGGCTTGTGGGCGCACAGAGCCTGTAACTATCGCCGGGCCTTTGGGGCTGGAGGCAGTAGTGGGCAATCTGCGCTCTATTGCGCCTTTTTTGCCATACGAAACCAATTTCATCGAATTTGGCTCGCCAGTCAATACTTTTGATTTTAACGGGCTGCAAGCCCGGTCTTTTGCTTTAAAACACCTTGTGCCATGCTTTGGGTATTCGTTCTCATTGCCGAGGGCGGGGCGCTTTGATGCCGCAAAAGCTAAAACCCTTGGCATACCGCTGTCCTATTGGAGCCGGCTGCAAAAGGGGGAGACTGTAGAGGTTGACGGAAAATCCTACTTCCCCAGCCAAGTGCTTGGACCAGAGCGGAGAGGCATCAAATTAGCGTATTGCACAGACACCAGCCCCACAAATGCGGTTGAAGAGCACTGCGCCGATGCAGATTTGCTTATACTGGAAGCTACCAACACCGATGGGGACAACGCTGTTTTGCATGGGCACATGACTTTCGCCCAAGCTGCCAAGCTTGCTGCCCAAGCAGGGGCTTCAGAGTTGCTGCTTACCCACTTCAGCCCATCCATAAGCGAACCGGCAGCGCATCTTGGCCTTGCGAGGTCTGTGTTTTCCAACACTTCTGCAGCAAGGGATTTAATGATGCGGGTCTTGTCCTTTGTGGAGGACTAGCTGGACTTGCGCTTGCCCTTTGTTGGAGCAGGCGCTTTGTTTGCTTTGAGGCTCTGTTTCAAAGCGTCCATCAGATCAGTGACATTTGTTGTTGGATAGGCTTCTTCGCCCACATCCGCAATCTCGTTGCCTTGTGCCTTTTGTTCGATAATTTCCTTTATCCTTTCCTGGTAATCATCCTTAAAAGCGCCTGGGTCAAATCTGCCATCCATCGCGGCAATCAGAGTGGCTGCCAGCTCCATCTCCTTGCTATCTGCCATTGGCGCCGCTTTTACACCCTTAATTACTGGCAAATCCCTGACTTCAGTTTGATAAAACAGTGTGTGCACCCTCAAGGAGCCTCCGGATGAAAAAATCGCTATCAGCTTTTCTTTGCTCCCTAGCACCGTGGTGGCTATCGCTGCTTTATTCTGCGATTCCATAGATACCCGCAGCAATTCGAACGCCTTCTCCCCACCTGGCTGGGGAAGGGCGTAGTATGCTTTTTCATAGTAGATAGGGTCGATGCCGGTTACATCTGTAAATTGGAGGATTTGGAGGGTCTTGTCTTTCTTTCTCTTTGCGCCCTCAAAATCGCTGTCATCCATAAGGACATATTTGCCCTTGCGGTACTCGTACCCCTTTATAATTTCCTTATTCTCCACTTCTTCGCCACATAGGCTGCATACTTTTTTATACCGAATCCTTCCATTGTCTGTTGCATGCAACTGGTTGAACTTGATATCTTTGGAATCTGTAGCCACGTATAGAGAAACGGGGATATGCACCAAACCAAAGGAAATGGCGCTTTTTTGTACTACAGTTGGCATATTCCATACCTCCTAACACAAGTATCTGTACAAATCACACTGTAAATGCGCAAAAACAAAAGAAGGCTCCTGCCTTCTTTTGCTAACTCGCTTATTTATAGCATGATATGGATACGGTTAGGTAGTCGGGTGGTTTACGAATCCTATTCCTTGGGCATCTTGGCCACCGATGGTCATCACGCCTTGGGCGTCTACATCGATCTGGTATGCTACTGGGTCAATCGCAAATCCTGGCGCTGGATCAATCTCTTGGAGAAGGTATGTTCCTGGGTCGAACACTGCCAAATTGACGCTGCCGTCAGGTCCAGAGGTGTCCATGCTGATAATTTCCCCATTGCGTTTCAATGCGTAACGCACTCCAGCCAGCGGTGTTGAGGCATCTGACATATACTTGTAGATAGTCAGCATTGCTGGAAAGTTTAAGTTGCCAATTGGCGGCACTGGCGTGATAGGCGGCACAATGACCGGTGGCCTTGGCGGCCTTGGTCCTTGTGGGTGATTCCCACAGTTGCAGTTATTGTTGCAATTGTTGCAGTTGCAGCTGCAATTGCAGGGTTTTGTCGGGCATGGGGCTGGTCCTGGCAATGTAATAGATGGATCGCATCTTCCACATGGATTTGGATAGACTTGTTGTATAGTCCTGCAAGGAATGCAGTTGTTCGGTTGGCATGTCGAGCCACCTGATCCAGGGGATGGCAGCGGAACCGGCCTGCATGGGTCAAAGCAAGCGGGTGGCGGGCATGGACCTACGCCACTAGTGCAGTTCCCTTTGTTGTTGCAGTTGCAGTTGTTATTGCAGTGGCAAGGTCTTTTGGAACCGCTATCGGATACCCCGAAAAGAAATATACAATTACTTCTTGGGTTGCTGTTGCTGTTGCAGTTGCAGTTGCTGTTACAGTTGCAGTTGCAGTTGCAATTGCAGTTATTATGATTCATATATCAATCTCCTAAAGTCAATGTTTCGTGATATATTATTCAGAAAATATCTAAACGTGACGAATACGATTACTGAACACAGGCTCGTTCCCCTGCTAAATCGCATTCTCTTGTCAATAGAAAACCTTCTGTTACCAATATAAACAACATCGGCTTTTCAGTGCCTGTCCTCTAGGGATTAATTTCTAATAACAGCTTCAACAAACCATCTGGGCTCCTCATACCACAAAAATCTCGATTGCCCGTTTATCCTGACAGTGTAGCGAACCCCAATGCCGCCCGCTTTCAGGCTCGCAGCTCTCCTTTTGTCTAGAATTTTGTCTATTTCATACTTCCTGCCGTCTTCCCAGTAAATCGCCAAAGGGGCCAGCTCCCCTTCCTCGCTGAATCTGGCGTCTACTGCCACAAATTTTTTTGCAACTTGCATCATGCTTGCCATCCATTTTTAATATAAATTTAATAAATCCAACTACGCAAAAAAACTCTCCGGGTGTATCACATGGTCTCCTTTGGCATCCAAGGATGACAACGCAGGGTCTACCAGCATCAATGCACGCTTGGCCGAATGATAGCCAAAACGCTCCCTGATAAAATCAATAGAGCGGTCCAGCCTCTCTATCCGCTCGTCATCTAAAACAGGGCCCGCAAAAGAAAGCTGGGAAGGGAACTCCTCCACAAGGCCGATAGCCCTTACCCCGAGGCTGCGGATAGGCTTGCCCCCAGGGTAGTTTACGGCAAACAGCTTCCAAGCCGCGTTGAAGATTGTCTTTGAGGAAGACGAGGCGAATTCCAATGGCGCTTGCCGCTGGAACGAAAACAAATCTTTGTCTCTAATAGACAAAACAACCCCGCGGCAACGAACCCCCCCATCCCTAAGCCTGGATGCCACGCTTTCTGAAAGGGCATACAGGGTTATCTTCACATCATCCGCGCGCACAAGGTCCTTTGGCGTAGTCGTGGAATTCCCGATAGACTTGATGATAGGGGAACCCCCGGATTTGCGCACAGCGCTATTCTCCAGCCCATTGGCAAAACCCCACAACATCCTGCCATTGGCGCCTAGGACCTTTGCCAAGAGCTCCACATCAAAACAGGCAAGATCCCCGATGCTCAACACCCCCATTTTCCGCAATTTCCGCTCTGTAGCCCTGCCCACATACAGCAAATCTGCCACAGGCAAGATCCATACTTTTTCTTTGAAGTCGGTTTTGGCCACGCAGGTGGTAGCATCAGGTTTTTTCATATCAGAGCCAAGCTTGGCAAATATCTTGTTCCAGCTGACGCCTATTGACACGCTTACCCCCAATTCTTCGCGCATCAGGGCGCGTATCTCATCTGCGATGCCACCCCCTTCCTCGATGCTGCCCGCAACGCCGCTTACATCGAGCCAGCACTCGTCCAAGCCAAAGGATTCCACCCTGTCTGTGTAGCGGTCGTATATTTCCCTGGCAAGCTTTGAGAATTGGATATACTTGCTGTAATTAGGTTTGAGGACCACAAGGCCAGGGCATTTCTGGCGCGCTTGCCAAAGCGCCTCCCCTGTCTTCACGCCATATTTTTTAGCCAGCTCGTTTTTCGCCAACACTATCCCATGGCGCTTCTCGGCATCCCCTCCCACGGCTACTGGCAATGCCCTAAGTTCCGGGTTGTAAAAGCATTCCACTGATGCGTAAAAACTGTTCAAGTCAGAATGCAGTATTATCCTGTCAGCCATTTTTGCCGTTGCCAAAACTCCATAAAACTCTGCGACAAACCTGCAAAAGCTTATTCCTTGCCTATCGAGCCCAGGTTTGCCAGCACATTTTAAAGATGGGTAAAACCTGCTTGCTTCAACAAAACCCAATACCGCACGCAAAACTCGCACTGGCCTTCCATGCCAGCCCGGTCCCCGGTTCTCCACTACAGCCGTTGCCGTTTGGCGCATATGTCTTGTGGCGGACAAGCTTTAATCCTCTTTTCGAGTTTTATAATGCTGCTTGTTTTGGCATTCTCCTTTCATTATTCATCTAATCTTGCGCGAGGATGCCCCCGCCTCAAGCTCGCTAGGAGGAATCGCGCCTTTTCCAAGACATGCCCTCCGCCTGCAGCTGTATAACGCCTTAAGCCTCCCGGCTACCAGAGCCAAATCCACTTCGCCAATTTGCCCCAAGGTTTTGGACGGTTGCAGCGCCGCCCCTGCCCGTCAAGGCTTTTAACCATAACCTTCAGAGGCGCAGTCTAGCGGAGCATCCGCAGGTGCCTATATATTCTTGGGCAACGTAGCGCTCTAAACACTTAGGCTAGCCGACAAAGGCTTGCATCTAGATTCCAGCACAAGCCTCCGCTTCAAGCGCCATCAGGCGCTAAGCGGCGGGTTGTTGACATTTATATCGACACGCAATCTACACAATTTTAAGAACAGAGGCTTTCCAGCTGCTGTTTTAATATTATGAACGCAAGTTCCAGATAGTACTACTATTATATCCATTTAGGCTAAAATATCAACGCTAATCGATTAATTGTTTGATTGATGGAATAAAAACGGATATGATATGAAAATAATAGGACTATTTGTTTGGAATTGGTGCTTTTAACTTCTATTTTAATAGAATTAGCACCACTAATATCGAACAAAATTTCCACCAAATGACAATACAGCCCTGGTTGCCAGCTACGCCAAACACCAACCACAAAAATATCTGTATGCAGCTGGATCCACTTAATTCAGCCGAAACGGCCGCCTACAATCCCAATAACATCATTTTGCAATTGGGCCGACTCCTAAAACCAGCTGCACAAACCTGGCAACTGTGCAGTGAAGCTGTTTCTTTTCAATCTTTTGGAGCATAATTCTTTCTTATGTGGCTGGTGGTTCGGATCCCCTCGCCAGCGCCAAATATTTCGCTAATATGCGCTTTTAGAGCTTGCAGTGTTCGAGCGGCGATCTGGAAAACCGCATTTGACCGATTTTTGGCCATCAAATTTTCAAAAGCCCTGAAGCCAAGGTCCCATGATGCTAAGCCAAAGTATAGCGAAAACGGTAAAAAATCATTAATTTTACGATTAATCCTTTCTTATCAGGCAAATACTAAACCAAGCGCTTGGAGGTGCGAAGTGGAAATAATTTATTTGGCAGGGGGATGCTTTTGGGGAATCGAGAAGCTTTTCGGCTCAATTGAAGGAGTAGTGTCCACATGCGTGGGTTACGGTAATGGCTTTGTCCCCAACCCCACATACCAACAAGTCTGCGATGGCGACAGCGGGCATGCCGAAATAGTCAGGGTGGAATACGACAGCGCCAAGATCAGCTTGGCGTCCATATTAGAGTGGTATTACATGGCTATCGACCCCCTGTCTGTTGACAAACAGGGCTCTGATGAGGGAAGGCAGTACCGGACAGGCATTTATTTTGATGATGCCAAGTATGGAGAAGATGCAAAAAACAGCTTGGCAGGCCTTGAAAAAAACCTTGGGGTGAAATCCGCAATTGAGTTTGGGCCGCTAGAATGCTTTTATGAGGCTGAAGAGTACCACCAAAATTACTTAGAGAAATACCCCACAGGGTATTGCCATGTCCCATTCAAGCTCATAGAGATGGCACAGGAGACCGCCAGGTATAAACGGCTGCCTGACGGGCTTCTCGAGCCCAGGGTGCTTGAAGTGGTGCGCAGGGGGGCGACAGAAGCCCCCTTCAACAACGAGCACTATGACAACTTTAAGCAGGGCATCTATGTTGATGTGACCACAGGCCAGCCATTATTTTCATCCCAAGACAAATTTGACTCCGGTTGCGGCTGGCCTTGTTTCTCAAAACCGATAGAGCCGTCTTCAGTATTCTACAGGATAGACCGCTCCATGCCGTCAGAGAGAATCGAGATACGCAGCCTTATAGGCGATGCCCACTTGGGGCATGTATTCAACGACGGGCCTGATGACATGGGAGGCATTAGGTATTGCGTGAATTCAGCGGCTTTGGTGTTTGTGCCAAGCAAAGAGATGCAGCAAGCCGGCTATGGGGATTATGCCAGGCTTTTTGAATTAGGCTTGGCAGATTAGCTAGCCGTCCAATTCCAAGTCAAAGAAGAAAACGCTCCCCTCCCCCAGCTTTGACAATACGCCGTAATTTGATTTGTGCGCTTCCAAGATGCTCTTGGCTATAGACAAACCCAAACCGGTGCCTGCGTCTTTTTGGATGTGGCCGTCCCTCACTGCGTAGTAGCGTTCCCAAATCTCCCCTATGGCGCTTTCAGGTATGCCTATGCCAAAGTCTGACACAGACACTTTTGCCCTGCCTTCCTCGGTATAGATGTCCACTACCGCCCTGTTTGGCCCATTTGAGTGCTTGATGGCATTGTCAATGAAGTTGTATACCACTTGGCCGATTTTCGCCTCATCCCCCAAAGCGATTATGCTTTCTTGGGAAGCCTTGAACTCCATCTCAAACCTTGACCCTTCTAGGTATGGGGCAAAACGGCTAACTGCCAAGCGGGCAAGCGCCACCAAATCAAAGGGGGAAACGTCTATATCCTGCGCTCCTGCCTGCAGCCTCGAATAGCCCAACAAACTGTCTACAAGGGACGAGAGGCGGCTTGTCTCGTCTATGATGGACTGGAGGTTTTCTGTCGTGTCCTCTCCTGGCAAATCACGCATCAATTCAGCATAGCCCCTGATCATTGTGAGGGGCGTGCGCAGGTCATGGGACACATTCGCAACCAGATCCCGGCGCAAAGTTTCCACTTCAGACATTTTCATGGCTGCATAATTCAAAGAGGCAGCCAAGTCTTCAGATTCCTTATACTCTCCTGGTGAAAAAGAGACAGAATACTCGCCCATAGCCAGTTTTGATGACATTTGGGCCATTTGGGCCAGGGGGCTTGTAATTTTTGTTGATAAAAGCGCCGCCATGGCAAACGCGATTGCCAACAATAAGCAGCTAACAACCAGCAGCTGGGCTCGCAAGGTTTTTTTGACCGATGTCATCGCCACTATGTCTGTGCTGACCAGCAGCATGAAATCCCTGTCGGATCCTGGGATGATTTTTGCCGCTAAAATTGTGTCAGGGGATTCCCTCTCAAAACGGGTGGTCAGCGCCTCCGTATACTCCCCTCCGCTGTTTGCCGCCAGAGCGTAGATTTGGTAAAGCTGGTGGGGGCGCAAGAGCGATATTATATTGTCAAATTGGAAGTCTCCGAATGTGGCGTAAATGAATCCAAACTCGTCACATACAGCTACAGTAGCCTCATTTTCCTTGGCGGCGTTCCTCATGGAAACCGCAAAACCTCGATTTGAAAAATCTGCGGCGATGAATACTTCATGGAAGTTTTGGGCTGCCATAACCCCAACTTGCTTTGCCTGGGAGTACTTGGTCTTCTCATAAAAGCTTTGGAGAAACACTGTCTGCACAAGCCACAATATGGCGATAGCTGCCAAAAGAAATGCTGCCAGGTATCCAGAAAGCACTGTGCGCACGCTACGTTTTTGGCTCTTCAAATCTGTATCCCATGCCTCGGAGGGTCACAACCATTGAGGAGTACTCCCCAAGGCTTTTTCGAAGCAGTTTAATATGGGTGTCCAAGGTCCTGTCATCCCCCGCAAAATCATATCCCCAAACATCCACAATAAGCTTTTCCCTGCTGAGCGCAATATTCCTGTTTTTCACCAAGTAAAACAAAAGATCATATTCTTTTGGCGACATTGCCGCCCTATTGGAGTCGACACGGACTATCCGGGCTGAAAAATCCACTTCCAAGCCCTTGTAGGCATATACCTCTTGTGATACAGAAGCCGGCGCATTGTATCGTTTAAGTATCGCCTCTATGCGCAGCATCAGCTCTTTTGGGGAAAATGGTTTAACCACATAATCATCAATGCCGATTCCAAAGCCATTGATCTTGTCATACTCCTCTCCCCTGGCAGAGAGCATAAGTATCGGCACATCTGAAAATTTCCGTATTTCGCGCACTGCCGAGAAGCCGTCCAGCTCCGGCATCATAATGTCCATAACCACGATGTCATAAGAGTTTGCTTTGCACATAGACACAGCTTGCATCCCGTCTTGGGCTTCGCTGGCTTGGTAGCCTTCGAACTCGGCATATTTTTTGATGATCTCCCTGATGCGGGATTCGTCATCCACCACTAGCATGTGAAGCATAAGGTTGGCATCCTTTCAATTCAATTATCTTGGTAGCGGTATTCTAACAGATTATTGTGTCGAGAATGTGATCCTTGGCTCTAAAAGGTTTTCTTCTTATCAAAATCTGGAAAATGTCAAAACTAGATCACATTTTTTTCATGTCTCTGTCACATTCAACAGGTACAATATCCCCAAAAGCTAGAATAATGAAATACTATGCTGAAAGGATGCTTCCAAATGGTTGATAATGAGAATAATAGCTATAGCAGCGAAAGCAGATTTGATATTGATGAAAGCGAAAGGCCTCCGGGAATGGGCGCCCCTGGATCTGATGATGCAGCGGCAACCATTGCCGGCAATGGAGAGGAGAGCAATTTTGGAAATGACCATGCTCCAAAGACTACTGTCACACCATCCCCACAGCCATCCTATGGGGTGGCGCCAAGCGCTCAATACTACTATTATGCGCCTAAAGACGGCGAAACCAAGAATAAAAAAGGACTCTTAGCCAAAACCTTGGGCGCAATCCCTTTAGCTGCGCTCGCATTCGCATTTGGGCTAATGGGCAATTGGGCAGGGGCAAAGCTGGGCATAGGGGCATCCCACCAGCCAATCGTGCCGCCTGTAATATATGAAACAAGGGCTCCCTCAACCGAGAGCCTATTGCCTGCGGTCTCGAGGGACTTGAGGGATGTTGTGGCGATGACTGCAGACTCCGTTGTAGAGATCGCCTCAGAGCGCACTAGGACCAGCAGGTATTTCGGCCAATATGTGACTGAGGGCGGCGGCAGCGGCGTCATTATCACATCGGACGGCAATATACTGACCAACTCCCACGTGGTGCAAAACGCCTCAAAACTCACAGTGACATTGCGCAACGGAAGCAAGTTTGACGCCAAGGTGGTTGGCGACGACCCCAAGAACGACCTTGCCGTCATCAAGATAGACGCATCGGGGCTTACCACTGCTGTTTTTGGGGACAGTGACGAATTGATGGTCGGCGACCAAGCGATAGTCATCGGCAACCCCTTGGGGGAGCTTGGGGGCACAGTGACCCAGGGCATTATCAGCGCCCTTGAAAGGCGGATCAATGTCGAAGGCCAGCTTATGACACTCTTGCAGACAGACGCTGCTGTCAACTCAGGCAATTCCGGAGGAGGCTTGTTTAACTCCAGAGGAGAGCTTGTGGGGATCATCAACGCAAAATACCAGGATAGAGGCGTAGAAGGCCTTGGCTTTGCAATCCCCATCAATATTGCCAGACCAGCATACCTGGAAATGATCTCCTCAGAATGGATCCCTCAGGAGCAAGCCACAGACCGTACCCAGATCCGCGCACAGATTGGAGTCAGGCTCCTCGATATCTTGGATTCCAGGACAGCCGACAGTTATGGTGTAGAAACCTTTGGGGTGTACATCTTGGGATTCGTCGAGAATTCTTATGCCCAAAGGGACGGGGCTATGGTTGGCGACAGGATTGTGTCCGTAAATGGCGCCAAAGTCAATGAATACGCCGACATACTGCCTGTGCTTAGCAAGCTGTCTGTGGGGGATATTGCAACTATAGTCGTAGACAGGGATGGAGCTGACATTACACTTCAGATAGAGCTTACAGAGTCAAAATCGCCATAAATCCATAGCGTTCCAATTATTTTGAGAGAATTCGGAAAGTGAAAAAACTTATAATTGTCGCAAAATGCAGAATATCCCGATAGACATTGAAACAAAACTAGCCCAATGCAGGCTAAATTATAATGGAATTTGGTTTGGCAATCCACTATTAGGGACACGCCCAGCACCCAAACCACATGTGTTGGCGTTTACCGAACTCATGTTTTATCATATACATGCAAATAGGGCTAGGCGCCCTAATCACCTAGCCAAGCCGGCAAACTGCTGGCGGCAACTGATCCTTTGCTATTATTTATAACTGGCGCTTGGATCAAGTTTAAAAGAGATAAGCCTTGCTGATAATAAGTTGAGGCTTATTCTTTTTTTTGTTGAATATGTGCGAATATTGCCATAACGATCGATATTGCTGTAGGCGCTATACCTATGCTAAGCTCCCAATGGAAGCAGCCAGAGGCTCCTTTGAGACATGTTGATGAGTATTTACGCTTTTTGGTGTAAATTGGTGTATAATCAAGTACAGTATCATTATTTGCCAATGCCCGCTGAACCAGTTGCCATTTATTTTTGGCAATCTCGCTGTATCTTGTAAATAGCATAGGAGAAAAAAGAAATGGTTGACCCCAAAATAGTAAAAAATGAACGTATTCGTGTGTTTAAGAACGCAGCCAGATTCGAAAATAATGAAAAAATCATTACTGTCTGCTCATACCACCACTGGATAGTATTTGACAGCAACCAAAAACTAAGCGTCGCCACCAGGGATTACGGCCTTCGCATCAAAATGATGCGCGAGTTTCATGAGAGGTACAATTTTGACTGCTACCGCGATTTCTGGTCGCGAAACCCGCTGCGCATAATTGACGCTGTTGGCGGAGGCGGAATGTATATCCAAAGCGATGATAACTATTCATCAAACGTCATTGACCTCAACGTCATGGATGATCCTGACAACGACTATGATCTGCTGTTAAACGACCGAAAAAAATTTCTATGGACCAAAGTGATTCCGGCAAAATATCCTCATTTAACAGACGAAAATGCACCAGCCTACTTTAGCGCCGCAATCAAAGAGCTGGACAATTACAACAATTATGTTGCTGAAATCGGAAAAATCATGGACACCGAGTACGGGGTTCTTGATGTTCGCAGCAACATACCAATCAGCAATCCATTCGAAAGGCTTATCAGTGGATATAGGGGAATTTACAATACATCCATTGACCTGCGCAGGCGCAGGGGAAAAATCCTCGACTTGATGCAAGCAAACGTCGCCCTGCCAAGAAAAGATTTGACAGTCGGCTCAGACCCGGCCAAAGGCTGCGACATCCATACATCATTTCTCGCCCATATCATCTTGTCTACTAACGATTTCAAGGAAATCTATTGGCCAATACTAAAAGAGCTCTATGACTATTGCGATGAATATGACAAAATAGCATACCTGTTCATACAAGGGACTGCAGACAGGATATTTGATTTCCTCCAAGACGCCCCCAAGGGCCATTTCATAATGCATGCAGAGCAAAACGACATCAGGGAATACAAGCAAAAAGTCGGCTCTGTGGCAGCTGTCGCTGGCGGCATAAAAACAAACACCCTTACTTTTGGAACTGTGGAAAAGAATATTGATGAACTCAAACAACTGCTGGACGATGTGGCTTACGACGGAGCATTCTATGCGTCGACAGATAAAATGCTTACTTTCCCAAGGGATGCGAAGAGGGAAAACCTGATTGCGGTTACAGACTATATTAGAAATGTGCGCCTATAGGAGGAGAATATGCAAAACCGAAGCAATGCGAAAATATTTGAGGATATGCAAGGATACGAAAATGTGCTGATGCAGCTTGATGGCTTAGACGAAGATAAGAAAACTGACTCTTTTTTAGCAGTGGTCGAATTCTTGGCTGGCGGCACAATCTAGGCTAGGCCTGGAAAAATGGGGCTTGGGAGCTAATTTCTTATATCTTTTTTGCCCATGCCGTTAACCAAAGTTTTGTAGAGAGATTTTTTTCCACGTGTCATGTCGCCGGCTGAGCCCAGTTAGGGGCCATGCTCCTCGAATTCTTTGGCATCCCAGAATTTGTCTTGGATTCTTGCCCCGGAAAAGACGGCCTTCGATTGGCGGCTGGATTGTGCCCGCCAATAGCGCAAAGCCTGCGCCGGCTTGCAACTTGTATTTGGCGAGCTGCTTGCGGGTGATATAGCAACCATTATTATAATTGTAAACAAGTATTGCGCCGCCATCACGCAAAACAGGCAGTGCCCGGAAAGCAAAAAACCGCATAACCGAAACCAATGGCGGGCAAGTGCGGTATCACGATGAGGGACAATTTGGCATTCTTCCGCAGGCGGTTTTAGCCAGTTGGCAACCATCTGGGTGTCTGCCAATCCACCAGCCTTTGGATTGCGGTGGATTGGCAAGTCAAGCGCCTTGCACTACATAACACAGAACCTATAAAAAAACGCCCTTAAAGGGGCGCCGGAATGGGTCATCCATAGTTATTTAATATTACTGTGCCGCTGCGGTAAAAGAGAGCTCCATGCTCTCCAAATGGCCACGATAATCAAAAATCGTAGTCAGGGCAGTATTGTCTCTAAAATACCCTGTAAGCGACGTTGAGTTGCCTTCAACCCTAGAACAGTTGTCAATGAGTATGTTTTTGACAAGGATTTTGTGGTTCAATGGCAGCTGGGACAACAATTCCACGATCAGCTTTGAAACGCTGCCGCTGCCTGCAGGCGCGAAAACCTCATCGGGGACCATCCTAACCAATACGAAAGCGGAGGTCTCTGATGAAGGCATAGGGCATTTGAAATAGCATACTTTCTCATAATGGGCAGCTGATATGATCGATGCCAAGTTATGCCCATTGATATACTCGTCCAAGACAAGCTCATTTGACTTGAGCTCTTCCAGATTGCCCATCATGCTCGAGCTAAAGAACAAGTAAGCGTCCTTGACAATCTCCTCTTTGAAGTTGTTCACATTGTCGACTCCCCATAGCCAAGTATTGGTGACATACGACTCAGTGCCAATGAATTGGATGTCATGCTGGGAATCGCCAAAAGAGAGCACGCCATTATTAAAATCTACTTCCCAATCCCTGCCTTTGATTGTCAAATCATAAAATGCTTGCTGCCTGAGCCTAGCCCTGCCAATAAACGCGGAGAGCACATCTATGTACTGCTTTGTGTGGGCAGTCTCCTTATATTTGAAGTTGTCCTCATCAAAATCAGATTTGCCTACTTTGCCTTTGAATAGCCTCATAACTTCAGCCTCGGTTTTAAAAAAATTATATTTGAAGGCGTTCTGCCTTTAATTGCCTGTAATTATATTATCATAAAAGTTGCTTTTTTGTAATAATTTTGATTTAAAATAGTATTGGAGTCCGAAATTAATAGTCGCAAAGCTTTGGCGCCCTTGCAATGACACGTCCCTGAATTCTCTCTAATAGCCTAGTATTTTACATATATTTCTATTTTAACATTTTTTTCCACAATTCATACTATTTCATTTTTATATCAAATCTACTATAAATTTCTCTAAATATTAAGCGATTGTATATTATAATTTCTTGTTTTATCTAGTTTTCGATAAATAATGTGCTTTTTTCGCACTCTCATTGTAATTTTTTTTACTTTCCACCTTACAACAACTATGCTATATTGTTATTAGGAATTTGGGGAAGGCGAACACTTTTTATTTCTTAATGGCAAACTGGGCGCAAAATACCCTTCAGAACAACCATGGCTTTTGGCGGGCCCGTTGTGCTGGATTCCGCAATCTGCCCAACTAAGGAGCATTGGAGATACGGTGGAAGAAAAAATTAAAGATATTCTTATAACAGAACTGGATTATTCCAAGTATGTTGCCGAAATGACCGCAGAAGACCTATGCAATTTGCAACCTCCATTGGATGGGATACGCGATGCATGGCTTGCTGACAGGAGCATTTCTGACATTGTTGTTGAGGGCTTTTCAGTGTCTAACCTCCTCAAAGCGGGATTTACCTTCCCATCTGCGTTAATCGCGATGGATTGGCTGATGGACGAACCGGATATCGCAAAAGAAGAGTTGGCAAGCGAATTATTTTTTTCATAAATTGCAAAGCAGGAAACCTGCCTTGTTGCAGAGCTTAAATAGAATATAAACATTGTAAACCTTACCAATACTAAACATCTATTCACTGCGCTGCGATGCGCAGCCGTGGCAAACTATTTTCCAAAAATAAGCAAAGAAAGGCGAAGGCGCTAAAAAAACATCTTCATCCGACAGTTTATTGGGAGCAATTGCCCTTAAAAGTCTAGATATGTTTTTTACACATTTTAGCGCCGCACAAGAAAAAAATTGGCGACAAATTACCAAGAATCACTGAAAATGCTTGAAACCGATATTTGGCAGGCATTATCTGTGAATGTCAAAATCGAAATCCTGCAGTCAATTGAAAACGAGTTTGCTGCCAGGCAATGCCGCCCCCCTTGCGTGGTCACTGTCTTTCCCCATGAGCTTGGCGTTGCATCCTCTTATGACAAAAGCAGCAACCAGGTGAGATTGAGCCCCATCTTATTCGGGTCCCACAGCGCCAAAGCAGGCGACCATTCCCATTTGATTATTCCAATTGTCTTTGGGCAGTGTTGGCAAGCAAGCCAAGCACATGCCATGTCGGCAACTAGGGACAGCCTTGCGAAGCTGCAAGCCCAATCCTATGACGAGGAAATACACATTGGCGCCAAGCTCAACGCCCGGCGCCACTTTGCCCAGCCATCAAAAGCCCATTTGCGCCAGTTCAGGTCGTCGATGCTCAAAGAATTAGCTAAAGACTGCTTGGCGTTGGGTGTAAATATATCCATGCCTGCTGCCAAAGAGGCTATCACGCCCGCCGCCCCTTTGAAGAGCCATAGCCGATAGAGTTAGCATTGGGCCTTGTCTCAACCACATTTTTTTCTCACTATTTGCTATGTGTCTTTGTGCCGCTATAATTAATGCTGCAGTCAAACCATAGCGTGGATTGGAATAAGGAGCAAAATAGTGGATTGGAATAAGGAGCAAAATAAATGGGAAAAAGCATTTACGTTTACGCCGGGTCTTTTGACCCAATCACAATTGGCCATTTAGACATAATCAATAAAGTCGCTGGAATGTGCGACACCCTGGTAGTCGCTATCGGCATCAATGCGGAAAAAAGCTACACATACTCCCTTGCCGACAGGCTCGAAATGATCAGGGACACCCTTGTGGATGTGGGCAACGTCCAAATCGTCGGTTTTGAAGGGGATTTCCTAGTGACATTCGCAGAGCAACTTGGGGCAACACACTTGGTCCGGGGCATTCGCAGCAGGGACGATTTTTCCTATGAGCTGCGGATGTACTCTGTAAATAAAAAATTGTGCCCCCAGATAGAAACATTATACTTCTTCCCCTCAAAGCCGGAATACGCAAACATTTCCTCGAGCCTAGTCAAAAGCCTGGTGGGGCCCAATGGCTGGGAAGACTTGGTTGCCGACTACGTGCCGGGGCCTGTGCTCAAAAAGCTTGTGGACAACTTTTACAAAGGCCTTTGGACAACACTGGCGAACAATCTCGGCATCCAAAACCATGAAAGCGTGTACCAGGAGCTTTTAAGCGCTTACGAAAACAGCGAAGGCGCAAGCTTGGGCGCCATACACCAGATGTTGTGCCAAGTCAGCATTATAAGAAGCAAGCTTAAAGCGCCTGATGCATTAGTGCTTGCGGTCTGGCACTATGCCCATTATAAGAAATTAGGCGACAATGAGGAAGCTGCACTGAAGCTTTTCGCCAGGTTGGGCATCGACGGCTCTGCCGCGCTGGCAGCCGCCCAGCTGCTTGGTGTGCTGAACGGGTCCGTCCACACTTCTGGAAGCGAAGACTTCGCTTATGCCAAAGACATATCGCTGGCGATTTTCGGGACTGACAAAGAGAGATTTGCCAACCACGAAAAGGATGTCTTAGGCTTGTTTATTGGCGGCGGCTCCCAAGGTGAGAAAGCCGATTTTCTCGAATCATTGGCAGCCTCCCCAAGGATATACCAAACCCAATTCTACTATGACAGGCATGAAGAGCAGGCCAGGGCCAATATTAAATCGATGCTAGATGCCTTGGACAACAAGGCTCAGTAGAAATGGAACGGGCAAAATAGGTTGCAACAGCCTATAAAACTAAAGACAACAAAACAGGCGTGTCTGCCATGCAGCAATCACGCCTGTTTTGTTGTCTTTTCCAGCAGGCTCGGCTCTTGAGCAAACAAGCCGCTAAACACAAATTTCGCCTTGCTGCCTGCCTGGGCTGGCCCGTGCTTCCCAACCGCAAGATTGCCAACTATGCGTTTACGCTTTTAAGCAATAACTAGGGTCATTGCCGTTTTTGGACTCCCAAGCGGAAATCGTCTATTGCCTTTTTCAGCTGTTTGGCTTTCTCTATCATCTCATTGATTTGGTCAGCGTCCAGCGTTTCGATCTTCTCCTCAAGCTCTTTCGAAAGCTCTGACACATATTGCCCCAACTGGCCAACGCCTTTCTCTAGCTGTTCTTGCAAGCCCCCCACCAGTTTTGTGTTCCTGACAATTTCCAAAGCTTCTTCCAACGCTTTTTCTAGCTCCTGCATTTCCCCAACAAGCTGTTCTTTTTTTCCCTTTGCATCCCCTTGCTGGCTGTTGCATGCGCCCAACAGCTGCAGCAGGAGCAGCACAAGCAGTGTAAAAGCTATTTTTTTCTTCAATCAATCCACCTCTTTTTTCTATATTACATTTTACAGCGCTATTCCCCAACCACCAGGTTTTGCGCCTATTTTTCCCCAATCGACAATACAAGGTATCGTTTTATGGCACATAATAGCCAATTGAACATAAATTAATTATATATTGCATTTTGGAGGTTATACATGTCACAAATGATATCTTCACAAGAAGAATTGATGCGCATTGGCAGAAACAGCCGCTTTCCTGCCAATGGCGATTATACCCTTGCCGGCAATATCAACATCGATAGCAATTGGGCGCCAATACCAGCAGAGCCAGGCTTCCTGCTAAATGGCTCTTTTTGCACGATTAGCAATGTTAGGGCCCCTCTTTTCCAAAACCTCTGGGGCGCAGTTTGCAACCTCAATGTAAATGCCGATATCCGGGTGGGCAATGGCCCCATAGGTGCTATTGCAGCCTTTGCCCAAAACGGCTCACGCATAGAAAACTGCACAGTCAGGGGCAGGGTAACCGGGCAAGCCCAAACAGGGGGCGTCGCCGGCATTCTTTTAGGCGGGGCAGTTGCCATATCCAACAAAAACTTTGCCCAAGTCGCAGGCCAATGCGCCGGAGGCATTGCAGGCTCTGTTGCCGGGGCTGGGGTTTTGATTACTCAAAACGAAAGCGACGCCGAAGTTAGCGGTATTTCCGCTTCGGGAGGCATCATCGGCGAAACTGATGGCGAGTCAACCCAAGTTTCTTCTAATATATCCAGAGGAAGCGTTGAGTCTGTTGGGAACGCCGGAGGCATCGTTGGAATCTCAAGGTCAAGCGCTATTGCGAACAACGAGTCCTTTGCCAGCATAACCGCATCTTCCAACAATGCTGGAGGCATAGTCGGTTGCCTTTCCGGGCCGCGCAGGCAAGAAGTGGAAAACAACACATTCCGCGGCGCGAGAGTATCTGCGAGGCTTAACGCGCGCAGAATTGCAGGCTTTGCAGACAAGGGCGCGCCCATAGCGCTTTATGGGAATACGGCAATTCCATCAGTCTTAATCAGCGGCGACAACTCGCAGGATGGGGGGTTGGCATACGCCAACCAGACAATCCAGCAATTCGACCCCGACTTTTCCCCATCTGGGCTGCAAGGCGGCAACTGGGCCGCGCCAACTATTTGCCCTCCTGCGTTCCATCTTGTCAACGGGCGCTGTGTGCCTGTTTTCCAGCCGGAGCCGATTTGCCCTCCAGGGTTTGTTTGGGTGAACGGCCGGTGTATCCTCACGATCCAGCCAAAGCCGCCCCAAAACTGCCCTTCCGGATGCGGCAACTGGCACCAGCCGCCACAGAACTGCCCTTCAGGATGCGGCAATTGGCACCAGCCGCCACAAAAGCCCCCATGCAAAGGGGCAGGCTGCAACCAGCCAAGGCCGCCCCAAAGGCCTGAGTGCCGGGATGGCTTTTGGCTAGTAAACGGGAGATGCGTCCCAATTCCAAGAAAGAAGAACCTTGTCCATGACACAAAAGGGTGCCCCCGCGGGTTTCGCAAAAGCAAGTCTGGCAAAAGGTGCATACCAATTTGGTGGACTGATGAAGACTATTTCGAGAGCTTTTATCCGCCAAGCTTGGAGAATAACTGCATCCAAGATAGGGATGGCAAAACCATATGCAAGTAATAAGAACAGGGATTGCTGTTAGTATTAACGCGTCTTGATGCCATGGCTTTAACAGGAGAATATTAATTTAACAGTTTTTTCACCTGAAAGCCCATCGTTTAGCCGTGGGCTTTCAGGCTTTTTTAAAACAAAAATAATCCTTACCTGCGCTGTGTACTTTAATGATAGCTAAAAGTCCGTATTTACGTTATAAAACTCTCTATATCGAAGCATTTTGGGATTAGAGAAAGCCCAAATTATAATTTTGCGACTTTTTCAAGCAAATTTATTTTGAGGATTAGCAACAAGCGCAAGCAAATTCAAGTAGCCTGAATATCTTCCCGCAGGAAGCCGATATAGCATTCAAAAACACTTTCATTATGGCGTGGGCACGGTTCACAAGGTACAATAGGTTTTTTTTGTCCATCAAGCCTTTTAAGACCTTTGAAGGATTCAATGGTTTTGTGTTCGAATTCCTATTAGGCTTGGCATCATATGAAAATAGCACGAGCCACAAACCAATGCAAAATATCAAGTTTTCTGCAATGCAAACAAAGAAGTTTGAATGCGTATCTGATACGTGATACTGTAGTTATACGAGGTGAGGGAACGGTGAACTATAGAGGGGAGCTGTGAAAGATCAGGTGTCTCTTCCATCACCAATGAAATGCAGCCACGAAATATGGGAAAACCCAATAACTTGCAAGCTACTCCCAGTTGGGCGGCACGAAGGAAGCATTCCCTCCCCCTCCGACTGCAAAGCTGTTAAGGCGAACGAAGGCCAGCATTGTTTCAATTATATGCCGCGATACAAAGTTTTACCGGCGCTATTTTGAAAACAAGTACGTTAAAAAGACGCTTTCAATACCCATGTGGCTAAACGAGCGGGCAGAACATGCAAACATCAGCTTTTCTGGCGTTTTGCATGAAGCGCTAGAAAAGCTGATGTTTGCATATACAAGAATAATAGGGGGATGCCGGACACTGACCGAATTGTTCATATGGATGGAGCGCCATCCGGGGCGCCAAGCATTCGAAACAACCCGCTAATCGTCTCTGGCTCTAGTTTTTTTTATTGCTCCAGGGCTCTTTGAGCATTTCGACTTGCCTGCAAAAAAAAAATTGCCTAAATCGACAAAGCCAAAAGAGGCTTGGATTTGAATAACCATACAACATTTTTTGCCAGTTTTATTTTTACCATGCATCCGGTGATCCAAGAGGCTTTCCAAGCTGCAGCGCCTTGTTGCTTTCTGCTATGCTTCCAACTCATATTCTTTCATTGTCTACTGGAAAAGGTCGGCATTTCTGCCGGCCTTCTGGCGCGCTTTGCTATATATTATAAGGTATAAAAAAAGCATGCTGCTTGGCGCGCTTAATCTGGGATCAGGCAAATTTGCCTAGCATTCATCATCCTCGCGCCGCTCTCTAGGCTTGTGGAGGATAGGCGGGAATTTGATATCTCGCCTAGGTTCTTCGGGATAACAATTGTCATACGGGCGTTTCGGGTTTCTTGGGTATAAACCTTTCATCACCTTTTTTGGCTGTGCCTTGATTTCTATTGCTGACCACAATGAAGCAAACGCGAGAATTGCCAATATCGGGCTTAGAAGCCCAAAAATCGACTCTACATAATTATTTGCAAAGTAGTATGACAAATACGCAAGGACTGCGCTCAGTATAAGAAACACTGGCCAGAATTTGCATGAAAAGTAGTATTCAGCTTTGATTACTAAGAAGCAAAACAATAAATACGCCAGCAAAGCAGCAAAGCCGATAGCAACGTTCAGTAAAAAAGGATTCATTTCGACTAGCCTCTTTTTTTTATTTTATCGATTTTTCGCTTAACCTGCGCGACTAAGGCCAAAGCTACAACATCAATACATAATATTGCGCAATAGCCTATGCAGTTACACTTTGATCCAATAATTTGACAAAATTCAACCTTGACTGCCCTATAAAGATATGTTAGCCAAAATTTAGTGTTAACTGCGAAATTCCTGAATTTGAATAAGTAGCGCCAAAACCATGCCAATAAATAAATAGAATCGATCTAATTCTTCCAGCGACTATCCATTTCAGCAGTTAACATGTTAGAATTGAATATCAAAGCATTCCAATTAATTTTGGAATGCTCAACCAAAAACAATAGTTATCATAAAAAGGAGGTGTGCGGTTATAAGCCGCATAATCAAATGAGCGATTTTAACGCAAAAGCAATGCAAGAAGAGCGAATCCAGCTATATGGCGATTATTACACAAACAAGATACCCAAGAGAATGCCCGTATCCATGACTGTTGCCCACCACATCTTGGCAGAGATGGCAGGCATCAATTTTTTTGATTTCCAATTTGACTATAGCTTGCTCATAGACCAAGTGGAAAAAGTTTGCGAAATCCTATATTCCGACAACTGCCCAATCGGAAGCGGGACAACCAGGAACCCGTCCTCCTACCAAATTTTAGAGAGCCAAGCCTTTCAAATGGGCTCAAAAGGCTTTGTCCAGCACCCTGAAGTCATCGGCATGCTGGAAGATGAGTATGACGAGCTCATAGCCGATCCCTACGCCGCCATTCTTGAAAAAGTCATTCCACGCCAACACAAAGCTATTGGCATGGATGATCCCGTGAAAAGGGGGAACGCTGTGCACCTTGGCATCCAAGCAAGGCTAGACGACGGGGCAGCCCTTGCAGGTACTGTCCGTTCCCTCGTAGAGCGCTTTGGCTACTACCCCGGCCCGCCTGCCGGGTCCAGCGCGCCAACCACAGCAGCGCCGTATGATTTTATCGCCGACCAGCTGCGGTCATTCTCCGAGATATCAAAGGATGTCCGCAGGAACCGCAACAAAGTGATCGCCGCATGCGAAGCGCTTTACCCGTTGATGTTCATTTACGGGTTGCCGCCATCACCGGATCTGCGCGGTAGCGTTTCAATGCCATTGCATATGCCCACCTACATGAGGGAAAAGGATTTCGTCGAAGTCTGGCTGCCTACTTACAGGAGAATGGCCGAGCAATACGCTGCCAGAGGCGTGCGCGTCAACAGTTTCAATGAGCATGACTGGATGCGCTACCTGGATATCTTGCAAGACCTGCCAGCAGGAAATATCATGCGCTTTGAATACGGCGACCCCAAGCTTATCAAAGAAAAACTCGGCAAAAAGTTCTTTATTGGCGGACTGTATCCAACATTGTATGTGAAAACCTTGAGCAAAGAGGCGAACATCGCCAAGGTAAAAGAGCTCCTTGACACAATGTTGCCGGGAGGCGGGTATTTGTTCGGTTTTGACAAGGGCGCGCTTATACTTAGTGACATCCCCTTTGAGACATACTGCGCCATAGCTGAGACTGCGCGTGACTACAGCGTCTATGACAATCCTGGCCAGTCTTTCGGCACCCCGCTAAACATAGAGAATTTCGCCTTGGAGGAGACTCCAAAACTAGTCAGCAAGTACGCTTTTGATTGGGGCGAGTTCAAGAAGCAGTACCCATACACTCCAGACTTCGCACAAAAACGTTTTGAAGACTACCACCACTCCATGTTCAGGTATTACTTGAGCTTGCTGCATTAAACAACCCGAGATTGCAGCCCGGCAAACGTTTGTGCGATTTTGCCGGGCTGGCATCAAATTATGTGACAAGCAGAAATGAGTTTAAAATGATAGACCCTGTAAGAATCCAAGAGGCTGCCATCCACAAATCAGACGAGAACTACGAGTTTTGCGACTTTTTAAAACAAAACGCTGATGGCGGGCAACTCGACTCCCAATTTGCCCAGTTGCACAATGAGCTGTTTGCCAGCTACGATTGCTCAAAATGCGGCAACTGTTGCAGGGAATATACAGTCAGCGTAACCAAGAACGAGGTAGGTCCAATCGCTTCACATTTGAAAATGGCGCCCAAAGAGTTCACAAAAAAATACCTTGAGCCTTTTGGCAAGGAGTATTTGCTCAACGAGCCTTGCCCATTCCTAGCTTCAGATGGGAAATGCTCCATCTATATTTGCAAGCCAGAAGTTTGCACAAGTTTTCCCAGCACCGGCAAGCCAGGCGGGCTTGCCTCTATCTATAGCTGTGTATCTATGATTGAAGTCTGCCCAATTGTCTACGAGATCTTCGAGCAGCTTAAAGAAATCTACGGTTTCACTTATCTGTCTGATTGATTTCTCCAAAAAACCCATTTCTTTTTCCCCCGCCACACTTGCCGCACATTATGCGAAATTCTGCCCTTGCCTGTTGAATAAGCTTTGCGCCAGTTGGACAAGAATATGAATACATCGAGCCATAACAGCCATGGGCAGGAAGGCAGTGCCTATATTTGGCGCTCTAAAAACTGGTATTTCATATTTTTATTGGTTATATATAGTTATGATATTTACTCGGATTGCCAGTTTGTTTTAGGCGCTATGATAACTATAACCAAACCTGCCTAGTTATACTGGCAAGGGCGATTATTGAAGCAACCATAATAAGGCGTGTTTAAAGTAAAAACATCTACTTTGGCAATGCGAAATATATTGGATATAAATTTGAACGATTATAATTGGAATCAATTCGGACTTGCATTGAGATTAGATGCATGATAATATCTTTTTAGGCTTTATTCCAAATCACCCTATGCTTTTTTGAACTTATATTCGTTTTGGCAATGCTCGAAACTAGCCTATACGTCTTGGCTCTGCAAAAAGCGCATGTGGAAAAAAGACATATTATTGCACAACAACTTCTGCAAGACAGCCATAGCGACATAGCGGCCTTGCAGCCAAAAAAGGAGCAAACTAAAGGGCAACAACCTGCTTTTAGCCTCCAATGGGCTTGAAGCAGGGGCTTGTGGTGAAATTGAGACACACGCCCCGGTTGGCTGGCCTATGCGCACTATAGCCCAGGAATATATAAGCGCCGCTGGATGCAAACTTTCCTGCGCTCTACTGGTTGCCAATCAAGATCCGGGCGGCTGGACGGCGCTGTAGACACACTAGCCTTGGGATATCATTGGCAAGGCCAAACTTGCCAATGCCCACAGGGGTTTGTGCGTAATTTCGCAAGCGGTATGTGCGCAACGCAAAAATGAGGTTGCCCCTCCTGCTACTCTCTGCAAAAAAAAATGGAAAAGAGGTAATCGCGATCCTTCCCCCGCCTTAGCTGCGGCCTAAACGCCCGCTTTGGAAAGAGGTATTTTCGCGAAGGAATGATGAAAAAGCCGTTGTCCCCCGCAATCAAGAGATTGTACGGCATTGCAGACCTTGGCTTCGGAATGATGAGCCAAATTGAATCCACTTACTTTGCCCTCTTCTTGACCGACTACGCCCAGTTCCCACTGGCGCTCTCCGGGCTTATATTGTCTTTGACGAGCACATTTGACGCGATTTTCGCTGCCCTCCCTGGCGTCGTTATCGAAAAAGCAAATATGAAATGGGGGCGGTACCGTTCGTGGATGCTTATCGGCCCCCCCATAGTCGCATTGACATACCCCTTCCAATACGTCAAGCTTGGGAACAGCACAGTGGCCGCGTCCGTGATAATTTTCGCCTTTGTGTTTAGCCACTTGGTTTGGAACACCCACTGGATGTGCAACCTGTCAATGATCACAGTCCTTGCCAACAACCCTGACGAGCGCATGCTGCTAAGCTCCCACAGGACAGCCTACTCGTCTGTGGCCCGCATTGTGTTTGGGTATGTTGGCCCCCCCGTTTTGGTGCTCTCCAGCAAGTTGATAGGCAACGATATGTACGGCTTCCCTGCCCTCGCTTTTATCATGTCATGTTTCATGGTGGCATCCTACCTAGTCGTCTTCTCTATCACAAAAGGGTATGACACAGACACTGTCCAGATTACCGCTAAAGCGAAAGAAAATACATCCTTTGGCGACATGGTGAAAGTAATTGGCACCAACCCGCCTTTGTTCATCCACATGATCGTCGATTTATTCAGGAGCATGGGCGCAAACTTCGTCAGCACACTCGCCACTTATTATTTCAGGTATTCTATAGGCAATATGGGATGGCTGGGCACGTATTTGATTATCAACGGCATTGCCTGTTTCTTTGGCGCAATGACAGTCCCTTATGTCACCAAGCTAATCAAGGACACTAAAATCAGGTACGTGGCATACTGCGGCGCCATAATTGCCACTTTGCTGGTCACAAAGCTCAATGGCTTAAATGCCACCGGCTTTATCGTCTGCATGGCAATATACAACTTTTTCTACCAAGCACTTCAGGCAAGCAACCCGCTCATGTACGCATCCGCAACTATTTACGGAGAGTGGAAGACGGGCAAGAGCATGCCTGCCCTCATTAATGGCTGCTCGACTGTTATCCTAAAAATCGGCATCACCATGCGCGGGGCGGCGGTCGCATTCGGGCTTGGCATGTACAACTTTGTTGCCAACCAAACCCCGACACCTCAGCTCCAACACGGCATACTCACTCTGCTGACAATCGTTCCCTCTGTTATGACTGCTATGTCTGCCTTGGTTTGCCTAGTCTTCTATAAGCTCGATGACGAAAGGGTCAACGAGCTCCAAGCTGAGATCGACGCTCGCAAGCCTCTCCAGCGCAACTCGTTATAGCGCGCAAAGATAAAAAAACTAAAATTATCTGCATTTTAAAATAATCCACATGCGCATTTGTTGTGGGCCACATACTGCAAGCGGGTTGGGGGTCGAAACCTGGCCCGCTTTTATTGCCAATTTTTTACTTGTTTTCGCAATCCGGTTTTTACTCGGTTCTATTAGTTAATGCGGCGTAACCAGTTATATGCTTGCCTTGCCGTATGATGAAAAAAAAAACTTAGCCGCAAAGAAGGCAAAATACATTATTGCGAATCCCGCTCCTGCACTAATGTGCGTTTGTGCCGGCCGGGTTGCCACTTTCATTTCTCGATATGAATGGCCGTTTTTTTTGCATATTTTCTTTGATCATTAAAAAGGGGCATGCTACTGCGAAAAAAGCACTTCCCTGCATTTGCGGCAACGAAAATAAAGCGCGGCGGATCACACGAAATATCCCAATTGGCAAACTTGATGGCAGCTTGATGTTGACAAAAAGCTGCAGCGGCTATGACTGGCTTGAAAAAAACTTGCTGGATCTATTTTGGGCATTATGGTGCAAAACTGTCTACTGCCATAGTTGAATATTTGTTTTGTAAATGAGCTGGATCAATAAACAATATTCATACCTAGAGCTAACATGAATGGCTAAAAAAATCGAGCCATTTTGAAGAGCAGGATTGTTGATATGAAATGAGTTTGTAGTTTTTGGATAAAAACGCTTAGTATCTATCAACATATAGCGGCTTATCATTATTTACATCAAAATATGGCGCCGCTGCCTCAATGGAAGCTCGGTGCAGATTGTTGACGAGTGAATAGGCAGTGTGGATTGAAACAAACTTGACTTGTATTTTTGTGCGTGTTAATATGTTATTGATCTAGTTAAACAATGCAATTTTGTATCAACTACTAGATTTACAACTATTGCATTGCAATACAAAAATAAAAATGGGCAATAGCCTGTGAAAAAAGGAGGAACTATGAGTTATATACCAGCAGACCCAAAGGCTGCGCAACAAGAGCGAATCCAGCTCTACGAAGATTTTTTCAACAACAAGATACCTAAGAGGCTGGCTGTCCCAATGTCATCTGGCTCCCACATATTAGCTGAAAAAGCCGGAATAAGCTTCTTTGATTTCCAGTTCAATTGGATCTTGCTCAAAGACGCAGCAGAGCAATTATGCGAAGAGCTCTATTCAGACACCTGCCCGATACCAGGCATCGGTTTGTCTACACGCACACCGTCATCTTTCCAGATTCTTGAGAGCCAATCATTCCAGATGGGGGCTGGCGGATATGTCCAACACCCCGATGTAATCGGTATGCTCTTTGACGAGTATGATGCCCTTATCGAAGACCCTTATGCCGCTCTTCTTGAAATCGTCCTCCCACGCCAACACAAAGCGCTTGGCATGGACGATCCTGTAAAGAGAGGAAATGCCGTTCATTTGGCTATCGTCGCAAAACAGGAAGATGGCGCACAAATGGCATTTACCCGCGATTTGGTAGAAAAATACGGGTATTACCCGGGAGCTCCAGCGGGATCCGGAGGATTCACAGCTGCGCCTTATGACTTCATAGCTGACCAGCTACGCAGCTTTTCAGAGATCTCCAAAGATGTCCGCCGCAACAGGAAAAAAGTCATCGATGCTTGCGAAGCCCTATACCCGCTGATGTTCTTGTTCGGAATGCCGGCAAAACCATCACCAATGGGCGCAGTTTCAACACCGCTACATATGCCCACATACATGCGCGAGAAAGACTTTGTGGAAGTATGGCTGCCAACCTATAGAAGGCTGCTTGAGCAATATGCAGTCAGGGGCGCGAGGGTGAGCATGTTCAACGAGCATGATTGGATTCGCTACCTCGATATTCTTCAAGACTTCCCGACAGGCCACTTGATGCGCTTCGAATACGGAATTGAAAGCGCCCAATTAATTAAAGACAAGCTATCAAAAACCCACTTTATTGGCGGTTTGTACCCGATCACCAATGTAAAAACCTTGTCAAAAGAAGAAAATATCTCTCGAGTAAAAGCGCTGCTTGATATCATGATGCCGGGCGGCGGCTACCAATTTGGCTTTGACAAAGGCGCCATCAAAGCAAGCGATGTCCCACTTGACACATACAATGCCATTGGCGAGACGATCCGCGACTACGGTGTTTATGACAATCCAGGCGAAACATTTGCTAAACCCCTCAACTCTGAGAATTTCGCAATGGAAGAAACTCCAGTGCTCAACAGCAAATATGCCTTTAACTGGGATGACTTTAAAAAACAATACCCATACACCCCAGACTCGGCAAGGGCCCGTTTCGAAGGCTACCACAAGACCATGTTCGATTATTATATCAACTTGCTCGTATAGCCATTCCGTATATAAATATTATTTATGGTTGGATTGGACAAGCCAGGTTTTTATGCTGGGCTCATCTTCATCGATGGGACCAGCTTTTTTTATTGCCGCTTTTAACATAATCCGCCTACAATTTGCCAGCTATAACGGCTTTCATTGACATAACAAGCACAAATATGCTAAAATATTTTTGAATAGATTGTATAGGGTCTTATTTTGGGTTTATTAACCGGTTTAACAATATTTCTTGTGGACAATCACTTCTTGTTTGACCAATCGTTAAGCCTCTTAATGCCAAATTATTTAACACCACATTCCAAGGAGGAAAAATGAGTTTAGAGCAAAATGACCCAAAAGCACTGCAAAACGAGCGTATCCAATTGTATGAAGACTATTACAATTACAAAACTCCCAAAAGGATACCCGTATCCATGTCAGTGGGGATGCATATCCTGGCTGAGCAAGGCGGAGTGGATTTCTTTGATTTCCAGTACGACTACACAAAACTTGCCGAGCAAGCCAACAAGGTCTGCGAGATCCTTTATTCTGACACGAGCCCTGTGGGGGGCATCGGGCAGGCATCCTTGATTCCAGTCCCATTCCAGCTCATCGAAAGCAACACCATTAAAATGGGCAACCACGGCTATATGCAACATCCCAACACCCACGCTTTGTTGCCAGAGGACTATGACTCCCTGGTTGAAGACGCATATGCGACCCTCTTGGAGAAAGCTATCCCCCGACTCCACAACGCAATGGCTGACCCGGTAAGCAGGGGGAATGCTGTGCATCTATTTGCCATCTCAAAAGCCGAAGACGCTGCTACAATGGGCGGAGTAGTCGCTGGATTGGTCGAGCGATTTGGGTATTACCCTGGAGCCCCTGCCGGCTCAGGCGGTTTCGCTGCTGCGCCATATGATTTTTTGTCAGACCAGCTGCGGAGCTTTTCGGGCATCTCCAGCGACACCAGGCGCTACAGGGACAAAGTCATAGCAGCCTGCGACGCCCTGTACCCGATTATGTTCAATTTCGGCTTGCCTTCCAACCCCCATCCAAGGGGAGCTGTGTCAACCCCTCTGCATATGCCCACATACATGCGTGAAAAAGACTTCAAAGAAGTTTGGCTGCCCACTTACAGAAAACTGGTCGAACAGTACAATGCAAGGGACATCAGGGTAAGCATGTTCTGCGAGCATGATTGGATGCGCTACCTTGACATACTGCAAGATTTGCCAACAGGCAATGTTATGCGCTTCGAGTACGGAGATCCCCAAGTTATCAACGACAAGCTTTCAAAGACACATTTCCTGGGCGGATTGTATCCCATGGCTAATGTGAAGAACTTGACAAAGGAAGAAAACATCAGCGAAGTCAAGAGGCTGCTTGACATCATGATGCCAGCAGGCGGGTATATTTTCGGCTTCGACAAAAACCCCATCGCGTCAACAGACATCCCCTTTGACACCTACTGCGCAATAGCTGAAACGGTTCGCGACTATGGCGTTTATAGCAATCCAGGCGCAAGCATCGCTACACCGCTGAACTCTGAAAAGTTCAAGATTGAGGAGGCTCCAAAGGTGGTTAGCAAGTATACCTTTGACTGGGACGAGTTCAAGAGAAAGTACCCTTACACCCCGGATGAGGCGAGGCCGCGCTTCGAAGCTTATGCCAAGAGGATGTTCATGCAAAATATCACTTTCTGCATTTGCTAGAAAAAGCTCTGCCAACCAAAACAACTATTAAACAACCGCAAAAAAAAACAGCCACCAGCATTAAGCCTTTTTTGGTGATGGATATTGGCAGCCTTGCTTTATAAAAGCGTGCGATGCCTTAAACTAGTTAACTTTTTACAGGATTGCCTTGCAGGGCATATGCAGCACTGGTTTTGCTGCATATGCCCATATATATGGGCAATAAGATGTCGTTGATACATTGCAGCTGCTTTCAAACACTAAACACGCCAACAGCGCGCTGCTACCAGCATGTTTTGGGCGCGCTGCCTGGGGGCATCTCCAAGCCATTCTAAAAAAGCCACTTGACGGATTCAGTATATAGGTTAGAATGTTGGTGTTGCATGGCAAGACGCGCTTTACCGGTTTGCCATGCCTGCTTAGCCAAGTGTGGTTTTATGAAAGAAAAAGCTGTTTAAAGCTCCTTGCAACGATAATGGCATCCAATCCAGGCTAGCAAAGCGCTGATAATGGCAAGCTACATTGCCTGCAGCTATGACACCTTCGCCGAAACAGCGACCACCACCAGATTGTTTCAAGGAGACACTGGCACAAAAACTACAACCTTCATAGCCTTGATTGGCCAAGCAGTTCCCGACCAATCGAATGCGGAATTTTTCTGCCGCTTTCGATGCAATAATAATTATCTTTCAAGGAGGAAAAATGAGTTTAGTTCCATCTGACCCAATTGCAGCCCAAGCAGAACGCAACCAGCTATATGAGGATTATTACAACAATATCGTGCCCAAAAGGCTACCTGTGTCTATGTCTGTTGGCCACCACATATTAGCAGAATTAGGCGGTGTCGACTTTTTCGATTACCAGTTCGACTTCTCGAAACTAGCAGGCATTGCCGAGGAAATTTGTGAAAAACAGTACTCGGACACATTGCCAGTTGGGGGAGTGGGTTTTGCTTCACGCCCGCCTTCCTATTTCCAGCTTCTAGAAAGCCAATCCTTCAAAATGGGGGCTGGAGGATTTGTCCAACACCCTGAAGTGATCGGCATGCTTGCAGAGGAGTATGACGCCCTTATCGAGGATCCTTATGCAGCCATACTTGAGTTGGTGCTTCCACGCCAGCACAAGGCGCTTGCCATGGACGACCCTGTGGGCAGGGGCAATGCGGTGCATTTGTCAAGGCTCTCATTAAGCGATGACGGCGCTGCCATCGGGCCGACATTAGGCGCGCTTTCTGCTAAATATGGCTATTATGCCGGCGCTCCCCGGGGTTCCGGCGGATTCACTGCAGCGCCGTACGACTTCCTAGCCGACCAGCTGCGCAGCTTTTCTGAAGTATCCAAAGATGTCCGGCGCAACAGGGCAAAAGTCATAGACGCATGCGATGCGCTCTATCCGCTAATGTTCCTCGCTGGCCTGCCGCCTGCCCCGCATCCCAGAGGCGCTGTTGGCACCCCTCTGCACATGCCCACCTACATGCGGGAGAAAGATTTTGTGGAAGTATGGCTGCCAACGTACACCAAGATGCTTGAGCAGTATGCTGCAAGGGGGGCGAGGGTCAGCATGTTTAACGAGCATGACTGGATGCGCTACCTTGACATCTTGCAAGACCAGCCCAAAGGCCATTTGATGCGCTTCGAATACGGCATAGAAAGCGCCCAGCTGATTGTCGACAAGTTGGCTAAAACCCACTTTTACGGCGGGCTGTACCCGATAGTGAACGTCAAGGCAAAATCAAAGCAGGAAAACATCGACGCAGTCAAAGCGCTCCTTGACATCATGATGCCAGGCGGAGGATACCAGTTTGGCTTCGACAAAGGCGCGATTATGGCAAGCGACATCCCTCTTGAGAATTACAACGCGATAGCTGAGACAATCCGCGACTATGGTGTATACACCAATGCCGGCGAAAGCTTCGGCACACCCCTTAACACTGAAGGTTTTGCGAAAGATGACAACCCAGTTCTTGGGGGCAAGTATGCTTTCAATTGGGATGAGTTCAAAAAACAGTATCCATACACCCCGGACTCTGCGCGGGCACGCTTCGAAAATTATTACAATTCAATGTTTACCTACTATATGACCCTGCTTATGTAGCATTCACGAACATACAAAGCAAAATAAAACAAGGCGGCTTTTTAGCCGCCTTGTTTTATTTTGCGTGGCGCGCTTGGGTTGCATTATCCCCAAGTGTTTGCCTATAATATCAATATGCAGGCCAATAGCACAAGGTTGCCATTTGGGAGGCTTGGGGTATTGACAATTGCGGCATTTTGCCCCTATGATTAAATGGTTCTTAATTTAAAACCGGTTAACCGGCAATAATTGGAGGCATGCTTTGAGAAGCGGTTTGCCCCAAAGAAATTGGGTGATAGTTTGAAACAGACAATTTTTGCAGTTGAGGATGATAGAGCGATCCAAGAGCTTTATGAGTTTACCCTGGAACAGGATTTTGACTGCCATTGCTTTTATGATGGAGAGTCCTTCTTTGGCGCTTTTGAGAAAACCAGCCCGGACCTGATCTTGCTGGACATAATGTTGCCGGGGGAGGACGGGTATGCTATCTTGGCTAAATTGAAAGAGAACGGATCCACCTCAAACATTCCTGTGATAATGGTATCGGCGAAAGGAGAAGAGATTTCAAAAGTCAAAGGCTTGAATTTGGGCGCCGACGACTATATATCAAAGCCTTTTGGGGTTCTGGAGCTTGTAGCGCGAATCAAAGCAAATCTGCGCAGAACAGCTAAGAGCACTGAAAACGTGGCATACAAAAATATTTTGATCGACTATTCCAAGCACCGCATCCTTGTCGATGAGGTGGCTCTAAAAACAACACTGAAAGAATACAACCTCCTTTGCCTTCTTGCGGAGAATGCGGAAACAGTGCAAATGCGGGAAACAATTTTCAACGAGGTTTGGGGGGACAGCTTTATTGGGGAGACCAGGACTTTAGACATACACATAAAAGACTTGAGGAAAAAACTGGCTGAAGCGGGAAGCGAGGCAGTTATCCAGACTATAAGAGGGGTTGGATATATGCTCATATGAAAAAAAGGCTGTTTCTCAATCTCGCCTTGATGATTTTTGTTGTGCTTCTAAGCTTTTTTTTCGCTTCTGTCTACATTGTCCACAATAACAACCTCAATGTTTCAAAAGACACTGTCATGGAGGCAGCCAGGATTTGCGCTGCTCTATTCAACGATGAAATCGACCTTCAAGATTTTGTAAATATCGGAGGCAACACGAGGATCACCCTCATTTCCAAAGATGGCCTTGTATTAGCTGACAGCAGGCCTGACAGCAAGGACACGGAGGGCTACTTGGACAGGCCTGAGATACAAGCCGCGTTGGCAGGGGAGCCTGAGGTTTTCAAAAGGTACTCGTCTTCTTTCGGGATGGATTATATCTACTATGCGTTGAAAGTGGAAAGCAATGGCAGCTATATCTTCATCCACGCTGCAATCCCCACCACTAAAATTGATGATTATTCCATGAAATCACTGGCAGTCTTGGCTTCACTGCTTTTAGCTGTGTCGTTGCCTTGTTTTCTCTTCTCTAGAAGCATGATAAGAAAAATCACAAAGCCTTTTGAATCGGTTGAGAGAAGGCTAAGGCTTCTTTCGATGGGGGAATACGCCCAACAGCACCTTGAGGAAGGGTACGAGGAGGAGATAGATTCGATTTTACGGGGGATAGACGAGGTTGCCGAAATAGTCCAAAACGGGTTTGCGGAGCTTTGGGAAGAGAAGACCAAGCTTGACTACGTTTTGGGAAGCATTGGAGACGGAATTTTCGTTTTGGACGAGATGATGGACATCGTATTGATCAACTCGTCAGCATTAGGCATTTTTGACAGCAATCCAGAAATCATCGGCAGGAACTTGAGCGAGCTGGCCAATGAAGAAAAGCTTATCGACACTGTGAGCGTATGTATAAGCCGCAACGAGAACGCCCTGTTCCAGGTCAACCTCCATTCGAGGATATTCCAAGCAACAGTCAAACAGCTTCCCAGTGGCAGATTGTCTATGCTTATCATGTCGGACATAACAGAGAATACTGAGAATGCAAAGCTGCGGGAGGACTTTTTCGCCAATGCGTCCCACGAGCTAAAGACGCCGCTAACAGCTATCAAAGGATTCAGCGAGCTTGCGACAATGCACAACCACGACGAGAACCTGGCTAAGTATCTTGAGGGCATAACAAGGGAGACTGACCGCATGTCCTCTTTGATCCGTGACATGCTCAGGCTCTCAAAACTCGAAAGCGACAGGACTATAAACCCTAGCCCAATCTCACTGGCTCAAGTGGCAAACGATGTATGCAATACCTTGTCGATGGCTATTGAAGAAAAAGCGATAACGGTAGACATTTTTGGAGACGGGATTATCGAAGCAGAGCCTGAGCATGCTTATGGGCTTGTGCGTAACATAGTGGAAAACGCTGTGCGCTATAACATCCACAAAGGCAGGATCGCGATAGCTATTGAAAGCGGCAGGAAAACAGTATGGCTCTTTGTCTCTGACACAGGCATCGGAATTGCCCCCGAGGACCAGGCGCGGATTTTTGAGCGCTTTTACCGGGTTGAGAAGAGCAGGTCCCAAAGAGGCGGCGGCACAGGCTTGGGCCTTTCAATAGTCAAGCATATCGCTGCGTTATACGGATGGAGGGTCTCTTTGAAAAGCAAACCCGGGAAAGGCACACAGATTTCTGTTGAATTTGTCCAAAACAACCGGCTTCTTGATCATTAATGCAGCTTGGCAATAGCTGTTTTTTTGTTTTAAGGATGCAGCTGTCGTTTTTTGGCATTTTGCTAGAAACAGATAAACCGATTTAATTCTGTATTGTAGCGTTTGACTAAAAACCCACAAATTGTTAGAATGGACATGTACGTATTATTAAGAGGAGAGTTCAGCAATATGAAAAAAACAGATATTCGCAAAATCATTGCAGTGCTGCTGGCAGGCGTGCTTTTATTAGCCGCTGCATGCAACACAGGAGGATCGAGGCAACAAACCGGAAGCGGCAGCTTTGAGGACATGCTTATCATTCTCCACACGAATGATGTCCATGGCAACGCCCTTGAGGACCTTGAACCTGAAGAAGGGTCCGGCACTATCGGATATGCCAAGATAGCCAAGATAAAAAGCGAATTGGAAGCTTTGGGCGCGTCAGTGCTGCTGCTTGACGCAGGCGACGCCAGCCAAGGGACAAGTCTGGTGAATTTGGATTACGGCAAATCCGCATTCGATATTATGGATGCAGTTGGCTATGACGCAATTTCGCCAGGCAACCATGAGTTTGACTGGGGCTCCGACAACTTGCAGCAACTCGCAGAAGGCGCAAGCTTCCCAGTGCTGTCGGCTAATATCGTGCGCCGCACAGGCGGGGATTTGGTTTTTGACGCCAACAAGATTTTTGAAATGCCCAACGGCATGCAAGTCGGCGTGTTTGGGCTTACAACCCCAGAGACATTGACAAAAGCGCATCCCGACAAAGTTAGGGACATCGACTTCTTGATGGGTGAAGAGCTGTACGCGGCAGCCCAAGCGCAAGTTGACGAGCTTAAGGGCGCAGGCGCCACAGTGATAGTCTGCCTTTCCCATCTTGGAATGGATGGCGAATCTGAGCCTAACAGGTCTATTGACCTTGTAGGCAAGGTTACAGGCATTGACATCCTCATTGACGGCCACAGCCATACCCTTCTAGAAAGCGGCCAAGAGGAGAATGGCGTCCTGATCGCCAGCACAGGCTCCCTGTTCAAAAATATCGGCATCGTGACCTATGATGGCACAAAAGCATCCGCAACCGTCTATAACGGCGTTGATGCAAAAATTGCCGGGACTGTCGACGAAAAGATAGCCGGTGTATTCGCTTCAACTGAAGTTGACGTTGCTGTCGGCAAAATTGTCAGCGATATCAACGATACGGTCATGGAGCAGCTTTCCGCAGTTTTCGCGACAACTGATGTAGATCTAGATGGGGAGCGCGATCCTGGCGTCCGCACCCAAGAGACAAACCTTGGAGACTTTGCGGCAGACGCGATCCTTTGGGCAGCCAAGCAAGCTGTTGGCGACCAAGTGGTAGCTGCTGTCACAAACGGCGGAGGCATCAGGACTTCTATCCCCGCCGGGCCAATCTCTATGAACGACATGAAAACAGTATTCCCGTTTGGCAACCAAGTGACGGTGCTCACGATAACCGGCGCAGAGCTGCTTGAAGCGCTGGAAGCCGCGACATGCACTACACCAGAAGCCATAGGGGCATTCCCGCAGGTTGCAGGGATAGAGTTCACTATTGACACATCTGTTGAGTATGCCGAAGGCGAAGAGTATCCGGAATCCACCTACTTCAAGCCTGCGAACCCCGGCAGCCGTGTCACCATTGCAACCGTTGGAGGCAAACCTTTCGACTTGAATGCTGAATATGTTATTGCATCAAATGACTTTACAGCAGCCGGCGGAGACACTTACTATGCATTCCGCTATGGCTACACCCAAACAGGGTATATGACTGGCTTATCCCTAGAGGATGCTTTAGTAAACTACACCCTGAGAGTTTTAGGCGGAGTGATTGGACAGGATTACGCATCTCCAGCAGGAAGGATCACCATCAAATAACAACTGGCTATAGATTGCTTTAGCAGCAAAAGAACGTTTGGACCGTAAAAGGGGGGGGAGCCGGCTATCGAGTATCCGGTCCTCCCCCTTTGAGTATTTGGTTATATTCCATGGACAACCTGCCGCTTGTCTTCCGCCTAGAAGCATAGGTTTCACTTTAGAAGCCCAACTGGCTAGGCAATGTCCGGCATCCGCCTCCCAGATGCTTGCCTGGGCGCTTAAGCCCTCTATGGTACTCAATGCGCAGTTACGCTTGTGTAGATTGCTGCAGGGTGTGCAGCCCGAAATCCGTCATTTGGCAAATATACCAAACAACAGATTTCGGAGACATTTTTGGGAGACTATAATTCTTGTCAATAACTACGCTATTTTAAGCCATTATCTCGATTTTATCGAAAAAAAACAACTATGTAGCCCAACTCGCAAATATTGGAATCTTCTAGGAAATTCTGTATATTTCTTGACGCATATAGTCGAATATCGTATACTTTCTTCATATTGTAGTTTAAATCCTGCCAATCCCTTTGCCAAACACAATGTAAAACCAGCTGTGCCATATATGTTATGGCATAAGCACATTTAGGCATAATTTTATAAAGAGGATATCCCTTGGCTAAATACTTGTTAAAAAGGCTTCTGCAATCCCTGGTCGTCCTTGTTGTGGTAAGCGCTGTCATTTTTTTCACTGTGCGCTTGTCCCCTTCTGATCCTATAGCTTCCATTACAAAGGGAAAAACTGTGACCGCCCAAGTCCGGGAGGATCTATTGAGGCGTTTCAATCTTGACAAGAGCCCTATCCAACAATACTATCTATGGATTGGCGGAATGTTGAAGGGCGACTTCGGCGAAAGCTACCAATACCGCCAACCGGTTTCTCTCCTTGTCAGCCAGAGGGTCAAGACAACCGTCCAGCTTGCTGCGCTTTCGACAGTGCTTGCAATCTTGATTGCTGTCCCTTTGGGTATTGTTTTGGCTGTAAAGGCAAACAGTTTCACAGACAAAGCGCTTTCAATAATCTCCCTTGTGTTTGTCGCTTCCCCCACTTTTTTGATAGGAGTCATCTTTATGCTTGTCTTTGCGTTAAGGCTCAAGTGGTTTCCCTCTATGGGGACAGGCAGTTTCAGGCACTTGGTTTTGCCCTCTTGCGCTATGGCTATCAATATGGTGGCGCTCACAAGCCGTATTACCCGCCAGTCTATGATTGAAGAGCTCTCAAGCGACTACATAACAGCTGCCTACGCAAAAGGTGTCGGGCCATTGCGCATAATCTTTATACATGCTCTGCGAAATGCGGTGATACCAGTTATTACAATTACTTCCCTGCAAATTGGCGGGATGCTTGTTGGCGCAGTGCTCGTTGAAACTGTTTTTGCTATGGGCGGCTTGGGAGACTTGTTGATCTCCTCTATTAAAAGCTCTGACTACCCTGTTGTCCAAGGGGTGACTATGATGATGATTGTCGTGTATTGCGCCTTGAGTGTTGTCGTTGACACCCTTTATGCAATAATAGATCCAAGAATCCGGCTTCAATAACAGGAGATTGGCAATTGTTAAAAGCGATTATCGGCCAAAAAACATCAAAAAAAAATAGTTACGGAAAGTTGCTGACACCTTCTTTCGCCATTAGCTTAGTTATTTTTATAGCAATTGTTGTCCTTTCCGCCTTTGCCCCCGTTTTCGCGACCCATGACCCAAACAAGAACGAGCTGCAATCCAGCCTTGCAGGGCCTTCAAAAAGCCATTGGCTGGGATGCGACGTTAATGGCCGGGACCTGTATTCCCGCGTTTTATATGGCGGCAGGACTGCTTTGATGGGGGCTTTGGGCGTTGTAGGGCTCTCAATTGTTTTAGGCATACCCTTAGGCTTGGTTTGCGGGTATGTGGGAGGGCTTGCAGACACCCTTATCATGCGTTTGTGCGATGTGATACTGGCATTCCCTACCCTTCTGTTGGCATTCTTGTTTGTAGCTACCTTCGGGCGGGGGATCACAATCTCTGTTGTGGCTTTGGGCATAGTTTATGTGCCCATGCTGACTAGGCTGACACGCTCCCTTGCCATTGTTGAAAAGAACAAGACATATGTCTCTGCGGCTATCTCGCTGGGCTATTCGCCGCTGCGCATCATGTATCGCCATATTTTGCCCAATTGTATTTCCACGATCCTGGTCCAGCTGACCTTAGACCTTGGATACGCAATCTTGGATTTATCCTCCCTTTCCTTCCTTGGGTTGGGCGTGATTGAGCCTACTGCAGATTGGGGGGCTATGCTGGGGCAAGGAAGGCTTTACCTGCTGGTTAATCCATACTTGTCGACTGTGCCAGGCGCAGTCATAGTCTTGTCGGTAGTTTCGCTGAATATTTTTTCTGATTGCCTGCGACAGTACCTGGACCACACACAAGTGCAACTGCCATCCTTTGAGGAATACGCGTCCCGTTTGGAAAAACAACAAAAACCGCAAGAGAGCGGGGCATGATTGATATGGAAAACCTGTTGGAGATTAACGGGCTCACTGTGGAGTTGATGACAGAGCGTGGTATTGTATACGCCCTGTCAGGAGTTGACTTGAATGTGGCTCATGGGCAGATACATGGGGTAGTCGGCGAATCAGGCTGTGGAAAATCCATGACCGCCAAATCGATAATGAGGCTGCACAATCCCAAGCGCAGCCGGATGGGCGGCACTATCCTATTTGAAGGCGAAGATATTGCTGCTATGGAAATTAAAGAGGTAGAGAGGCTTCGTGGAAAAGATATTTCAATGATCTTCCAAGACCCGGCTATGTCTTTAAACCCTTTGATGAGTGTTGGAAACCAAATCGCAGAAATGGCGCGTGTCCACTTGAAATCATCCAAAGCTGAAGCTAGGCAAATTGCGCTTGGGATGCTTGAGAAAGTGGGACTTAGCCCAGCAATAAATAGATACAGGCAATACCCTTTCGAACTTTCTGGCGGGATGCAGCAAAGGGTGATGATCGCGATAGCTATCGCTTGCTCCCCAAAGCTGCTTATTGCAGACGAGCCGACAACCGCCCTTGATGCCACAATACAAGCGCAGATTTTAGAATTGATCCAATCCCTCTCCGATGAAATGGGGATGAGCGTGCTTTTTATTACCCATAATTTCGGGATAGTGGCTGAGATTTGCAGCGCAGTGTCAGTTATGTACCAAGGAAGGGTGGTTGAGACAGGCTATACCCGCAGTGTCCTTGACAACCCTGCGCACCCCTACACTGCCGCGCTAATAGCCTCAATACCCACTATGGCGCTGGAAAGCCAAAAACGGCTAGGATCCATACCTGGCAGGCCTGACACACTATATGAAAACCTTTCATATTGTCCCTTTTGCGCTAGATGCCCCCAAGCTTTTGGCCAATGCCGCAATGAAAGGCCTGGCTACCAGTACCTGGAGGATGGCCATAGGGCAGCATGCTTTGGCATTGGAGGATGAATTTGAGCGGATCAGTAATTGAGGGCACGAACTTGCAGAAGCGATACCATATACCATCCCGCAAACTGGCAGAGAAAGGCAAAGAGCTAGTGGCTGTGGATAGTGTGACAATCAAAATTGGGCGTTCCAGGATTTTTGGCGTTGTCGGTGAATCAGGCTGCGGAAAAACTACACTTGGGCGGCTTCTTACAAAAATGGAGCCAACAAGCGATGGGACTATTGTCTTTAATGGGCGGGACATAACACGCCTCTCAGGCAAGGATTTGATCGCACTGCGCAGCCAAATGCAGATGGTGTTCCAGAACCCCTACGGGTCATTCAACCCGAAGCAAAGGATCGGCTCTGCATTGGCTGAAGTAGCCAAAGTGCACAAAATCCCCAAGGAAATTGCCCCAGACAAAATTGCTGCCCTTCTGTCTGAAGTCGGCATGCCCATTGACGCTTTGGGCAGGGTGCCTTCAGAGCTTTCTGGAGGCCAGCTGCAGCGGCTGGCAATTGCCCGGTCCCTGTTGCTTGGACCTGAGTTTATTGTTGCAGACGAGCCTGTCAGCGCCCTTGATGTCAGCGTGCAAGCGCAGATCTTGAATTTGATCATGGACTTGAGGGAGAGCCATGCTATTGCAATGCTCTTTATATCGCATGAGATGCCAGTAGTCAAAGCAGTGTGTGACGAAGTTGCCGTTATGTACTTGGGAAGTTTTGTCGAGAAAGCTCCGACCCAAGAGCTGTTCGCCAACATAGCCCACCCTTATACACAAGCGCTTATGTCGGCAGTGCCTTCGATTGACTCGGATATCGCAAAGGAGCGAATCATCCTTGAAGGCGACATACCTTCCGCCATTGGCCTTGGGCCTGGCTGCCCGTTTGCGCCCAGGTGCCGCCATGGGATGGAGCGCTGCCGCTTGGAAAAACCCCAGTTAAGAGATATGGGGGCAGGGCATCTTGTTGCATGCCATCTGCATTAGCGGCTTTTCCTTTTTGATATAAATAATTTGAACTATGAGGAGGAAAGATGCCAAAACTAAGGAGATTAGCTTCAGTAGTCCTTGCTGGCTTGATGCTGGCTTCTGCTCTCGCCGGTTGCGTCGGAGGAGGCGGAGGCGGTGGAGGTGGCGATGATGCAAAAACCTTGAAGATCGGGCTGGATTCTGACATTCTGAAACTCGACCCGGCATACGCCTACGACTTCACCACAAACCCGGTGATCAACCAGATAAGCCAAGGGCTCATGTATTTTGACCAAAACACACAGCTTGCGCCACTGCTGGCAAAATCATGGAGGGTTGAAGAGGATGGCTTGGCTTATATCTACGACATCCGTGACGACGCCACATTTTCGGACGGCACACCGATGGAGATGGAGGATGTAGTCTACTCCCTCAACCGCCACTTTGACGACAGTGTGGGCTCGCTACTGGCAGGCCAGCTTGAGAATGTCGAATCAATCACCCAAAGCGGGGACTGGGAACTGACCGTGAAACTGAAATCTGCCGACTCGACATTCATTAACACTTTGGCTGGCACAGTGGGCCATGTTGTCAAAAAAGAATACTGCGAAGCGCAAGGGGACAGCTTTGGATCCATTAACGGCGGGCTCATCGGCACAGGCCCATACAAATATGTCTTGGGCAGCTGGGTAACAGGCACAGGATTGAAGCTGGAAAGGAACGAGAACTATTGGAACGAAGACGATATCGGCTACTACGATATCCTTGAATTCAAAGTCATAGCAGAAGAGACCACCCGTGTGGCTGCGATCCAAAATGGCGATGTGGACATCCTGACACTGCCGCCGCCAGCTTTGCTGGACACCCTATATGGCGATGCCAAGATTACTGTCCTTGACCAGCCAAGCTATGGCTTGGTTTATATGGCATTCAACTACGCAAAGAAGCCTTTTGACGATCCCAGGATCCACAAGGCAGTAGCGCATGGGATCAACTTCGTAGAAATCCACCAAACACTTGTAAAGCGGGCCGGGCAAATCGGCACAGCCATCCCCGGCAGCGAAGCCATGTTCCCTGTCGAGGCTGACAGATGGCAAAACTACAGGCACAACACCATCCCGGTATACGAGTACAACCCGGAAAAAGCTGCTGCCTTTTTGGCTGAAGCAGGCTACGCAGACGGTCTGGAGGTTTCCCTCATGACAAACGAGGACGGGATGCGCAATGCGATCTGCTTGGCTATCCAAGAACAGCTGGGGGAAATCGGCATCAATGTGACCATCAACAAGGTCTCAGGCGATGAGCATACATCCTACCAGTTTGGCGAGATACTCGAAGACGGCCTAAGGGGATATGACATCCTGATGGCAGGCTGGTCTGCCGACTATCCGGACATAGGCAACATCATTGAGCCCCTGCTGAAATCAGGCCAGACAGCTAATGCAGCCGTATACAGCAACCCGGAGATTGACGCGCTCATTGTAGCACAATTTGCGGCAACTGACCCCATTGAGAGGAACGATCTGCTATTTGAGCTAATGGACATCGTAACAGAGGAGCTTCCATACCTGGTCGCTTTGCATCCAATAAAGACATACGCATTGTCAAACAAGGTCACAGGCCTTGACGCCAAAGCCAATTGGGTAGCGAATGTCCATTTCCAAGATGCACGGCCGGCTGAATAAAGCTAATTTTCAACTTTAAGCCCTGCCTAGTGCAGGGCCTTTCTTTAGGAGAAAAATAATGGACACAATTTTGTACAACGGATCCATTGAGACTATGGCAGGTCGCAGGGTGGCTGCCGCAGCTATTAAAAACGGGCGCTTCGCATATGTCGGCGAGGATGCAGCCGTTCTGGCTCTAGCCAGTGAATCAACAAAATTAATCGATTTGAAAGGCAACTTTGCAGTACCAGGATTTGCTGATAGCCACATCCATATGCTCAGCACAGGAGAGCATATGGAGCGTTTAGACTTGAGGGGCTCAAAAAGCGTCGAGGAGCTGGTCGAAAGGGGGAAAAAATACCTGGAGGCAAAGCAAATCCCCGAAGGCTCATGGATCATCGGCGTAGGCTTCAACGACAATGGTTTTGATGAGCCGCGAATGCCCACCAAGGATGATTTAGACCTTGTCTCCACTGCGCATCCAATAATTTTCACCCGCATCTGCGGCCATATCGGCTCGATAAACTCATACGCCATCGAGGTTTGTGGCATAACAACTAAAACCGCCTCTCCAGGAGGAGAGTTTTATAGAGACGCCAATGGGCAGCTTAACGGGATCCTAAGCGAAACAGCTTTGGACTTGCCCCATTCTGCCTGGCCCCAAATTGACAAAGAGAAAGCAGCCCGTTTGCTAAAAACCGCATCTGAGGCTTATGCCTCATCAGGGTTGACAGCAGTGCACTCTGATGATTTGAGCTCCTTGGGATACAACGACTTGAAGGACACTGCTTTGGAGCTTGCAAACCAAGGTTTGTTGAAAGTCCGCATTTATGAGGATTGCCAAGGGCCTACAATTGAGGCAATTCAGGAGCTCTCAAAACAAGGCTTGAAAACAGGCGTAGGGAATAGCGACTTTTCAGCGCTCTGTGTGAAAATCTTGGCTGATGGCAGCCTCGGCGGGGCTACTGCCTTGTTGAGGGAGGAATACAATGACGCTCCGGGAGATAAAGGCATTGCAATCTACACCCAAGAGGAAATTGACGGGCTAGTCAAGGCATGCCATGACGCTGATTTTGGCGTGGCTTGCCACTGCATCGGGGACGGGGCGCTGGAGATGTTTTTGGACGCTTTGGAAAAATCCATTGCAAGCAATCCCAAGCCCCTCATAAACCGTGTGGTCCACTGCCAAATCGGATCAAAGCAGCAGTACGAGAGGATGGCTGCATTAAACGTTGCCGCTGACATCCAGCCCCCATTCACAGCCACAGATGCCCCTATTGTCCTTGCGAGAGTAGGGCAGCAGCGGGTTAAAGAATCATATGTTTGGAAGAGTTTGCTGGATTATGGCATCCAGCTTGGGGGAGGCTCTGACAGCCCTGTAGAGCCGTTTGCCCCTCTTTGGGGCATATACTGCGCTGTAACCAGGTGCGACGGGGAGGGCAAGGAGCCTTGGATGCCCGATGAGAGGTTGTCTGTCATGCAAGCTCTTGAGCTTTATACCATAGGGCCTGCGCGGCTGTCAAACAACCTGCACAACAGCGGCACCATCGAAGCGGGAAAATACGCCGATTTGGTTGTCCTTGAAAGCGACTTGTTTGAAATTGACCCCCACAGCATAAAAGATGTCAAGGTTGCCATGACCATTAAAGGCGGGGATGTGACCTATTCAAATGGATTGCTCGTTGAGCATTTCTTTAAAAGTGGAGCATAGCTGCAGTTATGCCCCACTTCCCTAGCGCAGCTGTTATTAGTTTATATATTGGCAGTTTTGCGACAATTAGCTCTGAGATATGCCGCTATTGCCGCCAATCGCACGGATCGAAACAAATATTGTTGCCCAGAGGCTACTCGTATGATTTTTATCCTATTTCCCGAAACATTGCAAAAAAACTTGAAAAAAGCGCTCCAAAACAGCGAGCTGGCAATCGACCAGGTCCGTTCTGTGGAATTAGAGATCAAGGCGCGCCACAACACGAAAAACAAAGGTATCAAGTTGGCCGCGTTCATCTCGATAGGAGTGTATGCCCTGATGGCTATTCTCTACATTTCTAATATGAGGGCAACCAAAATAGCCCTTTTCTCTTTATTGGCCACCGGGGCAGTATTGTTTGCAATCCTGGCGCTAGCCAAGTTTTTTTATGTCGATTTGCTTAAGCGCCAATTCCAGAAAGCCCTCAAGAAAGGCTATCCCGGATACCACATAACGTGGTAGCGCCTAAGGCAGCTCTACTCTCGGGTTGGTGTAGCGCCCCCGACCTTCACTCTTGCCAAAATCAATTGCTGATGATGGGCACCTGTGCAGGCAGCCGAGGCATTGCTCGCATTTGCCCGTTTTCCAAACAGGCTTGCCGTCAATGATCTCGATTGTATTGCGTGGGCAAATTTCAGAGCACAATCCGCAGCTGGCGCATTTGCTTTCATCTACCTTGAACTTCCCGGTTGTCCTGGCCAACTCATACATGGGGGCTGCGACGAAGCTCATAAACCTGGGCATAAAACCTTTGATTCCATTAAAATCACCAGCCTCGCGGCTGTTAATCTTGTCTGCAATTTGAGCAAGGCTCTCCTTGGCCCTGTCAAGCAATTCTTCTATTTCCGCTTTTGGCTTGATACTTGACAGCATTACGTAGTTGTCCACCATCGGTACAGCAAACACAGCGTCAATCCTTATGGCCTTAGTGATATTCCTTGCAGCGTCTGCCGCTGTCCCCCCTGCATTTAGCACAACATAGGAGTAGTAGTTTTCCTGGTAAATTATCGACAATTTACCTACAAACTCTGATACTATAGCGGGGACAATGTAAAAATAGACCGGCACAACAAAACCAACGCTCTCCCCTTTGTCCAGGCTAAAAGAAAACTTGCCCGCCTTCACACAATCTGCAATATCTATTAGATTAGTATCCCCGGTTTTTTGTGCAATGAGCTGTGCGGCATATTTGCTGTTGCCAGTGGCAGTAAAATAGAATATCATATATGCCCATCCTTTGAATTGAATCATTTTTTTATAAATGCCCGCAAGACCTGGAATACAGCTTTCGTTTTCAATCCAGAAGCTGCCCTCCTTCAATTACACCATATCCCTTTGCCTTCATAGCCATTATACAGCCAAGGAAGGCCAAGGGAAAATCCCTTGGCCTTCCTTGGCTGTAATTCTTAAATAACTTCAACCTCTACTTCAGCCTCTTCCATTTTCGCTTTCTCTGCCGCTTCCAGCCTCTCAAGGTTTGCAATCCTAGAAAGGATATGTGCTTGGGGTATCTTGAACATTTCCCCAAAGCCTTTTTTTGTGGCGGCATCAATCTTCGAAAGACGATATAAAGATTTTGCAAGCCCTCTGCCAAAGCCGATTTCATGCGCAAACAAGTCTGCAACCAGCTCACTGTCCTTGCTGTCGACAGCAAGGATCGTCTCGCCCACATTCACGAAAAGAAAGACAGCCAACTCAAAGGCTAGCCGGCAGGCTAAAGAAACAGCCTTCGACAGCTCCCCGGCGGTTTTAGAGCCTTCAGCAGCTTCCGCAACCCCGTCCACAAAAGCCAACACAACCCGTGCCATGAAAATAATAAGGGAGAATAGCAGGTTTCCAGACATTGCGACCAAAAGCGCCCTGGAATGGGCATATTGCAAGTGCCCCAGCTCATGGGCAATAATGCCTTGGATCTCATCGGCATCGTAGTTGTCCACAATGCCCCTGGTGAGGATGATTGTCTCCTTGCCTACAGCTAAGCTGTTTAGTCTTCCGCTGTCAATAATATACAACTTTGGGATTCGCCTGCCGCCCTTTTCAGTGCCAATAGCGCCGGTTATCACAGCATCATACAATGACAATATTGACGCCTGCCCGTGGTGCGCTTGCAGCTCCTTTGCGCCCTGCATAGCCCTAAGGGCGACTTCCCCGAAGGAAGACAGCGATATAGCCAAGGATATTGCAAGCAGAAAAAATGCGGCAATGAAAGACCTCCTGCCTCCCCTGAGAATTATTGACATCAAGATATGGTTGTATAGAAACCACAAAACGTATGTCGAGTTTGCTTTGAGAAAACGCGCTAGTTTCATATTTGCCCTCATATATAGAAACTTATGAGGCATACAGCCGCTGTATGTTTATAACCAGCATATTTATGCCCGAAGCATTCTCCCTGCAGGCTTCAATTGCCTTTGCTTTGAGCGCATTGCGCCAACAATAGGAAATGCATGATTCAATGGACGGGCATGCATTTCCATAAGTCTCATAAGTCTTTAGATTCGAAAACCAGATGCTGCTATTACCAAACTATTTTTGGCTGTTCATATCTGTCAATGCCCCTTACTAACACGGGCTCATAAATAAACAGATCCCAAAGGCCTGACAAATTCCATCTTGCATGGCTCGGCAGCGGGATATTCATGCTCTCCGAGCCCCAGCAAATCGTACCGATAGAGTCATAGCTCCATACCCAAAGGTTGCCGTCAGCATCCAACACAACATATGAAGATGTGAATGTGGCAATCTTGCTGGTATAAGGCATAGCTACCTTTGCGTACTCCGGGTCTATGCCCAAACCTTTCTCATTCCAGAAACCAGTTGGGAATGTCTCTTTTGGGTATCCGGTGTGTGTTGTAGGATCGCTTGCGCTGCCAGAGACTTGCGGATGCAGCCAGCTGATTTGTTTGCCTGATGTGTTCTGGTCGCCGTTGCCGGTTATTGTTGGGGATTGTATAGCTTTTTTGCTCCAAATCGGCACACGGCAGTAGTCTGCAGCGTAGAAGTCGGTTACCATACCATATCCGTAAAATTCATTGTCGCCCCATGTCCAGATCTTGCCGTTGCGGTCGACAACGTAACTCGTCCTATGCCCTGCGCTAATTGATGCGCATCCGGGGTATTCATAAGTGCTGTCATATGCAAAGGACGCTTTCTCGTTGCCTTTTGTCGGCGAGACAATCCGGGCTTTCGAGTCAAACTCTACGATTTCGGGCGCCTTGAGGTAATTGATAGTTCCAAATCCTCTCTGACCCCGGACAGCGCCCCATTGCCAAACGGTTCCGTCAGCGTCTAGGGCGAGAACCCAATTTTGCACAAGGGATACTTGCACAAACTCTGGGGTGTTGGCAGGGAATGCCACTTTTGAAGGAGTGCGCACCATTGATGTCAGCCCATTTGCGCATTCAGCCAAGGAGTTCCTGCCCCAGCACCATACATTGCCGTCACTGTCAAGCGCGACATTGTTGTCCCGTCCAGCTTGGACATCAACAATCACAGTGCCTGCAGGGAAGACCGCTTTTCTCGGCTTGTTGTTGGCAAGAGAGCTGCCGGCATAGTTGCCGCTGCCAAGTTGACCGGCATTGTTCAAGCCCCAGCACCATACTTCCCCATTGATATCAAGGGCTGTCGAGTGGAATACGCCACAATCCACTTTGACTAGTTCCGGGATCCCATATTCTGCGCGGTCTAACTTTCTAGGGCTGCGCTGGGCGACATTGCCGCCTGGCACAAAGTTTCCGCTTTGCCATTCTGCATTGTAGCCCCAACACCAAACATCCCCATCATAATCCAGGGCCATTCCATAGGATTCCCCAGCTGAGAATTGTTTGATTTTTGGCAGGGATTCCACAATTTGCGGAGCTCCGGCATAGCCCTGCCCGGTTGTTGTGCTGATCGACATTCCGTTGCCGAGATGCCCAGAGCCGTTCATGCCCCAGACCCACACCTTGCCGTTTTCATCCAAGGCTCCGCCAAAATAATAGCCGATGCTCACATCGACAAATTTCGGGTCATGGATCCTTCCATATCTTGGAGCCACATTTGACGCCAACGCGCTTGTTAGAGCACTGCAAGCAAGAAGGACAGCTAGAATAGCGCCTATGGCAATCTTGCTTGCCTTTCTGAGTTTTCTGTCCGTTCCCATTCTTCGACCTCCATTTTTTTGGATTGCAGTTTTTCATAACATCAAAAGTTGCATTGTTATTGTTGTATTAGATTTATCTGCAATTTAAATTAAATCATGATTACAATATAACCTTGATTTACATGTAAGTCAATGGGATTTTTAGAATTTATTGGTTACATATATATTGAATTGGAAGTCGTATTTATTAGTTGCATATAGTGGTTTAGATGTTGTGTAAAATAAGATGAATTATCTATAACGCATAAATAATTTGTAATAATATTCCAAAAACAGCATAGCCCGTTATAAGTCTGATCGAAAAAATACACCACTGGCAGGCTTGTACAAACTAGGGCATTAAATTATTATAAGGTAAATGTATCCAAATTGTTTCAAAACTGGGTATTGCAACAAAACCCACAAAGGGTGTTTGGCAATATATAGCCCAAACCAAAATTACTCCTCGAAAATTATTTAGAGGGCGCCACTATGCCGCAATACCATATCCACCGATATGGAGCTACTGCGACGCTGCAATTACAGCTAGGACAATTGTTTCCAAAGATTTTTTTTTGCGGCAATGACCGCCCCCAAATCGGCGCGCCGACACAGAAAGCTGGTTAATATTTTATTCTGTGGCTTTTAGCCACATTCACCTTCGCTAGCCGCTGCAGTCCGCAAAAAGCCTACAACAGAGGAAAGCTTGCCGAGCAAAAACATTTGGCTGATTGACACGGTTGCCACCAACTCCTTAGCGCTCATATTTATGCGGAACAAGTCATTGAACGAGGGGGGGCCATCAAGCCCGCTGCCGCCCTCCAAGGTTCCCAGAACATATTGTATCTTCTCCCCTTCAGAATTCAAGATATGGCTAAGCGCCAGCTCTTCCATCGATATCGATGAAATGACTTGCGCCAAAGCGATTTGTGCTGTCATTTTTGGCTCGCACAGCCAACCCGCCACAACTGTCACAGGCGTGTCAGGCATTATGAATGTTGTAGTCGCATCGTTTGGGTTTGCGAAAACAACATTTGGATTTTGTGATGTCCATGTTTGGAATTCACAACGGTCGCCACGGCTGCCCGCATAGATTGTGACTGTATCCCCTTCCAAATATGTGCCTGCCCCGCTAAATTGGGAAAAACTGCATTTGACTGTGACATTTGAGCTTGCCAATGCCCTCCAATTCGCAGTAGCTACAACATTGCTTTCTGGCATAATGAATGTTGTGTCAGGCGAATTTGGGTTTGCCAAAGCGCCGTCAGGAAGCGTGGTAGTCCATCCATCAAAAACATACCCGGGGCGGACTCCTGCCCTGATTGTGACTTCTTCGCCATCGCTGTAAATTCCAGCTCCAGAGTTAGCAGCGTAGGAATCGATGACATCCACATTATGGAACCCATACGGCATGTCAAGTGTCAGGTATTTGAACTCTGTCCCAGAAATCCCGTCAACTGGCAATGTTCCAGTGCTCATATGGTAGGTTATGCCCGTCGAGCTGTTTACAGGAAACTGCACAAGCGCGTCATTATTGAAAATCACCCCGTTCAGCCCCATATACCGGCCAGCCCCTACTAGCGTATTTAGCCCCGGCTCAAGCAAAGTCACCGGATAGTAAAGCCTGATTGCCACACCGCCTTGCCCCCAAAACACTCCGCCAGTAATTTCGTCAAGATGCCCTTTGACAAGCGCATCGCAGTTGATCGCACTATATGTCCCAATAAATGTGCCTCCGGAAATCAGCTTAACTGTCCCGGAGTTGGCCATTGCATAGGAGTAGTTCCCGGTGTAGCTTAGAAACATCCCGCCTGCAATTTCGTCAATGGTGCCTCCTTCATAGTTGTAAATGGCATACGAGCCCGAAGCGGCAATGTACACATCGCCTGTGATCAGGTTGATAGTGCCCGAGTTTAGAATTCCTTGGCGTGTTGTTAAATACCCTCCTGAAATTTCGTAGATATACGAGAAGCGGTCGCATTGGATGCCGACATTCGCAACATCAAACACTCCGCCAGTTATCTTCTCAATTATTCCTGGGACGCTTGATGTAAAGGTTATAACCAAAATTCCATGGTTTGTGCCGCGGAAATGGCCGCCAGAAACTTCCCCAATGCTGGAGGGAGGGTATCCGGAATCAGATATAACCCTGACCGCCTCATTGGCGTCAGGGTACCCATTGCCGGTGGCGCTATAACGGTTTGCCACAAACTCGCCGCCGCTTATCTTGTCTATGCGGGCGCCGCGGGCTACGAGTATCGCATTGTTTGCTTGCGCCTCAAAATAACCGCCCGAAATAAGGCCAACCCTTGCATTGTTGCTTATGTACAAAGCATCTCCCGAGCCTGAATAAGAAGTAGCAGTCTGTTCAAATGACCCGCCGGAAATTTCTCCTATCGAAGTTCCATTTCCGGCCATAAAAATCGCTTCCCCAGTAGCCTCGATTGCCCCGCCAGAGATTTTTATAATTTGGGAGCCGTCTGTCAAGCTAATCCCCCTGTTCGCGTCTATCTTCCCGCCGGTCATGGCACCTGTCGACCCGTTGTCCATAGCTACAGCAGTGCCATTAGGCACAACTAGCTCAATACCGTCATTGATATTTATTCCGCCGCCTTGGACCCTGACCATATTTGAAATAGTGACAGGAGATGTGCTGTTTCCGCTTCCAAGTGTAAGGTTGCCGCCGCTAGGAACACTGATGTAGCGGCCTGGGGGGAGTGTTATGGTTTGCGCCCCTCCGGAGCCGACAATTGACACATTGCCTGTTATTGGCACATTGTCCACCTCATTCACAGGGCCGAGTATCTCCAGAGTATATGTTGTCAAGCCTGCTGTTTGCGCAGCCGCAATTGCATCGTTTAATGTGGCATACACCAAGCCAGTTTCCTTGATTCTAACTTGCATTTTGTTACGCCTTTCGTTTTGGTTAGAACATTATTTGTATTTATTGATGATTTATAATATGACAAAGTTTTTTATATGTGTATTTGAAGCTTGCCGCATTCCACGGCAAAGCATTTTAACGTCCGCAAAAATGCAGAATAAACGTTACACTTATCCGCAATTGGTGTTCATACCCGAAATATAATTATACCAACTTTTTAGGAGAATTTGCGAGGACAGCCCTTTTAATAAATATTGGAGGAAACGATGGAAATAATATGCAATTGCTGTGGTTGCCGAAAACATAAAGAAAGGCGATGCAATTTCTCTTCATTTATTTGGGCTGCTGCCCTTGTTAAAGGCGAATTGATGCAAATGAGCCGCCTATTTCTGCTCAGTAATGCCTTCTATGCTCACCACAATCAAACCTGCCTTTGACAATGCCGCTTGGGACAAGTACAAAGGCCCGTCAGAAACGTTGACCAAGCTAGCCATCTCTCCATATTCCACTCTCGTTATGGAAGACCCAGTAGCGATTAAAACGTGGGAATGGCTGCTGCCAATAAATTTTGACTGGTTTAATGTCGTCAGGATCGCCCAATTGCTCGCGTCAGTTGTAATTCCATGCTGGGGGGCGACATACCAATCGAAATAGTAGAAACCTTCTTCAAGAAAAGTAAATACGCCAGTAGACGTATTATATTCTATTGCGTTGCCCTCCGACTCTATTACGTGGTCAAAGACCACTGGATTCCCTGGATCGACAAGCACGGGCACACCATGTGGCTCCCTCATTGACATTTCCATATACGATAAATTCATTTTTGTGCCGCCTCTCTTCTATATCTTTTTAGAACAATGCCAAGCCCCATCTTGGCCGATACCACTGTTGCAACACTAGGCATCTTGCTACCGCCGCTGGCTATGCTGGCAATGTGGAGTATCAGAGGTATGCTATCCTCCTTAAAAAGCAGGCATTCCTGGAGCTTTGCTGTGGCTTTATGCAATAATCAGCACCTCCCCCAGAGGCAAAACCAGCTTGCCGCCGCCTGTAGATGGCGAGGATTATGTGGCAGCACACCACGTGCCGCTTGCTCTTTGCTCTGTACTCCCACGCAAAGCATAGGGCTTAATCTCGGTCTAGGTGTAGCAGTGCTAGAGCCCATGCCGGCAATCGCCAGAGAGCCTGCCCTACACTGGGATTCCATAAAACAAAATATAGCAAGTCTACATATGCTATTATTTTTTTGTCAACTTGCTCTTGGCTAAAACAGATGCCGATGCAGGCATTGGTCCTAGTGAAGGATATGGCCGCAAACCGTGGTTTTAATAGATTCCACTGGAGATAGAATAGTGAGGGCTGATCTCAAGAATGCCGCTAAAGCAATCTCCTATTGGGTTTTACGGGCTAAGCCTGTACGCAATCTAGGCAAGTTTTTAAAGACCATATGGCATAGCATTAAGTGCTCTCACTCGTTTATTATTGTTCTGCCACTTTTTCCGGCAAAATTGAAAGTAGCGCGCTAATTCCTACGGTATTGACTGGCATGCGCATGATGCCTCCAAAGCAATAGGTGAAATGGCATCCCAACAGGCTTTTTGTGTTGGCATGCCACTCTCCCGATATGTTGATTTGAATCCTTGTAATATATAGTATTTGAATTGTTGGGTATTTGACATGTTTTTAGATAGATAGAATATGTAATTATTGCTATATTAGCGCAATAAAATTCCCATTGTCAGAAATGGGATCAGATATTCACGAAACATAGAAAGCATAGAATTCTAATTGCATAAAAAATCCCCCGTTTGCACAAGGGAGCGATCTCAAAATAATAAAAAAGACAACTTGCTTGCGTGTCAACATATTCAAAATGTGCCGGATTGGCTTTTCATTGGCTTATACAGTGATTATCCAATTCAATTTATTTGCCTGATCCGCCCTAAATGCTCCAGTCCAAAAGTATTTCAAAGCAAGTCGGGAGCCATGAGCAAAAAAATCCGGATACGATAGAATTCTATCAAGCGCTCATAGCTTCCTGTCCTTGATTCTATAAACGTTTCCTCCTCTATTTCCCAGCTTCTTTCTTCCCGCCTTTGACTTTGCGCTCTCTGGCTTAATCAACACAAGTACAGTTTGCCATAGAATCATAGCCGCCGAGCCAAGAATTGCCACAGCTAACAACAAGACCATCACCCTGAATAAATAGTAGAAAAAAATTGCGTTCCGGCCGTTATTTTGCGCCCAAAACCATTCGCCCCGCGGAGGCTCGAAAAAATTCTCAACCAAGTCCCTCAGTAGTTTCATCAGTTTTATATAACTCCCGCTAAATGAATTGACTTTCCATCGCAACGAGCTTGGCTACATCAATTTGAAGGTTTGATACATTGTCTTGCAGATATGATATATAGTATCATTATTTATATTATGTATGTAACTAGCGCATAATCTATTTTGTTAGTTATACTTTAGTGAATAGCTATACAATTCATAAAAGTTGCAGCTAGTTAATCAATCCATTTAATTATATGTCGAGTTTAGAAAACTGTCAAGATATAGCAAAAAAACTTACTGCATGTTATTTTTATTATTTTAATAATACCGCCAATAAAAGGGATTGCAAAATATGCCCTTTTATTGGCGGTATTCACGATCACTAGCCAAGAAGTTAAATCCATTTTGGGGCAGCAGGCAATACTGATAGATGCGCCAGAGTCAATTCGCTAGAATTTAGGCAAACTTCAGTTCGGTCATGGAAATTCAAAGAGGACTTCCGGTAGCAGAACGTTTTACTGGACAAGGCTGGCATTGATGTGCTCCCCGTCTGCTTCCCCATCACTATATCTATACGCCAACGAAACAACTAAAACAGATCATCGTTATATCAGTGGCGAGCTAAGGATGCAAGGTACAGTTTATTGCACCACTGCTGTAGGCGTTGAAAACGTCCTCACTGGTCACTTTGTCACATATGGGGGTGCGTGTATTTCGGGTGACTATCACAAAAAAATCAAGCATCCAGACTTCAAAACAAAACTCCAATAACAATTATTACAAAACACCAAAACAAAGCTAATGCGCCAGCGTTGTTTCATTTTGCACCAACGAACAGAGCAACAAATGCGTATTGATTTTACTGAAATATTCCTAGCCGTGCTGTCACTTATCAGCGTGCTCATAACAACCCTGGTTGTCCCCGTTCTCAAAGAGCAGCTCGGGGAGTCCCGCTACGAACGGGCGGCTCACCTGGCGGCGATCGCCGTCGCGGCGTCGGAGCGGAAAATCAACGGACCCAGCGCCGACAAGAAAGAGGCGGTAATCGCTTTCCTCAAAAGCCACGGCATAAGCCTGGGCGAGGACGACCTGGACACGATCATAGAGAGCGCGGTGTGCTACCTGCACGGAAGAAAAAAAGAATAAGAGGTGCAACCATAATGGCAATCAGCCACAACGAGCTTATGGGCGCAAAAGAGTCAATTGAAATCGCGGTGAAAATGCTGCAGCTGGCCATCGACGAGGCTGAGGGCTTTGAGAAAGCGCCTCAAGGCGGCGGTGACTACGACCCGCCAATACCTGTGCCAGTCCCGGAGCCAGCGCCCGAGCCGGAACCAGAGCCGGAGCCAGTGGCGCCAGGCTTGCCCGCCGGGTACTTGGCCAGGAAATTCAAACTATCCGAGTTCAAATGCAAGTGCGGCGGCAAAGGCTGCAACGGCTACAACGGGCTGAGCGAAGCCCAGGCGGCAATCGCCACAAAGCCGCTGGCTGAGCGGGCGCGACGAGATCAACCGCCGCTACCCGCTTGGGTGCGGCAAAGAGCGCACTATCAGCATCATAAGCGGGTACCGCTGCAAGGAGGAGAATGGCAGGGTGAAAGGCGAAAACAATTCCAGGCACCTTCAAGGCATAGCAGCCGATGTCAGCGTGCCGTGGCTCAGCACTGGCACGCTCTGGGACGAGCTCAACCCCGACGGGGGCGTGGGCTACGGCGGGAACAATTGCCCCCATGTCGACACCAGGGGCTACAAGTCGCGCTGGAAGTACTAAACTGAACCACCACCGCCTGGAAGGCGGTGGGTTCAGGTGTTGCGGCTGGAAGCCGCCTAAAGCACCTTAGAGCTCGTCGATGCCGAAATTGTCTTGTTTCAGGTTCTCTACGATGTCCTGATTT